>Ga0207694_10000006_pt1:0-630000 | contig 631109 bp, 634 predicted proteins | sample KBSC34metaG_FD_184353 | JGI IMG/M metagenome (GOLD analysis project Ga0207694, IMG submission 184353) | Corn rhizosphere microbial communities from Kellogg Biological Station, Michigan, USA - KBS C3-4 metaG (SPAdes) (version 2) | ecosystem: Host-associated > Plants > Roots >... | reverse complement strand
ATCCTGAACAACGATCGCTGAACTGCTCTCATTATTTGCGTTAGTTCGCATTACACATTTGACGAGGTTTGATCGCGCCGGTCCCGTCACAGGCCCGGGCACGATCGAACATCTTTAGTGTATGCAAGAAGAACGCGAGCAATTCAGCGTTGTTGCTCGATTAGTCAGCGGACTTGCGTCCGCGTGGCTGGCCGAGCCGCCGCCCACGTTCCCCTTCCTCGAATCACAATGTCAAAGAGCCGTCTCTAAGCGCGAACTTCCATTCTGCCAGAGACGAAACGCCGTCCGCAAGGTCTTGCCCAGCGGGCGGCGAGGCGCGGTGTATAGGGGGGTGTCTTCGGACTGTCAAACGTAATTTCAGCCGATTTTGCGCTTTTTCTTCAGCCGCTTTGGCGCGGCTGTGGATGGGCAAAAACGGCGAAAACAGGGCACGGGGAACTTGTCAACGCATAGCGTTAACAAAATGCCCGCCCCCGACATGTAGATCGGAGGCGGGCGATGTGGAGCGTTGGATCAGCTATTGCGCACCAGTTCGCGAAGCTCCGGCTCGCTCAGATCGGTGAAAACGATCCGGTCGTCGGGGTCGTAGCGAAGGTCGCGCGACTTGATCCAGGCGATGCCGCCATTGCGGAAGACGATCTTCACCGCGGCCACACGTCCGTCTGGCGCGCGTTCGAATTCATGGATTCGCCCGATCGTGAAGCCGTCTTCGCGTACGACCCGCAGATCGACGAGCTCATCGCGCGGAACGCCATAGAACATGTTGAGCGAAGCGCGCGTGTAGCGATCGTGCCACCAGGTATAGGGATGCGAGCGGTCGTAAAAGAACTCCGCGCGCTCGTCGCGGTAACGATCCTGCTGCGCCTGATAGCGCTGCTGATCGTGCTGATAGCGGTCCTGCTGGGACTGATACTGATCCTGTTGCGCCTGGTATTGCGCCTGATCGTCCGGCATCGGCTGTGCAGGCACCTGCGCATCCTGGCTTGCCGCGGAGTTCAATTGCTGCGTCTGGGCGCGTTCTTCCGGTGTCGGATTCTGCGTATACGGATCACCCGCAGCGGGATCGGCCGTCGCCGCACCGATGGTGATGGCCAAAACGCCTGCGCTGCAAAGCGCGATGTTCCTGAGATTCATGGCTCCGTTCCTTTCGGTTCGGCAAGCGACAGCACTCACCTTGTTGCACGCCTAAGAAACACCAGCGGACCCGGAACCGTTCCGGTTATGCCCGCGAATTAAGGGCAAGTCGTTGTGCCCGCAGGCGGCATCTGACCGTTCGGGCAGGCCGTCGGCGAGGTGGCCGTGGGCGACGTGCGTGAGGCGGTCGTGCTTGTCGGCGATGTCGGTGTCGTAGGCGTCATGCAGCCGTTCGTTCCGGCAACGCTCGGACAACCGGACTGCGTGGGCAGTGTCGATGTCGAAGGGGCCGCAGCCGAAGGCGAATAGGTGTTAGAATTCGGCATCCCAGTGGCGCCTGTGTTTTGCGGCGCATAGGTGTTCGAATTCGGCATCGTCGCGCCAGGCGTTGTCGTCGTGGTACCCGGCGCTGTCGCAGGCGGCATGCCCGGTGCAGTTGTGGTCGTTGTCCCGGTCGTTGCCGTGCCGCTTGTGGTTCCGCCGGTAGGGGCCGCGGTTGCGGTCAACGCAGCACCAGCAGCCAGCGCGGTCAGCACCACGGCGAAGGTCGCATTTCTTGCAGCGATATTCATAGAAGTTCCTCCGTTTGGGTGCGCGATTTCGCGCTATTCACCAAAACGCCGCGACCGCTCCGATGTTCCGCGTTGCCCCGGAATCGCCCACTTCACGAACGAACACTGCACGAGGAGGTGATCTCTTAGGAGTTCCAACTAGTCTTGTGACTTGGCCGGTCCCTCCCTAAATGTCCTCGAAACTTGGAGGGGATTCCCAGATGCTTGACCGTCGTGCCGTTCTTCTTACCGGAGCGGCCACCGCCGCCTTCGCCGCCACCGGCGGCGCGCTTGCCGAAGCCGCACCAAAAGCCGCCAATTCCGAAGCCGCCAAGATGAACGCGATGTTCGACGCCTTCATGGATGAGGTGATGGACCAGGCGCCGGAATTCGCAACCAGCCTCGGCATCGACAAGGGCGACAGAGCTTACCAGAAGTTCATGGTCAGCGACCGTTCCTGGGCGCAGGTCGAATTCTTCAAGCGCATGAACACCGATCAGCTCGGCCGGCTGAAGACGATCGACCGCGCCAGGCTTACGGGCATGGACACCGTCAATTACGACGTCGTTCTGTATGGGCTTGAGCAACAGGAAGACGACAACAAACGCTTCCAGTATGGCGGCGGCGGCATCGGCTCGCCTTATGTGCTGAGCCAGCTCACCGGCTCCTACCAGCAGGCGCCGGACTTCCTCGACAGCCAGCACCGCATCGAAGTGAAGGACGATGCCGACGCCTATCTCGCGCGCCTTTCCGAGTTCGCGACCGTGCTCGATCAGGAGCGCGAAGTTGCCGAGCACGATGTGGCGATGAATGTCGTGCCGCCGGATTTCGTGCTGACGCGCGCGCTCGACCAGATGACGAAGCTGCGCGGCGTACCCGCCGACAAATCGCCGATGGTCGATTCCGTCGCCCGCCGCGCGAAGGAAAAGAAGATCGAAGGCGACTACGCCAAGACCGCGACGCGCCTGCTCGATCAGCGCGTCTATCCCGCGCTCGACCGCCAGATTGCTTTCCTGAAGAGTCTGCAGCCCAAGGCCGTGCACGATGCCGGCGTGTGGCGCCTGCCCGACGGCCCGGCCTATTACGCCGCCTCGCTCGAAGCCGCGACCACGACGAAGATGAAGCCGGAAGAGGTCCACCAGCTCGGCCTTGATGTGGTGAAGGATCATACCGCGAAGATCGACGCGATCATGCAGGCGAACGGACTGACCGGCGGCACGGTCGGCGAGCGCCTGCGCCAGATGTATAACGATCCGAAATTCCGCTACGAGAACACCGACGCCGGCAAGGACAAGCTGCTGGCCGATCTGAACCTGAAGGTGCAGGCGATCCGTGCCAAGCTGCCGGCCACGTTCGGCGTGCTGCCGAAGGCCGACCTGATCATCAAGCGCGTGCCGAAATATATCGAGGCCGGTGCGCCCGGCGGCTACTACAACAACGCCTCGCTCGATGGTTCGCGGCCCGGCACCTATTATATCAATCTGCGCGACACCGCCGAGGTGCCGAGCTGGACGCTGCCGACGCTCACTTATCACGAAGGTATTCCGGGCCATCATCTGCAGATCTCGATCAGCCAGGAATCGCCTTTGCCGCTCATCCGCAAAGTGGGCGGGTTTACCGCCTATATCGAAGGCTGGGCGCTTTATTCCGAACAGCTCGCCGACGAGATGGGCATGTATGAGGGCGATCCCTGGGGCAAGATCGGCCAGCTTCACGATTCGATGTTCCGCGGCGTGCGCCTTGTCGTCGACAGCGGCATGCATGCGATGAAGTGGAGCCGCGAGCAGGCGGTGAAATACTACGTCGACACGCTGGGCGATCAGGAAGCCTCGGCGGTGACCGAGATCGAACGCTATTGCGTGTGGCCGGGACAGGCCTGCTCCTACATGGTGGGCAAGCTCACGTTCCTGCGTTTGCGCGATAGGGCGAAGGCGGCCCTCGGCGCGAAGTTCGACATCCGCAAATTCCACGACACGGTGCTGCTCTCGGGCGCGCTGCCGCTGGACGTGCTGGAGAAGGTCGTTGACGACTACATCGCAGCCGCGAAGAAAGCCTAACCCGAAGCACTGATATATTCGCGCAGCGTCACGACCTCGCGCACCGTCTCCTCGATGCGCGACTTGACGACGTCGCCGATCGAGATGATGCCCATGAGCCTGTCCTCGCTACCCAGGACAGGCACATGGCGGAAGCGCCCGCGCGTCATCATCTCCATCAGATCGTCGACGGAATCGGCTTCGGTGCAGGTCGCAACCGCCCGCGTCATGTAAGCGCTAACCGGGCGCGCGAGTGCGGCCACACTTTCCTCCGCCACCGCGCGCACGACATCGCGTTCCGACAGGATGCCCGCGAGATTGCCGTTCGCGCTGCGCACGATGACCGCGCCGATACGCTTGCGGGCCAGAAGGCACGCCGCTTCCGAAAGCGTCGCGTCGCCCGCGATGCCGATGATTTCGGAGCCCTTCTCGTGGAGAATGTGTTTGACCTGCATATGCGTCACTCCTCGCTCCGGCTTCCTGCCGGGTTCAAGGGCTTCGCAGTCTCAACCGACTCTCTCGTACAATAGCGCCCAAAGCGCGGGCGCTGGCCAAGCCGCAAGCCCTCAAGGGTCTTTCCCTTGCCCGCAATGCTGCGCCCATCCGGCCGCGCTGACAAGATGCCGCAGGCAGGGCTTGCCGGGAGGGTAAAGACCCAACACGAAAAACCCGCTGATTTTGCACGAAATTCCGGCCGTGCGGCCCTCTCCTGCTTGAGAGCCCGGACGTTCTCAGGCAAAAGGACGCCCCACGGAGCTGTGGCCGAGAGGCTGAAGGCGGCGGTTTGCTAAACCGTTAAACGATGTAAAGTCGTTTCGGGGGTTCGAATCCCCCCGGCTCCGCCAGCACATTTCTACTCGTTCAACCTGAATACGTTGCCGAAACCGGCCGCACCGCCGCTGAAAGCGGTGCCGTAAAGGTGTCCTTTAGTATCCGCGATCAAGCCGGAATACGGAGAAGCCCCATCGCCGGAGCCTCCGAAATCGTGAAGGATTGTTTCCACCCCGTTGGCATCGATCTTAAAAACAATTCCATTGCCGCTCATACCTCCTGCGCCGGTGGTGCCATAGATATTTCTGGCATCATCCAGAAGCGGGCGCACGAGATCCGGGTATGCCCCGTCGTTGGCCGTGCTGAACGCGTAAATCACCGTTTCGGTACCGTCCGGCGCGATCTTGAAGACCGTGCCTGTGTCGCGGGCGCTGCCGCCTTGATAGGTGGTGCCGTAGAGGTTGCCCTCCGAGTCGATCGCCAGTGCGCCATAGGGACCAGCGCCATCGGTGCTTCCGCCCGCAAAGCTGTGAATGACAGTAACCGTCCCGTGAGAGTCCATTTTGAAGACCGTGCCAAGTCCGAACTCACCGCCACTGTTCGTGGTGCCATAGAAAGAGCCTGAGGCCGCTTTTGTGAGGCCGGCAAAAGGATTGGCGCCATCGTCCCCTTCAAAACTATGGAGCACCGTTTCCTTACCACCGGGCGTCAATCGAAACACGGTTCCACTGTCATTCGCGCCGCCAAATGCCGTTGTGCCGTAAAGACGTCCCTTTTTGTCGGCGATTAGGACGGCATACGGACTGCGACCGTCGGTTCCGGCGCCAAAATTGTGCAGCACCGTCTCTGTTCCATCCGGCGCAAGGCGAAACACGGTGCCTTGAGAATTCGCGCCGCCGGCTATGGTGGTGCCGTAGAGATTGCCAGTGTTGTCTTTGAGTACGGCTGCTGCTGGCGCGGCGCCATCGTTTGGTCCGCCTTTAAACGCGTAAAGGACTGAGAGCGTACCATCCGGGGCGACCCGAAACACGGTGCCATATCCTTGGCTGCCAGCGGCAGAATTCGTGCCATACAGACTGCCGTTCTTGTCCCTTATCAAACTGGCATATGGGTGAATGCCATCTTTGAGTGCGAAGGAGTGAAGGACGCGGAAGTCCTTGCCTTGCGCGCCGCCGAAGGGAAGCAGAAAGGCGAAGCTCAGCCACGAGGCCCAAGCGTTGGTGAACTTGGTCAAGATCACGCCCCCAAGTACCGATTCACAAAAAGGATGTGCAAGTTTCCCTCTTCACGCAACATAAAATCATGCCAGCAATCGTCGATTGCGCGCGACCGGAGCGGGCATGCCGAGGTCCGTTTCGACGCCATTTCGGACAATTCAGAGGAGATTGTCGACCGCCCACTCACATTCGTGCAGAGAGATGATGTTCCGATTTTCCGCGAGTGCTTTACGCTTGTCCCGTCCTTCGATTCACCTGGCAGTCGTCCAGTCTAAAGGGACGATTCTGCAGGGCGTATTTGAGCCGGACAGGACGGTTACCTTCGGCGCTTCGATCTTTTGGCGCCGCTCACCCGCCGATGGACCCAGAACCGTGGTGCGTGATAAATGGGGTTGAATCCAGATAGCGATAGCAACGCTCGTATCCATGGCCCTTATGAACTGAGGCAAGCGTGACGGCCACGGACGTTTCTCCAACAGTCACGGGCATCCGGCCTGGCGCCATTTTTCTGGTGGTGCTTGCAGTCGTTGCCGCCGCCGCTGCCGGATATGGCTGGTTTGGGGAAAGCCGCGACTACGCCAACTATGTCGGCGTCTATGACGCTCTCATGCCGCACGATACGTTTGCGAACTACCGGTTCGAGCGCGGCTACATATACCTGTCGTGGTTCTGCAAATTCTATCTCGGGATGGATTTTGCGCAATACTACATGTTTCTTGCCGGCACCTCTCTCCTCTTGAAGTTCAGGCTGCTTTGGAAGCGCACCTCGGCGCCCGTCATCGCCGCCGTGGTTTACCTGATGATTCTGTTTCCATTGCACGAATACACCCAGATTCGCACGGCCGTAGCTCTCGCTTTCGCCTTCACGGCCATGGACGTGTATCTGGACGGCAAGCGGTTCACTGCGCTCCTTCTGCTGCTCGTGGGCGTGCTCTTCCACGTAACAGCCCTAGTGTTGGCTGCGGCGGCGCTCTTCGTGCTCTTTGTCGCCAAACGGTCGCCGGTACTCGTTGCGGCGCTTTTTTCCGCGGCGGCGTTCGTGGGATTCCTTTTGATCTCAAAATTTATGAACGTGATCGAGGGCGCAAATCCGCTGGTCGCCAAGTATGTCGACCAGGCCTTTCTGAATGAGCCGCCCAATGTACTTTCCGGGCAGAACATCCTGCTGTTCGCGCTTATGGTGAGCAGTGCGATATTCCTCAGGCCCTGGCACAGACGAAAAGACGGCTTCTTCTACTATTTGAGCTTCTGGACCCTGATCACCTATGTCGCGTTGCTGAAAATTCCGGTCTTCGCACACCGTATTTCGGAAGCTTTTTTATTTCCGTGTTTGCTCTTCGCATTCCGGTTTGACGATCTGCATCAAAGCCGCGTTCCTGCCGTTATCCTGGTCGTCACCGGTGGATGGATGATTTATGAGGCGACAATCCAGGGACTGCTCTTCGTCGCCATCAGATAAGCATTTCAGGGACACCCTAATCGCCAACTGGAATTTGAAGCAGCTTCTGCCCGACTGCATCGGTTCCGTCCGCGTTCGGAGGAAATTCACGGGGCATATTTTACGGGGTACAGATTTGCGCTGAACGATCTGCCGGTTTCGGCAGTGCGCCGCTACGCTGACGGGGAACGGCGTCAACGGAATTACGCCCTAAGTTCCGTCCGGTACCTTACAATTTCTCAATATCAGCGCGCGCCGGAAAATCTACACAGTATTGTTTAAGGCACAGCGCTGGCTGTGGCGCCGCGTGCCAAGGTGTTGTACCGAGCGAGATATGGCATTGGATGCGCTGTCGTTGAGAACCGTTCTTATTGCGCTGCCCGGCCGGAACTCTTCGACCGTGTGGCGCGATGACCAACCTTTCCAGCGTCGTCATCAAGTTGCCACATTAAAAATAGAAAGGTCTTCCCGGCATTCGTTGCGCGGACAGCGGCGAGTGAATGCGCCTTCGTCCGTGGGTCGGTTTTTTCGATGTTCGGGCAACATGCACTTCAGTGAGCCTACCGGCACCGCGTTCTTCCAACAGAACAGGGCGTTCACATTGCGCCGAAGGTTTCCCTCATGCTCTGTGACATCGCCTCCGAGAGTTAGCCTTGGACACTAGGGCACCCATCCGTCTCAAGATCGCGTTGGTCGCGAACACCAGTTGGTATCTGCACAATTTCAGGCCGACGCTGATGGACGCCCTGCAGCAGGAGGGCCACGAAGTCGTGGCCGTGGCGCCGCAAGATGCGTTTAGCTGCAAGCTTGTCGAAGCCGGCTTTGCCCATCACCATATCCCGCTCGATCAAAGGAGCATCAATCCGGTCCGCGCTCTGCACAGCATCCTCCATCTGCGGCGCCTGCTTCGTAAGGAGAGGGTCGATGCGGTCCTGAGTTTCACGCCGAAGGGCAATATCTATTCCGGACTGGCGATCAGCGATCCGTCCGTTACGTTCGTCGCCAACCTGTCGGGACTGGGCCGGTCTTTCTCGAAGAACTCCCGGCTCTTGGGACTTGCGGCGATGGGATTCAAATGGGCGTTTCACCGTGCGACGGCCGTCCTCTTCCAGAACGGCGACGATCTGCGTTTTCTGGTCAATCGTGGAATCGTCGATCCCGCCAAGGCACGGCGCATTCCTGGCTCAGGAGTCGATCTGCAAAAGTTTTCCTTCCGGAATTGCGTGCGCGATTGCGGCGATGAAAACGTGGAATTCCTGTTCGTCGGCCGCCTGCTTCGGGAAAAAGGAATCGGAGAGTTTGCAGGTGCGGCCAGGGAGCTGAAATCCCGCTATCCGAACGCCCGTTTTCGTGTGCTCGGACCTCTCGAAGAAGGACCGGCCGGCGTGTCCCGTTCCGCCGTCGGTGCGTGGGTGAGGGACGGAACAATCGATTATCTCGGCGTCGCAGAAGACGTCCGTGCGGCGATGGAAGAGGCCGACTGCATCGTGCTTCCCTCCTATTACAATGAAGGTGTTCCGCGATCGCTTCTGGAAGCGGCGGCGCTGGGAAGGCCGATCATCACCACGGATATGGCGGGCTGCCGGGATGCGGTGAGCGACGGTGCGACGGGCTATCTTTGCAAACCCCGCGACGTCAAGAGCCTGGTTTCGACGCTGGAGAAATTCATCAACCTTCCCGTCGACGAGCGAGCGGAAATGGGCCGGCGCGGACGGGAAAAAATGGAACTGGAGTTCGACGAGACGTTCGTTATCGACCAGTATAAGGGCTTGGTTTCCCGAACCACTTCGCGAAACGCGTCTTCGACCAGCGCAGTGGCGGCAGCCAGATCACGGCAAGGCTTGCGAAGAATCCGCCGATAATCAACGCCGCGCCCAAAACCAGGAATGGTTTCGGGATCATCTGTTTGCGCGAGGCGCTGGGCGGTCCGAACGGTTGCGCGGAATATGGCGCAGTGACGCTCGCCATCATCTTCGTGTTTTCCTGGTCCGTCAGTGTCGACATCAGCGCATCACGGACATCGGAATTGGTCACTTTGGTCAATTGATCGGAGAGGTATCCGATGTACTGGTTCGACCTGACAAGCGCTAGATCGCGAAGCTTGTTGTCGACACCGCGATCCAGAGCATGAAGAAACTTCACCGCAAATTCCGGGTCCTGATCGCTATAGGTGATCGTAACAACCGGCTTGTCGGGTTCGGCGTCAACACTGACATTGTCTGTAATGTATTCCTGAAGAAGCGCACCGTCCGGAGGCTGCCAATCGCGATGCGGGATTCCAATGACGTCCTGCGCGAACACGATGATTGCACGCCTGATTGGATCAGGCGGAATCCATTGTTTCGTGTCGGCGTCCCATTGCTTGTAGAACACCGCGTGCATGATTTGGGGATCCCGCGCGAGCAGGTCGGCGACGTCGCGGGAATAAAGCCCCTTCTGATACAGCATGAAGGCTTGGGTTGCGGCGTCCGCGCCGATGTTGATACCTGCGAGCGAGGCCAGATTGCTCAATCCACCGAGCTTGCCAGCCAGACCTCCGCTCTGCGAAGACTGGGGGACGGGACTGACCATAAGCGTGGCGGTGTACTTGTAGGTCGCAAGGTGAAGGTACAGGAGCGCGGCCAGAACGCTGGCGGCAACGACGGAGAAAAAGAGCCGCCGGCGCGCCTTTACAACGGCGAAAAATGCGCCGAGGTCGATGTCGTACCCAAGCAGCGTTCGTTTTTTCTGCGAACTGCTCATTGTAGCTTCCCTTGCTTGCCGGGAATCGAATGTAGACCGCCCCCCGCCAGTCTCAAATGGCTTATGCCCTCACGACGGACGATGCCAGGGGATGAGGGCAATCGCTCGCGTGGCGAGCAACGGAATGTGCGTTTTGGGAGACCGTCTATGGCGGGCTTCCATTGACGATCTGGACGCCAGGCCCGAAGCCGATGGCCTCTTTGGCGCTGGGATAGCCCCAGGAATTGGAATAGGCCACGGAGCAGTTCGTGAACTGCACCGGGTTCGCCGGATCGTTCACGTAGCCGCGTCCGCCGGGATTCGAACGTGGGACCGCCACAGAATAGCGGACATTCTCCTGCCGGTGCCCACGGCCGGTCGCAAATACCGCTACCGCTCCCGGACCTTCGCCTCCCTTGACGCTCCCGGTGACGCTTGTATCGGTCACGCCGCCGGTCTCGATCCCGTGCGAGCCATAGGAATCGACCGTGATATCCAGGCTGGAGTTGCGCACCCAGCCCGATGAACCGATCGCGGCCCCCACCGCTGCGCGAGCGACCTTCATGCGAACTTTTGCATTTTTCGCCTTATCGACAATCAGGCCCGTGCCGCTCGACGCCGATGCATGGGTCACAACGCCCTGCACGTCGACGCCATCGACGCCGCGGAAGGTTGCCGCCGGGAATCCCAGTTTTCCGAACGGTGGTGCGGTGGAAGTGCTGTTCAGCGTTCCAACCTTTATGCGTTTGATGTTCCAGTCTTCCGTGCCAGAATCAATACCCAGCGCACCGAAGCACTGCGCTCCGGCGGATACCACGATGGCAGTGTTTATCGTGATGTCTTCGCACACCTCGTAGGCCGCATTCGGTTCGATATCGAAGCCGCCAGGTTCACGTACACCTCCGACGACACCGCCGACCTTCCGCGACACAAAACGGTCGATCGATATCTTCCGGCCCGAAATGATCGACATCGCATTGCGGCCATCGTCTTCGGAGTTGACCACGCGAAAGGTTCCGAAGCGAAGGTTTTCGGACATCCCTGCAAGATGGGTTTTCTGAGACTGAATGATATAGATTCCATCGCCACGTATCTCGCGTGCGTCAAACTGCGGGCATTCGAAATTCCGGACACCCGACAGCACAACGAGATGATAGTGCTCATTGTCGGGTTGGACCGCGCGATTGCCATTGCCCCGATACTGAAGGAACAGCCCTTCGCAGTCTTTCAGCATCAACCCGGCTGTAGTGCCGGCCGGCGCCGCTGACTTTGGCGTCAGGATGATTTCGCCCTTGCAGATGATGCGTGTGCCGTTGTAGCTCGAACCATCAAGGACAATCCCCGAACACAATGCGCGGCCCGGTATGATGATGGTGCCGCCCTTGTTGGCGTCGATCGCCTTTTGAATCGCGGAAGTGTCATCCGAGACGCCATCGCACTTCGCCCCGTAAGGCGGATCGGTGACCATCACGCCACGGCCGTGTTGTTGGGCGCGCACCATAGCCGGAAATGACATCCAACCCGCCACAGGCAATGCGCCGAGAGCGAGCGTGCGCCTGGAAATTTCTGAGCCTGACCGTCGATCAATCATCATCATCTCCTTCAGAGGGAATAGTTCTTTGCGATCCATTGCCGATATGACCCGTCCATCACGGCGCGCCACCAGGCTTCGTTGTCGAGATACCATTCGACGGTTGAAACCAGACCTTCGGAAAGATTACGGGTCGGCGCATAGCCGAGTTCCCGGCGGATTTTGATCTCGTCGATGGCGTAACGCCTGTCATGGCCCTTACGATCCTCGACATGCGTTTTCAGGCTGAGGCTAGCATGGCCCTTGCCTGCCGGCGCATCTTTGAATCGGGCTGCAAGTTCCGGACGTGCCCCAAAAGCTTTGTCCAGCGCCACGCATGTCCGCTCGATGACGGTGAGATTATCGAGCTCTTCACCTCCGCCGATATTGTAGGTCTCGCCCACACGGCCGTTGGCCAGGACGAGTTCGATTCCGCGGCAATGATCCTCGACGTGAAGCCAATCACGCCTGTTGCCGCCATCGCCGTAGACCGGGAGAGGCTTTCCGAGCAGCGCATTGATGATAAAAAGCGGAATGAGCTTTTCCGGAAACTGGTAAGGCCCATAATTGTTCGAACAATTGCTGGTCGTGACCTCTAGGCCATAAGTGCGATGATAGGCGCGGACAAGATGGTCCGCTGCCGCCTTGGAGGCAGAATAAGGCGAATTCGGCCGATAGGCTGTCGTTTCGGAAAAGGCTGCGTCATCGGCTTCCAGCGACCCGAACACTTCATCGGTGGAAACGTGATGGAATCGATGTGGCCTTCCGGTCCCCTTGTCCAGCCACGCGGCTTTGGCGGCTCTGAGCAGAACATGCGTGCCGACGACATTGGTGTCGATGAAAGCGTCGGGACCATGAATGGACCGATCGACGTGACTCTCCGCCGCGAAGTGCACGATCGTGTCGATCGCGCGTTCGTCCAGCAGCCGCCTCGCGAGATCGAAGTCACGGATGTCGCCCTGCACCAGCTCGACGTCCGGCACCCCTTCGAGGCTCGCGGCGTTGCCCGCGTAGGTCAGCGCATCGAGCACGGTGATGTGGTCGTGCGGCTGGCGCTCGCGCCAGTAGCGCACGAAGTTCACGCCGATGAATCCGGCGCCGCCGGTGACAATAAGCCTAGCCATTCGGATTTATCCGCATCAGCATTTCGCGCAGAGCCTCGCGCCAATGCTGCCCCGTCGCGCCGAGCACAGACCGGGTGTTGGAATTGTCGAGCACGCTGAACCGCGGCCGCCGCGCAGGCGTCGGATAATCCGCAGTCGAAACAGGAACGATCCGCGCCGCGTTGGCGATCAGTCCGCCCGCGGCGGCTTCTTCCCGGATGGCGACGGCGAAGTCGTACCAGCTGGCCACGCCGCTATCCGTGACATGATAAATACCAGACACTGGCTTCTGCGCCATTGTCCATAACGCACGAGCAAGATTGCGCGCATAGGTCGGTGTGCCGATCTGGTCCGACACCACTCTCACTTCGTCGCGTTCGGACATGAGACGCAGCATGGTGTGCACGAAATTCCTGCCGCGTTCGAAATAGACCCAGGCCGTGCGCACGATTAGAGCATCCGCCCCCGAGTCCAAAATCGCGACTTCGCCGTCGCGCTTTGTGCGGCCGTAGATGTTGACCGGACTGGGCTCGTCATCCGGCGCATAGGGCCTGCTTGTCTCGCCGTCAAAAACAAAATCCGTCGAAACGTGTACAAGCCGGGCGCTATGGCGCTTTGCCGCTTCGGCAAGCCGGCCGACGCCGGTCGCGTTGATCAGCTGGGCATTGGCCTCATCGCTTTCTGCGGCGTCAACGGCCGTGTAGGCAGCGGCATTAAAGACGACCCCTGGACGAACCTCGTTGAGCCAATGTTCTATCTGATCGTCATTCGTCAGATCGCAGTCCGATCTTGCCGGCGCGACGACATCGGCTTCGGCAGGCGATGTCGCCAACAGCGCACGTCCAAGCTGTCCGCCGGCACCGATCACCAGGCACCTCACGCGAAGACCTCGATTTCGGCCAAGGTCTTCGCGGCTGCATCCTTGTCAGACAACAGGGGCTTTGCCATGCCGTTCAAAGGCCATGCGATCGCGATGTCCGGATCGTTCCAGATCAGGGAGCGCTCAGCCTCAGCCGAATAGAAGTCAGTGCACTTGTAGAGCAGCTCCGTGCCCTCCCGGAGACTGAGAAAGCCATGCGCAAAGCCAGGTGGAATCCAGGCCTGCCGCTTGTTGTCCGCTGAAAGCTCGTAGCCCACCCAACGGCCGAAGGTTTCGGAAGACCGCCGCAGATCGACCGCGACGTCGAAAACGGCCCCGCTTACCACGCGTACCAGTTTTCCCTGGGGCGACCTTATCTGGTAATGCAGCCCGCGCAGCACGCCCTTTGCGGATTGGCTGTGGTTATCCTGGACAAAACCGGCGTCGATCCCCACGGCAGCGAACGTGCACGCATTCCAGCTCTCCAAAAAGAACCCGCGATCGTCGCCGAACACACGCGGCTCTATGAGCTTTACGCCAGGGAGCGCCGTATCAAAGACTTTCACGCAACTCCCCTTGCGCAAGGATACGCAGCAGATACTCGCCATAGCCGCCCTTGCGCAAAGGCGCGGCCAGGCGCTCGAGTTGTTCGGCCGAAATGAAGCCCATGCGCCAGGCAATTTCCTCCGGACAGCAAATCTTGAACCCCTGCCGGTCTTCGATGATCTTCACATAGAGCGCAGCATCGACAAGCGAGGCATGCGTTCCGGTGTCGAGCCAGGCAAAGCCGCGCCCCATGATTTCGACATTCAACTGGCCGGCCTCGAGATAAAGGCGATTGACGTCGGTAATCTCCAGTTCTCCCCGCGCCGAAGGCCGGATCGCGTGCGCGTAGTCGACGACGCGCTCATCGTAGAAATACAGACCCGTGACCGCGTAGCTGGATTTTGGTTGTGCAGGCTTTTCCTCGATCGACAACGCGCGGCCCGAATTGTCGAAGGAGACGACTCCATAGGCTTTAGGGTCCGCAACGGAATAGCCAAAGATCGTGGCGCCGGATTCATGTCCGTTCGCTTTGGCGAGGAGCGCACTGAGACCTTGGCCGTAAAAGATGTTGTCGCCCAGAATCAACGTGGAGCGATGCCCGGCCACGAAGTCCTTTCCGATGTGAAACGCCTGCGCCAGCCCGCCCGGGGTTGGCTGGGTTGCATAATGCAGATCGAGGCCCAGGTCGCTGCCATCTCCGAGAAGGTCCGAGAACGCCGTACGATCACGCGGTGTCGTGATAATGAGGATTTCACGGATCCCGGCCAGCATCAGCACGGAAAGCGGATAGTAGATCAACGGTTTGTCGTAGATCGGCATCAGCTGTTTGCTGACGGTCCTCGTCACCGGATAGAGGCGCGTTCCCGATCCGCCCGCCAGAATGATGCCTCGCCGCACATCCAAACTCCCTGTTCGCGGCCCCAATCTAGACCAGTCCGGCCGGAGAGCTTAAACAACATTCGCGCATGAATCCGTCGTAACCCAGACGTCCGGATAAGCTCTAAGCGTTTGATAAATTATTCTTTTCTCTCCGCCTGTAGCACAATATGGTACAGGGGTTCACCGACAAGTTTTTCCAGGACACGGTTGGGGCGCCAATGATCTTGTCTTTATTTGTCGGTCGAATCACGCCCAGGGCGCGCCGGATTGCTGCCGCCGCGACGGCACTTCTAATCCCGCTCGTTCTTGTCCAACCGGGCACCGCGCAGAGCCAAGGCGGCGGTTTCAGCTTCGATCAGATCAAGCAGATGTTGCAGGGTCATTCGGCGGCAGCGTCGCAGTTGCTCGGCAACAACAACGACCAGTCCAATGCGCAGCAGGAAATCATCCTCCAGCCCACGGCGCCGCAGGCTACGGATCTTCCAACCTCTCGCCTCGAACAAGTCATGTCGACGCGCGCGGGCGTCAAGCTCAAGCAATTTGGCTACGACCAGTTTGGCGTTGCCCGCCCGGTTTCCATTCCACAGATGGGTGCCGTGCAGGACGACTATATTCTTGGGCCTGGCGATGAGATCGACGTCTCGCTGCGCGGGCAGCAGAACGCGGAATATCAGGCAACTGTGGGCCGCGATGGCAGGGTGATCCTGCCATCGCTCAATCCGATTCCGGCCGCTGGGCGAACCTTCGGCGATTTTCGGCGGGATCTCCTGAATGCCGCCAGCCGCGCCTACCTGTCGACCAAGGCGTTCGTGTCGATCAGTCAGCTTCGCCAGATCAGCGTTCTCGTCACCGGCGAGGTGAACAATCCCGGCGCGCGGATCATGACAGGCCTTTCGACGGCCGCCGATGCCATCGTCATCTCAGGCGGCGTGCGGAAAACCGGAAGTCTACGCGCGATCCGGGTCGTTCGGAACGGCCGCTCGATCAATGTGGACCTCTATAATCTCATCACCCAGCGCGGCAACGAACACACAGTTCACCTCGCTGACGGCGATCGCATCATCGTGCCGCCGCTTGGCCGGACGGTCGCGGTTTCCGGATGGGTTCGGCTGCCGGGAATATTCGAGTTGTCACCCGGCTCATCCTCCATCTCGGTGCGCAGCCTGGCTTCGCTGGCAGGCGGTTTCGAGGTTCGCGGCAAGTACCGGCTATCCGTGCTGCGCCAGCAGTCTGACGGTCAGTCGCGTCTGACGAAGGTGGACGAGCGCGGCGTTGTGAAAGACGGCGAAATTCTTTCGGTTCAGCCGGGTGCCGAACAGACGACCAATCAGGCGGAGCTGGCCGGCGGTATGTCGCTGGCCGGCCGTTACGCGATTACAGACGGCATGAAGCTCTCCGATCTGATCCGGCAACCCGGCGCCATCGGCAATTCACCGGATACGACCTTCGGCATCATTTCCCGCCGCGATGCGAGTTCCTATATCCGCCGTCTCATCCCGTTCACGCCCGCCGGTGTGCTGAAGGGCGCGGAAGACATGCCGTTGCAGACTGCAGATGTCGTCCGCGTGTTCTCGACGACGGAAGCGCACATGCTGCGCGATTCCATGAGGCGGTTTCGCCAGTTCAAGATGCTTGCACGCAACGCGGCCCGGGATCCCCAGGGCCTGGTAACGACACAGGCGACCAGCGCGGAATTGCTGCCTTCCGACGCGGAATTTCTGGACCAGCTCGGATACTCGCAGGCGGTGACGGCCACCAATCCTCCTGCCGGAAATGGTCCGGTTCCCGGCGTTCCGCTAATACCGCCAGGCGCGGCTGCTGCGACCTTCCCATCCCAGACAACATCCAATCCCAATGGCGTTATCCCCGGCACTTATCCCGCGCCGGGCTACCCGAACGGAACCGCCGCCGGGAGCACCTATCCGGGGACAGGATACCCCAACGGAACGACGCCCTATTCGGCCCCTTCTGCCTATCCGATTGGCACACCGAATTATTCAGGCACCGCCAACGGCGGAAGTACCAACCCAACGCCAAACTTCCAGAGCAACGCAAATATGGGAGTTGCCGGCTTCCCGCCCGTCTATCCGGGCAGTGCAAATGGCAGTGCAGTTTCACCCTTGAGCGCACTTCAGAGCCTGCAAAACGGCGCCATGGGGACTCAGAGCGCGCCGCCTCCGAACTATCCACAAGGCGTTCTTTCAAATGTTCCGCCAGGAAATCTGGAAGAGCAAAACATCTCCGGGACGCAGGTGCCCACAAACGAAGAGGCCGTCACATTCACCCAGGCCGCCCGTCAGCTTTCGGTCGAGCCCACGGTGTTTGCCAATTTCCTGCTGGATCACTCGGTCGTTCTATCGGGCGCGGTTCGCGGTCCGGGCGTATACTTCGCAGGGCCCAGTCTCACGCTGGACACGCTCATAGACGCGGCTGGAGGCACCAGCAGCTGGGCCGATGGCAGCGCCATCGACGTCATTTCGACGAGCCTCAATCAAGCAACGGGTACGGCGGACACGGCGCATGGCACCGTCGCGCTGGCGCAAGTTGCAAGCTACATCGTCAGGCCGCACGACGAATTCCACGTTCGCGAGGTTTATTCGGACGCGAATTTCGGCTCGGTCACGCTGCAGGGCGAGGTCAGATCGGGAGGCGATTATCAGATCACGCGCGGCGAGCACCTTTCACAGCTTCTGGCGAGAGCTGGCGGCCTGACGGATATCGCTTATCCGTACGGTACGGTTTTCCTGCGCCGTTCTCAGGCGAATATCGAAGCACAGGGCTATCAGCGCGCGGCAGACGAGGTTCAGAGCCAGCTCATCGGCGCGATGACCCGCGTGACGACGAGCGCCACGAACCGGCTTGGGCCGAACGATTTCAGCGCCCTGCAGACATTCGTCTATCAGTTGCGCAACCAGAAGCCGCTTGGGCGCATATCGGTCGTTGCCGACCCGGCGTTGCTGAAAGCCAAGCCCGGCCTTGATCCGCTGCTGGAACCCGGCGATGTGATTTACATACCGCAACGTCCGAGTACCGTGACCGTTCTTGGGCAGGTCCTCCAGCAGGGCAGCTTCCCCCATGAGAAATCCGCTACCGTGCAGGACTATCTCGACGCGGCAGGCGGCTATGCGCAGTATGCCGACGAATCCACAACGTTCGTCATTCTGCCGGACGGTAAGGCCGAAAAGGTCGAGGCATCGTGGTTCAATATCGGAAACCGGCCGATCCCACCCGGAAGCACGATTGTCGTGCCGCGCGACCTCGCACCTTATGATTCAAGACAGCTCGTTCTGGACGTGACCCAGATCTTCAGTCAGCTCGCAGTCGTGGCGGCATCGTTGGCGGTTTTGTCGAATCAGTAGCTGCTGCACCTAACGCACAGAGGATCAAACGCAGTCGGCTAGCCTAGCCTGCAAAGTCGATCACGCGGTCGCACTTGTCGAGGTTTTCGGTGCGATGCGCGATGACGATGATCGTCGGCCTGTTCGCGATCGCGCGAAGATTCTCGAAGATTGCACCTTCGCTGAAGGAGTCGAGAGCGCTCGTGGCCTCATCCAGCACAAGAAGACGGGGCCGCCGTAGAAGGGCTCTTGCCAGCGCTATACGCTGACGCTCGCCACCCGAAATCAGCGCGCCGCGTTCGCCGACAATCGCGTCGAGGCCGCCTTCCATTGCGCGGACTAACGCGGCTGCGCCGGTCAATTCCAGCGCGGACCACATATCCTCCTCGTTTATCTGTGCGCCACCGAGATTGCGCCGTACGGTGTCGTGAAAGAGGAACGGGTCCTGCGAAACATAGCTCAGTTCATTTCGCCACCCCGCGAGCATCCGGCCCTCGAGCGTAAGACCTCCGACGGTCACGCGGCCCCGCTGAGGCGCAAGTAGGCCAACAAGAAGATCGGCCATCGTGGTTTTGCCCGATCCGGATGGACCCTTGATGCCTAGGAACTCCCCTGGCGCGATAACGAGGTTGAAACTGCGAATTCCTCTTTCGCCGGAGTCGAAACCATTCTCCGCGTCGCCGGCATGAAGGTAGGAAACGTCTTCGAAGGCGATCGGCCCGCACGGAACAGGCGTCGGCAGAGCCTCTTCGGCATTGTCGCGCGCCGCAGCCGCGAGCTCTTCATCCAGCTCCTTGATGCGCTCATGGATAGAAAGGACGGTTGCAAACTGCTGAGCCGCATTCTGGATCTGCCATGCCGGGCCGGTCATCCGTGTCACGATCAGCAACAGCGTGATCAGGACGGACGGCGCGATGTGAAGCCAGCTGACGCCCATCAACGCTAGGCCGCCGCCGAGGCAGGCAAAGACCAGGCTGAGCAGGGCGTGCGTAAGAATACGCCGCCGGGTGAATGCCATTTGACGGTCGCCGATCTGGCGCAACGCCGTTCGCGTTTCCGAGACAAACAAGCCGGTGAGATTCTGGCTGATGGCGACTTTGATCGCCGAGAGAAACTGGGACGTGCTGTCGAGCAGAACCAGGTTTGCGTCGGTGACCTGTCCACCGAGAGCGCGAGCGCTCGCGAGAACAGGCTTCGAAGCAAAGCCGGCGGAGATGAGAAGAAGCCCCACGACTGTTGCCAGAGCCGGTGAAAGAACAGCGGCTACGGCAAACTGAACCAGGAGCATAATCGCTGCACCTGCTCCGAGAAGCGTATATTGGACGCCGGTCCCCAGACGGTGAATATCACCGCTCATGAGATGCGTCATTCGCGCGTGGCGAAGGCGGGCGATATAGTCCCAGCGTGCGGCTGTCAGGCCGGTCGTGAGGCGAAGTCGCTGCTCCTCTATGAAACGCAACTGCAGTTCGAAGCTTGTCATATCGCGGGCGGCGACGAACACCGCACGTAAGGCGACCAACACACCGAACACGGCGATCAGAAGACCCAGCCGCCCGAGTTGCGACTGGACGCCGGCAAACGAAAACAATGTTTTTGTGACGGCGGCAAGCCAACGCGGGATGGCAGAAGAGCCGAAAAGAACGCCCAGAAGCGGGATCAGGAAGGAAATACTGATACCGTCAAGCAGAGCGGCACCGAGGGCATAGAGCACCCCAAGATAACCCTTGGTGCCCGATATGCCGCCGAAATCCGAAAGGAAAGCCCATGCGGAATGCGCAAATCCGCTATGGCTTTTTATCGGAACATTTGCTGTGGCGGTCTTCGCGCGAAGAACCGGTTTTGTGGATATCGCCGCCATGCAATGGAGAATTGCTTGCGCTTCTTACATTGGCAAGGCCGCGAAGCCAGCCGGACCGGAGACGGCGCTCCTCATCCGTGGCAATAATCTCGGTGAGCAGAGAAAACGGCTTATTTCGCCGCGAAGAGCTTGCACCAACCCGATGGTGAAATCGTGCCGGCGACGACCTTGCAGGAGGACGGCGGCGCAAAATGCGAACATCCATCGCACTGCTTGTCGCCATTCGGCTTGTCTTGATAGCCGGCCGCGCTCTGCGGGACACTTCCCGATGCCGCCGCATCCTGAGATGCCAACGTGGTTGCCAGCAAAGCAACTGGCCCTGCTGTTGCGATTCTGCGCAGGACGATGCGACGCGAAATGTTGGTCATCTCTTTGTCTCCGGATATGAACAGCATGCCGATGCCAGAATAGCGGCCGCCGTTTGGTTTAGCGCGTAAAAAGTTTTCGTTGTCGTTCCTACCGCTGACGAGTCGGCGCACCTCAATATTCCCCTGGCGACGTGGCTTAAGTTTTGTGCGAGACACTGTAAATAATAGACTTTTGCTTGATCGCCTCCGCTTGAACGATATCGTGTGCCGCACAGCAAACGGGTTCGGTGTTTCGTTGCTGTCCACGCGGGGAAAGCATGGCATCTCTGCCGTTCTTGTTGCGGCCGCGCGTAGCAGGCCAGGCGCTGTGCGTTGTGCTGCTCGTGGCGCTCGCGGGCTGGAGCATCGTCCTGGGCGTACCGGCCGATGTGTCGTCCTCGCGATTTGCGGCACAACACGCTGCCGCCATGCGCGCTGCGATGATCGCCATTCATCGCGGGAAGGTCGATCCGGCAATTCTCGCCGCGATAACGGATCCGGGCACGGATCTTGTTGCCATCCATCGCGGCAGCGTCGACGCCGAAACGCTTGTGCGCCTTGCTGCAAGAAGTTCAATGACCCAAAGCGGCCTCGTTCCGGCTAGCGCCAGCCATGACGACCTGACTGACCAAATATCCCGCTATCTCGCGCGGCCTGCAAGCGAAGCACAAAGCGGCGCACCGACAGCCCGGCACGAGAAAGAGCCACCACATCGTCTGGCAATGACATCGTCCGCTACGCCGGCGCCGGCACAAGCGGATGCGGCCGCCGACACGCGAAGCTATGTGGGGCAGAAAACCTGTGAAGGCTGCCATCAGCAGGAAGCGGCCAACTGGGCCCACACCATTCACGCCTCGGTGTTTACGCTCCATCCCCGGGACGCGAACGAAGCGCGTGGTTGCGAGGCCTGCCACGGTCCGGGGTCGGCCCATGTCGCCAACCCGTCCGATCTTTCGACCATCATCAGCTTTTCGCACAAAAGCCAGACGCCTATTCCCGTTCAGAACGCCCAGTGCCTGTCATGCCACCAGGGCGGAGCACGGATTTTCTGGCACGGATCGATTCACGAAGACAACAAACTCGCCTGCAGCGATTGCCACAACCCGATGACGAACTTCGCCGCGCACGGTCTGACGGCGCGCGAGTCCATCAATGAAACCTGCTTCTCCTGTCACAAGGTCCAGCGCGCGCAGTTTCACATGCGGTCGCACATGCCGTTGCCGGAAGGAAAGATAACCTGCGTCGATTGCCACAATCCCCATGGTTCGACGACCGATCCCCTGCTCAAAGCCGATAGCGTCAATGACGTTTGCTACGGCTGCCACGCCGACAAGCGGGGCCCATTCCTCTTCGAGCACGCGCCGGTCCGGGAAAACTGCCTCAACTGCCACAACCCGCATGGCTCCAATTTCGAGAGTCTGCTTACAGCTCCGCGCCCCATGCTGTGCCAGCAATGCCACGCGCAGGTGGGGCATCCCGCGCAGCTCTTCACGCGCGGCAACCTCGCCGGCGGGCCGTTTCCGGATCCGCGCCTGATATCGACGTCGTGCCAGACCTGCCACGTCAATATCCATGGTTCGAACGATCCTTCCGGGTCACGGTTCGAACGATGAGAACAGCGGTGCTGATACGCGGTTTGGGCTGCGCGATCGCACTCGCGGTACCAGCGCTCGCGCGCGCCGATACCGGCCTGCTGACGGGGTACGCAAGCGCCGGCAATCAGCTCAATACTCTAGGCCAGCCGCTCGATCTTCCCCGTGATCCGGATGGCCTGTCGCAACTCGACGAGATTACGCGAACGCCGACGGGACTTCTTTATCCGCTGCCCTATGCGTTGCCAGGACTTACCCAGAGCAAGACCGATCCGGATTGGTGGAGCATGGGTTGGATCCGGCTTGGCGGTATTGGCACTTTCGGCGCGGATGCCGACTCGGCACTTCTGAACCGCTACGGAGAGTTTTCAAACGGCCCGCTTCTCGGCAGCGCGGGCTTCCTGCTGGAGAACCACCGCACCGCTTATTACCTCTCCGGATTGATCGAAAATGCCGGCCGCAACGACCAGTATTATCAGCTTAATGGCGGGCGCTACGGCGACTTCAACCTCACGCTCTTCTTCGATTCGGTACCCCACCTCTATTCGACCGAAGCCCGCAGCATCTGGAATGGCGCTGGAACGGACACCCTGACCCTTCGCGGCGGCCTCGTTCCGGGCGCCTCCACTCCGGCGGAAGTCACCGCCGTCGCGAATGCAGCTCCGCTTACGGAGCTCAGCGTCACGCGCGAGAAGGCGGGTGTCTCGCTCAAATACACACCCTCGAAAAGCTGGGAGGTACTGGCGCAGCTCAGCAACGAGTGGCGCGACGGGACGCAGCCTATCAGCGCCACCTTCGGCTACCCTTTCGAAAACGGCGCCACCCAGATCATTCAACCGATCCACTATCGCACGTTCGATGTGGCCACGACGGCTCGCTACAAGAGCGAGGACGGCACGATGGCGGCGAACCTGATCTACACCGGCTCGTTCTTCAACAACACGCTGAGCGCGCTCCGATGGCAGAACCCCGGTTTGGCGGAGGTAAAGCCCGGCTCCTACATTCCTCCGGAAGGCCAGCTGAGCCTGCCGCCGAGCAACAGCTTCAACTCCCTGAAGGGCGACGCCAGCATGATCCTGTCGCCGGATCTGCGCTTCTCGGCAAGCGCGTCGTATGGCTTGATGCGCCAGGACGACGCGCTGCTGTCGCCCACGATCGGCACAGGAATCATTCCGGGCGCGGGCGGTCCGATCAATCTCGCGAACTGGAACACGACGGCCGCACTCAGCCAGCTGCACGCCCATGCCGCCATCGATGTCTTCAACGCGTTCGCCCAGCTCCAGTACACCGTGACGTCGAAGTTCAAACTCGATTTCGAACTTCGCGATCGCAACGAGATGAACCACACGAATTATCTCTCCTTCAATCCGCTGACGGGGCAGTACGGATATATCGCCATAGACGGAGGTCTTGCGCCGTTTTACCCGCCGCTCAGCGGCGTCTATCAGCCGAATGCTCCCGGGAGCGTCGTGCAAATCCGCAATCTGCCCTTCGCAAACGACAATCTGCAGCTGACGGCGAAAGGGGATTATCGTCTCGACAATCACCTCAAGCTGGAAGCGTCCTATACCCACAATTCGATCGAGCACAGCGTGCGAGAGGTACCTGACGCAAGCGACAATCGTTTCCGGCTGCAACTCGACGCCAATGGCTTTGACTGGGGCACCGTGCGCGTGTCCTACGAGTTCGGAAGCTTGTCCGGATCGGACTATGTCTCCAACCCTTACACGCCGTATTATTCGACGTCTTTGCCGGGCTACATCCCAGCGACGCCGAACGGCGATCCGGCATTCACGCTGTTGAACTTACGAAAATTCGACGTCGGTGACCGGACCGAGCACATCGTCCACGCACAGTCGAACTATATCGTGTCACCGCGTACGGACTTCCAGCTCTCGGGCGATTACAAGGGCGACTTTTACGATGCCCAATATGGCCTTCGCGCTTCATCCTCTTTCGACATCAATGCCGACATCAATTACCAGATGTCGACGGCGACCGTGCTGACGGGCTTTTTCAGCTACCAGTCGCTCCATCGCAGCATCGCCAACATCAACCCGACGGGCGCCGTCGACAACGGCGCCGCGGGCGGCAAAGATTATCCGCTGGCGAATGCCTGGCACGAGCAGCTTGCCAGCGACAATATCGCGGCCGGCCTTACGGCGCGTCAGAACTGGGGCAAGATTTCGCTGGACGCGAATTACATCTATACCCATGGCGACAGCGCGATCGGCTACAGTTTCGCGTCAACGGGTGCGTTCTTCAATATTCTCACGGCTGCCGAGGCGGGAAGCGCGTTTCCCGATATCGTCTTCGATTCCCATACGTTTCAAGCGAATGCGCGCTATCAGGCTTCCAATACGCTGTCCTATATCCTGCTCTATCGTTTCGATTACGAGCATCTCGACGATTTCCACTACAACGGACTGGCGCCCGTCATCAGCAACAACACCTATCTCGGGGTCGTACCCGAAAACTTCACGGTGCAAACGGTCGGGTTCTCCGTCCAGTACACGTTCTAGCCCGCACTATCGTTGATCCAGCGCCGCACGCCGAAGGCTTCGAGGCAGTGTCCGCCCGCTGGGTCAATTTTGGCCGCGAGCGCCGGCTCTAGCACTCGGACGACTCCATTGGACATCACAATCAGAATATCTTCGAGGCCGCTTTCCAGAATGGGGCGGCTAGAAGCGACAAGGTCGGCGCGCGTGCCGATGTCGAGATTCGGCGGCGTGACACCAAGACGCCGCGCCGCGCGTCCCACGCCATCCAGGATACACGCGTCAGACATATCGCGCCGCGCAATGCGGACTTCTTCCAGCATTGTTCCGTCGCCGGTGAGCAGCGAGTCCGTGCCCAGAAGAACATCGGTCCCATCGGCAAGGAGAGTCCGCGGCGCCGTCCGGCCGAACAGGAAGTGATTTGAAGAGGGGCACCAGATCACAGCACAGCCCGAGCGGCGAAGTGTTTTCACGCCATCCTCATCCGGGCCGACCGCGTGAACGGCGAGGAAATCCGGCGTCAGGAATCCCCGCCGGTCGAGTTCGCGAATTTCTTCGGCCGCTTCGGCATCGACACCTTCGGCGACATGCATCGCAAACGGCCCGTTGGAGGGTGGTGGTAGCGATCGCGTCATCCCCAGAGAGTCGGCGGACGGCAGCCGGATGACATTCAGCGGAAATCCGTTCTCGAAATCCGGCTCCCAGGCGTCGTGATGAAAAACATGGGTGACGCCCGCAATCAGATTCTTCCAAGCCCCGAAGAGGAGCGCCTCGCGGCGTGGCACTCCGCGACCGTGCGCGATTTCGCTACGGTTGCGGTCCTGGATATCGCGCGCCCATTCATAAGCGTTGGCATAGGGCGGAGCACCAAGCCGCCCATAATGGTTGCGATGAAGATGGTCATGGGCATTGATCAACCCCGGCCGCACCTCGCCGCGCGGCGCCTGAATGACATGATCGAAGGAACCGGAAGGCTCGATGACGCGACCGTCCTCGATCGCAATCGTCGTGTTGGCAGCCTCGATCAGGAGCCGCATCGGCTCATTGCCGCTTGAAGCAGAAACTGGCAACGACCGGCAGTCCGAGATCCCTCATATAGAGATCATAACGCCCAGCGCGCACATAGAAGTGTTCCACAGACGGACCGATCGTTCCCTCATGCATGCGCGAAAGCGCGAAGCCCGAATGCGCAGCCGCAGCAATATGCGCGTCGCAATCATAGATGTGATGCTCGATCTCGTGCACGGCACCCTGCGCATCCCGAAAGCTCCGCGTGTGCCCCGCCCTCGCGGCCGCTGCGTGGAAGTCGCTGACCAGAAGCGCGCCACCGGAGACGCAGACGCGCGCCAACTCGTCATAAGCACTTTGCAGGGGCTGCAGATGGCCGAGCACGAGACGGCACCAGACGAGGTCGAAAGACTCCGTGGCGAAAGGAAGTTTGCGCACATCTGCGGCAGCCACGTGTGCCGCTTGACCTGCCTTCAACATTTCAAAACTGGCATCAACGCCGGCAGCAAACGATGCATCGACGTCGGAAAGGCGCCGCCCGGTGCCGCATCCCGCGTCGAGCAGCCGTTTGCCACCGAGCGGAGGTGAAAGCTCCTGCGCCAGTTCATCCTCGATGAAACTGATGGCTGTTTCGCTCGCGTAAGTGGGCGCCCACAGGCGATAGGCCTCGCGCGGCGCCAGCGCCGTCATTGCGCCGCCCCCTCCAAGCGGAGATGTCCGTAGCGCTGGCGATCATCGGGTTCTGTCCGCGCCAGACTGCGCACGAGCCTCAGCAAACGCGGGTTTTCATAATCGCCGCGATGCCACCGCCGGTCGGCAAGCCAGCGTCCCGCCATTTTGCCCCAGTGCCGGGTTCTCTTGTCATGGACGGAGGGAAACCGGCTTTTCAGAACCAGCTCGAAATCCTCGACGCGTGTTTTCAATCGTCGCGCCAGCCACGGCAGCTCCGGGTCCTCATGGGTCATCCAATTGACCCATTCGGGCGTCGCCCACTCTTCGAGCGTCCCGGGCGTACCGGCCAGCGGATCGATATTGCCGTAGGTATCGCGGCGTTGCGGCGTCGGCGTGTAGAAATAGGTGATCAGCTCCATGGCGGGGTTGATCGATTTGAGCTTGCGAACGAAGGACAGCGTGTTTTCGATTTCCGATTCCGGCTCCTCGGGATCGCCGAACACGAACGAGAATTCCGGAATGATCCCGTGCTCGCGCGTGCGCGCCGCAACCTCAAGCGTCTGTTCCGCGGTGATGCCTTTCTTCATCTTCTCCAGAACTTCGTTGCTGCCCGACTCTGCTCCGCAGAACACCATCGTGAGGCCGGCAGCCTTCAGACGCCGCCATGTCTCGTCGGAAAAGCGGAGCAGGGCGTCGACCCGCGCTTCGCACCACCAGCGCAGGCCCAGCGGCGCGAATGCATCGGCGACGGATCGCGCGTGCGTATCGTTCAGAAAGAAGTTGTTGTCATAGAAGTGCACCGAATCCATGCCGTGCTCGCGGGCCAGAAAGCCGAGGTGCTCGGCGGTGCGGGCCGGTTCCTGGACTTGCTCCCGCCTGCCGAACACGGAAATAACGCCACAGAAATTGCAGGCATAGGGACAGCCGATCGACGCCTGATAGACGCCAGAGCGCTGCCCCAGGAAGGTGGGGCGAAGATATTCCGACACGGAAATCTTGTGATACGGCGGAGGCGGCAGTTCGCCGGGCCCGACCCAGCGGCGTTCCAGGCCGATGTGATGCGTGCCATCGGCTTTGCGGAAGCACAAACCCGCTACCGTTTCCGGATCGCGATTTCCCGACAGCACATCCAGGAGTTCGGTGAAGGTGTGCTCCCCCTGTCCGCGTATCAGCCAATCGACGTAGGGCGCGTTCAGAACCGGCTCGGGATAGAGGCTTCCGAAATTGCCGCCCCAGATGATTGGAATGTCCGGATGGCGCGCTTTGACGGCCTTCGTCAATGGAACGGCATTGGCAAGCTGCGGTCCCGGCATCACGGTGAAGGCGATCGCGCGCACCGGGTCGTCGGTGCCGCTTTGTGCTGTCACATGGCTGCCGATGCGGGATAGGGGATCGATATCCGGCAGATTGCCGTCGACGATTTCCCAATTTTCGGTCGCGGGAAGTGCGGCGCCGATCGCCATCACAGAGAGTGGAAAGCGTCTGTTGGCCGGCCGTGTCGCGCGTGGATTGACCAGAAGGATCATGGCTTGACCGCGATCCACAGATCGAAGCGGGACGGCTTGCGTTCGCCTTTCACCGCCGCCAGCAAAGGCCGAAGCTCGTACCAGAGCGGATAGCGCACGCGCTTGCGCGTCCAGCGCAACTCTGGAAAAGCGGCAGAGAGCCGCTCCGGTGTGAGGTATTCGATGAAGTCTGGCGACAGCAGGACGTCTGCTTTTGCCCCGAACGAAGCCGCTCCACGGGATTTTTTCTCCGCGACCATGGCGTCGCCATCCGCAGCGCTGCGATAAAACGGGGAATCGAGGATTGCGAGTATTCCGCCCCGCCGCGTAACGCGGCTGGCTTCCAGAAGGGTGCGCCTCAGATCCTGCGCATAGTGCAGCGATGCGTTGAAAAGCGTGAGGTCGAACGATTCCGGCGCGAAGGGCAGGTCTTCGAACGACGCCGTCACACAACGGAACAGGTCCGGGTCTTCGACAAGGAATTCCTTCGCCGCGCCAAGCCCATCGACATGATCGTCACGCGTATCGAGCGCGACACAACGATGGCCCTTGTGCGCGGCGCGATAGCAGAGCCATCCATTGCCGGCGCCAAGATCGAGAATGTCGCTATTCGGCTGCAGGTGACCGAGGACATGGTGGACAAAAGCATCGAAGGTGCGGGACCGGACGGCCCATTGGCGCGCAAAGGGGCCCGAACGAAGATACGGCAGAGCCCGCAAGGCATCCCCGCGATAGGCACGGCCTTCGGCGGCGCGGTGGCGCGCGTATTCGGCCCGGAACTGCGCGCCGATCCCATTCATGGCGCAGCCGCGTCTGTTCTTTCGAAGTGATAGAGCACGTGATCCGCGAATGGCGCGAGCGCGCGCTCCGTGGATCGATCCAGCGCCGTCAACAGGCGAAGCAAGCCACGGTGTCTGGAAATCCAGGGCTCAGCAGCGCTGGGCGGCACGAAAACGCCGATCCCAACAGTCTTCACCAGCCGGAACCAGGGCTGCATCGCGCTCTTCAGCGCGTCCCGGCGGTGATAGACCACATGGAACGCCTGACCACCCAGCCGAGCCGGCACGGGACCCCTGCGCAGACGGCGGAAAGATTGGTGAGGGCGGCCCCGCAGCGCTTCGACAAGCATTTCACCGGGCGATAGGGTTCCGAACAGAACCAGCATGGCGGACGCGCCTGGCCGTAGCAGCTTTGCCAGACCGCGCCCCACAGGTCTGAGGTCTTCAACGCAGTTAAGCGACGCGAAATTGGAGAAGGCGCCGTCGAACAGCTCGTCGTTCCGGGAAGCGTGCTCCTCGCCGAACGCTTCCAATTCCTCGAGTGGCGCGACAGAAGCCCGCGCACCAAGAGGCGCGAGCTTCGCCTGCGCAATCGCCACCATGGCCGGAGAACCGTCCGTCAGCGTGACCCCAAATCCCCGTGCTGCGAGCCAGGCCGCGTCCACGCCCGTGCCGCCACCGAGTTCGAGAACCCTGCCGCGCGGAGGGAAGGACGAAAGCAATGTACGGCGCACCGCCGCCCGTTGTGCTTCGACACTGAGCCAATCTCCGAAGCGGAGATCAAAGGCTGGTGCAACGGCATCAAATGCCTTGACGGCTGGACTGAGGTTCTCGGCAATCACGGCTCAAGATCCCGCTGCGAACAACACAGGATTTTCTGAGCGATGTTTCGATGCCTCGTGCCGGAGCCTGGCCCATCCGACGTCATCACGTTTCCCGGCTTGCACTTCCCTGTGCAGGAAGTCGCGCACCAGGCGATAGAATTCCGTGTCGTAGGTTCCCTCGAACAGCATGGCGAGGTCGCTGGAATCCTTCCAGTTGTGCCGTTCTCCAAGCTGCGCCTTCACGAGCGTATGGAAACGCGTGCCCGGCAGCGGATATGCGACGGATACGCCGATGTCGTCGGGCTGTTCCGCAGCCAACAGCTCGCGCGTGAGCGCCAGGTCCTCCCATTCCTCGCCGGGATAGCCGAGTTGGATAAACCAACCGACACGGATGCCAACCGATCTGAGATTACGCGTGGCCTGGACCGCTTCTTCGACCGACGAGCCTTTTTCCATCGCGTCCAGGATTTTTTGCGATCCGGATTCGATGCCAAGCCAAACTTCCCTGGCGCGCGCCTTTGCAAGCGCGGCCACGGCATCCGGACGCATAAGGTTGACGCGCGATTGCATCGTGAACGGCGTTGCCGCGTTCAAACGCGTGACATCGGCGGCAAATTCCTCGATCCATTCCGCGGTCAAACCGAAGATGTCATCGGCGAACCAGATGTGATCGGGCGCTATGCGTTCCTTCAACTCGTGCAACTCTGTCGCCACCGAACTGGGGGAGCGCTGTTCGTATCCCCTGCCGAAGATCGGCTTTGCACACCAGTTGCAGGCATAGGGACAGCCGCGCGACGTGGCCATGTTCCAGGAAAGATAGCCGTGTTGCGCTGTCCACGCCTCCCGGTAGGCGCGGGCATCGACAAGATCCCAAGCGGGCAGAGGCAGCTGATCCAGGCCGCGCTGGTGCGGACGCCTGGCCGTGTGGTGCGCGCGGCCTGCGGCAGAAAGCACGAGCCCCGGAATATCGCGCAGCGTTTCCTCAGGATCATCCCGTAAGCGGGTTGCGATTTCTGCAAGCGCCGCCTCGCCCTCGCCCAGCAAAACGGCATCTACGCCAGCGTCGAGGTATATCGCCGGCACGTCCGATGAATCGGGGCCATTGGTCACGACACGGCAGCCAAACCGCTTCGCGATCGCCACCATGCCGAGCGCATCTTCGCGACGCCTGAGCGTGCACATCTTCGTGAGAAAATTGAAATTGTCTTCCATGATCGCCACGAGCGACGGCTGCAGATCGCGGACCACGCTTTGGAAGGATGCCAGATCGCCGGCGAACGTCGGATCGTAGAGTGCTACCTTGTGACCGGCGTCACGCAGAAGCGCGGCACAGATCAGCGTTGAAAGCGGCGAATACGGCGTCATCCGCGCCGATTGCTTTGCGTCGTGACGCAGGAAATATGAGTGCGTTAGAAGAATCACGCTGTCCCTGCCTGAACACAACACGCATTTGCGCTATAGGGGACGATAACAAAAGAGATCGGCATGCCAAGCGAATTCGCGTATCGCGCCTCGCTCTCATTGTTCGGCATTCGCGTCGAAATCGAATCCAATTCGGAAGAAGCAATCGCCATCGCAAGCGAGTGTATTTCACGCGGAGATCAAACGCTGTTCTCAAATGCGGAAGAGCAAACGATTTACGTCGTTCTCAGGATGTACGGCGTAAATCTACCGAGGGCAGGCGACCCAGAACATATTGATTCTACTTCACTTTACTTGAATTTTGGGGGCGTTTCGGTCCGGGCAAATCCGCTTTCCGGACGCGGTACATGCGAATTTCCGCCCGGCGGCGAGTTCGGCGAGCCTTTTGCAGAGGCCATCAATACCGTGGTCATGTTCCTTGTGGCGCAGGCCGGCCGCATACCGGTTCACGCGGCGGCTATCATGCTGGGGGATGTTGCCGTGGTCTTGGCGGGGCCCAGCGGCGCTGGCAAAAGCACGCTGGCCATGGCTGCGGCGCAGGCTGGGCTGGATGTGCTTTCCGAAGACACGGTCTTTGTTCAACTTCGTCCGAAACTGCGGCTTTGGTCGCGAACGGAGGCAATTCATGTCTTCGAGAACGATGCACCGGCAGGCGCAGAGGGCGGCCTGCGATTGCGGTCCGGCCGATGGAAAAAAGTGCTGCCGCTGGCGACGCGGCGAAGCTATGCAGACAGCGCGACGCTCTGCGTGCTCGCAAGCGGCGACAATCTGTCGTTGACGCCGATGGCGCCGGACGAAGCGATCACCACGCTGACTGCAAATCCCGAACCCGGTTACGAGTTCTACGGCGCGCGGTGCGCCGAGGCCGTCCGGCTTTTGGCTGGAAGCGGAGCGTGGCGGCTCACGCTGTCCAAATCACCGCATGAGGCCATCGGCCTTATCCGCCAGGTCTTTGCGCCGGACGGTCCGGGCTAGCATGGCCACGACGTTCCAGGATCGTTATTTCGCATTGATTGCCGACATCGAGCGCGATTTTCGGGTCGCGCAATGGAAGAAGCGCGATCTCGACATCTGGCCGGTCGCCCGCATGGATTTGTTTCTGGACATGCATCGGCGGCACACAGGCGAAGAGGGCCCGCCTTCTTCAGCGCCGCCTGGGCGCGTTGCGGCCTTGTTGGCAACCCCTTTCACGAACGCCTGGAAAAGCAGACGCGATCTCAAGAATTGGATCGTGCAACCCTTTAGAGCCCACGTGGTTCTCTTGGGCGACGGCGTATCCCTCGATCTGGTCGACGGTGCCTGGCAGGACCGCTTTGGCGAATCCCTGATCGCCGAGTTCGAACGGCAGGGTTTGAAGTCGTTCGTGATGCAGCCCGGCGATCTGAACCGGCTGCCGTGGCACAGGCCAACCTTCGCGGCCAATCTGGTGGACGTCTGGTCGCGCATCGCGCGGCGCTGGGATGCTGAGCCGGTCGATCTGCCGGACCTTGAGAAGGTGCAAGCTTATCTCCGGGAGAAAGGGATTGAAGCACCCTCGCTCAATCGCGCAACACTAGAGCGCAGGGCTGCAACCATCTCCAAAGCCGCCGATGCTTTCGCGATGATCCTGAAAATTGTGCGGCCGAAGCTTGCCTTTGTGGTGACGTACTACGCGGGTCTTGCCCCTGCGTTTCTGCTCGCATGCCGCAGGCTGGGGATTTTGTCGGTCGATCTGCAGCACTGTCCGCAAGATGGCGGACATAAAGCCTATGTGTGGTCGGACCTGCCGGGCCGCGGTTACCGTGTTTTGCCGGCGGTGTTCTGGACCTGGAACAGGTCCGATGCGGATCATATCGAGCGCTGGACAAAGCGGCTTTCGGCGCCATGGCATCAAGCCCTATGTGGTGGCAACCCGCAGCTCATGAACTTCTGCGGCGCTTCGGGCGCCGCGTGGGACACGCGTTTCAAAGTGGCCGCCGGAGACCGTCCCTTCGCACGCGAAATCCTTGTCGCGCTCCAGCCGATCGCAGGCCAAACACATCTCTGGGACCGGCTGACGGAAATCATCGAGACGGCGCCGACCGATTGGCGATGGTGGATCCGGCGGCATCCGGCGTCGCGCGCAGAACAGGACGCAGCCTTCGGGCGGCTGCTCGCGCTGAGAGGCGACAACGTCGTTGTCGAGCCGGCATCGACGCTTCCATTGCCCGCGCTGCTTCCACATATGACCGCGTTGATCTCGCTCATGTCCGGCGCTGCAGGTGAGGCGGCGATCTTTGGGGTACCGGCGTTCTTTCTCAGCGATGAGGCGGCCGGTCCATTCAGCAACCTGATCTCTAAAGGCTGCGCGCGTATCGTCGATCCCGTTGAACTGGTGCCGGAAATCGAGAAGCTTTCCGAACCGCGGCGCCCCGAAATCGATCAGCTTCCACTCGCGGGCACCCTGCGCTCGCTGGAAAAGATCGCGGATGGCTATCGCGATCTCATTGCCAGCTCGCGAGATGAAAGCGGTCCCCATGTCTGACATTGCGCCCGTGAAGCGGCCTGTCCGGGCTCTCGTCATCGGTGCAGGTGTCACCTCCCAACTCATTCACCTGCCGATCCTTGCGAAGCTCCAGTTGGAAGGCGCAATCGAACTTGCCGTCGTCTGCGATCTCGATGATGCGCGCGCCCTATCGGCACAGACAAAGTTCTCCTTCCGCGACCGTTGCGGCGACGCCATGGCAGCCGTGGACCGGCCAGACCTCGACGTCGTGTACGTCTTTGGAACCGCGCAGATGCATATGCGGTTCGGTTCGCAGGCTTTGCGGACCGGCAAACATTTGTTTGTCGAAAAGCCCGTGGCACCAACCTTTGCCGACGCCCGGGAGCTGGCGGACCTGGCACAAGGGGCCGGACGGATTGCTGTCGGCGGGCACAATCGCCGCTTCTTCAAATCCTTCGGCACCGTGCGAGAGCGCGCCGGAAAGGGCGGGATCACCTACGCCGAAAGCACGTTCCACAAGCCGGAGCTCGGCCGGCCGCCACCCTTTGGCGCACGTACCTGGCTAAGCGCAAACGGTATCCACGCGCTGGATGCCTTGATCTTCATGATGGGAGGCCTGCCCGACCACCTGACCGCGTTCGCGCGAGACGAAACCTTTTCCGCATTGATGCAGTGGAGAGACGGCCGGCAAGGCACGTTCGTTTGCAACAACAACGCAGGCGCGCGCGTCGAGCGCTATGTCTTCCACGCGCCCGGAACGACCTTCACGATCGACGATGACGGGCTTGCGGCGGCGGCCGGTGGTGCGGTTGCGAATCTGGGTCTCTTGCCGCAAGGCGATGGATACGAAGCGGAACACCGGGCCTTTCTCGCTGCGGTCCAATCCGGGAGCGAGCCTGCACACAGTATCGCGTCTCTCGTACCCTCACTTTTTCTGGCCGAGAAGATCGAGGAAGGGTTCATCGGGGAAATCGCGTTTCCCGAAAATCGGCACCAATCCGCGCGTTCGGTCGAAACGTACAGGACTGTGCTTGTGGATCGCGCAGATCAACTCGCACACGCGCTCGCCGATTTGTCACCACATTTGCGGCTGGCTTCGATTGACGACATTTCTCGGTTCGACAATCCGCGTCCCGATATCGAAGCCGCCATTCTCGGTGGCGGCGCACCTCCGCTGCAAGAAGCCCTTCTCGACAAGCTACCGAACCTCCGCGTCGTCGGCGTGGCAGCGCTTTCGCTTGCTTCCTATCAACCGGAAACCTTGCTGGCCCGCGGCATCAGCCTCATCAATGCCACCGATGCTTATGCCGAAAGCGTGGCCGAATTCGCGTTCGCTCTGGCGGTGCTTGGGCGCCGGCGCGCTTTCGCATCCCACGAAGCGATGCGAAGAGGCGACTGGGGCATGGGAAGCACCTCCAGCTTTGTGCAACGCCTGCAACGAGCGGGTGTTCCGGTTGCCAGAGCGGTCGGATTGGAGCCGCCTCTACGCGCACTGTGGCGCAAAAGACTGAAGAAAGCCCGAATCGCGCCCGTGCCACATATGCTGCGTGGCGCCACGGTAGGGCTGATTGGATGGAGCGCCAATGCTCGCGCGCTGGCAGCGCGTTTGACGGCAGCTGGGGCATCCGTGCGGGTCTATTCCGAACATGCGGCGGACGCAGAAATCGTGGAGGCCGAACGGGCCACACTGGGGGAGGTTCTGGCTGCCGACATCGTTTCGCTTCACCGGGGCCTGACACCGGCGACAAGGCATTTTCTGGGAGCACCCGAATTGTCGCAACTGCGGCCCGGCACGCTGCTCATCAACGTCGCACGTGGCGCACTCATCGAGCCCCACGCTCTCGTTCAACGTCTTCGCCGAGGTGATATCTTTGCCTGTCTCGATACATTCGAGAGCGAGCCCTTGCCGCGAAATCATGCGTTGCGACGCCTACCCAATGTCTTTCTGACATCGCATATCGCGGGTGGCTCCAGCGACATGCGCGCCGATGCGGCGAAAGAGGTCGTCGGGAAAGTGATCCGGTTTCTGGACGGTGCAAAGGTCGATACGGTTTCGCAGGACCGTTTGCGCACCATGACCTGAGCCGTTCTCCCGCGACCGGTCAGGCTTCGTTACTTTGCAAACGTGTGACGAGCCGCGCGTATGCGGTTCAGATAGACTGCGAGAGCCTTCTTCGGTGTGCGATCGGCGGGACCGGGATCTATTTCCCGCACAATCCGGCGCAACCGGTTCCACCAACCGCCAAACCACATATAGCGCTCGGCAAAGGAATGATGATCGATCGGTTGCAGGAGAGCGACGTCTCGCTTGGCGAGAAGGCGCCTCATTTCGACCGGTGCATCCGCTTCGCAAACTTTCAACGCCGCGGACGCGATCATGCGCGGCACGAGTTTTTCGCAAGCAAACAGCGCGGGATAGAGGTATCGGGGGCCGATTTCACGCGCCATACGAATGAATGCATCCCAGTCAAGCGCACCGGATGCCTGGTCTGCGCGGGCCACGAGTGCAAGCTCGACGATCCGCCCCAGCGAAAGATTGATGAGGTGCTGGGAGGCATGGGCCGCCAGAACCACGAGCAATAGGGGCTGCTTTAGGACACGGGCAGTATCCGACAACGGCCATACCGCCAACCGATCGCCCGAAACAAACCGGTCCAGAGGGACGATCCCAACATTCCTTAGATGGCGGTCGAGCGTCGTTTGCAGATCGATACTCCACGGATCGTCTTCGTGAACATAAAGCAACGAGAGCGGAGTCGTTCGCCCTCCGGCCCGTGTCCAGTCGCATTGATAGGGTACTTGCGACAGGACTTTGCCGGTGTAGCCATGCGCACGGAAAATGCCTTCTGCGTGCGCCAGCTCTTCCGGCTTCACGATAAGATCGATGTCCGAGATCGGACGGCAACCGGGCTCCGGGAAATATTGAAAAGCCGTGTGCATGCCTTTCGGAACGATTGCCACGATGCCGTTATCCGCGAGCAGCCGGGTCGCTGTGATCGCTTCCTCACGGAGCAATTCCATCCGCTTGCGATTGTGCGACAGATGAACCCCGAGCATGCCGGAGACGGCGGGCGCAGCCAGCAGCTTTCCGCGTTCGATGAAATAGCCCAGAAGAGGCCCGGTTCCCGAGGTATAGGCGGCAAGGCTCAGGACGCGCGGATCGCCATCCAACCGCACAACGCCCGGCGCATCGGTAAGGATATGCGTGAGCGCTCTGGCGATCTGTGAAAGTGCCGCGCGCCAGTGCTGTGGTTCGATATCCGGCCAGAGCCATCGCGGCAGGCCACGTTTTTTGGCCCATGCAACACGCGCCCGGACCTCCGCGGGATCGAGATCGGGCAGGAACGCCGTCGCAGCTGAATTCATTTGGTAAATGACCGTATCCCGAGGCTGAGGCCGAACTTGCGCCCGGTGAAATAGGGGGTCAATTGTCCCGAGGCTACTCGCACACCAACGTCCCTTGATCCCGGCCTCGGAATAAATTTACGGCCGCACGGAATAACCGGGCGTGGGCTTCGTCCAATAACCGAAGGGAGGCGTCCGCAGCGCAATGCCGTGCGGCGCCCAGGAATTGGAGGTTTCGATGCCGCGCATTCTCAGCCCATCCGACATCGCAGCGTTTCGCGACCGCGTTTGTTCGGTTGCGGCGGTTCTCCTGGCCGAAATGGGCTACGACAACTTCACCATGCGCGATCTCGCAAAGCGCCTTGGGTCGAGCGCGATGACGCCCTACCGCTATTTCGCCAACAAGGACGCGATCCTTGCGCTGGTGAGGATCAAAGGATTTTCGCTGCTCGCCGACCGGCTGGAAAGCGTATTGCGCGATGACGGAACCGCGGCGGAGAAGAGCCACGCCTTTGTCGCATGCTATGTAACATTCGCGCACGAACAGAGCGCGTTCTATCAGCTGATGTTTGAAAACGGTCCCGCCTCGCAGCCAACGCACGAGGAGCAGCACGTTCGATCGCTGTTCGCGGAATATGCAAAATTACAGTCCGGCCGGATGGGATTGGACATCGATGGCGACCGTATAGGCGAATTGCTGTGGTCGACTCTGCATGGCGCCGTCGTCTTCCAGCGCATGGGCCGCATTGGCGGCCGCGATTTCGAATATCTGGTCGACAACGTCCTTGCCTCCGTTGCAGCGGCGGACTTGCCGGCGATGGTGTTGGGAGAATCGGCTCTGCGGCCGCATGCGGACAACGGCGCGCGCGATTGGTCCGGCGATCATGGAACTGCGGACCGCGTTTCCCCGCCGCTCATGTAACAGAAAAAGCGCGCACGGCCCACACACCAACGCCCATCAGGGCGCTGACGCGGCTTCCGTGCGGCCATCGCTGTTGGGTCCAAGCAGAATAATCGTAGCACCGAGCGCCGCCGACAGAAGCGATCCGATCAACACGCCGATCTTCGCAATCGCGGCTTCCGTCGCCGCCGTCGGGAACGCCTGATCCGCCAGCAGCAAGGACACAGTATCTCCGATGCCGCAGAGACAGGCCGCGCCGATGAAAGCGCGAACACCTGTGCCGTCCGGCATGCGCGCGATGTGCGCGCGCGTTGCGGCCCACGCGGCCATGCACACGCCAAGCGGCTTGCCGATAACCAAGCCGAGAACCACCCCCAGAAGGATCCGTATGGCGCCCGGCGCGGAGAGATCGACGTTCAGTCCGACGCCCGTCGCCGAGAACGCAAAAAGCGGCAGGACCAGATAGGTGCTCCAGGGTGCTATGGCCCGTTCGATGCGATCGGCGGGCGAGAGCAGCCGCTCGCTGGCGGCGGAGAGATTGCGGCTTGCCCATTCCAGCACGGGATCATCGTCCACATCTTCATTCCGCTGCGCATGTTCGAGTGCGGCCAGTGCCGTCGCGGCCTGCGCCAGAAGGGGGGCTGCGGCTGGCGTAGGCCGCGTCGGCAGGAACGCAGCCAGTGCAATGCCGGCGAGCGCGCCATGGACGCCGGCCGAGTGCAGGAAGAACCAGACCACGACCGCGATTACCGCATAGGGCCACGTCGCATAGACACGTCCCCGGTTCAACGCGAACATCACCGCGATGGCCGCGAGCGCGGCGATCAGCCATGCAAGCTCGAAATTGCGCGGATAGAAGACCGCCAGGACCAGCACCGAGACGATGTCATCGACCACCGCGAAAGCGGCCACGAATACGCGCAGACTGGGCGGCACGCGATCTCCCAACAGAGCGAGCACGCCCAGCGCAAAGGCGATGTCGGTTGCGGTCGGCACGGACCAGCCTGAGACAGCACCGCCGCCGTTGATCAGAAGATAGATCAGCGCCGGAACGATCGAGGCCACGACGGCCGCAATGACGGGCAGGGATGCTGCCTTTCGATCCGTCAGTGCACCGGCGGTCAGCTCGCGGCGGATCTCAAGACCCACGAGAAGAAAGAAGAAAGCGAGCAAGCCTTCCGAAAACCATTCGCCGATGGTCAGCGACATAAGGCTGCCGCTCGGTCCAATCCCGAAGGGTGTTCGGACGAAGGTGTAATAGAACGACGCCAAAGGCGAGTTGGCCAAGGTCAGCGCCGCGACCGCGGCCAGGATCAGGGCCAGGCCGCCCGATGCGGGCAGGCTTGCGAACGCGCGTGCCGAACGCTGGATGCGCTCGCCCACCGGACGCTCAAGAACATCGAGCAACGAATAATAGTCCCAAGCGCCATCATAGCGGATGCCGTCTATGAAGATCGTCGGTGTCCCCGAAACCCCATTGCGTCCGGCTTCGGCCAGGTCCTCTGCGACCCGCGACCGCACGGCATCGCTCTCGAGATCGCGGTCGAATCGCGCCATGTCGAGCCCGATGCCGCGGGCCAGTTCGCGCGCATCGTTCTCGGTGATCGGCGGTTCCTTGTCGAACAGCGCGTCATACATGTCCCAGAAGCGGCCCTGTTCGGCCGCCGCCTCGGCGGCGCGCGCCATGAAGTCCGCGCCGGGATGCGCGCGCTCATTCGGAAAGTGCCGGAACGCATAGGAAAACCGGGCGCCGATAGATTCCCTCAGCCTCAGCAGCACCTCACGCAGGCGCCGGCAGTACGGGCAGAGAAAATCGCCGTAATAAACAATGCTGACGGCACCCTCGGAAAGATCGGCCCCGCGCACATGATCGCGGTCCGGCTCGACGGCGTGGAGCAGCTTGACGTTTCCCGATTCCGACATTCGACGTGAAACCCCGATTTACGAATAATCCGAGACCGCCCAGGCGTACGCGATGACGAATGCTCAAGCCGTCCCGGCGCTTGGGTATTGCGCCAGCTTAGCCGCCTTCTCGAATCCTACAACCGGTGCAGCGGTCCAGCGTTAGTAGTTCAGCAGGGTGGCATAGCGGTCGCGGTGGAACGAAGCACCGCCGTATAAAGCCTCCGCGACCCGGGCGCGCTTGAGATAGAGGCCTGCATCATGGACATCGGTCATGCCGATGCCGCCATGCATCTGCACCATCTCGTTGGAGACGAGGTGCAGGGTCTCGCTCGCCTTCGCTTTGGCGAGGGAAGCCAGTTGCGCGACGTCGTTCGCTCCTGTGTCGATAGCGGTCAGCGCCGCCTCCACGCAGGAGCGGGTCAACTCGAGTTCGGTGTACATCTTGGCCGCGCGATGCTGCAGCACCTGAAAGGTGCCGATGAGTTGGCCGAACTGGGTGCGGGTTTTCAGATAGTCGAGCGTGATCTCGAATGCCTGCGTCGCGGTGCCGAGCATTTCCGCCGCCAGACCCGCGCGGGCACGGTCGAGCACCTGATCGAGCGACACCGAAAGCGGTTCGGCAGCGACATTCTCGAACGTCAGGTTCGCGAAACCTCTGGAATCGACGCTGCTGAGGCGCTGACGCGTGAGGCCCTTGGCATTTCCGTGCACCAGAAAAACACCGTCCTTAGTCGCGACGATGATGAGGTCTGCCGCCCCGCCATCGGCAACGAAATGTTTCGTGCCCGACAATGCTCTGGTCATCGTCAGGCGGTCCGGATGATGGTGCGGACCTTCATCGATCGCGAAAGCCGCGACCACCGAACCCTCGGCGATTTTCGGCAGCCATTCCTTCTTCTGCGCTTCGCTGCCACCGAGCAGAATGGCGCTGGCCGCGATCAGCGCGGTCGAAAGCAACGGCGATGCGGTCAGCGTGCGTCCGGTTTCTTCGAGCACGATGCCGAGCGTCAGAGTGCCCAGACCGGTGCCGCCATATTCCTCCGGGATCACGATCCCGGCCCATCCCATCTCCGCCATTTCCCGCCAGACGGCGCGGTCGAAGCCATCGGGGTTGCCGCTATCCCGAAGCTTGCGGAATGCGGTGACGGGCGATTTCTCCTGCGTCCACGCCTTCGCGGCATCGCGCAGCATCGTCTGTTCTTCGGTGAGCACGGCCATGATCGAGTACCTTCGAGACTATTGATGATCGAGCAGGCCGAGCACCCGCTTGGCAACGACGTTGAGATTGATCTCGCTGGTGCCGCCCTCGATGGAGTTGGCCTTGGCGCGCAGCATGGACCGCATCGCCATGATCTCCGCCGGCGTATAGCCGTCGCCTTCCCAACCAAGACCCTGACTGCCCATCGCCTCGACGAGCAATTCGGTACGGTCCTGATTGAGCTTTGCGGCCGCGTATTTGACGATGGATGTCGCAGGGCTCGGACCCTTCTGACTCTTGGCCTCTTCCTGCAATCGCCGCACGGTCAGCGCGAACGCCTGCGCTTCCATCTTGTGCGCCGCGATGCGCGTACGCAGATCGGCATCCGCGATCCTGCCGTTCTCGACACCGACATATTCCTTCGCTGCATCGGGCAGATCGTAACCCCCAGCGCCGCCGAAGCCGCCGGCGGAAATGTTCTGCCGCTCGTATTGCAGAAGGCGCTTGGCGATCTCCCAGCCGCCATTCAGCTTTCCGACCAGATTGCCCTTGGGCACTTTCACATCGGTAAAAAAGGTTTCGCAGAACGGCGAATTGCCGCTGATGAGCTTGATCGGCCGCGTTTCCACGCCCGGCGAATTCATGTCGAAGAGGATGAACGAGATGCCTTCATGCTTCTTGGTGTTGTCGGTGCGCACCAGGCAGAAGATCCAGTCGGCGTAGTTCGCATACGACGTCCAGATTTTCGATCCATTGATGAGGTAGTGATCGCCCTTGTCGACACATTGCGTGCGCAGGCCCGCGAGGTCCGATCCGGCGCCCGGTTCCGAATAGCCCTGGCACCAGCGGATTTCGCCGCGCACGATCTTCGGCAGATGCTCCACCTTCTGCTCTTCGTTCGCGTATTCGAGCAGCACCGGCCCAAGCATCCAGATGCCGAAGGACAGCAACGCCGGCGGCGCGCCGGCTTTGGCGAGCTCCTGTTCGAGCACGCGCGCTTCGGCGGCCGTTAGTCCGCCGCCACCGTATTGCTTCGGCCAGGTCGGCGCGGTCCAGCCTTTGGCGCCCATGCGCTCCAGCCAGAGTTTGGCATCCGGATTGGTCCATTTCGCGCGGCGGCCGCCCCAGATCGAGGAATCGCCTTCATCGGTGATCGCGCGCGCGCCGCCGCCCTTCAGCGACGGCGGCAAATTGGCCTCGATCCAGCCTTTGGCTTCGCTACGGAAACTTTCGAGATCGCTCATTGCGCGTCACCTGACAGCTTGTCAGCAGGCATTGTTGCGTCCCGCAAAGAGCCATGCAAGGGCAGCATCAAGAATTGGAGACGCACGTGCTGGATATCGCTAGCGCTTGATTGTTGAAATCGACTTTGCAACAAAAATCCTCCCCCCTCCCCTCCTCCTGAGCAACGCTTCCAATTGTGCTTGTTCAAACCGGCCGGCTGAGATGGTGATGGGATAATAAGCAGCTTCAAGTAGAGATGCTGTCCAAAAAAAGCGGCGAAAGGATCGGTGCTCATGGTGCCAACGATCGGATCGATGTCTCCATTCTTCATCGTCAGCGACGTCGCACGGACCATCGCGTTCTATGTGGACATGCTCGGCTTTGACGTGGGTTATCGCGAGCCGGAGCAAGATTCGTTCTTCGCCATCGTCCAGCGCGATGGTGCGATGCTGTTCGTCAAATCCGGAGAAGTCTCCCCGCTGCCCAATCACCGGCGTGATCCGGCGATGCGCTGGGATGCCTATTGCTACACGCCCGATCCCGACGCGCTGGAGGCTGAATTTGCCGGATACGGCGCGTCGTTCAGCCGACCCCTAAAAGACACGTCCGACGGTCTGCGCGGTTTCGAGATCACCGATCCGGACGGTTACGTCTTGTTCTTCGGGCGGCCACGCGAACGCTGATCATGTCGCCGTCACTGCGCGATGAATGGCTTGCTCGATCAGCCGTTCGGCCTCTTCCGCGCCGCCCCAATCGCCCAGCTTCGTCCATTTCTTCGGTTCGAGGTCTTTGTAGTGCTGGAAGAAATGCTCGATCTGCTTGAGCAGGATGTCCGGAAGATCGCGATAGCTGCGCACATTGGTATGGAACGGGTGCAGATCGTCGGTCGGCACCGCGATGATCTTTTCATCCGGACCCGCCTGGTCCTGCATGACCAGCACGCCAACCGGGCGGCAGCGCACGATCGCGCCGGGGATGACCGGTATCGACGAGATGACCAGAACGTCGATGGGATCGCCGTCTTCTGACAGCGTGTGCGGGACGAACCCGTAATTGCCCGGATAGAACATCGCGGTGTGGAGGAACCGGTCCACGAACAGCGCGCCGGACGCCTTGTCCATTTCATACTTGACCGGCAACCCGCCCGCCGGAATCTCGATCAGGACATTCACGTCTTTCGGCGGATTGCGGCCCACCGGTATCCGCGACAAATCCATGTGTGTCTCCTCTTCGAACGCGCGGCTAAGCGACTTTCAGTACCATAAGCGTCGCAGCACATGAGTCTGGCAGCGGAATTTTTGAGCGGCCCAAGCACCGTGGCTGTGCGGAAATGTCGGCATTGGCGCGTGTACGGCCGCTTTCTTGCGCGAAGCAGTCATGCCTTCAACCGCGCAATTTTCTAATATAAGGAGCCGCGATAAAACCCGTCCGAGGAACGCCCTTGCGCAACACGACGAAGCTCACCCTCAGGGTGCCTGTGCCGAAGCACCGCCCGGGGGACAAACCCGATTTCAGCGGCCTCGCCATCCCTGAGCCCGGCGATGCGCGCCGGCCGGAGATCGACTCCACCGCCCGCGACATGGTGGATCTGGCGTTCACGCTGGTCCGCGTCCTGGACGCGAAGGGGCATGCCAGCGGTCCGTGGAAGCCGAACCTGGACGCCGAGACGATGCGGCGCGGCCTGAAAGCCATGCTGCTCACGCGCGCGTTCGACGACCGCATGTTCCGCGCGCAGCGCCAGGGCAAGACCTCCTTCTATATGAAGTCGACCGGCGAAGAGGCGGTGTCGGTCGCACAGGCTTACGCGCTCGACCGAAACGACATGTGTTTCACCAGCTATCGTCAGCAGGGCATCCTGATCGCGCGGGGCTATCCGCTGGTCGACATGATGAACCAGATCTATTCGAACGCGCGCGACCCGCTGAAGGGCCGCCAGCTGCCGATCATGTATTCGAGCAAGGCGAACGGCTTCTTCACGATCTCCGGCAATCTCGGCACGCAGTTTCCGCAGGCCGTCGGCTGGGCGATGGCATCCGCGTACAAGGGCGATGACAGGATCGCAGCGAGCTGGGTCGGCGACGGCACGACGGCGGAAGGCGATTTCCACTACGGCTGCACCTTCGCGTCGGTTTACCGCGCGCCGGTGATCCTCAACATCGTCAACAATCAATGGGCAATCTCGAGCTTTTCCGGCATCGCGGGCGGCGACGAATCGACCTTCGCTTCGCGCGGCATCGGTTACGGCCTTCCGGCGCTGCGAGTCGACGGCAACGACTTCCTCGCCGTCTATGCGGCGACGCAATGGGCGGCGGAGCGCGCGCGCTCCAACCTCGGCGCCACGCTGATCGAACACTTCACCTATCGCGCCGAAGGCCATTCCACCAGCGACGATCCGAGCCGCTATCGCCCGAGCGACGAAGCCAAGGCGTGGCCGCTGGGCGATCCCGTCGAACGGCTGAAGCAGCATCTGATCGTGCTCGGCGAATGGAGCGAGGAACAGCACGAAGCCGCCGGCAAGGAAGCGCTGGAGCAGGTCAACGCCGCCAACAAGGAAGCCATGAGTTACGGTACGCTGGGCGAGAACAAGCTTCCGAGCGCCAGCACGATGTTCGAGGACGTGTTCAAGGAGATGCCCGAACATCTCCGCCGTCAGCGCCAGCAGATGGGGGTCTGACCGTGGCGACGATGAACATGATCCAGGCGCTCAATTCGGCGCTCGACGTGATGATGGCCAAGGACGCGAACGTGCTCTCCTTCGGCGAGGATGCTGGCTATTTCGGCGGCGTGTTCCGCGTGACCGACGGCTTGCAGAAGAAGCATGGCCTCACGCGCAGCTTCGATGCGCCGATCGCCGAAGGCGGCCTTGTGGCGGTCGCCATCGGCATGGGCGCGTACGGCCTGCGTCCGGTGGTGGAAGTGCAGTTTGCCGATTACATCTATCCGGGCTTCGACCAGATCGTGTCGGAAGCGGCACGCATCCGTTACCGCTCAGCCGGCGATTTCACCGTGCCGATCACGATCCGCACGCCCTATGGCGGCGGCATCTTCGGCGGCCAGACACACAGCCAGAGTCCTGAGGCGCTGTTCGCCCATGTCGCGGGCATCAAGACCGTGATTCCGTCCACGCCTTATGATGCCAAGGGGCTCCTGATCGCGGCCATCGAGGACGACGATCCCGTGATCTTCCTGGAGCCCAAGCGCATCTATAACGGCCCGTTCAGCGGCCATCACGACCAGCCGGTGCAGGCCTGGTCGAAGTTCAAGGAAAGCGATGTGCCCGACGGGCACTATGTCATTCCGCTCGGCAAAGCCGCCATCGCGCGCGAAGGCAAGGACATCACCATCGTCGCCTATGGCACGATGGTCCATGTCGCCAAGGCCGCGGCCGAGGAAAGCGGAATCGACGCCGAAGTCGTCGATATACGCACCATCGTGCCGCTCGACATCGACACCATCGCAGCGTCCGTGAAAAAGACCGGACGTTGCGTTGTCCTGCACGAAGCCACGCGCACGTCCGGTTTCGGCGCGGAAATCGCGGCCCAGGTGCAGGAAACCTGCTTCTACCATCTGGAAGCGCCGATCGAGCGCGTAACCGGATGGGATACGCCCTACCCGCACGCCTTCGAATGGCAGTACTTTCCCGGACCGGCGCGCGTTATCGAAGCGATGCGCCGCGCGATGGAGAGCTGAATGGGCACCTATGTCTTCAAGCTTCCGGACGTCGGCGAAGGCACCGCCGAGGCCGAGATCGTCGCCTGGCACGTGAAGGTCGGCGACGTCATCAGTGAGGACCAGAACCTCGTGGACGTGATGACTGACAAGGCGACGGTGGAGATGACCTCGCCGGTGTCCGGGAAGGTCGTCGCCCTGCACGGCGAGCCCGGCGAGATGGCCCCGGTCGGCGCCCCGCTGGTCCAGCTGGAGGTCGAAGGCGCAGGCAACGTCAAAGGCAACGGGGCATCTGCGCCGGCGAAGACGGAAGCGAAGAAGGAAGAAAAAAAATCTTCCCTCTCCCCCTCAGGGGGAGAGGGTCAGGGTGAGGGGGCCTCTCCACCGCCCGCATCGTCGAAACCTGCACCTGCGTCTCCCCCTCCCCCCAGGCCTCTCCCCCCAGGGGGGAGAGGGAGTGCCGTGGGACCGGCATTCACAACCCGTGCAGCCGGCGAAAAGCCGGTCGCCTCTCCGGCGGTGCGGCAGCGCGCACGCGATCTTGGCATCGAACTGCAATATGTGCCCGGAACGGGACCGGCGGGACGCATCGGCCATGCCGATCTCGACGCCTACATCGCCTCCGGCGGGCGCAGCGTATCGCTCCGCTCCGGGCCCGCGCCGCGCGACGGCATCGAGGCTGTGAAAGTCATCGGACTGCGCCGCAAGATCGCGGAGAAGATGCAGGACTCCAAGCGCCGCATTCCCCACTACGCCTATGTCGACGAGGTCGACATGACGGAGCTGGAAAGCCTGCGCGCGCATTTGAACAAGACCAAGAAGAAAGATCAGCCGAAACTCACCGTGCTGCCGTTCTTCATGCGCGCGCTGGTGAAGGTTCTGCCCGACTACCCGCAGATCAACGCGCGCTTCGACGACGAGGCCGGCATCGTGCATCGCTATGCGCCGGTGCATATCGGCATCGCCACCCAGACCGCGAACGGCCTGATCGTGCCCGTGGTCCATCACGCCGAAGCGCTGGATGTGTGGCAGAGCGCCGTGGAAGTGGCGCGCGTGTCCACGGCGGCGCGCGAAAACAAGGCGACGAAGGACGAACTTTCGGGCTCCACGATCACGATCACGAGTCTGGGGCCGCTCGGCGGTCTCGTCACGACGCCGGTGATCAATCATCCCGAAGTGGCGATCATCGGACCCAACGCGATCCTCGATCGTCCGGTGGTGCGCGATGGGGCGATCGTCGTGCGCAAGATGATGAACCTGTCGTCGAGCTTCGATCACCGCGTCGTCGACGGCTACGACGCCGCCGAGTTCATCCAGCGTGTCAAGGCGCTGCTGGAGCACCCGGCGCTGTTGTTTATGGATTGAACAAACAACGTGTCATGGCCCGCGAATGCGGGCCACCCAGCTGGTTTCTGCATGATCGGAACCGTTCACCCGGGCGGCCCGCATTCGCGGGCCGTGACAAGCAGTAGCGGAGATTGAAATGTCCGATCCCATTCACACCAAAGTCCTCGTCATCGGCGGCGGGCCGGGCGGTTATGTGGCCGCGATCCGTTGCGGGCAGCTCGGACTCGAGACCACGCTGGTGGAATCGCACAAACTCGGCGGCACCTGCCTGAACGTCGGCTGCATCCCGTCGAAGGCTGTTATCCATTCCGCCGGATATTTCGAGACCATGACCCGCGCAGCCTCGGCTGGCGGCCTGCACGGCATCCGGCTTTCGGCCCCGCCGACGCTCGACATGGCGGAGCTGGTGAAGTGGAAGGACGGCGTCGTCAAGAAACTCAACACCGGTGTTGCCGCGCTCCTGAAGCGCGCCAAGGTGCGCGTGGTCCAGGGCTGGGCGGAGTTCTCCGACGCCAAAACCTGCAAGGTCGGCGATCAGATCATCACAGCCGAACACGTCATCCTCGCGAACGGTTCGAAGCCGGTCGAGCTGCCGTTCATGCCCTTCGGCGGCAATGTCATCTCCTCCGCCGAAGCGCTCGAACTTGCCGAGCTGCCGAAGAAGCTCGTGGTGGTGGGCGCAGGCTATATCGGCCTCGAACTCGGCATCGCGTTCCGCAAGCTCGGCGCCGAAGTGACGATCGTCGAAGCGATGGACCGCATCCTGCCGCTCTATGACGCCGAACTGGTCGCGCCCGTCGCCAAATGGCTCAAGACCAACGGCGTGACGGTGCATCTGGGCGTCAAGGCGAAAGGGCAAGATGCCAAAGGCCTCGTGGTCGAGATGGCGGATGGCAAGACTGAGACGCTTCCCGCCGGCAAGATTCTCGTCACCGTCGGGCGCAAGCCGAACACCGAAGGCTGGGGCCGCGAGAACATGGCGCTTGATATGGATGGACGGTTCGTCAAGGTCGACAACCAGTGCCGCACCTCCATGAAGAACGTCTGGGCGGTCGGCGACCTCGTCGGCGAGCCGATGCTCGAACACAAGGCCGCAACACAGGGCGAGATGGTCGCCGAGATCATCGCCGGCAAGAAGCGTCGCTTCGAGCCCGCTTCGATCCCGGCCGTGTGCTTCACCGAGCCCGAGATCGTGAGTGCCGGTCTTCTGCCCTCGGACGAAGCGGCCAAGGGCGACAACGTCATCACCGCGATCTTTCCCTTCGCCGCCAATGGACGCGCGCTCAGCATGGACGCCGGCGAAGGCTTTGTGCGCATTCTGGCGCGCAAGGACGACCATCGCGTGCTCGGCATCCAGGCCGTCGGCCAGCATGTCGCCGAACTGTCGGGCGAGTTCAGCCACGCGCTCGAAATGGGTGCGGTGCTGGAAGACGTGGCGGGCACGATCCACGTTCATCCGACCTTGAGCGAGGCCTATCACGAGGCGGCGCTACGCGCGCTCGGCCACGCTATTCACATTTGACGTTTCTGACCCGCGAGAGCGGGCCACCCAAGTTCTCACGCGGAGTCGCGGAGGGGCGCAGATTGCTCCGCGACCTCCGCGTCTCCGCGTGAACAGTCGAATTTGGAGATTTATCGAGATGTCGAAATCGTTCGTCAAAATTTTCGTCAATATCCCGACGGCACCTCTGACACGTAGCATCGATGGACGCGTGTTCGACGATCCGGTGGACTCTCTACTGAAGGCCATCGGATCGTTGTCGTCGTGCGGCGTGGGCGTGATCGGGAATTACGACAACGTATCGTTCACGTTTGCGAGCGGCATGGGACGCTACCGCGCGATTCCGGGGTCCGGCGCGCAGCCGACAGCCGGCGAGATCGGCCAAGTCCATTCGGAAGAGGAAGTCGCGGTCGCGTTCACCGCGCCGAAATCCGAACTCGCGACGGTGATCGCGACGATCAAGGACAATCATCCCTACGAGATGCCGGGGATCGATGTGTTCGAACTTGTGCGATTTGAGGGTGATGGGTTGGGTTGATCCCGTCCGTTAGAGCGGTTTCGGGTTTATCGAAATCAATTCCAATCCGTCATGGCCGCCCTTGAGGCGGCCATCCATCTTGCGCGCGCGAGTCTCCATGGAAGTTGGATGGCCGCCTCAAGGGCGGCCATGACGGGTATAAGGGAACGCACCTAAACTGAAACTGCTCTAGGAAAAGTGCTGCCGCCTGATCAGCGCCACGATCCGCTCAAGATATTCCCGATCGAGCGCACCGAAATCGCCGGTCTTGTCACTATCGACATCGAGCACCAGTTTCGTCTCGCCCTCCGCCACCAGCGGCACCACAATCTCGGACTTCGATAGAGAGCTACAGGCGATGTGGCCGGGGAAGGCATCGACGTCTTCGACGATCACCGTCTTCTGATCCGTCGCCGCGGCGCCGCACACCCCTTTGTCGAACGGGATGCTCACGCAGGCGAGTGGGCCCTGGAACGGGCCGAGCATCAGCATCTTCGGTGCCATGGTGCGATAGAAGCCCACCCAGTGGAAATCGAACGCCTGTTTCAGGATCGCGGCGACATTCGCGAGATTGGCGATGAGGTCGTCCACGCCGGCCATCACCGCTTCGATCTGGGGCAGGATGGCGCGATAGATGTCCTCGCGCGAGCCGCTTTCGGGGAGGTGCAGTTCTTCGCTCAAATTCCGGGCCTCGGTGTGGTGCTTCGCGTAAATGACCACGAAGCCGGCGGCATTACCAACCCCTTGGACGCACAGCGGATTCCACCACCCGCGGGACCAGGGTTCCGCGCTTTCTGCAACTCTCGGGAAACACAGACGTTACATTCTCGAGCGATTTTGAGAGGCACGCGTGGAAAAGCCGGTACTGCCAGCGATCGAAGCCCGCCAGGCCCAGACCGGCATGGGCGTGCGATACGTGCTCCTGATCAGCACCGTTGCCGCGGCCGTCCTGATGGGGATCGTCTACGTCACTTTCATCATACCGTAGAAACGATAGTGCTCCACGGCGAAAAGTCTCGCCAAACCAGCAAGCAGAAATGGCGCCCCAAGCGCTGATCCATCATTAAAATACTTCGCATTCTTGCCGCTTTGTGGGGCGCGAAAAGCCATGCCCCAAAAGATAGTTCCCAGCCGCCGGATTCGCTGTAAAAATACGGTTGGAAGGTGCCTGCGGCCGGATAGTCGGTAAGCAGGAAAGCTGTTGGGCGATGCTGGTGCTACCGAATTCGACGGACGCCGAACTGGCGCAGCAGCTTCTGTCCGCCGCGCCGATCGTGCTTTATGTGTATGACGTTCAGAACGAAATAAACATTTTCCAGAATCGCCGGCTGAGCGACATGCTCGGTCACGGCGAACTCGACGGTCCCGGTAGCGAATGGGAGCGTCTCATTCATCCCGAGGATGCGGCGCGATTTCCAGAGCACCGCGCACGGCTAAGGACCATCGAACCGGGACAGACGCTCAACTGGGAATTCCGGCTGCGCGATTGCGATGGGGAATGGCGATGGTTTCTGGGCCGCGATGCACTGTTCTCCAGCGACGCAGACGGAAAGCCGCTGCTGATCGTGGGCAGCGCGGCCGATGTCTCCGAACAGAAGAGGGCCGAGCAGCACAAGGAGCTGCTGGCCGAAGAAATGCGCCACCGCGCGCGCAATCTCGTTGCAGTCGTCCAGGCGATCGGGCGGATGTCGCGGCCGAAGAATCAGCCGGAGGCCAACAAATATATCGACGTCTTCATGGGGCGCTTGCTGACACTGCTCAATACCGGCGGGATCGTGCTGTCATCTGTAGAACGCCGTGCGGATCTTGCAGAAATCGCGCGCACGACGCTTGCGCCTTTCGAAATGGCTTCCAACCGTATCCGCGTGCATGGGCCCTCAGTGGAGCTGGCCGAGCGGACAGCGGCCAATATCGCGCTGGCGCTGCATGAGCTGGCAACAAATGCCGTCAAATATGGCGCGCTGTCGAACGACGAGGGTTCAGTGTCCCTTAAGTGGACATTCGACGGAGAGACAAAAAAACTGTCGCTGGAATGGATCGAGACCGGTGGTCCGCCTGTCTGTCCCCCGACGAATGAAGGCTTCGGGGGGCTGGTAATCCGTCAGAGCGTCGCTCGCGAACATCATGGCGGCGTCACGCTCGAGTATGCCCCCGAAGGCCTGCGCTGCCGGATTGAAATGGAAATCTGAGGAAGGCTTGCGAGCGAGACTCCGACGGGTCCCAGTGGCGGGGGGAATGCTCCTGAGGTTTCGAAGCACTCGCTCGCAATTCTGAAATTCGGTTGCCGATCAGATCGGCGGTGCCCGTCCCCGAAGCGCACCGGACAGCGCACTGATCAGGAACAGGACGATAAACGCGAACAGCAGGATCTTCGCGATCCCGGCGGACAGACCGGCTAGACCGAAGAATCCGAAAAAGCCGGCGACCAGCGCCAGAACCAAAAACGTCAAGGCCCAACCAAGCATCCTTCGTGGTCCCTCGAGCTTCGCTAGAAGAACCCCTCGGACAAAGGATGGTTCCGGCAGACAGCATTGATAGCAATGCCTCGCTGCGATGGAACTTTCGCGCAGCGGGAGCGTTTCCAAAAACGGCAACAGCTGTTTTTTTTGGAGGGGAGTTCCCGTGAGTGCGACGCACACTTTGGGTCCGCATTTGCCTTATCTGCGGCGCTACGCCAGGGCTCTTACCGGCTCCCAGACCAGCGGAGATGCCTTTGTGCGGGCGTCGCTCGAGGCGTTCCTGGAAGGCAACGCCGAACTGACGAAAGACGTTCCGCCGCGTTTGGCGCTCTATCGCCTGTTTCACCAATTCTGGGCGGCGACGGGCCGGCAATATCCCGCTGAAGAAGGCGCGCACAAGCGGCCGGTGGTCGAACAGCGGCTGCAGGCGCTTCAACCGAGCAACCGCGAGGCGCTTCTGCTGACGACTGTCGAAGGCTTTACCCATGCCGAAGCGGCACAAATCCTCGACTGGCAGGAAGACGAGATCCAGGACGCGATCAATTCCGCGCTGATGGCAATCGACCGCGATCTCGCATCGCGCATCCTCATCATCGAGGACGAACTCGTGATTGCGATGGATCTCGAGGACCTGGTTACCGGGCTTGGCCATGCCGTCGTGGGCATTGCCACGACGCGCGACGAAGCGGTTCGCATGGCGGCTCAGCACAAAGTCGATCTCATCCTGACGGATATCCGCCTCGCCGATGGCAGTTCCGGCATCGACGCGGCCGCCGACATTCTGAGCAGTGTCGATGTCCCCGTGATTTTCATCACCGCGTTCCCGGAGTGTCTGCTGACCGGCGAGCGGATGGAACCGACTTATCTCATCACCAAGCCGTTCTCGCGCGAGACGGTGCGGGCAACGATCGGTCAGGCGCTGTTCTTTCACAAACCCCTCATGGGGCAGGACGCACATTCCCCAAGACTGAGCCTCGTTCAATAAAGCGGAACACGTCGAAAAACCGGCGCGTGCGTGCTGCTGGCGCGCGCGAGCAGGAACGGTTGCTCCTATGTGGCGTTAAAGAGCCAACCACAAAGGAGATCTCCATGACGACAGCAACCGGACATACCAGCGCGATCCTCGCCTCGAAGGTGAAGGGAACCGCAGTCTACAACACCGCCGGCGACAAGATCGGTCACGTCGAAGACGTCGTGCTCGACAAGCAATCCGATCACATCATGTTTGCCGCGCTCGGCTTCGGCGGCGTGATGGGCATTGGCGAAAAATACTATCCCGTTCCGTGGTCGGTCCTGGATTACAGCCCCGACAAGGGCGGCTATGTTGTGCCGATGTCCAAGGCGACGCTCGAGAAAGCGCCGGCCTACAATCTCGACGATCTGACCAAGAGCGATGGCCAACTCGGCGACATCCGCCAGCAGTCCTACTCCTACTACAATGTGAAGCGCGACTGGTAAGCGTTTCCGTCGAATTCTCTCTCTAGCGCCCGGTGCAAGCCGGGCGCTTTTTTGTTCGCAAGCAAACAGAATTTCTTGGTGCGCAAACAAACAAAAACGGAGCGCCTTGCGACGCTCCGTCTTCGCAGAACTTCTTCTGAAGCAGGTTAGTCGTTCCTGGCCTCACGCACGGCATCGCGCGTGCCGCCAACGGCGTTTTCGACCTTGCCTTTTAGCTTGTCCATCTTGCCTTCGGTCTGCAGCTTGGTATCGCCGGTCACTTTACCGGCCGCATCCTTCACCGCGCCCTTGGCCTGGTCCGCCATTCCCTTGATCCGATCCTTATCCATTCTCGTCGTCCTCTTAGATGTTCCCTGCATCAACGTTTGCGCGTGACGATGGGTTCCCCACACGCAAAAGAGCCGGCGCGACGCCGGCTCTCTCGCCAAAGGATTTGAATCAGCGTTGCGGGTTTCGATTCTGATCGCCCGCGGTCTTCGATCCGGATGACCCCGAGTTCATGTGCTGCGTGGAGCCCTGATGGCCCTGCGAAGCATGTTTGTCGCGATTGCGATTGTCGTCGGAGCTCTGCTGAGCCTTGTGGTCTTGATTCTGGTTCTTGTTCTGGTTCATCGCTTTCTTCTCCTTCTTGGGAGGCGCACAACAGCAGTCGTACGCCCCAGAAGAAAACGATGTGCGATGCGCTCTGTTTCAGGTTCCGCGATTACGATTTCGACACCACGCGGACACCGTTCCCGATTCAGGATTCGAGCGCGCGGCGCAGTTGTTCGATGTCGAACGGTTTCATCAGATGCGCGACCTGCGTCGGCATTCCGCCTGCGTCGCGCTCGGACGCGTAGCCGCTGGCGATGATGACCTTGAGCTTTGGATTGAGGCGTAAGGCCTCTTCCATTAATTGCCGGCCGGTCATGCCGGGAAGGCCGAGATCGGTGAGCAGGATCCCGATGTCGGGATTTGTCTGCAGGATCGACAGCGCCTCCGCGCCGTCGTTCGCTTCGGCAGTCGGGAAGCCCAGTTCTTCAACCATGTCCACGGTCGTCATGCGGATGAGGACGATGTCTTCGACCACGAGCACTCTCGGACGCTCGCCGCTGGCAGGCGCGGGATCGCTCCCGGTATCGGTTGCTGTGGTGCGTCTGGTGTTCAACATCGCTCGTATCTTACGCGCAAGGTCCTCGCGCCGATAGGGCTTGCTCAAGAGCGACACATCGTCGTCGAGTTTGCCGTTGTGAACGATCGCGTTCTGCGTATAGCCCGACGTGTAAAGCACGACGATATCGGGCAGCAGTGCCTGCGCGCGGCGCGTCATTTCGCGCACTCCGATCGGCCCCGGCATGACGACATCGGTGAACAGAAGATCGACGGGGGCACCGCTCGTCAGGATCGTCAGCGCCTGTTCGGCATTTTCAGCCTTAAGGACGCGGTAACCGAGGTCGCTCAGCATATCGACGGTGGCGGCGCGCACGTCGGCGTCATCTTCGACAACGAGGATGCAATCCGTGCCGCCTTCGACCGGGCCCGTTGCCACAGGACCGATCGTCTCCTGCGGCTTGCGCGTGCGCGGAAGATAGACCTTGATCGTCGTGCCCTGGCCGATCTCGCTGTAGATCTTGATGTGGCCGCCGGACTGCTTGACGAAACCATAGACCTGGCTGAGACCGAGGCCTGTACCGCGGCCTTCCGGCTTGGTCGTGAAGAACGGTTCGAATGCACGCGCGATGACATCCCGCGGCATTCCCGTACCGGTGTCGCTGATCGCGATCATGACGTATTGCCCGGCCGTCACTTCGGCGTGCTGTGCCGCGTAGGCGTCATCCAGGAACGCGTTCGCCACTTCGATCGTGAGCTTGCCGCCATCCACCATCGCATCGCGCGCATTGATGGCAAGATTTAGAATCGCGTTTTCGACCTGGCTGGGATCGACCATCGTGTTCCACAGCCCACCGGCGACGATGCTTTCGACCTCCACCCGCTCACCCAGCGTCCGGCGCAGAAGGTCGGTCATGTCCTGGATCACGCGGCCGACATTGGTGGAGCGCGGATCGAGCGCCTGCCGGCGAGCGAATGCCAGTAGCTGACCCGTCAGCCGCGCGCCCCGCGCCACCGCACTGAGCGCATTCTGTATCCGCTCTGCGCGCTTCTGATCGATGTCCTTATCTTGTGCCGTGCGATCGAGGCTGGCGCCGATGATCTGCAGAAGATTGTTGAAGTCATGCGCCACGCCGCCCGTGAGATGGCCGATCGCCTCCATCTTCTGCGCCTGGCGCGCGGCCAGTTCGGCATGCATGCGGGCCGTAACGTCGGCGCAGACCACGATGAATCCGCCGGTCGGCACAGGCCTGCTGTAGATCTCGATTTCGCGGCCGTTCACCGACACGTTTCGGACAGGCGCTTCCAGCTCTGCCGTCGCGCCCGCAAGAGCATTGCGCTTCTGGCCCTGTTCGACTGCCAGTAGTGCCGAAAGCAGCGTTCCTTTGTGCGCCAGCGTCTCGGGCAGATCGAGATAGGTAAAGAAGTTCCGGTTGAACACGCACAACTCGCCATCGGAGGCGAACATCGCGATGCCATCGTGCACGGTGTCGAGCGTGGTCTGGAGAATCGCCGACTCGTTTTCGAGCTTGCGCTCGCTGCGCGCGAGCCGGAAATTGTTGAAGACCAAGAGAATCGCGGTGCCCAGCATCACGCCGAGCGCGATCAGGGCGGCGATTGAGGTGTAGAGGATTTCCTTTTGCTCCGCGTGGCGGCGCGCGGCGACGCGGGTTGCAAGCAGGCGGCTCTCCGCAGCCATCCCACGGCTGAGGCCCGCGCGGACCTGTTCCATACGGGCCCTGCCTTCGTCCATCGCGGTCAGCATCTTCGGATTTGCCACGGCCGTTTCGTCCGCGGCGTTTAATGTCGTGTCGAGCGCCTTGAATCTGGCCTCGACCAACTCGCGAAGCTGGCGGACACGAAGCTGCTGTACGTGGTTGTCGGTCGTCAGGCTCTGAAAGACGTCGAGATCCTGGCGGGCCTTTGCAACGCCCGAGCGGTAAGGCGTCAGAAAGCGATCCTGCCGCGTCAGCAGATAGCCGCGCTGGCCTGCTTCGGCTTCCTGAACGTCGACGAGCACCTTCTGAAGGCGATCGATGACCTGATAGGTGTGGACAACCCACGCCTGCTGCTCGCGCTCATCGGCGGCGAAGCGAACGGACAGATATCCGCCGACGGCCAAGAGCAAAAACAGCGGAACGATGGCCAGCAATAACCAGCGATTGACAGACAAAACGCCCTGCACCCCAACAACCCGCGACATGAACGGTTATCGACGACAATTGTTCCCGCGTTGGAACACTGCAATAGAGGCCAATAGACGAGCCGGGAACAAAAGCGTTGTCCTGGCTGGAGTACCAGCGTCGAAGCCATATCCATAGCAATAAATACAATGGCTTAGAGGGCCCTCCCAGCCGGCGCCGGTTCGGCGGCTTTGGCCGACAGCGATAATTCACCATACTCTTCGGAATATTCGTCGCGAGGCCCTCAGCGCCGGAACGCGCAGGCGGTTTGCAGCGTTTGCTCTCCGACTGGCTACGCGGCGACGGCAATGGCAACGATCGACACCTCCTATCACGTTTGGAACGACGAGCCTGTCGAGGTTCAACGCGGCTGGCCGCTTCCGAGTGCGCGTTTCACGATCTTCGCCATGAGCGCAATCGTGGCCGGTGCTGTGATGGCGTTTCTGACATAATCCGCCAGCCGGTTCCCAAGGCCTCCTGCCGATCTTGCTAACCAAAAGAAGCGGGGTTATTCGGCGTTCCTCCAACGGAGGCGCGCTATGAAGGCACTCGTCAAATCCAAAGCTGAACCCGGCATCTGGCTCGAAGACGTGCCCGAGCCGAGCTATGGCATCGATGATGTGCTGATCAAGGTGCTGAAGACCGGCATCTGCGGCACCGACGTCCACATCTACAATTGGGACAGCTGGGCCCAGAAGACGATCAAGCCGGGCACTGTGGCCGGCCATGAATTTGTCGGCCGCGTCGTGGCCGTCGGCAGCAATGTCACCGGGCACAAGGTCGGCGACCTCGTCAGCGCCGAAGGCCACATCGTTTGCGGCCACTGCCGCAACTGCCTCGCCGGACGGCGGCACCTCTGCGCCAACACGCTGGGCGTGGGCGTGAACCGCGACGGGGCCTTCGCCGAGTTGGTCGCCGTGCCGGCGCCGAATATCTGGCATTGCGATCCGCAGGTCCCGCTCGAGCTTTACGCGATCTTCGATCCACTGGGGAACGCGGCGCACACTGCCCTCTCCTACGATCTCGTCGGCGAAGACGTCCTGATTACCGGCGCGGGCCCGATCGGCGTCGCGGCGGTCGCGATGGCGTTCAAGGCCGGCGCGCGGTTTGTTGTCATCACCGACATCAACGACTACCGCCTCGGCCTTGCCGACAAGATGGGCGCGACCGCGACCGTCAATGTGAAAAACCAGAACCTCAAAGAGGTGATGAAGAGCCTCGGCATGCAGGAAGGCTTCGATGTCGGCCTCGAGATGTCGGGCAATGCCGACGGCCTGCGCCAGATGATCGACACCATGGCGCATGGCGGCAAGATCGCGATGCTCGGCATCCAGTCTGGTGAGACCGGCGTCGACTGGGACGCGGTGGTGTTCAAGGGCCTCAACATCCGCGGCATCTATGGCCGCATGTTCGGCGAGACCTGGTACAAGCTCACCCAGATGATCCGCAGCGGCATGGATCTGGATAGCCTCATCACCCACCGCTACTCCTACAAGGATTTCCAGAAGGGCTTCGACGTGATGCGCTCGGGCAATTCTGGCAAGGTCATCCTCGACTGGAGCGAGCTGTGACGGCGGCGCTCGACGAAAGCCTGTCCGGCGATCTCGCCACGATGGCGAAGGCGGGCACGCTCAAGACCTTCCGCCACATCACCGGGCCGATGGATACCGAAGTCACGATGGCGGAGAAATCCGGCCCCGTGCTGGTGCTGTCGTCGAACAACTACCTCGGCCTTGCCGACCATCCCGATGTGATCGAAGCGGGGCGCAAAGCGCTCAAGGACTACGGCGCAGGCACGGCATCGGTGCGCTTCATCTGCGGCACGTTCTCGATCCACGAGGAGATCGAGACGTCGCTGGCGAAGCTTTCGCACACCGAAGCGGCCTTGACCTATGTCTCCTGCTGGACCGCGAACACCGGTCTGATCCCCGCGATCACCAATGAGAGCGACGCGCTGGTTTCCGACGAACTCAACCACGCCTCCCTGATCGACGGCTGCCGGGCGGCAAAGGCGAAGCGCCACGTCTACAAACACGCCGACATGGCCGATCTCGACGCCAAGCTCGACGCGGTAAAGGGCGCACGCCGCATCTTCATCGTCACCGATGGCGTCTTCAGTATGGAGGGCGACATCGCGCCCCTCCCCGACATCATCGCGCTCGCAAAGAAGCACGGCGCGTCGATCATCCTCGACGATTCCCACGGCACAGGCGTGGTGGGAAAGCACGGCCGCGGCACGGCGGACCATTTCGGCGTCGAAGGCCAGATCGACATCATCACCGGCACGCTGGGCAAGGCGCTCGGCGGCGCCGCCGGTGGCTATGTTGCCGGATCGAAAACGGTCATCGACTACCTGATGCAGGTGTCGCGTCCGCAGCTGTTCTCGAACGCATTGCCTGCAACAATCGCCGCCAGCGCCGGCAAGGCCATCGACATCCTTAACAACGAGCCGCAACGCGTGGCCCGACTTCACGAGATCACGCGCAACCTGCGCGAGGGATTGAAGGCCCGTGGCTTCAGGCCGCTTGAAGGCGAGAGCGCAATCGTGCCGATCATCGTCGGCGACACGGCATTCGCCATCAAGATGAGCCAGGCGCTGCTTGCCGAAGGCATCTTCATCACCGGCTTCGGCTATCCCGTGGTGCCCGAAGGCACCGCGCGCCTGCGCATCCAGGCCTGCGCCACCCTCACCGATGCGCAGATCGATTTCGCGCTGAAGACCTTCGAGAAAGTCGGCAAACAGCTCGGCGTGATCTGAGCGGGGACATGGGGCTCGCTCCCTCCCGAACTAGAGCATTTTCGGGTTAGCTGCGCTCATTCATCACCGTGGTGGCCGGGCTCGCCCCGGCCAACCAGAATCTCACGCGGAGACGCGGAGACGCAGAGGAGAGCAGTTGCTCCGCGAACTCCGCGAACTCCGCGTCTCCGCGTGCATATGGTGTTTAGCTGGATGGCCGCCTCGGAGGGCGGCCATGACGACCTGGAATTGCCTCCGATAACACCTTAACCGCTCTACGTGCGCGCGATCATCCAGTCGCGCGCGGTGTCAAGCACGGACGCCATCACGGCCGCGTCATTGCCGCCGAACTTCGCCGGGACATGGAAACTGTGATCGGCGTGCTCGCTGAGCGAGAGCGTGGCGCGCACTCCGAGCCCGGCGACCGCCTTCTTCAACAACCTCAGATCGGCCAGCGCGTCGTGCGTGCCCTGGAGGAAGAGCATCGGCACCTTGACCGCGTCGAGATGCTTGGCCCGGTCGGTTCCAGGCGCACCGGCGGGATGAAGCGGAAATCCGAAGAACACGAGCCCGCGCACGCCGGGCAGCGGCTCCGCGGACTGCGCCTGCGACGTCATCCGGCCGCCATAGGACTTGCCGCCTGCGAAGAGTGGCAGGCCCGGCCCAAGCCGGGCCGCCTCCGCGCACGCCGCGCGAACCGCCGCGTGGGCGAGCGCCGGCGCATCGGGCCGCTTCGAGCCGCGCTCCATGTAGGGAAAGTTGAACCGCAGCGTCGCGATGCCGCGCTCGCCAAGGCCGTCGGCGGCCGCAGCCATCCAGGCATGTGCCATGCCCGCACCCGCGCCATGCGCCAGCACGAGCACCGCCTTCGCGGCCCGCGGCTTCTGCCACAGGCCGGAAACGCTCGCGTCGTTCACGCGGATGGAGACGGGTTTTGCGCTCATGCGGGAAGCATACAAGCATCCGCGCGGGCGAGCAGGAAGGCCGCTTCCCGTGCGTTGCGCGTGAGCTTGGCCGCCGCCTGGAATTCACAGCGCGCCTCGGCCAGCCGGCCGGCCCGCAACAGAAAATCGCCTCGTGCCGCGGGTAATGGCGCGTAGTTGCGCAATACATCGGCGTCCGCAATCTCATCCAGCAGCCGCAGACCCGCTTCCGGCCCCAAAGCCATGCTGTGGGCGATCGCCCGGTTGAGGTCGACCACCGGCGAAGGCAGCACCATCCGCAGCCGGTCGTAGAGCGCGGCGATGCGGAACCAGTCGGTATCGTCCGCGGCGTGTGCGCGTGCATGGCAGGCTGCAAGTGCTGCTTGCAACGCGTAAGGACCATCGCCGCCGAGCGCTTCGGCACGAGCCAGCGCCTCAAGGCCGCGGTGGATCATCAACTGGTCCCAGCGTGCGCGGTTCTGTTCGGTCAGCGGCACGAATGCGCCGTCCGGACCGGCGCGAGCCGCAAGGCGCGATGCCTGGATCTCCATCAGGGCAAGCAGGCCGAGCACTTCTGCATCATCCGGCATTAATCCCGCCAGGATGCGGCCCAGACGCTGCGCCTCCAGACACAGGCCCGGCCGGACAAGGTCGTCGCCCGCCGTGGCGGCGTAGCCTTCGTTGAAGATGAGATAGACGACTTCCAGTACCGAGGGGAGCCGCGCCACACGCTCGGCGCCGCGCGGCACCTCGAAACGCAATCCGGCTTTCGCGATCGTCTTCTTCGCGCGCACGATCCGCTGGGCGATTGTCGCTTCGCTGGTGAGGAACGCGCGCGCAATCTCATCCGTCGTCAGTCCGCCGATGATACGCAGCGTGAGCGCCGCGCGGGCGTCGGCCGAAAGAACGGGATGGCAGGCCGTGAAGATGAGACCAAGAAGCTCGTCGCCAAGATCGTCGCTCATCGACGCCTCGATCGCTTCGGCCGCATCGCCGGACGTGCCGTCCAGCTCGCGCGCGATCTCTTCGTGCTTACGCTCGCGCATGCGGTCGCGACGGATGACGTCAATGGCACGGCGTTTGGCGGTCGTCATCAGCCATGCGCCGGGATTGGCGGGAACGCCGGTCTTCGGCCATTCGGCGAGCGCAATCACCAACGCGTCCTGCGCCAGTTCCTCTGCACGGTCGATGCTGCGCACCATCCGGACGAGACCCGCGATGAGCCTGGCCCGCTCAATCCGAAAAATCGCCTCGATTGCCCGGTGCGTCTCGCCCATCCCGCCTTGTCGGCCAAAGCCGCAAGGCGGGCAAGCGGCAGGCTATATCAGGCGACGCCGAGCTTCCCGCGCTCGCCGGTGCGGGGGTTGGCGAGCTCCTCAGGCGTCACGAAATCCGCCAAATCCGCCACCTCGAAGAACGGCCGGATTTCCATCACACCGGCTTGGCCCGGCACAGCGGGGCTGCGCGTCGCCCAGGCCATGGCCTCGTCCATGTCCTTGACCTCCCAGATCGAGAACCCGACGACCATCTCGCGGCTCTCGGCGAACGGCCCGTCGATGACCGTACGCGTTTTGCCATCGTCGACGATACGCTTGGACTCGGCCGATGGCTTGAGCCCGGCGCCCGCCACAAAAACGCCGGCCTTGACCAGCTCCTCGGTAAACTCGTCCATCGCCCTGAACGCCGCGACCATCTCCGGCGTGGGTTCCAGATTCATCTGGCTTTCATCCACTTTCGCCAACACCATCACACGCATCGTCTGTCTCCCTGGTTGACCGGTCTCATCGACCTCATGCCGTACCGACGAACGGGGCGTCCGGGAATCGACATGGTCCCGAGATTTTTTTCAACGGTCGGGCATAGGACACCGGTTGATTAGATTGGCCATCCCTGCGGGAACCCCTCGACCAGGCGCGGCCGCTTCTTGCCTCTTTCCCACAGCACACCCGGATAACCCTTCAGTGGCGAGAGCTTGGCGCCGCGGTATTCCCATTCCGGTGATTCCTCGATCCGGATGTGGTAGCGGGGCTCACGGCCCGTTCCGGACTCGAAGAGCGCACGCGGGAGGTTGACCATCTTCGGCGAATGCGAGCGCTCATAGAGAAGGGGCGTTCCGCATGTCCGGCAGAAGCTCCGGACGGTGCGTGATGTCTTGTCCTCGAAGCTTGCGATGCTCCTTGAGCCCCTCACCACGCGAACCTTGCTGCGCCAGCAGCCGACATAGGTGGCATAGGCGCAGCCCTGCGCGTGCTGACTCGCCTTGGAATGATCGTGCCAGGCCCAGAACGCCGGCACGTCGATCTCGATCCGCACGGCGCCGCAAACACAGGTGCCCTCGGCCGTGGACGCGCTCACCGCTTTTGCAAGTTTGGGCATGTGGAGTCTCCCCGTCTCGCGCGCACTATCCCGTCAGACAGCGCACCATGGCAATTCCGATTGCCGCCTGTATCCTGAGCGCATGCTTGATATCTACGTCGATGCCGATGCCTGCCCGGTAAAGACCGAGGTGGAGAAGGTCGCCGGACGGCACAGCCTGAACGTTTTCATTGTCAGCAATGGCGGCATCCGCCCGCGACCGCATCCCCTGATCCAGACGATCGTCGTGACCGATGGCGCGGATGCGGCCGACAACTGGATCGCCGATCATATCGGAGCCGGCGATATCGCGATCACGTCCGACATTCCGCTCGCTTCGCGCTGTCTCGCCAAAGGTGCGCGCGTTCTTAGGCCCAACGGTGACGCCTTCACGCCGGACAATATCGGCACCGCGCTCGGCATGCGCGAATTCCGGCGTCATTTGCGCGAGGCTACGGGCAATCCCACCCGCAACGCCGAATTCACGCCCCGGGATCGTTCGCGCTTTCTCAACGCGCTGGAAAACGACGTCCAGGCGATCAAGCGGGCGAACATGCAACCAAACCCGTGAGATGAGGGTTACCACTCTGGTGGAAATCAAAATTTCCCCGCGTATACAGCTGCAGAGCGCCCAATAGGCCCTTTTCGGCCCGCCTGCGCAGACAAGCACCAATCAAGGCGAAATTCACGGGAACCGGGCGGTATGGCGCCGCGCGGATTGTCCCGCAAACAAAGGAATTGCGATGAAAATTCTTCTCAAGTCGGCCTTCGCGGCCGCGGTTCTTCTCGGTTCGACGGCGACGCTCACGCAACCGGCCAGTGCTGGTGTCGGCGTCTCGATCGGCATTGGCATTCCGGGTCCGGGCTATATTTCGCCCTACGGCCCCGGTTACGTCGCCTATGACGACAGCTACTATTACGATCCGATCTATATCGGCGGCGCCTGGTATCATGGGCCGTATCGCTGGCAGATGCGCCGCGGCGAGCGGATGTTCTATGTGAACGGACGCTGGCATCGCAACGAATGGCGCGGCGGCCCGATGCCGGCCACGATCGTGTTCCGCAATGGCGGTTCGTTCCGCGACGGGCGTAATTTCGGCTTCGGCAATGCCGACCGCATCAATGCGCGCTTCCGTACCAACAATGCCGGCGGCATGCGCAACGACCAGCGTGAGATGGGGTCCGATCGCCAGGATGTCCGGCAGGACCAGCACGAACTGAAGAATGACCGCCAGGACAGGCGTGACGACAGGCGCGACAACCGCAACAGATAAACCAACGCTCTGTTGGACTCATTGGAAAGCTCCCGGCATCGCGCCGGGAGCTTTTTGACGTCCTGCGTTCGGCTTGAAGTCCAGCAGCAATTATCTGTCATCCCTCGGCATAGCGCCGGTACTGATAGTACTTCGGAACCGAATCCAATCGCACATGCACCCACGGCACGCCGAGACCCGAGGTGCTGACCCAAAAGCGCCGGTGTGACGCGGCCAGCCGCTTCTCGATCTCCAGAGCCAGCGTGCGAAACAGCGCGTGCTGCTGTTCGCGCGGGCCGAGTCGCAGGAATGCCGCGATGTGGCCGTAGCAGCCGGCGTCTGCGATCTTACTCGGCGCGACGAGCAGCGCATCGCCGCCGAGATTGGGAAACACTGCGATCGTGCCCGCGCCGCGCAGATGCTCTGCAAAGTCTTCATCGTTCGCGCGCATCCGCGCCAGCGCATCGCTGCGAATCAGCGCGCATTCGAACGGATGGGAAAGCGTGGCGGGCGTGAGAGGCGGCATCTCCCAGAAGAACGCCGGATACGCCGACGCAGCGAGTGCGGCGACAAATACCTCGCGGAAGAAAGCGTCCTCACGCCATAGCACAATGGCTTCGCCAGCAAGGAGCGGACGTTGGCCAGTCGTGACGGAGAGAATCTCCCCCGCCTGCCCCGCGATCTCTTTGCGCTCTACCGTCCACACGCACCGAGCATAGATCGCGGGTGCCGGGCCGCGCTACGCTCCGCGCGATTCACGCCAAACACGGAAATGCCATGACGGATGCCATCGCCAGGCTGATATCGCCGCGCCTGCCCTATCTCTGGCTCGTGCTGGCGGTCGCGGTGCTGGCCGCAATCTCCAATGTCGCGGGTGAAGACATCCTGAAGCACCTTACCGCGATGGACGACACGCCGTTTGCGCCCGTGCTGGCGGCGCTCTGCCTGTTCGCGCTCTGCAGCTTTGGGAGCTTCTATGCCACGCATGGCACGCCGCTGCCGTCCTTCGTCGTCGCGATCGCACTTGGCATGGCGGGGCATACGCTCTTTCAGCCCATCGTGAGCAACACGACCGCGCTTTCATCGCTCGTGACGGTAAGCGCGGCACTGATCCTCTTCGGCGGCGGGCTTGAAATGCCGCTCTCCGAATTCCTGCGCCTGTTGGTGAAGATCCTGCTGCTCGCGGTGCCCGGCGTGCTCGTGACCGGATACGCATTCTCGGCGCTGTTGAGCGGGATCGGGCCGGCCCTCGGCTTCGCACTGCCGGCCGCGGTCATTATCCTGTTGGGTGGAATACTTGCTTCGACCGATCCCGCGGCGATCATCCCGGTGCTCGAGAATTTGCGGTTCAAGCGGCCCGCCGCCAAGGACATCGTCATCGCGGAAAGCGCACTGAACGACGTCGTCGGAACATTGTTGACCGCGGCGCTCTTCAAGCTGCCGCTCGCTGCACTGACGCTGACCGCCGCCTATGCGGCGCTGGCAACGCCGGAGGATTTCCAATTCCTCGCCCGGCAAACGGGATATGGCGTTCTCTTCGGCCTTGGCGGATTTGCGCTTCTGTGGATTCTGGCGCGGATCAAGCGCCGACATGTGGCGGGCTATGGCGCGGACCAGGTTTATTTCCTGGCAGCGCCGATCATCGCCTTCGTCGGTTCCACGGCGCTTGGCGGCAGCGGATTTCTCGCGGCCTTTTTCGCGGGCCTGCTGTTCCATGCAGAGGAGCACATGGCGGAAATCGAACGCTTCTTCTATCAGGTGATCGACGGCGTCGCGAAGCCGGTGATTTTTCTACTCGTCGGGGCGATGGTCGATATCCACGCGCTCATCGCCTACGCGCCGCTCGGCATTGCGGCGGGGCTGATCTTCATGTTCGTGCTACGGCCTGCGATGGTGTTCCTGATGCTTGGAATCTACGCGCTGTTTCCAGACAGCCCGCGCGGGCTTTCCGTGAGAGAGCTGCTGTTCATTTCTTTCGTGCGCGAGACCGGCGCGATTCCGGCGGTGCTGCTGGTAACGGTGGTGGCGCGCATGACGACGCCGGTGAACGGGCTGGTGGAAGTAGGCATGTGGGTGATCCTGCTCACCCTCGTTCTCGCACCGCCGTTCACGCCTTTTGTCGCGCGCAGGCTGGGTATCGCAGAGTAGCGGCCCGTGCATCGGCGCGCGAAAGATGACACTCTGGCGCGGGAAGGGATCAGGGCATGAACGCGCTATCAGCGCTCATCGACGACCGGCCGGGCGACGGCGTGTTTCGCGTGAACCGCGCGATCTTCGACGATCCGGCCGTGTTCGATCTCGAGCTGCGCAACATCTTCGAAAGCGGCTGGGTGTTTTTGGGCGTCGCCTCGCAGGCGCCGGCGCCGCACGACTACTTCACAACCGTGATCGGCCGCGTTCCGATCCTTGTGATGCGCGACGGCGACGGCGCGCTCGGGGCCTTCGTCAATTCCTGCCCGCATCGAGGCGCGCAGATCGCACAGCGCCAGTGCGGCAATGCGCGGCTGCATGTCTGTGCCTATCACAGCTGGTCTTTCGACAGTGCGGGGAAGAACCGTGCGGTCAAATGGGAGGCGGAAGGCTACTACACCGACGCGTTCCGCGCGCAGAGCCACGACCTCGCCCGCCTGCCCGCGTTCGGGGAATATCGCGGCTTTCTGTTCGGCAGCCTTACCGAAGGTATCGTGCCGCTCGCCGAACATCTTGGCGAAGCGGCAAAGCTGCTCGATCTCGTCGCGGACCAGGGCGAAGAAGGCCCCGAACTCGTGCCCGGCGGCGTGACCTTCACCTATGAAGGCAACTGGAAGCTTCAGCTCGAAAACTGTTCCGATGCGTATCACTTCACCTCGGTCCATCCGTCCTACATCCGCCTGATCGACCGGCGCAAAAGTGAAGCGGGCGCTGAGGCGACGCGTTCGGTGTGGGAGAGCAATCGAAACTGGAGCGAGGATTCGAAGGGCGTTCAAGGTGGAAGCTACAGCTTCGCCAACGGCCATGTGCTGAACTGGGGCGTGATGGGCGTGTCCGACACGATGCCGCTCTACGAAAGCGCGGAGGCGATTGCCGCGCGCGTGGGAGAGACGAAGCGCGACTGGATCTTCAACATGCGCAACCTCACCATCTTTCCCAACATGCAGATCGGCGAGAGCGCCTCGAGCCAGCTTCGCGTCATCCGGCCGATCTCCGCGCACAAGACCGAGATGCGCACCTGGTGTCTCGCGCCCAAAGGCGAAAGCGCCAATGCGCGGCGGCTGCGCATCCGGCAATACGAGGATTTCTTCAATCCGAGCGGGCTTGCGACGCCGGACGACACCGTCGCCTATGAAAACTGCCAGCGCGGGTTCGCGGGCCGCGTCGAGCCGTGGCTGCAAGGCTACTGCCGCGGCATGGCGGCAAGCCGCAAAGGCGGCAATGCGTATTCCGATATGATCGGCATGACCCCCGCGCGTAGCGTGCTTGCCGATTCGCAGCTCTGCGACGAGACGTTGTTCCACAGCTACTATCGCGAATGGGCGCGGCGCATGGCGAAGGAGCTGCCATGATCGATCGTGCGGCGGCGGAAGAATTCCTGTTCCGCGAGGCGCTGCTTCTCGACCGCCGCGACTGGGACGCGTGGCTCGCGCTCTATGCGGAAGACGCGGTGTTCTGGGTTCCGGCGTGGCGCGACGAGACCTCGCCGACCGAGGATCCGGACCGGGAATTATCTCTGATTTACTACCGCGGCCGCCGCAATCTCGAGGAGCGGGTGTGGCGCATCCGCTCAGGCCTCTCGGTCGCCTCAGCCGTGCTGCCGCGCTCGGTCCACAGCGTGACCAATGTGCTGCTCGAACGCGCGGACGACAGCACCGCGCAGGTCAGCGCAAGCTTCGCCGTTCATCTGAACGACGTGCGCGCCAGCCGCGAGCATGTGTTTTTCGGCCGCTATGAATACACGCTGCAGAAGGGCGAAGGCGGCATTCTCATCGCGTCCAAGAAAATCCTGCTCCTGAACGACACGATCCCGGCCGTGCTCGATTTCTACCTTGTCTGAGGCCGGTCCCCATGGGCGGGGGAAATTTCCGTGCTATTCTGCGTTATGATTTGCGCAGTATCCCGATTTTGAAGGAGCCATGACGATGAAGACATTCCGGATCGCCGCAGCTGCCGCGCTTGCGCTCGGCCTCGGCACCATGTCGGCCAGCGCCGATTACTGCAGCGGGCGTTCCCATACGGGCGCAACAGTCGGCGGCGCAGTGGGCGGCGGATTGATCGGCGGTCTCGCCAGCCACGGCAACGGCCTCGCTATTGTCGGCGGCGCGGTGGCCGGCGGCCTCATCGGCAATGCCGTCGCACGCGACCACGACTGCCGCGAATACCACGCAGGCCGCGGCTACTATCACCACCGCCGCTACTATGCCCATCGCCGCTGGGAACGCGACCACTATCGCTATTGGTAAGCGGCGCCCCTCGCCGGTTATCGAAACGGCCTAATATGGGACGTCCGCATTCGAGCGAACGTCCCGCACGCCTTTTGCAGTTATGGCATCGCTCGCAAATGCTGTAGTCTCGATTGTGGAAATCGGGGGGTATCATCATGGTTGTGGGCATCGCCGGGACACCGGCGCCGGGGCATTTCGAGATCGGTCGCGTCATCAGCCGCACCTTCGACGTCATCGGCAAGAATCCGGTGACGTTCTTTGGGCTCTCTTTGCTGCTGTCGATTCCCTATTGGATATTCACCTTCTATAGCGTGCTTTTGGTCTATTTCGGTGTTGGCCGCCAGGCGTTGGTGACGCGGGAAACGCTGACGCAGCCAGGAGCTCTGCCGGCCCTGGTCGCGGTCGCCATCGTGGGATTCCTTGTTTATTTCATCTTCTCCAATCTTCTGCAGGCCGCCATCACCCACGGGACGATAGTGTCTCTGAATGGCGGCAAAGCGTCATTCGGCGATTGTTTTTCAACCGGCATCAGAAACGTTCTCCCGCTCACGGGCATCGTTCTTCTGGCAGCCCTTGGCATCGGGCTTGGCTTTCTGCTGTTGGTAGTTCCCGGAGTCATCCTTGCCTTGATGTGGTCTGTCATCACGCCGGTGCGGGTGGCCGAACAGACGGGCGTCATGGATACGCTCCGGCGCAGCTCATCGCTGACCAGTGGCTACAAAGGCTCCATATTCGGCATCTTCGTGATCTTCGTCGTGCTGGGTTTTGTGGTCGATTTGGTAATCCGCCCGCTTTCAGGCGTTTCGATGATCGGCAATGGTGCGGCCGCCAACGCCACGATCACCTTCATGGTCGTATCCGGTCTGGTTCGCGCCGTTCTCGGGCTGATCGGCGCCGCCGGCGTCGCATCCATCTACTACGAACTCAGGCTGGTGAAGGAAGGCGTTGGGCCGGAGGAGATGGCGGCGGTATTTGCGTAGAACGATTTCACACTCCAACAAGCAATCGCTTCCAAGGAGAGCGGCGTTTTGCCGGTTATGGAAATAATCTAGCGTGCGCCGAGTGGATCGGGATACGGGATGACTGTCGACATTGCCTCCGGATCGGCGCGGTTCGAGATCGGGCGCGTGGTTGCGCGGACGGGCCGCGTCATCGCAGACAATGCGCCCGTCTTTATTGCTCTAACAACGCTCCTCTGTCTTCCCGCTTTCATCTACACCCAGTTCAGCATTATCGCCGGCCTTGCCGGGTATCGCATCGCGACACCCTCTGGCTTCGAGGCGCGTGGCGCCATTTACGTGCAGACTGCAATCGCCTACGCGATCTCGTTCATTTCTGCCTATCTGCTGGAAGCCGCGATCACAAAGGGGACAATTACGTCCTTGAACGGCGGCAAAGTGTCATTCGGCGAATGCCTCTCCACGGCCATCGCCAATATCCTGCCCTTGATGGCGATTGGGCTGATTTCGGTCGTCGCCATTCTTCTGGGGATGGTGGTGCTGATCGTCCCCGGAATCATCCTGTGGCTCATGCTCTGCGTGGCCGTGCAGGTGCGGGTGGTGGAGCACAAAGGCATTATGGATTCGCTGAACCGCAGTGCACAGCTCACCAAAGGCTGCAAGAGACAGGTCTTCGGACTACTCGCGATCTATGTCGCCGTGATCATCGCGATAGAACTGATCATCCGTCTTGCGATGATCCCGCGCGCCGGTGAAGCATATACGCTCCTGTATCTCGTCGTCACTTTGCTAATTCAGATCGTGTTGGGCCTGCTGAACGCCGTGGGCACGACCTCGATCTACTACGAACTGCGGCTGGTGAAGGAAGGCGTCGGGCCCGAGCAGCTGGCCGCGGTGTTCGCATAAGCGCAATCGGACGAAGCGACTTCGCTTCGTCCGAAAATTGCGCGCCAATCAAGCCTTGTCGAACTTGTCCCTGCGGCGGCGGCCGAACAGGAGGCGCGACTCCAGCCGCCCGCGCAGCGCAGTGTAGTAGGACTGCAGGAATTCGAGATCGGGCTGATCCGCACGCACGCCGATCTTGGAGCGGATGCGCATGGCAACGGCCGCGACGACAGCGGGATCCTTCCGGCGCAGCACGTCCTCGAGCACGTTGAGTTCCTTCACGCCATAGGCATCCAGCGCCTCGTTCGTGAAACTGCCGGCGGGATTGGCGGCGAGGTCGATGTCGAGCACGCGCTTGGGCGCGCGCACCACCCAAGTTCCGCCGATCAGATCGCCGACGCGGAGCCTGTCCCTGTTGAACAGCGGGAACAGCACGAACACGCCGCACCAGACGAGCCCCATGAGCGCGACCCACGCGTCGATGCCGATGCCCGGCGCAATGAGCACGCTGAGCGGCAGGAACAGCTCCAGCTCCCGCGTCGCATTGCGCAGGAAGATCGCTTCCGCCGTGAGCGGCCCGCCATCGCGCATCGCAACCCGGATGCCGAGCGCGCGCTTTCCGGGCGTCGCGGCACGCGGCGTCAGTTCGAACGCCATGAAATAGAAATTGCGCAGGAAGAAGAACACCAGGAACCAGAGCGCGAACAAAAGCTCGCGCGGCGAATAGCTGCTCGAAAGCGAGACCACGAGAATGAGAATGGTCGCGCCGATGAGCAGGCCCACCATGATCGCGAGATCGAGCAGGAACGCGGCCGCGCGCTCACCGCCATCGGCCAGCACGAGTCTCAGATCGATGCCTTCCGGCGTGATCAACTCGCGCGTGCTCTTGTCCAGTGGGCTTACGGAAACCGGCGCGGCGCTCATGCTTGCCTCGGCCGGTAGTAAAAATAGATGCCCCACAGCGCCGCCATACCTGCTGCGACTGCAAAGCGCGCAACGGTGTTGTCGATGAGCTGCCGCCCGAAGCCTTCGAGCAGGCCCGCAACTGCCAGCATCACCACAACGCCGGCCATCACCACGGCAGCGCGCCTCCCGGCTTCGGTCAGGGCCTGCATGCGGCTGAGCGCTCCGGGAAAAGCGAGCTTCCAGCCAATATGGAATCCGGCTGCCCCCGCGAGTGTCACGGCGAAGAGTTCGGTCGTGCCGTGGATCAGCGCCCAGGCGGCGAATTCGACACCAAGCCCGTGCCCGGCGAACACCGCGAAGAACGCGCCCAGCATCAACCCGTTATAGATCATCAGCACCGCGGTCGGCAGGCAGAAGGCAAAGCCGAGCGCAAAGGCCAGAAGCGCGATCTGCGAATTGTGGGTGAAGAGGAACGTCGAAAACACAGCAAGGCCGCTTCCGCCATGCGTGTTGTGCAACGTGTCGTGCAACGTCTTGAATGTCGCCGCCGGGTCGCGGCCCTGCGAGAGGCCCATCGGGATGAAAGACGCAAACCAGTCCGGCGACTGCATTGTCAGAAGATACGCTGCGACCGCACCGAGGAGGGCGAGCGCCCCGGAAACGAGCGTCTCGACCCAGAGCGCCCGCACCGCCTCGCGCCAATCCTTCACGAAGAACCGGGCCAGCCGCTCGATCACGGTCGTGCGCGCGCTGTAGACGCAGAAATAGGCCCGCGCGCTGAGACTCTCCAGATAATCGACGAGGCTCTTGTCCAGCGAGATCGCGCGCGCCATCGACAGCGACGACAGCGTCGCGCGGTAAAGAACGGGGATCGCGATCACCTCGTCGTCGGTGAGCGAGGAGCGCTTGCCCTTCTCGAAGCGGTTGAGGAGGTCCTCGAGCTTCTTCCAGTCGGCCTCGCGCTCCTGGCGGAAACGGCTGCTTTTGAGCGAAAGACTCATCGCCGCCTCACAGCCGGTCTTGCCGCTTGGCGGCGAGATAGGCGTTTAGCAGCCCCATGCCCATCTGCTCCAGCGGCGCATCGACGATCTGCACGCCCATCCGTCTGAGCCGCTCGACCACGATATCGCGCTCGCGCAGCAGTGCATCGGCGATCACGGCGCGGGAGACGTCCTCGGCGGTCTCGGGTTTCGCACGCACCATGTCCTCCAGCTCGACGTCGCGGAACACCACGAACAGCACGAGATGGCGTTGCAAGAGGCGTCCGACATTCTCGAGCATCAGTTCCGCACTCGTCGTGTCGACGAAATCGGTGAAGACCACGACGATGGAACGGTGCTCGAGATCGGTGGCTAACTGCGTGAGCCCGAGGGTGAAATTCGTTTCCGCGGTGGAGTAGTCGAGTTGTGCTGCCAGCCGCTGCAATTGCGTGAAAGCAGCAGGACCGGCCACCGTGCCGCTGCGCAATCGCGGGCGCTCGTCGAAGGCGAACAACCCGACACGATCCCCGATCTTGAGGCCGACATAGCAGAGCAGCAGGATCGCCTGCAGCGCGCGGTCGAGACGCGGCTGCCCGCCGACCGGCTCGCTCATCAGCCGGCCGGTGTCGAGCGCCATGACGATGCTCTGGTTCTGCTCCGCCTGGAATTCCTTGGCGAACAGGACTCCGTGCCGCGCCGACTGCTTCCAGTCGATGGTGCGCCGGTCCATGCCGGGCTCGAAGGCCCGTAGTGCGTGGAATTCCGAGCCCTGCGCGGCGTTGAGCTGGACGTGCGCACCGAGCGGCACATCGCGGCGGAACAGGCGGATGGCCTCTTCCTTGACGGCCTGCACGTTGGGCACGATGGGGATCGAACGGTCGAGCCGTTCGACCTTCTGCAGCCAGACGAGCCCAAGCGGTCCCTGCCAGCGCGCCCACACGCGATCGAAGCGGCCCTCTCCGCGCCTAAGCACCGACAGCGCAAAATCTGCGGTCGTCCTGCGATCCGTCACGGCCACCGACAGACGGTTCGGAACCACCTGCAGGCGGGCATTGGCGTCGAGCGCGAGTTCTGCGGACCGTGGCGCAAGCGCGCCGCGGAACTGGAGCGCAAACGAAGCCTGCGATGCCTGTCCTACGGCCAGACCGTTCGGGAGCGTCGCGGCGATCGATAGCGACGAGCGGCCGCCGGCCGCCATCGCGTCCAGACCCATCAGTCCGGCGACGAACACCATCCAGCTCAAACCCACGAGCCAGAGATGCGGTGACATCACCGCGAGCAGCAGCGCGATCGGAACACCGATTGCGGCAACGAAGACGGCGCGGCTGGTGGGATAGATCACGGGTTCAACGCGGCGCTTCCACGCGTTCGACGATGGCGCGGATGACGTCGTCCACCTTGCGACCGTCGATCTCGGCAGCGGGTGACAGGATCACGCGATGGCGCAGCGCCGGGAGCACCAGCGCCTTGACGTCATCGGGAATGACGTAGTCGCGGCCGTCAAGCACGGCTCTTGCGCGCGCCGCGGCGGCGAGCATGGCCGCACTGCGCGGGCTCGCGCCGTTGGAGATATCGACCGAGGCGCGCGTCGCGCGCACGATGGCGACGACATAATTGACGATCGGTTCGGTGAGCGTCGCCTGCGAAACCGCTGCGATCGCGGTGCCGATGGTTTCGCGGTCGGCAACCGGCGTGATGCCAAGCGACACCGGATCGGGCATGCGCACGGTCGGTCCCGTGGCCGCGACGATGGCGCGCTCCTGCGCTTCATCGGGATAGCCCAGAACATGCTTGAACAGGAAGCGGTCGAGCTGCGCCTCGGGCAACGGATAAGTTCCCTGCTGCTCGATCGGGTTTTCGGTGGCGATCACCATGAAACGCTCGCTCAAGTGATGCGCCTTGCCGTCGAGTGTGACTTTGCGCTCCTGCATCGCCTCCAGCAGCGCGGCCTGGGTCTTGGGCGGCGTGCGGTTGATCTCGTCGGCCAGCAGCACTTCGCAGAACACCGGGCCGCGATTGACCGTGAAGGTGCTGGTCTGGAAGTTGAAGAGATTGGTGCCGACGATGTCGCCGGGCATCAGGTCGGGCGTGAACTGGATGCGCCCGAAATCCAGATTGAGCGCCGCGCTGAAGCATTGCGCCATCAGCGTCTTCGCCGTGCCCGGCGCGCCTTCGAGCAGGATGTGCCCACCGCAGAACAGGGCCGTCAGCAGCAAATCGGCGGTATCCGCCTGTCCGACAATGGCCTTGCCGACCTGCTCGCGGATCCGATCCGCAAGCGTTTTGACCTCGCTAACGTGCATGCAGCATGTCCTCTCTCCACTGGCTCAGCCTGCGCGCGAGCGCGACAAGGTCGGAGCGGTTCTCGACGCGGCGCGCCTCATCAAGAAGTTCGCCGTAACTGTGCGGTGTCTCGCTTTCGCGCGCGCGGAACGGATCGTCGCCTTCTTCCAGTGCGCTCTGCCGCCTGAGCCCGAAGGCGCGCAGTACCAGATTGCGCGTGGTGAGCACATAGCGCGTCGCCATGTGCGGCTCGCGGTGCAGAAGGCGGATCATGTCGGCGGCATTGGCGGCGAGCGCCTGCTTGCCGCGCGCATAGACGGGCTCAGGCGCGGGCGGCGAGCCGAAACGCACTGCGGCGTGAAAGCCGATCAGGACCGCAACCAGGATCGCGCAGAGCGTCGCGCCGAGGAGTGGCGGCGCGAAGATCGCGCGCAACAGGCTGGGCTCGCGGCGCAGGCCATTTAATGTGACGTCGAAGACCACAGGACCGTCGCCCTCGCGAAGATTCTGTATCAGCGCGAGCGCGAACGCGGCTGTCGGCAGATCGTGAAGGCCATGCGTGTTCATCAGGTCGGGATCGGCGAGCACATAGACGTCGGCGTCGTACAATTTCGCAACGACGATGCGGCCGTCTTTCGTCGCGACGACGGGATTCCAGCCCGAACCCGACAGCGTCTGCAGGTCTTCAATCTGCGCGAGGCCGTCCGGCACGGTGATATGTTCATCTGCTTGCGCGGCCAGCACAGGCATCGTGGGTTTCGGACGCCGGTCGATCTTGGTTCCTTTGGAAAACATCGTGAGTGGCTTGCTCACGCTTCCGGCACCCCATGTGCTGGCCTTGAGTACATGGCCGGGCGCGGCGGGATCCGGAAACGGCAACCACTTCGGCAGGACGATCAGCGTGGGGCTTTTGAACGCCAGTTCGGCCACGTCCTTGGCAGTGCTTACGGGCGACGGCGTGAGGATCATGAGACCGGGCTTCGGTGCAGGCCGGATGCCGCGATCGACGCTGTTGGAGATGCCGGAGGCGTCCAGAAGGACCCGCAAACCTGCAAAACCGATCGCAGATTTCGAAAGCGCATGCGCTTCGCCATCGGACTCGTTGCGGAAGTCGGGCGCGTAAGCCGAGAGCGCGAAATAGGCGATAAGCGACAGCATGCTGACCAGCACGAGGCCAATCGCCACGCGCGGCGACATCACCTGAGCCGTCTCGCCGCTCATCGAAGCACTCCGGTCCAGTAGGCGGGAAACGCAAAACGCTCATAGGCCTCGCGGCAGCGCGCGAAATCCGCGCCATCGATGTCATGGCCGGCGAACAGGACGCGCTCGACCACCTGTACCAGGCTTGCGAACGCCGTTCGTGGCTGGCCCGGCAGCTGGCCGAACGTCTCGATCTCGCGGCTGGTGAGCGCAGGCTTCACGAAATCGGGCTTGTGCGCACGGATGTGCTCGATGCTGCGCAGGAGCAGCAGATGGGCGGCCTCCGCGAACTTGCCCTTCGCTGCGAGCGCATCGGCATCGCGGAGCAGGTCGCGTGCCACGTCCGGCGCGGGCCGCCATTCGGGTTGGGACGGCGAGGTTTCATCCGTCTTGCGCCCCCACAGCCAGCCGCGACGTTCGATCTCGCGCGCGATGCGGTAGATCAGATAGAGCACCACAAGCGCCGCCACAGCCCAGCCGGCATATTTCAAGTAAGGCCAGAGGCGCGCCAAGAGCTTGCCCAGCTCGATCATCCACTGCGGCGTCACCGGGGGCACGAATTTGGGAAAATCGAACTGAAGGTCCTGATGGGTCAGCAATTCCGCATGCGCATGGGCCAACGCCGGCGAAACTGCCGCATGCTGGGCTGCAGGATGAGATGCAGGGTTCACGAGGATGTTCGCGCACCACCGGCGCCAAAACACCGCGTCCGCACCGCTACCGGCCCGGCTTTGCTTTCAAATCGCATCGGCACGCCCCACAACCGGGCTCAACTATGCGCTGCGGCGCGGGGAGCATCAAGCCATTGCACCAGCAACACATTCTTAAGCACAAAGCCTGCGGGCCGTGAGACAGATTAGCCCGAACGCAGTCGTGAAGAAGGGGCGTATCTCAAGACTCCAGAAGCGGTTCTTTGACAATGGCTTTTCCGGACCCTGCACGCCGTGCCTTCAGAGTTTCGTCACCGAGCGCTGCAGCGATACAGGCGGCTCCGGCTGGACGACTGGCCAGTTCAAGCAGGCCGGATCGCAGGTATCGGCCACGGTTTGGGTCACAAGCGACGGCGCTCACATCCGCGTCTATTGCACGTATCAGGACAAGATCACCGAGTGGTGCAACGACCCGAACACATGCTGGACCAAGGGCAGCTACACGGTCGCCTAAGCCATCCGCGGTCATGAGGACGCAAGCGGAGCTCCTGTCGCTCTCGGAAGCGCTGCGCATTGCGGCGGATCAATATCCGTTTGGGACCGCCGGATATTCTGTAAGAACGGGGCCAAGGCTTTTGATCAGCGGTGCGAGCCATTTCTCATAGTTCCGCCAGTGATCGACGGCCTCGTTCGAGATCGGTCTGCGCACCTGTTCGGAACTCGGTGTCAGAACCGGACGTTCGGTTTCGTAAAAGCGAAGACAGGCCTCCTCGAACGGCAGCCCGAGATGATCGAGCAATCGTCGCACTTCCGCTTCCGGATTGGAGACCATCTCTTCATAGATCACGCGATGCACCCGTCCCGGCATCACGCGATCGAAATGGGCCATGAGTTCGACATAGTCGCAATAGAAGCGGCCAAGCTCGTTCAGGCGGAGATTGATCCTGCTGTAATACTGCTTGAATATCGAGAGGCTGGCGGCAGCCGGATTCCGCCGGACATCGATGATCTTCGCGTTTGGCAGGATCAGTTGAATCAGGCCGATGTAGAAATAGTTGGCCGGGTTCTTGTCGATGAAGAACGGCCTTCCAAGTTTTCGATGGATGTGCGCGCTCTCCAGGTACGCCTGGCCCAGACCAAGAAGCGTGTCGGGGCCCAGTTGTTCGACGAGGTCGGGAAAATCCTTTTCGCTGGTTTCCTGTCTCGCGAGAGCCGCTATGTAGGGAAGTTCGGCGGTTCCTTCGACCATCGAGTGGCTGCACAGGATCTGCTCGACCAGTGTTGAGCCGGATCGCGGACGGCCCAGGATAAAAATCGGACCGGCTGCGCTGCAGCCCGTGCCGCTTCTGCTCCGCAGAAACTCCGCCGTGAACACGTGTTTATTTGCTGCAACGCCCGACGACAACGTGTCCGGATCGTAGTCGACGCGCAGCCGCATGGCGGCATTGGCCTTCGCGTAATGCTCCCAGGACCGGTCGTAGACGCCCTTGTCTTCATAGGCCTTGCCCAAAGCGAACTGCAGGAGCACCCGATCGTCCGGTGAAATGTCCGGCTCCAGGAGCTGCTTCTGGATGGCTGCAATATCCGCGTCACCGAAGCCGACGGTCTTCATATTCGCCAAGCTCCACCACGCCGATCCGAAAGACGGGCGACAGGCGATGGCACGGCGATAGGCGGCGACGCTTTTTTCCCGAAAACCCGCCATACGAAGCGAATCGCCGTATCCGAGCCAGGACTGCGCGCGCGCCGGATTTTCGGCAGCCAATTGTTCGAATATCGCGAGCGCTTGCACATGCTCGCCCACCGTTTGCAGAATCGTAGCTTTCAAGTGCCGGAACAGCGGATTGCTGGGGGCGTCCGCCAGAAGCAGCTCAGCCTGTTCCAGTGCGGCCGAGAATCTGTTCGTTTCAAACAGCAATTTTGCGTAGTCGAAACGTGCAGCGGCAAAATCCGGCGCAAGCTCCAAAGCGGCCGCCAGCAATGTCACCGCTTTTTGATGCTGATCGAGCCCCCTGGCCGCCAGCGCCATGAGGTAGATCGCATTCGCATCGTCCGCCCGTTCGGCGAGGTATCCGGCCGCCTCTTCTTCGGCAAACGCGAAGTCCCTGTTCCGCAATGCGGTGACGATTTTCTGCAGGCGTGGGCTTCGCATCGGCCGTTGCGCGCGAAGCTCCGTCGCCGCGCGCGCGAAACCGTCGGTGTTCTTAAGCTCTGCCATGCGCATCGCAAATGACTATCAATGCGGCAGTCTCCCTGGGCTCCTTCGGAACTCCGGGAGACACCCTACGCCGAATGCAATCAGGATGGCCCACCAAAGCCGCGTAGCGGCTTAGAATGGCGCACCGGAGAAGATTCGAACTCCTGACCCCCAGATTCGTAGTCTGGTGCTCTATCCAGCTGAGCTACCGGTGCGGTTAGGGGCCGAGAACCTATTGACGCGCGCTCCCAAACGCAAGTCAAAGCGCACCGCTCTGTAACGCTTTCGTCATGGAGCGCGGGCGCCTTTGGCGGCTGGCGCGCCGCGCGTGTCGGTGTGTCGCAAGCCCCCGCAGGGTCAGTGAAAACCCCCAATAAACCGGCGTCCGGCACCTTGCCCCCGTCCTGTGCGCTGGTTAAGACTGCACGCATGGAATCGGCGCAAGCTGAGGGCCAGAGTGGATTTTTTCGGGCTCAAGTCCATGGGCGCACGCGCGGTCCCCGCGCGGCGTTGGGGCAAAGGGACGGCGGAGAGCGGGACATGAGGGCATATCGGGCAGAGCGCGCGGGCAAAGCGGGCCGCCTCATCGGCGTCGTGGCGCTGCTTGCCGGGTTTGGTCTTGCGGGTTGCTCGGACGTCGACAATGCCCTGTTCGGCGCCGACGAGGGCGGACCCGGCAGCGGAAACGCGCCTGGCACCTTGTCGTCTTCCGCACAGGCCGCGCCGGCCCCGGCCCGGTCCACACCGGATTATTCCACCTATCCTTCGGATACCCAGGCAGCGCCGGGAACGATAGCAGATCAGGGCGCCATGGCGCCTGCGCCGTCCGGTGCCATCATCTCGCCGGTCCAGATCGATCCCGGCTCGAACACGGGCACGGGTGTGAGCAACACCATCGCCAATCTGCGTTCGCAGATGGTCACGATCTCGTCGCATGTCGCCGAGAACGCACAGCAACTCGCCACCCTGCGCGCGCAGAACATGGCGGCGTCCACCGCCTATTACGGCGCGAAGGCGCGCATCGCCGCACGGCTCCAGGCCGGGACGACGCGCGGCAATCCGGAGCTCGTGGCGGAATGGAATTCGGCGCAGTCCTCGCTCGACCAGATCTCGGTCAACATCAACGCGATGAACTCGCTCGGCAGCAATATCGCGAACGATTCCTCCACCGCGCATTTCACACTCGACCAGATCACGGCGACCTTCAACGTCTCGGGCGCGGTCGATGAGGACCACCGCCAGCTTTCGGTGCTCGAGGACGAAACCAACCAGACCATCGTGCTGATCGACCGGTTGCTGCGCGACGTGTCGGACGATGTACAGCGTCAGACCGCCTTTGCCGGAAACGAACGCGCCAACCTCACCACGCTCGCCAGCGCGATCAAGAATGGCGAGCTCTATAGCGGTGCGCTCGGCGGTTCGCCCATGATCGCGAGCACCGCGAGCCCGGTTGGCGTCGCCTATAACGGCTCGCCACTGGTCGTAATCCGCTTCGACCGGCCGAATGTGGATTATCAGCAGATCCTCTATGCGGCGCTGAACCAGGCACTGCAGTCGCGTCCAACCGCGGCGTTCTCCGTCGTCGCGGTGTCGCCCACGCGCGGCACGGTTGCGTCGGTGCAACTCGCGCAGACGGCGGCGAAGCGCCACGCCCAGGACGTGATGCGCTCCATCACCGAAATGGGCGTGCCGGCCTCGCGGCTGGCGGTCGCGTCTTCGACCGATCCGAACGCCACCGCCAGCGAAGTGCGCGTGTTCGTCCGCTAGAGCGGTTTCGGATTTATCGGAATCAACTCCAATCCGTCATGGCCGCCCTTGAGGCGGCCATCCAAAATAAGTCTATTCACGCGGAGACGCGGAGTGTAGCGGAGTACGATTCCTCCGTGTTCTCCGCGACTCCGCGTGCCACCCTTTTTCTGCTGGGTGGCCGGTCAAGCCCGGCCACGAGAGATTGGGGGGTGAATTCATCTAAACCGAAAAGACTCTAAGCTACGCCGTTCGCCTTGAACCAGGCGATCATCCGCGACCAGCCTTCCTTCGCGTCCTTCTCGTTGTAGGTGTCGCGGTAATCGGCATTGAAGCCGTGCTGCGCGTCGGCAAAGACGTCGATGCGTGAATTCGTCTTGCCGGCTTTCGTCAGCGCCGCGCGCATCGCATCGATGTCGGCGGCGGTGATGTTCTTGTCGAGCCCTGCATAAAGTCCCAGGACCGGCGCATTGAGCTGCGGCACAAGTTCGGTCGCGGTGTGCGGCCGAAGCGCATTGGGCGTTCCCGCAAGCGGGCCATACCACGCAACGCCAGCCTTTAGCGCTGGACTATGCTCGGCATAGAGCCAAACAACCCGTCCGCCCCAGCAGAAACCGGTGATCGCGAGCTTCGCGGTGTCGGCATCCTCGCCGCTGGCGAACGCGACGGTGGAATCGAGATCGTGCATCACTTCGTCATCCGGCACCTTGGAGACGATATCGGTGACGAGCCCCTGGATGTGCGCCATGTCGTATTTGCCGGGATCGCCGAACCGCGCATAGAGCGAAGGCGCGATCGCGTAGTAGCCAAGATGCGCCAGGCGGCGGCAGAGATCCTTGATGTGCTCATGGACGCCGAAGATCTCCTGCACCACCAGCACCGTCGGTGCTTTCGTCTTGCCGGATGGCCGCGCGCGATAGGCCGGTATCTGGCCATCGCTGACGGGAACGCTGACCTCGCCCGCATCCAGGCCTTTGGTGTCGGTGACGATCGCTGCCGCATTGAGTGGACCAGCGGCTAGGGTGAAGCCCGTGACCAGTCCGGTTGCGGCGAAGCTGCGCCGTGTGATGTCTCTATCCATCGTTTCCTCCAAAGGTTTCGCGATAGCTTCTAGCGGTCCCCAATGTTTCGGCTTGATACACGCCGCGCACGATGGCGCGGGCGAGACAATCGGCAGCAATATTTCCCAGGCGCATGATTTCGCGCGGGCGCATTGCGGAAAGCGCATGTTTCGCGGTCGATACCGCGAACGCGATGTCGCCATCGAACGGTGTGTGGACCGGACGCAGCGCGCGCGCGAAGCCATCCGCAGCCATGATCGCGATGCGCTGCAATTCGACGCGCGAGACATCCGCATCGGTCGCAACAATGGCGATGGTTGTGTTCTGCATCGGGCGCGCGCCCTTCATGTCCGGCGGCAGGTCGAGATCGAGCGGAACATCCGCCTTCAATCGCCGCCCGCCGAATTCGCCGTTCTGTTCGAACGGAAACGCCCAGAACACGTCGGTGCCGGGAATGAGCGGAGAGCCGACCGCGTTCACCGCCACGATGGCACCGACCGTGAACCCGTCATCGGTGACAGCAGACGCGCTGCCCAAGCCGCCTTTGTATGTGCCGGCGGTGGCACCATAGCCCGCGCCGGCATTGCCGAGCGCGAAATCGAGCGACGCATTCTCCGCCGCCTTGCGGCCAAGTGCACGATAGGGCGGCTCGTCGCCCCATTCTTTATCCCCGCCATTGGCAAGGTCGAACAGGATCGCACCGGGAACGATCGGCACGCGCGGTGCGCCGGGAGCGATCTCAAAACCACGCCCCTGCGCGCGCAGGAACGTCGCGACGCCCGACGGCGCATCGTTGCCGAACGCCGAACCACCCGAAAGCGTGATTGCATCGACACCTTCGACCAGGCTGACGAGATCGAGCCCTGCGGTGTCGCGCGAGCTGGGCGCGCCGCCGCGCACGTCGCACACCGCGCGCGCCGGTTCGTCCGCCAGAAGCACCGTGACGCCGGTGCGCACGCGAGCATCCTCGGCCTGACCGATCCTCAGTCCGGCCACATCGGTGATGAGATTTCGCGCGCCCGGCCTGACCATGATATGCGAGGCTAACCCTTGCGCCGAGCCGCGGAAAGAGAGACAGCCCGATTATGCGAATGCGCTTCCACTCGATCCCCGAATCTACCCTCCCCTTGAGGGAGGGTAGAAACATCCGCAGCAAAGCGAAGGATGTTTCGGGGAGGGGTACGGTGCGGATTTCTCCAGATCACCCCTCCCCGAAATTTGCTGACGCAAATTTCGACCCTCCCTCAAGGGGAGGGTTGAAGCTTTGCTTCGTGTTCCTCTCGGCTTTTTTGTTTACAGCGATCCCCGCACGCGCGGAGCCCGTGGCACGCCATCATATGATTGCGGCCGCCAATCCCTACGCGGTGAGAGCGGGACTCCAGATGCTGCGCGCAGGCGGATCGGCGGTGGATGCTGCCATCGCGGCGCAGATGGTGCTGACACTCGTCGAACCGGAATCGTCCGGCATCGGCGGCGGCGCGTTCATGCTGCTGTTCGATCCCGCGAAAAAGAAGATGACGAGCTTCGACGGCCGCGAGACCGCGCCGGCCTCGGCGACACCCACGATGTTCCTGGACGCCAATGGCAAGCCGCGTGCGAAATCGGATGCGATTCCCGGCGGGCTGTCGGTCGGTGTCCCGGGCGTGGTGGCGATGCTCGATCTCGCGCACAAGAAATACGGAAAGCTTCCGTGGGCGAAACTGTTCCAGCCGGCCATCGACCTTGCCGGCAAGGGCTTCAAGGTTCCAAAGAAGCTCGCCTTCACCTTGCGCGAATACACCCATCTGGCGGACATGCCCGATATCAAACGGCACTTCTTCCACGCCGATGGCACGCCCTACGCCGAAGGCGAGGTCCTGAAGAACCCCGAACTCGCAGCCACGCTGCGCCTGATCGCGAGGGGCGGACCGAAGGCGTTCTATTCCGGCGTCGTTGCACAGGCGATCGTCAACAAGGTCGATCACGCGCCTGTCAATCCGGGCGGCATGAAACTTTCCGATCTCGCCAACTACCGCGCGCGCGAGCGCGAACCGGTGTGCGGCGCCTATCGCGTCTATCGCCTCTGCTCAATGGGCCCGCCGAGCTCAGGCGGCATCGCGGTGCTGCAGATATTGGAAATGCTCGAGCGCTTTCCGTCAAAGGACCTCGCGCCCGATACGCTCAAAGGTGTACATCTCTTCACACAGGCGAGCCGCCTCGCCTTCGCCGACCGCGCGCAATATCTGGGCGATCCGGATTTCGTGAACGTGCCGGTGAAGGGTTTGCTCGACCGAACATATCTCGCCAAGCGCTCGCTCCTGATCGATCCTGCGAAAGATATGGGCACGGCCGCGCCTGGCGCGGTCGCCACCGAAACCTTCGCGCCGCAGCGTTCGCCCGAACATCCCGGCACCAGTCACATGTCGATCGTCGACAATCGCGGCCAAGTCGTTTCGATGACGACGACGGTGGAAGCGCCGATGGGATCGGCGATGATGGCGATGGGCTTCATCCTCGACAATCAGCTCACCGATTTCTCCTTCGACCCGGTGCGCGACGGAAAGCCCGTCGCGAATGCGGCCGGCCCCGGCAAGCGCCCGCTCTCCGCCATGTCGCCCACCATCGTTCTGGACGCGAAAGGGAACTTCAAACTCGCTACCGGTTCGCCAGGTGGCCCGCTGATCATCGATTACGTCGCGCAGTCGCTGATCGCGCTGCTCGACAGCAACCTCCCGCCAACCACTGCCGCAGCGCTACCGCATGCCGCGAACCTCAACACCCCGACCTTGATCGAAAAGGGCACCGCGCTTGAAGCGCTGGCGCCGCAACTCACCGCGATGGGCCATACCGTCGCGAGTCCTTCGGTCGAGAAGAGCGGACTAAATATCGTGGTACGCACGCCGCTCGGCTACGTCGGCGCCAGCGACCCGCGGCGCGATGGCGTGGCGCTGGGGGATTGATCTGCACTCTCCACGTGCGCGTCATGTGATGTTCGCACAAGCGCCGGCTTGTGCTAAACTTTTGCGTGTACAGAAGCCGTTCTGGGGGAAGCTCATGAAATCGTTCAAAAATGCCGCTGCAACGACGGCTTTGCTGGCTGTTTTGACGCCACTCGCCGCTCAGTCAGACGTCGTCATCTCGAACGACCCCACACAGAACATGAGTTGCAACATAAACGCCTGCGCACCCACTCAAACGGACGCGGTGCTGAACGTGACTGACCTAAACAATATGTTGGCCACCGGCGACGTTACCATCTTCACTGCATTCTCAATAAAAAAGCACCGTAGGGATGCCTACAACATTGACTTGGATTCCCCTCTAAGTTTGTCAAGCACCAGCAACCTGACGCTACACCCGTACTATGCAGTCAATGTCAACGCACCGGTAACAATCGTAACAACGGGTACACTGACGCTGAACGGCTATATTGGGTTAGCCAATATAAATGCGTCGATCGAGATTCAAAGTGCCGGCACGCTCGACCTTGGGGAAATCCCAACATTGGCACCGAATGCAAGCGTCACCTTTGACGACTTGAATGGGCACCTTACAATTGGATTGCCTTACACGCTTGTGGCAGATGTTCCCGCGTTGGTCGCTGACATTGCAGCTGGTCAAGGCAAAGGCAACTTCGCGCTGATACACAACTACGACGCCGCGAACGACACCTTTCAAAAAGCTCCAATTCCGGATTTCAAAGGCATATTTACGGGACTAGGCCATACCATCGCCAACCTCAAGATAAAAAAGGGATTCGCGAGCTGCGAAGGATTCGTGAGCAAGAATGAAGGAACGCTGCGTGACATTTCCTTGCAGGGTGTAAACGTCACTTCCACAACGCAGAAAAATATCGGCGCACTTGTGGGATGCAATTATGGCAATATTTCCAACGCTTCGGTCGATGGCACGATTAGCGGAAATAATAGCGCCAACGTTGGAGGGATCGTCGGCTCAAATACACCAAGCGGCGGCATTTCAATCGCACGAGCGGCTGTAATTGTTTCGGGCGGACAAGCGGGTGGTGTTGTCGGCGAGAACGATAATTCTGTCTATGAGGCTTATGCTACCGGATCCGTGACGGGCAACAGCAATAGCGGCGGTCTCGTCGGCGCGAACAAATTATATGTTCAGGAATCGTATGCCACCTCTTCAGTGAACGGAAACAGCGGCGCAGCAGGTGGGCTGGCCGGCTTCAACAGCGCGAAGATCGTCGATTGCTACTCTACCGGCACTGTGAACGGGACGGGATATGTCGGCGGCTTCGTTGGATACGATCCTAACGAGTCGATTTCCAACGGCTATTGGGATTTGGATACGAGCGGGGTGGAACAGGGTGTTGGCTTTCCCGTAAACGATCCCAGCGCCATCGGATTGACGACAGCGCAATTGCAATCGCGGCTGCCCTCTGGCTTCGATAAGAGGTATTGGGCACTTGATTCCAACATTAACAACGGCTTCCCCTATCTGCGTTATCTGCCACCGCAATAGGTAGACCGCCATCACCTCCGCGCCACGGCGAAGATGCGGCGGAAGGGGAAGAGGGTTTTGCCGGATGTGCGCATTGGGTAAGCGGTGTTGAGCCGCGCCTTGTAGTCGCGGGCGAAGTCCTCGCGCGCGGCGCCTTCTAGCGCATCGAGGAACGGACGTAGCCCCGTGCCGCTCACCCAGCGGAAGACGGCGTCCGGCCCGTTCAGCACGTGAAGATAGGTAGTCTCCCAGATGTCCATCTGCGCGGCACAGGGCTCAAGGATTTCGTAATAGCGTTCCGGCGATTCGAGCACGATGTCGCGAATGCCCGCGAGCTTTTCCGCCGGCAGGTATTTGGCCGCGACCTCGCGCATCGCGGCATGCGAGGCTTCGTAGAGGTTGCCGGGCACCTGGAACGCGAGCGCGCCGCCTTTCTCCAAATAGGACATCAGCCGCGGCAACAGGACATCGTGGCGCGCGACCCACTGGAAGCAGGCGTTGGAGAAGATCACGTCATAATGCTTCTGCGGCACCCAGCCCGGAATGTCGCTGGAGATCCATTGCGCCGCGATCCCGGAGCGCCGCGCCTGATCGAGCATCGGCTCGGATGAGTCGAGCCCTTCCAGCTTCGCCTTCGGCCAGCGGCGCGCGAGCAACGCGGTCGAATTGCCCGGGCCACAGCCGAGATCGATCACGCGCTCCGGCGTCCGGTTCGGCACCCGCGCGAGCAGCTCGACCGCGGGACGCGTGCGCTCATCCTCAAAATCCAGATAGGTCTTGGGATCCCATGCCATAATCGCGCACCTTCGGTTGCTGGTCCCGCACAAACATGGTGCGGATTACTCATTTGCCCCCACCCTCCCCTTGAAGGAGGGTCGAAATTCGTGAAACGCAGTGGAGCGATTTCGGGGAGGGTACAGCTACTCGCCGGCAATACCCCTCCCCGAAAAATCTTTCGCTCCGCTCAGATTTTTCGATCCTCCCACAAGGGGAGGGTTTAATTTATGCCATCAGCCCACCTCCCGGTCGGGGATATCGATACGGAACGACGTGCCTTCGGGGCCCGTCGATAACAATGTCAGTTCGCCGCCGTGGAGCCGCGCGAGATCGCGCGCGATGGCGAGGCCCAATCCCGTTCCGCCGGCACGCATAGGCGCGGCGAAAGGCTGAAACAACCTTGGCTGCAACGCGGCCGTGATGCCAGGCCCGTTGTCGGCGATGGAAAAGCTCACGCGCCGCCCGTGACGCTCGGCCTTGATCTCGATGGCGGCACTCTCTCTCGTGGCAAGCGCCTCGACCGCATTGCGCAGAAGATTGAGAACGATGCGGAAAAGCTGTTCGGGATCGGCATCGATCTGAAGCGTGTCGCCGACCTCGTTATTCAGCGCGACAGGATTTGCCGAGGCTTTTGTCTCGAGTGCGGTCTCGGCCGCTTCATCGATCAGCGGTTTCAGCGCCATGCGCTTGCGCGCAGGCGGACGTTCCTGCGCGCGGCCGTAGCGCAGGGTCTGCGTGGCCAATGCGACCGCGCGGTCGAGCGAGGCGACAAGACGCGGCGTCAACTTCTTCACCACCGGATCGTCGATGTCGGACAGGCGCTCGGACGCCAGCTGCGCATTGGCGAGGATGTTGCGCAGATCGTGCTGGATGCGCGCCACCGCAACACCCAAGGCAGCGAGCCGTGTCTTCTGCTGCAGCGAACCATAAAGATCACCCTGCATCGCCGCGAGTTCCCGCTCGGCAAGGCCGATCTCGTCGCGGCGCGCGCTCGGCGTGATGATGCGTGACGAGTCTTCGGGATCGTCGCGGAAGCGCACCATCGCACGCGTGATCTTTTCCATCGGCCGCACAAACACAAAGAAGAGGCTCGTGAACACCAGAAGCGCCGCGACTGTCGAAACGAAGAATCCCGTCTCGATCACCCGCTTCGCATAGGACGACAACGCCGCACGGATCGGCGCCTCGCCCAAGATGATGCCGATGTTCTGCGCGCCCTCCACATGGGTCGGCGCGATCACGTGCAGCATCCGGTTGCCGCCATGGGTCAGGCAGGAAAGCGCGTCTACCATCGAACGCCCGAAGCCGGAGTTCGTGAGATCGATGGTCGCGTCCACCTTCTGCGGCAGGCGGTCGACGAGGAAGAGCTGGCGCTGGTCCGCGCGCTTGAGCAGTACCGCGGCGGCGCCGGCGCGGTTCAGGATGCGCGCGCGCAGGCTTTCGGGAAGCTGGTCGCCGCCGGGCAGCGTGAAGGGCGTGATCGCGAGTTCAGCGGATTCGATATGGTTGCCGAGGAGTTCCCGATAGTACTGCCCGATCGACGGCAGGAAGATCAGCACCTCGCCGATCATCACGTAAAAGATGGTAAGCAGAAGCAGCCGCCCCGACAGGGAGTGCGCGGCAAGCTTCCAACCTTCGCTGAAACCGGCGCGGATGCGGCCAAGCATGTCCAGTATATGGCCCCAAAGTGGCCGATTTTCCAAGGCAGGACGGGGTTTTGCCCGCCAATTGACAGGCTTGGGCCCAGTGCTTAGAACCCCCCCTCTTTTGCAAGAGTCCGGAGCCTGCCGCCATGAAGCGCACCTATCAGCCGAGCAAGATCGTGCGCAAGCGTCGCCACGGCTTCCGCTCCCGCATGGAGACGGCTGGCGGCCGCAAGGTCCTGGCGCGGCGTCGCGCCCATGGCCGCAAGAAACTCTCCGCCTGACGCTCCCGGCCCCGTTCCGGGGCTTTCCATGGAACGCCTGAAAAAACGTGCCGATTTCCTGCGGGCCGCAAAGGGCATCCGCCGGGTGACACCTTCCCTAACCCTCGAAACCTGTCTGACCCCCGAACCGGCGGAAGCCGTGCGTGTGGGCTTTACAGCGACCCGCAAGCTCGGGGGTGCCGTGGAGCGCAACCGCGCAAAACGCAGGCTGCGCGCCGCCGCTGCGGCGGTCCTTCCCCTTTCAGGCCGTGCAGGCAATGACTATGTTCTGGTCGCCCGGCCGGGAACGCTTACCCGGCAGTTTTCCAGCCTGATCGAAGACCTTGGCCAGGCTTTGGCAGCGGCCCACCAGAAGCAAGGCAGCGTGAGAGACAAGTCGTGACCCCGGCGAACTGGATAAAACGCGCGGCGGTGATGGCGCTGGCCGCGCCGATCCATCTCTACCGCATGCTCGTTTCGCCGCTGTTCGCGCCGGTCTGCCGGTTCGAGCCGACCTGTTCGGAATATGCGCTCGATGCGCTGCACGTCCACGGCCCCATTAAAGGCATCGCGTTGACCGCAAGACGGCTTTCGCGCTGCCACCCCTTCACATGGCTCGGCGGTTCGTCGGGTTTCGATCCTGTACCGCCCAGATAGGTTTCCATGAGCGAAAATCGCAATCTTTTTCTGGCCATCCTGCTGTCTGTCGCCGTTCTGGGAGTCTGGCAGGTCTTCGTCGCGGGTCCGCAGCTGCGGGCCGAGCAGGCGAAGCAGGCCGCGATCCATCATCAGAACCAGCAGAATATTCATGGCGCCCCGCAGGCACCGGGGGCCCCGCCTTCCGTGTCGGCTCTGTCGCGCGGTCAGGCGCTGGAACGCGGCGGCACGCGCATCCGCATCGAAACGCCGTCGGTAGAAGGCTCGTTTCTGCTGAAAGGCGGGCGCATCGACGATTTGCGTCTCAGGAACTATCACGAGACCGTCGATCGCAAGAGCCCGGAGATCATCCTGCTGTCCCCGCAGGGCACAGCGTATCCCTATTACGCGCAGTTCGGCTGGGTGGCGCAGCCCGGCAGCAAAACCGCCGTGCCGGACGATTCCACGCCATGGACGCAGGACGGCAGTGGAGCGCTATCGCCCGATCATCCCGTGACGCTCACCTGGGACAATGGTCATGGACTGAAATTCACGCGCCGAATCGCAATCGACGACAAATACATGTTCACCGTGACCGACAGCGTGGCGAACACTTCGCCCACGAAAGTCACGCTTTATCCCTTCGCGTATGTCGCGCGCGACGGCGCCACGCAGAGCGCGCTGAGCGCCGGCTACATGTCGACACTGCACGAAGGCTTTGTCGGCTTCGGCGACGGCCTCAAGGATCCGACCTACAGCAAATTCAAGGATGAGGGCACACCGCCTCAGACCTTTACCGCGACGGGCGGGTGGATCGGCATTACCGACAAATACTGGATGGCGACGGTCATCCCGCCGCAGAACGAATCTTTCGACGGCGCTTTCAGTGCGAAGACCCTCCACGACGCGGTGAAGAACTATCAGGCGGACTATCGTCTCGGCGCGCGCAAACTGAATAGTGGGGCGACCGCGTCGGTGACACACCGTCTGTTCGCCGGGGCGAAGGTTTACGACACGCTCAACACCTACCAGGAGAAAGCAGGGGTCTCGGGATTCCTCCTGGCTATCGATTGGGGATGGTTCAGACCCATAACGCAGCCGATCTTCTGGCTGCTGGACAAATATTTCCGCTGGCTCGGCAATTTCGGGATCGCGATCCTCCTCCTCACGGTGACTGTGAAGCTGCTGTTCTTCCCCATCGCCAATGCCCAGTACAAATCGATGGGCAAGATGAAAAAGGTCCAGCCGGAAATGGAGCGCATCAAGGAGCGCTTCAAGGACGACGTGCAGAAGCAGCAGCAGGCGATGATGGAGCTTTATCGCCGCGAGAAGGTGAACCCGGTCTCGGGCTGCCTGCCGATGCTGCTGATCATTCCGGTGTTCTTCTCGCTCTACAAAGTGATCAACGTCACCATCGAGGCGCGGCAGGCGCCGTTCTATGGCTGGATCCACGATCTTTCCGTGCCCGATCCGACCTCGATCATCAATCTGTTCGGGCTTTTGCCGTTCAATCCGCACGCCTACCTGCCGGCGTTTCTCGGCTTTCTGTCGATCGGCATCTGGCCGATCCTGATGGGCATCACGCAGTGGCTGCAGACCAAGCTCAATCCCGCACCCGCCGATCCGGTGCAGGCGCAGATGTTCGCCTACATGCCGCTGATCTTCACGTTCATGTTCGCGAATTTCGCCGCGGGTCTGGTGATCTACTACACCTGGAACAACCTGCTTTCGGTCGCCCAGCAGTACTACATCATGAAGCGCCAGGGCGTTGAGGTGCATCTCGTCGAGAACCTGAAACCGCCTGCGTGGCTGCGCGGTCTGCTCGGTTCGCGAAGCCCTCCGGCTGAACCAAAATGAGTTCCGACGACGCTGGCGCAGCGGAAGCGGCGCGAAAACTCTTCGCCGGGCCATGCGATTTCATCTGGGGTGCAACATCGATCGATAATCTGCCGCCGGCGACGCTGCCGGAGGTCGCGTTTGTCGGGCGTTCGAACGCCGGCAAGTCGAGCCTCCTAAACGCGCTCACCGGCCGCAAGACGCTCGCGCGTGTGTCGAATACACCGGGCCGCACGCGGCAGATCAATTTCTTCAATCTGGGCGGCAAGCTCGTGCTCGCCGATCTGCCCGGCTACGGCTATGCGCGTGCGTCCAAGAGCCTTGCGGACGAATGGCAGAACCTGATCTTCGCGTATCTGCGAGGCCGCGCGAATCTGAGCCGCGTGATCCTGCTCGTCGATGCGCGGCGTGGCGCGATGGACACGGACAAGCAAGCAATGGGACTGCTCGACCAGGCGGCCGTGTCGTACGTTCTGGCTCTCACCAAGATCGACCAGCTTTCCGCAGCCGATCGCGTGAAAGCCGAAGACGAGATCACGAAAGAAAGCCGCAGTCACACCGCGGCCTATCCGGAGATATTCGCAACCTCCGCGCTCAAGTCTCTGGGGCTCGATGCGTTGAAGGCCCACATAGCGGCGCTGGCTGCAACCTGAGCTTTGCGGTATAAGGCGCGGCATTCGCCGGAACGGGGAAAATGGCGGTAACGGACGACATCTCGCAGGATCGCAACATGCGCGTCATGGCGCGCTGGCGTTCCACCGCGCGGGTGCTCGTCGAGGCCCTTCCCTACATCCTGCAATATGACAGCAAGACCATCGTCGTGAAGTATGGCGGCAACGCCATGGTCGAAGGTGTGACCGAGGATTTCGCGCAAGACATCGTGCTGATGAAGCAGACCGGCATCGAGCCGGTGGTGGTTCACGGCGGTGGGCCCCAGATCGGCGAGATGCTGAAGCGCTTGTCGATCCCGACAACCTTCATCGACGGGCTGCGCGTCACCGACGAGGCAGCGATCGGCATCGTCGAAATGGTTCTTACAGGCTCGATCAACAAGCAGATCGTGAGCGGCATCAATGCCGCGGGCGGCCGCGCGGTCGGCATCTCCGGCAAGGACGGCAACCTCATCATCGCGCGAAAGCTCGAACGCATGAAGATGGATCCGGCATCGCTCGAGACCAAGCCGGTCGATCTGGGCTTTGTGGGCGAGCCGGAAAAAATCAACCCGGAAGTGCTGCGCCGGATCATGCAATCCGACCTCATTCCCGTGATCGCGCCGATCGGTGTCGGCAAGCAGGGCGAAACCTACAACATCAACGCCGATACGGTTTCAGGCGCGGTGGCGAGCGCGATGCAGGCCGAGCGCCTTATCCTGCTCACCGATGTCGAAGGCGTTCTCGATCAGGATCGCAAGCTTATTCCGAAGCTCAGCGTTGCGGAGGCCCATGCCCTCATCAAGAGCGGCACTATCCGCGGCGGCATGATCCCCAAGATCGAGACCGCCATCGATGCTGTGAAGGCGGGCGTGAAAGCCGCCGTCATCCTCGACGGGCGCATTCCCCATGTTCTCCTGCTCGAGCTCTTTACCGAGCACGGCGCGGGAACGCTGATCACAGCCGAATGATATCCGCATCCTGGCGGACGGCGCTGCTCGCCGGCGCGCTCATAATCGCTTTCGCATCGAGCGCTCAGGCCGGGCTCAGGCTCTGCAACCGCACCTCCTATGTGCTCTATGCTGCGACCGGTTATGTGCGCGGCATCGACGCGATCACGCAGGGCTGGACACGTATCGTCTCCGGCACCTGCGAGACCGCGATCCAGGAACCGCTGACAGGCCGCGGCTATTTCGTTTATGCCCGCACCTCGCTTGCCCATGCCGGACCATCACGATCCTGGGGCGGAAAGCAATCGCTGTGCGTGAAGGACGCGGGATTTTCGCTGCGCGTGCCGGTCGCAAGCTTGCGGTGCCCGGACGAGGATACCTTCCCGCGCCCCTTCGCCGGCATCGCCACAAAACGCCAGCAGAACTGGACGATGACGTTCGACGAAACACCGGCATTCCTTTCGATGGCCGATGCGGCCCGCGCTGGAACAAAGCGCTTGCTGCGCGACATCGGCGCGCGGATCGGCCCGATCGACCCAAAGCCCGACAAGGCCGTAGACGCAGCCCTCACCGCGTTTCGGAAAAACCACAAATTCTCCTCCAACGGCACCGCACTCTTCGACGCGCTGGAAAGCGAAGCGCTGCGCACAACCGCGCCCTCAGGCTATGCGGCCTGCAACGATACCGCGGGGCCGCTCTGGGTGGCGATCGGGTTTCAGGTCAAGGGGATCTGGGCATCACGCGGCTGGTGGAAGATCGCCGCCAAAGGCTGTGCAAAGCTGATCTCGGAGACTCTCACCGCGGACACGATCTACCTTCTCGCGCAAAAGCCGAACGGCACGCCGGTCGCCACGGGCCCTGCGAAGTTCTGCATCACCAATGTCGAGTTCGAAATCCAGGGGCGCACGAACTGCGCGAGCCATGGACAAACCGAAGCCGGCTTTGTCGAGACGCGCACCAAGGGGCGTGGCGGCTACACCGCCCATGTCGGCGACACGGGCCTGATCGCGCCGCGCGCGATCTATGTCGGCACGCCGAAATAGCTCAGGTGCCAGCGCATCTCGTCGTCGGTAAGTGGATAACGCGTGCCGTTGCGTGCGGGCAGGAGCTCGTCGGCCGGGAGCTTCATGATGAAGCGCTGGATCTTGAACGCCACGCGCATGCTGAGACCCGCACGCCAGACAAGCGCCGTAATCGGCTTAGCCGAGCGTGTCAGTAGCATCCGCCGCACGGTCGCGACCGACAAGCGCGCAAGCTTTGCGAGCGCCAAGACGACGACTTCGCGCTTGCCGCTTTCCGCCGCCGCTTCGACATAGGCGTCGTTGAGCGTGCCGGTTTCGGCAGCCGCATCCACATCATCCTGCGCGGCGTTTGCCGATGAGGGCTGTTGCTCGCCTTCCGCCTCGTCGAGGCGCAACCGCATTTGCCGGTTAAGATAGGCCTGCGTCTCATCGTCCAGCCCATGGCGCGCGGCGAGTTGCTCGATCAATTCCGTACTGACAAACGTGGCCAGCCTGCGAATGGCGCGAACCGAAAGATCCGTGCGCACTGCCAGCGCGTTCTGCCACACGCTGATCCGCTCCGCCTGGTCGATGATCGCATCGAGAGTGCGTTCCCGGACCGCCGCATTGGGGTTTGCAAGAAGGGCCGACACCGCCGGGATATCGAGAGAGGAAACGACCGCATCGGAGACCTGTGCGCTCAAGGGGCGCCGCCGCGCAACGGCCTCCAGCACACCATGGACCTTCCCCTCGGCGATGATCTCCATGAGATCGGCGTCGGACAGCAGCGGCGAATATTCGATGATCGGAACCGCCACAATCGATTCCACGTCGCGCGCCAGCGCCTGGATAATGTGTTTCGGCACGTTGTCGAGCCGCTTGATTTCCTCCGCCAGCACGGCGCGTACGCGCGGCACCTGGTCCGCCGCCAGCCGCTCGAGCGTCTCAATGGTGAGCGCGCGAATATGGTCGGCCTCGCCTTTCGACAACGAGGGCATGAGGCGGCCAATCTTCTGTGCAAGCTCGGCGCGGACGTCGTCGTCTCCGTCCTCCGCGAGATGGCGATTGGTCAGCGCCGGGGTCGCGATGTTGGCTGCGACCGCGCGCCGTGTCGCCGGTTCGCCTTCCCGTGCCAGGAAGTCGAGCACGTCGTCGCCCGCATCGGTGTAGCCCGCGAGTTCGTGCTGCGCCTCGCGCGCCCGCCTCTCGAGCTGACGCAGGACTTCCTCGCGCTTGTCCGCACCGGCGGACAAGAGCAAACCTCGCAACAGGCCGCGAACCATGTCCCGCACCTCTCCTGGCCGGCATGATGCGTAAACGGCCTTTAATCTGTGTTTAATGCGCGTGGTTTAGAGATGCTTAACCGGCGCTTGCGTGGGCCCGAAGCTTCCCCCATGTTCGCGCCATGTCCGCTCACCTCGCCGAAAAATCCGCAACCGGCCCCGATTTCCGCCATGTCGATGCGTGGATTTTCGATCTCGACAACACGCTCTACCGCGCGGATAGCGACCTCTTCGCGCTGATCGATGCGCGGATGTCGGCCTATGTCGCGCGATTGCTGAACGTGACGCATGACGAGGCCAAAAAGATCCAGAAGGATTACTACCGCGACTACGGCACGACCTTGAGCGGGCTCATGCGGGTGCACGGCATCGATCCGGAGACGTTCCTAAGCGATGTGCACGACATCGACCTGACCCAGCTTGCGCCCGATCCGGTCCTGAACCGGGCCATCGCGCGCCTGCCGGGCCGGCGGTTCGTGTTCACCAATGGATGCCGCAACTATGCACAGCGGGTGCTCGAACGCTTGAACCTCGATAATATTATGGATGATATCTGGGACATCCGCACCATTAGGTTTCAGCCCAAACCCGATCCTACAGCGTATGAAAGCACACTCGCGAACTCCGGCATCGCGGCACAACGCGCAGCGATGTTCGAGGATGTGGCGCGCAATCTGGTGCCCGCACGTGCGCTCGGCATGACCACGATCTGGATCAACAACGGATCGGTGTGGTCCAAACAGGGACCGGAACATCCCGTGGCCGAGCCGCATCATATCGATTATGAGACCACCGATCTCAGCACCTTTCTTTCGACGATCAGGATTGAACGATGAATCTCGCATCCATCATCGACCAGGCATGGGATACGCGCGAAACGTTGGACGCCTCGACGACGGGCACGGTGCGCGAGGCCGTCGAACAGGCATTGGCCGATCTCGATGCCGGGCGTGCGCGCGTCGCCGAGAAGGTCGCCGGCGAATGGCATGTCCACCAATGGCTGAAGAAAGCGGTGCTTCTGTCCTTTCGCCTGAACGATATGCGTCTTGTTGAAGGTTATCCCGGCAATTGGTGGGACAAGGTCGATTCCAAATTTGCGGGCTGGACGGAGGCCCGGTTTCGCGAAGCCGGTTTCCGCGCTGTGCCGGGATCGATCGTCCGCCACTCGGCCTTCATCGCCAAGGGCGCCGTGCTGATGCCGAGCTTCGTGAACGTCGGCGCCCATGTGGGTGAGAACACGATGGTCGACACCTGGTCGACCGTTGGCTCCTGTGCGCAGATCGGCGCGAACTGTCATCTCTCCGGCGGCGTGGGGATCGGCGGCGTGTTGGAGCCGGTGCAGGCGCAGCCCACCATCATCGAAGACAATTGTTTCATCGGCGCACGCTCCGAGGTGGCCGAAGGCGTGATCGTGGGTGAAGGCTCCGTGTTGTCGATGGGTGTTTTCCTGACGGCCTCAACGCGGATCGTCGACCGCGCCACAGGCGAGACTTTCCGGGGCCGTGTGCCGCCCTATTCCGTCGTCGTGCCGGGAAGCCTGCCGCAGGGGGCCGACAAGCCCGCACTCTCCTGTGCCGTTATCGTCAAACGCGTCGACGAACGCACCCGCAGCAAAACCTCCATCAACGAGCTGCTGCGGGATTGACGGATTTCATGCGTCTTACTTGGATTCACTTCTTTTTTAGCTACGAAGGCCGACTCAATAGAGCCGTCTATTGGCTTTTCCTATTGGCCGCAGCGACGGCTTCCATGACCATCATGATATTGTTCGCTCGCCATCTTGGAATGTCGCTGCACGACTTCTCAATGCAGGTACAGGGCCGCGGCATGCGAACGGCGGTCGGACGGCAAGCAATCTTCCTGATGATTCCGGTATGGTTGCTTGTGGGGATTCCCGGTATCGCGGTTGGAGTAAAGCGGCTGCATGATCGCAACCATAGCGGTTGGTGGTTATTGGCGTTCGTTTACGCACCATGGCTGGCAGACTTCACGCTACACGCTCTGGGCGACCCTCTGGCAAGATGGCCGCAAGTGGATGCAGCACACAAACTTGTGTTCATGATAGTCGGAATTGGAATGCTCGTCGAACTCGGTATTCTGCGAGGTACAGCTGGCGACAACCGCTTTGGCCCCGATCCTCTGGCGTTACCGCAGGACGTGTTCTAGCAGCACTATTCCTTATAGAGCCACGCGCCGACGAGTGTGGCGACGACGATCTCCGCGAGTCCCACGCCGATGAGCATGGCGGTCATCGACATCGGATACACGCCCATGATCGCTGGCGTGATGTTGACGAAGACGTAGCCCGTGACCCAGGTGAGCAACGCGGCATAGAGCGCCGTCCTCGGCCCTGCGCCAAAGCGCGGCCGGATCGCGGCGTAGGTCCATACCGCCACCAAACCCATCGCAAAGCCGAAAATATTGAAATAGACGATCTCGCGAACGCCCAGCACAGGCCGGTTGATCGATGCCATGAGATCGGGCCACTGCTTCGCAAGCAGCACGCCGTTCAGCACGAATTCGAAGGCGTTGACGATGATCCCCGCGACGACGCCGCCAAGAACGACGCGGCCGAGATTGATATTGCCCATGTTTCCCCTCCCCAGGTGAACGCGGGCATTCTATCGCAGCGGGACAAGCGCGAACAGCGCCGTCAGCTGCGTCCGGCAGCGAGCTGGGCGAGCGTATCCGCATCCACGCCAAGTGCCTGAACAATCGGCATGAATGCCGACAATTGCGCCATGCCGCTGGGGCCCAGCGTGAGCCCGCCATCGACCACGAGCGCATGGCCGGTGACGAAACCCGAGCCGTCGCTTGCAAGATAGAGGGCTGCTTCCGCAATGTCGCGCGGACGGCCGCCGCGCTGGATCGGCTGCGAATTCTTCGCAGCTTCAGCGATGGCGTCGATACGGGTTTCGGCAAGCTGGCTCGGTATGCCCAAACCCTGCGCGAAGATGTTGGTGGCGATAAGCCCCGGGCATATGCAGTTGACGCGGATGTTGGATGCGCCGAGCTGCGCCGCCGTCACATGTGTCATATGCACGATCGCGGCCTTGGCGATCGAATAAAGCACGGGACCGTAACCGGCCTGCAGTCCGGCCACTGACGCCGTCGTGATGATCGAGCCGCCGCCCTGTGCGCGCATCGCCGGAACCGCATATTTCATGCCGAACAGCGCCGCGCGGACATGCAGGTGCATCACGGAATCGAAGCCCTCCGCCGTCACGCCGTCGGCGGCGTCGCGCGCACCACCGGTGCCCGCATTGTTGAAAAGGACATCGAGCCGGCCGAAATGTGTGGTCGCCGCGGCGACGGCATTCGCGATGTCGCTTTCCAACGAGACGTCGCAGCGCACATAGCGGGCGTTGCCTTTGTGGTCTTCCTCAATCCGTGCGCCCTTGTCGTCCTGGATATCGGCGGCGATGACTTTGGCGCCTTCTGCCACGAACAGATCGACCGTGCCGCGGCCGATCCCGCTCGCTGCCCCGGTGATGACCGCCACTTTTCCGTCCAGACGCCCAGCCATGTGTTCTCTCCAGATTGCTTTACCGCCATCTTTGCCGATGCCGTGGAAAGCGCAACAGGATGTGGTAATCACGCAGCCATGGTGGCCCTCGACCCCGTCGCACTCGCGCAGGCGCTGATCCGCTGTCCCTCGGTAACGCCCGAGGATGCGGGTGCGCTGGATGTGCTGTGCGAGGCGCTTTCGCCGCTCGGATTTGAATGTCATCGGCTGCGCTTTGGCGAGGTCGACAATCTTTACGCAAGGATCGGAAACACGGCGCCGCATTTCTGCTTTGCCGGGCACACCGACGTTGTGCCCCCAGGCGACGCGGCGTTGTGGCGGCACGATCCCTTTGCGGCGGAGATAAAGGGCGGCACGCTCTATGGCCGCGGCGCAGTCGACATGAAATCCGCCGTTGCAGCCTTTGCCGCCGCCGCGGCGCGCCATATTGAAGGCCACGCGCCGAAGGGCTCGATCAGCTTTCTGATCACCGGCGACGAGGAAGGCGCGGCCATCGACGGCACCGCGAAGGTGCTCGACTGGCTCAGGGAGCGCGGCGACACGATCGACCACTGCATCGTCGGCGAACCGACCGCGACCGCGCAATCGGGCGATACACTGAAGATCGGGCGCCGCGGTTCGCTGACCGCCCGCATGATCGTGCGTGGCGTGCAGGGCCATGTCGGCTATCCGCACAAGGCGCTCAATCCGATTCCCGTGATGGCGGCCCTGATTGCGCGGCTATCCTCGCATGTGCTCGACAAGGGAACGGCGCATTTCGAACCCTCGGTCTTGTCCTTCACCACCGTCGATGTCGGCAATCCGGCGACAAACGTCATCCCCGCCACGGCGCGCGCGACCCTCAACATCCGCTTCAACGACACACATACCGCGGAATCGCTTCAAGACTGGATAGAGGGCGAAACACAATCGCTAACGAGATCGTCCGGCGCGGAGATCGACCTCGACTTCGTCATCGGCGCACGCGCCTTTTTGACCGAGCCCGGCGCGTTCACCGATCTCGTGTCGCGCGCCGTGGAATCCGTAACCGGCAACACGCCGGAGCTTTCCACCACCGGTGGCACCTCGGATGCGCGCTTCATCAAGGAGCATTGCCCGGTCGCCGAACTCGGCCTTCCCGGCGGCACGATGCACAAGACCGACGAATGCATTCCGGTCGCGGAAATCGAGCGGCTTGCGGACATCTACACGGCGATCCTCGAACACTATTTCGCATGAACGACGCGGCGATCGGCATCTTCGATTCCGGCATTGGCGGGCTGACCGTGATGCGGGCGCTCGCTGCGCGTCTGCCGGAGGAAGAATTCATCTATCTCGGCGATACTGCGCGACTCCCCTATGGTACCAAGAGCGGCGATACCGTCACACGCTATGCGCTGCAGGCGGCCGGCGCGCTGATGCGGCGCAGGGTGAAGATGCTGGTGGTGGCGTGCAACACGGCCTCCGCCGTCGCACTGCCGCGACTGGAAGAAATGTTCGCGCCGGTACCTGTGGTCGGCGTGATCGTGCCGGGCGCAGAAGCCGCGGTGGCGGCCGCACCGGATGGCCCGATCGCCATCATCGCCACCGAAGGCACTGTGAAAGGCGGCGCCTATGTCCGCGCCATCGAAGATCACGGCCGATCTATACCGGTAATTCAGCAGGCCTGCTCGCTTTTCGTGGCGATCGCCGAGGAAGGATTGCTGGAAGGCGAGATCGCCGAGGCCGTCGCGCGCCGCTATCTCGAACCCGTGCTTGCCGCCGTGCCGAGGCCGAAGGCACTGGTGCTGGGCTGCACGCATTTTCCGGCACTCCGAAAGACCATCGCCAAAATCGCGGGACCGGATATCCAGCTTGTCGACAGCGCGGAAACGACAGCGAGGGCGGTCGCGAAAATCCTGCACGAAAGAACTCTGAATCGCACGGGCGGCGCGAAGCCATCACACAGCTTCCTAGCGACCGACGCGCCCGACCGCTTCGCGCGCGTGGGCGAGATATTCCTTGGCACACCGATCGATCCCGGAAAGGTCGAACTGGTCGATCTTCAGTAATCCACGCGAACGAGATAGAGCCCCTGCGGCGGCGCCACCGGACCGCAAGCGCTGCGTTCGCACGCGCTGAGCGCCTGTTCGAGATCGCGGCGCGACCATTTGCCTTCGCCCACCAGCTTCAGGCTTCCCACCATCGAACGCACCTGGTTGTGCAGAAAGGATCGCGCGCCGGCATTGATGTGGATTTCATCGCCCACGCGCGCGACGTCGAGCCGGTCGAGCGTCTTCACCGGCGATTTCGCCTGACACTCCGCCGCGCGGAAGGTGGTGAAATCGTGCTGGCCGACCAGCGCCTGAGCTGCGTGGTGCATCGCTTCGGCATCGAGATCGCGCACGACATGCCAGACATGACCGTCGTCCAGCGCGGGCGGCGCGCGACGCATGAGGATTCGATAGAGATAGTGCCGCGCGGTCGCGGAGAAACGCGCATGAAATTCCGTATCCACAATCCGCGCCTCGATGACGACGGCGGGCTGCGGCCGCAAAAAATGATTGAGCGCGTCGCGAATCTTGTCCGGCGTGAATTCCTTGACGACATCGAAATGGGCGACCTGTCCCAATGCATGCACACCTGCATCGGTGCGGCCAGCGCCGGTGACGGTGACCCTTTCGCCCGAGAGCTTGAAGATCGCCTCCTCCAACGCGCCCTGCACCGACGGCCCGTTGTCCTGCCGCTGCCAGCCGACAAACGGCGTGCCGTCATATTCGATGGTGAGACGGTAGCGCGGCATGTCTACCACATCGTCATGGCCGCCCTTGAGGCGGCCATCCAACTTTCCCTGTTTGGTTGGATGGCCGGGTCGAGCCCGGCCATGACGAAACAGGAGTTCATGTGAACTGCTCGCCAACGCGCAGCGCGAAACCGCGCAGCAGCTCTTCCGCCGTCATCGCGGATTTTCCGGCGCGTTGGAGGCGTAGAAGACTCAGCGCACCTTCGCCACAGGCGACGGTGAGTTTGTCGTCGATAACGGTGCCCGGCGCACCCTTTCCCTCCACCGGTTCAGCGTAAAGAATCTTCAGCCGCTCGCCCTTCACCCGGCACCACGCACCCGGCACGGGTGAGAGGCCGCGGATCAGGCAATCGATCTCGCGCGCCGATTTCGCCCAGTCGATGCGCGCTTCATCCTTGAGGATTTTCTTCGCATAGGTGACTCCATCGGCTGCCTGCGGCGTTTCGGTGACGGAGCCACGCTCCAGGGCCGACAGCGCGCGCACCATCAAATCGGCCCCGAGCCGCGAAAGCTCGTCATGCAGCTCGCCATAGGTCTTGCGGCCGACAGGTGTGCGCTCCGCCATCAGCACGGGACCGGTGTCGAGACCTTCCTCCATGCGCATGACCATGACGCCGGTCTCGGTATCGCCGGCCATGATCGCGCGCTGGATCGGCGCTGCGCCACGCCAGCGCGGCAGAAGCGATCCGTGCAGATTGAAGCAACCAAGCTTCGGCGCCTCGAGAACCGGCTTCGGCAGCAACAGCCCGTATGCCACGACGATTGCGGCATCGATCTCGAGTGCGCGGAACAATTCCTGCTGCGCGTCGTCCCTGAGCGTCAGCGGTGTACGCACCGCAAGCCCGGCATTGAGCGCGAATTTATGCACCGGCGACGGATCGGCGCTGAGGCCCCGTCCTTTCGGACGCGGTGGCTGCGAATAGACGCAGGCAATGTTGTGTCCCTGGGCCACCAGTTCGGCAAGCGTGGGCACCGCGAAATCCGGCGTGCCCATGAATGCCAAGCGGAGCGTCACGCGCGCCTAGCCCGTTTCCTTCAGGCGCTTGGCTTTCTGGAGTTTGCGCAGCGCGATCGAACGCTTGAGTTTGGAAATATGGTCGATGAACAGCACGCCGTTCAGATGATCCATCTCATGCTGCAGACAGGTCGCGAGCAAACCGTCCGCTTCCAGAACCTGCAGAACACCGTCGCGATCGAGATATTCCGCTTTGATGCGCGCTGGGCGTTCGACGTCTTCCCAGATCTCCGGCACCGACAGACAGCCTTCCTCGAACGTCGCGAGCTCATCCGACGCCCACAGGATTTTCGGGTTGATGAAAGCCTGCGGATTTTTCTTGCCCGATTTCTGGTCGAGATCCATCACGATGATGTTCTTCGGCGCACCGATCTGGACCGCCGCCAGACCGATCCCGTCGGCTTCGTACATCGATTCCGCCATGTCATCGATCAGCCGGCGCAGTTCGGCGTCGACCTTTTCGACATCGGTTGAGACCGCTTTCAGGCGCGGGTCCGGCGCGGTAAGGATGGGGCGGATGCTCATGGCCGGGAAATAGGCTGTCGCCCTCGGCCGGTCAAGGGAACGCCGGAAAACCCATGGATTTTGCTTATCTTATCCTTGCTGCCGCGCTGATTGTGGCCGCCGCGATTGTGGCGTTCGCGCTGCGCCGGCCTCAAGCGCCGGAGCCACCGAGGCCCGATCCGCGGCTCGACGATGTCATCCGCGGTCAGGGAAGCATCGCGGGCCAGTTCCAGCAGACGCTCGATTCCCAAGCGCGGCTGCAGACCATGCTGGCCGAACGCATCGAGGCCTTGGACAAGCGGCTTGGCGAGTCGCTGAGCGAGAGCGCGACCAAAACGGCGCAGACCGTTGCCGGCATCGGCGAGCGGCTGAGCATCATCGACGCGGCGCAGAAGAACATCGCCTCGCTCTCCACACAGGTTGTGGCGCTCCAGGATATCCTTTCCGACAAGCAGCAGCGTGGCGCGTTCGGCCAGGAACGGATGGAAGCAATTATTGCCGACCAGCTTGCGCCGTCGCTCTATGAATTCCAGCACACGCTGTCGAACGGCTCCCGGCCGGATTGCATCATTCGCGTCCCGAACGTGCAGGCCGTGGTGGTGGTGGATTCGAAATTTCCGCTCGAGGCGTTTGAGGCGATGCGCGGCACGGGCGAGGACGAGCGCAAAGCGCTGTCAGCGCGGCTGCGCGCGGATGTGCTCAAGCATGTCGGCGACATCGCGTCAAAGTACCTGATCCCTGGCGAGACGCAGTCGCCGGCGCTGATGTTCGTGCCGTCAGAATCGATCTATGCCGAGTTGCACGCAAATTTCGCCGATCTCATTCAAAAAGCGCGTCAACAGAACGTGGTGATCGTCTCGCCGCACATTCTCATGCTTGCGGTCAACACTATCCAGGCGCTGACGCGCGATGCGAAGATGCGCGAGCAGGCGCACCAGATCCAGAACGAGGTTGTCCTGCTGCTGAAGGACGTGAACCTCCTCGCCGAGCGCGTGGAAGCGCTACGCACCCATTTTGAGCGCACCTCCAAGGATATCGGCGAGATCGAAAAGCCGATGGGCCGCATCACAAGCCGCGCCGCCCGCATCGAGCAAGCCGACCTGGGACTCCCGGAACCGGCGCCGTCCGTGTCAAAACCTTCCTAGATTCCCCGGCCTGCCCAGCTTTAAGCGTTCCCTAACCGCTTCGGAGGGAGCGTTGGGGGCTGCAACAGGAATTTCGATGGCACCCCGCCAGGCCTTTGGCCGCCGCGTCAGTCCGCAAGCCTTTCCGGCATCGCCACGACGCGCGCCGGTTCAGCCGATTCAGGCACCGCAGCCGGCCGGAGCCGAGGTCGGCGTGCCGACCGGTATGTCGGACGATCAACCTTCGCTGGACGCGGAACTCAGCGCGTGGAAGCAGGAGCGGGGATCGCAGTTCAAGATGCCGTGGTCTCAGCTTTCGCTGATGGCATCACTCTGCTTCGGCATCGCCTCCTTCGTGCTACCGGATTCGGTCAACAGCAACGTCGACTGGCTGCTCTGGGGCCTTACGATCATCAGCGCCTGGGTCTGGTATTCCAATCGGCGGAAAAAGAAACTCACATCCCCCGCCGCGCCTTGAACGCGGCGGAGAGCGTGCCCTCGTCAAGATAGTCGAGTTCGCCGCCGACGGGGACGCCATGCGCCAGGCGCGTGACCTTCACGCCAGACGGTGCGAGCACGTCCATGAGATAATGCGCGGTGGTCTGGCCTTCGACGGTCGCGTTCACCGCGAGGATCACCTCGTCCACGCCCTCGCCGGCGCGCTTCACAAGCGACGCGACGTTCAGGCGCTCAGGCGTCACGCCATCGAGCGCACTGAGCGCGCCGCCCAGCACATGATATTTGCCACGAAAGATTCCCGCGCGTTCCAGCGCCCACAGATCGGCGACGTCCTCGACCACACAAAGCAAATGGGGATCACGCTGCGGATCGCGGCAGAGCGCGCAGGGGTTCGTAGTATCGAGATTGCCGCAGGTATCGCACACCTTGATCGCAGCAGATGCGTCGCGCATGGCCGTCCCTAAAGGCTCCAGCAGCGCCTCGCGCTTCTTGAGCAACGCCAGCGCCGCACGCCGCGCCGAGCGCGGCCCAAGCCCGGGCAGCTTCGCCAGAAGCTGGATCAGACGCTCGATTTCGGGACCTGCGGGATGGCTTGCCATGGACCCGGTCTAGCAGGCGCGCGAAAACCTTGCCAATGTCGTTTTGGAAAGCGAGGAAAGCCATGTCCGCCGAGGCGAAACCGAGCAAGGGTCCGCGCAGGCTGGTGCTTGCGCAGCCGATCGCAAACCCCACCGATTTCGAATGCGTGGGCGAGCGCGAGATCTTAAAGCAGCTCGGCCCCGGCACGGTGATGATGATCGGCGACAATCCGGCGCTGCCCAAGATGCCGGAAAAGCCCGTGCTGCTCGATTTCTTCCGCTACCGGTTCGGCAAGATCAGCTGCAACCACCTGCTGCAGAGCGCGATGAACGCCAAGAAGGCCGGACAGAGCGAGAAGATCGTCCTCGCTTGCCTGCTCCACGACGTCGCCAATGGAATCCTGATCCGCGCCGATCACGGCTATTGGGGCGCGCAGCTCATTGCGCCTTATGTGGATGAGGAAGTGGCCTGGGCGGTGCAGCACCATCAGGCGCTGCGCTTTTTTCCCGATCCGGCGGTGAACTACGAGTATCCCGCCGCCTACGACAAATTCTTCGGGCCGAACTATGTCGTGCCGGATTATCTTGTTCAGGCTTACGAGGCCGCCCGCAAGCATCGCTGGTATATGAGCGGACGCGCGATCACGCTCTATGATCTCTATTCCTTCGAGGAAGACGTCACCATCGACCCGCGCGAGTTCGAGGACATTATCGGCCGGCACTTCAAGCAGCCGAAGGAAGGTCTCGGCTTCGACAATTCGCCCACCGCCCATATGTGGCGCACGATGATCTGGCCGACGAATTTTCTCTAGGCGTCGTCGTCCGGCATTGTGGCAGCAACCGTCTCATCCTCCGCCACCACATCGCGCACCGCGACGATCTCGGCGCCCGGGAAGCGGTCGAGCACGGCTCTGACCAGCGGCTGCTGCATCACGCTTTCGAGCCGCGCGGCTTTGGCCAACTTCTTCTGCTCGGCGATCGTGGGTGCACCGTCTTCGCGAGCGATGGAGACCGACCACGGCATGCCGGTCCAGTCTTTCAGCTTCTGCTTGAGATCGCCGGCGAGCGTGCTGGGCGCCCGCGCCGATGGCCGGAATTCGAAAATCCCGGGTTCCAGACGCACCAGGTGAACGTCGTTCTCCAGGTGAACTTTCAGGATCGACGCGCCGTTCTGCGCGGCAAGCGCCGCGACGTCTTCGAGCGTTCGCAGAGTGGGAGCCGCTGAATCGTTGAGCCTCGGCGCCGTGGCCAATCTTCCACCCTCCCCTTGAGGGAGGGTCGAAATCTGCGCAGCAGAATTCGGGGCGGGGCCGGAGAAGGACGATGGTCCCCTCCCCGAAAAATTCTTCGCGCCGCTCGAATTTTTCGACCCTCCCTCAAGGGGAGGGTTGGAATCGAGCAAGTCTCTGACCAGTTTATCCGTCGGTGGGAGATCGGCGGCATAAGACAGACGGATCAGCGCCATCTCACACGCCGCGATCGGGCGTGTGGCATCGCGCACTTCGATCAGACCTTTGAGCAGCATCTGCCAGGCGCGCGTCAGTGCGGCGACCGGAAGCTTGCCGGCCATCAATGCCGCGCGGCGGCCCTCCGAACTCGAGCCGTCGAAATATCCTTCGGCGTTCGGCGCGACTTTGATGCGGGTCAGGAAATGCGTCGTTTCCAGCAGATCCTGCATCACCGCCAGCGGATCGGCGCCGCGGTCGTACAATTCGTTCAGGTCGGTAAGCGCCTCGGCGATCTTTCCGCCCATCAGCTTCTCGAACAGATCGAGGACGCGGCCGCGGTCGGCGAGGCCGAGCATGCCGCGCACCATCTCTGCGGTGATCGTGCCCTCGTCGCCATGGGCTATGGCCTGATCGAGCAGTGAGAGCGAGTCGCGCGCCGAGCCCTCCGCCGCGCGCGCGACGAGCGCTAGGGCCGCGTCCTCGATCTTCACATTCTCTTTTTCGGAAATCGTCTTCAGCAAGCCGACCAGCTCCGCCGTCTCGATACGGCGCAGATCGAAGCGCTGGCAGCGCGACAGAACCGTCACCGGCACTTTGCGGATTTCGGTGGTGGCGAAGATGAACTTCACATGCGGCGGCGGCTCTTCGAGCGTCTTGAGCAGGCCGTTGAACGCCTGCTTCGACAGCATGTGCACTTCGTCGATGATGTAGACCTTGTAGCGTGCCGATGCCGGTGCATAACGCACGCCCTCGATGATCTCGCGGATGTCGTCGATGCCGGTGCGGGACGCCGCGTCCATCTCCTGCACATCGACATGACGGCTTTCGGCGATGGCGACACAGGGCTCGCACACGCCGCAGGGATGGATGGTCGGTGTGGTGCGCTTTCCGTCCGGGCCGATGCAGTTGAGCGCGCGCGCTATGATGCGCGCCGTCGTCGTCTTGCCCACGCCGCGGACGCCGGTCAGCATGAAGGCATGCGCGATGCGTCCCGTCGCGAACGCGTTGGAGAGCGTTTTGACCAGCGCCTCCTGCCCGATCAGGCCGGTGAAATCCTGGGGGCGGTATTTGCGCGCCAGAACGCGATAGGCCTCGTTCCGCGCGGGTTGCGCGGGGGCGTCTAGGCCGAGGCCGGGTTCCTGATCCATGATCCGACTATAGCAAGGCGCGGTGCGGCGTCCCGCGGATTTGCTCGATTTCTGTGGAAAGGTGGAAGCCGGCGACCCGCGTCGGATTCGGTGTGGCTGCTCCGTTCCCGGCCTGACCAGGTTAGCGAGCGGCGCGCCCGCCGACTTCCGGGCGGGGATATAAGAGGTCCCGAAAGAGATTGCGAGTCCGAAGTGGCCCTAAGCCGCGGCCCGCGACATGGCAAGGATCCGCGAGGCCGGCAGAACCGCGGTCGCAATGGTGCCGACACCGACAACACTCTCCAATGTCAGCGTCCCCCCATGCAATTCCATGAGCTGGCGCGACAGAGGCAGGCCGAGACCCGCGCCCTGCTGGTGGCGCGCGACAGTGGAATCGACCTGACTGAATTTCTCGAATGCGCGCGCGATGTCTTCGGGTGCGATACCGACGCCCGAATCCTCGACCGACAGAAAAAGGCCTTCGTCCGACGCGTGCGCCTGCACCACGATGCGGCCGCCGCGCTGGGTGAACTTGACGGCGTTGCTCATGAGATTGAGCAGCACCTGCTTCAGACGGCGTTCGTCGGCGAGCACGCGCGGCAGATCGCGTGGCATGTCTGTTTCGAGCGAGAGTCCGCCATTTTTTACTTGGTGCTCGACCATACGCAGGCAGTCGCTCACCAGCGCAGCAACATCGACCGCCTCCTCATGGAGTTCGGCCTTGCCGGCCTCCAAGCGAGAGATGTCGAGAATATCGCTGATGAGCGAAAGGAGATGCTTTCCCGAGCGGTGAATGTCCTGGGAATAGTTCCGATACAGGGGGCTGCCGAGAGGGCCGAACGCCTCCAACGACATCATCTCGGAAAAGCCGATGATGGCATTGAGCGGTGTGCGCAACTCGTGGCTCATCGCGGCCAAAAAGGCTGATTTTGAGCGGCTGGCCATGTCGGCCTTGGTCAATGCAATGGCGCGCTCGCGCAGGGACTGCTCAAGTTCGGCCTTGGTCGTTTCGAGTTCGACAATATGCTTGCGCAGCCGGACCGCTTCGCTCGCTGCGCGCGCCGCAAGATGATGATCGACGACCGCCGTAACCAGACCCAAACCCAGGATGAGCACCGCGATCGCCGCAATCGCGATCGCAAGCGTATCCGGCGCGAGAATACCCGTCGTCGCAGGAATCAGCGGATCGTAGCGGTAGGTCACTGCCGACATGCCGGTGAAGTGCATCGAACAGATCGCAAGCGTGAAAATCGTGGCGCCAAGCAAATAGCCGCGCAATTCCTTGTTGCGCATGACCAGAAGCATTCCGAATGCCATCGCGAGAATGCCGATCACCAGCGAAACAGCGACATAGCGGAAGTCCCATACCTCCCGCGCCGGCGCGCGAACGGCCGCCATTCCCACATAATGCATGATGCCGATCGCGGAACCGGTCAGCGCACCACCCGCGAATGGGCGCCCGCCCGCCACTGCCAGCGCGAAGCCGCTACCGCACAAAGCAACGGCGATCACCACCGAGGCCACGGTCAGCGCGATGTCATAGTCGAGCGGAAAACTCGTCTGGTACGCCAGCATCGCAACGAAATGCGTTGCCCAGATCCCGCATCCGGCGACAAAGCCGGCGCCTGCAATCCAGGCGATCTGGACACGGCCCGTGCTGGCGCGCGAGCGTCCCACAAGGCTCATCGCCGTGCTGCAGGCGAACAGGCACAGCACGCCGGCCAGCACGACGAGGCGCAGATCGTGGTCCTGCGTGATGCAGTCGATGACGCGAAACATGCGTCACCTCATCACGGCAGTGTAAAATCGTACTGAACGAAGACGGTAAACCGACGCTTAAGCCCGACAACTATTGCGCGAGATCGGCGGCGATTTTTGGCGGCTTATCGACTTGTCTGACGGCTGCGAATGTTTAGTTTGCGGTCATGTCGAACGACCCCATGATCCCCTTCACCGGCAACCCGCTGGACCGGGCGAGCGAGAAGCGCACCGACGCGGCCTGGATCGACGCGAAGCGCCTTGATCCCTCTTCGCTCATCCTGCCGATGTGGCGGCTGCAGCCGTTCCTGCTGAGCGGCGAGAAGAACGCGCCGGCCGAACTCGGCCTGTTCCGGCCAGGGCTCTGCGAATCGATGGCGGCGCCGGGAGCCCCGTGGGTGTTTCTCGGCCTTGAGGGCGAACGCGCGCTGTTCACGCTAGACGTCTCCGCTGCGAACGATCCCGAGAACAGCGGCCCGCTCGCGGGCTTCGGAAAATTTGCGGAAGCGCGCGGCGCGGCCATGGCTCTGCCGTTCAAAGATGTCGCGATCATGGGCCAGGCGAAGGCGATGATCGACTGGCACAACCGTCACGGCTTCTGCGCGAATTGCGGAGCGCACACGACATTGACCGATGGTGGCTATCGCCGCCTTTGCGGCAATTGCAATGCAGAGCATTTCCCACGCACCGATCCGGTGGTGATCATGCTCGCAGTAAACGACGATGTGTGCCTCGTGGGCCGCAACAAACGCTTTCCCGGAAATTTCTACTCGGCGCTGGCGGGCTTCATGGAGCCAGGCGAGACGATCGAGGAGGCGGTACGCCGCGAATTGCTGGAAGAGGTGAATGTGAAGGTCGGCGCGGTGCGTTACATCGCGACCCAGCCCTGGCCCTTTCCGTCATCCTTGATGATCAGCTGCATCGGCGAAGCGGACAGCCGCGACTTCAAACCCGATGGCGTCGAGATCACCGAAGCGCGCTGGCTTTCGCGCGATGACGCCAAGCGCCTCATCGCCGGCGAGCGCATGGCCGACATCTCCGTTCCGCCCGCCATCGCCATCGCCCATCACCTGATCAAGGCGTTCGCAGAGGGCGCTTAAGGCAACTCGTCGCGCAGCTTCGAGGCTGGATAGACGCCCAGGATCGTGAGCTTCGAGGTGAAGAACGCGAGTTCCTCCAGCGCCAGTTGCACCGGCCGGTCGTGCGGATGGCCCTCGATATCGGCATAGAACTGGGTCGCGTTGAACGAGCCGCCGAGTTGATAAGACTCGAGCTTGGTCATGTTCACGCCGTTGGTCGCAAATCCGCCGAGCGCCTTGTAGAGCGCGGCCGGCACGTTGCGCACGCGAAAGACGAACGTCGTGACGACCTTGCCTCCGTCGTTGGGCGCGTCGTCGGTGTCATGCGCCATGATGAGGAAGCGCGTCATGTTGTGCGGCTCGTCCTCGACATTGGCTTTGAGCACTTCGAGCCCGTAGATCTGCCCCGCCAGCGACGACGCGATGGCGGCAACACTCGGATCGTTCAGGTCCGCGATGTGGTGCGCCGAGCCCGCCGTGTCGTGCCAGTTCTCGGCCTTCAGCTTCATCTCGCGGATGATCTTGAGGCACTGCGCCAATGCGGGACCCTGGCTAAACACGCGCGTGAGGCCCGATAATTTGGCGCCCTTGATACCGAGGAGCTGATGCTGCACGCGCAGGAAATGCTCGCCCACGATGTGCAGCCCGGCCTCAGGCAAAAGGTGATGGATATCCGCGATGCGGCCCATCAGCGAATTCTCGACCGGGATGATGCAGAGGTCGGTTTCGCCTCTCCGGACCGCGTTCACCGCATCGTCGAAGGTCGGGCGCGGCACGGCCTCGGCATGCGGCAGAGCCTCGCGCGCCGCGAGATGGGCATAGGCTCCTGGCTCGCCCTGAAAGGCAACGGTCTTCGCACGGGAAATGAGTTCGCCGGACATCAGTTCTTTTCACGCGACAGAAGCTCGCGCGCTTTCTTCAAATCCTCTTCCGTATCGACGCTGAGCGGCACGCTGTCAACGCGTGCAACCGCGATCGTCATGCCCGCTTCGCATGCGCGCAATTGTTCGAGCTTCTCGCGCTGCTCGAGCGGCGATGGCGGCAGCGAAACGAAACGCGCAAGCGCTTCGCGCCGGAACGCATAGATGCCGATGTGGTGATAGAGCGGACCGTCGCCGTGCGGCGCGTGTGCGCGTGTGAAATAGAGCGCGCGGCCGCGAACGCCCGATGAGTCCCAGGCGACAACCGGTTTCACCACGCTCGGATTGTCGCGGTCTGCAGCATTGTCGATTTCCGCCGCCAGCGTGGCGATGTCGGCGCCCGTCTCGGCCAAAGTTTCGGCCACGGCGCGGATGTTCGACGGATCGAGGGCCGGCAGGTCGCCTTGCAGATTGACCACGACATCGTGCGCGGCACCGGGATCGACGGTCTCAAGCGCTGCGAAAATCCGGTCCGATCCAGACGGCAGATCGGGCGGCGTCAAATGCGCGCGGCCCCCGGCGTTCTCGATGGCTGCGACAATCTCGGCTTCGGCGGCGGCCACCACCACCGGGCCGATCCCTGCCGCCATCGCCTGCTGCCAGACGCGCACAATCATGGGCGTGCCTGAGATATCGGCCAGCGGCTTGCCGGGCAGGCGCGTGGACGCCATGCGGGCCGGGATCAGGACGATGGGGTTCATGGGAATGGACCGGAATTTCCTAGATTTATGCGACGCTTCGCCGCAATGACGCAATTGGGCGGACTTGTAATGTCCCCCGCGATCCTTAAACGGCGCAACCGCGCCCGAACCTCGCATAGCACGGCGGAGCAGACCTTATGGATTCCTTTGAGTGGAACAAGATCGCCGGCGCGGTTCTGGGGACGCTGATCTTTGTGCTGGTCGTCAGTTTTGCGACAGAAGCGATCTATGAACCGGCCAAGCCTGCGAAGCCCGGCTACATCGTCGAGGGCGTGCAGGAAGAGGCCTCCGCGAGCAGTTCGGCAGCCCCGGCCGAAGAGGCGCTACCCGACTTCGGCACCGTTCTGCCGACGGCGGATGCCGCCGCGGGCCAGAAGATTTCGTCGCGCTGCGAGCAATGCCACGATCTCTCCAAAGGCGGCCCGAACAAGATTGGCCCCAATCTGTGGGGCGTAGTTGGGCGTGCGCGCGCGACTCACGAAGGCTTCTCCTATTCGGGTGCCATGTCGGCGGATCATTCGCCCTGGGCCCTGGACAAGCTGTTCAAGTTCCTGAAGTCCCCGGCCGCCGTGGTGCCCGGCACCAAGATGAGCTTCGCCGGTCTGCGCAGCCCGCAAGACCGCATCAATCTGCTCGCCTGGCTGAGGACACAAAGCGACAGCCCGGTCCCGATTCCGCCGCCGGCTGCCAAGGCCCCAGCTGCACCGGCGCCCGCCGGTGTGACGCCGTCGACAAAGGCCCCGGCCGGAACGCCGGACGCCGCTCCGGAAGCGCCGAAGAAGTCCTGACGCACGCTTGATCGCCAGAACGAAACGCGGGAGCGTGTTTGCATGAGCACGCGTCCAACGCTTCTACTGATTGTGCCGGTGAGCTGGGCCGGGCTGTGGCTACCGTGGCTTTCTCAGGCTGAGCTGAAAGTCGTGGTACATGGCCGCGACAGCTACGTGCCGGAAGACGTCGACTATGTGCAGAGCTTCCGGCCCGCCCCCGGATTGCTCAAAACCCTCCCCAACCTGAAGGCAATCTTCTCGCTGGGCGCAGGCGTCGATGGGTTCCTTTCCGATCCCGAATTTCCCAAACAGGTTCCACTCGTGCGGTTCGTCGATCCGCAGCTTTCGACCGAGATGGCGCAATATGTGGTGATGCACACGCTGCTGCAGCATCGCCATCAGCGCGATTTCGATACCGCACAAGCCGCCGGCAAATGGGCCCAGAGAGTCCTGCCGCGGCGAACCGCCGATACGCGCATCGGCATTCTCGGCCTTGGCGAGATCGGGACCGTTGCCGGCGAGCGCCTTCGCGATTTGGGTTTTCCGGTGTCGGGCTGGAGTCGCTCGCGCAAAAGCGTGCGCGGCATCGAGAGCTACGCGGGCCAGGCCGAATTCGAAGCGTTTCTGCGCGTCAGCGACTTTCTCATCTGTCTCTTGCCATTGACGCACGAGACGCGGGGCATCCTGAACGCGAAGACGTTCGCGATGCTTCCCGATGGCGCCTACGTGATCAACGTCGCGCGCGGCGGTCACCTGATCGAAACGGATGTCATCGCTGCGATCGATTCAGGCCACCTTGCGGGTGCGACGCTCGACGTGTTCGAGACCGAGCCGCTGCCCGAAACCTCCCCGCTCTGGCGTCACTGGAAGATCATCGTCACACCGCACATCGCGGCGATCACCGATCCGAGGATCGCCGCGCAATATGTGATAGATGGCATCGCCCGGAACGAACGCGGCGAAACACTCGAAAACATCGTGGACCTCGAGCGGGAATACTGATCGCAGCGCGTCAGCCTACGGCATAACGCGCCTTGAGCATCGCGTAGATCGCGCGCGCAGCATTGGGCTCGGCGCCGCGCGGACGGCCAGGCTTAGGACGATCGGTCCAGGCCGCGATATCGAGATGCATCCACGCCTTCGTGCTGGTGACAAAGCGGTTGAGGAACAACGCCGCGGTGATCGCGCCTGCGTAACCATAATCGGGGTTGTTGTTGAGATCGGCAATCGGGCTGTTCAACGCACTCTCATAACCGCGCCATAGCGGCAGGCGCCACACCGGATCCTGCGTCTCCTTCGAATGGCGCATGAGATCGGAGGCAAGCGTCTCATCGTCTGTGAAGAACGGCGGCAGCTCGAAGCCGGTTGCGACACGGGCCGCGCCCGTGAGCGTTGCGACGTCGATCAGCAATTCCGGCTTTTCGCTATCGGCTTCGGCCAGCGCGTCGGCGAGCACGAGCCGGCCTTCGGCGTCGGTATTGCCGATCTCGACGGTCAGGCCCTTGCGGCTCTTGAACACATCGCTTGGACGATAGGCGTGGCCCGAGACGGAGTTTTCGACCGCCGGGATCAGCACGCGCAAACGCACATTCAGCCTTGCGCCCATCACCATGTCTGCGATCGCAAGCACGGTTGCAGCGCCACCCATATCCTTCTTCATCGACAGCATGCCGGAGGACGGTTTGAGATCGTAACCGCCGGTATCGAAGCAAACGCCCTTGCCGACCAGGGTGATTTTCGGGGCATTCGCGCGGCCCCATTGCAGATCGATCAGCCGCGGCGCGCGGTCGGACCCCTGCCCCACCGCATGCACCAGTGGATAGTTCGCTTTCTTCAGCGCATCGCCGACGGTGACGGAGAACTTCGCGCCATGCTTCTTGGCAAGATCGCGCGCGGCGGAAGCGAGTTCTTCCGGCCCCATATCGTTGGGCGGTGTGTTGATGAGATCGCGGCCCAGGAAGATTCCCTCTGCGATGCGCGCGACCTCCGCGCCATCGACTCCGGCGGGAAGCACAAGCTTTGCACCTTTCGCTTTCTGCTTCTTGTAGCGCGCGAATTCATATGTCCCGAGAGCCCAGGCGAGTGCGCCGTTCGCGCCACCTTGTGCCGCCGGTACATCGGCGAAGCGATAGCTGCCTTGCGGCAACCGCTCTGCAAAGGTGGCAAGTGCCAGAATATCTTCGCCTTTGCCGAGACCGAGCACGGCGGATGCGAGCGCACCCTGCGCATCCGGAATAAGGCACAGTTCGCCATCTTTTGCGGCAAAGCCCGTGCTCTTCAGGTAAGCCTGCTCACGCTTAGGCCGATTGGCGATCCAGCCCTTCAGATCGCCCCTGCGCACGGCGTGAAGCGGCGTTGCGTCCTTTGCATTCCGCGCAAAGCTTACCTGCATCGAAAATCCTGTTGTTTCATCAGGCGCGAGTTTAGAAACGCCACCCGTCCTTCGCAATGTGAGAACCTTCATGGCAACACGCTACACGCTGATCGTCGGCACGAAGGATTGGTCGAGCTGGAGCCTGAGGCCTTACATGGCGCTACGCCATATCGGCGTTTCGTTCGATGAAGAGATGGTACCGCTACGGCGCGAATCGACGAGCCCCGAGATCCTAAGATACTCACCGACCGGCCGCGTGCCTGTCCTCAGGATCGAGGACGGAGAACGCCGCTATATCGTGTGGGACAGCCTTGCGATCTGCGAGACGCTGGCAGACCGCCATCCCGAAGCGAAGCTTTGGCCGGACGATCTTTCTACGCGGGCCGTTGCCCGCGCTTACGCGGCCGAGATGCATTCCGGCTTTCCCGATCTGCGCGACCAATTGTCGATGGACTTCGCACGGCGCCTGCCGCTGCCCACCCTTCGGGACACGACGAAGGCGCAGGTCGCGCGCATCCTTTCGGCCTGGAGCGAGGCCCTCGACGAGCACGGCCAGTCCGGGGGCTTTCTGTTCGGACGCTTCTCGATCGCGGATTGCATGTACGCACCGGTGGTGTCGCGGTTCGAAACCTATGGCGTGGACGCGCCGCCGGCCGTGCGGGACTATATGGCGCGCGTAATGGAACTTCCCGCGATGCGCGACTGGGGCAAAGCGGCCGAAGCGGAAGTGGCTTCTGGCCTCGCTTGAGTCGAATTTCAGCCGCTCGCGCAACGATTTAAGGGTTTATTGACCTCGTCCCGTCATGCTGTCCGGTGGACTAAACCGCCAAGGCACATCCATGACCCGCTCGCTCCCCCGCTTCGCCGCACTTCTGTTGATCGGCGTCTCTGCCGCCGCGTGCTCGTCGTTCGACGGCAGCACTAGCAGCAAGCCCGCCGCCACGAGCAGCAGCGCAGCAACCCCCGCCAAACCGGGCAAAACGCTGGCTTCCGATATCGACACGCAAATCCGCAATGCGCAGGCATTGCGCGCGCAGGGCGATTATGCCGGCGCGACCCGGATTCTCGCCCAGCTGACACTTGTGGCGCCCGACAATCCGAATGTCATCGGCGAATACGGCAAGGCGTTGGTCCAGCTGGGCCGCCCCCATGACGCGCTGGATTTCCTCAACCGCGCGGTGCAGTTGCAGCCTAGCGACTGGTCCCTGTATTCGGCGATCGGCGTCGCCTACGACCAGGACGGCGACTATTCGAAAGCCAAAGGGGCCTATCAGCAGGCGCTGGCGCTCAGGCCCGGAAACCCCGGCGTGCTTAACAATTATGCGCTGTCGCGCATGCAGGCCGGCGATCTCGTCACCGCCCATCAACTGTTGACGCAGGCTTCAGCCAGCGGCGCGGATCCGAAAATCGCGCGCAATGTGGCCCTGCTTGCCAGTCTGACCCCGGCGCAGTCGGCCGCAGCGCCTGCCAAGGCCGCTCCCGCTTCGTCGGTTGCGAAAAATACCTTGCCACCCGTCAACAACGGCAGCGTCGTCATGCAGCAGGTTCCGGCCGATTCAAAAGCCGGGCCGGTAACCGTCGCGAACAAGCCGTCCGCGTCGAAGGTCGCGACCAGCGCGCCGCGTCCGATCGTGAAGGAAAACGCCACATCGGCCGCGCAGGCGACGCCTTCCAAGGCCACAGCCGCGAAGAGCGCTGCGATCAAGGTCGCCAAGGAAGATCCCAAGAAAGCGGCCAAGGACAAGACCCCTTCCTTGCGCATGACGGCAGACGCCGCTTCGCCCTGAATCAGACTTTTCAGAAAGCTATGCTTGGAGACGCGTGGGCACACGCGATCTTCGCTGCGTGGCTCTGTCTGAAGCACAGCTCGCCCGTGGAAGCACGGTTCTCATTCAGCACGACGGGATGTCATCGCTCACGCCATACCCGCCGAAGAATGCGGGCCGCATCGGCGACTCCTCCGGCATTAATGATGCATCGTGTGCGAGATCTTGATGATCGCCGGGCCCATGATGACGGCGAACAGGCACGGCAGGAAGAAGATGATCATCGGCACGGTCAGTTTGGCCGGGAGCGACGCCGCCTTCTTTTCCGCCTCGGACATACGCATCTCGCGATTTTCCTGAGCGGCCACGCGCAACGCCTGGCCGAGCGGCGTACCGTATTTTTCGGCCTGGTTCAGAGCGGTCGCGACCGCCTTCACGCCATTATGCCCGCAACGTGCGGCAAGATTTTCAAATGCGACGCGGCGTTCGGGAAGATAGGACAGTTCCGCGGTCGTCAACGCCAGCTCTTCCGCGAGCTCCGGCGACTGCTGACCGATCTCTGAAGCCACGCGGGTGAACGCGGGCTCGATCGACATACCGGATTCGACGCAGATCAGGAGCAAGTCCAGGGCATCGGGAAAGGCGCGCATGATCGATTGCTGGCGGCGCGAAATGGCGTTCGAGACGAAGAGATCTGGCAGATAGTAGCCTACGAGCGCAGCCGCGATCGCGATGCCGATCTTGGTCATCGTCGAATAGCTGAAATGGGCGATCAGAAAGACATAGACCAGTGCCAGGGCGAAGACCACGAACGGCATCACAAAGCGGAAGAACATGAACACCATCACAGGTGTCGGTCCGCGATAGCCCGCCATCGCGAGCTTTTCCCTGCTGCCTTCCGATTGCACGAGCTTGGCAAGATCGAATCTCTCAACAATGCCTTTCATGAACTTTACGGAGCCGACGGCTTCGGTCCTCAAACTGGCGCGCTTGGTGTTGTTCAACGCGGCATGATGCCTGACACGCAGTTCCTCGCGCCGGTCCGCGACGCTCTTGAGCCTCTGACCAAGACCGTCGCGTTCGGCCAGCGGCAGGCCGAGCGTCACGATCGTCGCAAAGGCGAAGATCGCCGCCGCCAGCGTCGCCAGGAACGCCGGGTCGAACAGAAGATCCATCAAATCCGCGCCCATGTCCGTCCTAATGCTTGAAGTTGATCATCTTGCGCATCACGAAAATGCCGACACTCATCCAGATCGCGCAGCCGGCCAGAATCAGGTTTCCAGTGCGCTCGGTGAACAGCAGCCGGATATAGGCCGGCGTCGTTACATAGACGATGCCCATCACCGCGGGCGGCAGCGAACCGATGATCATCGCCGAGGCCTTGGCTTCGGACGACATCGCCTTGATCTTGCCCTGCAGGCGCTTGCGATCGCGCAGCACGCCGGCGAGATTGCTCAAGGCTTCCGACAGATTGCCGCCCGATTTCTGCTGGATGGTCATCACGATCCCGAAGAAAGAGACTTCGGCCGTCGGCATGCTTTCAAACATGCGCTTGCAGCCTTGTTCGAGGGTTACACCCACTTTTAAGCCCTCGACGAGCCGGTTGAACTCGCCGCCGACGGGGTCGGGGCTGTCCTTGGCCACGATCTTGAGCGCTTCGTTTGTCGGAAGACCCGAACGCACGCTGCGCACGACAACGTCGATGGCGTTGGCGAATTCATTCGTGAATTTCTTTTCGCGGCGCGCCTTCATGAAGCCCAGAACCCAGCGCGGTAGACCGAGGCCGGCGCCGAACGCCGCGAGTACATCCACGAGCAGCGGCTGCTTCGTGATAAAACAGACAAGCGCCACGACGAGTCCGAAACCGCCCGACACGAGCCAGAACGTACGCACGGAAACGTCCGGCAAACCCGCCTGATCCAGGCGCCGCCGCATGGTGAGCTTCTTCTGCTCCGCGCTTTTGCTTTCGATCTGCTTGAGCAGCTGCTGGACGTTCTTGCGCTTGAGCGCATTGGTGTCGCCGGCCGTGTTGCCGCGAAGCTGCGTGCTCTGCTTGGCAACCTGCGCGACGCGCTTCTGCGAACGGTCTCCGCTGGCGCCGGCAAACACGTAACCGGCACCGCCCAAAGCCAGAACCAGAAGGAACGCGGCGATTGCAATGACCATCAACGCCTCACGCCTGAAGCGCGTCTAGCGCATCGGCCAGTTCGCGCTCCAGATTGTAATAGCGCGCGCGTTCCCAGAAGGCCGGGCGGACGATGCCTGTGCCCATATGTTTCCCCTTCAGGCGCCCGGTCTCGTCCTCGCCTGTGACCTCGTAGGTCAAAAGGTCCTGGGTGATGACGACATCGCCTTCTGTGCCGACGACTTCAGTCACCTTTGTGATGCGGCGCGAACCGTCGCGCATGCGCTCGGCCTGGATGATGACGTCGATCGAACCCACGATCATCTCGCGGATGGTTTTCATCGGAAGCGAGAAGCCGCCCATGGTGATCATCGATTCCAGACGGCTCATGGCTTCGCGCGGGGAGTTGGCGTGCAGCGTGCCCATTGAGCCGTCGTGGCCGGTGTTCATCGCTTGCAGAAGGTCGAAGGCCTCGGGACCGCGCACCTCGCCCACGATTATGCGTTCGGGGCGCATACGCAGACAGTTCCTGACGAGATCGCGCATGGTGATCTGGCCCTGCCCTTCGAGGTTCGGCGGGCGGGTTTCCAAGCGCACGACGTGAGGCTGTTGAAGCTGAAGCTCGGCCGCGTCCTCGGCCGTGATCACGCGTTCTTCAGCGTCGATATACGCCGTCATACAGTTGAGCAGCGTCGTCTTGCCCGAACCAGTACCCCCGGAAATCAGGACGTTGCAGCGGCAGCGCCCAACGACGGCCAGCACGCGCGCGCCGGCCGGCGAGATCGAGCCGAACTTGACCAGATCCTCGAGGGTGAGCTTGTCCTTGCGAAACTTACGGATGGTGAGCGTGGGACCGTCGAGCGAGAGCGGCGGCGCGATCACGTTGACACGGGAACCGTCGGCGAGACGCGCGTCGCAGATCGGAGAACTTTCGTCGACGCGGCGACCAACCTGGCTGACGATGCGCTGGCAGATGTTCATCAGCTGAGCGTTGTCGCGGAAGCGGATGGAGGTGAGCTGCACCTTGCCGCCGACTTCAATGAAGACACGGCCAGCGCCATTGACCATGATGTCGGCGATGTCGTCGCGCGCCAGCAGCGGCTCGAGCGGACCGTAGCCGAGAACATCGTTGCAGATGTCCTGGAGCAGATGTTCCTGCTCCGCGATGGACATCACCACCGCCTTGATCGAGATGATCTCGTTGACGATGTCGCGGATTTCTTCTCTTGCCGAATCCGGATCGAGCTGCGCCAGCTGCGCGAGATCGATGGTGTCGATCAACGCGCTGAAGATGAGCGTTTTGATCTGGTAATAGTCTTCAGAGCGCTGATCGACCTGCGGGCGCGTCGAGGCCTTGACGGGTGTGGGTGCGGGAGCCGCTTGCTTCATGGGCGCCGGCTCGATGCGCGGCGGTGAGTCGGACCGTGAGGGCTGTGGCGCCGGCGCTTCAACCAGCGGCGGCGTGACCGTCGGCGGACGCTGGATATCGATCGCCGCGTTTGTGCGCTTGCCGAACATCTATCAGGCTCTCTTTTTCGCCTTGTTGAGAAACGACAGGAGAGAAGAAGACTGCTTCTGGTTTGCGAGTGGCGCGCGGCCGGTGACGACCTGCGCAAGCTGGCGGACAGAAGCACTGCTCGCCGAGTTCGGCTGCAGCTCGATCAGCATCTGGCCGTTGTTGGCGGCCTGACCGAAAAGCAGCGGATCGAAATTCACCACAGCGGCGGGTTCCACTCCCAACGTCTCCGCGAAGTCCTTCGCCGGAATTTCGGGACGCTTCGGCTGACCGACCTGGCAGAGTACGAGCCTGGGCGGCACGTCGTTGGGACGGTTGTGACGAATGACCTCGATCATACTCTTGGAGTTGCGCAACGAGGCGAGATCCGGCGTTGCCACGATCACGTTTTCGTCCGCTGCAATCAGCGTCGCCTTGACCCAGGGCGTCCATACATGCGGCAGATCGATGACGACGCATGGCGTTATCTGGCGCACGGCGTCGATGACCGACTCGTAGGCATCCGTCGTGGCTTCGTAATCGCGTTCGAGAACCGCCGGAGCCGTGAACAGAGAAAGATGATCGCCGCGTTTCATCAGCAGACGGTCGAGTAGGACGTCGTCGAGGCGTTCCGGCGCCGAAAGCGCGTCAGCCACGCCTTGGCCGGGCTCGTCGTTGAAATCAAGACCCAGCGTACCGAACGGCAGATCGAAATCGACAATCGTTGTGTTGATCTGGAGTTCTTCTGCGATGCACCAGCCGACATTGTGCGCCAGCGACGAGGCTCCGACGCCGCCGCGCGCGCCGATGAATGTGATCACCCGGCCGATGGGCGTCGCACCCGGCTCCAGATAAAGGCCCGAAATCACTTCGATAAGATGGAGCGGGCTGAGCGGGGCGACCAGATACTCGCTGGCTCCGCGGCGCATCAGTTCGCGATAGAGCTCCACGTCGTTGGTGCGGCCGATCACGATCACCTTGGTCGAGGGGTCGCAGACATGGGCAAGCCGATCCAGTTCGTCGAGTGCGGCCTGGCCATTAAGCCTGGTTTCGACGATCAGGAGGTTGGGCGTCACGATGCCTTGGTAATGCTCGACAGCGGCACCGATGCCACCAAGCTGGACATTGAGGTGCGCCTTGGAGAGCCGGCGATCGGAGCCGGCGCGCTGCAGGACCGCGCCGGTGTCGGGAAATTCCACAAAAGCGTGAATGGATATCCGCGGCACAGGACGCTCATGCGCCGCGGCGCCGAATACCGGTATCTCTGGAGTGTGGAGCGTCGTCATAGCGAATCTACCTATTGGATTTCCGAACTCATCCCGGACTGCTCGGAGGCTTTGTCGACGGAGTGCTTGTCAGCCTGCGTGACCTCACCCTTATCGTAGTGGCCCAGGACCGTTGCGCGCCGTGCCGCATCGGGCGCGTCCATCGGACGCGGTTCGACCATGTCGCGCGGATCGGCCAGCATCGCGGCCATGTTCTTCTGGACCGCGCAACCGAAATTCGGCGTGGGCGCGTTGTCCCAGGTATCGCCCCAGTCGGTTGGCCAATCGTTGGAGCAGTTCTCGACGTGTGCAGAGTAGGACATATAGCTCAACTCCACACGCGCATCGTTATCGCCCTGTTGGCGCGTGCCGACCAGGATGCGATTGCGCGGCACGCCCATCGAGGTGAGCCGTTCACCGAAGTAGCTGATGGCAGCCTCGCCGCCTGACGGCGCGGTGATCGAAATCGCACCGTTGCCGCTGGCGAGATACCTCGAGACGAAATCGTTGAACCGCGCGGAATCGTCCGGCATCAGCCCGGCATCCGCCGCGGAGAAGGGCAGCTTGACCGAACGATAGGCAGGCTCGACCGCGATAGCATGATTGGCGGTCGGATCCGTAAAGTTGCCTGGCGTGGGACCGTCGCCCGGCGCGGCACAACTGCCCGCGAGCAACAACGCCGCCAGGGATGTGAAGCGCATGATGTCCTTGTTGGTCCGCATGGCTTGCTCCTATTGGACGATGTAGCCGCCGGTGGAACCGGATGCGATCTTGTTGGGTGTGTTCGGGTCGCGCTTGTAGACCGCGTTCAGACGGCCGAGCAGGATGGTCTCGGGATCGGTGGGGATTTGATACCCATCCATCGGCGTCGAGAGCTTGGCTTCGATCGTCGGATTGACGAGATAAGCGCTCACCAGAACGACCAGCTCCGTCTCATTGTTCTGAAAATCGCGGCTGCGGAACAGCGTACCGAGAACCGGCATCTCGCCGATGCCCGGGAATTGCTCGATCACCTGCTTCGTCGTGTGTTGCATCAACCCGGCGATGGCAAAGCTGCCGCCTGACGGCAACTCGACCGTCGTCTGGGCACGGCGTACGGAAAGGGCTGGAATGGTAAGTCCGGGAACGGTTACCAAGGTGCCATTGACGAGCTGCGTGGACCCCGAAAGCGTGAAGGCACCGGTGTTGGTGAGTTCACTGACCTCTGTCGATATCTGCATCGATATCCGACCCGGGCTCAGCACGACCGGAGTGAAGGAGAGACCAACACCGAAATCCTTGAACTCGATCGAGATGTTGCCCTGGTTGTCGCGTCCAGCGGGAACGGGAAACTGACCACCAGCAAGGAACCGTGCCGTCTCGCCGGAAACCGCGGTCAAATTCGGCTCCGCAAGGATATGGACCAAGCCAATCTGGTCGAGCGCCTGTAGCACGCCTTGGATGTTGTTGGGGCTGGAGCACGGAATGTTGGTGGTGGTGAGCGTGCCGGTGTCGCCCTGGAAACTCCCTGTGCCGATCAGTTTCTGGATTGTCTGCGTCGGCGTGAACGCCTGCGGGCAGACCGAGCCGAACTGCGCCTGAGACGCATCGCTCAGCGCCTTTCCGATCAGACCAAATTGGTTGCCTGTCGATGCGATGATCGGCACCCCCGCGACCAGCGCGGCTTCTTGTATGTTCACACCGAACTGTTTTGCGATGTTACGGTCCATTTCCGCGACCCGGACCCTGAGCATCACCTGCTCGCCGCCCGCGATCCTCAACATGTTGACGACCTTGGTCACGTCGCCGGTGAAGCGCACCGCGATGTCCTGCGCGCGCGTCGATTCCTGCGAGTTGCTCACAGTGCCGGTAAGCACCACGCTGTCGTTCACAGCCGCAACACGGATGTTGGAACCGGGCATGCCGGCGCGGATCAGGGATGCAACGTCGCCGGTTTCTTTCTGAACGTTCAGATCAAGAGACAGGATGCGGCGACCTGCGCCATCGAAGAAGAAGGCGTTTGTCTGCCCCTGTTTCATGCCGAGGAGGAAGATGCGCCGCGGCGTGCGGACGACGGCGTCCACGATCTCGGGATTGGAGACGAGAACGTCGCGCGCGTCGGTGTCGAGTTGCACGATTGTGCCCTTGCCGATGGGCAGACTGATGTGCTTGTTCGATTGCCCGCTGCGCGCTGAGACACTGATGACACGCGCGCCAGAATCGTCGTCGCGCATGTCTTCGGCACTGGAGCCAAATGCGGAGACGGAAAGACCGGCAGCCGCCAGTGCCGCGAGAAGGATTTTTCTCGACATCTTCTATTCCCCTTTGGCGGTGGTGTCGGTGTGCTGCACGCCGTAACGGATGACGGACACGTCGCCGCCGTCAGAACTGCCGGCATTTCTGTAGCGCTGGCGTGCGGCGGCGACACGGGCGTTTGCGCCGGCATTCCCGTTCCCGTCCATCAGCGGACGCAGCAGCAGCGAAAGCGTGCCGGTTGCCTGAGCACGTGTGACTTTTTCAGCCTGTTCGGGCGAAAGCTCGAGTGTCGCGGTTTTCGCGTCCGACACGGCCTTCTGTGCTTTCTCCTGCTTGCTGTCCTGCGTCGCCTGATCGATCGCGAGAACGCGCACATCCTGCAAGATGGTAGCAGAGCGGAAACGATGACCTTCGGGCAAAGGCTGCGTCAGCACCAGGTCGACGCGGTCGTTCGGAAGGATGAAGCCGCCGGCGACCGATGCGACCGACACGGTGATGGCAACCGCGCGCATGCCGGGCATTAGCGTCGCCGACATGAAGCTCGCAGAGTCGGCGTGGACGACGTTAAGCGTCGTCAGAGGCTGGCCTGCAACGACAGGGCTCCGCACCACAACGCCCTTCACGGCGGCCTGTGTGTCGGTCTCATTGGACCCCGTGATGAAGCTAGGATCGATGGAATTGGCCGGCCATTTCTGCCAGCGCACCAATTCGGGCGTGAGTTTTTGTCCTGGCGCGATATCGCTCGCAGCAACCATAACTTCGGTGGTGGCGGGCGGTGGCGTTGGCGCCGCCGCGACATGCGACGTTCCCCCACCCAGCAATCCGCGGGCAAGAAACGCGGCGCCTCCAGCCGCTAACGCGGCGAGACCCAGCACAATGAGACGCGATGTATTCATGGCGGTCAGCTCCTCTGTGCCAATCCGAACACGGAACCCTTTAGAAAATGCTTAAGAAGACCCTGCCCGTTTCGCATAAGGGACAGGTTTTTTATCCTGTCACCGCGAGGCGAAAGATATCCGTGTGCGGAAGAAGAATGAGCGCGCCGGCAGCGAGCGCGATGCCGTAGGGAATACCCGAGCGGTTGTCATGCAGACGCACGAGCCAGCTTTGCCCCATCAGAGCCGCAGGCAACGGCCATCGCCGCAGACTGAGCAGCAAAAGCGCGAGCGCACCACCCAACACCGAAACCAGAAATGCAAAGTCGAGCAGGTTGTGGAAGCCGAGCCACAGCACGATTGCACCGAACAGCTTGGCATCGCCGCCGCCGACATAGCCGAGGGCGAAAAGCGTAAATCCGACGGTGAGCGCCAGAACACCGGCCAAAAGATGCATGCCGATCACACCCGGCGTCATGCCGGTGACGAACGCGAAGACAGCGAACGCGCCAACGAGCGCCAGCGAAAGAAAGTTGGGAATTGTGTAGCTCGCAAGATCCCATCCCGCTGCCACCGCAAGCAGTGCCGGCATCACAAAAATAACGAGCAACTCGGCGATCATTGCGTCCTCTAAAAATGCAAACGGCCGCTCGAAAGAAGCGGCCGCTGCAGCAAATCCCGGCGAACGCTTACTTCACGCTTCCGGAAACCGTGTTGAAGGTTCCGGACAGGCCGGTACCGACCGCCGTGACCGCACCGATGATCACAACGGCGATGAGAGCCGCAATCAGGCCGTATTCGATAGCCGTCGCGCCGGACTCGTCGCGCACAAAACGGGAAAAAATGTTCGACATTGTTGCCTCCAATTGACACCCCAAGAACGTCCAGCCCTGTTTCTCTGCTCAAGTCTGAACTTGGGAAAGCGTAGCCCTTCATCAGCTAATGATCATTTAAGAGGAACTTTGAGGCAGAGGCCGTCGTTGTTCCGTGCCGAAACAAAAGACCTCAACTGCGAAAAATGCGAAGCGGGATGTTCCGGCAACGTTTACCACGGCATGCGATTTCGCGTCGCCGTACAAAAGCAAACGGCCACTCCAATCGGAGCGGCCGCCTGCAAACAATCTGGATGGATTGCTTATTTGATCTTCGTGGACACCGTGTTGAAGGTGCCGGACAGGCCGGTACCGACAGCGGTCACCGCGCCGATCACCACCACGGCGATAAGCGCCGCGATCAGACCGTATTCGATGGCCGTGGCACCGGATTCGTCGCGCACGAAACGGGAAAGAAGATTTGTCATGTTAGCCTCCACTCTTGTGACACCCTAGGAATATCCGGCTGGCGTCATTGGTGAGACCAACCCGGACTGTGTGCAGGAGTATGCCCGCACAGCGATTAATGCAGCCTTAAACGCGAATCGGCAGGCGCGATGACTTTGTGCCGCTACGATACGGAACCGGGCACTTTTGCCGGCCAACAGGGTTACTTTTCCAGCGATATTCATAATGTGCGAGAAATCTGCAGCCGGGCGCGAGCCCGCGTCGCCGGCGTTTGATTGCCGGCAAACCAAATAGTCATCGCTTTGCTCTAGAGGTGCCGTTCGAATTCAGCGAACGCGAGCACCCTCAAATCGTGTTGGAACAACGTAGATTGCCCGTATCCATATTGGTGGCTGCGATAATATTTGCCGCCGTCGCCTTCACGCCGGCGCTTTTCAATGACGGCGATACCTATTGGCATATCGCCGCAGGGCTTCGGATGCTCGCCGATCGCGCCGTGCTCGTGCGCGATCCGTTTTCCTATACGTTCGCGAACGCGCCCTGGAATGCACATGAATGGCTGTCCGAGATACTCATGGCGGGAGCCTGGCGCGTGTTCGGCTGGGGCGGTGTGGCGCTGTTGTTCGCGGCAACCGCGGCGCTCACCGCCGGGCTGCTCGCATGGCATCTTGGCCGCTGGTACGCGACGTTTGCACAGCTACTGATTCTCGTCCTCTGCCTCGCTTGCATGACCGGTAGCCTTTTGGCGCGCCCGCATCTTCTGGCGCTGCCATTGCTGGAGATTTGGACGGCCGGCTTGATGCTCGCGCGCAGCGAGCGGCGCGCGCCGTCCTGGCTTCTGCTGCCCGTGATGACGCTTTGGGCAAACATGCATGGCGGCTTCATGTTCGGTTTCCTGATGCTGCTCTATGCCGGGTTGGAAGCGGTGGCCGAAGACCGCGATCGCCGGCAGGAAACCCTTTGGAAATGGGGCTCGTTCGCTTTTGCCGCGCTCATCGCGGCAACCCTGACGCCGCAATTCCTGGACGGGCTGATCTTTCCGTTCCGGCTCGCGATGATGACAGGCCTTGCCCATATCGGCGAGTGGGCGCCTACGAGTTTCGCCACGCCGCAACCCTTCGAGCTCCTGATCCTGGCGGCGTTCTACGTCTTTCTATCGCGCGGTGTGAGATTGCCTGTGGGCCGCGTTCTGATTTGCCTTCTGCTTCTGCATCTGGCGCTGCAGCACATGCGGCATCAGATCGTATTTGCGATCGCCATGCCGCTTCTCCTGGCGGAACCCTTGGCGCGCGCGCTGGAGTCAAAGCCCGAAGCTGCGAGGACAAGTCATACCGCGAAACTTGTGCTGGCTTGCGCAATGGCCGCGGTCGCGATCGGTGTTTCCGTTGTCCGGCTCTCCTTCCCGTTTCCACGTGGCGGAAAGGTCATCACGCCGGAAGCCGCTTTGAACAGTCTGCCGCAGAAGCTTGCTGAATCGCACGTGCTGAACGAATACGGATTTGGCGGATATCTGATCTTCCGCGGCGTCAGGCCCTTTATCGATAGCCGGGCGGAACTCTATGGCGATGCATTCCTCAACGACTACGCCCGCATCGTCGCGCCCGATGCGAAGGCGCTGGGCAGCACGGTCGAGAAATATCACATCGGTTGGACAATCTTTCCGCCGGAGTCGCCGGTTGTCGCGGTTTTGGATCTGCTGCCCGGCTGGCACCGCCTTTACACTGACGACGTCGCGGTGGTGCACATTCGCGATGCAAATCCAAAGCGTTAAGGCTTCCTTCACGGGCCAAAGTCTAGTCTTGCGAGGAATTTATCGCGGGATTCAAACCATGCGTTTTCGCACTGTTCTGCTTGCAGCCGTTTCGCTCGCCTGTGCTGCGGCCCCAGTTGCTGCGGCCACCAGCAAAACGACCGCGAAGGCGCATCACAAAGCGCCTGCGAAGCATCGGATCGTGAAGGCGGTTCCGCGCGGCATCTCCGTACGGCTCGATGAAGTGCGCATAGTGACGTTCAACCGCCCGGTTTCGACGGTATTCGTCGGCAATCCGGTCGTGGCGGACGCGACCGTCATCGATCAGCATCATGTCTTCATTCTTGGCAAGGGTTTCGGCACCACCAACATGATTGCTCTGGGTCCGCAAAGTGAACCCGTTGCAAACCAGCAGCTCACCGTTCTGAACCCCGGCGGTCTCGTGACGGTCAACAAAGGCGCGGCACAATTCAGCTACGCCTGCAACGGCGGGCGCTGCGCGGCGAGTCCGGTTCCTGGCGACCAGAAGGCGTTCTTCGACGAGAACACCAGCTCCACGGCCTCACATCAGCAGCAGGGCATGACAGCCGCAGTTGCCAGCACCTCGCACTAACGCCGGGGGACTGGCGCTGGGGACTGGCGTTGGCATTTTGCCTTCTATCGAAACCAACCGCACGGCGAGTCGGCTTCCTGGTGACCGGAAGGCGTTCTTCGACGAGAATGCCGCCTCCACGACCGCACACCGGCAGCATGGCATCATCGGCGCACCGGCCACCCCCTCGCCTTGACGCTGGCGTTTAATCTACTGGAGCGGTCGAATTCAGCCGCCGGGTCGTCAAGGCATGACGGGATAGAGGATCTGCATGCCGAAGCTTTCCGGCATTTCCTCGCCCTCGATGCCGTAATTCTCGGGCATCACGCCTTCGGGCATGTAGAACGTTCCGAACATCACATCGAACAGCGAGAACGTACCGGCGAAGTTCTTGTCGCCGTGTTCCACGGTGTGGTGCCAGCGATGGAACACCGGTCCCGCGAGAACATGTTTGAACGGTCCCAGCGTCCAATCGAGATTGGCGTGCACGAACGCCGAGGTGATGGTGTCGATCGGCCCCATGATGAGGAAGATATCGGGCGTGATGCCGGCCAGAAGGGCGATGACATCGACAAGCACCGAGCCGAGCAGAATATTGACGGGATGAAAGCGCGCGGCCGATATCCATTCCACGTCCTCGGAGGCGTGATGTATCGCGTGATAGCGCCACAGCGCCTTTCCGTGGAAGGCGCGATGGATCCAGTAAAGGCAGAACTCGGTTCCAAAGAGATAGATCGCGAACTGGACCCAGAAGGGCAGGCGGGAGAGAACGCCATGCCCATGCTCGAAGAATTTCACCAGGCCGTCCGTGGTGTTTATCCCGAGCAGATAAACCGTGATCAGAACGGTGATGCCGATGCGGCCGAAGCGGCTGATCAAAGGAACAATCAGCCAGTAGCAGATATCGGTCGTTAGTCCGCGCTTGTTCCACCACGGCCGGCCCTTATTGGCCGGCGACCAATACGACAGGACTGCGAACACGACCCCCATGCCGACGAGATAAGGCAACAGCCCAAACAGCGTGTGGCTGACAGCGTCGGCAAAGACGAAGACGAATTGCGGCATTCCGTATGGCCTATCCCGAGATGCGCAGATTGGTGATCTGCTGACCGATGGCCTGGAATGTCGAAATGATCTGGTTGGAGTTTGTCAGATCGAAGTATTTCGACGAGTCGCTGGCGCAGTTCTGCAATACGGTGGAATTGCCTTGCGTTCCGTTAAGATCGACGAAGACCGCGTAGACGACGATGTTGGCCGCCTTAACGTTTGTGCACGCGGCCGCCATGCGGTTGTCCACGCTGGTGCTCTGGTTGGAGCCGTCGCCGTACCAGCGGTCCTGTGTGTTCAAGCCGTCGCTAAGGATGATTAGCACCTGCTGCGTGTTCGCGGGGAGTGCCGGCGGACTGAAGGGAACGCCCTGGGTCTGCATCTGCCAGCCCCAGGCCAGGCCGATCGTCTGGTTGGTCGAGCCGTTGGCAACCATGTTATCGACTTCGCTGCTCAACGTCGTCCAGTTGTAGCCGAGAGCGAGGACCGCCTGACTTGCGCAAGAGGGCGAATTGTCTGCGATCAGCATCGTGTTCGGCGTAGTGGCGGAAGGCACCGTGTTCATGGTGTCGTAGTTCTGGTTGCGATCCGTGACGCAGCCCGCCCAGGTGCTCTTGGCGTTCACAATCCAGGTGTGATTATACCCTCCATATCCGTTGCTCGTGCTGTTCCAGCAACCGTTATAATAGCGGCCGAGAGAATTGCTGCTGGGACAGATGTAGCCGCTATAGGTCCCGCTGTTCGGGATCGTGAGCACGGCGGAGCTGCCGTTGGTGGGCGTGCTCTGGCACCGGAAGCCGTTGTTGGTGGTGGTGTAAGGACAATTCGATCCCGGCCCGACGGAACTCGACGGCGCGGGTGTGGGGGCTGCACTCCAATCCGTCCAGGAAAGGTAGTTTGCATTTAATATGCTCGTTCCGACCTTGACGTCGCGCGCGAAGGGAACGATCGCAACCTGCACCGATCCGGCGCCCGCGAGCCCCGCAGCGTTCTGCAGCATGTTTAAAAGGTTGTGTGTCGCGGTCTTGAGCGCGCTGATCTTGCTCAAGCCCGAACTGTCTGTCTGTGTCATCGAGCCAGTGTTGTCGAGCACAAGCGAAACCCAGAGCTTTTGCTGTCCCCAAACCACCGTCGACGAGCCGCTGACGTTGAAGTTGGACATTCCCATGACATTCATAAGCGTCGTCGGCATCGTGTCGGTGGCAGTGACCTGAATCTGCTGCCCGGTGACGGTGACCGTGACAGGCCCCGGCGTACCAAAAGACGAATCGAGCTTGTAGTTGGCGTTGAAATACTGCTGCGCCAATGTCTGCATCTGCGACTGCGAAAGACCGGGCGTCCCGCCGACCGCGAGCGAAGCCGCATCCAACGCCGACGCTACCTGCGACCGGACAAGCATAGCGCGCCCGAGATCCAGTCCGGCACCCGCCGCGAGCGTGATCGGAACGAGCGAGAGCGCGAATATCATTGCAATGTTGGCGCTGTCGGATCGCCGAAACGCGGTAACATGACCGGCAAGGTTCAAGGTCCCGGCGCGCATCGCACGGATTCTGGCGCGGATCGACATGTGTCACGTACCCCAGCAAAACATTGAGCCCGCATCATCCGCGCAGTGGGAACGAAACGCTTGCGATTTTGCCCGCTAACGTTACGCGAGTGTTAACGACAGCTCCGCCAAAAGGCACTCGCGTCAACAAAGGTAAACAAAATCTTTATTCTGACGCGAATCGCGGATAGCGATTAAGAGTTCCTTCATCGCGGTATCAGCTTCCACTTCGCTTGCGCTGTCTTTCGTCATACCCATTCACGGGCAAAGTGGCTGGGATTCCCTCTCGTGGCGGATATCGAAACCAATCGAAACGATCGCTTGCGCCGCTTTAGCGAAAGGCTGCGCACGCATTCGAACGCCGGTTCGGCGATCATAGAGTTTGCCTTTATCGCGCCCGTGTTCTTTCTTCTGCTCTTTGCCATCCTGGAGATCGGCGTCATCTTTTTCGCACAATCGACGCTCCAATATGGCACAAACGATATCGCGCGCATGGTGCGTACCGGTCAGACGGCGGCGCAGGGGGTCACGCAGGCGACTGTCCGCCAGCGGGTCTGCGACGACATAGCACCGCTCATTCCCTGCGACAACGATCTCAACGTGGACGTCGAGGCGTTCACCACGTTCTCGACCGTGAACTTTTCCAATCCTCTCTCGCCGACCGGCGACATGCAGTCGATGAACAACTACAACCCAGGCACTGCGTGCACTGTGGTGCTGGTGCGGGTGTTCTATGCATGGCCGGTTTTCACGCCGCTTCTGACGCCGTTCCTGTCCAACATGGCGGGCAGCAAGCACCTGCTCTATTCGGCCGCCGCCTTCCGCAATGAGCCTTACAGTCTGGGGTTAGCCGGATGCTGAAGATATTGAAGAAGGCATGCCGCGCACAAAGCGGCATGGCGGCTGTCGAGTTCGCCATGGTATTGCCGGCGATGCTGGCGCTGGTGTTCGGTTCGATCGAGGTGACGAACGCCCTTGTCTGCAAAGGCGACGTGACCAATACGGCAAGCACGGCCGCCGATCTTATCGCCCAGGAGACGAAGGTTACCGATGCCGATCTGAACAACGTCTATGCGTCGCTGAATGCGTTGCTGTATCCGTATCCACCGGACGTGACGCAGGTGAAAATCACAAGCATCGTCGATGACGGCCAGGGCGGCGGCAAAGTGGCCTGGAGCAAGGCACAGAACGCAACACCCTATTCCGTGGGCCAGACCATGACCGTGCCGGCAGGTCTAATCACAAGCGGTGGCAGCGTGATCCTTGCAGAGGTGACGTATCCCTACACCTCGCCGTTCACCTACATCATCCATTCGCCGATCACGATGACGAACGCGTTCTATTCGCATCCGCGACGCGTCGCACAGATTCCCTACTCGCCGAACTGATCAGGTCTTTTCCGGACGGGGCCGCATGAGCCCCTCCTGGACGACCGAAGCAACGAGGACGCCGTTCCGCGAATAGATGGCGCCGCGATTGAACCCCCGCGCGCCGGATGCGCTCGGACTTTCCTGTGCGTAGAGCAGCCAGTCGTCGATACGAAAGCGGTGGTGAAACCACATGGCGTGATCGAGACTCGCCATCTGGATGCCGGAGTGCCAGTCGACGCCGTGCGGCAGAAGCGACGTGTCGAGCAGTGACATGTCCGAGGCATAAGCAAGGACGGCCTGTTGCACGATGACGTCGTCGGGTACCGGCCCCGCCGCTTTGATCCAGATGTTGTCGTAAGGCGCGTGCTTGCCGCGATCGAGGAAGCCGCGCGGCGCTACGGGACGGATCTCGACCGGGTGCGGCCTGAGAGCCCACTCGCGTGCCTCCGCCGGCAGTTTGTCGATATCGCGCAAGCGCAGCGTGTGTTCGTCGATCAGCGTCTCCGGCGCAGGAACGGACGGCATATCGAACTGGTGCTCGTAGCCCGTCTCTTCGACCTGGAACGATGCGGCGAGATTGAATATCTGGCGTCCGTGCTGAATCGCAACGACGCGGCGCGCCGTAAAGCTGGCGCCGTCACGGGAGCGATCCACCTCGTAAAGGATTGGCACCTTCGGATCGCCGGCGCGCAGAAAATAGGCATGGAAGGAATGGCAGACGCGTCCTTCGACCGTGCGTCCGGCTGCGACCAGCGCCTGACCCAGCACCTGCCCGCCAAAAACACGCTGCATGCGGTCCCTGGGCGACACGCCGCGGAAGATATTTTCCTCGATCTTCTCGAGATCGAGCAGTGCGAGGACTTCTTCGATGGGTGTCTGGTGGGCTTCGGTCATCCGGTTCCCATAGAGACGCCCCGGTTTTGGCGCAAGCCGTCAAAAAGGTGTCACAAAATCACGCCAAGAGCTTTGCCAGGCGAGTCGATTTGGGCCTAAAAGGGCGGATCGTGACGCCCGGGCTTGGGCGATAATTCTCAAGGATTTCAATGGCCAACCTGCTACTTGAACGTGCGGCGCACCAGCGGCCTGCAAACACCAGACGTGGCGCGCTGGAGCGGCTCTTCACCCTTATGTTCCAGGGCTTCGTCTACAACCAGATCTGGGAAGACCCCGATGTCGATTTGGAGGCCCTGCAGCTCAAGCCGCACCATCGTCTCATCACGATTGCGTCGGGCGGCTGCAACGTCTTGAACTACCTTGCCGCCGATCCGGCAAAGATCGTGGCGGTCGATCTGAATACCAATCACATCGCGTTGACGCGGCTGAAACTGTCGGCGCTCGAGAACCTTCCCTCCTACGAGGAATTCTTCCGCTTCTTCGGCCAGGCGAACGATAAAGCCAATCGCCAAGCCTACGACAGTTTCCTTAGCCAGCGGCTCGACGCGACCACGCGGCGCTATTGGGAAAAGCACATTCCCCTGCATGGCCGCCGCATCAACATGTTCGCGCGCAATCTTTACCGCTACGGACTGCTTGGACGCTTCATCGGCATCCTGCACGTGATGGCGAAGCTACACGGCAAGAAACTGGACGGCATTCTTTCGGCTCGCACGCCGGCCGAGCAGCGCAGCGCTTTCGAGCGCATTATCGCGCCATTGTTCGATGTGAAATCGGTTCGCCTGCTGTCGAAATCGCCGGTTTCGCTCTACGCGCTCGGCATCCCGCCGGCACAGTATGACGAGCTTGTCGCCGGCACCAACGGCAACGCCATCGCCGTGCTCCGCGAGCGCGTGGAACGGCTGGCCTGCGACTTCCCGATCCAGGAAAACTATTTCGCCTGGCAGGCCTTCGGGCGGGGTTACGATGTCGAGCATCGAGAGGCGGTTCCGGCCTATCTCCAGCGTGAAACCTACGATCTCATCCGTACACGGACGGACAAGGTCGAAGTCCACCACGCCTCGCTGACCGATTTCCTGCGCGATCAGCCCGCACACTCCATGCACCGCTATGTCCTGCTGGACGCGCAAGACTGGATGAACCCGGCCCAGCTCGCAGCGCTCTGGAGCGAGATCGACCGCACCGCGGATACACGCGACGCACGCGTGATCTTTCGCACGGCAGGTGCCGATTCGCCGCTTCCGCGCAAGCTTGCGGCGGAGCTTCTGGCACCCTGGATATATCTCGAAGAGGAAAGCCGCGCCTTCCATGCGCAGGATCGCTCTTCGATCTATGGGGGCTTCCATGTCTATGCGCGCCGGCCGCTGTCCTAGACCGTGACAACCGAGAGCAATCACGCGGACCTGATGGACCGCGTCTACCGCCAGCAGCGGCACATCTACGATCTGACACGGAAGTTCTATCTTCTCGGCCGCGACCGGATGATAGACCGGCTGTCTCCTCAGCGTTCCGCGCGTATTATTGAGGTCGGCTGCGGCACAGCGCGCAATCTCATACGACTGGCAGGGCGCTATCCCGACGCGAAATTGTTCGGTCTCGATGCGTCGCATGCGATGCTCGAAACCGCTTCCATCGCAATCGCGCGCGCAGGATTGAGCGAACGCATTACGCTGGCGCAAGGTTACGCGGAAGCACTGAGCCCTACGCTGTTCGGCGAATCGACGTCATTCGACGACATTCTGTTTTCTTACAGCCTCTCTATGATTCCAGATTGGAGACAGGCTTTGAACGCAGCAAAAGATGCCCTGAGCGCGAGGGGTCGAATCCACATCGTGGATTTCGGCGACCTTCGGAATCTCGTCGGCCCGGCGCGCCATGCATTGCGCAAATGGCTGGACCTCTTTCACGTGGCGCCGCGCGAGGAACTTTTGAGCGCGCTCGAAAATCTGCGCTCGGACAGCGTTCAGTTGCACATTCTGCCGGGGCGATACGCATTTCTGTTCAGCAGCAATGCCGACGGTCTTCCCCGCTTCGATCCCGTTGTTGCGCGATTGACACAGTAGACGAAGAAGTCTGCCGCAGCGCCATAAACCCACAAACCTTTCCGGCGATCCCGGCGTTATCGGCCTGTCGATGTTCGGCAAACCGGCTGGGCTTACCGTCGGTTCATTGGCTAAGAGGGAAAAATGAAACTCCGCGCATTACTTCTGGCAGGAGCCACGGTTCTGGCACTGAGCGCCCCGGCTGCCGCCAACGGTGACGGCTGGTATCTGGGATTGGGCGTGGGCTGGGATACAGCCCAGCTCGTGCATCTCGACTCGCCTGCGCCTATCGGCACGTTTCACGGAGCTTTCAACGACGACATCCTTGGTACGGCGTCGTTCGGTTACAAGTGGGACAATTTCCGCGCCGAGTTCGAAGGCGGCTACGACCAGCGCGCCTTCCACAAGACCAGCGGCGTGGCCGGACCGATGGCTGGCGGCCTCGACGTTACGTCTGGCATGTTCAACCTCGCTTATGACCTTCCGGTCTGGGGCGATCTTGCCCTCACACTGGGCGGCGGCGTCGGCTTTGGCGACGTCCACCCCCACGTGAAAACGAACGGTTCCGGCTGGTATGTGCATGGCAGCAATACCGGCTTCATGTGGCAGGGCATTGCGGGCTTCACCTACAACCTCGCCGATTCGATGGATCTTTTCCTCGATTGGCGTTATCGCTCGGCGGAAACCGATCACGACTTCGCATCGGACATCGTCGGTGTCGATCCGGTTCACATAAAGGACGTTCATGAGAACGTCGCGCTGCTAGGCATTCGCTGGTACCTCGAATCTGCGGCACCCCCACCGCCGCCGCCGCCGCCGCCTCCACCCCCTCCGCCACCGCCGCCCCCGCCACCGCCTCCCCCAGCCGTAAAGACGTTCATCGTCTTCTTCGACTTCGATAAGTCGAACCTGTCGGAAAAAGCGGTCGAGGTCGTCCAGGAAGCGGTTAAAACGGCGAAATCGCAGGGGATGGTGCGCGTGATGGTGACGGGCCACACGGATACCGTCGGTTCCGACACCTACAACCAGTCGCTATCCGAGCGCCGCGCCCAGTCCGTGAAGGACGAGATGGTCCACGAAGGTTTGGACGGCGGCACGATCTCGATCGAGGGCAAGAGCTTCCACGATCCGCTGGTGCCGACGGGACCCGGGGTGCGGGAGCCGCAGAATCGCCGCGCGGTCATCGATCTCGGCGGCTGATCGATCCTGCCAAGGCTTCGAAAAAGGGCGGACCGTATGGTCCGCCCTTTCTTTTTGCTGGCACAACTTGAGATAGTACCGGCGGCCCGGAAACGGTGCTTCGGAACCCTGGCCCGAAAACAACAGGGCTACCAGTGGTTTAGGTGAAGAGCCGCTATAGGTGCAGCCCTTTGAGAACTCGGAATGTGGCAAAAAGGTGGTTTCTTCTATCCCCGACAAGGGGTTGCCAATGTGCCACAGGTTAAAACAAAGCCGCGGTTAATAGCCTCACGGCGGGGCTACACGGCACTTTGAGACAAGACTTTCCGAAGGCCGAAAGTTATAAGAAAGGTCTGAAAAGACGTCTTGGGCGGGGGGTTCCTGCCTGTCGATTTATGAAGCGAGGGTAAAAATGAAACTTCGTTCGATCGCCTTGGCGGGCGTGGCGGCCGTAGCGCTGTGCGCTCCGGCGTCTGCGAGTGACTATACAGGCTGGTATCTCGGACTCGGTGTCGGCTATGGCTCCCCGAATCCGGTGAATTTCGACAGCCCGCTGACCGGTCCCTATAAGCTTGGGTACAACAAAGACGCCTTCGGCATTGGTTCGATCGGCTACAAGTGGGACATGAATATCCGTACCGAGCTTGAGCTCGGTTACGGTGGTCACACGATCGACGAAGTTGTACCCGGCGGCGCTCTCTCCGGGGGCGTCACTGTGAAATCCGCGCTGTTCAACGTGTCCTATGACCTTCCGCTGACGGATAGCTTGTCCTGGACGATCGGCGCCGGCCTCGGTGTCGGTGGCGTCATGCAGGATACAAAGTTTAATCCGACGGTTGGGAACCAGCTGAAAGCTATCTACGGGCAGCGTGCTGGCTTTATGTGGCAGGGCATGTCGGGTCTGTCGCTCAGTGTTTCCGACTCCGCCGATCTGTTCCTCGACTATCGCTATCGCGCATCGGAAATCGACGACGATTTTAAGTCGCAGGTCGTCGGCTTAGCGCCTGTGCATATGAAGTCGCTTACTGAGAACGCGGCAGTGTTCGGTGTCCGGTGGTATCTTGAACCGCCCGCGCCGCCGCCGCCTCCTCCTCCCCCGCCACCACCACCGCCACCGCCTCCCCCGCCGCCACCGCCTCCGATGGTCAAGACGTTCATCGTCTTCTTCGACTTCGACAAGTCGAACCTCACCGACAAGGCGCAGGAAGTCGTTGCCGAAGCCGTCAAGACGGCAAAGTCCAGTGGCATGGTCAAGGTGCTGGTCACCGGTCATACCGACACCGTCGGTTCGGATCGCTACAACCAGGCTCTGTCCGAGCGCCGCGCGCAGTCCGTCAAGGACGAGATGGTCCGCGAAGGTTTGGACGGCGGCTCGATCTCCATCGAGGGCAAGAGCTTCCACGATCCGCTGGTCCCGACCGGTCCGGGCGTGCGCGAGCCTCAGAACCGCCGCGCGGTCATCGACCTCGGCGGCTGATCGAAGCCTCGATAAAGCATCAAAGGGCGGACCTCACGGTCCGCCCTTTTTTCTTTGCGCAAATATCGAAAGCAAAAAGGCTCCCGATGATGGGAGCCTTTTCTTCATGCTGGTTGCGGGGGCTGGATTTGAACCAGCGACCTTCAGGTTATGAGCCTGACGAGCTACCGGGCTGCTCCACCCCGCGGCAAGATCTTCGCAAAGGTTTTGCGAAGGGAGCGCGGATATAAGCTTTTCATTTGAGGCTGTCCACCCCTGTTTCAGCCGCGAAGACCGATCGCCGCATAGGCGCGCAAGGCCCGGTCCAGATGCTCGAAAAGCATCCGCACGCGCCGGTTCGCACGCAAGGCCTCGTGCATGACGAGCCACATCTCGAGGCGAAATCCGATCTCTCGCGCCAGCACGGGAACAAGATCGCCGTCGCGCGCGGCAATTCCGGCCTGGCAGCCTCCGATGCCGAAGCCGGCACGCAGCGCATTGAGCTGTGCGTGATCGTTGTCCGTGCGCAAAGCGAATGTCTCGCGCGTAACAGGCAGCCCGCTCGATCCGAGCGAACGAAATGGGCTGGCATCGCGATCGAATCCGATGAGCGTATGCCGCGCGAGCTCCGCGATGCCGCGCGGCGTGCCGTGGCGCGCGAGATAGCGGCGGTGCGCATAGAGCCCGATCTGCACCGTTCCCACGCGTTTGGCGACGAGCGCCTTCTGGACCGGCCGGATCATACGCACGGCGATATCGGCGTCGCGCCGCGACAAATCCTGATTGCGGTTGCCGAGCGCAAGCTCGATGGCGATCTGCGGATGCTGCACATGAAAGTCCGACAGGATCGCGGGCAGCACTTCCGCGCCGACGATCTCGCTCGCCGTCAGCCGCACCGCGCCGCGCGTCTCGCCGGCTTCGCCGGACGCAGTGCGGACAAGGGCATGTGCCGCAGCCTCCATCGCTTCGGCATGAGGCGCCATATCGAGCGCACTCTGCGTCGGCACCAGCCCGCTCTGCGTCCGGGCGAACAGCTTGATTTTCAGCGCTTTCTCCAGCACATCGATATGGCGCCCAAGCGTCGGCTGCGTCAGGCCAAGCGTCCGCGCCGCGGCCGAAAGGCTGCCTTCCCGCAAAACACCGAGAAACGAGCGGTAATGCTCCCAGCCGCTGTCCATACGAAAACGTATATCAAATAGACAAGGTTGGGCAATTTCCGTTTATCCGAAACTGCGGCACGATCCGGGCATGACGACGGTTTCTTCATTCCCGCATCGCGACGCGCCGATTGCCGGCGGTGTTCGTATCATCCTGCGACTGGAGGGTCTGGCGCTGCTCACAGCTGCGCTGCTGCTTTACCGGAACACGCACGCCAGTTGGCTCGTCTTCGCCGGGCTCTTTCTGCTGCCGGACATCAGCTTCGCCGGATATCTGTTCGGTTCACGGGTCGGCGCGCTTGCCTACAATACTGCGCATTCAACGCTTGGTCCGCTCATCCTCGCCGCATTGGCGCTGGCCTATCCGTTGCCACATTCGCTTCCGATCGCACTCGTCTGGCTTGCGCATGTGGGCTTCGACCGTGCGCTGGGCTACGGGCTCAAAAAGACGACCGGCTTTCGCGACACTCATCTCGGCCGCATCGGCAATTCCCTTCAGCGATAGGAGAAAGTGCATGTTCATCGGACATTATGGCCCCGCCCTCGCCGCCAAAGCGCCCGTGAAGGCGATTCCGCTCTGGGTTCTGTTCGTCGCGGTGCAGTGGCTGGATGTGTGCTGGTCGGCGCTCGTTCTGATGGGTGTCGAAAAGGTGCGCATCGTTCCCGGCTTTACGGAAGGAAGTCCGCTCGACCTCTATTACATGCCCTATACCCACGGCCTGATCGGATCGTTGATCCTGTCATTCGTATTCGGCATGATCGCGCTCCTGTTCGTGCACGAACGGCGCATGGCCGTTGTCGCCGTCGTTGCCGGGGCGGTGTTCTCGCACTGGCTGCTCGATCTCGTCGTGCACGTTCCCGACCTGCCGCTGTTCGACGATTCTGCCAAGGTTGGTTTCGGCCTGTGGCGCTGGCTGTGGATCAGCCTGCCGCTCGAACTCATCGCGCTGCTCGCCGGCGCCATCGTCTATGTGCGCGCCATCCCGTCAAAGACGCGGCGGGGCGATGTGTGGCTCTGGCTGCTCGTTGTCGCGATGGTCGCCTTGGAACTCTATAGCGCATTCGGCCCCATACCGCCCACGCCCGCCGCCGAAGCAGAGACCGCACTGGCCGCCTATGGCCTACTTGCGTTGCTGGCCGGTCTGGTGGATTGGGGCCGGGGAACTCTGAACGGCTAAGTGGCTGACAGAAGGAGATTTTTCAGATTAGGGCTGTCTCACAATAGCGATTGCGGCGCAGCGGTTGCGCCGCTATACACCGCCCCGTCGAACCACGCCTTTTATCGTCGAAGGGAGCGTGCATGGGTACCCAACTTCCGGCCGGCTACCGGCCGTCGGAAAGCGAACCCTTTATGAATGAGCGCCAGCGCGAGTATTTCCGGCGCAAGCTCAACGGCTGGAAGGACGAGATCCTTCGCGAAAGCCGTGAGACCATCCAGAACCTGCAAGCCGAAACCGTGCCGCACGCCGATCTCGCCGACCGCGCCTCGACCGAGGCTGAACGCCAGCTCGAACTCCGCACGCGTGACCGCCAGCGCAAGCTGATCTCCAAGATCGATTCGGCGCTGCGCCGTCTCGATGATGGATCGTATGGCTTCTGCGAAGAAACCGGCGAGCCAATCTCCCTGAAGCGCCTGGACGCACGCCCGATCGCAACGCTGTCGATCGAAGCGCAGGAGCGCCATGAACGCCGCGAGAAAGTCTATCGCGACGACTGAATAACGAAACGGCCGGCGACTTATGTCGTCCGGCCGCTCGCTAGCCCCTCCGCCCACCAAAGGCGGAAGACGTTACCAGGGCATCAGAATGTCGAAGAGCTGCGAACCGTAGCGCGGCGTCTGCACGTCGCTGACGATCCCGCGGCCGCCATACGTGATGCGTGCCTCGGCAATCTGCGAAAGATCGATGGTGTTGGCGTTGGTGATGTCTTCGAGACGCACGATGCCGGTGACGGTCAGGTCGCGCAGCTCGTTGTTGATCTTCATCTGCTGATGTCCGCCGATCACGAGATTGCCGTTCGGTAGAACCTGCGTGATCAATGTAGCAAGCGTCACATTAACGCTTTCCGAACGGTCGACCGATCCTGCGCCGACGTTGGACGTATCCGATCCCATCTTCACGATGCTGCCGGGGTCCATTCCCGACGCGGCAATCGATTTCTCGAGCCCGAAGAAATTCGTGAGATTGGCATCGTCGGAATTTGTGCGCGCGCGGCTGGTGCTGTTGGAAAGCTTCGCGGCATCGGCCACCGACACGTTCACCGTCAGGATGTCGCCAACCCGGCTGGCGCGGGGATCGTGGAAGAAGCTGCGCGCGCCCGGTTGCCATAGCGAGCTGGCGCCGCGCGGCTCGGTCAGCGGCGCGGGCATCGGCAGGGGTGTGATCTGCTGGGCAACCGGAACCGACACCGGCGCCATCTTCGGGCCGCCGTCGAGTTCCTTGACACGCTCGACGGCGCTGCAGCCGGCCAGCGCCGCTATGGCGCCAAGCCCCAAAACTGTCTTCAGAACACGCAAGCTCATCTTCTTTCCTTCTTCTTATTGCCTGGCGCTGGCGATACGCGCGCGCATGCCGGGCATGGCGATGGCGTTTTCCGCGCGAACGGTTCCCGGTCCGGTGACGACCGCGCTGATCTGGCGATAGGACGCGGGGTTGAGAATGGTGACGTTGTCGCCGACGCCGCCTTCGCTCATGGCGCGGCCCATCGCGGTCAGCGTGATGCCGGGTGCATCGAACGTCATCGTCACCGTCGAACCTTTGGTGACGAGGATGGGATGGCGCACGTCGTCGTTGCGCACGCTCTCGCCCTGATGCAGCACGCGCCGCGTCTGCATGCCCACGAGCGCATCCATCGACGTCGCCGTGTTGGACATGACGCTTTCGGACGCGACCATCTGATAGGAAAGATCGGATTCGGCGATGGTCTCGCCGCGGCCGATATCGCGCGCCGGCACAACAATGCGCACGCCGGTTGCCGCGAAGGCCGGATAGGCCACGACCAGGGCAAAGACAAAGAGAAGTATCGCTTTCATGGCTTTAGGATCCTGCAAGGCGTGAGGTCATCTGCAGCATCTCGTCGGCCGCGGTGATGACTTTGGAGTTCATTTCATAGGCGCGCTGCGCGGTGATCAGCGAGGTCATCTCTTCCACCGCGTTGACGTTCGCGCCTTCGAGAAAGCCCTGCTGGATCGTGCCGTAGCCGATGGAGCCCGGAACGCCGGATTGCGGCGAACCCGATGACGGCGTCTCGGTGTAGAGATTGTCGCCGACCGCATTCAGGCCGCCTTCGTTGGGAAAGCGCGTGATCTCGAACTGGCCGACCTGCTGCGGGGCTGTCTGGCCGGGGATCGTCGCCTGCACTTGGCCCTGCGCGTTCACCGTGATGGCGGTGGCGTTCTGCGGCACGGCGATACCGGGCGCTACGACATAGCCTTTGTCGGTGACGATCTGACCTTCCGGCGACAGCGCGAAATTGCCGGCGCGCGTATAGGCGTCGGTGCCATCCGGCATGGTTATGCGGAAATAGCCCGCGCCATTGATCGCGAGATCGTAGGGGTTGCCCGTGTTGTTGAGCGTGCCCTGACTGTTGATGCGATAGACCGCGGCCGTGCGCACACCGGCGCCGAGCTGGATGCCACTCGGCAGCAGTGTTCCGGAATCGGAGGTCTGCGCGCCCGGCTGTTCCACGTTCTGGTAGAGCAAATCCTGAAATTCGGCGCGCTGCTGCTTGTAGGCCGTCGTGTTCATGTTCGCCAGATTGTTGGCGATCACTTCGACATTGGTCTGCTGCGCAAACATGCCGGTCGCCGCGATATTGAGAGCTCTCATGTCCCTTGCTCCTTAGCTGCCGGGTTGTCCGCCAAGCTTGTCAATCGCCTGGCGCAGAAGGTCTTGTTGGGATTGGGTCATCGTCGCGGTCGCCTGATAGGCGCGCATGACGTCGATCATGTGCGAGATTTCGACCACGGGCTGCACGTTCGAGCTTTCGAGCGCGCCTTGCGAGATCTTGAAATCGGCCGGCGTCGTCGGCGTCTCGCTGGTGGAGTAGAGGCTTGCGCCTTCCTTCTTCATCGCAAGCTCGCCGTTGAAGCCGGCAACGCGCAGCTTTCCGATCTGTCCGTTGCGGCCGCTAATCACGCCATCGGCGCCGATATGGATGTCGCCATCGTCATTGCTGATGGTGATCGCGCCACCATCGCCCAGAACCGGATTGCCGTCCTCGGTCACGATTTGGCCTCCGGAATCGAGCGTGAAGTGACCGTTGCGCGTGTAGCGGTCGCCAGCCGGGGTCTGCACCACAAAATAGCCCTTGCCGCTGATTGCGAGATCGAACGGTGCGCTTGTCGACTGCAGTGAACCCTGCGCCATGTTGCGCACCGTGCCCGTCTGCTGGACGAAGCTCAGCGCCTGCATGCCTTTTTGCGCTTCGGATGGCCGCACATGGGCCACGTATTCCTGGAAAGTCGGCTCCTCGCGCCGGTAGCCGGGCGTAGAGACGTTGGCGATGTTGTTCGCGATCACGTCCATCGACTGGTAAGCCGAAAGCTGCTGTGACAGCGAGATGAGTAGTGAATTGTCCATGGGGGCCGGATCCTTTCTGGTCCTTTGCCGTGGACCAGAAGGTGCAGACGCCGTGCCACCCGAAAGCTGTTGTTTTTATTGAATTTTCTGTAGCGGTCCCGGCGCGGGCGGCAGACTCTGCCGGGCCAAGCCTGCCGTTACAGACAATTTGAACCAGTTCTTAACCACGTCGCCATAACGTCCTTCCGGTATCGCGGGCAGGGGCATTCATGGCCAAAGAGGACGACGACAAGCCGGATGACGAAACGTCCGGCGGCGAAGCGCCGAAGCAAGGCTTCGTCAAAAAACTCCTCGGCAACAAGAAGCTGCTGATCATTGCCGTGGCCGGACTGGTGCTTCTGCTGGGTGGCGGCGGCGCTGGGCTCTATTTCTTTGTCTTCAGTGCGCCCAAGACGGCGGCAGGCACCAGGACGGCCGATGGCACGCCGGTAACGCCGCCCCAGGTCGCGTTCTACGACGTGCCCGACATCATCACGAATTTGCAGAGCGCCGATGGCAACCCGACCTATCTGAAACTCTCGACCTCGCTGGAACTCGACAATGCCGATGAGAAGGCGGGTTTGGCGGTCGTGATGCCGCGCGTCGTCGACCAGTTCCAGGGCTATCTGCGCGAACTCAGGATCGACGATCTGAAAGGCTCGGCCGGCGTGATCCGGCTGAAGGAAGAACTGCTCCGCCGCATCAACGTGGCGGCCGCGCCCTATCACGTGCGCGACGTGCTGCTCAAAGAAATGATCATCCAGTAGGGACCATGTCAGAAGATAGCGACATCGCGGAAACCACCGCAGACAGCGCCGAAGTCTTGGCGCCACCCACCACGCAGGGCAATGGCGAGCGCATCCTCAGCCAGGAGGAGATCGACTCGCTGCTCGGCTTCGACGTCAATCACGACGATCTGAAGGACCGCAGCGGCGCCCGCGCCATCATCAATTCCGCGCTCGTCTCCTATGAGCGCCTGCCGATGCTCGAGATCGTCTTCGACCGGCTGGTCCGGCTGATGACGACGTCGCTGCGCAACTTCACGTCGGACAATGTGGAAGTGAGCCTCGACAGCATCGCTTCCATCCGGTTCGGCGATTACCTGAACTCGATCCCGCTCCCGGCGATCCTGGCGGTGTTTCGCGCCGAGCAGCTCGACAATTACGGTCTCTTTACCGTCGATTCGAACCTGATCTATTCGATCGTGGACGTTCTGCTTGGCGGCCGCCGCGGTGCGTCGGCGATGCGGATCGAGGGCCGCCCCTACACCACGATCGAACGCACGCTCGTCCAGCGCATGATCGAGGTCATCCTCCAGGACATGTGCCACGCCTTCGAGCCGCTGGCGCCGGTGAATTTCGCGCTCGACCGGCTCGAGACCAATCCGCGCTTTGCCGCCATCGCGCGGCCCGCCAACGCCGCCATCCTCGTCAAGCTGCGCATCGACATGGAAGACCGCGGCGGGCGCACGGAGCTTCTCCTGCCTTATGCGACGCTCGAACCGATCCGCAAACTTCTGCTGCAGCAATTCATGGGCGAGAAGTTCGGCCGCGACTCGATCTGGGAAAGCCATCTGGCGACAGAACTGTGGTCGACCACCGTGGATATCGACGCGATCCTGGACGAGCAGACCATGCCGCTGAACAAGGTCATGAACCTCAAGGTCGGTGACACGGTCATGCTCAACGCGACACCGGAGAGCAAGGTCGAAATGCGCTGCCGCGGCGTTCCGCTGCTCAAGGGCCGCATGGGCCGCGTGGGCTCATCCGTCGCGATCAAGATCGACGAAGCCATCAAGCGTACCGACGCGTCGCACGCGCTCTAACGGGGGAAATATGACCGTGATGCTGACTTTTGCGCTCGAAATCGGGCTTTGCATCCTGCTTGCCGCAACGCTTGTCTATTGCGTCGTGCTCGAACGGCGGTTGATGGCCGTCCGTCAGGGCCAGCAGGACCTGAAGAACACGATCGGTGATCTGAATGCCTCGATCGAAACCGCCGCCCTGTCGCTGCGGGCGCTGCAATCGGCGGCCGGAAGCGTGGGTGAGGTTCTCGACCGCAAAGTGGCAGGCGCCCGAGCGGCCATCGATGAGTTGTCGCTTGTCGCCGCATCCAGCGAGCGCATCGCCCAGCGCATGGAGAACTCCATCGAAAGCGGCGCGAAGCCGCGCGTTCTTGTGCGCACGGCGAACGGACATCTCCCTTCCGGCAGTGTCATGGGGCGGCTCGACGCATTGAGGGCCGCAAGATGAACCTTCGCATCGTCACCCGGCACCTGCGGCTGCTTCCGGCGGTTCTGATCGCCGGTACGGTTCTGCTGGTTCTCAAGGGCGTAGGCCTTGTCCACGATGCGCGGGCCGAAGGCCAGAACGATGTTCAGGTCGCATCTGCGCTCGGCACACCGCATGAAGAGCCGGCTGCGCAGAAAGATCTCGCAAGCGACGACACCGAAACCGCGAGCGCGGCTGAAGTGGACGTCCTTTCGAGCCTTTCCCGCCGCCGGGCCGAACTCGACGCCCGCGCCCGCGACCAGACCATGCGCGAGAACGTTCTTGCGGCGACCGAGAAACGCATCGACGCCAAGATCGCGGCGCTGAAGCAGCTTCAGGTTCAGATCAATCAGATGATGGGTCAGCGCGATGCGGCGCAGGAAAAGCAGATCGCCTCGCTCGTCAAAACCTATTCGGCGATGAAGCCCAAGGATGCCGCGCGCATCTTCAACGGCCTGGACGACAATGTGCTGCTCCAGGTGGCACAGGAGATGAAGTCCGATGCGCTTGCGCCGGTGCTTGCCGCGATGAATGCTGAAACCGCGCAGAAACTCACGCTCCGCCTGGCCTCGCGACTGAACGTGCCGGAGAAAGCGACCCTCACGCCGCCGCAACCGACACTCGCACCGGCCGCAACACAGCCGCCGCCTCCGCCGGCAACGACAGCGCCGCAGGCTGCCGCACAACCCGCGCCCATATCGCAAGCAGCAACTCCTCAGGCTGCCGCGCCGCAAGCCGCACCGCCGCCGGCAAATCATGGCTAGGGCCGGGCAAAATCGCATGAAGCTGTGGCGGAACGCCCTCGCGTTCGCCGCGGCTCTGTGTTTTGCCCCGTCTGCACACGCGGCCGATTCCGTTGCGACGTCCACGGCGAACGGGTTCGCACGCCTGCTGTTCACGTTGACGCCAACAGCCCATGCCACGGCAAATGGCGACAGTGGCGTGGTCACCATCAGCTTCGACCGAAAGGTCGCACTCGATGCCACGACTTTGAGCCAAAGCCTTTCGGCCTACGTCTCAAATGTTCGCGCCGATGCGGACGGAACGACATTCCGTCTCGCGCTCGTGCAGCCGGTGCATGTCCACAGCAGCGCCTCCGGCGACAGGATCGCGATCGATCTCGCGCCCGCAACCTTCGCCGGAACGCCGCCCGACCTGCCGCCCCCTCCCCCGCCCAAACAGGTCACGGCCGTCGATCCGGCAAAACTCGACACCGTGAAAGTCCGCACCGGCGCCTATCAAAATTTCACGCGCATCGTGTTCGACTGGCCGAAAGAAGTGCCCTATTCCGTGTTTCCGGGCGCGGGCAAGCTCACCGTTCGTTTCGACGCGCTAGCACATCCCGATTTCTCCGCGCTTCAGAAGCAGACGCCGCCCTGGGTGAAGAATGCGTCGTGGCATGTCGCTGGCAAAGGCATCATCGTCGAGTTCGAGACCGACACCGATTCCGGCTATCACGATTTCCGTGACGGTGCGCGTGTCGTGCTCGACGTGCTGGCGCCCAAGGCCGACGCCGATTCCTATACGCCCCCGGGCACCGCAAAGGTGAAGCCGACGCTGGTCGCCGCGGCATCCCCAAAGAACAACGCCGTCACGAATACGCAGGCGCAGGTCATCGCCGACACAGCTGCGAAGCTGAACAATCCGGCGGCCACGGCTCCCGCAACCTCTGTTAAGGCGGTCCCCGTCTCCGCCGTTGCACCGGCACAAGCACAGTCCGCGTCCGCCCCAACACCGGCGCCAGCCGCCACGCCGCAGCAAGCGGCTCCAACGCCAGCCGCAACAGCGGCCGCCTTGTCGGCCGACGGCCAGGTCACGCGCGATGGCGCGATCCTGACAATGCGCGGCATGGCCCATGGCGGTTCCGCGGTGTTCATCCGAAGCATGACCGCCTGGGTGGTGCTGCAGGACGCGCCAGCGCTCGACATCACCAAGCTCAGGGCCCAGCTGGCCAACTTTCCGGCCTCCATCGATGCCACCAGTGGCAACGGCGTCAGTGTCCTGCGGATCGGCCTCAAGCAACCCGAACAGATTGCGGCGTTCGCGGATGGACCGAATCTGAAAGTTGTGATCTCGCCGCAGGTGTCGCCCAATGCGATGGCGATCGACTTCACACGCGATCAGGACGACCCGGCCCATTCGTCGCTTTCGACGCTACTGGGCGGCGCTTCGCATCCCGTCACGCTGTCGGACCCTGTTGTAGGCGATGATATCGTCGTCGTTCCGGCCACAGCCGGGCGTGCGATGATCGGCGAGCGCGCCTTCGCCGAGTTCACCATCCTGAAGACGGCGTCCGGTCTCGCCGTGCAGCCTTTCGTCGACGATCTTTCGGTCACCGCGAACGATACGCGCGTCATCATCGCACGTCCCGCCGGTCTGGCGCTTACTCCCGATACGATGCCGATGGCCGTGGCATTGCCGGACGCGCTGGCGCGCCGCGACGATGCGCAGAGCTATCTCGATTTCGCGGGCTGGCGGCGCGCCTATGGTGGAAGCTTCCTCGCGACCGAGCGCCGGCTGCGCGCAGCAGCCGCCAGACGAACATCGCAGGGCGCCAACCAGGCACGCCTCGCCTTGGCGCGCTTCTATCTCGTCAACGATTTCGCGGCCGAGGCGCTCGGCACCATTAAACTGATGCAGGCGACGGATGCCGCGCTCGCAAACGACCGCCGTCTGCTGCTCATGCGCGCCGTCGCCAATTACGAGATGGGCCGCTACCGCGACGCGCATAACGATGTCGCGGGATCAATCTTCAATTCCGACCGTCATGCCGCTCTGTGGCGCGGACTGATCGAAGCCGCGCTCGAAGACTGGAACGGGGCGCGAGCCGATCTCGACAATGCCGGACCCATCTTGAATCGCTATCCCGCCCAATGGCAGGCACGCGCGCGCATCGCTGCGGCGGACGCGGGGCTTGGCCTCGGCCACCCGGAAATGGCCGATGCGGCGCTATCACGGATACCGGCAGAGATTCCGGCCGCGCTGATGCGCGCCGCCCAGGTCGACCGCGCACGGCTCTATGCGGCCCAGGGGCGAGGGGCCGAAGCAGCCGAACTGTTCGCTTCCGTCGAACACAGCGGCGACGAAGGCGAAGGGGCCCGCGCCACTTTCTATCGGGTCGAAGCCGCTCTGGCCGATAAGAGCATCTCTGCCGGAAAAGCGATCGATACGCTTGAGAACCTACGCTATCGCTGGCGCGGCGACGCGCTGGAACTGAAAACCCTGCGCAAGCTGAGCGCTCTTTATTTCGCAAAACGGCAATGGCGGGACGGTCTGCATACTCTGCGCCTCGCCGCGCAAAACAGCGCCAACGACGATTGGGCGCGCTCCGCGCAGGACGACATGCGCGCGGCGTTCGTGAAACTGTTCCTGAAAGGCGGCGTCGATGGCATGCCGCCGGTACAGGCGCTGTCGCTGTTCTATGACAACATTGACCTGACGCCGATCGGCCCCGATGGCGACGAGATGATCCGGCGCATGGCCGACCGTCTCGCCTCTGTCGATCTACTCGGACCTGCCGCCGATCTACTCAAATATCAGATCGACAAGCGTATCGACGGCGTCGCGCGGGCGCAGGTTGCCACCAAACTGGCGGCAATCTATCTCTCGGATCACAAGCCCGAGCTTGCGCTCAACACGATTCGCAGTACTTCGATCAGCACGCTGCCCGACAACGTCCTGCATCAGCGGCTATTGCTGCAGGCCCGCGCGCTCGCCGATCTCAAGCGATGGGACGATGCGATCGAACTGATCGCCGTCGACAAGTCGACCGACACCGGGCGTCTTCGCGCCGATATCTATTGGCAAAGCGGCAACTGGCCGCTCGCGGGCCACATGGCGGAAGAATCGCTTTCGACACGCTGGAGCGACACGATCCCCTTAACGCCCGAAGACCGCCAGCAAGTGATGCGCGCCGCCGTCGCCTATTCGCTCGCCAATGACGAGGCATCGCTCGACCGGTTGCGCCAACATTTCGAAGCGAAAATGAAGACCGGACCCGATGCGCAAGCCTTTCAAGTCGTAAGCGACCGGATTGACGATCACAGCATTGCCTTCCGCAACGCCGCCGCGCAAGTCGCCTCCATCGACGTGCTGCAGAGCTTCATGAAGGAACTGCGCGCGCAAACGTTGGTGGCAGAGACGAATTAGACTGGCAGGGTTTCTTGCCTATGCCTGAAGGCCACCGGCGGTCCTAGCTCGGTTCGCGCACGGCCTTTGCGATCTCGACGGCGTCGAGCCAGGTGAGCGCGCGGGTCGCGATCTGTTCCCAGCCTTTTTCGCCGATCAGCCAGTGGCTGAAGCCTTCAAACTGTTCGAACTGGGCGCGGCCCTGGTAACGCGCGGCGATACGCGCCACGGTGGACGGCGGGTTGATGCGGTCATCCGAACCCACAAGACACAGCACTGGACAGGTCACGTCGCGAGCGCGCACATGCGATGCGCGGCGCATATCGAGCGCCCATTGCATGACTTCGAACGTCGCGTGCCCCGATTCCGGCACGAAGCGCGCATAGACGGCGCGGCGCTCTTCCTTGCCGAGCTTGTCCAGCGCATTGGCGCGCGCGACACGCGAGTTGGGCGCGATCGATCCGCTGAAGTAATCGCCGGTCAGCAGAAGCGTCTGGGCGGACGCGACCTCGAACAGTGTCGATGGCAGCACGCCCCAGGGCGCGGACGGCGCGAGCAGCACGCAGGCGCGCGCAAGGCCGCGGGCCGCCAGCATCTGCGCAAGCAATCCGCCCATCGAATGCCCGACCAGGACCGGCGTTTCTGGGAGCGCCTTGATCAGTTTCTCCAGATCGGCGGCATAGTCGATGAGACTGGTCTTGCCCAGTGCCGCCGGCGGCTCGCGGCCACAATCGTGATAGCGCAGGGTCGGCGCCGTGACCGCATACCCTTTCGCCTCGAAGGGCTTGCGGAAATTGTCGAACGCCCAGCCGCCGCAAAAGGCGCCATGGATCATGACGATGGGAGAGCGCTTGGATTTGGCCATCAGTTCGCGAACGCCAGATCGCGGAAGGCTTCGATGACCTTGGTATAGGTGTCGCGCTTGAACGGAACGATCATCCGCGGCAGCGCTTCCATCGCCAGCCACTTCCATTCCGCGAATTCGGGTTCTTCGGTGTTCACGTCGATGTCGCTGTCCTTGCCGGTGAATCGCATCGCGATCCATTTCTGCCGCTGGCCACGATAGCGCCCCTTGAGCGCCGCGCCGAGCAGATGCTGTGGCAGATCGTAGGTCAGCCACTCCTCCATCTCACGCAGAGGCTCGGCCTTGTTGGTTCCGATCTCCTCCTTGAGCTCACGCAGCGCTGCTTCGCATGGCGTTTCCTTGCCGTCGATGCCGCCTTGCGGCATCTGCCAGCCTTCCACCGTCTGGTCGATGCGGCGGCCGACGAATACGAGGCCTTCGGCATTGATCAGCATCACGCCCACGCAGGGGCGATAGGGCAGATCGTCGTGATTCAAGAGATGGCCCAAACGGGGCATGGCGGAGAGAGCTCTTACTTTGGCTGCCTGACTATGGCCGAAGCGGGCACCAGAACAAAGCCCCGCGCGGAAAGTCCCTGTGCCCAACGCGCAACACGGTCGATGGTAACCGGATAGAGGAAACCAGAACCGGCGGCACTGCCGCCACTCCGCGCGGAGTCTTCGAGCGCGGTCAGGCGGCGATCGATTTCCATCGCGGTCTGGATCGTATCGATGGTGGATTGAGCCTGTGCATAAGAGAGGCCCGCATGCGGCGCGACATCGGGTACGGCCGAATGCGCGGCAGCACCATTGTCATAGAAGAAAAGACCGCGACGCGCGAGATAGGTGAGCGCCGGCTCGAGCGAGACCGGATCGGTGAGGAACCGGCCTCCCAGAAGATTGGTGACGCCGGCATAGCCGGTGAAGCGCGTCATCGCCCAGTTCAGCCGCTGGGTGTTGGCATCGTCGGTGGCACCAGAGCGCAGCGTGTGCGGACCTAGGTCGCTGTCCGGGAAGTCGTAGGATTCCATCGGCACTTCGAGGAGCACCTCATGGCCGGCATCGCGCGCCTGACTCACCCAGCGCTGCACGTCCGATTCGTAAGGCGCGAAGGAGAGCGTCACCTGAGCGGGAAGGCTCTTCAGTGCCGCATCGGTAGCTTTGGCGCTGATACCCAGCCCGGAGATCACAAGTGCGATGCGCGGACGGCCATCGGCCGCGACCGGCGGCGCGTAAGCGCGCATCGGTGTGGTGCCGTCGACCGCGATCCGCGGCAGAGGTCCGGCTGGCGTATTCTCGATAAGCGTGGGATCGGCGATCAGCGCATGACCCGCGAAAACCCGTTGCGTGATCTGAGGTCCCGATGCTGGAGCGGCCGGTTCGCTTGCGTTGGGCACCGCTGCCGGCGTCTGCGCGGCTGCCGCTGCTTTAGCGGATCGCGCCACGCCGTGCCGGGTGGCTTTCGGAACCTCGCCGAGCACGACCGGATCGTCGGCGTGTGGGTCGCCCAAGAACGTGATGCCGACGCCGAGCGCGATCAGAACGACGAACAGTGCCAGCCAGGCAAGCGCGAGCGGATGCGGTACGCCCCGCTCCGCCGCGCTTTCGTCGAACGTGATGTCCGCGGCGGCCATGGGCACAAACTGCGCCCGATATGGTTACGCCGCGGTTAATCGAGGCTTGCGGTGCTTTCGGTTTCCATCCGAAGACCACCCTTCCCTTGAGGGAGGGTCGAACGTCATTGCGTCATTTCAATTCGGAGCGGTGCTTAATCCGCCTGTCCGCCCTTGGCCGAGGCGACCGTCGTCTTGCCGCGTAGGAGATCGAGCGCATAGGAAAGCTGGAAGTCCTCGATCTTCTTGTCCTTGGGCGGACGGATCACGACGGCATCCGGCTTCTTGATGACGGGTTCGCCGACGAGATGGCCGGGAAGATCGGCCTCGCTCGGGCGCGCGATCTTGGGCGTCTGTTCCTCGTCGCCCTGTGCGACCGCGATATCGGGGATGATGCCCTGCGCCTGGATCGAATGGCCGGACGGCGTGTAGTAGCGCGCCGTGGTCAGACGCAGCGCACCGCCGCCTTCGCCGAGCGGGATGATAGTCTGCACGGAACCCTTGCCGAACGAGGTCATGCCGACGACGGTCGCGCGCTTGTGATCCTGCAGCGCGCCCGCGACGATTTCCGACGCCGACGCCGTTCCCGCGTTCACCAGAACGATGACGCGCTTGCCGTCGGTGATGTCGCCGGGCTTGGCGTCATAGCGCTGCGTGTCGTCGGGATGACGGCCGCGCGTGGAAACGATCTCGCCAGAGGTCAGGAGATCGTCCGACACCTGCACCGCCTGATCCAGAAGACCGCCGGGATTGTTGCGCAGGTCGATGACGTAGCCTTTGAGGCCCGGACCGATCTGCTTCTTGAGTTCGCGGATGCCGCGCTCCATGCCGCTCGCGGTCTGTTCGTTGAAGCCGGTGAGACGGATATAGGCGACGTCGCCTTCGCGGTGCCATTTGGCGCTGTCGACGCGGATGATCGCGCGCGCGAGCGTCACGTCGAACGGCTTCTTCTGGCCGGTACGCAGCACGGTGAGTGTCACTTTCGAGCCTGACGGCCCCCGCATCTTGTCGATCGCGTCGTTAAGACCGAGACCCTGGATCGAAACACCATCGATGCCGGCAATGAAATCGCCCGGCTTCAATCCCGCCTTGGCGGCCGGCGTATCATCGATGGGCGAAATCACCTTGATCAGGCCGTCTTCCATTGTGACTTCGATGCCGACGCCGCCGAATTCGCCCTTGGTCTGGATCTGCATGTCGGCGTAGTTCTTGGGATCCATGTAGCTCGAATGCGGATCGAGCTCGCTGACCATGCCTTCAATCGCGGCGTTGACGAGCTCGCTGTCCTGTACGGGACGCACGTAATTGCGGCGCACGCTGTCGAACGCCTGGCTGAAAAGATCGAGTTGTCGGTAGGTCGACATATCGTTCGCGCCGCGCGCGGCCGGGAGTAGTGCCAAGGCGCCACCAAATCCGATCAGCACACCGGAAGCGACGAAAGCGAAACGTTTCATGATCTTTGTGCCTTCCTCAATTCAACCGCGAGCCATGGCGCCGGATTGACGCCATGTCCGTTCTGACGCAGTTCGAAGTACAGCCGGGTATCCCGGCCAATTTTCGGCATTAGTCCAACCGGTTCGCCCGCCAAAACCTCATCCCGAGGCCGCACATCAACCCGGCCCAGTCCAGCCAGGACCAGATCGTATCCAGTGGTTAACTCCAAGATCAAGACTTGTCCCGTCTTATGGTAAGGACCGGCGAAAAGAACTTCGGAGTCGGCCGGCGCGATCACTCGCGCCCCCGGTTCCACGGCCAAGGTCAGACCGGGCGCCCGTGCGCCGCCGACACCTTCCATACCGCCCGGAACTTCATGGCCGACGACCGGCATCAACAGCGAACGCGGGCGCAGAACCGCGCCCGGGCCGGCCGCTTGCGCGGCCACGAGCGTGATGTCCGTCTGCTGTGGCCGGGACCGGAGTTGCGCCACTTTTTCCAGCAAAGCCTTGAGGTCCGCCGCGGCGAGCGCAGCTTTCGCGAGCCTTCCTTCGAGGTCGCCATAGTGGCTGGCGGCGGCATCGGCCTCTGTCTGTTTCATCGCGAGAAGTTGATCCAGCTGGTCGCGGGCCGTGGCGAGCTTCGCCCCGTTTCGCACGCCATCGGCGCGACGCTGAATTAATTGCTCGCGCGTCTTCTTTAATGTGGCGATGCGCCGCGCCAGCCCGGCCGCCTGACCATAAACATTCGGCAACGAAGCACCCACCAGCATCGCGCTGCGCGCGGCGCCCAGCGCGTCGTCGGGCCTCAGCGCCAGCGCCGGCGGCATGTCGTGCTGCAGCCTTTCGAGGATCGCCAGCAGCCTGGTCACCGACACGCGGTCGCGCGCGAAACTCGCGGAGAGCTTTTCGTTTTCCGCCGCGAGACGGACGATATCGGCATCAAGCTGAAGCTTCTCGGTTTCAAGATCGACGACACGCGCCGCCGTGGCGATCAGCTTGCGCTGCAATTCGACGGCCTGCGCCTTCAGCGTGTCGCTCTTCTGCTTCGCCTCCGTGACGGCGGGGCGGTCGTGGATGATCTGGCTCTTGAGTGCGTTGAACTGTTCTTTGGTGGACGGCCCTTTAAGGATTTCCTTCGCAGGCAGCGCATGACTGAGATCGGCGGCGGGTTCAGGCGCGGCAACAGCCTGTTGTGGCGCCGGTGCCTTCGCCTCGCATTTCAAGATCGTATGCGCCTTCTTCGCGCCATGACGTGGCACCTGCACGCGCGCGCAATTCGTCTGCGGCTTGGGTGTTGGAACCGGATGCGTCTTCGCAAGGGCAACCGCCGGCGCGCCCAACAAGGCGAGCAGGGGAAGCACACGAAAGAACCGGCGCATCATGCTTTTTGTGTTTGTGCCTTTACCGCGCCGATGCGCGCTTCCAGGACCTTCGGGTCGCCGAGGTAGCGTGCCTCCTCAGCTTTAAAGGAATCGTTGAGCCGGTAGGCACGGGGGATTCCGGTCGGGACGTCGATGCCCGCAATGGCGTCATCCCCGATATTTTCCAGATGTTTCATCAACGCGCGCAACGAGTTGCCATGGGCTGCGATCAGCACGCGCTTTCCCGCCCGAAGTTCCGGCAGGACCGTCCTGTCCCAATATGGCATGACGCGCGCGAGCACATCTTTAAGGCTCTCGCTGCGCGGCAGGTCGGCATCGGGAACGCTGTTATAGCGGCGGTCGCCGCGCGGATATTCCGGCGAGTCGAGATCGACCGGCGGCGGCGGGGTGGCATAGGAACGGCGCCAGATATGGACCTGTTCCGCACCGAAGGCCTCCACCGACTGGCGTTTGTCCTTGCCCTGCAGCGCCCCGTAGTGGCGCTCGTTCAGCCGCCAGTGCTTGATGACGGGCAGCCACATCCGGTCCATTTCATCGAGCGCGAGCCACAGCGTCTTGATCGCGCGGCTGAGCAGCGAGGTGAATGCAATGTCGAAATCGATTCCGGCCTCGGCCAGCGTGCGGCCGGCCTCGCGTGCCTCGCGCTCGCCGAGTTCGGTCAACCGCACGTCGCGCCAGCCGGTGAAGAGGTTGAGCTTGTTCCATTCGCTCTCGCCATGGCGGACGAGAACCAACTGATATCCTGGGGGTTTGTTCAAAGGGTGCCCGCTTCGCTGCGTCCCGCCGAGAAATACGCGTTCGGGCAGGCCCTGTCACGCCATAACAATCGTGCCCAAAATCGCTACGCCACGGCGCGGTAAGTGCGCGAGAGACCTTCTATATTGGCCTCCGCAAATCCCTCCTTTGGAACCCCTCATGCCCGCGCCGCGACCGTCGAAAACCATGATCGGCAACCATGTGCTGAAGCCCGAAACCCTGATGCTCAGCTATGGCTATGACCCTTCGCTCTCCGAAGGGGCCGTCAAGCCGCCGATATTTCTGACCTCAACCTTCGTTTTCAAATCCGCCGAGGAAGGCCGCGACTTTTTCGACTACGTCTCGGGGCGCAAGCAGCCGCCGGAAGGCACGCCTGCCGGGCTCGTCTATTCGCGCTTCAACCATCCCAACAGCGAGATCGTGGAGGACCGGCTCGCGGCCTACGAAGGCACGGAGACCTGTATCCTGTTCTCCTCGGGCATGTCGGCGATCTCGACCACGATCCTCGCCTATGCACGGCCCGGCGACGTGATCCTGCATTCGCAGCCACTCTATGGCGGCACCGAGACGCTGATGACGAAGACGCTTTCGGGCTTCGGCATCGGTTCGGTCGGGTTTGTCGACGGCATCAACGAGGTCGCCGTGCGCGAGGCGGCTGCGCAGGCGCGCAAGAAAGGCCGCATCTCCATCATCCTGATCGAAACCCCGTCGAACCCGACCAATTCGCTGGTCGATATCGCGCTGATGCGGCTTCTGGCTGAGGAGATTGCGGGCGAACAAGGCCATCGCCCGATCATCGTCTGCGACAACACGCTGCTCGGCCCCGTGTTCCAGCGGCCGATCGAGCATGGCGCGGACGTCTCGGTCTATTCGCTGACGAAATATGTCGGCGGACATTCGGATCTCATCGCGGGCGCCGCGCTCGGCAGCAAGGCGATCATCGAGCCGATCGAGTCGCTGCGCGGCGGCATCGGTACGCAGCTCGATCCACACACGTGCTGGATGCTCGGACGTTCGCTCGAAACGCTCGGACTGCGCATGGAACGCGCCAACGACAACGCTAAGAAGATCGCAGAATTCCTGCGCGATCATCCGAAAGTCTCGAAGGTGCATTATCTGCCGTTCCTGGAAAAAGGCTCGCCGGCACAGGAGGTTTTCACGCGGCAGAGCACCGGCGCGGGTTCGACGTTCTCCTTCGACATCAAGGGCGGTGAGAAGGAGGCGTTCGCGTTCCTCGACGCGCTGCAGATCTTCAAGCTTGCGGTCAGTCTTGGCGGCACGGAGTCGCTCGCGAGCCATCCCGCAGCGATGACGCATTCCGGCATTCAGGCCGCCGTGCGCGCGCGCATCGGGATATTGGAGACCACGATCCGCCTTTCCGTTGGCATCGAGGATGCCGACGATCTGATCGCCGATCTGACACAGGCGTTGGGTGCGGCAGCGTAGGTTTGTGCCTGGGTTGATCGGGCTTTTCGACAAACTTCGGCACAACGATTTGTTGGCTATCGTGCAAAGTCCCTTCTTGAGCGTGATAACCGCCTTCGACAGGGATTGCACGCGCGTGGGTTGTCGCCCGCGCCAGCGGGATGTTCTCAAGGGGCTAATGGACATGAAACGCCTAAAGGCTGCTGCGCTTTTGTGCAGCGCGACACTTGCTTGCGTCAGCGGGGCCGTTTCTTCATCGCTTGCAGCCGGGACCGTTCCGGGCTGGCCATTGTATCTCGCCATGGGCGCCGTCGGCGGCCTCTGGGGCGGCGGCAACACCACCAACGTCATCAAGAATTTCAGCAATACCGATGACCATGGCTGGCTAGCCGGCAAGATCATCAATTACTACAAGCACCCCGTGAATATCCCGGGCAACTGACAGCGACGTCCAGCTCAACTGGACAAGCATCGGATCGGGCGGTATCGGCAACGGTACCGCCCGTCGCATTTTCATAGCAGAATAATCCCATCGTCGAGCGTATAGCGGCCGCCCTTCAGCGGTGGATCGAAGGGTTTGGCGATGATCGCGTGTGGCACGACAATGCCGTCTGCGACTGCGCCGCGCGCGATAACATCGAGGCAGGCGCTCCGCTCCGGCTCGAAATCCGGATCGAGTCCGAGACGATCCTCGCGAAAGCCGACGCTCTCACTACGTGCACAGAGTGCACGGAAGAGTTCCACCATCCCGTCGCTGGAGATGTGATTGGCATAGAAGCGCGTCTCCCCGCAGAGATAGTGCGATCCCTCGGCCCAAAGGAAAATCCATCCCGCGGTCGCACGATCCATATCCGCCTGCTCAAGAAGCCAGGGCAGGAACCCATGATGATCGCCGCGATAGGCGAGCGCCGCCTGTGCCGCCTCGTGCCAGAGGGCCGGATCGTGCCGCGACTTCACCCAAGCGACGTGTGCCGCTTCGGACATGTCGATCTCTTCGAATCCCGCCATGCCGCCACACTTTGTTGCCGCGACCCGGAAGCGTAAAGTCCTTGAGGCATCGGCGATAGTGGCGGAGCGAGGCGCAGTCACTGTCGAACCCGCCGAAGCAAGCGAACAGGAGAGGACACCGTGGGCAAGTTCGTCATCGAACCGCATTTCCGCCTGCAAGAATGGGTGGCGGAGGAGAAAGGCTATTTCCGGAACGAAGGGCTCGATTACGAATTTCGCGAGACAGTGCGGGCATCCGACGGCAAGGTCCACGACAAGGGCGACAAGGTCGGCGCCATGCAATCGTTCGAGACCGGCCGCGCGTCGGACGTATCATGCGCCTGTCACTGGACCGTCAATGTCGCGGCATCCAAAGGTCACGGCAAGCTGTACAGCGATCTCTATTCGGTGGCGCCCGGCGGCATCTTCGTCGCCGCCGCTTCGGCGATCAAAACGCCGGCCGATCTCGCTGGCGTGCCTGTATCGGTCGGGTACCAGTCGGGCAGTCATTACGCCACGGTGCAGACGCTCGAACAGTTCCTCAAATCGGGCGAGATCAACCTTACCTATGCCGATGGCATGCTGTTCGCACGCATGGAGAAGCTGATCGACGGCACTGCCCCCGCGGTCAATCTGTTCAGTGGACCGTACTACTTCGCGGAGCAACTCGGATTCCGGAAGGTGATCGACACCACTTTCATGATCGCCACCATGATCCACGGCACTCCGGACCCGGAAGACCTGCGCAAATTCTTCCGCGCGCTGCGCCGCGCGCAACGCGATATCGATCTGAGGCCCGAGCTTTACACGCACTATTATCGCAACGAATTCCCCGAGCGCTTCCACGCCCGGATGGATACGCGGCGCTGGGGTCCCGGCGAACGGCTGGTGTTCGAGCCCTATACCGAGGCGGCGTTCGAGGAATCGCGCAACTGGATCACCGCCCACAGCATTTTCGAGGACAATAATCTAGGCGCTCACCGGTACGATGAGGCAACTGTCTCGCTGCGTTGAGTTGTTGGACAACCGCGATCAACAATCACATCAGGACTGTCGTTTTGAGGGCGGGCAGTCGGGTTCTAAGACAGGTTGTGTTGGCCGGCGCATAGAAATATCTTTGTTCACCCACCGAGCCCAGAGTCCCATGCTCAAAGCGCTTCCGAAGTTCGACAAGATCCTGTTAGCCATCGCAATTGCGCTCCTCGCAACCACGCAGGCAAGCGCAGATTTTCGGGTTCTTTATGCTTTCGAAGGTGAGAATGACGGCGGATTTCCGAGATCAAGGCTGGCATTGGATCACACCGGCAACTTATACGGAACAACGTCTATTTATGGCGCCACAGATAACGGCACGATCTTTCGCGTAAGCGCCCAAGGCAATCTGGCCACGCTTTATTCTTTCGGTTCTAAGAACTCAAACGGCACTGGGTATCTCCCCGCTCCTTCAGCGCTATTCATAGATGAGACGGGAACCCTCTTCGGAACCACCCCGCAGACCATCAGTACAGGCAAGAATCACTGCACCGCCGATTGCGGCTCCGTGTTCAAGCTTACCCCCGACGGCGAGGAGGTCGCGCTGCACACGTTCGAGAACAGGATGGTGACCGACGGCAAGGGGCCCGTCGGGCGCCTGGCGTTAGACGATGCGGGCAACTTTTATGGCGCAACGCAAAACGGCGGAAGCAAAAAAATATGCTACGGAGGCGGCTGCGGAACAGTTTTCAAGATTGCGCCAGACGGAACAGAAACGATTCTGCACGTCTTCACAGGTGGCAGAGACACCGGCTTTGTGCCGCAATCCGGGTTGGTTAGAGATCAGATGGGCAATCTCTATGGGACCGTAGATATCTACCAAGGTTCGGCCGTCTACAAAATCGCGCCCGATGGATCAGCAAGAGTAACGCGACTTGAGTTCGGCGGGGCTGTTGGCGATTTGATCATAGACAAGAAGGGTAATCTTTACGGCGAAGAAGGTGGGTACGGCTATAGCGTGATTTATGCGCTTACGCCGGAAGACAAGCAAACGACGCTCTACAGGTTTTATTATGGCAGCACTGACGGGTCCGAGCTGGCAGGTGGGCTTCTCCGGGATAAAGCTGGAAACCTCTATGGCGTTACGGCGGACGGTGGCGATCTGAACTGCAAAAAAGAAGTTGGCGCATATGGCTGCGGCACGGTGTTCAAGCTTGCACCAGATGGCACGAAGACAACCCTGTACGCGTTTCACGGCGGCAACGATGGGTTCTATCCCACGGGTGGCGTCGTCGCCGACAAATCTGGAAATCTTTATGGCACGACAGTGTATGGCGGCGATAACACGAAGTGCGGCAGTTTAGGATGCGGAACTGTTTTCGAAATAGCGCCTTAAATACCTTTCCATCTGACGCTAGCTGAGTCGGATCGCCGCGCCTCCATGAATGTCTGATGGCAGGTAATCCTCGGACCCGACCGTTCGAATGCGACTGGGACGGGAATGCCGGGACAAAATTGCCGGGCGCGGGAGAAGCCAAGTCCCACCACGCGCTAACCTTCTGATATAAAATGCTTATTTCTCAGGTCAGTCAGGCACAGAACTGGCAAGAGGCGGGCAGCCATAAAGAAGAGCAGAACCCGCTCATGCCGAAGCCGCGCGCTTTCCTGACCCGCCTGTCCGCTCTCGCCGCCTTTGCTCTGCTGGCGTTTGCGCCCCAGGCCGAGGGCTATTCCCGCGTCAAGGACCTCGTCGATGTCGAGGGCGTGCGCGACAACATGCTGGTCGGTTACGGCCTCGTGGTCGGCCTCAACGGCTCGGGCGATTCGCTCAAGAACGCGCCGTTCACCCAGCAGAGCATCCAGACCATGCTCGAACGCCTGGGCGTCAACACGCGCGGCGAGACGATGCAGACCAAGAACACCGCCGCCGTGATGGTGACGGCGAACCTGCCGGCCTTCGCGGCGCAGGGCACGCGCATCGACATCTCGGTGAGCGCGATGGGCGACGCCAAGAGCCTTCAGGGCGGAACCCTTCTGGTGACGCCGCTGTTCGGCGCCGACGGGCAGACCTATGCGCTCGGCCAGGGCCCGGTCACGATCGGTGGCTTCACGGCGTCAGGAGAAGCCGCGAGCGTCACGCGCGGTGTACCGACAGCGGGACGCATCGCCAATGGTGCGATCGTAGAGCGCGAGGTGCCGTTCGCGCTCGCGAGCCAAAGCAATCTTCGCCTGTCGCTGCACAACCCCGATCTCACGACCGCGTCGCGCATCGCCTCTGCGGTGAACAGTTTTCTCGGCGCGAGCCTTGCCGATGTCAGCGATCCGGCGACGGTGCATATCAGCGTGCCGCAGGCCTATCCGCACGGCGTCGTGGGACTTCTGACCGACGTCGAACAGGTGAAAGTCAATCCCGATCAGGGCGCGAAAGTCATCATCGATGAGCAATCCGGCGTGATCGTGATGGGATCGGATGTGCGCATCTCCACCATCGCCATCGCACAGGGCAATCTCACCATTCGCGTGACCGAGACGCCGGAGGTCAGCCAGCCCGCTCCATTCTCGAAGGGCAAAACGACCGAAGTGCCGCGCACCTCGATCCAGGTCGACGACAGCAAGGGCAATAAGATGGCCGTGCTGAAGGATGGCGTGAGCCTGCAGAGCCTGGTCGATGGGCTGAATGCGCTGGGCGTCGGGCCGCGCGACATCATCTCCATCCTGCAGGCGATCAAGGCGGCCGGCGCGCTGCAGGCCGAGATACAGGTGATCGGATGAACGCGGAGATCGAAGGCGCCGTCGCGTTCGCGCAGAGCCGTCCGGTCATGACGCCGAAAGCGACCGCCGACGCGGCCGCGGCGAAGAAGGTCGGCCAGCAGTTCGAAGGCGTGCTGATGTCCCAGATGCTCAACGACATGTTCGCCGGCGTGAAGACCGACGGCATGTTCGGCGGCGGCGAAGGCGAGGAGATGTTCCGTTCGCTCATGGTCGACGAATACGCCAAGCAGATCACCACCCAGGGCGGCGGTCTTGGTCTCGCCGATGTCGTGACGCGCGAGCTTCTGAAACGCCAGGAGACGATCCAGTGACGGCCGACGCCAACGAGATGCGCATCGAACGGCTGATCACCATGGCGGAACGCCTGGTGGAAGCATTGGAGAGCGATATCGCCGCGCTCAAGGCCGGTAACGCGCGCAACCTGCGCACCATCGAACCGGAGATCCTGAAGCTCTCCGCGCTGTATAGCCGTGAAGCCGCCGGCCTCAACCCGGACGCCGCCAAAAGCGCGCCTGCGGAATTGCGCAAACGCCTGTTTGCCGCGACGGCGAAGTTTCGCGACACACTGGCGTCGCAGACGCGCCTGCTCACGCGCATCCGCGGCGCCAGCGAAGGCATGGTGCGCGCCGTTGCTGACGAGATCGAACGCCAGCGTGCGCTTGTGCGCACCTATGGGCCGGCATCGACAACGTCGCGTCCCAGCGGCGCGATCATCTATAACAAAGTGGTTTAAGCCAGCCGCGCGAACAGCTGGGCTTCGAGACCGGCTGCAAAGCTCGCCCAGCGGTTTGCGAGCGCAAGATATTCTTCGCGGATGGCAGGCTCATCCGTCGCCCGCGCGCGCGCGCGCAGCAGATCGGCCTCGATCCGAAACTTCGCGGCGCGGCCGATCAGATCATAAGCATCGCCGGATCGTTCTTCGCGCACGCCGGAGCTCACAAAGGCTGTCCCCTCGTCGGCATAAGGCTCCACAAGCAACGCAGCGCGACCCACGCGAATCCTCAAAGCGGAAAACGGCCGAAGCCCGGATGAAGTGTCTCAACGCACGATCACGCTTCGTAGCTCACACTTGTGTGAGAAATTTGCCGGTGCTGACACAATTCTGAGAGCAATTGCCAAAGAACTGATTTTGGCCCATGCGCGGCGCGTGGATGCGGCAATGCATCCAGCGCAGAGCTTATAAAAAGGATGCCAGTTAGCTGCTGCTTCCGCCAAACATATTGAGCGCGAGCGTATAGTTCGCGAGTTGCGCGGTGGCATAAGCGGAGGGCGGCGCATTCGCGATCGGGGAACTTGCCGTTCCCACGTGTGATGCGGTCGGCGCCGGCATATTTTCGGTCTGATAGATCTTCTGAATGTTTGTCAGCACGCTCAGAAGCTGGGCGCGCGCCGCGCCACCGCCCGAGGCCGTCGAGATATCCATATTGTTCGCAAGTCCCAGTCCATAGGCGGTGGAGGTGCTTGCGGTGGACGAAACCGCGGGAGTCGAGCTTCCACTGGAGGTGTTGGTCAGGGTCTGTGGCGTTAGGCCGAGACGCGCGAGCGCGTCGGAATTCGCGGGGCCATTGATCAGGGTTGCGGTGACGCCGGCGTTGACGGCGATCTTCAGCGTCTCGCCACCAGAGCCATAGGACACCGAAGCCTTGCCGGCGTTCTGCAGCTCGATGTTGATCTTGTTCGCAAGCGACGACAGCGTCTCGCCCTTGTCGATCGTGATCTTGGCGGTGCGCGTCGTCGAGGTATCGAGTTTGATGCTGAAGGAGTCGCCAGCACGCAGCGTCGTTGCCGCCGTCAGATCGACGGTCTGATTGAAGGAGATGGTGCCGCGCGGAAGACCGAGCGCGTCGAGCACGCTCGAACCCTGCGTGTCGATGGCGACGCCCTGCCCGGTCGACGTGCCGTCGGCGCCGCCATATTGCCGGGTCCAGCCGATGGAGCCGTTACTGTTGAGCGCGCTGACAAACATATTGTCCACATTCGGCGTCTGGCGGACCTGGCCTGAGAACGTGCCGCTGGTCGTGCCTACGAGATAGACCGTTCCGTCCTGTCCAACGGTGACCGCGTTGCCCTTGTCGGCGGCGCCCGTACCGACATAGCTCACATAATTCGCGGTGGCGGATGAACCCTGGTCGGTGATGTTGAACACGAACGCGTCGGTTCCACCCGAGCTCGCATGCGCGACCGAAGCCGCGCCGCCGGCTGTGAGGCTGGTATTGGAGGTCGTTCCTGTGACGTAGATTTGGCCGCTGCTGGAGATGGTCATGCCGCCGATCGTGCCGCCAGCTTGCAAGGCGCCGAGATCTTCCTGCCAGACCGGTGTGGTGGTGGCGTCACCGTTGGTATATTTGGAAACGATCGCGTGCCCGTTGACCACGCTCGCGACCACGAGTCCGCCGTCGGATGTGGTCGCGGTCGCGGCCACGCTGTCGTTGCCCGACGTACCGGATTGCTTCTCGTAGACGAGATTGCCTTTGCTATCGAGCTTGGCGACATAGGCATCGGTGCCGCCATTGTTGGTCTGGCCCTTGCCGATCACGCCTTGGACCTGGCCGCCGATGTACACGTTTCCCGACGAATCCACGCTGACCGAAGCGGCCTGGTTGTTCGCCAGGGTCTGTATCTGCTTGGTCCAGGTCTGGTTGCCGCTCGAATCGTATTTCGCGACATAGCTGTCGGTGTTGCCGTCCGACACGGCGGTATCCATGACAGTGCCGGTGGTCGAGCCGACGACCACGACGCCGCCGTTCGGATTGAGCGCGAGGCCGTAGGCTGACGATGTGCCTGCCGCACCCAAAAGGCGCGTCCATTGCACATTGCCTGCCGAATCGCACTTGGTGAGATAGCTGTCCTGCGTGCCCTGATTGAGCTGGTCGCCAAAATTGCCCGTGGCATTGCCGACCACATAAACATTGCCACTGGAGTCCACGACGGTGGATTGCGCCGTCGTGAGTCCGGTATCCGGTGCAGCCGTCGCGCTGAAGGCGCTCTGCTGTGTGCCGGTTAGATCGGTCAGCTTGATCAGGCGCCCCTGCTGATCGGCGGCGGTTGTGGTGACATTGCCGCTGCCGCTTTTCTGGGTCGTCGCAGACGCAAGGCCGCTGTTGCCGGCAACGTAAAGCGATGGGCTCGATGCCGCCGCAGACAGCGAGACGGTTTCGCTCCCGGATGGCGCTACAGAAAGCCCGTAGGACGCGTTCTTGGGATCGTCGATCGCCCCTTTGGTGATCGTGCGTTGAAAGCGCGACTTGAAACCGGCGTCGGAAAGCTCCTGATTGACGTAGGAGATGACGTTGTTGAGCGTGAGCGGTCCGTTGACCTGCGAAAGATCGATCGGAACATCCGTGGAAACGCCATTCTTCTTGACCGTGACCGTGAAGCTCTGACTCGCGCTCAGGCCAGGCAACGCCTTGTCGATATTGTCATTGGTTGTCAGCGTGCGCGTGTTGTAGCTGAAGGACGGCAGGGTAATACCCGCCGTACTGGTGACGGAGGAACTCTGCGCTGCGGCCTGCAGGGTGAAATTGTTGAAATCGGCCGACGAGATGTAGGACCGGATCTGCTGCAGGCCGTCCTGGAATCGCGTGTTGAAGCCGGCCATTTGACCGGCCGTCATGCCCGAGCGATTGGACATGCCCGCGAGATAGGCAAGGTTGCTCACCGCGGTGTAGAGCGAGAAGAGCTTCTGGTTGTCCTGTTCGGTCTTGGCGTCGGCACCGTTCGTCGTGTGCGGGACGTTGGTCGTATCGACGAAATTCGTCGTCGACAGGATTTGCGCGTCTCTCGCTTGCTGCGCGGGCGCTGTGATTTCCCACGGCGGTTTGTCGTCCGCCGTCGCGCTCTTCTGCGTGGTAGTTGTGCTTGCGGTGGACGTTGCCGCCGTCGCGAGCGGCAGCTTCGCCTGATAATAGCTGATCAGTGTCGAGGAATCGAAGCCGAAAAGGGAAACACCCGTGCTCATGAGACCGCCCGCCTACGTGCGGGACTATCGCTTCGCAGCCGTTAACGCGCCGCTAAACACAGCGAAATCGTGCTTAACACGACCTTAACATGAAACGGGTAACAGACGCGCATGACGACGGCGGCGCGCACCGATCCCTATGCCGAAGGCTTGCGATTTTCCGCAAGCGGCCAGCATGCGCGCGCGATCGAGCGGTTTGAGCAGGCGCTGGCGCAAACCCCGGACGATACGAGGGTGCTGTTTGCCTTGGGGAACACGGCGCGGGCGCTCGGTCTTGCGCGCCCGGCAGAAGAGTTTTTCCGCCGCGTGCTGACCCTGGAGCCCGGTCGCGTCGAGGCCCTTGTCAATCTCGCCAACCTCTTGCGCTCCCATGGAAATTTTGCGGCGGCGGAGACGCTTCTTCTGCCCGCGCTCGCGCGCAATCCCGACGCGGCAGAGATCTGGCTGACGCTCGGATCGCTGTATGGCGAAACCGGCGATCTGGCGCGGGCCGCCGAGCACTATCGAAACGCCCTCGCGCTTCGGCCGAACTACGCACCGGCGCTTGGCAATCTCGCCGATCTTCTGGCGGATGACGGCGACCTCAACGGGGCGCTCGCACTTTACGACCGCGCGCTACGCGCAGAACCGGACAATGCACAGGCGCGCGTCAACCGGGCTGTGCTTCATATGCTGCACGGCAACCTGAAGGACGGCTGGCGGGATTATGCGGCACGCCTGAACCTGGGCGGCAAGGTTCCGAAGCCCGATCACAAGCTGCCGCGCTGGACCGGCTCGGTCCTGAAACGTGAACGGCTGCTAGTGACGGCCGAGCAGGGTGTGGGCGACCAGATCATGTTTGCAAGCGTGATCCCTCACCTTCAGGAACGCGCACAACGCGACGGGGGAAGTGTGATCCTCGAATGCGAGCCGCGTCTGGTACCACTTTTCGCGCGATCTTTTCCCTCGACCACCGTAAGAGCATGGGACGCAGAAACGCGCGGCGATACGACGAATACGCGTTACGGCTGGCTCAAATCGGTTGGGGGTGCCACCTGCGCCATCGAAATGGGCAGCGTGCCGCGCTACCTGCGCTCGCGAATCGAATCCTTTCCGATTCCCAATATCTATCTCGTCCCCGACGCGGACGAAGCCGCGCGTTGGCGATCCACCTTCGGCGGCGACCAAGCGATCGGCATCTGCTGGCGAAGCGGCAAGACCGGCGGACATCGCGCCAAACAATATGCACCATTGGAGAAGTGGGCCGACTTCATTCGTGATTGGGAAGGGACAATCGTTTCCGTTCAATACGACGCCAGCGCGGAAGAAGTCGCAAAGCTGGAGGAACTGAGCGGCCGCAAGATTCTCGTGCCGGAAAAGATTGATCAGAAGAACGAACTCGATCGCACATGCGCCTTGCTGTCGTCACTCGACGCCGTCGTCAGCGCGCCCACGGCCGTTTCATGGCTTTCGGCAGCCGCTGGCGTTCCGAGCTACAAGATTCTCTACGGCACTAGCTGGACAAGCTTCGGGACAAGCTTCGAGCCATTCGCGCCCGTGTGCCAGTGCATGATGCCAGACGATATCGGCAACTGGGATCAGGCGTTCGCGAAAGCCAGGGCTGCGCTCAGCGCGCGGCTTTCCTGGGCTTAGCAGCGCGGCGCGCGTTCAGCGCGTCCGCCAGATCGGCCGCGATGCGCGACGCGCCCTGACCGTCGATCGTCATCAGTCCCGCCGCACGCATCTCACGTTGCCGGATCGTGTTTCCGAGTAGCGACCAGACCGATTTGGCGATCCGCTCATCGGATACGCCATCGGCTAGGCCGAGCGAAATGCCCATCCCGCCATATTCGAAGGCGGACGCCGACAATGCATGGTCCTCGGTAAGACAGAGATACAGCGCCGGCACGCCGAAGGCGGCAAGCTCATAGGCCGTGACGCCGAACGCGGCTATCGCGAAATCCGCAGACGCATATTCGACTGCGAGATCGTCGGCGCCTTCGATCGTTTCGAAATTCGAGCGGAGCTTTGCGATGGTGCTCGCGACCTGCTCACGATCGTCCATCCCCGGCCCGATGACGAAGCGTGCGCGGAAAATGGGATCAAGCCGGGCAAGCGCGCGCGCGGTGCGGAGTGTAAGGCCAAAGGGGTCGCTGCCCCCCATCGCAACCAGCAGTGTCGGTCTGGGCGAGGCTGGTTTGGATCGGGGCGCGGTTTGGGAAAGGCCCAGCAGAGCCCACTCCCATCCAATCTGCGCGACGCATTGCGAGCCTTTCCAGTCGAGATGCTCCGCCTGCGGCACGGGAGGATAATAAGCCAGATCGGCAGCAAGGCGGCGGTCCGATCCATCGTCGATCACGGCGGTAAGGCCGGCGGACTTCTTTAGGCTTTCCACCTCGGCCCGGGACGGGCCCTCGCGGCAATCCAGAAGCAGGAAATCGGGCTTTTTCGCATTCAGGGCTTGTTGAAGCACAGCGATATCCGCGCCTGTCAATTCCGCTTCGAAGCCAGCACTGCGGATCGGCGCGAGGGCGTCTTCGGTGCCATTGACGGCAAAGACCGCTCCAATGCCTTCCCGGTCCCGCAACGCCCGCGCCAGCGCAACCATTCGCTTAACATGACCGTATCCGAAAGCGCCGCCGCCATCGCAACGAATAAACGCGAGACCACCCACGACACCGAGTTTCTTCTGCTGAACATGATCGTTGAGCGAACGCAGCACTGGTTCCCGTTCCAGCAGCAATAGCAGATCGGCGAGAGAGGCTTCTCCAGCACGGGCATCCATGCGCGCATGCACGGCTTCCACGAACGCCAGATCGTCCGGCGTATCGATCGTAAGACGGCCGCCCTCGCGTGCCAGGGGTGGAAACGGCTTGGCGCGCGCAATCGGCACGAATTCTGGATGGAGTTTGAAATAGCCGGTGACGTGCTCGCGCGCCACGGGATCGTCATGGGCATCCATCATCAGCTTGTCGAGCGCGCGGCGCGTCATGGGATCGACGCCTTCATGCGCCGTGACGGCGCCCTCTTCCAACAGGACGTAGTCGCCGCCCTGCTCGATCATCGATGCGATCAGATGATCGACGAAGCCTGCATCTATGAATGGCGCGTCCGACGACACGCGCACGATGATATCCGCATCGAGCGTTTCGGCGGCGAGCGCAAAGCGCGACAGAACATTGTCTTCCGGCCCGCGGACAACCGCTATCCCGTGGGTCTGCCCGAATTGCACGATGGCGTCGTCGCGCGCATGCGTGGTGGTCGCGACCGCGATTTCCTCGATCAGATGCGAGTCTTTGAGGCGATGAATGATGTGCCAGAGCAGCGGCTGGCCGGCGACGGGCTTCAGCACCTTGCCCGGAAGGCGGGTCGATCCCATGCGCGCCTGGATGACGGCGACGATACGCAGATGCTCGCGGGTGCTCATGCCGCCGGTTCCCACACCGCGCGCACGGCGCGCAGCGGGCGCATGCCATCGGACGGGTCGGCGCGCCATTCGCGATCGGCGAGTTCGGACGGTTGAGGCTCCTTAAATCCGGCGCCATCGGCCACGAGACTTTCGCGGATACGGGCAATAACCGGCGCAATCTCCTCCGGAAGCCAGCAATGCCCGGCGGCGTACTCCGCGCCTTCGCCGTCGAGATCGAGATGGAATTCGACCGCACGCGCGCCCCAATGATGGACCGCACGTTCGATCACGGCCGGGCGCCTGGTGTGATCCGACCACCCTACGGCGCAGCCGGTGGCCTCGCGAATGCTCGCGATGGCGGAAAGATTGGCCTCGTCGGCCGGGGTCGGATAGGCCGACACGCAATGCAGAAGCGTGACGTCGGACGCACCAGCGGATTTGAGCGTATGCGCAGCGCTTTCGATCTCCTCCATCGTCGCCATGCCGGTCGAGAGCACGACCGGCTTACCGGTGTGCGCACAAGCCTTGAGGAGATTGCTCACCAGAAGCTCGTAGGACGCGACCTTGTAGAACGCAACGAACGGCCGAAGCTCTTCTACGGCTTCGAAATAGAACGGTGTGCAGGAAAACTGGATGCCGCGTTTCAAACAGCGTTCGGCGAGCGGCGCGAGATGCGCGCGCGGCAATTCCCATTCGCGGCGGGCGCGGTGCTTGGCGCTCCGCGCCAGGATTTCCGGCGCAAACATGCGATCGATCTTGAACAGCTGGAACTTGACGGCATCGCAGCCCGCGTCGGCTGCGGCATCGACGAAAGACAGCGCCCGGGCCAGATCGCGGCCATGATTGCTGGACGCTTCGGCAATGAAGATCGGCGCTTCCGGCACGCGTGATTCCCTTCTGCTTTAACGCTTTCTAAATGCGCCATGGCTAAGAGAGAGTTAACGAGTTCTATCCGCTTCTAACCAAATCTGTCCGTGAGCGCTGAGACCAAGGCATTTTTTGTCGTTTCGAGTGGCCGGTCCGGCACCGCCATGCTCCACAAGGCGCTGTCCCTGGCTGACGATATCGAAATGCATCACGAGTACATGGTGCATATCGTGCAGCCGCTGGCGGTGCGCCGCACCATGGGACTCGCCGATGCCGCCGAAGCCAGGCATGTGCTTACGCGAACGCATGCAGCGGCAGTGCGCTACAGCGAGGCGGCGCATTGGGGCGATTCCTCCAACAAGCTGTCGTGGCTAATCCCCGAACTCGCGGAGTTGATGCCCGAGGCGAAGTTCGTGCACCTTGTGCGCGACGGTCGGAAGGTCACGAGCTCCTACTTCCACAAGCTCGGAGCCGAGTGTTACGACGATCGTTCCACGTCGGTTTTACAGGCCTATTTCGACGATCCGGCTGAGCTACCGGCACCGCCGCCTGAGAAAAAATTTTGGTGGCCGCTGCCGCGCCACGACGACGCGCGCTCCATGGAATTTCGCCGCTACGATCAGCTTGCCCGCATCGCCTGGCATTGGGCGGAGATCAACACGCGGATTCTGGAGTCGCTGGATGCGCTGCCGAAGCACCGTCAGTTCTTCGTCAGACTCGAAGACCTCGTTACGTCGCCGCGTCTTGTAAATGGGCTTTTAGACTTTCTTAACCTTTCCCACCGCCCCGAGCACTTCGAGATCTTCGCACGGCCTCACAACGTGAACCGTCCCGAAGACCGCCCGCTGACCGAACAGCAGCTCGAAACATTTTCGTCGATCGCGTCGCCAATGATGGAGCGTCTCGGCTACGCCGAACGCGACGCGTACGTAGTGAATTATTAACGCTGAACGGCGAAAGATGGTTACCGGATTATTCCGGGGGCCTTCATGCGAGATGTGTGCGAATTGTGCCGTCACGATGCACTTCGGGCAATTTACACGCCCGAGCGATCGACACGCGGCATCGGCGTTTTTCTCTGCGATCATTGCGGATTGCTGCAGAGCCTGCCGCGCATCGATCGTGCTGAGCGCGCCATGGCAGCGGTATCGAGCGGTGCGGATTGGGGAAATGTGCGCTATGGCAAAGGCTTCCGCACCCAAGTGTCCCTTGATGCAGTCGCCCGCCACGCCGACCTGAGCAGCGACATCGCGTTGCTGGATGTAGGATCCAATCGCGCCAGCTTCGCGCGCAAATTTCTGGAAGCCGCGCCGAACGCCTCAATCGTCGCCGTCGAACCGGACGAACGTGTCGCACTTTGCGCGCACGACCTCCCGCGCACCGATCTGATCACTGCCCGCATCGAGAACGTGCCGCTCGAGACAGGCCGGTTCGACATAGTCCATTCCTGCCACACGATCGAACACCTCGCGCATCCAGCCCATGTGCTGGCGGATCACTGGCGTGTGCTGAAATACGGCGGCCTTCTGATCCTGGATGCGCCGAATACTGCGATCCTCGGCTCATCGGACATCGTGGAAGAGTGGTTCATCGACAAGCACCTTTATCATTTCTCCGCACACACGCTTGAGCGAATGATCGAGGAAGCAGGGTTTGAAATTATCGAAGGCCCGGATTTGAGCGACCGTTCCAACCTCTTTTTTGTGGCGCGCAAGGCCCAAACGGCGTCCCGTCGCCTCGCAAGCGACAACCTGGAAGCAACCCGCGCGCAAGCGCTCGTCGCGAAATACGCGTCAACCCGTGCACGCAACCTCGTGGCGCTCACCGAAGTCGCTGCGCAGATCACGGAACTCGCCCCACGCGGCGTGGCGATTTGGGGTGCGGGACGCCTGTTCGACAGCCTTGTGGTGCATGGCCATCTCAATGCGAGCGACCTCACGCTTCTGATCGACACGCATCTGAAGCCGCTCGTCGGCCAGCGCCACGGTTGTCCGCTCGCCGATCCGGAAGCTTTGAGCGAATCCGACGCCAGCGTGATTGTAGTTATGTCGCGCGACTTTGCCGGGGAAATTGCAGCGCACGCAAAAACGCTCGCCCCGCATGCGGAAATTCTTTTCTACAGCGATCTTCTGACGCGCGCATCTACGCGCCTTGCAGCATAGGACAAGCATGCTCAAAGCGGTTCCCAAAGAGACCACTGCAGCGGCGCCGGTTAAACCGGCGCCGGGTCTGGAGCACGATATCGCAGCAGCCGCGCGCTTCGTTCGCCAGCACGTCGTCTCCTCCATCTATCATGCGGGCTCGGGACATCCCGGCGGTTCGCTTTCGTGTGCCGACATTCTGGCTGTGCTGTTCGGCTCGGAGCTGAATGTGTGGCCGTCCTCCGCGGACGATCCGTCGCGCGACCGCTTTGTGCTTTCCAAAGGCCATGCTGCACCCGCGCTTTATGCCATCGCTGCACATCACGGATTTTGCGACAGGAAAGAAGCATTGGCGTTGCGCAAGCTCGGAAGCCGCTTTCAGGGTCACCCGCACATCGGCGATCTGCCATGGGTGGAAACCAGCACAGGCTCACTTGGACAAGGATTTTCTGTCGCCCTGGGCATGGCGATGGGGCTGAAGCTCCAGAACAGCCCGGCGCGGGTGTATGCGCTGCTTGGCGACGGCGAGCTCCAGGAGGGCGAGGTTTGGGAAGCCGCGATGTGCGCCGCTCACCACAAGCTCGACAATCTTTGCGTCATCATCGACTACAACAAGCTGCAGAGCGACGCCCGCAACGACGCGATCATGCGCCTCGAGCCACTGGCCGCCAAATGGCGTGCGTTCGACTGGGCGGTAGCGGAGATCGACGGCCACGACATCCGCGCGCTGCTCACGACGCTGCGCCGCGCCGGCGCGACCCGCGATCGTCCCAGCGTGATCATCGCCCACACCGTCAAGGGCAAGGGCGTTCCCTATATGGAAAACATCCCGGCCTGGCATGGCAGCGTGAAGCTCACCCGCGAACAGACCGAAGAGGCTTTGCTGGCGCTCGAAATGCCGCGCCGGCAGATCAAGGAGTATCTGGATGAGCCTGTCGGCTGAAGCACCCGCACTCATCGGCACCAGCGGCGATTCCCTGCGCGAGGCCTTCGGCAAGGCGTTGTCGGGGCTTGCCAACGAATTTCCGAAACTGGTTGTCCTGGACGCCGATATCGCCGGTGGCACGGGCGTCCATCATTTCCGCAAGAGCCATCCCGCGCGGTTCCTGCAGTTCGGAATCGCCGAACAGAACATGATGGCGGCGGCCGGCGGCTTGGCGGCAGTAGGCCTTCTGCCTGTGGTCACCACATTCGCCGTGTTCTGCCTGCGGGCAATCGAGCAGGCGCGCCTTTCGCTCGCCTATGCCAGACGCAACGCAAAGATCGTGGCGAGCCATCCGGGTCTCGACGTGGGTCCCGATGGTGGATCGGCGCAAGCCCTCGAAGATCTCGCAGCCTTTCGCGCCATTCCTGGAATGACCGTGATTTCGCCCGCCGATCCCACGGAGACGGCGCTCGCGACGCGAGCGATTCTGGAATTCGACGGTCCGGTGTACATGCGCACCGGGCGCAGCCCGGCCCGGCGCCTGTTTGGCAATGATTACCGTTTCGAGATCGGCAAAGGCCAGATCATCCGGGAAGGCCGGGATGTCACCATCGTGGCCTGCGGTGTCGAAGTCGCACGCGCGCTGGAAGCCGCAGAACTGCTTGCCGCAGAAGGCATCGGCGCGCGCGTCGTGAACATGGCGACAATTAAGCCGATCGATACCGCTCTTCTGAAGCGTTGCGCCAAGGAAACCGGCGCAATTGTGACGGCCGAGGATCACAACATCCATGGCGGCCTCGGCGGTGCTGTGGCCGAAGCTTTGGCGCAGACGCGGCCGTGCCCGATCGAATTCATCGGCGTCAAAGACGTGTTCGGAGCTTCGGGTGAACCTGAAGAACTGGCCGAAACATTCGGGCTCGGCGCGGGCTCCATCGCCAAGGCGGCGAAGAAAGTCATCGCGCGCAAAAGGAAATTGTGATGTCCCGTTTCTCGCTCGCCGGCAGAAACGCGATCGTGACCGGCGGCAGCCGGGGCATCGGCCGTGCGATTGCGCTCGGCCTCGCGGAAGCGGGCGCCGACGTCGCCCTCACCTATCGCGAGCGCCGCGACGAAGCCGATGAGGTCGTCAAAGAGATCGAGAAATCGGGCCGCCGCGCGCTCGCTCTCCAGATGGATGTGACCGACCGGGCGAGCGTGGAAGCCGCCGCAAAAGATTCGCGCGCGCTGGGCCCGATCTCGATCCTCATCAACAATGCCGGCGTCAACAAGCCAACCGATTTCGACAAGGTGACCGACGCCGACTGGGATTCGATTGTCGACGTCAATCTGAAAGGTCCCTTCATCTGCGCGCAGGCCTTCCTCCCCCTGCTCGCAGAGGCCGGCGATGGCAGCATCGTTCATATCGGTTCGGTCAGCGGACAATATGGCGGACCGCGCACGGCGCATTATGCAGCGTCGAAGGCCGGTCTCATTTCGCTGGCACAGGTGATCGCCCGGTTCGGCGCGCAGTATGGCGTGCGCTCCAACACGGTTGCAGCCGGCATCATCGCCTCGGATATGGGGCAGGCCGGCCTGGCCGCCGCAAGTGTGCAGAAAGCGGCCGAAAACATCCTGCTTAAACGTCTTGGGTCTGCGCGCGAAGTCTCGGATACCGTCGTTTTCCTGGCGAGCGATGCCGCCTCCTACATCACGGCACAGACGATCAATGTGAACGGCGGATTGTATTTCTGATGGGCAAGACATTGCTGATCGTGTCCGGCGGGATTGAGGCGGCCGAAGCCGCCAAGCGCGCCAAGGAAATGGGGCTGACCGTCGTCGTATCCGACCGCGATCCCGAGGCGCCCGGTTTCGCGTTTGCCGATTCCTGCCTCATCGCCGACGTTTACGGCGCCGACGAAACGGCCGCAGCGGCGGAACGCTACAATCGCAAAATCCGCAAGATCGACGGCGTGATCTGTGTCGCCGCGGACGCGCCGGTAACGACGGCGGCGGTTGCGAAGAAACTCGGCCTCCCTGGAATTTCCGTCGAAACCGCCGAGCTCGCCTGCGACAAGCTCGCGATGAAGCAGCGCTTCGTCGAGCGCGGCGTGCGCGTGCCGTGGTTTTCGGAAGTCCAGACACTGCGGGCGTTGCAACGCATCGCCATCGAACGCGGAAACAATCTGGTCATCAAGCCCGTCGACAGCCGCGGCTCGCGGGGCGTGCAACGCGTCGCGCAAGTGAAAGACCTGACCAAGGCTTTCACGCTCGCGCGAAGCCATTCGCCGACGCAGCGCGTGATGGTCGAGGAATATCTGGACGGCCCACAAGTCTCGACGGAATCGGTTGTGGTCGGCAGCGTTTGCCACACCCCGGGCTTTTCCGATCGGAATTACGAATATCTCGATACCTATGCGCCGTTCTTCATCGAGAATGGCGGCGATCTGCCAAGTCATCTGTCTGAGGATATCCAGGCGAAGGTGAAAACGCTGGTGGCCGACGCGGCGAGTGCCCTGGGCGTCACGAACGGCACGGTCAAAGGCGACATCGTCGTGCACAATGGCGAGCCTTATGTCATCGAGCTGGCGGCCAGACTGTCCGGTGGGTTCTTCTGCACACGCGAAATCCCGCTGAATACCGGCGTCGACTTCATCGGTTGCGCGATCAAGGTGGCACTTGGCGAAGCGGTTACAGCCGAAGAATTACAGCCACGGCACTTCGTACCCGTGATCCAGCGCTATGCGTTCCCTGCCCCCGGCCGCGTGGTTTCGATCGCCGGCGCAGAAGAAGCCCGTCAGATCGTCGGCGTGGAAGAAATCGTCGTGACCGCGAAGCCGGGCGACGTGATACCGCCCGCGGGAGACAAGCGGCCGTCCGCGGCGATGGTGCTGACGACAGGGCCTTCGCGCGAAAGCGCACTTGCCGCCGCAAACGAAGCCCTGTCGTGTCTTCGGATCGTCACGGCATGAATGCGCCTTTTGCAGCGCGCGATTTTCAAGCCACGACCGGCACGCTACGGCTGTTCGCGATTTTCCACCTCAATCTCGCATTCTCGTCCATCGAGGAAGACCGGCGTGGCGAAGTTATCGCGCGCTGCTATTGGTCTTTGCTGCATCTCGCGCGCGCACATGGCCCCATCGGGATCGAAGCCACCGGCTTCACCCTCGAGGAAATTGCAAAGCGCGATCCCGCGTGGATAACCGAAGCACGCGAACTCATTCTACGCGGCCGCATCGAACTCATCGGCTCCGGCTATGCCCAGATGATCGCGCCGCTCGTTCCGGCACGCGTGACAGAAGAAAATCTTGTCATCGGCAACGAATGCTATGAGCGCATCCTGGGCAGGAAACCGGTTCTTGCACTGATCAACGAGCAGGCCTGGTCGGGCGGTTTGGTCGGGCTTTATCTCGATGCCGGGTATCGCGGCGTCCTGATGGATTGGGACAATCCCGCCGTGCATCACCCGGAATGGCCGGCGGAGACGCGCTATCGCCCGGAACGCGCGCTCGGAAACGATGGCCGGACCATTGCACTTCTATGGACCAACACCGTGGCCTTCCAAAAGCTGCAGCGCTTCGCACATGGTGATATCGGGATCGAATCGTATCTCGATTATCTGCGTGGCCAGCAAGGACGGAACGGGCGCGTTTTGTGCTGCTATGCCAGCGACGCCGAGATTTTCGATTTCCGTCCCGGCCGGTTTCGCACGGAAGAGAAGCTCGGTGGCGAGAGCGAGTGGCAGAAACTCCAGACGGCCTTCGCACGCATGGGCAACGAGCCTGGTTTCGAACTCGTCATACCATCCGATATTCTGGAGCGCGCAACCTTCGATCGCCAGCCATTGCGGCTCGAAAGCGCCGCCTGTCCGATCCCCGTCAAGAAGCAGCGCAAATACAATCTGTCCCGCTGGGCCGTGACCGGGCGCGACGATGTCGGGATCAATGCTGCCTGCCAGCGAATCTATCGCGGACTGACCGACACAAATGCCGATCGCTCCGCCTGGAAGGAACTCTGTTATTTGTGGTCCAGCGATTTCCGCACGCATATCACCGACAAGCGTTGGGCTGCGTTTTGCGCCCGGCTTGAAGAAGCGGAAGCGCACTGGTCACGCCCAATGGCGCCGAAAATCGAACCGCTGGGCAATCCTATCGTGGACCGCCATGTCGACATTCAAACAGCCACTGTGTCGGCGCGGCTTGATCGCAGGCGCGGCCTTGCGATTTCGTCTCTTGGCTTTTCTGGCATGGAAAAGCTTGTGCTCGGTGGCCTGCCGCATGGGCATTTCGACGACATCCACATGCAGGCGGACTGGTATACGGGCGATTGCGTGTTCGAGACACCCGGCGAGCACAAGATCACCGATCTCGAAACCTGCGAAGCGCGGATGTGGAACGACGGCCCTGACACGCATGCTTTCGCGCGCATCGACACGCCAAAAGGCCCGATAGAGAAGCACATGCGTTTTCATGGCGCTGAGCCGCGCGTCGATTTCGACCTGACGTTTTATTGGGCCGATGTCGGCAAAGGCAGCCTGCGCCTCGGCCATTTCACACTGCTGCCCGACGCCTTCGACTGGGCGAAGCTTTCCTTAACGACCCACAATGGCGGTAAGAACCCGGAAACGTTTGCGCTCGACGGCTGCGAGATCGACTACGGCGCGCCGGTCTCATTCCTTGTGTCGTCATCGCATGGCCTCGGCATGACCGAAGGCTGGGCGGAGATAGGCGATAACAAAAGCCGGTTGCGGATCGAGATCGATCGAGAAACGGTACCGCTCATGGGCCTTCTCACCCATCGCCGCGTCGGCGGGAGCCTGTTCTGCCAGTTCGTGCTTTCCGCGCTCGAGATGGACGACACCAGCAAACCCACCTCCTACCGCAAGGGGCCGCGCTGCTACCGTTTCAGCGTGAATGGAGTATTGCCGGTAGCCGCTTATTAACCCTGTTCTGCAACCATGTTCAGGCACAAAACGGGTGGCATCCATGGCGCAGCGGGCGAAGAAAATCTATCTGGCTGCGAGGCGTGACGAGGAGGCGGTGCCGCCACCTCCCACCGGTCTGCGGGACTTCACCCAGCCCTGGCTCGATCTGAACGACAAATCGGTGCTCGTCACCGGCGGCACAGGTTCGTTCGGCAAGCACTTCGTCAAGACCGTGATCGAAAACTACAAGCCGCGCAGGCTTGTCATCTATTCGCGCGACGAGCTTAAGCAGTACGAGATGCAGCAGCTGTTCCCGATGGATCAGCATCCGTTCATGCGCTACTTCATCGGCGACGTGCGCGACCGGGACCGTCTCGAACTGGCATTGAACAATATCGACTTTGTGGTGCACGCGGCCGCGCTGAAGCAGGTGCCGACGGCCGAATACAATCCGTTCGAATGCATCCGCACCAACGTGTTCGGCGCGGAGAACCTGGTTTATGCCGCGCTCCGCCGCAATGTGCGCAAAGTGATCGCGCTTTCCACCGACAAGGCCGCGAACCCCGTCAACCTCTACGGCGCCTCCAAGCTCGCCTCCGACAAGATCTTCGTGGCCGCGAACAACCTCGCCGGCGCGGATGGCACGCGCTTCGCTGTGGTGCGCTACGGCAACGTGTTTGGCTCGCGCGGCAGCGTGGTGCCCTTCTTCCGGAAGCTCGCGGCCGAAGGCGTCGACGAGTTGCCGATCACCGACCCGCGCATGACGCGCTTCTGGATCACGCTGACGCAAGGCGTGAATTTCGTGCTCTCGAGCATGGAGATGTCGCGTGGCGGCGAGATTTTCGTGCCGAAGATCCCGTCGACGACGGTGACCGATCTCGCAACCACGATCTGCCCGAGCCTGGGCCAGAAGATCGTAGGCGTTCGCCCCGGCGAAAAGCTGCATGAGACCATGATCCCGGCCGACGACTCCCGCTGGACCGTCGAACTCAACGACCGCTTTGTCATTCTGGCAAGCTTTGCCGCAGCGGCACGCGAAGCTTATCTCAACCGCGGCGCCAAGCCGGTCGCAGAAGGCTTTGCCTATTCCAGCGACTGCAATCCCGAGCAGCTCGATGTGCGTGGGCTGCAGGCTCTTCTGGCACAGGCCTACGCATGAGTTCGGCTGCCCTCAAGCGGGCTGTGCCGGCGGAGAAGCAAGCACCCTCCGTCCTCCCCTATGGCCGTCAGGTCATCGAGGACGACGATATCGCTGCGGTTACAGAGGTTTTGCGCGGCGACTACCTGACGACCGGTCCCGCGGTCGCGCACTTCGAGAAGGCGCTCGCAACCTCAGTCGGCGCAAAACACGCCATCGTGTGCGCGAACGGTACGGCCGCGCTGCACATGGCTGCACGGGCGCTGGACCTTGGACATGGAACAAAGATCGTCGTCCCGGCGATCACGTTTCTCGCCACCGCCAGTGCGCCGCACATGAACGGCGCCGAGATCGTCTTCGCAGATGTCGATCCGGCGACGGGCCTGATGACGCCCGAAACCTTCCACCAGGCGCTCGCCCGGGCAGGCAAAGCCGATGCGGTTTTCAACGTTCATCTGAATGGCCAATGCGGCGCGCTTGAGGAGATCGCCGCAATTGCGCGCGCCAATGGCATGAAGATCGTCGACGACGCCTGTCATACGCTGGGCGCCGCCTATGTCGGAAACAATGGCGGGGTGAGCCACATCGGCGCGAATGCCCACTGCGATCTGAGCGTTTTTTCCTTCCATCCCGTGAAGGCCATCGCGATGGGTGAAGGCGGCGCGGTGACCACCAACGACGCCGCGATGGCAAAGCGCCTCGTGCTGGCCCGCAACCACGGCATGACGCGCGATGCGGACGACTTCACCAATTGCGATGCCGCCTTCGATGAAGATGGCAGTGCCAATCCCTGGTACTACGAACTCGTCGAACCCGAGTTCAACTGGCGCGCCAACGATATCCAATGCGCGCTGGGCCTGTCGCAATTGCGCAAGCTCGATCGCTTCCTGGCGCGGCGGCGGAGCATCGTTGCCGCCTATGACGCGCTTCTGGCGCCTTATGCGCCGGTTCTGCGGCCGCTGGCGCGCACGCGCACCTGCCTTCCAGCATGGCACCTGTACGTTGCGCAGATAGATTTCGAAGCTATCGGCATTGCCCGGGCCTCGCTCATGCGGGCACTCGCCAGCGACGGTATCGGCACCCAGGTTCATTACTTCCCGGTCCACCGCCAACCCTATTTTGCAAAGCGCTTTGGCGCCGAGTTGCCGGGTGCGGACCAGTATTATGCGCAGGCCCTGAGCCTCCCGCTCTCCGCGGCGATGGATGACGACGATGTGGAACGCGTCGTCGCCGCGCTGATCCACCACCTCAACCTCTAAAAAGCATCGCGGGCGAAGTTTCCTTCGCCCGCGACGTTCTTTCCCACCGAGTTTATCCCCTCGCCCTGGGGCGTGGCTGGTTGACCAGCTCACGCCTTCCAGAAAGCGACGGCGGGACCCTTTTGCGGATCCCGCCGTTCTTGCGCTTAGCGGAAGAGCGAGAGAATGGTCTGCGGCGCCTGGTTGGCGATCGACAGAGCCTGCACGCCCAGCTGCTGCTTGACCTGCAAGGCCTGCAACTGCGCGCTCTCCGTCGCCATGTTGGCGTCGACAAGGTTTCCGATGCCGCTGGTCAGAGCGTCGGACAGCTTCTGCGAGAAATCGACCTGGATCGAAAGCTTCTTCGAACCGGCCGACAGCTTGCCGAGAGCCGCGTCGACATTGACCAGAGACGCTTGGATGGCAGCCACCATCGTCGAGGCGCCGGCCTGCGTCGAGATGGACGCACCCGTCGATACCGTGACGATCGTACCGGAAAGGCTCATGTTCTCGGCGGCAACCGTGATGCGGCGCGTACCGTCCGTGGACGCCAGCGACGTCACCTGGGTCGTCGAACCGTCGACCAGGTTGTAGCCATTGAACTGGGCGTTGGTGACGATCGTCGAGATCTGATCGCGCAACGCGATGAAGTCCTGGTTCATGGCCGAACGGCTCGCCGTGTCGAGCGAAGTATCGGAGGCGGAAAGGGCCTTCGCCTTCATCTCGATGAGCAGGTCGGAGATGGACTGACCGGCCGACATGGCAACATCAACCGTCGACATGCCGCGGCTGAGGCTGTCCTGCACGGACTGATAGGCTGCCACGGTGCCGCGCATGTTCTGCGCCTGCGCGAAGACCGCGCCATCGTCTTTCGCGTTCGCGACCTTCATGCCGCTGTTGATGGCACTCTGGGTCGAGCTGAGCTGAGACTGTGTCTGGTTGAGGTACTGCAGCGCAACCAGTGCGCCGGTATTAGTATTGACGCTAAGCATTCTTGCCTCCGTTGTGACGAGCGTTTTGCTCAAGGGGCGTTTTGCCCCGTGCACAGCTCTGGCAATCGCCGTGCCGCAACGGATTTACGATTGGCTAACCTTCGATTTTGAAGAAGGCCGGAAATTTCGTGCTGAGAAGATTTTGCTGCCGGCAGAAACAACGCGGCAGAATTTACCCTAACAGGGCAAGACTTGCCGACCGAGGCGGCAGAATTTGCCTTTTATTTTAGGCAAAACCGGCGGCACCATTTACGACGCCGCCGGGATTCGGATCCGCTGTTACTTGAACAGCGAGAGGATGAACTGCGGCGCCTGGTTGGCGATCGACAGGGCCTGAACGCCCAGCTGCTGCTTGACCTGTAAGGACTGAAGCAGCGCGCTTTCGGTGGCCATGTTGGCATCGACCAAATTGCCCACGCCCGCTGTCAGCGAGTCGGAGAGTTTCGAGGTAAAGCCCAGCTGCACCGAGAACTTTTTGGAGTCCGAGGACAGTTTCGCCAAGGCGGAGTCGACATTGGTGAGCGAGGTCTGGATGGTCGCAACCATGACCGAGGCGCTTGTCTGCGTGGAAACCGAGGCGCCGGTCGACATGGTCACGATCGAGCCGGACAGGCTCATGTTCTCCGCGCTTGCTGTGATGCGGCGTGAGCCGTCCGTAGACGCGAGTGCCGTGATCTGGCTCGTCGAGCCGTCCACCAGGTTGACGCCGTTGAAGACCGCATTCTTGACGATCGACGCAATCTGATCGCGCAAGGCGGTAAAGTCCTCGTTGATCGCCTGGCGGCTGGTCGTGTCGAGCGAGGTGTCGGAGGCGGCGAGCGCCTTCTGCTTCATCTCGATGAGCAGGTCGGAGATTGACTGGCCGGCAGACATCGCGACATCGATCACGGACATGCCGCGATTGATGCTGTCCGTCACGGCGCTATAGCCGGCGATATCGCCGCGCATGTTCTGCGCCATGGCGAAGGTCGCGCCATCGTCCTTGGCGGAGGCGACCTTCAAGCCGGTGTTGACGGCGTTCTGGGTCTTCTCCATCTGCGCTTCTGTCTGATTGAGATACTGCAGCGCAATCATTGCGCCGGTATTGGTGTTCACGCTGAGCATGACGCGGTCTCCATTTCCATTCTGGTCCATCGGAGGCGCTCGTCACGCCTTCGGGGCACAAAGCTCCGCAATGGGTTTCGCAACCACCGTGCCAGCGGATTAGCGCTTTTATAATCCTGTAATATGTTGTTTTTGTTTGATTTTTCTGATGTTAACCGGCGGCTAACCATGGGCAGAACTTGCCGATGGGCAGTTCTGCCGGAACAAAAAGGCCGGCTTCGCGAGAAGCCGGCCTCCAACTTTTGCAAAAAGGAATCGCCTTTAGGCGGCGCCCCGAAGCCCCTGCATGATGGTACGGTTGACCTGGATCAGCGGATCCAGCGAAGCACCTTCGCGTGTGACCTTGCGCGAATATTTCGCGATCCACAGCGACAGCGAGACGATCTTGGCACGGACTTCCTGCGGAAGCTGATTGCGATCGTCCATGCAATCGGACGCAAGCGTGCGCCACAGCTTCTTGTTCCAGTCGATCGCCTCGACCAGCGGGCTGCCGTCCTGCCCAGCCTTCTGGACGTCGATCAGCGCGCCCGTGACCTGGCCGAACAGCCGGTATTCCGTGGTACGCGGCTCTTCAGTAATGCGCTGCGTATTCTTGTATGCCTGCAGGGTCATAATCCAACCGTTCCTGTTCGAACTCGAAGAGTTTGCGGCACGTCATCAGCGCCTTGTAGTAAGCGCCGGTGGTCACATCGCGACTGATCTCGATGCACGAGGCCAAAACCGCGCGTGTCTGCACCGCGCCCATGAACTCGGTCATGCGCAGCGCGAATTCGTTGTAGTAGCCCTCGAAGCCGTCGGCATCGAGATACATCATCATGATGGGCAGATAGATGCGCTTGGCAGGCGTCGAAGCGTCGCCCGGCTGCATGATGTCCTTCTCGCGCAGCACACAGGCTTTGTTCTGCAAAATCAGGCTTGTGCGCTTGTCGCCATTGGCGAGCACGGCACCGTTGAGCACGAATTTCTCGCCGGGTTTGAGCGACAGTTTGAGCGGCATGAAATCCCCTTCGGCGAGACGCGAACGTGAGGACCCTAAGCCCGAGACGGTTAACAAAAGCCTTGCGTCTCAAAGAATGAAATTCACTCCGGCTTAAGCATAACAAGGTCTTATCGTGGTTGGACACGAAGGGATTTTCCGCCCATGACGCAGCTCGCGACCGCACCCGGCCTCAATTCGCTCGCCGGAATCGATGCACGTATGGCCGCGATCGCAAAGCTTGAGAAGCTGAGCGAAGACATGGAAGCGCTCGAATCGCGCCGCCGCTCTAACCTTGTTCTGAAGCGCGCGATCCGCGCCTGGCAGAAAGGCGACGTCGCACGCGCCGCCCAGCTCTCGTTCGAAGCCACCAGCGAAGACGACCAGAATCCGAAAGCCTTCCATGTGCTCGCGATGTCGCTGCAGCGCATGGGCCATCAGCACAAAGCCCTCATTACCTATGAGCGCGCCTTCGAGCTGGACCCCAACGATCCGGAGCTTCTGATCAATCTCGGACTCGCCGCCTGGAACATGAAGCTCACCGACGGCGCGGCGAAGATGTTCAATCTCTATATCGGCGCCTGCCCGGACTCGCCGCTCGGCTACAACAATCTGGGCACGATCCAGAGCGATCAGGGCGATGTCGACACCGCGATCGAAACCCTGCGTGCCGCGATCTATCGCATGCCGAGGGAAGCGGTGTTGTGGAACGCACTCGCGACCGTGCTGGCCGAGAACGGCCGTGCCGTAGAAAGCCTCGTTTTCTATCAGGAGGCTATCAAGCTCGATCCCAATTTCGCACGGCTCTATCACAATATCGGCTACGCGTTCTCGCATCTGGGCATGCTCGACCACGCGCTCGAAGCCTATGACGAAGCACTGTCGCGCGCGGTCGAGTTCACCGAGAAGATGGAGGGGCGGCATTCGCGCAGCATCTGCCTGATCGGCATGGGCCGGATCGAGGAAGGCTTCCGCGAGTTCGAGATCCGCAACGACGAACGTTTCCGCGCCTATGTGCATCATATGATCAAGGCCCCGCTCTGGAACGGCGAGCCGCTCGACGGAAAGCGCATCCTGATCGTGGCCGAACAGGGCCTGGGCGACGAATTCATGTTCGCCAACATCCTTCCCGACCTGCAGGACGCGGTCGGCGAAACCGGTCAGCTCGACATCGCCGTCGACGACCGGCTGATCCCCCTCTTCCAGCGCTCGTTCCCGAAAGCCGACGTCGGCGCCTATGACGACCGCACGCTCATCGACAAGGACGGCAACAAATCGCTGCGCTTCGTGCCGTTCTCCCTTGCGAAGGGCGAACCGGATTACTGGGCCCCGATGGGCACGCCGCTGCACATCTTCCGCAAGCAGCTTTCCGATTTCCGGCGCGAGGCGTTTCTCGTGCCCGATGCGGAGCGTGTCGCCGAATATAAGCAGGTCCTAGATGGCTTCGGTCCGGGCCCGAAAATCGGCATCTGCTGGCGTTCGATGATGCTAGGGGCCAAGCGTGCAAAATATTACAGCGCGCTCGACGCCTGGGGTCCGATCCTGAAGACGCCCGGTGTCGCCTTCGTCAATCTCCAGTATGGCGATTGCACCGAAGAGCTCGCGCGCGCGATGGAGCGCCACGGCGTCGATATCAAGGTGATTGACGGCCTCGACCTCAAGAACGATATCGACGGCGCGGCCGCGCTATCGGCCGCGCTCGATCTCGTTGTCTCCGCGCCGACGGCTGCTGCCGCAACGGCCGCGAGCGTGGGCACGGAAGTCTGGTTCCTCACCGCCGGCCGCACATGGCCGCAGCTCGGCACCGACGAGTATCCCTGGTACCGCAAGACGAACGTCTTCAGCCCCGCGAAATTCGGCGACTGGAACGAACTCATCCCACGCGTCGGCGAGGCACTTGCGGCGCGCTCAGGTTAGGGCGAGCTTAGAAACTTCCGCACGTCTGCGGCGGACTGGTCCGGGACTTCTTCCATCGGGATGTGGCCAGTGGCGGGATAGACGATCAGGGTCGAGTGCGGCACCGCCTTGTGCCAGTTATGCGCGACCGAGACCGGGATCAGCCGGTCCTGCTCGCCCCACAAGATCATCGTCGGCATCTTGAGGGCTGAGGTGTGGCTGGCGACGTAGGTGTCGAAGGAAAGCTGGAAGCGTTCCATCGTTGCCCGCCTTGTGCCTTCCATGCGCGCGAAATCCCAGTACCAGTCGATCATCGCGTCGTTGATGATCGCCTTGTGAACAATCGCCTTGTTGAGCCCTTCGGTCACGATGGCGCGCGGGGTCACGTGCAGCAGCACGAGGTTGAGGACGGGAATGCGCGCCAGCCGGAACGCGAGTGGCGTGCCCTCGCCCGCCTTGAACGGCAGACCGCCGGCATCGACGAGGATCAGCTTCGAGACGCGCGCTGGGTGTTCCTCCGCGAAGTACGCGGCCACACCGCCACCCATCGAATTGCCGGCGAGCGCGAAGGTTTTCAGTTCGAGCGCGTCGGCGAATTCGCCGACGAATTTCGCCATGCCGGCCGCGCTGTAGTCGCCGCCCGGCACTGCGCCGGTGAGCCCATGCCCCGGCAGGTCCACGGCGATCACATGGAAGGAATCCGAGAGCTTCTTGGACCACGGCTCCCAGGTGAGGAAGGACGAGTTCGAACCGTGGAGAAGTAGAAGCACCGGCGCGTTGGTAGCGCCGCGGCCGCGGTAATGCGCGCGCGTCCCATCCGCCAGGGTGACGAACTCCGCAGGAGGCGCGTCGTACTTGGCTTCCAGCGTGGCGCGCGGAATATCCGGCGTGCTCGCATACCAGAGCCCGCCCGCGATCAGAACAATGACGACAAGAAGACCGATCAGAAACGCGCGCATGTGAGCTCCTTTCGCCTGGCGCTGATCTTATACACCGGCAGGCTCAATCGAGACAGGCGAGCAGCGCACTTTGATTGGGTGCGGATGCAATGCGGACTTTGCGGAAGGAAAGTGATGCGAGCGCAGAAGCCGTGGATTCGCTGATGCAGAGGGCGATCACCGGGGATAGATCGAGGCCTTGAGCGCAAGCCCTGAACACCTCCGCACTGCGCGCCGAGAAGAACAGTGCTGCATTGATTTCGTGGCTTGTGAACATCGTGCGGATATCTTCCGGCAACGCATCCGTGGCGGCGACTTCGTAGAGCACGCTGGTCCGCACATCGAAGCCTTGCGCTTTGAGAAGCGTCGCGAGTGTGCCATCCGCTTCCGCGCCTTTGACATGCAGCAGCGCACCCTTCTCCGGCGAAGCCCACTGCACGACCGCGGCGGCGAGCGTTCTGGAATCGCCGTCCGCGTTGCGCACATTGCGAAAGCCGAGCGCGCGCGCTTCTTCTTCCGTCTGCGGCCCGACGGCATACACCGGTACGTCGCGCCGTGGAGTCCGCCTTGCCAGCGCCCGAACACCATTGGCGCTGGTCGCGAGCACAGCGTGCACGCCATCGAGCGAAATCTCTGGGCCATCCTGAAACCGGACCGCGAGCAGCGGCGCGATGACGGATTCGTGTCCGCGTTCCTTCAGAAGTGCGGCGATCTTCGCCGCATCTTCCTCAGGCCGCGTGATGAGCACGCGCATGTCAGAGATCGAGCCAGGCTTGCGCGCGCGGACGGATACGTTCACCCGCTTCGCGTCCAGCGCGTTCGGCTTCTGCGCGCGCATTCACCGTGAGCGGAATCTGCGCCGCCGTTTCGACCAAGTCGCTGCCATCGGGCGCGAGCACCTCGCCACGGAATACGAGCGTATCGTTGGCAATCGTCGCGAGCCCCGCCATCGGCGAGCGGCACGATCCGCCGAGCGCCTGCTGGAATGCGCGTTCGCAGGTGAGCGCGATCTCGGTGTTCTCGTCGTTAAGCTGGGTCACGATCTCGCGCGCGTTGGTATCTGTTTCGCGGATTTCGATGCCGATGGCGCCCTGCGCCAGCGCGGGCAGGAAATCGTCGAGTATCCGTGTGGCGCGGCTTTCGAGCCCGAGCCGTTTCAATCCCGCGAGCGCCAATAGCATGCCGTCGATCTCACCGGCATCGAGCTTGGCAAGCCGCGTATCGACATTGCCGCGCAGAAGCACGATCTCGAGATCCGGCCGGACGCGTGCGACCTGCGCATGGCGGCGCACGGAGCTGGTGCCGATGCGCGCGCCTTTCGGCAAATCGGTCAGCGCGGACGCTTTGTTGGAGACGAACACATCGCGCGGGTCTTCGCGCGGCAGAAGTGCGGTGATCGAAAGCCCTGCTGGCAGATCGACCGGTACGTCTTTCATCGAATGCACGGCGAGGTCGATGCGCTCATCCAGGAGCGCATCCTCCAGTTCCTTGACGAACAGCCCCTTGCCACCGGCATCGGCGAGCGGGCGGTCCTGGATGCGGTCGCCGGTGGTTTTCACCGTCACGATCTCGCACGCAGCGCCTTTCGCACGCAGCAGGCCTGCCACCATGTTCGCCTGAACAAGGGCCAGTTTCGATCCGCGCGTGCCGATGCGGAGCATCGATTTTCTCTATTTTGCCGTGACGCGGGCGACCCTAAGGAATTTTGCCCGAGACTCCACCCTCCCCTTGAGGGAGGTTCGAAAAATCCGAAGGATCTGTCGGGGGAGGGGTGCTAATGACCCCCCACCGAAAAATCCGCGTTGCCGCGAATTTTTCGGGCTCCCTCTCAGGGGGAGCGGAAAGCGGAGCACATTTGCGCAACTGGACCGTTCTCGGCATCGAAACGAGCTGCGACGAAACCGCCGCGGCGGTAGTGCGCGGCCACGCGCCCGGGCCGGGAACGATCCTGTCCAATATCGTCTTCTCGCAGCTCGACGCGCACCGGCCCTATGGGGGCGTGGTGCCGGAGATCGCTGCGCGCGCGCATGTCGAACGCCTGGACGGCATCGTCGAGGAAGCGCTCGGCCAGGCGAACGTGACGCTCGCCGAGCTCGATGCGGTGGCGGCGACGTCAGGGCCTGGCCTGATCGGCGGTGTGATGGTCGGGCTCACGACGGCGAAGGCGCTGGCGCTGGCATCCGGCAAGCCGCTCATCGCCGTCAATCACCTCGAAGCCCATGCACTCACGGCGCGGCTGACGGACGGCGCGGCGTTTCCATTTCTGCTGCTGCTGATTTCTGGCGGCCATTGCCAATTGCTCGGTGTCGCCGGTGTCGGGCAGTTCCGGCTTTACGGCACGACCATCGACGACGCGGTCGGCGAGGCATTCGACAAGACGGCAAAGCTTCTCGGCCTTCCCTATCCCGGCGGACCGAGTGTCGAGAAAGCCGCGTCCGATGGGGATTTCAAGCGCTATCCGTTGCCCCGCCCGATGCGCGGACGCGCTGGCGCTGATTTTTCGTTTTCGGGATTGAAGACCGCGGTGCGCCAGATCGTGCAGGCGGGCAACGTGAATACCGCCGATGTCGCCGCGTCGTTTCAGGCCGCCGTGCTCGACATCCTGACCGATCGTACGCGCGCGGCGATGGCTATGTTTCGCGAGTATCATCCAGAAGCGGCCAATCCGGATTTTGTGCTGGCGGGCGGCGTCGCTTCGAACCATGCCATTCGCGCTGCACTTACAGAACTTGGCACGCGCGAAGGCTTTCAGACAAAAATACCCCCGCCCAGGCTTTGCACCGACAACGCGGCGATGGTGGCCTGGGCGGGGGCTGAACGTGGCCAGCTAGGCTTGTTCGATGGGCTGGGCACCGCACCGAAGGCCCGCTGGCCGCTGGACGCACACGTTGGGGGGAGGTTGGCGCGTCCAGAAACGGTTGGGTCTTAGACCAGCGCGAACTGCACGGCGACGAGCAGCACACCGGCCAGCGCGATCACCGCGCCGGTCATGTAGCCGATAAAGCCGTCATCCGACGAAAGGCTGGCGGGTACACGGTTCGTAAAATTGGTTGTCATGGCGATCTCTCCTTCGCACTCACGGCGCCGGGGAGGCCCCTCCGTGCCGTCTCAAATCTTTACCGGCGTCATTGCCGGACCGCTCTGAGATAGGCAGGGGTTTAGCCTGATACAAGTGAACCATTTATGAATTATTCAATGTTTACGAAACTTAATTTCAACGTAAGTCGTTGAATTTGCTTCAACTTCATATCTTGAGTGATAGTTGCGCATCCAATGCATGGTCGATCTGCGCGATTCGAAGGGGTCGCGAAACACGCGATGTTGCGCTGCAGCATCTACCGTCTGATGCAAAACTAATACGACCGGAAGGGTCTCCCACAAGACCCTCCCGGCCGGTAAGAGGCTGGCTACCCGTGGAGACCGCCCAGTAACCAAAGGATCAGAAGGATGACGAGAACGGTTCCCAGCACGCCGCCGAGGCCCGCTCCGCCATAGTTGCGGTAGCCGTAATATCCGCCGCCGCCACCGAAAAGCACGACAAGAACAATGATGATAACGAGCAGTGACATCTTCTATTCCCTCAAATTGCCGCTATGTAACGCGCGAACCGGCAATTTGGGTGTTCCCAAGTTCCCACAAGGTTTCCCGTGAAAATCGCCACCTGGAACATCAATTCGGTGCGCCTGCGCATCAATCTGGCCACGCGCTTCCTGCGCGAGCACCAGCCGGACGCCATCGCGCTGCAGGAGACCAAGGTCATCAACGACCTGTTTCCGGCAAAGGCATTCGAGAAACTCGGCTATGTCCATCACGCGATCCACGGCCAGAAGGGCTATCACGGCGTCGCCGTGCTCTCGCGCATGCCGTTCCGCGAGAAGGTCAGCCGCGAGTTCTGTTCGAACAGCGATTGCCGCCACATCCGGGTGACCTTCGAGAACGGAGTCGAGTTGCACGACTTCTACGTGCCCGCGGGCGGGGATATTCCCGATCCTGTCGTCAATCCGAAATTCGCGCACAAGCTTTCGTTCCTGCGCGAGATGGCGGAATTCTTCGCGAGCCGCGCGGGCCGGGGCGATCCTCTCATTCTGGTGGGCGATCTGAACGTTGCGCCACTGGAGAATGATGTGTGGAGTCATAAGCAGCTTCTCGATGTCGTCAGCCACACGCCGGTCGAAACCAGATTGCTCGCCGACGTGAAGGCATCCTTCGACTGGACCGACGTGACGCGCGCATTCATTCCGCCCGAGGAGAAAATCTATTCGTGGTGGAGCTATCGCGCGGCCGACTGGGTGGCCTCGGACCGTGGCCGCAGGCTCGACCATATCTGGGTCAGCCCAGCGCTCAAGAATACGCTCAAGTCACAGACCATCGTGCGTAAGATGCGCGGTTGGGAAAAAGCTTCCGACCACGTTCCGGTGATCGCGGAACTCGCGATGTAGCGGTATGCTTGGTGAGCTTCAGCCGAGGGGGATCACGACATGGCGAGCGCACTTCATTACCGCACGCTTACGGAGACGGCGGCGGATATCCGAACAGGCGCGCTGTCGTCGGAAGAGGTGACGCGGCACACGCTCGACCGGATCGGCGAACTGGAGCCGCGCCTGCACGCGTTCGCCGCGGTGCGGGCGGAAGCCGCGATGGCGGAAGCGCGCGAAGCCGATGCAAGACGCGCGCGTGGCGAAGCGCTCGGCCCGTTGCACGGCGTTCCGCTGGCGGTGAAGGATTTGTGCGCGATGGAAGGCACCGCGACCTGCGCCGGCGGTTTCTTCCGCACGGGATTTGATGCTGCCGATACGGCCACCGTGGTGCGCCGGCTTCAGGACGCAGGCGCGATCATCGTCGGAAAGGCGCAACTCACCGAAGGAGCGTGGGGCGCGCACCATCCCGACGTGCCGCCGCCCGTCAATCCATGGGCGCCGGATCGCTGGTCTGGCGCATCGTCGAGCGGTTCGGGCGTGGCTGTGGCTGCGGGGCTCGCTTATGGCGCGATCGGCACCGACACCGCAGGCTCGATCCGCTTCCCCAGCAGCGCGAACCGCCTGGTGGGACTGAAGCCGACATGGGGCAGTGTCAGCCGTCATGGGGTGTTCCGGCTGTCGGACACGCTCGATCATGTCGGCCCGATGACGCGAAGCGTTCTGGACGCGGCGCTGATGTTCGACGCCATCGCGGGTCCGGACGCAGCCGATCCCACAGCACTCGACGTGCCGCCGCCCGACAGCGCGCAGGCGGCGCGCAACGGAACCCTCAAAGGCGTGCGCATCGGGCTTGATGCCGCTTATGCCCTGGACGCCGTCGAGCCCGCGATCGCCGCGTCGCTCAAACGCGCCATTGCCGCGCTGGAGTCAGCCGGCGCAACGATCGTCGATATCCGGTTGCCGGACATGCGCGAACACCTGTTGCGCCTCTACACATCCGCCGCCGTCGAGGCCGTCCTTTCGCATGAAGCGACCTACCCTGCCGAAGCAGAGAGCTACAGCGCCGGGTACCGCAGCTTTCTGGACCTCGGACGCTCCGCTTCGGCGGTGGATTATGCGGCGACCGCGATATGGCGCCGCGAATTTCGTGGACACCTCGCGCGCATGTTCAAGACGGTCGACATGCTGGTCGCGCCGACGATGCCGGTCGAACCGCCGACGCTCGAAGCGTTCGACGCGGTCGCCAGCGCGCCACCGGAAGCGGTGGTCGCGCTTATGCTGTACACGATCCCATTCAACGCCGCGGGTATCCCGACCCTCACCTTGCCGATGGACAGGACGAACGCCGGCGTGCCGCTCGGCTTCCAACTCATAGGACCGGAACTCAGCGAAGCGCGATTGCTTTCTGCGGGCGCCGCCTACGAGCAGGTGAGCGATTACGCCAACGATCATCCGGAGATGTGAACTGCCTTCGCGTTGCCAGCGACGCTGCTCCCGTGGCAGATTTTGCATTAACGGGCAGACCTGCAAAATGTCGGGGGGCGAACATGACGGTCAGGGGCACACACCGCGATGACAATTTCACGGGCACGTCGGGCGACGACAGTTTCGTCATGTCCCAGGGCGGCGACGATACGGTCAGCGGGGGCGACGGCAACGACGTGTTCCGCTATGGCGGCACACTCACCGCTGCCGACCATATCGATGGCGGCGCCGACACCGACACCGTAATCCTCAGGGGAGACTACTCCGCCGGGGTGACCTTCGCCGCCAATACGATGGTCAATGTCGAGGTGCTCTCGCTGATCGGAAGCTTCGACTACAACCTCACCACCAATGACGCGACGGTCGCGGCCGGCGCCACCCTGACGGTCAGGGCCAACGCCCTCGGCATTGGTCACAGTCTTACCTTCGATGGCTCCGCCGAAACCGACGGCGATTTCCGCATCGTGGGCAGCGCGGGTGACGACGACCTCACCGGCGGCGCGAAGAAGGACAGCTTCATCCTTACCAATGGCGGCAGCGATACCGTCCACGGCGGCGGCGGCCACGACAACATCCTCGCCGGCGCCGCCTTCGCCGCCAACGACCACATCGATGGCGGCACCGGAAACGACACGCTGGCGATCGTGGGCGAAGGAACCACGGACTTCACGGCTGGAACCGGCTCGCTGACAAGCATCGAACGGCTGACCGTGAATGCCACCAACGTCAGTTCCATTACGATGGACGACAGCGATGTCGTTTCAGGCGCCAGGCTGATGGTGGATTATTCTTTGTCGAACGATCCGTCTGGCACCTACACCTTCCTCGGCTTCTCCGAGACCGACGGACACTTCGCCATCATCGGGCCCCAAGGCGCTGCGTTCGTCAATTTTACCGGTGGCAACCAGTCGGACACGTTCACCATGCTCGATCTGGGCACCGATACGATTGACGGCGGCGGCGGCAACGACATCTTCACCTACGGCAGCAATTTCGCCAACCAGCCCGGCGGAACGAGCAGCACCGACGAAATCATTGGCGGCGCAGGCAACGACACGCTCGTGCTCACCGGCGGGCTCGGATCGTATTTCTTCGGCGGCAGCACCGTCTTCACGATGGGCATCGGCCAGCTCAGCAGTGTGGAGACCATGAAGCTCGAAGGCGCGAGCGACTACGTCGTGAAACTTCAGAACGGAACCGTCGGCTTTGGCGCAACGATGACGGTCGATGCGACCGATACGACAGGTAACATCCAGATCGATGGCAGTTCTTTGGTGAATGGAAATCTGCATTTCATCGCCGGCGCCGGAAACCAGAACGTGTTTTTCACCGGCGGCGCCAATGCCGACGTCTTCGACATGGTGGCCCTTGCTGGATTCGGAAGCGTAACGGGCGGCGGCGGCGACGACGTCATCAACTACGGTGGAAACCTATCCCACGGATTTCCGATTGCTGGCGGGAGCGGCAACGATACGCTCAACCTGGATGGCGACTACTCCGGCGGGCAGTTCGTCGCCGCCGGCAACATCAGCGGCATCGAGACCATAAATTTCGTCACCGGCAATTCGTACTGGCTCATCCTCCAGGGTGACGTCACGGATGACGGATTGAACACCAGCGCACTGACGGTGGACGGCTCGGCGCTCGGCGCATCCGATGTGATGACGCTCGACCTATCCGGCGCGACGTCGCCGGGCTATGCGGTCACCAGCGGCGCGGCCAATGATACGTTCACCTTCGGCAGCAGCTTTGCCAACGCGAGCGGCGGGCTTGGCACAACAAGCACAGTCGATGGCGGCGCCGGCAACGATACGCTTGTTTTCACCGGCGGCCTTGGCCAGTTCTTCAACAGCACGGTATTCGGTTCGGGCACGCTGACCGGCATCGAGACGATGAAGCTCGAAGGCGCACAGAACTACAACATCGCGATTCAGGACGGCAATATTGCGGATGGCACAACGCTGACGGTCGACGCATCGGCAGTCACCCTGCAGAGCAGCGGTTTTTTTATCGAGGTCGACGCGTCGGCTGTGACGAAGGGCAGTCTCCATTTCATCGGCAACAACATAACGGAAGACCAGACGTACAATGGTGGCGCGAACGCGGACACGTTTGACTATACCGGGTCAAGCGGGCCCATTTTCACCCGTGGCAATGGCGGCGACGATGTCTTCGATTTCGCCGGAAATCTGGGTGTCGTGGCCTCGCTCGATGGCGGTACGGGCCACGATACGATCAATCTCGACGGCGACTATAGCGGCCTGCATGTGATCAACGGATTGAACGGCATCACCGGCATCGAGACAGTGCATTTCGCAGCCGGTCATTCCTACAATATCGGATTTGCGAATGAGGTGACCGATGGCGGCGGCGCCACGCTGACCGTCGACGGCTCGGCGCTCGGCGCATCCGACGTGATGACGCTCAATCTCACCAACGCGACATCGGCCGGCTATTCAATCACCGGGGGCGCGGCCAACGACAGCGTCACTATGGGCGCCTCCCTGCACGCCACCGACGTGATCGATGGCGGGGGCGGCACGAACACACTCATATTCAACGGCGATCTTTCGGCCGGCGTCACGCTCACCCATGTGCAGAACTTCCAGACATTCGTGTTCACCGACGGTCACAGCTACAATTTGACGACCGCGGATGGGAATGTCGCGAGCGGGACCACTTTGACAGTGGAAGGCACGCTGCTCACGGGGTCGAACGCACTCACCTTTAACGGTTCGGCGGAGACCGACGGCAAGTTCGCGCTTATCGGCGGCGCGGCAAGCGACACCCTCACCGGCGGTGCGGGCGCCGACATCATCAACGGACTCGGCGGCGCAGACACACTCGCAGGCGGCGGCGGTTCTGACACTTTTGTCTACGGGAGCGGCGTGGCGTCCAATTCGGGCATGCTCGACCACATCACGGATTTCGATCCGACGCAGGCGGATGCGATCCAGGCCGGCGGCGGCGCGAGTTTCATCAGTCAGATCAACATCAGCGAATCGGCCGGCACACTTGACGGCGACCTCAGCGCCGCCGTGTCGGCTGCGCTAACCGCCTTTGGCAGTAGCCCGTCACACTTTGCCGTGGCTGTGAACTTCACTGGCGGAGACTTTGCAGGGCACACCTATATCGTCGTCGATACCAACGGAAACGCTGCCTATAATAGCGGAACCGATCTCGTGGTCGAAATAACGGGAACGAACAATTTCAACCTCCATCCCGTGACCGCGGGCGACTTCATCTAGGTAGCATTGGTCGCGAACGACGACGCCTGGGAGAGGGACGGGACCTCAGGCGATCTCTGGGGCTACCAGTTTCTGATCGTCGACATCGCTGGCACGATCACGGCCAGCAACTTCCGCGAGACGCTCCGGCGCACCGATGACGCTGGCAGTCAGCAGCCTCAGGCGACGCCTTGGGGCTGCTGCATCTCGCCGGCGCGGGCGCGATAGAGTGCGGCGAAATCGATCGGCTCGACCAGCAGCGGCGGCATGCCGCCGTCGCGCACGACGTCGGCCACGATGCGACGCGCGAACGGGAAGAGGATGTGCGGCGCGTCAATCAGAAGGATCGGCTGGCGCATCTCTTCCGGCACGCTCATGAGCTGGAATACACCGGCATAGACAAGCTCGAGCAAGAACAGCGTGCGGCCCTCGCTTTGCGCCGATACGCGCATCTTGAGTTCAACCTCGTACGCATCGGCATCCATCTGCCGCGCCTGGAGATCGACGCCGAGCTCGATCTGCGGCCGGCCGCCCGGATTGGAGGGCATGCCGGGGTTTTCGAACGACAGATCCTTGACGTACTGGCCCACGACCTGAAGACGCGGCACAGGCGGCGGCGCACCCACGCCGTTGCCATCTTCCACACCGGACCCGAATGTTCCACTCATCGAAAACCCCAAGAAAAGCGCCGGTGCCGCTACCACGGATCACGTGACGGTTACAAGCAATGGCTGGTCATATTGGCGCCGCAACACCATATTAGGCCTGTGCGCTAGACCGGCGGCGTTGCCGGGTCTAGGCTTGTGGTGAGGGCGCAAAACTGCGCAAGGTTGTCGCATTATGGCGAATTCCCAGCTTCTCGACATTTTTCTGATCGCCATGGTGGCAGGCATCATCCTGTTCCGCCTTTACACCGTGCTGGGGCGGCGTACAGGCCATGAGCGTCCGCCGCAGGAGAATTATCGGTTCTCGCGCAATCCGGACGCAGCGCCACCCGCCGATGACGCGGCGGCGGCGGTGCCCGACCGCAGCGCGCCCCGCAGTGAAGCCGTGAGCGACAAGCCGTCGGATCCGGTGGCGCGCGGCCTTCTGGACATCAAGCTCGCCGATCGCAATTTCGAGACCGAGCATTTCGTCAGCGGCGCGCGCTCGGCCTATGAACTGATCATCACCGCGTTCGCCAAGGGCGACCGCGCAACGCTGCGCCCGCTTCTGAATGACGAGGTCTACACTGCCTTCGATCACGCCATCGCGGCGCGCGAGGCGAAGCACGAGACGATCGCGTTCACCTTTGTCGGCTTCAAGGACGTGAAGATCGTCGAAGCGGTGCTCAAGGGCCGTGCGGCCGAGATCACGCTCGCCTTCGGTGCGCAGTTCATCTCGGCAACCAGCGACGCGAATGGCGCCATGGTCGAGGGTGACGCCAAATCCGTACGCGACGTGACCGATGTGTGGACCTTCTCGCGCGACAGCCGTGCCCGCGATCCCAACTGGACCCTGATCTCGACCTCCGGCGACCTGCCCTAGGTGCGCTGGCCGCGCTATCCCGCAATCCTGTTTCTTTTTGTCGTTGTGCCCGTCGCGGCAGGGCTGGTGTGGTGGCTCACCCGCCCTGCGGTCACGGGGCCGCTAAAACTCACACCCGCCGCCTTTGCAGACCTGCCAGACTGGAAGAGCGGCGACATGCGCGGCGCGCTTGCCGCCTTTCGGCGCTCATGCGGCGTCCTGATGTCCAGGCCGACATCGGCGCGGATGGGAAGCTATGCCGGCACAGTGGCAGACTGGCGGAGGCCATGCCGCGATGCATTGGCGACCGGGAGCCTCGCTGACGACGCACGCCAATTCTTCGAACGGGACTTCGCGCCCTATGCCGCGAGTGCCGGTGAGGTTCGGGATGGGTTGTTCACCGGGTATTACGAGCCGCAATTGCATGGCAGCCGGTCGCAGCACGGCGCTTATCACACGCCGGTCTACGGTCTACCGCTCGATCTGGTGACCGTCGATCTCGGCGCATTCCGCGACAACCTGTCGGGCGAACACATCGCCGGACGCGTGACGGGCCACAAACTTGTCCCCTACGACACACGCGCCAACATCGACGCCAACGGTCTGAGAGCCGCGCCGGTGCTGTTCTATGCCGACGATCCGGTCGCGGTGTTCTTTCTGCATATCCAGGGTTCGGGACGCGTGGTGTTAGACGACGGCACGATCGCGCGTGTGGCTTATGCGGGAACGAACGGCAGGCCCTATACCGCCATCGGCCGCACACTCATCGCGCAAGGCGAACTGGAGCGCGGCAAAGTTTCGCTCCAGACGATCCGCGCGTGGCTGAAGGCGCATCCCGACAAGGCGCGTGCGATTATGGAAAGCGATGCCTCGTTCGTGTTCTTCAAGGAAACGCCGCTTGGCGATCCCGCACTCGGAAGTCCCGGCGCCGAAGAGGTTCCGCTCACGCCTGGCGCCAGCATCGCTGTCGATGCCAAAATTCACCCCCTCGGCGTTCCGTTCTTCATCGCCACCACGACGCCGGATGGAAAGCCTCTCAACCTGCTCGCCGTCGCGCAGGATGTCGGTGGGGCGATCCGCGGGGTGGTCCGCTCCGACATATTTTTCGGCTTTGGTAACCACGCCGAAACCCTGGCGGGGGAAATGAAGCAGAGTGGGCGGATGTACGTGTTAATACCGAAATCGGTCAAAGGCTTATGAGGCGGCGCCAGACCAGCGAAGACGAGCGGGCGGAATTCGAAGCCGCGTTGAAGGAAGCGCGGCCGATCCGAAAAGAACCCCGGTCGACGTCGAAGACCGCTGCCAAACCGGCCGGACCGAAGAAAAAGGACAAGCCCAGCGGTGTCGATGGCAACACCGCCAAACGGCTCAGCAAGGGCGAAATGATCCCGGACGCACGCATCGATCTACATGGCTTCACCGAAAGCGTGGCGCACCGCACGCTGCTTTCCTTCCTGCGCGGCGCGCAGAGGAACGGGGCGAAGCTCGCGCTCGTCATCACGGGCAAGGGAAAACGCGGCGCCGATCCGCACGAGCCGTTCGACATGGAAAAGGAAGCGCGTGCCCGCGGCGTTTTGAACGCGATGGTGCCGCGCTGGCTGACTGAGCCCTCGTTCGCGGCACTGATCGCGGACACGCGCACAGCCCATCGCCGTCACGGCGGAACGGGCGCGCTCTATGTTTATCTGCGCAAGAGACCCTGAGCGCCTAGATCAACCCTGTCCGTCCGGCGAGTTCGCGCAGAGGCACTTCCGGACGCGCGCCGTAATGCGAGATCACTTCCGCCGCCGCGAGCGCACCGAGGCGCCCGCAATCCGCAAGCCCTCGTCCATGTGTGAGCCCATATAGGAATCCCGCCGCGAACTGATCGCCGGCGCCTGTGGTATCGACCACGCGCGCGATCGGCGCCGCATCGACGACATGGACCTCCGCACCGTGCGCCGCGACACAGCCTTTTTCGGACCGCGTCAGCGCGGCGACGAGTGGAAAGGGTTTCAGCGCCTGCAACGCTTCGTCGAACGTATCGACCGCAAAGAGCGCCTTGGCCTCCTCCTCGTTGGCGAAAAGAATGTCGAGCTTCGACAGCAGTTCCAGGAACTCGCCGCGATAACGCCCCATCAGGAACGGGTCGGACAAAGAGAACGCCACCTTGGTGCCGTTCTGTTTCGCGATGTCGATCGCTCTCAAGGACGCTGCTTTCGCCGACGGCGCATCCCAGAGATAGCCTTCGATATAGAGCACATCCGATCCCGCGATCTCGCTTTCCTTGAGATCGCCGACCGCGAATTCCCGCGCCGCGCCGAGGTATGTGTTCATGCTGCGCTGGCCGTCGCCCGTCACCGCGATCAGGCAGCATGCCGTCTGCGGTCCGCCCTCCGCCGGTTCGGTCGTGTAGTGAACACCGGTATCGCGCATGCTGGAGACGAACGCGCTGCCCAGTCGGTCGCGCCTGATCTTGCCGGCGAACACGCCCTTGGCGCCGAGCGACGCCAGACCCGCCATCGTGTTTGCAGCGGAACCGCCGGCGACTTCGCGCGTCACGCCGAAAGCCGTATAGAGTTGATCGGCCCGATATTCGTCGATCAGGGTCATCACGCCCTTGGCGATATTGTGGGTGAGGAGGAATTCATCATCGACCGCCGCGATCACGTCCACGATGGCGCTGCCCAGCGCCGTCACGTGATAGGTCTTCGACATGCCATTTCTCCTCAGGGTCCGACCGGTATGCGGGAACGGAGTTAAAGGACGCCATCCATGTTCGCAAGCATCGGCCGCGCGCTATCGGTGATCTTCGACCCCGCTCTGTTCGGCGTGGTAGCGAAGGCGCTGCTTCTGACGATCCTGCTGTTCGTCGTGCTGCTGGTGGGCATCGAATATGCCCTGCATTTCCTCCCGACACTCGGTTCCCCTGGGGTGAATCGGGTGCTGGAGATCCTGGCGCCGGTTTTCCTGCTCACGGCATTCTTCGTGCTCGGCGGCCCGGTCGCCGCGCTGTTCGGTTCGCTTTACCTCGACCGCATCGCGGAGGCCGTCGAAAAGCGCTGGTATGCGTCCGATCCTCAGGCGCAGGGCGTCTCAACGCGAACCGGCATCGGCGCGGGTCTGCGGCTCGCAGCGCTCGTGCTGCTTGCAAACACGGTCCTGCTTCCGGCCGATGTCCTCGCACCGGGCTTTGGCGAGATCGCGACCATCGTCGTGAACGGCTTTCTCCTCGGCCGGGAATATTTCGAGCTTGCGGCCCTGCGCCATATTTCGCTGAAAGCCGCCGACGCATTACGCAAACGTAACGGCGCAAGCGTGTTTGGCGCGGGTCTTATTCTTTCGCTTCTGACCTTTGTTCCAGTCGTCAATCTGTTTGCCCCCTTGTTCGGCGCGGCGCTCATGGTGCATCTCTATAAGCGGATGGCCAGGGAAACACCGCCATGATCCGACGGATATGTGTTCTTGCCTGCTGTGCGCTGCTTGCGGCCTGTGCAACCAAGCAGGCCGCACCGGATCGCATAGCATTGCCGTCCGCACCGCCACGCGGCGAACCGGTGAGCACGATCGGACTCACCGATGTGGATTTGCGCGTGCAGTTCGGCGCACCCGCCTTCACGCGCAAGGAAGGAACCGCGCAGCTCTGGCGTTACGACGGCGCGACCTGCAAAGCGTTCTTTTTCCTCTATCCCGCCAACAGCGCGCTGAACGTGCGCCATGTCGAGACCACGCCACACGGCACCGATATGGCCGCCGATCCTAAGTGCCTCGACGCGCTGCGCCTGCACCCCGCTTCGCCCGCGCCGGTTTCGTAAGTTCTTCCTCCGGCTTCGTCTTGTCGTTGTAACGGCAGAGATCGCGCACGACGCATTCCGGACAATGGGGCTTGCGCGCGACGCAGGTGTAGCGACCGTGCAGGATCAGCCAGTGATGCGCGTAAAGCGCGTATTCGTCCGGCACGATCTTCACGAGGCCGTCTTCGACTTCGCGCGGGTTATTGCCTGGCGCGAGGCCGGTGCGGTTCGCGACACGGAAGATGTGCGTGTCGACGGCAATGGTCTTTTCGCCGAACGCGACATTCAGCACGACATTGGCCGTCTTGCGCCCGACACCGGGAAGCTCTTCGAGCGCATCGCGATCGTGCGGGACCTTGCCCTCATGCTTCTCGATCAGAAGCTTCGAGAGCGCGATGACGTTCTTCGCCTTGCCGCGATAAAGACCGATGGTCTTGATATATTTCGTCAACCCCGCGACGCCGAGCTTCACCATCTTCTCCGGTGTATCGACGCGTTTGAACAGCTCTTCGGTCGCGCGGTTCACGCCTTTGTCGGTTGCCTGCGCGGACAGCACGACCGCGACCAGCAGCGTATAGGGGTTCACATATTCAAGTTCCGTCTTGGGATCGGGCAGAACTTTCTTCAGTCGCGCGAAGAATTCGGCCGCTTCGGATGCTGAAAATTTCCGTGCCATTTCTTAGCCCTGCCCAGAAATCGCCACACTGCATGGACTTCACGCGCGGAACAATCGCCGCGTTTTGCCCGTTATCGGGTCGACGGATTACGGAGAGAACGATGCGCTTGAACAATCTGCTTATGGGCGGCGTGCTTGCCTCGGCGATCCTGCTTGCCGGTTGCGGAACCAGCTCGGGCGACCGCGCGGTTTCTGGCGGCATGATCGGCGCAGGCGCCGGTGCGATCATCGGTGCCGCGACCGGTACGCCGGCGACGGGCGCTGCCATCGGTGCAGCCGCAGGCGCGCTGGTTGGCGCCGCCACCGACCCTTGTGACCTCGATCTCGGCAAGCCGTTCTGGAGAGACCATGGCGGACGCGCGGGCTACGAGAAGCGTTGCGGGCACCCCCCTCCCGGCTGACGCACTCTGGTCCGCTCAACAACGCAGGCCCGCCCCAGACGCGGGCCTGAGTCGTTTGCTTGCTTGCGTCGGAACATGCCTCATTCCATCATTACCGCGATGTCCGAGACCGTTCTGCTCGATGCCGTCCTGAAGCCCGCGCCACCGGTGAGCCCACGCGCGCTTTCGACCATCCTCGGCATCGTCATCGCAATGAACGCAGCCTTTGCCATCTATTTCGTATCGCGTGGCGCGTGGCCAATGATGCCCTTCATGGGCATCGATATCGCGCTACTTGCCTGGGCCTTCCGCGCCAGCACCCGCGCGGCGAAGCGCGAAGAGCACGTCATGCTCACCCCCTCGCTTCTGAACATCACGCGCAAATCGCCGAAAGGTGTTGTCAACGAAGTGGCGCTCAATCCCTATTGGGTGCGGGTACAGTTGGAGGAGCCTGCGGGCCGTGCCAGCCAACTCACGCTCTGGAGTCACGGCAAGAGCGTGCGGATTGGTTCGTTCTTGCCGCCGCTGGAGCGCCTCTCCTTTGCAGAACGGCTGAAAGCCGCGCTCCATCGCGCCCGAACGGTGCTCTGATTCCCGCAAGAAACGGGTCGAAAAGCCGCTCGGCGAAGACCATATTCGTCCCATGAGCGAAGTCATCTCCCTGAACCCTTACGAAGGCGGACCGGATTGGAAGCGCATGGGCCGTGCGATCCGGTATCTCACTGAGAACTATTTGAGCCAGCCTTCGCTGGACGACGCAGCGGCGACGGCGGGCCTCTCGCCGTTCCATTTCCAGCGCCTGTTCACACGCTATGTCGGCGTAAGTCCAAAATCGTTCGTGGGCCATCTCACGCTCGACCACGCCAAGCAGGAGCTGGCCGGCGGCGCGAGCGTGCTCAGTGCGGCGCTGGATTCGGGCCTTTCGGGTTCGTCGCGGCTGCACGATCTCTGTCTGAAGATCGAAGCGATGACACCGGGCGATTATGCGCGCGGCGGACGCGATCTCATCATCGACTATGGCTTTCATGATTGCCCATTCGGGATCGCACTGGTGATGGCGACGGAAAAGGGCGTTTGTGGTCTCGCCTTCGGCGATGACGGCGAAGAAGCCGCAATGATGGAAGACATGCAAGGGCGCTGGCCGAATGCTGCCTATCGCGAGAACCGCTCGCGCACGGAACGCATCGCAAAGCAGATCTTCGATCGCAGCGGTGGCGATGTTCCGCTACATCTTCTGGGCACGCCGTGGCAGATCAAGGTGTGGGAAGCACTCCTCGCGATTCCATCGGGCAAGATGACGACCTATCGCACCGTGGCGGAGAAGCTGGGCAACGGCAAAGCAAGCCGCGCGGTCGGCAGCGCAGTCGGGCGCAATCCGATCTCATTGCTAATCCCCTGCCATCGCGTGCTGGGCAGCGACGGCGCGCTCACCGGCTATCATTGGGGGCTGACGCGCAAGCGCTCGATGCTGGCGCTGGAAGCCGCGCGCCTTCAGGAAAGTCCTAAGACGTCCGCCATCGCATAGAGACCGGGCTTCTTGCTTTGTCCCCAGAGTGCCGCCGCGATGGCGCCGCGCGCGAAGATCATGCGGTCTTCGGCGGAGTGGCTGAGCACGACGCGCTCTCCCGGACCAGCTAGGATGACTTCATGCTCGCCCACCACCGTACCGCCGCGCAACGACGCGTAGCCGACATCGTTGCGCCCGCTGGCTTTGCCCAGCAGCAGCGCGGTGCCGGACGGCGCATCCACCTTCTTGCGATGATGCATCTCGAAAATCTGCAGATCGAAACCCGGCAGCGCCTTGGCCGCTTGCTTCACGAGCGAGGCGAGCAGGTTCACGCCCATGCTCATATTGCCGGATTTAACGATCACGGCATGACGCGCCGCCGCGCGGATCTTCGCTTCGTCATCAGCCGAGAATCCTGTCGTACCGATGACGTGAACGATGCGGGCCTGTGCCGCAAGCGCAGCCAGCTCGACCGAGGCTTTCGGTGTCGTGAAGTCGATCAGCGCCTGTGCCTTGGCGATTAGCGGCAGCGGATCGTCGCTCCGGCCGAAGCTGCCCAACAAGATGCAGGCCTCGGCTTCCGAAACCGCCCGAGCCAGAACCTCGCTCATGCGGCCGGATTTGCCGGCAATGACGATTCGCACATCGCTCATGCGCGCCACCATAAGTCTATTTCGGGATCTCCGCGAAGCGTTCGACCACGAACGCCGCGACCGCCTGTCCGAACCACGGCACCGTGAGGATCAGCGCCGAGGCGCCCACCCGCATCAAGGTCGTCTGGTCGAACGGCCATTCGTGCACGGCCATGATGCGCGCTTCGTAGGCGAGAAGCCCCTGCAGTGTCTCGCCCGGCGCCGCGCGCGCGACATCGATCTCGCGCCGGACGCGTTCGAGTTCCACCGCCTTCGCGGCGCGGATCTTGCGCCGCACCGTCTCCATCGTGGCGACGAAAATCCACACTCCCATCGCGGCGCAACCGAACAGCAGTACGAGCGTGAAGCTGTCGATGCGCCCGCCGATAAAAAACAGGCAGACGACAGCGCAGATCACAAACCAGACCAACGCGCCGCGCGCAGCCGAGCGCCCGATCACCGAAAGCCTGTCGATGCGCAGCAGATCGACGACCAGATGACCACCGATCATCTCGCGCATTCCGCGCGCCGCACCGCGTGTCAGCGTCACGCCGCGAGCGAACAGCACGGAGATCAGGACTGTCACGGCGCAGAACCAGATATAGGTCGGCCACGTCTGCACCGGCGGCGAAACCGGCAAGACTGTCCAGCATAGAAGCCCGCCCATGATGACGCCGATGATGGTGGCGCGCGAGAGCCGCGCGGTATCGGGTGTCAGCGCGGTGGTGCGTACTGCATCTTCGACGCCACCCGACAGGATGGCGGCGTGGGCCGCAAAATCGGCGCGCTCGCGTACGCGCGAAAAGCGCTGCATGCCGAGCACGGTCGCGATTAGAAGCGAGAACAGCAATGCGAAGCGCAGACCGTTTCCGATGCCATGCGGAACCAGCAGCGGAGCGCCTGAGAGATAGGCTGAGACGACATAGGCGCCGAACAGCAGCACGAAAATCGCGATGGTAGTCCAGAACGTATTGAGCGGCGAAAAGACGAACAGGCGCTGCTCGAGATAGGCTTTGCGATCGGTGCGCGCCATTTCCTGCACGACATCGAAGGGCACGGAATCGCTCATAGCGCGAGCTTCGCGCGCCACCGCCGGGCTGTAAAGTTGGCTCAGGCCTTGGTGTCGACGCCGTTGCTGGACGCGACTGGCCCATCGCCGCGCCTGGCAACCGTTACCATGGCCGGACGCAGCAGCCGCTCGCCGATCGTGTAACCGGCCTGAACCACATCGACGATGCTGCCCGGTGGCTTGTCGCCACCCGGAACTTCGGCAATCGCCTGATGCAGATTGGGATCGAACTTGCCGTCTGCCGTGTCGATGGGCTTCACGCCGTGGCGTTCCAGGCTCGCGAGCAATTGCCGCTCAGTCACTTCCACGCCGTCCAATACCGCCTTGAGCTGGGGATCGGCGGCATCGCGCAGCGCCTGTGGGGCGGCGGCCAGCGCTCGAGCGAAATTGTCCCCGATCTGCAGCATGTCGCGTGCGAATTTCGTCACCGCGTATTGCGAGGCATCCTGCTTTTCGCGCTCGGCGCGGCGGCGGGTGTTCTCCGCATCGGCAAGCGCGCGCAGCATGCGGTCGCGCATGTCGGCGACCTCGGCGCGCAGGGCGTCGACTTCGTCCACGGGTGTGGCTTCGGGAGAGGGATTGCTTGCTTCGTCACTCATTGTTCTATCCTAACAGGCGGCCGATCACTTTGGCGGTGTGATCGACCATGGGAATGATGCGGCCGTAATTGAGCCGCGTGGGACCGAGAACGCCGATCACGCCGACGATCTTGCCCTGTGCATTGGCATAGGGGGCTGCGACGATCGACGAACCGGAGAGGCTGAACAGCCGGTTTTCGGAACCGATGAAGATGCGCACGCCATCGCCCTGCTTCGCCAGTTCCAGAAGGCTGATGAGGTCGTTCTTGCGCTCGATGTCCTCGAACAACGTGCGCACGCGTTCCAGATCGGTTTGCGCCTCCACGCTGTCGAGCAGATGCGAGGTGCCGCGCACGATCAGCACCGATTCGTCCGGACCGCCCAAGGTCGCAAGCCCCTCCGCCACGATCTTGGCGGTCAACGTATCGAGTTCGGCGCGTTCGGATTCGAGGTCCTGCAAAATCTCGGTGCGCGCGACGTCCAACGTGCGCCCGCGCAATCGCGCGCTCAGATAATTCGAGGCTTCGGAGAGCGCGGAGACCGGCAGGCCGAGCGGCGTATCGATCAGACGGTTTTCGACCTGACCGTCCTCGCTCACGATGACCACCAGAGCCTTGCCCGGCGCCACCGCGACGAACTCGACATGCTTGAGGACGGAGTCCTGCTTGGCAGAAATGACCAGACCGGCGCAACGCGACAGACCCGAGAGCATGGTCGTGGCCTGGGTCAGCACATCCTCGATGCCCCGGCCGCTGCCGTTGATGCGCGCTTCGATAGCGACGCGTTCGTCCGGTGCCAGCTCTCCGATCTCCAGAAGACCGTCGACGAACAGACGCAGTCCCCGCTCGGTCGGAACCCGGCCGGCACTGGTGTGCGGCGCGTAGAGCAGCCCCATTGCCTCCAGATCGGCCATGACGTTGCGGATCGAAGCCGGCGACAGCGACAGCGGCAGACGCTGCGACAGCGTGCGCGAACCCACTGGTTCGCCCGACGTGAGAAAGGCTTCCACCAGATGGCGGAAGACTTCCCGCGGCCGCTCACCCAGTATGGAGCTCTGCTGTCTTTGATAAGGTGCGTCCAAGTCTTTGATCCGATTACGTCTTTGTCTTTTCAGCCCGACCGATTGCACCGGCATGGGCAATCCCGCTAGGTAACTGCGCAACAGCCAAACATCAAGAGATCATGCCACTTCGCCATCAAGGCCGCGCGACCGATCAGATGCGCGCCGTCAGCCTGGAACCCGGCTTCACCAAGCATGCCGAGGGCTCCTGTCTTGTGCGCTTCGGCGACACCCATGTGCTGGTCACCGCCAGCCTGGAGGAAAAGGCGCCGCCCTTCCTGAAAGGCACCGGCAAGGGCTGGGTTACAGCCGAATACGGCATGCTGCCGCGGTCGACGCATGAGCGCATGCGGCGCGAGGCGGCCGCGGGCAAGCAGTCGGGCCGCACACAGGAAATCCAGCGCCTTGTCGGCCGGAGCCTGCGCGCGATCACCGACCTCACCGCGCTTGGCGAACGCCAGATCGTCATCGACTGCGATGTGCTGCAGGCCGATGGCGGCACGCGCACGGCCTCTATCACGGGCGGCTATGTCGCGCTCGCGCAATGCATCGCCTTCATGAAGAAGACTGGCATGGTGACCAAGCCCGCGCTCAAAGACCATGTCGCGGCTGTGTCGTGCGGCATCGTCAAGGGCGAAGCGCTGCTCGACCTCGACTATCCGGAAGATTCGACCGCGGAGACAGACGCGAACTTCGTGCTCACCGGCGCGGGCGGTCTTGTGGAGATTCAGGGTACCGCCGAAGGCGCTCCGTTCTCCGACGAGGAGTTCGCGACAATGCTGAAGCTCGCGCGCAAGGGTATCGGCGAACTGGTCGCGCTGCAGAGGAGTTTGACCGGCATATGAAACTCCGCGCTGGCGATTCGCTGGTGGTGGCGAGCCACAATCCGGGCAAGGTGCGCGAGATCGAGGAACTGCTCGCGCCCTTCGGCTTTAACGTGCATGGCGCGGCGGAGCTGCATCTCGACGAGCCGGAAGAAACCGGCTTGACGTTCGAGGACAACGCGGTCCTGAAAGCTGAAGCTGCTGCGAAGGCGAGCGGGCTTATCGCGCTTGCCGACGATTCGGGACTGGCGGTCACCGCGCTTGGCGGCGCGCCGGGAATTTATTCAGCGCGCTGGGCGGGAGATAAGAAAGACTTTGGCGTGGCAATGGAGCGCGTCGCGCGGTCGCTTAAAGATACCGGCACAACGGACTTCTCCGCGAAATTCGTGTGCGTGCTCGCGCTCGCGGGGCGCAGCGAGACAACGGTGACGTTCCGTGGCGAGGTTCACGGCCAGCTCGTATTCCCGCCGCGAGGAGCCAAGGGCTTCGGCTATGATCCGATCTTCGTCGCAGATGGCATGAGCCAGACCTTCGGCGAGATCGAGCCGGAGATAAAACACGGCATGAGCCACCGCGCCCGCGCCTTTGAAAAGCTGATCGGCAGCACCATCCTCGCGCGATGACGGAACCTTTCGGCATTTATGTCCACTGGCCGTTCTGTGCGGCCAAGTGCCCCTATTGCGATTTCAACAGCCATGTCCGCTCCAGCATCGACGAGAGCGCGTGGACCAGCGGAATCGTTCGCGAACTACAACACACGGCCAGCCTTCAGGGCGATGCGCGGCCGGTCGTGCGGACGATCTTCTTCGGCGGCGGCACGCCATCGCTCATGAGCGGTCGCGCCGTCGATACGGTGCTGACCGCGATTGCGCGGTTGTGGCCGATGGCGAACGACATCGAGGTCACGCTCGAATCCAATCCCGCGAGCGCCGATGCGGCGCGCTTCGCCGACTATCGTGCGGCTGGCGTCAACCGGCTGTCGCTCGGCGTGCAGGCGCTGAACGATACGGACCTGAAAATGCTCGGCCGCCTGCACGACGTGGCCGAAGCAAAACGCGCACTGGATATGGCGCAGACGAATTTCGACCGCGTATCGTTCGATCTGATCTATGCGCGCCCGGATCAATCCGTGTCGGCATGGCGGGAAGAGTTGAAAGAAGCGCTGTCCTTCGGCACCAAACATTTGTCGCTCTATCAGCTCACCATCGAGCCCGCGACGCCGTTCGCAACACTGCATCGTACCGGCGCACTGAAAATTCCCGATGACGACCGCGCGGCCGCGCTCTACGAGACGACGCAGGAGATGACGGAAGCCGCCGGCGTTCCGGCTTATGAAATCTCCAATCACGCGCGCGCGGGCGCGGAGGCGCGTCACAATCTCCTCTACTGGCGCTATGGCGCTTATGCCGGAGTCGGTCCCGGCGCACATGGGCGGCTTGACCTCGACGGCAAACGTTTCGCCACCGCGACGGAGCGGCTACCAGAACGCTGGCGCGAGAATGTCGAGCAAAAAGGGCATGGCCTGGTTGAGATGTCCGAAGTCGCACCGGACGACGCGGCCCGCGAACATCTGCTGATGAACCTGCGCCTTGCGGAGGGCATCGATCTTGCCGCCTATCGCGCACGCTGGAACAGAGCGCTCGATGCCGCGAGGATCGTCTCCCTTGTCAGCGAAGGATTGCTCACGCTTGAAGACGAACGGCTGACCGCGACTCCGCGCGGCCGACTGGTGCTCAACAGCGTGATTGCGGCGCTGGCGGATTAGGAGCCCTTGTTCTGGAATGTGGTCGGCGCGGGGTTGATTACATCGAACCCGCCCGGCCGAACCGCGAGGATGGCGAGGCCGCGGTCCAAAGAGCCGTCGGCGCTGAACCGGAAGATGCCGTCGATCCCGGAGAACCCGTTCGGGTCGGTCAATGCCGCGTCGGTAAACCGGTGATAGGCCGGACCGGATGCGAGCAGCGCCACCAGCGAAACCGCGTCATAAGCCAACGTCGCAAGCTGCGGCGGCGTACCGCCGAAGGTCTGGCGATAGCGGTTGATGAACCGCGAATCGGCATTGGGTGCCGGTGCAGCGAACCAGCCATCCTTGAGCGCAGGTTCCTTGGTGATCGCGAAATCGTCCCACAATCCCGTCCCGAGCAGCTTCACCTTGCCGGGATCGACACCGTTATAGGTCAGCGTCGGCGCGATGGTGCGCAGCATGGCCCCGCCCTGCGCAATGAAGACCGCGTCGGCGTTCGATTTCGCAATGGCGCTGGTCTGGTCCATCGCAGCACCGGAACCGGGACTGAATTTCTCGACCGCCGTGATCGTGCCGCCGTTGGTGGTCACCGCATCCCGGAACGCACGCTCCGTCACGTCGCCATAGCTCGTGCGCGGGATCAGCGCCGCGAAATTCTTGTGGCCCTGCGCGGCCGCATAGGCGACCACGCGTGTCACTTCATTCTGCGGCTGGAAGCTCAACAGATAGACGCCTTTGCCCGCGACGGTGCGGTCGGTGGAGAACGCGAGCACCGGCACGCCTCGGTCTTGCGCAAGCGGCGCGACCGCTTTCACCGAACCCGCGAAGAGTGGACCGATGATGACCTCGGCACCCTGTTTCAAAAGCCGGTTCGCCGCGCTTGCCGCTTCGGACGGATTGGCGGAATCGTCGGCAGTCATCAACACGACGTCCCGGTTGTCGCTGTCGTAAAGCGCGAGTTCCGCCGCTTTCAGCATCGCGCCGGCCAGCGCCCGTGTGGCTGGCGATGAATTGGAGAATGGGAGAATCACGCCGACGCGCACAGGCGTCTTGTCCTTCGCCATGTTGGGCAGGCGCAGGAAGCCCGGCTCATCGGCGCTTAGCTGGTGCGGCGCGGCTGCTTTCGGCGGGGGCGGCGGTACCAGGGCGGCCTTGGGTGGCGGCGGGGGCGTGTTCACACAGCCCGCAAGCGCAGCTATCGAAATCAAGGCGGTGATGGCACAAAGACGGCCGGCCCAGGACATGGAATGCTCCTTTGAACGGCAAACCTAAGGCTTCACACGGCGCGGGTAAATCGCCGGAAAATGATTTGCCGGCTGGCCTTTATGTCACGGCAACACCCATCGGCAATGCCGCCGACGTCACGCTGCGCGCGCTCGGCGTGCTCAAGGATTGCGACCTGATCGCGGCGGAGGACACACGGGTCACCGCGAAGCTTCTGGCCATCCACGGCATCGCCAAGCCACTGACGGCCTATAACGATCACAACGCCGTCCGCGAGCGGCCCAAGCTGATCGCCAAACTGCGTCAGGGTGCGCGGATCGCGCTCGTCAGCGATGCCGGAACGCCGCTTATTTCCGATCCCGGCTTCAAGCTGGTGCGCGAGGCGATCCAGGAAGGGCTGCCGGTCCATGCCATTCCCGGCGCGTCGGCGGTGCTGACGGGGTTGGCCCTAGCTGGGCTTCCGACCGACCGGTTCGTCTTTGCCGGCTTCCTGCCTGCCAGGTCCGGCGAACGCAAAACCTTGCTGGCGGAACTGAAGGCGGTCCGGGCGACACTGGTGTTTTTCGAATCTGCCCAGCGCCTCGGCGAAAGCTTGGCCGACATGGCGGATATTCTGGGCGTGCGGACAGCAGCGGTCGCGCGTGAGCTGACCAAGCTCCATGAAGAAGTGCGGCGCGGCGTCCTTGCGGAACTCAAGGAGCATTACGAACGAACCGGGGCACCGAAGGGTGAGGTGACGCTCATCGTCTCGCCGCCGCACGCGGCAGAAATCGATATGACGCGCGTCGATTCCGCGCTCGACAAGGCGCTCGCCTTCATGCCCTTGCGTGCCGCCGTCGACCTCGTATCCGAAATGCTCGAGGCTCCGCGACGCGCCGTCTATGACCGCGCGCTCGCGAAGAAGAACGATGACTGAAGTGCGACGCCAAGCAGCGGAGAAACGCGGACGCCGCAGCGAAACCTTCGCGGCTCTGCTTCTGCGATTGAAAGGCTATCGGATCCTCGGCCGCCGCGTTCGCACCCATGCAGGTGAGATCGATCTGATCGCACGCGCACCGTCTGGGCTCGTCTGTTTCATCGAGGTGAAGGCACGCGCCGATGAAGCAATCGCCGTCGATTCCGTAGGCTTCAGGCAACAGGGACGGATCGCACGCGCCGCAGCCCTTTATCTCGCGAGCCGTCCCGAATTGGCGCGAAAAGGGGCACGTTTCGATGTGGTCACCGTCAGCCCGGGTTCTTTTCCGCGACATTTGCGTGACGCGTGGCGCCCAAACGATTGAGAACCCAAGACGCAGTGGTAAAACGCAGGCCATGGGCGACAGCGAAACCCCGGTCGATTACCTGCGCCGCCTCGGTCATGGGGGCGAGGGACCGCACGATCTGGCGACCGCCGGATTGATGCTGGCTAGCCTCGATCATCCCGGCGAAACGCTCGATCGGCATCGCACGCATCTTCGCGAGATTTCCGAACTCGCCGATGCTGAAGCCCCACTGGTCAGCGACGTGGAAGACGGCGCGCGCATCCTCTCCAATCTCATGGCCCTGCATTTCGGCTATGAGGGCGACCGGCTGACCTATGACGATCCCAAGAACGCCGATCTGATCCATGTCATCGCGCGAAGGCGCGGAATGCCGGTGGCGCTCGGCATCCTCTACATCCACGCGGCGCGCGCGGCCGGAATCGAAGCGTGCGGTCTCAACACACCGGCGCATTTTCTCGTCCTGCTGAAGAAGGGTGGCGCGGAAGTGATGGTGGACCCATTCAATGGCGGGGCGATGCTCGACCCGGAACGGGTGGCAGGCCCGCCGCGCATGGGCGGCCCGGAAAGCACGCATCTTGCCGAGCCGGTCAGCGACACCGATGTATTGCTGAGGCTGCAGAACAACCTCAAGGTCCGCGCGCTGGAGGCCGGAAACCATGGTCGCACGCTCGAAATCGCCAAGCGGATGGTTCTGATCGGACCGCGCAAACCCGAATTGTGGCTCGACCTTGCCCGGCTGAACGAAAGCGTTGGCGCGATGGGCGATGCACGCCGGGCCTATGAATCGTGTCTCGAGATCGCGCGTCCCGGCCAGCCATTGCATAACGAGGCGGCACTTGGGCTTACCGGACTCAAGCGGCGGATCAATTAGGAACGCATCATGGCATTGATTGTCGCGATACAGATGGACCCGATCGAGAAGATCGATATCGGTGGGGATTCGACCTTTGCATTGGCGCTGGAGGCGCAGGCACGCGGACATGCCCTCCTCTATTATGGGCCGCGCGATCTGACCTTTCGCGACGGTGTGGTGAGCGCGATCGTGCGGGCGCTTCAGGTACGCGCAACCAAAGGCGATCATTTCTCGCTCGGAGAGCCTGAGCGCCTCGATCTTTCAAAGACCGATGTCGTCCTGATGCGGCAGGATCCGCCGTTCGACATGGCCTACATCACCGCGACGCATGTGCTGGAGCGGCTGTATCCCAAAACGCTGGTGGTGAACGATCCTGCTCACGTGCGCAACGCGCCCGAGAAGCTCTTCGTCACTGAGTTCAAGGACCTCATGCCGCCAACGTTAATCACCTCGGACCGAGCGGAGATCGCGTCATTCCGCGCCGAGCATAAGGACATCATCTTAAAGCCGCTCTACGGCAATGGCGGTGCGGGCGTGTTCCGCGTCAAACACGACGATGAAAATCTCGGGGCGCTGCTCGAGATGTTCACGCTCTTCTATCGCGAGCCGGTGATCGTGCAGCGCTACGTGCCTGAGGTCCGCCAGGGCGATAAGCGCATTATCCTCGTCGATGGCGAATTCGCCGGCGCCATCAACCGCGTGCCTGCGGCCGGCGAAGCGCGCTCCAACATGCATGTCGGCGGCAGACCCGAAGCCACGACGTTGACCCAGCGCGAGAAGGACATCTGTACGGCGCTCGGTCCGGAACTGAAGCGGCGCGGTCTGATCTTCACCGGCATCGACGTGATCGGAAACTACCTGACCGAGATCAACGTGACGTCGCCGACCGGCATCCAGGAAGTCAAACGGTTTGGCGGCGCCGATATCGCGGTGTTGATCTGGGACGCGATCGAGAAGAAGCGGAAGAGCAGTTAATTCCCTGCGCCGAACCGGCTCATGTAGCGCGGGTCCATATCCTTGACCGGCAGATAGATAAACACATCCGTCGTCCCGAATTGTTGATCGATGACTGCGCCCTCGCCGATCAGACAGCCAGCGCGCAGGTAGCCCTTGATGATGGGCGGCAGGGCCCGCAATGCCTGTTTCGTGTCGATGGAATCTTTCGGAATGAGATTCATTTCGACGTACAGCTCGGGGCGCGCGCGCACGCGCAATGCCGGGGGCATGGGGCAATAATGGTGCAGATACGATAGCGGCAGGGCGAGCACTTGCGGATCGGTGCCGGCGAAGGAGGCGCATCCGAACATCAGGTCGCTCGAAAAATGCGCGACATAGGTCATCAATCCGCGCCACAGAAGCTGCATGGTTGTGGTGCGCGCGCGATAGGCCTTTAGAATGCAGGAGCGGCCGAGTTCGAGGTAGCGCGTGCCTTTCGGCCACGCGGCTATCATGGGCACAAGGTCGTATTCGCCCGCGGTATAGAAGCCTCCGACCTTCTGCGCATAGTTTTCGCGGATCATGCGATAGGTTCCGATCACCGTGGGCTGGCCGTCTTCGTCGAAAAGCGAGCGATCGATCACCAGCATGTGATCGCAACAGGGGTCGTATTTGTCGAAATCGCGCCGCTCCGCTCGCATTTCCGGCGTGGGAACCGCCGCCATTTCTTCGTAGAACACCCGGTAGCGCAGACGCTGCGCCGCCTCGACTTCGTGCTCGGTCTCGGCCATGCGCACTTCGAGCGCGCCATTGACGGCCAGAACAGGCCATCGCTCGGCGCGGCCTTCCAGAAGTCCGTGCTCGTGAATGTTGACCAAGGTTTCGTTTCCTCAACCGCACAGCCGGCGTTCAACCGACTGAACGTGTGCGATTTTATCCGACCGCAGATTTTTAGACAAACGGGCCTAAGCGGCAGCTTCCGGGCGAATCGTGCGCTGGCGGCGGTCCAAAATGATGAACATTGCAATCGCGGCAGCCCGATCAGGCCATCTCGGATGAGATGGTCGCACCTTCACGCCGGCGAACGATGATCAGCAGGAGGAGAGCCGGCAGGCCCGCCAGCGCCGTGGCAACAAAGAAAGGAACAAAACCCACGACCTTATCGGGTAACGCCCCGAGTGTCGGAAGGAAAGACTCAAATGTGTGACGCTCATGGGCGAACCAATCGACCAGAATCCCGGACATACCGCCGAGCAACTTTCCGGGCAACGCATAGAAAGAGCTGAACAGAGCGTATTGAGTCGCCGTGAATGCCCTGTTCGTCAGGCTCGACATGTAGGCTAAAAGCGCCGTGCCCGCAAAGCCAGCCGCGATATTCTCTATACCGATCGACGCTGCGAAGACCACAATGTTATGCCCGCTTGCTGCTAGCAGCGCATACATGAGATTGCCAGCAATCACTGCGATGAGACCAACGAAAAGCGAGCGCATGATGCCGAAGCGGAAAACGAAAAAGCCGCCCATCAGCGCACCCACGATAGTTACCCACACGCCAACCAGTCCCGACATCGTTCCAATCTCAACGAGAGAGAATGATTGGCGATACATCGGGCGGGCCATGGTACCCATCACAAAATCGGGAAGGCGATACAGCCCAATCATCGCCAATATCAGCAATCCTGCCCAACCGTGGTGACGAAAGAAATCAACAAAGGGTGCGATCACCGCGCCGTAGAACCATCCGATGGCGTTGCCTATCTTCCCCTGCACATTGAGTTTCTCTTCGATTCCTTGCGCGGCTCCGCTCGCGTCCTGCTCTGGGGGTCTGCGGGCCGCAAAAGTTGCTGCAATCCCCAAGAAGGTGAGGCAGCCAAGGAAAATGAGCCCTGCGCGCCACGACATTGTTTGCGCGAGGTAAGGCGCCAATGCTGCAGTCGCGAGTGCGGTTATCCGGTATCCGAGTTGATAGGCACCGAGCATCGTACCTTGTTCTTCTGCTGGCGCCACCTCGATGCGCCAGGCATCGACAGAGATATCCTGGCTCGCGCCAGAGAAGCCGAGCAGTAACGCGAACAAGGCGACCTGAACGAGTTCTGTGCGCGGATCGGAGAACCACAACCCGACGAAAGCGATGAGTATTCCGAGCTGCGCCACCAGCATCCAAGCCCGACGTTTGCCGAGAAGCGGACTGAGAAGCGGCAATTGCACCTGGTCGAGAATAGGAGCCCAAGCGAACTTGAACGAATAGGGAAGCAGCGTATAGGCGAATAGCCCGATGTCGGTCATAGAGACTTTGGAATCTGTCAGCCAAAGGCCCAGCGTGTTCGAAATCGTGAGAAGCGGCAGTCCGCAAGCGCTGCCAAGCACAAGCATCGTCGCAGTGCGAGGCTTCAAGTAAGACTCGATAGCGGCGCGCGTTCGGTTCCGCTCGACCGGCGTAGCAGAACGTTGGAGGTCGCTCATGCGGCGACGGATTGTGCGCCGGACGGAAAGAAGGATTCGAACATCTGGTCCAGCAAATTGGGATCGACAGGCTTGGTGAGAAAACCATCCATACCGGCCTCCCTGCAAGCCCGTTTGCCGGTTTCAAGCGCATCGGCCGTGAGTGCGATGATCGGCGTGCGGGGACGCCCTAACGCCACCTCCTCGGCACGGATTGCCTTCGTCGCCTCGATCCCGTCCATGCCGGGCATGTGGATGTCGGTGAGCACGAGATCGAATGTGTCCTCGCGCATGGCCCTGACCGCGGCGTCGCCGGTCGTGACTTCCACGACGCTATGGCCACGGCGCCGCAGGAGTTCCCGGGTCAGCAGCGCGTTGATCGGATTGTCCTCCGCGAGCAGCACCTTGAAACTGCGATGCACGGAAACGGCGTCGGGCGGCAAAGCGGCGCCGGTGTCCGGCGGCTGAGGCGTTTCGGGCTCCAGCATATCGCTTACAACACTCTGTTGCGTCGAGATTTCCAGCCGTTTCACAAGAGACGACTGGCGGACCGGCTTTATGAGATAGCCGACAAAGCCCAGCGCCTTCAGCTCCGCCAGCTTGCTGCGCGACGTCGACGTCACCAGGACGAGCGAAGGAAGCAGCAAATCCGGCAATGCCCGCGCATCCGGGACGGCGGATGTCCCCGCGTCGACGATGACGCAATCCGGCCGGGGGCCGCCGTGTCCGTCCAGTGGTGCGACCTCGGCGCCGGCGGAGCGGATCTGAGTCATCAACCCTTCACGCAGGACCGGATTGCGCGTGACGATGGCGACACGGACATTCGCGAGGGAGGACGCGTCAGGTTCTTGCGCTGGCGCGACCACCACGGCCGGAAGCGTGAACCAGAAGCTGCTTCCCCCTTCGGCTGCGGGTTCGATGCCGATCTCGCCGCCCATGGCCACGACCAGCCGCTTGCAGATCGCAAGCCCGAGGCCTGTTCCGCCGAATTTGCGCGCGTGACTGGAATCGGCCTGTACGAATTCCTCGAAGATCTCGGCGCGCTTTTCGGTCGGCACACCGACGCCTGTATCGCGCACTTCAAAGCGCAGGAACCGGCGCTCACGGCCTTCGACCGTACCGACCTCGATACGGACGCCACCCTTCTCGGTGAATTTGACGGCATTGCCGACGAGATTGTTCAGCACCTGCAGCAAACGGACCCGGTCGGTGCGAACCGATATGGGGACGTCGTCAGCCACAATCGCGACAAGTTCCACGTTCTTGGCATGGGCTCGCGGCGCCAGGAGTTCGCTGACGCTCTCGACGACGGAGCGAATTTCCACTTCATCCTCGTCGAAACTCATCGTTCCCGACTCGATCTTGGAGAAGTCGAGAATGTCGCCGATCAGTGCGAGCAGCGCCTCGCCCGAGCGCGAGATCGCCTCCACATAGGTGTGCTGCTCAGGGCGGAGGTCGGTTTCGAGAAGCAACCGCGCCATTCCCAGAACACCGTTCATCGGCGTGCGGATTTCATGGCTCATCGTCGCCAGAAAGCCGGATTTGGCCCGGGAAGCGGCTTCGGCGCGATCGCGTGCATCGGTCAGCGCATCTTCAAGCGCTTTGCGCTCGGTGATATCGCGCCCGACGCTTTGAACCTCGACCAGGCGGCCCAGGTTGTCGCGCACGGCGTAATCTTCCCAGGCAAGCCAGCGCCAGCCGTAGGCGGTACGGACATGCTGGTCATAGCGCACGCGCGCCCGGCCGGTCTCCAGTCCCGCGAACACGCCAAACAATGGTCCACGGCTGTCGGGATGCGGATCGGGCGCAAAGGGGCGGCCCAACGCCTGCCGCGGACCTAGCCCGAAAAGTTTGAAAAACGCGTCGTTGCCGTAGGTGAGCCGGCTGTCGGCCGAACGGCGGAAGATCGCATCGCCTTGCGCGTCGACAAGGCCCTTGTAACGGGTCTCACTTTGATTGAGCTGTGCGTTCGCAGCTGCCGCGGCAGCGAGGGAATTTTCCAGTCGCTGGGCAACCGTCTGCAATTGCGCCGCCTGCCGGTCGAGCAGTCCTTCACGGCGGCGAGCCTGAAGAAAGCTGTGCAGAACGAACGAGACTACGACAACGATCAGCGCCGCGAGTACAGCACGGGGAAGCAGCGTCAGTTGGCCGTGCAGAAGCACGTCGCCAAGTCCCGCCACGAGCATGACGGAGGCGATCAGTCCGAAGATAATCCGAAGACTGCGCGCCAGTACCAAGCCCTCCGAAGCCCCACACTTAGCCGCCGCTCTGCTTGAAAAACGCTTAACCTCGCCAGGGTTCGCCAATAGGCACTGGCCCAGATGGGAACACCGGAGCGCAAGGCTTCCACGATTTGCGCGTTGTGAACGTTCTGAACAGTGTTCGGAAGCGACTTGAACGAAGTGTCGTGTATGGATATTTCGTTATTAATATCAGATGATTATCGGACATTCTTCACTCACTATCCGCTGTTCATTCTTCGCTGTCACAAAAGCTTCATCAGATTGTGATGCACGTTGCACCAAAGCTCGCCGTGATGGGTTTCACTGGGGGCACAGGGCGCGCACGCGTTTCTACATGCCTGTTTTGCAAGGTGTATTCATGAAGCAACCGGAAACCGGGCCGGCCGCGAAAGCGGAAATCGGCAAACCTGCGGGAACGCGCGCTGCGCGTCTCGGCGCGCCACAGGTTTCAGGCTAAGAGATTGGCGATCTTTTCATGACGGATATGGCCTTGAACGAGCAGTTTGCCGCCACAGACCGGGCCCAGGTCGTCCGCCGCTTCGGGATGCGCGACGCGCGCTTCCACGGACTGACGGGACTGGCAGCACTGCTTGTCGTCGCCATCTTCGGCGGTGTCATCGCATCTCTGGTCATCGGCGCTATCCCGGCCGTCAAAGCCTTCGGCTTCAGCTTCCTCACCTCCGAAGCCTGGAATCCAGTTTCCGAGAAATTCGGCGCCCTGGCTTCGATCTACGGAACGGTTGTCACGTCCGCGCTCGCGATGCTCATCGCCGTTCCGGTCGGAATCGGGATCGCGTTCTTCCTGACGGAGATCTGCCCCCGTCCGCTGCGCCGTCCGATCGGCATCGCGATCGAACTGCTCGCGGGCATTCCCAGCATCATCTATGGCATCTGGGGCCTTTTCGTCTTTGCGCCGGAATTCCAGCAGACCCTCCAGCCCTGGCTGATCGATGTCTTCGGCCATGCGCCGTTCTTTCAGGACCTGTTCGCCGGGCCGCCCTACGGCATTGGCACGTTCACCGCGGCGCTCATCCTTTCGATCATGATCCTGCCTTTCATTTCGGCGGTAACGCGCGACGTGTTCGAGACCGTGCCGCCGATGCTCAAGGAAGCCGCTTACGGGCTCGGCTGCACGACGTGGGAAGTGATGTGGCGGGTGGTTCTGCCGTTTGCCCGCGCGGGCGTCGTGGGCGGCGCCATGCTCGCGCTCGGCCGCGCGCTCGGCGAGACGATGGCCGTGACCTTCGTGATCGGCAATGCGCACCACATCCATGAATCGCTGTTCGCGCCGGGAACGACGATCTCCGCCACCATCGCCAACGAGTTCAGCGAGGCGACCACCGAACTCTACAAGGCGTCCGTGATCGAGCTGGGTCTGATCCTGTTCTTCATCACCTTCGTGGTGCTCGCGGGCGCGCAACTCATGCTGCGAACGCTCGAGCGCCGCGCGGGAGGCGCGTCATGAACCGCTCCCTTTATGCGGGCCGGAAGATCCGCAACGGCATATTTCTTTCGCTATCGGTGTTCGCCGCGTTGTTCGGCCTAGTCTGGCTCGCGCTGATTCTGGGCGATCTCTGCTATAAGGGTTTCGGCAGCCTCAATCTCAAACTCTTCACCGAGATGACGCCGCCGCCCGCGTCCGAAGGCGGTCTGGCCAACGCCATCTTCGGCAGTGTCGTGATGAGCGCGCTCGCGGTCATCGCAGGAACGCCGATCGGGCTGCTGGCGGGAACCTACCTTGCCGAATATGGCCGGCATTCGCGGCTGGCATTCACCGTTCGCTTCATCAACGACATTCTCTTGAGCGCACCCTCCATTGTTGTCGGCCTATTCATCTATGAGGTCGTGGTGGTGTCGATGGGGCATTTCTCCGGCTGGGCGGGCGCTGCGGCGCTGACCGTCATCGTAATTCCGGTGGTCGTGCGCACGACCGAGAACATGCTGCTCCTGGTGCCCAATGGTCTGCGCGAAGCGGCAGCCGCGCTCGGCGCGCCGCGTAGCACGGTGATCCGCATCGTCACCTGGCGTGCGGCCCGCGCCGGTATCGTGACCGGCGTGCTGCTCGCTATTGCCCGCATCTCAGGTGAAACCGCGCCGCTGCTTTTTACCTCGCTCGGCAACAATTTCTGGAGCCACGATCTCAACGCGCCGATCGCGAGCCTGCCCTATGTCATCTTCGAATACGCGATGTCGGCGGACGAGGGCTGGCACCAGCTCGCTTGGGCCGGCGCGCTCCTCATCACCGCGACCGTGCTGACCTTAAGCATCGTGGCGCGCGTACTCGAATCCTCGAAGCGGAGTTGACGCATGGATGCCGCCGTCCAGAGCAAGGCGAAGGTCGATATCAGGAACCTGTCGTTCTATTACGGAGCGACCAAGGCCCTGAAGGAGATTTCGCTTCCGCTGATCGACCGTCAGGTCACTGCGTTCATTGGGCCGTCCGGTTGCGGCAAATCCACGCTGTTGCGCGTACTCAACCGCATCTATGAGCTTTATCCGCGGCAGCGCGCCGAGGGCGAAGTCATCCTCGATGGCGAGAACATCCTGAATTCGGGCGTCGACATCAACCTCTTACGCTCGCGCGTCGGCATGGTGTTCCAGAAGCCGACGCCGTTCCCGATGACGATCTATGACAACATCGCGTTCGGCATAAAGCTGTACGAACGGATGCCGCGCTCCGAACTCGACGGCCGCATCGAATCCGCCCTGCAGCGCGCCGCGCTGTGGACCGAGGTCAAGGACAAGCTCCGGGATTCGGGCCTCAGCCTTTCCGGCGGTCAGCAGCAGCGCCTCTGCATTGCGCGCACCGTAGCGACCAAGCCCGAGATTATCCTGCTCGATGAGCCGTGCTCGGCGCTCGATCCGATATCGACCGCAAAGATCGAGGAACTGATCGACGAACTCTCGGCCGAATACACGATCGTGATCGTGACGCACAACATGCAGCAGGCATCGCGCGCATCGGACTACACGGCGTTCATGTATCTGGGCGAGCTCGTTGAATACGGCCCGACGGAAAAGATCTTCACCGCGCCCGAAAACAAGCGCACCGAGCAGTACATCACAGGACGGTTCGGCTAAGCAGATCAGCCGTAATCTTCTGCCAGCGTCGCATCGATCTGCGGCGTCCGGGAGAGCGCGTTGAAGACAAGGCTCAGGATAGCGGCGATCGCGATGTTGAGGACAAGCGAGCTCAGCGCCGCATAACAGGGCACGGCGGTTCCCAAGAAATGCAGCACGTAGGTCGAGGTCTTGAACGACGACTGCGCCACCATCCATGTTCCAGCGCCGATGCCCAAAGCCCAGCCGATCAGGAGCGCGAGCGGATGGAGCCTGCGCGTGTAGAGGCCAAGGATCACCGACGGCAGGGTCTGAATGATCCAGATGCCGCCCAGAAGCTGGAGCTGGATCGCATATTGGGTCGGAAGCTCGATGATGAAGAACAGCGCGCCGAGCTTGACCACCAGCGAAACGATCTTGGCGACCTGGCACTCGCGTTCGAGGGACGCGTTCGGGCTAATGTATTCCTTGTAGATGTTGCGGGTGAAGAGATTGGCGCAGGCGATCGACATGATCGCGGCCGGAACCAGCGCACCGATGGCGATGGCCGCGAACGCTATGCCTACAAACCACGCCGGAAACATCTTGAGGAAGAGGGCGGGCACGGCGAAATTGTTGCCAAAGGCCGCAAAGCCCGATCCGAATTGCGGGAGGGTCTTGACCCCGGCGGCGACCGCCATGAAGCCCAGAAGCGCGATAAGACCCAGCGCAAAAGAATAGGCCGGCAGGATCACGGCGTTGCGTTTGATCGCGCGCCGGCTGGACGAACTCAGCAACCCGGTCACGGAGTGCGGATAGAGCAGCAGCGCCAGCGCCGATCCGAAGCCAAGCGTGGCATAAGCCGATTGCGGCCCAAGATTGCCCGGCTGCCCGGGGGGCAGCAGCAGCGCTTTGGGATCGATGCTCGCGAAGATCTTCGCGTATCCGCCAAGCTCCGCTGGAATGACGATCACGGCGGCGAGCACGGTGATGTAGAGGAGGGCATCCTTCACCACCGCAATCATGGCCGGTGCGCGCAGTCCGCTCGAATACGTGTAGGCGGCCAGCACCACGAAGGCGACCAGCAACGGTGCGTCGGGAATGTGTCCCAGTCCCGGAACGGCGATGCTCATTGGAATGCCGAGTGCCGCGACCACGACTTCCATACCGACAAGCTGGAGCGCGATATAGGGCATCGTCGCGACAATGCCGGTTACGGCGACAGCGAGCGCGAGCGTGTGGCTGCCGAACCGGCCGCGTACGAAATCGGCCGCGGTGACGTAGCCCCTCGCGTGCGCGACCGACCATAGCCGCGGAAACACAAGGAACATGATCGGATAGACGAGGATCGTGTAGGGAACCGCGAAGAACCCCATCGCGCCAACACCGAACATCAGCGCGGGGACGGCGATGAAGGTGTAGGCCGTATAGAGGTCGCCGCCCAGCAGAAACCAGGTCACGATGGTGCCGAACCGGCGCCCGCCAAGACCCCATTCGTGGAGCTGGTTGAGATCGCCCCTGCGCCAGCGCGCGGCGCCGAACCCTAGAAGCGTAACGAACACGAACAGCGTGAGGAAAACCGCAATCGCAACCGGGTCCATCGTCATCCGCGGTCGCTCCCGCGCGTTTCCCAGAAATAGATCGGGATCAGGATGGCCGCCCCGAGCACGATCCAGAGAAGCTGATACCAGTAGAAGAACGGGATGCCTGCGATCTCAGGATCGACGCGGTTGTATAACGGCACCCACAGCGCCGCGACGAATGGCAGCAACAGGAGAAGATAGACCGGGCGGAACGGTCGTTTGCGTGCCAGCTTGTCCATACGTCCCCCGAAACCCGTGTTCAAAATGGTTACGGCATCGGGGGCGCCTTCGCAACGCCGCGAACATCGCGGGTTTTGCGTCGGCAAAAGCGATGCTGCATAAATCCAGCGCTGCGAAAACCGTGCTTCGATGAATCTCCTCTACCTCGCGGGCTCCCTGATCGGCGTGGCCATGATAGTGGGGCTCAATCTCGTCCTGTTCGGACGCGCCAAGTCAGCTCTGGGCAATATCCAGGACCTCGGCGCACGGATCGCGGCGGACATTCCGGGCTTTCGTGCCGAATCCGGAATCGTTGGAAACGACGGCTCTGCGGCGCTCGTCACAGATGGTGCAGACAGCACGATCTTTCTGATCAAAGCGTTCGGCGACCGTGTCGTGACGCGCAAGCTTTCGCGCGGCATGCTTCGAGCGGTGAGCGCGGACGGTTCGACGCTGTCGCTGCGGCTCAAAGACTTCACCTTGCCAAAGGCTCGGATCGCATTGGACAGCGAAATCACCGCGCGAGATTGGGAAGCGCGGCTGAGAAAGCTCGCGGTGTAAGACGATGCATTGGCCCAATCCCACCGAACTCGCGACACCGGCCTTCATCGTTCTCGTGATCGTCGAGATGCTGGCGGCGCGTTATCTCCACCGCGGCGAATACGAAGCACGCGACACCGCGACCAGTCTGATGATGGGCTTCGGCAGCGCGATCTTCGGCGCGCTGTTCGCGTTCGTGTTCATCGCCTTCGCGGGTTTGGTCTGGAAATTCCGGCTGACGACCATCGGCTGGTCATGGGCGGCGCTGGCGGTTTGCTTCGTGCTGGACGATCTTGCCTATTACTGGTGGCACCGCGCCAGCCATCGCGTGCGCTGGCTGTGGGCCGATCATGTGCAGCATCATTCGAGTCAGCACTACAATCTGTCGACCGCGCTGCGCCAGCCCTGGACCGGCGTCCTGACACCGGGGCTCCTGTTCCGCGCGCCGCTGTTTCTGATCGGTTTTCCGCTGCCGATGATCGTGTTCGTGCACGGCGTCAACCTCGTCTACCAGTTCTGGATCCACACCGAAGCCATCGACCGCTTCCCGCGCTGGTTCGAGGCGGTGATGAATACGCCATCGCACCACCGTGTTCATCACGCGGTGAATGCGCGCTATCTCGATGCCAATTACGCGGGCGTGTTCATCGTCTGGGACCGGATGTTCGGAAGCTTCATCGCCGAAACCAAAGACGATCCGCCGCGCTATGGCATCGTCGGCAATCTCGCGAGCTACAATCCGCTGAAGGTGGCACTCCACGGCTGGGTCTCGCTTGCGGGCGATCTGGCCAGTGCTCGCTCACCGCGCGAAGCCGCGCTTTATCTGCTTGGCCCACCGGGCTGGTCGCCCGACGGCAGCCGCGATACCAGCGACACGATTAAGGCACGCTGGGCCGCTTTCGCACCGCACAATCGCCCGCCGAATAGCGACGTAACCTCATTTCGGCTATAGTCGCCGTCGCATTATGTCCGGGGGGAAAATCATGCGTGTTCTGTTGGCAGGGCTGGCCGGCGCGATCGCGATGTTCATATGGACGTCGATCGCCCATGTGGCGACGCCTCTGGGCAGCATCGGCTTCAGCCAGATTCCCAATGAAGCTGGCGTGCTGCAGGCGATGGATAGCGCCATCGGCATGCAGCCCGGTCTCTACTTCTTTCCATACGTCGCCCCGAACGATCCGAAGGTGATGGAAAAGGTCGCTGCGGCGGAGAAGGTGCATGGCCACGGTCTGCTCCTCTATCACGGGCCCGGCCAGAACACCGATTCCGACATGGCGCCGATGCTGATCAAGGAATTCCTCAAGCAGTTCGTGCAGGCGCTGATCGCGGCCTGGATCGTGTCCATGCTTGCGGCAGGGTTCGTGACGCGCGTGATCGTCGTGACCCTAATAGGCGTATCGGCGGGCATAGCAACCAACATTTCGTACTGGAACTGGTACGGCTTCCCGCTGAATTACACGGAAGTTCAGATGCTCATCGAAGTTGTGAGCGGGCTTGTCGCCGGCCTCGCAATCGCGGCGATTGTCAGACCCAGAGCGGCGTAGGCATCAGAACGTAATCTGCGACCTTAGCGCGATGGTGTTGTAGGTCTGGCCGACATCCGAATTCGGTATGCCTTGGAACGTGCCGATGCGGTTGATATCCACGTTCTGATACTGCAGCTCGAATTTGAGCGCGTTGTTGGGATACCAGTTCAGTCCCGCCGTCCAGATGCGTTGATCGCCGCCACGCAGACCGTCCGCCGGCAATGACTTGCCGAGCACACCGGCATTGTCGTTCAGATTGAGATCGCTGAAGCGGCCCGCAACCTCCCACGCGCCCCAGCCGCCCCCGCTGAACGAGAACGGAATGCGCGGCTTCGGATTGGTGAAAGAGGCGGTGCCACTATTGTACTGTCGGCTCTCGCCCGTGAGCACGAAGGTCGCTTCCGCGTACCAGCCGTCAAAGTCATAGGACGGCTGGGCCGCGCGCTGATCGACGTTGTAACCGAAATAGCCGGCCTGGGTGTAAAGACTCTGCCATTCGAGCGCACCTTCAAGACCCCATTCGCCGACATTCTCGCCATTCAGCGAACCGGTGCTCACGAGCTTCGCGCCGGTGTTGTCCACCGTCAGTTCCGGCGGATCGCTGAGCGTGATCGGCCGCGTTGCGTTCGCGCCGATCGCGGTGTCGGCAACCTTGAACACATAGGTGCCATTCGCGCTCGCGAGCGCTTTCAAATCTTCCGACGAATAGAGAAGATAGGAGAGTCGGCCCATGACCGCCTGCTGCTCGTCGAACACGCCGGAATCGGCGATCTTGTCCCCGGTGTACGAGACCGCGCCATAGAGCTTGTCGCCGGCATAGAACAGGCTGACCGCATCGCGGCCGTCTCCGCCCGCGATATTGCGCGCGAGGTCGGCCGCAGAATTGCGCTCCAGGAAGGGCGTGTCGGCGGGTGATGTATTGTCCTCGATGCTTGCCGAAGGCGGGAAGGCGCCGATGCGCATGCCGAAAGGTTTCAGCCCGTCATATTGGATATAGACCGACTGGATGTGGCCCGGCGTCTCGGTTCCGCCCGAACCGCCGAAATCGTAGTTGAAATTGTACGACCAATCGCCGAACAGCGTGCCTTGCAAACCGAGATAGACACGGCGGAAATTACCGCCGCTCGAAAGATCCGGACCATTGGCCGCCGGGAGCTTCAGGGCGCGCGCGTCCTGCATGTAGTACGCCGTGTCGTATTGACCGAGCGCGCGGAGCGTGAGCGTGAAGCGGCCATCCGCAGAAGAGATTGTCGGCCGCCCGTTGGTGATGCTCCAGGTGGGCTGATCCTGCTTGGCGAGACGCGCTTCGGTCTGCTGCGCTTCAATCTTCGCCACCATGTCGTCGACCTTGGCCTCCTGCGCCGCGACGCGCGCTTCAAGCGCGGGAGGTGCGGGTCGTGCCGCGGGAGGAGGCTCGGCAGGCTCCGCCGCCACGACCTTTACGCCGCGCTTCGAGAGCGCCTTGCGCAACTGGCCGATCTCACTTTTCTGGGTTTCGATCTGCTTCTGCTGCGACTGGATCATGCGCTGCATTTCGTCAAGCCGCTTTTCGATTGCGGCCTCGTCGGCGAACGCCGGCGATGCGAGCACGACACTGGCCGCCGTACCGAGCAACAGCTTTCGAAGAGTCATGATAGCCCCCGCTATTTCAGAACGACGAATCCGGCCTTGGTGAAGATGGCTGCGGCTTCGCTGCCGCCGAGATAATCCAGAAACGCCTTGGCCTGCTGATTCGCATCCTTCGTCAGGGCGACAGGATACACGATCGGCTGGTGCGTGTTGTCGGGAAAGGTGTCGACGATTTTCACCTTGGGATCGGCCATCGCGTCCGTCGTGTAGACGATGCCGAGCGGCGCCTCACTGCGCGCGACATAGGCGAGCGCCACGCGCACATTTTCCGCAATCACGAGATGATCGGCGACCGAACTCCAGACACCCAGCGCGGTGAGCGCGGTCCTGCCGTATTTGCCCGCCGGCACGGAGTCGGGATCGGCAACCGAAAGCCTGCCACCCCCCAGCGCGCCGATAAGATCGAAATGCGGCGCGATCGTCACTTTCACCGTGGATGCCGCCGGCGCGATCAGCACCAGATGGCTGCCGAGCAGATTCTTGCGCGAGGCATGCGAGACCAATCCCTTGTTGTCGAGATAGTCCATCCAATCCTTGTCGGCGGAGACGAACATATCCGCGCCGGCGGACGCCTCGATCTGCTTGGCGAGCACGGGCGACGCGGCGAAGGAGAGCGCCACCGTCTGGCCCGTCTTCGTCTTGTAGGAATCCGACACCTTTTGCAGCGCATCGGTCAGCGAGGCGGCGGCAAATACCGTGAGATCGGCGGCTGAAGCAGCCAAAGGTGCAGCGGCAAACACGAGCGCGGCCAGAGCGGCGCGGACAAGCCGGAAAACAGACATGGATGCCCCGTCGTAAGTACAAAACCGTAATATCCGAACGGATATCACGAGTCGAGACGAGGTTGTCCCGCGATGGAGAATGGATCGTCCGTCAGGCGGCGCGTCGTCCCACCACCACGAGGCCGAGCCCCGCAATGACGACGACGATACCGGCGATCGTCGGGATCGAGACCTGATGTTCTTCCTGCGCATTGATGTGCAGGGGTCCGATGTCGGCCACAGGCTTGGTTTGCGTATAGGAGAAGTGCCCGAACAGGAGCGCGCCTGCGCCGATGACGATCAGCACGACGCCAAGCAAAGTGAGATTGCGCATAGGTGTGTACCGTTCTCGGCTCTAGAGCCGTCCCATCAGGACGAGGATCAGCACGATCACCAGAACGAGGCCTAGGCCGCCGCTCGGGCCATAGCCCCAGCCGGCGTTGTAACCCCACATGGGAACGGAGCCCAGAATCGCCAATATCAGGACGATCAGAATTATCAGTCGAAGCATCGAAATCTTCCCGCGTTGACGAACCCTCGCCGAATGGAACGCGATCGCGTGACGAAAGTTCCGCCGCTCTAATGCAGGTGTGCGAGGCGACGGTAGGAGAGCGCTTCCGCCACATGCGCGCGCTGTACGCCAAGCGCGCCGCCAAGATCAGCAATCGTGCGCGCGACGCGCAGCACGCGATGATAGCCACGCGCGGTGAGGCGCATGGTGTCCGCGGCTTCGGTGAGGAGCTTTGCACCCGCCGCATCGGGCGACGCGACCTGATCCAAAATCTCGCCCTCGGCTTCCGCATTGGTGCGGATGTTGCGGCCATCATAGCGGCGGCGTTGGATATCCCGTGCGTTCGCGACCCGCGCCGCGACCTCGTCGCTGCCCTCGGCCGGCGGCGGCAAGGTCAGATCGGCGGCGGAGACGCCCGCGACCTCGACATGCAGATCGATGCGGTCGAGCAGCGGCCCCGACAACCGGCTCTGATAATCCATGGCGCATTTGGGCGCGCGTCCGCAGGCCTGCGCCGGTTCGCTCAAATATCCACAGCGGCATGGATTCATCGCAGCAACGAGCTGAAAGCGCGCCGGATAGCGCACATGCGCATTCACGCGCGCAACCACCGCTTCACCGGTTTCAATCGGCTGCCGAAGCGAATCCAGCACCGCCCGCTGGAACTCCGGGAGTTCGTCCAAAAATAAAACGCCGAGATGTGCAAGCGACACCTCTCCCGGTTTGACCTTCAGCCCGCCGCCGATCAGAGAGGGCATCGACGCGGAGTGATGCGGATTGCGGAACGGCCGGCGCCGCGAGATCGCGCCGCCCGGCAATTCGCCCGCGAGCGATTGTACCATGGAGATTTCCAGCGCCTCGCGCGCGTCAAGCGGCGGGAGAAGTCCGGGGAGGCGCTGCGCCAACATCGATTTGCCCGCGCCGGGCGGGCCGATCATCAGAAGATTGTGTCCGCCCGCGGCCGCGATCTCGAGCGCGCGCTTCGCGGTCTCCTGTCCTTTCACGTCTTTCAGATCGGGAACGCTGCGCTGATCCTGCGCCAGTTTCGCGACCGGCGTATTCAGCACCTGGGTGCCCTTCATGTGATTGACGAGCGCGATCAGCGAGGGCGCCGCGATGATCTCGAGACCGCCCGCCCAAGCCGCTTCCGGCCCGCAGGCGGCCGGACAGATAAGACCGCGTTGCTGTGCCGAGGCTGCAATCGCGGCAGGAAGAACACCCGCAACGGCGGTGATCTGTGCATCCAGCGACAACTCGCCCATCGCGACAAAGTTCGCGATCTCGCTCGCCGGCAACACGCCCATGGCGGCGAGCAGGCCGAGCGCAATGGGAAGATCGTAATGGCTTCCTTCTTTCGGCAGATCGGCCGGCGCGAGATTGACCGTGAGCCGCTTGTAGGGAAGGGCAAGCCCGATGGCGGCGAGCGCTGCGCGCACGCGCTCCTTGCTCTCGCCGACCGCCTTGTCGGCCAGACCCACGATATTGAACACGCCGCCGGCGCCTTCGCCGATATGCACCTGCACATCGACTTCGCGCGCTTCGATGCCCTGAAATGCCACAGTGTAGACGTGTGCAACGGTCACGGATCGCCCCTTCCCGCCGCTATTTGCGGGGGTTTTCGCTTCCGATGCAACGCCCGCTATAGAAGCGGCAAAGCGATGCCGGCCGCGATGCCCGCGATAAGAAACCGGGCGAGATAGCCGAGCGCGTGGGCGATGCTGATCTTCGGATCGATCCGCACCCAGATATGTGTCGTCGCGACCTGGACGAACGATCCGGCGAGCCACGCGATGAACCCGACCTTGATCCCGCTCCACACGCTATCGACGCCGGCCATGGCGCAGAGCGCGATGACCGCGGCCGCCGTCACGTAGCCGAGCGCCGTCGAATAGAGGATCGGCTTGGTCTCGCTCTGCTGCCGCGGCCACCAGGTTTCCGGATAGGTCTGATAGCGGTCGTGAAACAACACGCCCATGAAATACCAGTCGGTGAAACTGGCGATGGTACCCGCGGCAAACACCGCGGCGACAACGATCCACGACATCCGCTTTCCCCCTTGATGCAGCAGCGTAAACTACTCCCACTTGGCCGCGGAAGCGATGGCGGCTTGCGAAGGCGCGGGGCGCGCCATAGGGTTTGGCATCGCTATTCAAAACTGAAGAGAACCCATGTCCAACAAGCGTTTCCAGGGTACCGATCGTTACGTTGCAACCGACGATCTGCGTATCGCGGTCAACGCGTCGATCACGCTGGAGCGGCCGCTCCTCATCAAGGGCGAGCCCGGAACCGGCAAGACACAGCTCGCCTATGAGGTCTCGGATGCGCTCGGCGCCCCGCTCATCACCTGGCATGTGAAATCCACGACAAAGGCGCAGCAGGGTCTCTACGAATACGATGCCGTGACGCGTCTGCGCGACAGCCAACTCGGCGATGCGCGCGTGAAGGACGTCAAGAACTACATCAAACAGGGCAAGCTCTGGGAAGCGTTCATGATGGACCAGCGCCCGGTGCTGCTCATCGACGAGATCGACAAGGCCGACATCGAATTCCCCAACGACCTTCTGCTCGAACTCGATCGCATGGAATTCTTCGTCTACGAGACCGGTGAGACGATCAAGGCGGCACGGCGGCCGATCGTGATGATCACGTCGAACAACGAAAAAGAATTGCCGGACGCGTTCCTGCGCCGCTGCTTCTTCCACTACATCAAATTCCCGGAGCGCGAGACGATGCAGAAGATCGTCGACGTGCACTATCCGGACATCAAGCAGAAGCTGGTGAGCGAGGCACTCAACGTTTTCTACCAGATCCGCGACGTGCCCGGACTGAAGAAGAAGCCCTCGACCAGCGAGCTTCTCGACTGGCTGAAGCTCTTGTTGAACGAGGACGTGCCGCCCGAAGCGCTGCGCGAAAAAGACCCGACCAAGCTGATCCCACCACTACACGGCGCGCTGCTCAAGAACGAGCAGGACGTGCACCTATTCGAACGGCTGGCATTTCTGGCACGGCGGGAGAGCCGGAACTAAGCCTCTATGAGGCCGATGCGGCGCTCGATCTTTTCCAATCGTGCATCCATATGATCGATGCGAGTGGAAACATGGGCATATTGCCCTTGAAGGGCGGCGATATTGCTCTCGAGCATTCCTGCCCGAAACGTCAATTCGGTCAGCTTCTGATTGGTCACGTCGACTGCAGCCCGAATATGCCGGAGATGCTCCAAAGCTAGATTTTCTGCCTCAGCGCTCATTGTCCTATTGCGTCCATCAGTCGTGCGGCTTGCCGGGGCGGCGCTGGGCGATGTGCCAAAGCACGCCTGCCGGATCGACAAGGTACGCGACGCGCAGACCCCAGGGCTGCATGGCCGGCGGAATGGGTTGCGCGACATCGAACTTGGCAGGCAGGTCAAGCTTCTCGATGTGCGCCCACCAGCCATCGAGATCGTCGACCATGAGTTGCATCATCCAGTTGTTCGCCAATTCTTCTTCAAGAGGGCGATGAAGGATGAATGAGGTGGCCCCGATGGCGAGGATCGCGACATCGCTATCCAGCAGCTTCGTGAAACCGAGCGCTTCGTAGAAGGCCTTGCTCTGTTCGAAGTCCTGCGTCGGCAGGAACGGTCTTGCGGCCTCGGCGCCGTCTGGAATGGTCATTTTTGCTCCTTGCCCGAACGGTACTATAAGCGCGGGGTCTGCCGGATCGATATCCTGCCATGCGCCAGTTCTTCGCTATCTGTCTTACCGTGCTCGCGGCCGCGGCACCGGCACTCGCCCAGACGAACGTCGACGTGTTTTCAGACGGTCCCGGGAGCGCCAAAGTTCACACGGCATCGGGCTTCGTATGCCCGGGCAAGATCGGATTGTTCGAGCGCGACGCTGCGGGTGAGCGCGATCCGTCCACGAATACTGCTTTCTGCGCCTATTCCGCGCTCGATGGCGTCTACGGAATGATCACGCTCGTCCCTCTTTCGGGGCCCTACGATCCCAAGGCCGCCCTCGCCCCGGAATTCGTCGAGGAGGAAGATATCGGCGGCAAACGGATCGGCGAGGGAACGCTCAAAGTCGGCGGCGCCAGCGTCTATGCACGCACGTACGAAACCACGAGCCTGGAAAACCTGCATTACCGCACGCTGTTCTCGGCCAGCGCCGTGGGAAACTGGGCCGTCCAGGTGACGCTGGAATATGCCAGTCCACGCGACGATGCCGTGAAGCAGGAATTTCTGAATGCGGTCTATGCCGGCGCGCTCAAGACGCTTGCTGCGAAATAACATGTTCGCCGCGCTGCTGGCACCTATGTCTGCCGCCCGGTCAAGGATACCGGCCGGCTTCCATGCATGCCTATGGTGCGGCCATCGACCTGGACCTGAAATTTTCGAATTACTGGCTGTAGGAGGCCAAGAGCGCAGCGAACATTCCTTACCGGAACGCCATGCCGCGGAGCGCCGCAGCTTTCTCTGGGGCGGGCGTTGGTATCACTACGACACCATGCACTTCGAATACCGGCCGGAACTGGTCCATTCGGCCGATTGATCGTAACCTCGGCCGCTAAGCTAGCCTGGGAGAAGAGCATACGCGCGATCGTAACAGCATTGACCTTGACGCTGTTTGCGGCGACCTCGCACGCCGAGCCCGCGACGCCGACGCCGCAAGAAATCGCGGCTTTCAAGGCTCACAACGAGAACATTGTTGCGCGCTCGCCCCGTGCAGACGGCGTGTTCGTCGTGCAGGGCGACGGCACAATCAAACATGTGCAGAGCGGAATGGTATGTACAGCGAATTTTACCAACGTGAATTTCTGGCATGCTGAGGTGTTCGACGACGGCGAGGGGCTCGACGTCGGTTGCGACTATGGCCGCAATGGCGCCGACGGAAAATGGATCTCCAAGCTCACGATCTTTGCCGTGAAATCGCCCGAGGGGGCGACGCTCGACAACGTGTTTGCTCACTACAAGCAGGAGGTCGAACGCACTTATCCGGCTGCAGTGGCGATGGCGCCTGCGCTTCAGATGAATTCCAAGATGGTCTATCGCGCCCAAGGCTATACCGTCGCCGTCGATGGCGGCAGCCGCCATGAGGAACTCATCGTCGGCCTGACAAATGGCTGGACGATCGAGGTGCGCGCGTCCTATCCGCATGCCGGAATCGTCATCAAGGATGCGAACGATAAAACCGACCTGAAGAACCAGCTTTTCGACATCGAGAGCCCCTACCTCTCGTTCATGGCAGCAGTCACTTCCCTGGAGGAAGCCGCGCGGAGCGCTGGCCCCTCCCAGCCATCCACGCTAGGTTTGCCGCAGAACCATTAGGTCAGATCATGTTCTTCCAGTTCTTCGACGAGCTTCGCGCCGCGCGCATTCCGGTGACGCTGAAGGAATATCTTGCGCTCATGGATGCACTCTCCCACGACGTGATCGAGATGAAAGTGGACGAGTTCTACTATCTCTCGCGCACCGCGCTGGTGAAGGACGAGCGCAACCTCGACAAATTCGACCGCGTGTTTGGTCATGTATTCAAGGGCCTCGAAGGGCTCGATGCCTCGCTGCTCGCGCAGATACCGGAGGAGTGGATGAGGGCGCTGACCGAGAAATATCTGACCGAAGAAGAGAAGAAGCAGATCGAGGCGCTCGGCGGCTGGGAAAAGCTGATGGAGACGCTGAAGCAGCGACTCGAAGAGCAGAAGAAGCGCCACGAGGGCGGATCGAAGATGATCGGCTCGGGCGGGACCTCCCCGTTCGGCAATTCCGGCTACAACCCGGAAGGCGTGCGCATCGGCCAGGACAAGGGCCGCCATGGCAAGGCGGTCAAAGTGTGGGACAAGCGCGAGTACAAGAACCTCGACGATTCCGTCGAACTCGGTACGCGCAACATCAAGGTGGCGCTCAGGCGTCTGCGCAAATGGGCGCGCGAAGGGGCGGAGACCGAACTCGACCTGCCGGGCACGATCAAGAACACGGCAAGCAAGGGCTATCTCGATCTCTCGCTTATCCCCGAACGCCACAACACCGTGAAGGTGCTGCTGTTCTTCGACATCGGCGGTTCGATGGACGCGCATATCAAGCTCTGCGAGGAGCTGTTCAGCGCGGCCAAGACCGAGTTCAAGCACATGGATTTCTACTACTTCCACAACTGCCTCTATGAGAGCGTGTGGAAGGACAACCGCCGCCGTCATAACGAGAAGATGCAGACCTGGGACGTGCTGCACAAATATCCGCACGACTACAAAATCGTGTTCGTGGGCGACGCCACGATGAGCCCCTACGAGATCACTTATCCGGGCGGCAGCGTCGAGCACTGGAACGAGGAAGCGGGTGCCGTCTGGCTCGACCGTGTCGTACAGATCTACGAACACTGCGTATGGCTCAATCCCGTCGCACGCAAGCATTGGGAATACACGCCGTCCATCGGGCTGATATCGCAGATCATGAACGACCGCATGTACCCGCTGACGCTTCAAGGCCTCGACGGCGCGATGCGGGAATTGAACCGGTGAATTCCTAAAGCGCCGATCCCTCCACGCCCATCTCGCGGCGGATGGTGGAGACGGGCACCAGACCCGAATTCATGAACTGATCGTGGAATTTGGTGAGATTGAAGGCCGCGCCTTCCTTCTTTTGCGTGTCTGCACGCAGCTTCAGGATCTCGAGCTTGCCCAGTGTATAGGAGTAGTAGCCGGGATCGTTGGTGCCGCGCTTGGCTTCGCCCGGCGCTACGGCGGGGGACTGGAAGCACTGCTTCTCCAGCATGTCTATGTCTTGGGCGAGCGTGATCTGGCCGGTGTGCATCTTGATCGATCCGATCAGCCGGCAATCGCGCAGCAGGGCGTCGTTGAGCTGCGCCAGGCGAACCTTTGCATCGCCCTTGCTCAATCCCTGTTCCAGCATCATCTGCTCGTCGTAATGCGCCCAGCCTTCGGTGGTGGTGTAGGACTGCGCCATCTTGCGCGCGAGCGGCCAGCCCGGATTGGCATGCTGGAACAAGTATTGCGTGAAATGCCCCGGCAGTGCCTCGTGCACCGAAAGGTTCTGAAGGAACGCGCGATTGAAATAGGACAAAAGCTTTTCCTGGCGCGCAGCGGGCCACGTGGCCTCGGGTGGCGTGATGAAATAGTAGGCCTTGGTCGCATGGGTTTCGAGCGCACCAGGCGCATCGGTCTGTCCGAAGATCACGGCGCGGGCGAAAGGCGGCGTCTCCGCCACCACGGGCAATTGCTGCGACGGCAGGGTGAGGATGCGATGTTGCGCAATGAAGCCTTGCAGGCTTTCGAGGCCCTCCCGTGCCGTTGAAACGAGATGCGGGGCATCGGGATGATCGGATTCGACTTCCGCCATCGCATTCGAAGGATTTTTCGGATCGATGAGCTTCTCAGTCTCGAGATAGGCCGCGCGATCGCTGGCGAGCTGCGCTTCACCGGCAGCGAGAACCTTTTCGACCGGTACATCCACCAGATCGCTCTTCAGCAGCCGCTGCAGATTGGCGCGGCCCAGAACAAACGAGCCGTGCGCGCCGGGTTTCTGCGCTGTGAGCCAGACTTTGAAGTCTTTCGCGGCATCCGTGGCGGCTTTCGTGGACTCGGCGAGCTTCTTTTGCAGCGCCGGATCGCCCACGCCTTTGAAGGCGTCGGGCACGTCCTTGCTCAGGAATGATATTCCGCCGTCGAGATTATCCAGCGCCACGTCGATGAAGACCGGCGGCATATCGGCGAGGTTTTTCTTCGCATCGGCCAGCATCGCGGGCATCCGCGCCTCGCGCGCGATGATGTTTTTCATGCGGTCGGGAAGCGGCGCAAAATCGCGCTCGATCAGGCCGAACGCCGCGTAGGTCAGCAGGTTGACGTAATTGCCGGGGTCGTGCCGCCACGTCTGGACGGTCTCTTCCTGCAAAAGCTGGCCATCGATCGCGCCCAGGAGCACATCGCGGTCGTCGCGGTCCGTGGCCGGGAGTCCTATGCCATCGATGGCGCGAAGTTTTGCGGTCGTATCTTTCAGCCGCGCAATCTCTTTCGCCACGCCCGCTGCGGAAACATCGTCCAGCTCGGCATCGTAGGTGTGCACGCCCGTCGTGGTGGCAGACGCGGGATGCGCTTTCCATTGCGCGTTGAAGTAGTCTTGCACGATCACGCTGTAGGCCGTTGTCGCTGCGGAAGGCGCCGCATCGGCCCCGCTCATCATGGCCAAAAAAGCTGCCGAGCAGAACACCAGAATGCTGATGGATTTGAGACGCATGACGTCCTCCCCGCGGTTGACGCCAGCCTCGCACTCCGTCTCGCGGGATGACAAGCCGACGCGCATCTTTATAGTGCGCGATCACGTGAATTTGGGGCCCCGGATCACATGAGCGAAAGACCCGCCGTAACGGTGCGCAACGCGACGCAAGCGGATACGAAGCCGCTGTCGGAATCCTTGGCGCGCGCGTTCTACGACGATCCGGTGTTTACCCATTTTCTGCCCGACGATGCGACGCGGCTGAAGAAGCTCGAAGGCGTGATGCGCATCCTGTTCAAGCTCGGGCTGCCGCATGGCGCCTGCTATACGACCAACAACTATGAATCGATCACGCTGTGGCGGCCGCCGAATGGCTGGCACGTACCGTTCTCGGCTTACATCACTAACGGGCCGGCACTGCTTTCCGCGTTTGGGGGCGGGATTTTTCGCGTGCTCTCCACTATGGACATGATGGAGAAGGTTCACCCGCACGAGCCGCACTGGTATCTCCAGACCATCGGCACCGATCCGAAATTCCAGGGCAAGGGCTATGGCGGCGTCATCATGCGCGACCGGCTCGCGGCCATCGATGCCGCACACCAGCCCTGCTATCTGGAATCGAGCAAGGAAACCAACATCCCGATCTATCAGAGCTTCGGCTTCCGGCTGACTGGTGAGATACAGGTGCCGGATGGCCCGAAAATCTGGCCGATGTGGCGCGACGCGCGGGCCTGAGCGTAGGATCGCGCGCCTCCACTGGAGTTGCTGCCATGAAACTCAGTGCTCGCAACCGGATCAAAGGCCGCGTCGTCGACGTCAAGAAAGGCGCTACGACCTCCCATGTCCGCATCGATATCGGTAACGACGTGGTCATCGTGTCATCGATTACCAACGAGGCGGTGGACGATCTCGCGCTCAAACCGGCGATGAAGCCTATGCCGTGATCAAGGCCTCGGATGTGATGGTCGGCAAATGAAGCGCGCACTTCTTGCCGCGACGATGGGCCTCTTCGTGGCTGCAGCTTCGGCACAGGAACCAGCGACGGTCACCGTGAGCGGCGCGGTACAGCATCCCCTCACGCTTACAGTTGCAGATTTGAAGGCCTTACCGGCCATCGACGTCACGGTTTCACAGCAGACGGATCGCGGTCCATCGCAGGGCAAATTCCGCGGAGCGCTGCTGTGGTCGGCGATCGACAAGGCGGGCCTGCTCAACGGTGCGGAGAAGAACGCCTATTTGCGCCACATCCTTCTCGTGAGCGGAAGTGATGGCTATGCAGCCGCGCTCAGCGAAGGCGAGATCGACCCCAAGCTCGAAGGCAAGCAGGTGGTCCTCGCATATCAGAAGGACGGCGCGGCACTCGATCGTCCGCGGCTTGTCGTTCCGGGCGATGCGCATGCCGCGCGCGGCGTTCATGACGTCGTTACGGTCGAGGTCAAATGATCGACCACGTTTCCATCGCGGTATCGAACCTCGCACGAAGTGCTGCGTTCTATGAAGCCGTTCTAGCACCGCTCGGCCTCGTCAAACTCGTGGAATTTGCGCCGGCACGCGTCGGGTTTGGAAAGAAATATCCCGAGTTCTGGCTGAACCTGCGGGAAGACCTCGCGCCGCAACCGGAGACGACCGGCATTCACATCTGCCTGCGCGCGTCCTCGGAAGAGGCGGTCCGGCAATTCCATGCGGCCGCGCTGTCGCAAGGCGGAAAGACGGCCGGCGATCCGGGTCCGCGGCAGGCGGCGTTCACGACCTATTTCGGGGCCTTCATTTTCGACGCCGACGGCAACAAGATCGAAGCGGTCTATTTCGCGCAAAAGCTCGGCGAGGCAGTTGGCACGGCCGGTGCCGCGAAGCTTCCCTGACGTACGGCTTGCTGCCCCGTGCCGCACCTGTTCTCATGGCGGCAGAACATCGGGAGCCGCGCCATGCTGAAGATCCATCACCTCAACAATTCGCGCTCGCAGCGCATTCTCTGGCTGCTGGAAGAGCTGGGAACGCCGTACGAGATCGTGTTTTACCAACGTATGCAGCCCGTCCCGTTCGCGCCGCCCGAGCTGAAACAGATCCATCCGCTCGGCAAGTCGCCGGTGCTGGAAGACGACGGCAAGATCATCGCCGAATCGGGCGCCGAGATCGAATATCTGATCGACACGTATGGCAACGGCCGTTTCAAGCCGGAGCCCGGCACGGGTGAATACTGGCAGTATGTCGAATGGATTCACTACGGCGAGGGATCGGCGATGCTGCCGCTGCTGCTCGCGTTGTACACTGGGATGCTTGGCGAGGGCGCCGCGCCGCTGAAGCCGCGTGTCGACAGCGAGATCGCCAATCACCTCTCCTACATGGCAGAAAGGCTAGGTAGCCGCGACTTCTTCGTCGGCAACGATCTCACCGGCGCCGATGTCCAGCTTCTGTTCGTGCTGGAAGCGGCAGGCGCGCGGCTCGACCCCTATCCCAACCTCGTCAAATATCGCGCGCGCATGCAGGACCGCCCTGCCTACAAGCGCGGCATCGAAAAGGGCGGGCCCTATCAGCTGATGAGCAGATGATATGCCGCTGACCGCTCCGCCGAAGATCGGAAAAGACGAACGCCACGCGCGGATCGAAAAGCTCTGTGGCGAGATGGACAAGGAGGGCATCGGTGCGGTGCTGATCGGTCCGACCGCAAGTTTGCGCTATTTCACCGGCGTCAACTGGCATCCGTCCGAGCGCTTCACTGGCGCGCTGATCCGCGCCGACGGCACGGTCGAATACATCACACCGGCCTTCGAGCGCGACAAGGTCGCCGCTGTCATCGGTGTGGAAGGCGACATCTTCACCTGGCAGGAGGAAGAAAGTCCCTATCGCCTGATCGCAGACCGGTTGGGCAACAAGGCGCGAATGGCGGTCGACGAATCGGTGGCGCTGTTCACCTGGCTCGGGCTGCGCGGCGTGCTGGACGACGCGCGGCTCTTGGGCGGCGGTTCGATTATCAATCGCCTGCGGCGGCACAAGACTGCGGCGGAACTGGCGCTGATGCAGTACGCCAAGGACATAACGCTGGAGGTTCAGCGCCGCGCGTGGAAGAGCCTGTCGGCGGGCGTGCGCGCAAGCGAGGTCGAGGCGTTCATCGACCATGAGCATCGAGCGCTGGGCGGCAGCGGCAATACGTTCTGCATCGTCTCGTTCGGAGAGGACACGGCGCTGCCGCATGGCGGCGAAACCGATCGTGCGCTGCAGGACGGCGACGTGGTGCTGATCGATACCGGCACGAACGTTGACGGCTACAATTCGGACATCACGCGCTCTTACGTCTTTGGCGAGCCCACGAAAGAGATGCGTCAGGTGTGGGACGCGGAGAAACGTGCCCAAGCGGCGGCCTTTGACGCGGCGAAACCGGCCGCCCCCTGCGAGACCGTGGATGATGCGGCGCGAGCCTCCATGAGGGAGGAAGGCTTCGGGCCGGACTATCACCTGCCGGGCCTTCCACACCGCACCGGTCACGGCATCGGGCTGGAAGTGCACGAAGCGCCCAATCTGGTCCGGGGTGACCGTACACCGCTCGCAGCCGGAATGTGCTTCTCCAACGAGCCGATGATCGTCGTACCCGGAAAATTCGGCATCCGCCTGGAAGACCATTTCTACATGACGGAAGATGGTTCACGCTGGTTTACCGAACCGTCCTTCAGCCTTGACGAGCCATTCAAAGGTGTCGCGCCCATCGCGTGAATCCGAGACGTTTGCTAGGATCGCGCGTCGAGGTGATGGCGATGCGGCGGTTTCTAGCGGTTCTGTGCGTGGCGCTGTGCAGCGCGGCCGTAGGCGCCAGCACCTACAGCGAGTTCAATGGCGGCATCGTCGCGCTTAGTCATGACGATTGGGATGGCGCCATCGCTCATTTCACGACGGCGCTGGCAGCATCCGATCTAGTTCCTGCATACCGCACAACCGCTTATGTGGATCGCGGCATCGCGCGCCAGCACAAGAAGCAGTGGGATCTCGCGATTGCCGATTTCGCAGACGCCCTGAAGAACGACCCCTCCTATCTTGAGGCCTATCAATTCAGGGCCGCGGCCTATGTGGCAAACAAGCAAGTCGACCTTGCCATCGCCGACATCACGACGCTGATTGCACGCAAACCCTTCCTGGTCGACGGCTACGGTGCGCGGGGGGCGCTCTATACCGACCAGCACAATTACGACGCCGCCATCGCGGATTTTTCGACCGTCATCAGCATGACGCCCAAAGAATCGGCGGGATATGAGGCTCGCGGCGCCGTGTACCGCGCCAAAGGCGACTACGACCACGCGATGGACGACGACGACAAGGCGATCGATCTCGGCGCGAAGCATGCAGACAATTATTTCGAGCGCGGTCTCGTCTACGAAGCGAAAGGCGATTACCGCCATGCGGCACGGGACTTCGAATCGGCGTCCGATATCGCACCAAAGGATGACAACGTTCGCCTGCACTTGGGCCTTTCCACTTGGGAGGCAGGCCGTTTCGACGATGCGTTGAAGACCTTCGACGTCATAAAGGATGCCGCCAAGCCGGAGTTCGTGCCCTATGCCGCACTCTGGATGTGGCTGTCCACGGCCAAAAATGGTGGCGACGGCGACGGTGCATTCAAAGCGGCCGCGGGCCGCTACAGCGGCGCCGATTGGCCGCGTCCCATCGTCGATCTCTATTCCGGGACAGGCAGCGTTGAAGCCATGTTGAAAGCCGCCGCCGACAACGACGCCAAAAAGCAGGCCGAGAAAACCTGCGAGGCCAATTTCTACGGCGGCGTATGGCAGGACATGCATCGCGAGACCGCCGCAGCCAAAGCGATGCTGAGCACCGCTGCCACGGCGTGTCCGGTCTATTTCATCGAACGCACGGCGGCCGCGGCGGAATTGAAGCGCCTGCGTTGAGGCCCGCGATGAAAATTCCGCTCTCACCAATGTTGGCGACGCTCCTTATTTCCGCTGCCTCGGCCGCGGACGCCCCACCCGCCGTCGCGCCCAGCGCTTGCAATGTGGGCCGCATAGCCTCTCTCGACATGACGATGTTGCCGGACGGCGAAATTGCGATCCCTGTCACGGTCAACGACCAGGACATGAAGCTCATTGTCGATACCGGCGATATCTATTCAGGGATAGGCGAGGAAAGCGCCGACGCGCTCCATCTGAAGCGCGGGATCGCCGGCCAGATGTTCACCTTTCTGGGCAATGTACCGGCTTATCAGTATGTCGAGGTCCATTCGTTCAAGCTCGGGCCGATGTCGGCATCCGACCTGCGTCTTCTCGTCGTGCCGAGCCAGATGATGCGCCCGAATGTCGACGGTCTCTTGGGACCGAACGTGATGAAGGGGTTCGACGTCGAATTCGATTTCGCCCACGCCAAGTTCAACATTTTCTCGCAGGACCATTGTCCGCATGCCGTGGTCTACTGGACAAAGGGCAATTACGCGCAGGTGCCGATGCACGTGGACGAATCCTGGCATATCTCGGTTCCGGTCACACTCAACGGCAAATCTCTGACGGCCGTTATCGACAGCGGGGCGGATCGTTCGACGATGAGCCTGGACACGCTGAAGGATCTTTTCGGAATTGACGAAAAGAACCCGGCTCTTAAACAGATCGGCACCGGCACGATCAACGGCACGGCCAGAACGACGATGTATCGCTATCCCTTCGGCACGCTGGCATTAGAAGGGGTCACCGTGCAAAGCCCCGACATAGACATTATTCCGGGCGAGACCTACGGAGCCCACAATCCCCAACTCATCATCGGCATCAATGTCTTGAGGCAGCTTCGTCTCTACATCGCCTATAAAGAACAGATGCTTTATGCGACGTCCGCCGAAGCGAACTGAAGCGGAGCTATTCCTCGGCGGGAGCTGAAAAACGCTCTTTGGCCCCCGCCAGCCGGCCTTCTGCCGGCACGTGCGATGTCGCGGCGGCAAGACCGAACAGTGGCATGTTGCCATAGACGCATTCGTATTTTCCCGGCTCGATGAGATAAGTCTCGTGCCAGATACCGATGTTGCGCGAGTTCATGATGCGCCTGTTGAATTGCGCCCACATCGGAAAGTGCTGCCCGTCCTTGTCGTGGGCGTAGGCCAGCAGCTTGTCGAACGACTCCCAATATTGCTGCACGCTGATATAGGGCGGCGAGAGGTGCTGCCGGTACCAGAGCAGGCCACTGTCCTTGCTCGCTGACAACTCTTTCAGCATCGCGGGCATGGCCTTCGACATGAAGAGGATGTCACCGAGCGCCAGGAAATTGTTGATGCGCATGCCGATCAGGAACAGCACGACCGGTTTGTCGGTCCGTGCTGTGAAGCGCCCTGCATGGATCGCCATCGCCTACCCCTTTGTTGCCGACCCCCAGTAGTTGAACCCCGCAAAGCGCGGCGTGCCGGGCAGATACATGGTCTGCATGTCCTCTACGTGAAAGCCGCCGTCCTGGATCAGCTTCGGGATAGGGCGGCCGACATGGCAGCCGCCACCGATTACTTTCCAGGCCGGCGTGAGGCGGCGCTGCCATTTGCGGACGGTTTCGTCCGGCGCCTCCCCGTGCTCGCAGAAGATCATGCGGCCGCCCCCTTTCAGCACCCGCCGCATCTGGCCCAGCGCCGCCATGACATCGGGGATGGTGCAAAGCGTGTAGGTGATGAGGATCGTGTCGGCGGATTCGTTGTCGAGCGGTATCTGTTCGCCAGGAAGATCGAGGAATTCGAGTGGGATCGGCGATGCGGCAACGCGCTCCGCTGCCCGCGCGCGCATTTCTTTCGCAGGCTCCAGCGCCCAGATGTGGCTGACCTTCGACGCGTCGTAGTAGGGAAGATTATGACCGGCGCCAAAGCCGACCTCGAGCACGCGGCCTTCGACGCGCGGCACGACCTTCTTGCGCTGGTAACGGATGGGCTTCGTGCCCATGGCGGCATTCAACAGCCGCGGCAGAATGAAGTGATCGTAAAAGCCCATGACCGGTTCGCTCCCAAGCGACCCTATCATAAGTCAGTGATCGGGATCGACATAGGGTGGCGGCGGGTCGCCACCGTTGGGAATGCGGGTGTCTTCCGGCCTCTCGTTGTAGAGCGGTCGTGCGTCGAGATCGAAACCACTGATCGCGCCATGCGCGAGACAGAGAATGGTGCTGGTGCTGAACGTGGCGAAGATCGATCGGGAACTGGCACAAGGGAGTAGACCGGGCTGGTTCTTGCGTTCCTTCTCTTGCGCCGAGCGCGTGGCGTCGCGCGCGCGGTTTGTGTGATCGGCGAAATCCACGGAATCATTTGGCTTCTGCCCCGTTGAAGACCTTGCGCACATCGCGCGCTGCTCGTCGGTGAGCTTGGATAGATTTTCGACCCGGCAATCGAAAAGCTGAAAACTCAAGCCCGGACCAGCCTTGGCATTCTTATCGTCTATCTGCGGGAGTGTCAGTCTGCGATAGTCTGGAAGCTACAGGATCGGTGCAATCTGCCGTAGCGGCGGTTCGTCGCGCTGGCTTCGGCGGTGGAGGTCGGAGGAGCAGGATCGTTTCATGCGGCGCCGGCCGAAAACCACCCCGTACGATCGTTGCGCGCAGCAGGACCACAATGATCGCAACGTGCAGGACGACCACTGCTACGGCGCCGAGGAGTTCGCGCCATGGCAGTCCCCGGCATCGCGATCATGCCTATCTCGTCGCCAGCCTATGTTCCGGAACTTCGCGACGCGGCGCGGCAGAATCGCGCCAGCTTGTCCGAAACGGGATCGGCAATGGCCATCGATATCTCCACGCATTGAACGCAGGGATCGTTACATACATCAGCAGTTGTAAAACGATAATTCTATTCTGGCGCGACCGTGACCGCGATGCCGTCCAGCTCCGGTGCGCAGGTGATCTGGCACGACAGCCGGGAGTTCGGCTCGACCGCCAGCGCCATGTCGAGCATGTCGAGTTCGGCATCGGAGCGCGGCGGAAGCTTCTCGAACCAGCCGCCCGTCACGTAGACGTGACAGGTCGCACAGGCACAGGCGCCGCCGCATTCCGCCGCGATATCGAACCCCGCATCGCGCAGGATCTCCATCACGCTCCAGCCATCGCGGCCTTCTACTTCGCGCGTGATACCTTTGCGATCAGTGCCAACGATCTTCATCAGGCGACTCCGAGTTTCTTCTGCAGGCTCGACGATGACGTCGTGTACTGGAAGCGCAGCTTCTCATTCGGCCTGACAATATGGAAGGCGGCCTGTGCCATCAGCGCCGCCTCGTGGAAGCCGGAAAGGATAAGCTTCAGCTTGCCGGAATACGTATTGATGTCGCCAATGGCGAAGATGCCCGGCGTCGTGCTTTCGAACTTTGCCGTATCCACGGCGATCAGGTTCTCGGTCAGATTCAGCCCGAAATCCGCGATGGGACCGAGCTTGATAGTCAGGCCGAAGAACGGAATGAAGGTGTCGCAGGCGTGCTCCCATTCCTTCTTTTCGGGGTTCGCAAGCGTCACCGCGTGCAGCTGACCGTCGCTGCCGTGCAGCGCTTTCACGCTTGCGACTTCGAAATTGATCTTTCCGTGCGCAGCCAGCTCGCGCATTTGATTGACGCTGTGCTGCGCGGCGCGGAAACCATCCCGGTGATGCACAAGTGTGAGCTTCGCTGCCACAGGGGCCAGATTGATGGTCCAGTCGAGCGCAGAATCGCCGCCACCCGCGATCAGAACGTTCTTGCCGCGGAACGCTTCCATCTTGCGCACGGCATAGTGCACCGACTTGCCTTCGTAAGCTTCGATCCCGGCGATCGGGGGACGCTTCGGCACGAAGCTTCCACCGCCAGCCGCGACGACGACGACCGGCGCAATGATCGCGGTGCCCGCATCCGTCGAGAGCTTCCAGCGGCCATCTTCGAGCCTCGTGAGCTCGCTTGCCATCTGTGAAAGATGGAAGGTCGGCTTGAAGGGCTTGGCTTGTTCCAGAAGACGGTCGGTCAGCTCCTGACCGGTCACGATCGGCAGACCGGGAATGTCGTAGATCGGCTTCTCGGGATAGAGCTCGGTGCATTGCCCGCCAGGCCGGTCGAGGATGTCGATCAGATGGCATTTGAGATCGAGCAAACCAAGCTCGAACACCGCGAACAGCCCGATGGGGCCTGCTCCGATAATGGCGACATCAGTTTCGATGGGGCTGCTCATATATTTCACATTCTTTTGGTGTGAGAAATTTTAAGCCACGCGTTCTATATGTAGAAATGGAGGCGGCGGCAACCACTTCAAGCCGCAGCGGGCGCAAGGGGCGCATGTGTCGCGGCGAGGGGCAGGTAGGAAAAAAGCTTTATGGGGTCAAGCGCCCAGATAGGCCTCAATGAAGACCCGGACCGCGCTGGCCTTGGTCTGAAGGTCCCGAACAGCGGCGGAGGCGGTTCTGCTGTCGGAGGCCGGATCGATAGGCTCGGCGGCGGCGGCGGCATCGCCCAACGTAAAAGCGCCAATTCCGCGGGCCGCGCCTTTAAGTGTGTGCAAGGCCACTTTCCACGACTTCGCGTCGCGGGCGTCGAGGATGTTTTGGAGCTGCTGCACCAGTTCGCTGGCCTGGCTGTCGAAAAGCCGTAGGATTTCCGCGTTCAGCGACATGTCGCCGCCGGTGTAGCGGGCGAGATGGTTCAAATCGACGGCAGCGGCAGACATAGCCAAGACCCCTCTTGCACTGGCCATTTTGCCCAGGAGGGGTCAAAGCGACGTTAATGGGACTTTTAGAAAGGGACCCACCCGCCTGGAAATGGCGACACGCCGAACAATCGCGCATGCGAAAACAAGATTGCCAGAAAGACCAGCACCGCAATGAGCAGGCGCCAATCCAGCAATTCGCCGACGTTCAGCCTGTTCCGGCCCGCAGCAATCGCCGCAAACGGTACATTCGAGGTATGACTCGCAAAGCCGGTCCAGACGTCCCCCATCTTTCGGCGGCGCTTGGCGTCGATCGAGAATGTGCCGAGAAGCGAAACCAAGAAGAAGGTGCCGAAAAAGATCACCGACGCTTCGTCACCATTAGCGCAAAGATGAAAGGCCGACCAGATCGCGACGCCCCACAGGAACGGATGACGCGTGATGCGCAAAACGCCCTTCACGGTGCCTTCTTTCGCGGCCGCGCTTTCCTGTTTCAGCGACGTCGGATTTGGCAACAAGAGGCCCGGCACGGCCAACAGGAACGCGATCAGCACGACCGGAATGGCGAGATGGCGCGCGCCGATCCACGGCACATAGAGCATCGGATCGTCGCCGGCCTGCGCCCCGTTGTAGGAGATCACGAGCCATATGATGGCGCCGAGCGAAGCCAGCGAGAAAAGTCCGAGATAGGGATTTTCGCCGATGACACTCGTGATCGCGTCCCGCAACCGCGTACCCGAGATCAAAAGATGGATGCCGAGAAAAACGCAGGCCGCCGCGATCAACATCGTCACGATACGCCTCCTCTTTGTTTTAATTTACATCGTAAGCGTTAAATCCACAAGCCTCTCGCGAACGCCAACCTACTCGCTTTCAAAGGCTTAGTTGGTTAAGCTCCCGGCGCAATTCACTTTTCCGCCGCTTCTGGGGGCACCATGGCGACGCCAGTTTTCGAGCGCAATCAACCCGTCCTTTTGCAGGGTGGCGACCGTCCTGACACGAACCCAAGTATAGAGCCGCCTCGTCCACGCGAAAGCTGGTTTGGCTTCACGGCCACGTTGATCGCAACCGTGATTGCGGCTCTGTGGATCGGCGGCGCGGCGGCTTGGTTCTGGGGATATTTCGGACCGAAGGGGTTGCTGGCGCTCGATATCCAGCAGATCGCGCTTTTCAGCGTGGCCACCTTCCTGCCACCAGTTCTCTTTCTCGCCGTGGCGTGGACGATCGCGCGCAGCCACGCGATGGGACTGGCGACCGAAGCACTCGTGGATGCGACCGATCGCCTGTTCACGGCCGACGAAACCGCCTCGCGCACCGCGCAGCGTCTCGGCCGCGCCGTGCGACGCGAACTCGACGCGTTCAACGCTGGTCTCGACGGTGCCTTCTCCCGCATGCGTGCGCTGGAATCGGCGATGGAGAACCAGATCGCGGCACTCGATGAAGTCAGCGCCCGTGCCGAAGTGCGTGGCGAGTCGGTTGCCTCGCGTCTGACGAAGGAGCGCGAGCGCATCGACATCGCGACCGGATCGCTGTCCGATGCCGCGGCGCGTGCGGGCGAAACGGTCGTGTCGCGTCTGACGCAGGAACGCGAGCGCCTCGGTGCTGTGGCGGAAACACTCACCGACGCTGCCGCGCGCGCGAGCGAGACGGTGGCGGGCCGCGCGGCACAATTGAAAGCCTCGCTGGAAACGGCCGAAACATCGCTCAAGGCCGCGGGACAAACCCTGGATGCTCAGGCCGCCGATTTCCGTGCGGCGGCAAGTGCGGCTGCCGAAGCGCCGAGGCTGGCAGCTGTCGAGCTGGATCGCCAGGCCAAGTCGATCGAGTCCGTTTCCGAAGCGACCATGGCGCGCGCCGAATTCATTCTCGGCCGGCATGAGCGTCATCGCGCGTCGATGAACGATCTGCTCGTCAAGCTGAAGGAAGAGAGCGCATCGTTCGAAAACATGGTGGGGCGAGAATGCGCCGCCATGGGACGCGCGATCGACACGCTGGGTGGCGAGGCGCAGAAGTTCGAAACCATTACCGGCAGCACCGAACGTCATCTGGAACAACTCGTGGACAAGACCTCGACGCAGGCGAGCCAGCTGACCCAGAGCATCATGCGCGAAGCCGAACGCCTGAAGGAGGCAAGCGACGCCGCAAATGCAACGCTTGCGCGTCTTGCGGACTCGCTGCGCGACGCGAGCGCCGGCGCGCGCACGCTGATCGGGGAGACAGCCAACCAGGCCAAGAACGACGCGCATGCGCTGGTCGGCGAGGCAATGGCCGAGTGCGAGAAATTGCTCCGGACTTCGGGAGAATTGTCGGCGCGCGCGCACGAAACCCGTGCGGCGCTCGCAAGCGTTGCGGAAGAAGCGCAGCGTCACTTGTCGACGCTGCCTGGCATCGCCCAGCAAGAGGCCCAACGTATCCGCCAGATGGTGCGCAACGAAACCGAAGAGATGCTCGATATCTCCGCGCGCACGCTCGCCACGATCCGGGCGCGCACCATGGCCAAGCCAGCGAGCGAAATCCCGCCCGCAGAACAGACCGAAGAAGAGCGCGAGCGCGAAAGCCTGTTCGGCCTCGCACGCAAGCTGACGGGTCGGCAGAAGCCGAAATCGCGCGCCGGAAGCGAAGAGCCCAAGGCGTGGGAGATGAGCAAGCTTTTGGCCGCGGTCGAAACCAGCGAGACCCGCGCCAAGGAATTCAAACCATCGACCGCGGCAGCGCTGGGCGCTCTGGAAACGGCACTGGCCGACATGGCGGTGGATCTCAATGGAATCGCCGGCGACGAAGGCCCGAGCAATGAGGATTGGCGATCCTATCTCGCCGGCGACCGCGGTATCTTTGCCCGCCGGTTCGCCTCCGCAATCGACGCCGACACGGTCGACCGCATCGCGGAGCTTTATCGCGAAGACAACAAGTTCCGCGATGCCGCCGATCTCTATATCAGCGAGTTCGAAACCTTGCTGGCACGCGCGCGCGAAGGTGACGGCGGCGGGCTACTCACGCCCACAATCCTCTCTGCGGATACCGGAAAGATATATCTGGCGGTTGCCTATGCGCTGGGACGGTTATGAGAGGCGCCTGAGCCGCGTCGCATAGAACCCGTCCATCCCGCCACAGTCACCCAGATGACAGGGCAGCGTGCGCAGGTCGCCGTTTGTATCGATCCATTCCGCATGACCGAACAGTTCGGCTTCTGTGACCGGCACCCGTATGAATCCGTCTTGACGATCCAGAAAGCGCGCGACCTGCTCGCTGCCTTCTTCGGGCTCCAGTGAACACACTGCAAAGACCAGAAGGCCACCCGGCGCCATCATGTCCGCCGCACTGTCGAGAAGTTCTGCGCTTGCCGCCGACACCAGCGTCACGTCGGATGCGCTCTTGATCCAGGGCAGCTCCGGATGGCGGCGGATCGTGCCCGTAGCCGCGCAGGGGGCGTCCAGCAGAACGAAGGGTGCCGGCTCGATGTGTACATCGCGGACATCTTCGTTGATGAGCGTCGCCTCCAGTTTCAGCCGGTCGAGATTTTCCTTCAGGCGCGCAAGACGGGTGGCTTCGCGCTCGACCGCTACCACCTGTGCGCCCGCGGCCGCGAGTTGTGCCGTCTTGCCACCCGGTGCGGCACAAAGATCGATCACGCGCTTCCCGCGCACGTCTCCAAGAAGGCTTGCAGGCAGGGTCGCCGCCGCGTCCTGCACCCAGAATGCGCCTTCCTCGAACCCGGGCAAGCTGTCTACGCGCCGCGCCTCCGAAAGCCGCCAGACATTTCCAAACAGATTGACGGCATCCGGAATCGCATCGCTCTTTGAGACGATGTCGAGCGGCGGCCGCGCAAGATGCGCCGCGGCAATGGCCCGCGTCGTGTCTTCGCCATAGGTTTCCACCCAGCGCGGCCAAAGCCAGTCGGGAACGTTGAGACGCGCCGCATCCTGCGCCGCCAGCGCGTCTTTGCCCTCACGCGTGACCCGCCGCAGGACGGCGTTGATCAGCGGCTTGAAGTGGACGGCTTTGTCATCGGCCTGCGCGAGGCGGTTGGCGCCATCGACCGCCGCATGGGGCGCCACGTCGAGAAACAGCAACTCGCAGGCACCCGCAAGCATGATTTCCAGCGCCGGGCCCGCGCGGTGGGGCGACGGAGGCTTCTGCATGAAGGAACGGATCAGCGCGTCCAACTGGCCGAAGCGGCGCAAGGTTTCGGCGGCAATGGTCCGCGCAAATCCGGCGTCCCGCGGATCGAGATCGATAATACGCTCGAGCGCCACATCGAGCGGCCGTCGCTTGCGCAGCACTTCGGACAGAACGTCCTGCGCTGCCTGCCTTGCCTTCAATCCCTGCGGTTCACTCACGCCCAGGGACCGGGCGTCGCGGCCGGCTGCCCCGCGAGCGCGCGAAGCCTCGCGACGCGCTCCTGGGTCGAAGGATGGCTGGCGAAAAGACCCGAAAGGCCGCCGTGCAGCGGATTTACGATGAACATATGCGCAGTCGCCGGGTTCTGTTCAGCCTCGACATTGTCGATGCGCCGCGCGGCAGAGTCGACATGTTCCAGGGCCGAGGCGAGCCAGAGCGGACGGCCGGAGATTTCCGCGCCGGCCTTGTCGGCCTCGAATTCCCGCGAGCGGCTGACCGCCATCTGGACAAGCACAGCCGCGATCGGCGCAAGCAGCATCACCAGCAACATGCCCACCAACCCGAGCGGATTGTTGCGCCGGTCGCCGCCCAGGAAGAACGCGAAATTGGCCAACATCGACACCGCGCCCGCGATGGTGGCGGTGATCGTCATCGTCAGCGTATCGCGATGTTTCACGTGGCCGAGCTCATGGGCGAGCACGCCGGCCAGCTCCTCATGGCTCACGCGCTGAAGCAATCCGCTGGTCACACAGACGGCCGCATGTTCGGGATTGCGTCCGGTTGCAAATGCATTCGGCTGCTCATTCTCGACGACGTAGACCTTCGGCATCGGGAGCCCGGCCTTCTGGCTCAGCTGCCGGACGAGGCGAACGACGTCCGGTGCGCTCGATTCATCGACCTCGCGTGCCCCGTACATCGACAGCAGCATTTTGTCCGAGTTCCAGTAGGCGAAAAGATTGGTGCCGGCCGCAAATAAGAATGCGATCACCATCCCCGGCCCACCACCGATCAGAAAGCCGACGGCCAGGAACAGCCCGGTCAGCGCCGCCATCAGGAGTCCGGTACGCAAGGTGTTCATTCAAAACCTTTCTGTCCTCAACAGAGGAACAGACGTGATGTATGCTTTGCGCCTGAACCGTCAAGCAAACGCCATGGCTGCCCAGACAAAACGACAGATCGCCGACCGCATCAAAGAGGCCGGGAAACGCGCCCGTAAAGAAGCTGAGGCCCGCCGGAAGAGCGAGAAAGCCATCTCGCAACCGGAAGAGCTTGGCGGGCAGAAGGGTCCAGAACCCACGCGTTATGGCGATTGGGAGAAAAACGGCCTCATTTCCGACTTTTAGGTAAGGGCTTCCGAGCCTTGATCCGGCCAAGGTCAAGGTCCATGTAAGGCACGACTTGGAACCGTTCCAGAAAGCACGCCGATGTTCATCCAGACCGAATCCACGCCCAACCCGGCGACGCTGAAATTCCTTCCCGGCCGCGAGGTCATGGGCGAAGGCGCGGTTGCGGATTTTCCGACGGCGGAATCGGCGGCGCGCTCGCCGCTGGCGCGCGCATTGTTCGGCGTCCCGGACGTGGCGCGCGTGTTCTTCGGCTCCGACTTCATTTCGGTCACGAAGGGCGATGGGGACTGGAAGCATCTGAAGGTGCCGGTGCTGGCGGCGATCATGGATCATTTCACGCGTGGCCTGCCGGTGATGGAAGGCTCGAGCGAAGAGACAGACGATTCGGCCGCCTATGGCGAGGCCGACCCCGAGGTCGTTGCGCAGATCAGGGAACTGATCGACACGCGCGTCCGTCCCGCGGTGGCACAGGACGGCGGCGACATTATCTACAAGGGGTTCGATGGCGGTTCGGGGATCGTGTTCCTGCATCTGCAGGGATCGTGCGCCGGCTGCCCGTCTTCGACCATGACGCTCAAGAACGGCATCGAGAATATGCTCCGGCACTATGTGCCAGAGGTGAATGCCGTCGAAGCGGTGTGACATCCGCTTTCGCTCTACAATGGCTTCGATTCGATTTCGGATACCGCGATGACCCACGCCGTCAACGACGAGGCGCTCGACACGATTTTCCGTGCCGCGCGCAGCCAGAACAAATGGCTCGACAAGCCCGTCAGCCCCGCGCTGCTGATGGCGGTCTACGATCTGATGCGCTTCGGCCCGACGTCGGCCAATTGTTCGCCGGCACGGATTGTCTTTCTTGTGTCGGAGGAGGCAAAGGCGCGGCTGAAGCCGTTTCTTTTGCCGACCAATGTCGAAAAGACGATGACCGCACCGGCCGTTGCGATCGTCGGATACGACCTCGACTTTCCGGACCATCTGCCACGACTGTTCCCGCACAATCCCGGCGCCAAGGACTGGTTCAACGATCCGGCGCTTCGCCAGACGACCGCATTCCGCAATGGCTCGTTGCAGGGCGGCTATCTCGTCATCGCTGCCCGCGCGCTGGGGCTCGATTGCGGACCGATGTCGGGCTTCAGCAATGACGGTGTCGACAGCGAATTTTTCGCGGGAACGAACATAAAGTCGAACTTCATCTGCGGCCTGGGCTATGGCGACCCTTCGGGGCTGTTCGGGCGCAATCCGAGGCTCAGCTTCGATGAGGCCTGCAAGATCCTGTGAGATGAGAGGATGAAGATCCTCGCCGTCGACACCGCTCTGGGCGCCTGCTCCGCGGCGCTGCTCGATGATGAGCGCATCTTGGCACATCGTTTCGAACCGATGGACCGCGGCCATGCGGAACGGCTGGCGCCGATGGTTGAAGAGATCGTGCGCGAGGCAAATGTCGACTTCGCTTCACTGGATCGTCTCGCCGTCACGACCGGGCCAGGCACGTTCACCGGACAACGCGTCGGCCTCGCCTTCATGCGCGGATTGCGCGTGGCGCTGCATCGACCACTCATCGGGATCACGACACTCGCAGCCATGGCGGCACAGGCCAAAGCCGAGACCGGTGCTGCAATTGCGATTCCCTTGCATGATGCGCGGCGCGATGAAATCTACCTCGAGATCGAAAACCGGCTGCCGCCTTCGGTGCTGCCATTCGAAGAGGTGATCGCGCTGCTACGCGGCCTCGCCAATGATAAAGTCACACTCGCGGGTACAGCAGCCTCTCGCGTATGCGATGCACTCGCAAATCAATTCTTGTTGTCATCCGTGCGCCAGCCCGATGCGCTCTGGGTCGCCCGCCTTGCAATGACTGCCGAGGCGCCTGACGGCGCGCCGCGCCCGCTCTATCTGCGCGCGCCCGACGCCAAACTTCCTGCAGCAAAGACATGAACGACGCGCCGCTTCCGGTCACGGCGGACAGCGACCTGTCCGCGCTCGCGCGCATTCACGCCGCGAGTTTCACCGAAGCCTGGACCGAAGCCGGACTCCGGAACATGCTTAAAACCGCCGGAACATGGGCGTTTTCGATACCCGACGGATTTGTGATGACGCGCGTAGCCGCCGATGAAGCCGAGATACTGACGCTCGCGGTCGCGCCTGACGCCAGGGACAGAGGCCTGGGCACAGTTCTGCTTTCCGTCGCCGTCGAGCACGCGCATCGTGAGGGCGCCCGAGCGATGTTTCTGGAAGTTGGGGCTTCCAACGTTCGAGCGCGTGCGCTCTATAAGCGCTTCGGGTTCGGCGAGGTGGGGATGCGCAAAGCTTACTACGGCGGCAATGAAGACGCGCTGATTCTGCGTGTGGATTTGCCAATCATCCCATTGGGAAATTCAAAAGCTTCGATTACAGTCGCCGCGAAACCGCGAGGGAACGACCGTGACGCGGATTGAACAGCTCTGCGTCGACAAGGGCTTGCGCATGACCGAGCAGCGCAGGGTGATCGCGCGCGTCCTTTCGGAAGCGGAAGATCATCCGGATGCGGAGGAACTTTACAAGCGCGCTTCGGCCATCGACCCGCACATTTCGATTGCCACCGTCTATCGCACCGTCAAGCTGTTCGAGGATGCTGGCATCCTCGAACGTCACGACTTCCGCGATGGCCGCTCGCGGTACGAGGAAATTCCCGAGTCGCACCACGACCATCTCATCGACGTGCAGAGCGGAAGCGTGATCGAATTCCGCAATGAGGAAATCGAGATTCTGCAAAAGCGCGTCGCAGAGGAACTCGGTTTCGAGCTTGTCGATCACCGCCTAGAGCTCTACGGCGTGCCCAAAGGCGCGAAGAAGCCGCGCTGACGGCGATGCAGACCCTGCGTGGCATCGCGATTCTTGTTATTTTCCTTGTTACCGCGTTTGTAACCATCCCCTGGCAAGCCTGGGCGATACGGCGTGGATTGCCCCGCCGCAAAACCTATCCCCATAGCTATGATCGCTTTCTCTGCAGATTGTTCGGCATCCGCATCACGGTGATCGGGACGCCGGTGCGCGGCCGCGGCGTGCTGCTGGTCGCCAACCACACCTCCTATCTCGACATCCTGGTGCTCGGAGGCACGGCCCGCGCATCCTTCGTGGCGAAGAGCGAGGTCAATGACTGGCCGTTCTTCGGATTGATGGCACGGCTGCACGAAAGCGTCTTTGTCGAACGCACGCGCCGGAGCAAGGTCGGGGAATCGCGCGATCAATTGCGCGAGCGGCTTCTGGCCGGAGATGCCCTGGTGCTGTTTCCGGAGGGCACGTCCAACGATGGCAACCATGTGCTCCCCTTTAAGAGTGCTTTGATGGGAGCGGCGGAAGCCGAAATCGGAACCGATGCACACGGGAAGGTGCAGCATGTGCCGGTGCAGCCCGTCTCGGTCGCCTATACTGGCTTCCAGGGGATGCCAATGGGGCGCGAGAACCGGCCCTTGTTTGCCTGGTACGGCGACATGGAGCTGGTCCCCCATCTCTGGGAAGCCGTGACCGCAGGGCCGGTCGATGTGGTGGTCGAGTTTCACCCGCCCATGACGGTGGACGGCGAAGGTGGCCGTAAGCAATTGGCGGCGCGGGCAGAGGCGGTCATCCGGCGCGGTCAGGCGCGGGCGCTCGCCGGACTGGCAAGGACGCCGGAGGTTCCAGCCTCGCCAGCGCCCGATGAGCTGGTGGAAGCCGTCGCTTGAGGCAAAAGGCGGTTTGGCGCATAAACCCCGCCCCATGAAGACGCTTTTCGTCAAGACCTATGGCTGCCAGATGAACGCCTATGATTCCGCCCGTATGGCGGATCTGCTGGCGCCGCTCGGCTACGTCACAGCCGAAGAGCCGGACAACGCGGACATGGTGATCCTGAACACCTGTCATATCCGCGAAAAAGCCGCCGAAAAGGTCTATTCCGAACTGGGCAAGCTCCGGAAATTGAAAGAGGCCAAGGCACGGGCCGGCGAACGCATGACCATCGCCGTTGCGGGCTGCGTGGCGCAGGCGGAAGGCGAAGAGATCACCCGCCGTCAGGGCGCGGTCGATATCGTGGTGGGGCCGCAATCCTATCATCGCCTGCCGGAGATGATCGCCCGTGTCGCCCGCGCCGGCGGCCATGTGCTGGAGACCGATTTTCCGGCCGACGACAAGTTCGACGCATTGCCCGCGCAAACCTCGGCGACGGGCGTGTCGGCGTTCCTGACCGTGCAGGAGGGTTGCGACAAGTTTTGCACCTTTTGTGTCGTGCCCTATACGCGCGGGAACGAATTCTCGCGGCCTGTCGAACAGATCGTGGTGGAGGCGCGGCGGCTGGTCGAGTTGGGCGCGCGCGAGATCACGCTTCTCGGCCAGAACGTGAATGCCTATAGCGGGAAGGGGCCTGATGGCAGCGCGTGGAGTTTGGCGAAGCTGTTGCACATCCTCTCAGGCATCGAGGGCCTAGCGCGATTGCGCTACACGACCAGTCACCCGCGCGACATGAGCGACGATCTGATTGCCGCACATCGCGATCTTGAAAGCCTGATGCCTTATCTTCATCTGCCGGTGCAGTCGGGTTCGGACACGGTGCTCGACGCCATGAACCGCCAGCACACACGCGACGATTATCGCCGCATCGTGGAGCGCATCCGCAATGCCCGTCCGGACATTGCGCTGTCGTCCGATTTCATCGTCGGCTTTCCGGGTGAGAGCGACGCGGACTTTGAAGACACGATGGCGTTGGTTCGCGATATTGGTTACACGCAGGCATTCTCGTTCAAATACAGCAAGCGCCCAGGGACACCGGCATCGGCGGCGCGCAAGCAGATTCCGGAAAACGTGAAGTCGGCACGGCTGCAGGAGTTGCAGGCATTGCTGACGGAACAGCAGAATAGGTTCAACCGCAGCTGCGCCGGCCGGACCTTGCCGGTGTTGTTCGAGAAGCCGGGCCGCAAGGCCGGCCAGGCCGTCGGTCGCAGCCCCTATCTCCAGCCGGTGCATGTCGATAGCGCCGCCGACCTCATCGGCGAGATTCGCGATGTGGCCATTCTCGAAGCACAGTCCAACAGCCTCAGGGGCGCGCTTGCGCATGCGAAGCCGCGGGAAATGGCGCTCGCGACGTGAGTACGACCGCGAAGAAGAAAGCGGCACCCCGCGAACAGGTGACGCTGGAGTTTCCGAACAATGCGCTGCTGGCCGTTCTGGAAGGCACGCACCAGAAGAACTTCGCGCGGCTGGAACAGAAGCTTGGCGTGCGCGTCGCCATGCGCGGCAATCTGGTTGCCGTGGAAGGCGCCTCCGAGGATCGCGAGCGCGCGGCCAATGTGCTGCGCGCGCTCTATGCGCGGGCTGAAACCGGTGAAGCCGTCAATGTCACCGACGTCGATGCCGAAATCCATTTCGCGATGGAAGGACCGGCACGCGGCGCTGGCCACGGCTTCGGATCGCCGGCCGTCAAGACCTGGGCATCGCGTACGACGCGGGCGCGGACGCAGAACCAGCTTGCCTACCTCGACCTCATGCGGACACATCCACTTGTGTTCGGTGTCGGCCCGGCCGGGACAGGCAAGACATATCTGGCGGCAGCCTTTGGCGCGCATCTGCTTTATGAGCGGCGCGTAGAGCGGCTGATCCTGTCACGGCCGGCGCTCGAAGCCGGCGAACGGCTCGGCTTCCTGCCCGGAGACCTTAAAGAGAAGATCGATCCCTATCTGCGCCCGCTGTACGACGCGCTGTTCGATGTCATGGGCGACCAGGCGCTGAAACTGATGGAGCAGGGCACCATCGAGGTGGCGCCGCTCGCATTCATGCGCGGCCGGACGCTGGCACGCGCCTTTGTCATTCTGGACGAAGCGCAGAACACGACACCGGCCCAAATGAAGATGTTCCTGACGCGTCTTGGCGAAGATTCGCGCATGGTCGTGACCGGCGATCCGAGCCAGAGCGACCTGCCCGGTGGTGCCGCGATCGGCCTGAACCAGGCGCTTGATATCCTTCACGGCGTGGAAGGGGCGGCAATCGCGCGATTCGGCGAGAAAGACGTCGTGCGCCACGCTCTCGTCACCCGCATCGTCACTGCTTATAATGCCGCCGATAATGATGCGGGCATTGAGCGAACTTTACAGCGCGGGAAGGATCGGGCGTGACGGTCACGCTTCTTGTCGCCGATCCGGGCTGGCGGCGAGTCAGGGGATTGAACGGCCGATTGAAGAAAGCCGCGAAGCTCGCGCTGGAACGGGGCGGATGCAGCCATGGCACTTTCACGCTTCTGCTGGCCGACGACGCGAAACTGCAGAGCTTGAACATGACCTTCCGGGCCAAGGACAAGCCCACCAACGTTCTGTCGTTTCCTGCGGGCAGGGAAGACTATCTTGGCGATGTCGCGATGGCCTATGGCGTGACACGCAAGGAAGCGCGCGAGCAGAAGAAGTCGTTTTCCGACCACGCCACGCATCTGACAGTGCACGGGGTGCTTCATCTGCTCGGCTACGATCACGAAACCGCAAAAGCGGCGAAAATCATGGAGCCGCTTGAGGTGGAAATCTTAAGCGAACTTGGGATCGGCGATCCCTATGCGCGCAAGGCCGCGTGACGCGCCAATGGCCGACGCCACATCGAACGAGGACGACAAGACTCCGTCGCTGATGCGGCGGCTGTCACAGCTTATTCGCGGCGGCGGTGCAGCCACCGCCATGCGCGAAAGCCTCGAAGAGGTCATTGAGGAGAGCGAGCGTCAGAGCCCGGCGCTTTCGGCGCAGGAGCGCACCATGCTCTCCAACCTGCTCAAGGTGGGCGAGCTGCGGGTCGAAGACGTGATGGTGCCCCGCGCGGAAATTATTGCCGTTGAGGAATCCACACCCCTGGCCGAGCTGGTCGCCCTGTTCGGGGAAGCACAGCATTCGCGTCTTCCGGTCTATCACGAGACGCTCGACAACCCGACCGGCCTTGTGCACATCAAAGATGCGCTTGCGCAAATCGAACCCGATGGGGAGGGGGCGTTCCGTTGGAGCAGCGCGACGATAACCAACATCCGCCGCCCGATCCTGTTCGTGCCGCCATCCATGCCGGTGCTCGATCTTCTGCTCAAGATGCAGACCACCCACATTCAGCTCGGGCTGGTGATCGACGAATATGGTGGCACCGATGGCCTCGTCTCCATCGAAGACCTGATTGAGGAAATCGTCGGCGACATCGCCGACGAACACGACGAAGACGCCGTTCCCGTTCGCCGCGAGGCGGGCGGATTCATTGTCGATGCCCGTGCGGATCTCGACGACTTTCAGAAAGAAACAGGTCTTAATCTCGCGATCGACGACGAAGCGGAACAGGACATCGACACGGTGGGTGGCCTCGTCATTTCGTTGCTCGGCCGCGTGCCGCAGCGCGGCGAGATCGTTTCGCATCCGGGCGGCTTCGAGTTCGAAGTGCTGGACGCCGATCCACGCCGGATCCGGAAACTGCGCGTCCGCAACCTGGCTGCTGCTGCCACACCTGCGCCGGCGTGAGCATCCTCGTCCGGAACGGAGACTTTTTCCGCGGCCGTGCCGGATGGCGCGCCCGTTTGGCGGCGTTTCTTGCGGGCGCGATCTCCGCGCTCGGCTTTCCACCCTTTGAAATCTTTCCGCTGCTGCTCCTGGGATTTGCAGCGCTCGTTCTCTTGACTGACGGTGCAGCGACGCGCCAGCGGCCTATTCGCAACGCGGCGTGGCTAGGCTGGGCTTTCGGCTTCGGTCAGTTTCTTGTCGGTCTTCATTGGATTGGGTTTGCATTTCTGGTCGATGCGTCGGCGCATGAATGGCAGATTCCGTTCGTCGCAATGCTGTTTCCCGGCGGCCTCGCTCTCTTCATCGCAGCAGCAATGGCGGTCGCGATGCGCTTCTGGCAACCCGGAGCGGCTCGGCTGTTCGCGTTCGCTGTCGCCTATTCCCTGGCGGAATGGCTCCGCGGACATGTGCTCACGGGCTTTCCCTGGAATATCGCGGGTTACGGCTGGGGGGCGTCGCTCGGCATCATGCAGAGCGCGGCGCTGATCGGCGTGTATGGCTTGACGGTTCTGACCATTCTCTTCGGAGCATCGCTGGCCGAGTTGTTCGGACAGAAGCCGCGATGGGTAGTGCCTGGCGCGATGACGGGGATTTTTGTCGCGTTGTTTTTGTTCGGCGCATTCCGGCTAATGAGCGCGCCCGACCAGACCGTTCCGGGCGTGCGGCTGCGGATCGTCCAGCCCAACATCGCACAGGCCGACAAATACCGGCCCGAACTCGTCGAGCGAAACTGGGATCGACTGATCGCGCTCAGCCGTGCTCCTGCAAAGCAGCCGCCGACGCACATCATCTGGCCGGAAGCTGCGCCGCCCTTCGTTCTCACGCGCTCACCGGAAGCGCTCGATGAGATCGCAATTCTCACGGGAAGCGACAAGGTTCTGATGACCGGCGCGTTGCGTGCGCTGCGAAACGGAAAACGGCTAAGCTACTACAACAGCTTCTATGTTTTCGGACATGGCGGGCGGATGCTCGCCGTGTACGACAAATTCCACCTTGTGCCATTCGGGGAATATCTGCCGCTCGAGAGCACGATGAAGAGACTTGGGCTCTCGAAGCTGGTCGGCATCGAAGGCAGTTTTTCCACCGGCGATGGCCCGCACACGATAGATCTGCCCGGAGCGCCGCCGGTCGGGCCGCTGATTTGTTACGAGATCCTGTTTCCTGACGAAGTTGTAGGGGCGCGGCGTCCCGGCTGGATCGTCAATGTCTCCGACGATTCCTGGTTCGGACCTTGGGCCGGACCGTTGCAGCACTTGCTGATCGCGCAGACGCGCGCAATCGAAGAAGGTCTTCCCATCGTTCGTGCAACCAATAGCGGAATTTCGGCTGTCATCGATCCGTTTGGACGCGTCCGCACAGAACTTGAACTCGACAGGATGGGGACGATTGACGCGTCACTGCCAGTCCGAATTGAGCCCACCCTTTATGCACGCGCGGGTAAATATTCGTTCTGGTTTTTGCTGCTGCTTTGCTGCGCTGCGTCTTATTTCATGAGGCGAACGGCCACTCCTTGATTTGAAAAATCGCCGATTTGACCTTTTGCAAATCGCCGTCGTGTGGTTATGGTCACGCCCAGAATCCGGCATATGGCGGGGGGCCTTGCCAAAAAAGAACACCAATCCGGTCGACGCACAGGTCGGCAGCCGTGTCCGTTTGCGACGCATGCTTATCGGCATGAGTCAGGAACGGCTCGGCGAACTGCTGGGCCTGACGTTTCAGCAGGTGCAGAAATACGAGAAGGGATTGAACCGCATCGGCGCGGGGAGATTGTTCGACATCGCGCGCATCCTCGGGGTGCCGATCGACTATTTTTATGAAGGACTCGCTGGCGGGTCGAATCGCGGCTTCTCCGAAAGCGACGCTTCGCCGCCAATCGTCGAGTTCATGTCGAGTTCCGAAGGACTGCAGCTTGCGCTCGCCTTCACGAGCATCAAGGAACCCAAAGTGCGCAAGCGCGTGCTCGATCTGGTGAAAAGCCTGGCCGAGGACAAGAACGGCGATTAGCGCCCCTTTCGCGATTTCTTTTCCGCGAGACCCGATTGCGCCCGGCGCGCCTCCAGTGCGTCATAGACAGCCTTTGGCTTAACGCCGGTGGCAGCCCACACCACGAGCAGGTGATAGAGAACGTCGGCGGATTCGGCGACGATGTCTTTTTTCTTTCCACTGACGGCGGCGAGCGCGGCCTCGACACCTTCTTCACCGAGCTTCTTGGCGCATTGCGCTACGCCCCGCCGGAGCAATTGCGCGGTATAGGATTTCGATGCCCGCGCGCTCTTGCGCGCGATAATGGTTGCATAGAGCTGGTCGATCGGATGTTCGTTCATCAGTTTGCTCTGTCTTCCAGCAGGCGACGCGCAATGACCTGCGCCTGAATTTCCGCCGCACCTTCGAAAATATTCAGGATGCGCGCATCGCAGAGGATGCGGCTGATCGGATATTCGAGCGCAAAGCCGTTGCCGCCATGGATCTGCAGGGCATTGTCCGCCGCGGCCCAGGCGACGCGCGCGGCAAGCAGCTTCGCCATGCCGGCCTCGAGGTCGCAGCGCCGGCCTTCGTCCTTCTCGCGCGCGGCATAGTAGGCGATCTGGCGCGCGACCGTGATCTCCACCGCCATCATCGCGAGCTTATCGCGCACGCGCGGATATTCGAAGATTCTCTGGCCACCCTGCTGGCGATCCAGGGCATAACGCAGGCCGACATCCAGCGCCGACAAAGCAACGCCCACAGCCCGCGCCGCTGTCTGGATGCGGGCACTCTCGAAAGTCTGCATCAGTTGCTTGAAGCCCTGGCCTTCCTCGCGGCCGAGAAGATTGGCAGCAGGCACTTCGAAGCCATCGAAGCCGATCTCATATTCCTTCATGCCGCGATAACCGAGAACTCCGATCTCGCCACCACTCATGCCTTTCGCGGGAAATGAATCTCCGTCAACACCGCGCGGCTTTTCGGCGATGAACATCGAAAGGCCGCGATAATCGTTCGTATTCGGATCGGTGCGCACCAGCAGCGTCATGACGTCCGCGCGGGCGGCGTGGGTTATCCAGGTCTTGTTGCCGTAGATCTTGTAGACATCGCCGTCGCGCTGCGCGCGTGTGCGCAACGACCCCAGGTCGGAACCGACATTGGGTTCGGTGAATACCGCCGTCGGCAGTTTCGCGCCGCTGGCGATCAGCGGCAACCAATGATCACGCTGGTCTTTCGTTCCGCCGGTCAGAATCAGTTCGGCCGCGATTTCGGACCGCGTTCCGAGCGAACCGACGCCGATATAACCGCGGCTCAGCTCTTCCGACACCACGCACATCGCGGTCTTGGACAGACCCGCGCCGCCATATTGTTCGGGAATGGTCAAGCCGAAAACACCAAGCGCGCTCATCTGTGCGATCACGTCGAACGGGATCAGCTCATCCTTCAGGTGCCATTGATGCGCAAACGGCGTGACCTTCTCCTGTGCGAAACGGAAGAACTGCTCGCGCACCATGTCCATGGTCTCGTCGAGGCCTGGATTGCCGATGACCATCGCACCCGGATGGGTCGCCAGATGATCGGCGATCGCTTCGCGGGTTTCGCGCGCGGTTCCTATCGCCACGAGCGCGCGTACTGTCGGCGTCCAGAATTCGCCCGAGGACGCATCGTCCAGTCCCATATCGTATGGGCGGGCAATCTCGTTCTGGCTCATCGGGATGCCGCCGACGATCTGGACCAGATATTCACCGAACGCGGCCTGCAGGATCAGTCGTTCGATGTCGCCCAGACGCTTTTCATGTTCCAGCCTGCGCGCCCAGCGCACCATCTGGCGCAGGGCCTCGACATTCGTCGCGAACCAGGCGAGCGCATGCCCCCCGCGCTGATGCCGGTCGAGTGCCCTGCGCGAGACCTTACCGTCCGGCGCCACCATCCGCGCCACGCTATCCTTGGCCGCGGCCAGAAAACCTTCGGCGGAGAGGAGCGCTTCCTCGCAATGGGCCAGCAGATGGGGAACGGTCGCAGCGGTCATGTTTTGAGCCGGAAGAATTTCGCTGGTGAAAGTCTAGCGGACTTATTCCGCACTGCACCATCCCCGGGGGCCCCTTGCACGATTTTGCCGGATCGGCCATGCACGCGGCTTCGACTGATCTGCCTTGGGGTAAAATCGATGCGTCTGCTTTCCGGTGCCGCGCTCGCGGCCGCCCTGGTGTTGTCTGCATCCACCGTCGTTCTGGCAAAAAGCGCCGATATCTCCCCCGCCGATCTGGCGCAACTCAAGAGCTACACGCTCTCCATGGACAAGGTCAGCGCGATGCAGGCCGCGATGGACGACGCGAAGAAGAGCGGCATGGACAAGAAGATGACCAGTTCCAACGACAACGCACAGTCGCTGGCGCAAATGGAAACAAACGTGAAGGCGATGCCGGGCGCGATGGCGATCTTTTCCAGGCACGGGTTGAGCGCACACGACGTCGTCGTAATGCCGCTCGCGTTGATGGATGCTGGCATGTGCGTGGCCTATCCGAGCGCCGCGCCAAAACTTTCTGATCGCGTGTCGCCGGCGCAGATCGCGTTCTACAAGCAGCATCAGGCCGAGCTGAAAAAGATGGCCTGGCTGTCCGGCTCCGAATAAGCGATCGGATTTTCGCAAACAGAGAGCCGTCGCGCACGGAAATGGCGCCACGGCTTTTTGTTTGCTTAAGCGCCGCTCGCCTCCAGCACATCTTCGAACGTCCGCATGCCGGGGCGTTGTGCGTTGACGAGCACGGCCATGTTGCCCGGCAGGTGTTCGTTCTTCCACATCTTGGTGTGAGCGCGTGGAATGTCGGCCCATGAGAACACTTCCGACATGCAGGGATCGAGGCGGCGCTCAAGCATCAGCCGGTTGGCCTGACTCGCCTGTTTCAGATTGGCGAAATGCGAGCCCTGGATGCGTTTCTGGCGCATCCACACGTAACGCGCATCGAAGGTGATGTTGTAGCCGGTCGTGCCCGCGCAGAACACGACCATACCACCACGCTTCACGACAAGGCACGAAACCGGGAATGTCGACTCGCCCGGGTGCTCGAATACCATGTCGACATCATTGCCCTTGCCGGTGATGTCCCAGATCGCCTTGCCGAATTTGCGTGCTTCCTTGGTCCACGCATCGTATTCCGGCGTTCCAACCTTAGGCATCTGGCCCCAGCACTTAAAGTCTTTGCGGTTGATGACACCCTTCGCGCCCAGCGAAAGCACGAATTCGCGCTTGGCCTCGTCGCTGATCACGCCGATGGCGTTCGCGCCGCTGACCGCGCAAAGCTGAACGGCGAAGGATCCAAGCCCGCCGCTTGCACCCCAGATCAGGACATTGTGACCCGGGCGCAGAATGTGTGGGCGGTGGCCGAAGAACATCCGATAGGTCGTGGCGAGAGTCAGCGTGTAGCAGGCAGCCTCTTCCCAGGTCAGATGCTGCGGTCTGGGCATGAGCTGGCGATCCTGAACGCGGGCGAACTGCGCGAACGAGCCATCGGGGGTCTCGTAGCCCCAGATTCGCTGTGATGGCGAGAACATCGGATCGCCGCCATTGCATTCCTCATCGTCGCCGTCGTCCTGGTTGCAGTGGACGACGACCTCATCGCCGACCTTCCAGCGCGTGACCTTCGAGCCTACCGCCCAGACGATGCCGGACGCGTCGCTACCTGCGATGTGATAGGGGTTCTTATGACCGTCGATCGGCGAGAGCGGCGTGCCGAGACCAGCCCACACGCCATTGTAATTGACGCCCGCCGCCATCACGAGGATCAGCACGTCGTGGCTGTCGAGCTCCCATGTGGGCACGACCTCGATCTTCATTGAATCTTCTGGCGCGCCATGCCGCTCTTTGCGGATGGCCCAGGCGTACATCTTGGACGGCACATGACCGAGCGGCGGGATTTCGCCGATCTCGTAGAGATCTTTGTAGACGGTGAGCTGTGGCTTTGCTTCGGCCGATGCAGTCATGACGATCCCCGCTCTTACGCTCCTAACTAACGCGCAAAGTAGGCATCAGGGTTCTGTTGCATTGCAACAGAAATTTGAAAGCAGGAAGCAGACACTTTCTCGGCATGAAATAGAAATTATCGTTTATTGCCAAAAGGTTTTGGGCGAATCCCGGATTTCTGCCCGTTAGCCTTGCCGGCAATCTCCTTCAATTTTTGCGCTTGCAGCATGGATAACGCCATGCCCGGCCCGCCCTTCTCAGGGTCCCGGAAGGCACGTCCGTAGCGTTCGACGCGCGTTTCGACCGAGCCCAGAAACTCCCCTTCCCAGTCCGAAAGCGTGATGCTGGCGATCTCCGCCGCTTTGCGCGCACGGCGCAGGGCTTTCAGCGCCGAGCGTTTGGCGCGCGCGTTCTCAGCCTCGCGGCGTTCCTTTGCGGTGGGAATCCGCGTCTTCATCCATGGGCCTTGTGCGGGTCTTTCTCGCCGGCAGTGATGTCCATCGCCAGATTATCGAGCGCGACCGGACAGGTGAAGAACGCCGAACGTGCGCAGTTGGGATTGTAGGCGTAGTTGAAATCGATCTTCACGATCTTCGGCGGATAGGCCCCAAAACCGTCGACATCCACATAACGCCCGGCGCCATAGGTCTCCTTCCCCGTCAGTCCGTCGGTGAAGAAGGCCGATAGCGATTTCATGCTTTTCGGGTCGTTGCTGTCGGAGAAGAGCGGCAGCGTGAACTGCTTGTCCTTCAGCGTGAACGTCGCGTCGCCCGCGTGGTAGAACTGCTTGTCGGTGCCGCGCGAGGTGCGGAAGACACGCGCCGGGCGTTTGGGATCGGGCGTGAAGTTTGCCGTTACGATATAGGACGGGTCATACGGGAAATAAGAAACGCCGGTGAACGACTTTGCGGCCGGATTTTGCTGGTTGAAAATGAAGATGCGCGCACCGATGACGCCTGCGTCCACCTGCGTCTGCGCGCCCCTGATGTCCACGTCGGTATCGATCGAAAGACCTTTCGCGAGCGCCGGAGCGGAATAGATTTTGCCGTCCTTCACGACATAAGGCTGGCTCGCTTTCACACCGGCGATCAGCACGCCATGCGCCGCTCTGCCTTTCGCCCAATGATAGGAGCCCGGCTTTCCTTTCACACCGACGAGCGTTGCAACGTCGCCATCGCGCAGATACGCGGCGTCCTGGATCTTGAGGATGGCAAACGGGTTCTGAGCCCAAGCCTTGTTGGCATCTTCGATCTCCGCTTTCCATGCCGCTTCCGGCGAAAGCGTGGCCGCGCTTGCGGGGAGCGCGAGCAAGGCCGCGAGAACAAATCTGCTGAAACGCATGGGTCAATTCCGGTGAGTGTCCGCACTATCCTGCCTCGAAAAGCATTGCAAGGCACCTGGTTTTGCGGTGCAGCAAAAGGCGTGTAGCCTTCCCTCCATGTCGTGTGACAAGCCCTGGATTTTCCGCACCTATGCCGGCCATTCGAGTGCGGCAGCATCCAACGCGCTCTATCGCACCAACCTCGCGAAAGGGCAGACCGGCCTGTCGGTCGCCTTCGATCTGCCGACCCAGACCGGTTACGACAGCGACCATCCGCTCGCCAAAGGCGAGGTGGGCAAGGTGGGTGTGCCCGTCTCGCATATCGGCGACATGCGAACGCTTTTCGAGGGCCTGCCGCTCGACCGCATGAACACCTCCATGACCATCAACGCACCGGCGGCGTGGCTTCTGGCGCTGTATGCCGCGCTGGCCGACGAACAGGGCATCGAACGCGCCAGGCTGCAGGGCACGACGCAGAACGACATCATCAAGGAGTATCTCGCGCGCGGCACCTACATCTTCCCGCCCGCACCCGCGCTGCGCCTGACCACCGATACGATCGCCTTCACGACGGCGGAAATGCCCAAATGGAATCCAATCAATCTCTGCTCCTATCATTTGCAGGAAGCCGGCGCCGACGCCGTCGAGGAAGCCGCATTCGCGCTTGCGGCTGCCATTGCCGTGCTCGATGCCGCGAAGGCACGCGGCGCAATTCCGCCCGACGAATTTCCGAATGCCGTTGGCCGGATCTCCTTTTTCGTCAATTCCGGCGTCAAATTCATCACCGAGATCTGCAAGCTTCGGGCGATGGCATTTCTCTGGGATGAAATCTGCCGCGAGCGTTATGGCGTGACCGATCCCAAGCTTCGCCTGTTCCGTTATGGCGTGCAGGTGAACTCGCTTGGCCTGACCGAGCAGCAGCCGGAGAACAACGTCTATCGCATCCTGTTCGGCATGCTGGGTGTGACGCTGTCGAAGAGCGCGCGCGCCCGCGCGGTGCAACTCCCCGCATGGAACGAAGCTCTTGGCCTGCCGAGGCCGTGGGATCAGCAATGGTCGTTACGCCTGCAGCAGATCGGCGCGCTGGAAACGGACATGCTGGAATACGGCGACATCTTCGACGGATCGATTGTCATCGAAGCAAAGGTCGGCCAGTTCGTGGGCCAGATGCGCGAGGAAATCGCGCGCATCGGGACAATGGGCGGTGCGGCCTCGCAGCCGGCGCTGGAGTACATGAAGGAACGCCTCGTCTCCTCCAACGCTGCGCGCGTGGAAGCCATCGAACGCGGCGAGGAAATCCGCGTCGGCGTCAATGCATACACCGAAACCGAGCCCTCGCCGCTGACAGCGGGTGACGGGAATTTCATGACCGTCGATCAGTCGGCTGAGGACGGACAGATCGCGCGGCTGCAGCAATGGCGTGCCGCTCGTGATGCGGAGGCTGTGGCGAAGGCGCTGGACGATCTTGAGCGCGCGGCGAGAGGCGACACAAACCTGATGGTGCCGTCCATTGCGTGCGCCCGGGCAGGCGTCACCACCGGAGAATGGGCCGCGTCGCTTCGCAACGTGTTTGGCGAGTATCGCGCACCGACCGGTGTCGCGGCGTCGGGTCCGGCCCGCAATGACGAGCGCATCGGCGCGTTGCGCGACGAAGTCGATGCGGTGTCGAAGCAGTTGGGCCGAAAACTCACCTTCCTTGTGGCGAAGCCCGGTCTCGATGGCCATTCCAATGGCGCGGAACAGATCGCCATTCGCGCGCGCGATGCCGGTATGGCCGTGATCTATGACGGCATCCGCCTGTCGCCGGACGAGATCGTGGCTGCGGCGCGCGAGAGCCATCCGCACCTCATCGGGCTCTCGATCCTGTCGGGCGGGCACGTGGAACTCGCGCGCGAAGTCCTGTCGAAACTCAAGTTGGCGGGTCTGTCGGACGTGAAAGTGGTCGCGGGCGGAATCATTCCGCCAGAAGACGAAGCTGTTTTGAAGGCCGCCGGCATCGCCGCCGTGTTCAGCCCGAAAGACTACGACCTCAACGCAATTCTGCACCGAGTCATTGCGCTCGCCGTATAGCCCATCAGCGCGAAGTGTTTGCCTTCGGCTGCGGATCGGTCGTGCCCATGTCGGCGATGAATTTCCAGCCGTGGACCGGTTTTCCGCCAAACCGTTTCGTAATGCCCGGTCAGCTGCAGGCGTGTGCCTTTCTTGTCCGGCGCCCCCTCGAACAGCCAGTGGCCATCGCTATAACCAAGCGTTCCATCGCTCGAGGCTTCGGCATTGTCAGGCGTCCAGGAAAGAACGTTGAGTTTCGGATCGCCATTGCCGCTGGTTTTAAAGCGCTTTTCCGCTTCGGCCTTTCCGAAAATCGGCGGCTCGCTTCCCGTCCCGAATACCCGCGCGTCGTCGGCCATATAAGCGAGGAAGGCCGCGTTGCTGCCCCTGGCAACCGACAAGGCCGAAAACGCCTTGTCCGTAGCGATGATCTCGTCTTTGGGCCCGGCATTCACAGCAGAAGTCGACAGGACCAGTGCAAGAATGACGAAGGATCGAACCATTGTTGTTTCCCCCAGCCTGGTGCACGCCAACCTATCGGAAGGCTCGAGCCAGTCATTGCACGTTTTCATGAGCAGACGTTTTAACTCAAAAGCTGGCGGATATCGGTGGGCGTGACACCGTGTGCGCGCAACTCGCGGAGCGTCGCGGAGGCGTCGCGCTTGGAGAATTTGCGGCCATGTTCATCGAGGATGAGCTTGTGGTGCGCATAATTGGGCTCAGGCAGATCGAGCAGGGCCTGCAGCAGGCGTTGCACATGGGTCGCGGCGAAGAGATCGTTTCCGCGGGTGACCAGCGTGACACCCTGGAACGCATCGTCGACCACGACAGCGAGGTGATAGGCGGCCGGCATCTCTTTGCGCGCGAGGACGACATCACCGAGCGACCCCGGATCGACAGTGATCGTGCCGTGTTCGCCTGCGAGGCTTGAGCCCTGCTCGACAAACGACAACGGCCCCGCAAGTTGAGCCGCCTTCGCCGCGTTCAGGCGCAGCGCGTAGGGAACACCGGCTGCGATTTTTGCCTTGCGCACATCGTCGGAGAGTTCGCGGCAGATGCCGGGATAGAGCGGGCCTTCGGCGCCGTGGGGGGCGGCGCCGGCGCGGGCGATTTCATCGGCGATCTCTTTGCGTGTGCAGAAGCAAGGGTAAACGAGCCCCTTGCCGGTGAGCGTCTCAAGCGCCGCGGCGTAGGCCGGGCTGCGTTCGGACTGCCGCAGCACCGGCTTTTCCCAATCGAGACCGAGCCAGGCGAGGTCTTCGAAGATCGCGACCTCGAATTCGGGGCGGCATCGGCCGCGGTCGATGTCTTCGATCCTGAGCAGGAACCGCTCGCCTTCGTCATGGGCGCGGATCGCGGCATAGGCATGGCCGAGATGCAGGAAGCCCGTTGGACTTGGCGCGAAGCGCGTGACAATCATGGCGAGGACCCTACACCGTTCAAAGCATGACGAAACCGCACCGCATCGCGACACAGGCGCATCTGGACGAAGCCATCGCCGGTCTTCTCGCAGCGGACGCGCGCTTTCATGGGATCGCCACCAAGGCCGGTACGATCCCCTTTCGCAGGCGGCGCGAGGAAGGGTTCGAGGCATTGATGTCGATCATCACCAGCCAGCAGCTTTCGGTCGCGGCTGCCGATACGATCTTCGGGCGGCTCAAGAAGGCGGTGGTCCCGTTCGCACCGGAACAGATGCTGGCGGCGAGCGCGGAGACCTTGCGCGCCTGCGGACTTTCGGCGCCCAAGCAGAAGCACATGAAGACGATCGCCGCGGCGATCCTCGACGGCTCGCTTGACCTGAAACGCGTGCGGTCGATGCATGACGAAGACGCCCGTGCGCATCTGACGGCGGTGAAGGGCATCGGGCCGTGGACGGCGGACATCTATCTGATGTCATCGCTGGGGCGCGCCGATGTCTGGCCGGTGGCCGATGTCGGCCTTCAGGCCGCGATCCATCGCGCACTGAAGCTACGCAAGCGCCCGAACGAGAAGCAGATGGAGAAGCTTTCGAAAGCCTGGCGGCCCTGGCGAACGGTCGCGGCCAGGATGTTCTGGATGCATGAGGACAACATCCGCCGCGAGAAAAAGCGGGCCGAGGTGGAAGCGAAGGCGCTGAAAGCCGCGAAAGGGAAAAAATAATGGCGCTGCGTCCACTTTCGGGTCCGAGGCTTCCGCCAGCGCGCGGAAGCGCCACGCATTTGGTCGTGCTGCTGCACGGCTATGGCGCGGACGGCAATGATCTCATCGGCTTGGCACCACATTGGCAGCGGATGCTGCCGACGGTGGCGTTCGTGGCGCCGAATGCGCCCGAGCCCTGTGCCGGGGCGCCGATGGGTTATCAGTGGTTTCCGATCTCGCGCCTCGATCCGCAGGAGATGCGGCGCGGTGTGGAAAGCGCCGCCGATGCCCTGAATGCGTTTCTGGACAGCGAACTCAAGCGGCTCGAACTTCCCGCTGACCGGCTGGCGCTGGTGGGTTTCAGCCAGGGAACGATGATGTCGCTGCAGGTCGGTCTTTCGCGGGCGGTCAAGCCAGCTTGCATCGTCGGCTTCTCCGGCATGCTTGCGGGAGCCGCGCCAACGCTCGGCCAGGACGCGCCACCGATCCTTCTGATCCATGGTGACCAGGACCCCATGATCCCGGCGCCCGCGCTGTTCGAGGCTGCGGCCGCGCTCGGCAAGGCGGGTGCCGCGGTGCAGTGGCATATTTCGTCCGGGGTCGGACATTCCATCGACGAGACCGGTCTGGCGCTCGGCGGGCTGCACCTGACGATGGCGTTCCGCGGGATGCTTCGCCGCAACAGCGCCGAAATAAGCTGTCCGCTCCGCTGACTGTCGTCTTTCCGTCATCGCGAATCATTTAAGCTTGGCTTGGCAGGCCCGGCCGCAATCCCTAAAGTCCGGCCCGCCAGGACAAGGAGAAGCGTCTTCCAAGGGGTCACGTCGTGTTAGCCGCCGCGCGTTCGCCGGACAATTGCCCGGCGCTGGTGCTCAATGCCGATCACCGGCCGCTCAGCTATTTCCCGCTTTCCCTCTGGTCCTGGCAGGACACGGTCAAGGCCGTGTTCCTGGAGCGCGTGAACATCCTCGAGGAATATGAGCGGGTGATCCACTCGCCCAGCTTCGAGATGCGGATTCCCTCGGTGATCTCGCTCAAGAGCTATGTGCGGCCGGCGCGAAACCCGGCGTTCACCCGGTTCAACCTGTTCCTGCGCGACCGCTTCGAATGCCAGTATTGCGGCTTTGACGAGGACCTCACTTTCGATCACGTCATCCCGCGCTCGCGCGGTGGACGCACGACGTGGGAGAACGTGGTCACGGCCTGCGCGCCGTGCAATCTGATGAAGGGCGGAAAGCTTCCGCAGCAGATCAAGATGCATCCGCGCATCCGTCCGCACCGGCCCACAATCATCGAACTGCGCAACAACGGCCGCAAATTCCCGCCGAACTACCTCCACGATTCCTGGGCCGACTATCTCTACTGGGACAGCGAGCTGGAGCCATAAGGCCCGGCATTGCGGAGCCGCGTGGGGAGAAACTTACCCAATCTTAAGCAGCTCCCCTTTCACCGCCCTTTAAGCCCCGCCATGACATAAGGGCCGGGAGAGGGCTGCGGTGGCGATCAGTACCGACTATAAAACACCGGTCTACGTGAACGGCTTCGAGTGCAAGAACTGCACGGACGTCGACAACGCCAAGAAGCACTTCGATCCGCAACACCCGAAGTCCGGCCCCTACGGAATCAACGCCAAAAACGACCCAAGCATGCAGCGCCAAACCAGCGTGATCTTCAGCGGCGCTTTAAGCGAACTTGCCGGAGGCGACACTCGCAATAGGTCCGGTACAACCACGCCGTCCCGTTACCAAGCAGGCAATCAACTTAACCTTTCAGTCTGAGCTATTCGCGCTTTAGACTTCTTCGGCTCCGACCCCGGACTTCCTGATATTCCACTCCGCAACGAGGTCCCCATGAAATTCCGCAAGCTTGGTGCAAGCGATCTGAACGTGTCCGAGATTTCGCTCGGCTCGTGGCTGACCTATGGCGTGGGGGTGGAGAAGGAGAAGGCCACAGCTTGCGTGAACCGCGCGTTCGAACTCGGCATCAATTTCATCGATACCGCGAACGTCTATGGCCGCGGAGCGGCGGAAACGGTTCTGGGCGAGGTGCTGCACGGACGGCCGCGCGCTTCCTATGTGCTGGCGACCAAGGTGTTCTTTCCGATGAGCGACACCGACAAGGGGCTTTCGCGCGCCCAGATCGAAAAGCAGCTCGACGCCTCGCTGAAACGCCTGCGCACCGATTTCGTCGACCTCTACCAATGCCACCGCTACGACACGGCGACGCCGCTCGAGGAAACGATGGAGGCGCTCACAGGCGCGGTGAAGAGCGGAAAGGCGCGCTACATCGGATTCTCCGAATGGTCGCCCGACCAGATCAAGGCCTCCATCGCGATGAAGGGCGTTGCCCATTTCGTCTCCAGCCAGCCGCAATATTCGTTGCTCTGGCGCAGGCCGGAGAAGGAGGTCATTCCGCTGTCGGCCGCGAACGGTATTTCCCAAATCGTGTGGTCGCCGCTCGCCCAAGGCGCGCTCACTGGCAAATACGATCCGAACCGCCCCCCGCCGCCGGATACACGCGCGGCATCAGACAAAATGGGCTCCATGATGGGGCGCTGGCTGGAGAAGCCGGTGCTGGAAGCGGTGCAGAAGCTGAAGCCGCTGGCCGCAGAAGCGGGCTGCACGATGACGCAATTCGCGCTCGCCTGGGTGTTGCGCGAGCCGAATGTCGCCTCGGCCATCGTCGGTGCCAGTCGCCCCGAGCAACTTGACGAAAATGCAGCCGCCTCGGGCCTCACCATCGACCCCGCGCTGTTTACCAAAGCCGAAGCCATCGTCGCAGGCGCCGCGCCGCAATAGGGATTGTTCCTTCCGGGAACCGGGCCCGGGTCCCCGCGTTGTGCATTTCGGCTGGATTGGGGCCCGAAGGTATTGCCGAAGCACGGATTTCTTAGGTTACGTCGCGCGGAGACGGCATGAGGGCGGCCGCAAACGGCGCACCTGCCTTCCCCGGTATTGCCGGCGAAATGGCGCAGCGCGTTCGCTCTTTTGATTGGGCATCGACGCCGCTGGGTCCGCTTTCCGGCTGGCCACAAAGCCTAAAAACCGCCGCGGGCATCGTTCTCCTCTCGCCGGTACCCATTGTGATGCTGTGGGGTGAAGACGGCATCATGATCTACAACGACGCCTATTCGGTGTTCGCGGGCGGGCGCCATCCGCAACTGCTCGGCTCGAAAGTGCGCGAAGGCTGGCCCGAGGTAGCCGACTTCAACGACCATGTGATGAAGGTGGGCCTCGCCGGCGGCACGCTCGCCTATCGCAACCAGGAACTGACGCTTCACCGCCGCGGCCTGCCCGAACAGGTCTGGATGAACCTCGATTACTCGCCGATCCTCGACGAGAGCGGCAAACCCGCTGGCGTCATGGCCATCGTGATCGAAACCACGGATCGCATGCGTGCCGATGCCGCGCTTCGGCACAGCGAGGAACAACTCCGCCTCGCCACCGAATATGCCGATGTTGGCCTGTGGGATATCGATCTCGTCAACGATATCGTCTATTGGCCGCCGCGCGTGAACGTGATGTTCGGCCTCGCACCGGACGCGCAGGTCACGATGAAACAATTCCGTGCCTGCATTCACCCCGGCGACAAGCGCAGGACCATCGGCCAGATTCTCGAAGCCTGCGATCCGGCGAAGCGTACTTTCTACGACACGGAGTATCGCATCGTCCGTCCGGCGGATGGCGCGGTACGCTGGATGGCCGCGAAGGGACGCGCGATTTTCGACGACAACGGCGTCTGCATGCGCATGCTGGGTGTCATCCTGGACATCACCGCGCGCAAGGAGATCGAGGAACAGGCGCGCGAGAGCGAGACGCGCTATCGCACACTGTTCGAAAGCATCGACGAGGGCTTCTGCATCATAGAAGCGATCATCGCGGCGGACGGCACGATTGGCGATTTCCGCTACATCGAGGAAAATCCGGCGCTGGCCGCGCGCAGCGGCATCGTGGGCGTGCTTGGCCGCACGGTCCGCGAGATGCTGCTCCCGAGCGAGGCCGATGCCTGGGTCGCGATCCTGGCAAAGGTGCTCACCACCGGCGAGCCACTGCGGTTCGAGCGCCCGTTGGAGACCACCGGGCGGCTGCTCGAACTTTACGTGCTGCGGGTCGAATCGAAAAACCACGATCAGGTGGCCGTGTTGTTCCAGGACATCACCGAACGCCGCAACGCCGAACGGCGTCTGCACGAAATGAACGAAACGCTGGAGCGGCGCGTGATGGAGCGCACGCTTGCGCTGGAGAAGAGCCAGGACGCGCTGCGGCAGGCACAGAAGATGGAAGCGATCGGCAATCTGACCGGTGGCATCGCGCACGACTTCAACAATCTGCTTCAGGGCGTGGCCGGCAGCCTCGATCTGATCCGCCGCAAGCCCGACAGCGTGGAGCGCGTGCGGAAATGGGCGGAAGCAGGGCTTCAGGCCGCCGAACGCGGCGCCAAGCTCACCGCACAGCTTCTCGCATTCTCGCGCTCGCAGAAGCTTGAGATGAAGGCGCTCGACCTGACCGCATCGCTCGAGGAGATGCGCGACCTGCTGTTGCGCACGCTCGGAACGTCGGTGCGCGTCATCCTCGATCTCGAACCTGTGTCCGCGCGGGTGCTCTGCGACGAGACGCAGCTTGAAATGGCGGTGCTCAATCTCGCGATCAATGCGCGCGACGCCATGCCGCTTGGTGGGGATCTCATCATCACCACCGAACGGCGCAGCGTCGTGGACGATCCCGATCTGGCTGCCGGCGATTACGTTGAACTCGCGGTGAGCGACACGGGTACGGGCATGCCGGCAGACGTCGCCCAGCGTGCCTTCGATCCGTTCTTCACCACAAAGGGCGTCGGCAAGGGCACGGGCCTCGGCTTGAGCCAGGTCTATGGCATGGCGCGGCAGGCCGGTGGCACCGCACGCATCCGGTCGGCGACGGGCATGGGCACCACCGTGAGCATCTTTTTACGCGTGACCGATGGCGAGGACGCGCGCGACACGGCGCGGCCGGCGGCCGACGATGCGGGAATCGCCGAGCCCGCGTGTATCCTCGTCGTCGACGACGATCCGGGCGTGCGCCAGTTCCTCGCCGACTCGCTCGAATCCTTTGGTTACGCCGTTCTGCAGGCGGCGGATGGAAAAGCGGGATTGGCGATGCTCGACATCGCGCGCCCCGACGCGATGATCGTTGACTATGCGATGCCGGGTATGACCGGCGCCGAAGTCGCGAAGCTCGCAAAGTCGCGCATGCCCGATCTGCCGATCCTGTTCGCCAGCGGCTATGCGGAAACCTCCGCGCTCAGCACACTGACGGACACCGCGCTCGTGCTGCGCAAGCCGTTTCGTGTGAGCGAATTGCACATCGCCATCCGGCGCGCCTTGCAGCGCTAGACCCTCCGTTCCCATTCCGGAACATGGCGACGTCCTCGCCCGCCGGCAGGGCCGCTTGAACAAGGCCGGGAGAATGCCTAGGTCCAGCGCGTCGAGCCGGGGAATCCATGACGCGACTTGCGAAGGTGCTGGAATTCATTCGCGGAAGCGGGCCAACCATCGCGGTCGAAGCGGCAGTCAATTTCATCCTGCCCTATGTCATCTTCGCTCTGGCCCAGCCGCATTATGGCGACGTGCAAGCGCTGATCCTGTCCTCCATCCCGCCGATCCTCTGGAGTCTTGTCGAGTTTGCGCGGCACCGGCGCGTCGATGCGCTTTCGATGCTGGTGCTTCTGGGCATCGTGCTGTCGCTTGTGGCCGTCGCCGGTGGTGGATCGGCGCGCTTCCTTCAGCTGCGCGAAAAGCTCGTGACGGTCTTCATCGGGTTCCTGTTCCTGGGCTCGGCGCTTATCGGAAAGCCGCTAATCTACCAGCTCGCACGCGCCCAGATGGTTCGCAATTCCTCGGACGAACTCGAGGAATTCGAGGCGCTCCGTTCTAACAAATATTTCCGGCGTACGATGATGGTACTGACCGTCGTCTGGGGTCTTGGGCTTCTGGTGGACGCGGCGGTCTCGATCGCACTCGTCTATACCCTTTCCATCAAGACCTATCTCGTGGTGAATCCGTTCGTCAGCTATGGCACCATGGGCGGGCTGAGTCTCTGGACCTTCCTCTATGTCAAGCGCCAGCGCCGGAAGGGTGCAGCGCGACGGGCCGCCGAAGCGGCGCAGCAGGCCCAAGCCGCTTAACCTTCGACTCCGGCACCCGCCGGCGCTATACTCTGCCCTTTGGAGGTTGCGGGACGTCTCGTGACCGGGGCAACACGAGCGATCCCCTTCCCGCCATTGCGGAGGATCGTATATGACCATCAAGAATCCCATCGAATGGAGCGGCGCCCGCTTTGTCGACGCTGCGCATTTCGTTCAGGCCGCCGGCCGTTCGATCCATCATGTTCAAGACACGATCCACGCGCCCGAGCCGGCCGTTCGCCGGATTCGTGTCGCCGATCTGTGGGATGTGCTTGCCAAAGGCATCGACGATTTCGGCGCCTATCGCAGCGATGTCCTGTTCCTCTGCACGATCTATCCCGTGATCGGCCTGATCCTTGCGCGCTTCGCAGGGGGCCTGGATATGATTCCGCTTCTGTTTCCGCTGGCATCGGGCTTCGCGATCGTGGGCCCCTTCGCGGCCGTCGGCCTCTATGAAATGAGCCGCCTGCGCGAACAGGGTGTCGAAGCGCGCTGGATGAACGCGTTCGATGTCTTCAAGGCGCCCGCGGTCGGCGCCATCTCGGTGCTGGGTCTGCTGCTGATCGTGATTTTCCTGGCGTGGGTCGGGATCGCCTGGGCGCTCTATATGCGCACGCTGGGACCGGCGATGCCAACGTCCATCGCCGCTTTCCTGCACGACGTGTTCCGCACGCCGGAGGGGCAAACGCTCATCATTGTCGGCATGGGCACCGGCTTCCTGTTCGCACTGCTCGCCATGACGATCAGCCTTGTGTCGTTCCCGCTGCTGCTCGATCGCGACACCGGCTTGGACACGGCGATCCGGACATCCGCGCATGCCATCGTGGAGAATCCGCTGCCAATCGCGGTGTGGGGTGTGATCGTGGCCGGCGCGCTGCTGCTCGGCTCGATACCGCTGTTCGTCGGGCTCGCGGTCGTGGTCCCGATCCTAGGCCACTCGACCTGGCACCTTTACCGCAAGCTGGTGCCTTAGTTCATCTGCCCGCAACGGCCGTTTGCGCTCATAGCTGGGCGCCGGTAAGGATGCGTCCGCACATCAGATAGAATACCGTTTAACTGTGGGACGCTGCGAGCAGGCATCGAAGGCCGCCGTAATTACGGTGAACTACCATTCGGCCCCGCTGATCCATGGGCTGGAGCAGCGGCTCGCCACTGTCGCCGAATACACGCTTTACGTTGTCGACAACAGCGGTGAATTTCGCGCGTCACGGCAAGGCACGAATGTCATCGTGTCACCAGCCAACATCGGATTCGGCCGCGCCTGTAATCTTGGTGTGCGCTCAAGCGACGAGCCCATTCTGCTTTTCATCAACCCCGATCTGGAGATCGATTCGGAAACATTGCGCCGTCTGGTGACCGATGCGCCTGCGGAACCGGATGCGATCTGGAGCCCGCTGATCGAAGATCGCAACGGCCAGTGCTCGGCATTGGTCGAGACAAGTGGCCCGCTTCCGCTCGAGCGTCTTTCGTTTCCACGGTCCGAGGCGGAGCACCACAAGTCAGTGTACATCTCAGGAGCGTGCCTCTGTGTTCGCCGTAGCTTCTTCACGCGCCTCGGCGGGTTTCGCGAGGACATTTTCCTGTACGCGGAAGATCTGGACCTCTGCCGGCGCGCAACCGCTCTGGGGGGGAAACTCATTGTCCTCGCTGCACTTACCGCCCGTCATGTAGGCGGCCGGTCTTCGAGCCGGATCGCACCGAGAATCCACCGCCTCCGCCGCTCCTTCAACGGTCACTTACGTTTCGTGCGTACGCACTTTCCCGGGCTTCTCTCGCCTGTCCTCGCGCTCTATCTGGCGACCGGACGCCGTCGCACGATCGGACCACGGACGTGACGACTGGCGGCCGAAGCATTCACATTGCCGTCGTGAGTCCTTACCGGCATGCGGGCGCGAGAGCCGGTGCGCGTGTTCGGGCGGAAAAACTGTGCGAAGCGCTCGCGCAACTCCCAGGCGTGAGACTGACGACGCTAGCTCCGTTCATCACGACGCGGGACGCAAACCACATCGATTTCGATCTGGAAGGCTCACTGCCTCAGCGCTTGGTGAAGCTGGCACGGCTGAACAAGATCCTCCATTCGATGTTGGTGGATGTGGTGATCTCGGAGGCGCCGCTCGATCCGATCGGCTTCGGCCGTTTCAAGGTCGTGCATATTATCCACGACACCAAATTCGCTGGTGAACACGGCCGGCGCTGGAGCAATTTGGCCAAGCATCTTCACGGTTTTTCCGTTCGCAATGCGGACGCGGTGATGACTGTTTCACACGCCGAAGCGGCGAACATCCGTGCGCTCTACGGAGCCGGTACGCCGATCATCGTGTCCTATAACGGGCTGAGTTCGGCCTGGATCGACACTCCGTCGCCAGGCGGAAATTGGGAACACGATATTCTGTACGTCGCGAACTTCGCTGCCCATAAAGGACACAGAGACCTGATCGAGGCCACTACCGGATCGACATACCGGATTGCACTGGTGGGTTCGGATCTTGGTTACGAAGCAGAAATACGACGGTTGATCGGCAAATCGTCCTGCAGGTTTGACATCTATGCGAACCTGGACGAGGCGTCCCTGATCCGTCTTTACGATCGAAGTACCATCAAGGTTTTTCCCTCCCGTCTGGAGGGCTTTGGGATGCCGTTCCTCGAGGCGCGGTCGCGTGGTCTGCCCGTCGTCGCCAACGACTTGCCGGTGTTCAGAGAACTCAGCGGACTGGTCGGCGGAGAGCTTGTGGATTGCTCCGATCACGATGCTTTGCGGCACGCGATTGCCTCGGCCCTTGGGCAGCCCGCGCGCGCACACCCCGATCCAGCCATTCTTTCCGGCTTCAAATGGGAACAGATTGCGCAAAATTTAATCGCGGACATTGGCAAGCTGCTTTAGCCGGCCGGTCCAGGGCAAGGGTAGCTTAAGCCTCTGGAACCCGATAAAAATGCCCGAAAGCAGGACCTGTCGCGCAAGGGCGTACGAGGTTGCCGGAGAGGCGAAATTGAACAACGAAGGTCCTGTCTACGTCACGAAGCCTTTCCTGCCGCCGTTGGACGAATTCCTGCCATTTCTGGAAGAGATCTGGTCCACCAAAATTCTCACCAACGCCGGTCCCTTTCATCGGCGGCTGGAAACCGAGCTGGCGCGCTTTCTCGGCGTCGAGCATCTCGCCCTTGTTTCGAACGGGACCTTGGGCCTGGTCGTGGCACTTCAGGCGCTCCACATCACCGGTGAAGTGATCACGACACCGTTCTCGTTTGCGGCCACAGCGCATTCTCTGATCTGGAACAATCTCTCTCCGGTATTCGTCGACATCGAGCCAAACACGTTGAACCTGGATCCGGCGAAGATCGAAGCGGCCATCACGCCGGACACGTCGGCCATCATGCCGGTCCATTGCTACGGCACCCCGTGCAAGACGGACGAAATCCAGCGCATTGCCGACGTCTACGGCCTCAAGGTGATCTATGACGCCGCGCATGCGTTCAATGTCAGGGTTGATGACCGGAGCATTCTCGCCGCGGGCGACCTGTCGGTGCTCAGCTTCCATGCGACCAAGGTCTTCAACACATTCGAGGGCGGAGCCATCGTCTGTCCCGATGCAAAGGCCAAACAGCGGATCGATTATCTGAAGAATTTCGGGATCGCCGACGAGGTGACGGTCACCGCGCCCGGCATCAACGCCAAGATGAACGAATTCCAGGCGGCGCTGGGGCTGCTCCAGCTCAAATATGCCGACACTGCAATCGAACAGCGCCACACGATTGCGCTTCGCTATCTTGAAGGCCTTCGCGGCGTGAAAGGAATCACCTGTCTGGCCGAACGCCCAGGGACGACGCCCAACCACTCCTATTTTCCGATCCTTGTCGACGAAGCCTATCCACTCACGCGCGACGGATTGTATGCGGCCTTGAAGGAAGAAGGTGTCCACAGCCGACGATACTTCTACCCGCTCATCAGCGACATGCCGATGTATCGCCGGCTCGCATCGGCCGATCCAGCCAACCTTACTGTCGCGCAACGCGCGGCCAACCAGGTTCTATGCTTGCCGATCTATCCGGAGCTGAGCTTCTCCGCGTGCGATATGATCATTGCCGAGATCAGGGACGCCTCCTCTTCCGCGCCGATCCAACGTTGACGCAGGCGGAATGCGTGTGAAATCTGTGCATCTGAACGGAACGGCTTGATGGCGTATCTCAGTCAACAGGATCTCCGCAGCCTCGGGTTCAAACGTCTGGGTATCGGCGTTCAACTGTCTGACAAGGCTTCGATCTATGGCGCCGCGCGCATCGAGATCGGCGACAACACGCGGATTGACGATTTTTGCGTCCTATCGGCGGGCGAGGGCGGTATCTCAATCGGCAGGCACGTGCACGTCGCCGTCTATACAAGCCTTATCGGAGCCGGCCGGATCGAGATTCAGGATTTCGCGAACTTGTCCTCAAGGGTCAGCGTCTACAGCTCGAATGACGATTACTCGGGAGAACATATGACCAATCCAACTGTGCCCGCCGAATACGCCCATGTGACCAAGCTGCCTGTCATTATCGGCAGTCACGTAATCGTTGGTTCGGGCTCGGTGATCCTTCCGGGGGTGACATTGCACGCAGGCGCCGCGGTCGGCGCGTTGTCTCTAGTCAGGTCTGACTGCGACGGTTTCGGAATCTACGCGGGTGTGCCAGCGAAGCGGATCGGCGATCGCAAGCGCGGCTTGCTCGAACGCGAAGCAGATATGTCTGCTCGACGATGAGCACTCCTAAGCCTCACCGGCCGTCGCTGAAGCGCAACGCCGCTGCCAATTACGCGGCACAGATATTCACCGTCATCGCCGGCGTCGTCATGGCGCCCGTCTACCTTTTTTATATGGGGACGGAGGCCTATGGCCTGATCGGCTTCTTCACGATGATGACGGCCTGGTTCCAGCTCCTCGACATTGGCCTGACACCCACGATGGCGCGAGAGGCGGCACGGTTTCGGGGCGGCGCCATCAGTGCCGATACTCTTCGTGCGCTTCTGCGTGCGTTGGAGATCGTCTTCGGATCCGTCTCGCTGATCGGTGCGGCGATCCTGGTCTTCCTGGCGCATACGATCGCGACGAAGTGGCTTCAGGTTCAGCGCCTGCCGGTGGCCGAGGTGGCTCAAGCAGTCATGTTTATGGGCCTTGCCGTGCCATTGCGCTGGATGTCGGGACTCTACCGTGGCGTCGTCAACGGCTTCGAACGTCAGGTTTGGCTCAGCGGCTTCACGATCCTGATCTCATTCCTACGATTCGTCGGCGTGCTTGCCGTGTTTATCGCCATAGGCACCACGCCCGTCGATTTCTTCGCGTATCAGTTGGGCGTGGCGGTCTGTGAATTCGCAGGCCTTTCCGCCATGAGCTATCGCATCAGCCGGCGCGGCAAGGGCCCGCGCGAACCGTTTTCATGGAAACCCTTGCTCGCCAACCTCACCTTCTCTCTGACAATTGCCTTCACCGCCACCGCCTGGGTTGCCATCAGCCAGACGGACAAGCTTCTGCTTTCCAAACTGTTGCCACTGGCCGAATACGGCGTGTTCGCGCTGGCCGTGGTTGCGGCCAACGGGATCAATGCCGTCGGCGCCCCTCTGGGGCAGGCTGTTTTGCCGAGGCTGACGAAGTTGGCGGCAGAGCGCGACGAGGCGGGCTTGGCCAGACTCTACGGTGCAGCCACGCAAGGGGTATGCGTTGTCGTAGCCCCGGCAGCAACGGTGCTGTTTCTGTTTTCGGAGCCGGTGCTGGCGGCATGGACGGGTAACACCGGTCTTGCGCAGCACGCTGCGCCGATTCTTCGTCTTTATGCGCTTGGAAATGGCTTCGTTGCGCTGAGCGCCCTTGCCTACTACCTGCAATATGCGCGCGGCGATCTGTTCCTCCATTTCGTCGGCAACGCGCTCATGATTGCGACCCTTATCCCGCTCTACCTGTTGCTTGCGCCGAGATATGGCGCGGTAGGCACCGGCTGGTCCTGGCTGATCGTGAACGGAGCATATGCCATCGTTTGGGTCGCAGTCGTTCATCGCAGAGTCTACAGGGGCCAACACTGGAACTGGCTCCGTCATAACGTGCTGGCGACGGTCGTTCCGCAACTCGCTGCTGGCATGTTTGCCGCCCGCTTCATCCAAATTCCGCCAGGGCGCTGGGCGGCTTTGGCTGTGGTTTCCGCGGTAAGCGCGGTCTTGGTTGGTATAGCCGCAATCAGCGCACCCAATTTTCGAGCGAGGCTGCGCTCCTGCAACCCGATCTCTTCCAGAGACAAGATTCTGGAGAGGCCATAGCCATGGAATGCGTCGCTTCCTTGCTGCGCCTCGGCTGTGTGGTTAGGCCGGCAACCGTGTGCGTACCCAGGTACCGTACACGATGAGCGCAATCCTGGATATGTTGAAAAACAATAGGGTCAGGCTGAAGACGCTGTTGCAGGAATGGTCCGGAGGCAACATTCACACTCCGGTTTCCGCGGAAGAAGGCATTCACAAATACCTTTTCCAAAACCCCGGCGACCGTCACGTGCTGTTCCTGGTATGCGGAGCCAACGCGATCAACGGCGGTTGGATGTCCATATTTTCGATTGCCAGGGAATCCCGGCAGTTCTTCGAAATCCACCGCGCTGGTGTCGCGGTGTGTACCGGGCTCGGCGAAATCCCCCTGCGACGGTATACCAAATTCGACAATGACGAACTCATACTCCCGCTCAGCAGAGTTCTGGAAAATATCAACCCCGGAAGCGAGATCCTGATCCATGTTCCGGAGGGCTACATCGACAGTTTTCTCGTCGAGAACATTTCGCGGCTGCGTCGCGCTGACCTGCGATGGTCATTCAATATTCTGCTTCAGAATATCGATCAGCTGCCGTCGCGGGAAAGCGTTTCCAGATTGCAGGAGCTTGGCCAGGTTACCGCCACCGTCGCTCATGCGGCCTACGCCAACGCGGATACCGCCAGCCGCCTCGGTTGTCCCGTGCACATGCTGTCGACATGGATCTGTCCAGAGAAATTCGAGCGCGTACCCTTTCAGGAAAAGGACCGCCTGATCATCGTCTCGCCGGATCCTCACCCCTTCAAATCCGCGATCATCGGCAAAATCCGAGAAGCTCTACCTGATCACCAGATCATCGAAATCCGCAGGATGACGTACAGAGAATACCGCTCGCTGATCCGCCGAGCCAAATTCACCTTTACGTTCGGGGAAGGGTTGGACGGCTATTTTATCGAATCGATATTCTCCGGGGCAATCGGTCTTGCGATTTTCAACGATCGTTTTTTTACGGACGATTATGCCTCCCTAGATGGAATCTTCCCTGACGCTCAATCGGCGCTTCAATCCGCCTCTGAATTTCTGACCCTCGCCAACGAACCCGCTCAATTTGGGAAAATTTCAAACGCTCAGTTCAGGAAACTGGCGGAAAAATATGTTCGCAGCGAATACCTCCGCAATTTGAGGGAATACTACGCACTCTACTTCCATCCGAGCCCGGAAACACGAAGGCTCGGCACGATATAGGCTGATGACAGCGTGGCTGCATCGCGAATCGGTATTCGAACTGAGCGCTCAGCCTAAGCGCCGCGCCGCCTAACCTGTCCGGAGCAGATACCGCGCCAGCGCATGGAAACTCGGCTGCGAAGTCGTGTCGAGATTGGGATCGGATGCGATCGGATGCGATGCAAATCGCGCGATCGTCATCTCCGCATTCGGATCGATATGGATCACCTGGCGGTGGATACCGCGTGCCGAATAGGCGCCGTGCTCATTGTTGGTAAGCCACCACATGTTGCGATAGGAACTGCCGGCGAGGATGGGATATTCGTTGCCGCGCGCGAACGCTTCGCGACTGCCATTGGTGCAGATGTCGTCGATCACCGATTTCGGCACGATGTCGTTGCCGTTGAAGCGCCCGTCCAGCCGCATCATCTCGCCGAAGCGCGCCATGTCGCGCAGCGTGATGTTGAGACCGCCGCCGGCGAGTTCGCTACCCGCGATGTCGACGACCATGTAGCCATCATGTTCGACGCCGAGCTTTTGCCAGATGCGGCGGCTCAGGGTTTCGCCCGAGGTTTCGCCGGTCACACGGCGGATGATCCAGCCCAGCACATCGGTGTTGACCGACTTATAGAAGAACGCGCCGCCGTGTTCGCCCTCCTTCTTCAAAGACTTCAGGAACTCCGCCGTCGTCTTCGGTCCGTCATAGCCATCAGGCTGCGGAAAGATGCCGCTCGCACGCATATGCTGCCAGAACTCGGCGTTCGGATCGGTGTAATCTTCGGAATAACGCACGCCGATGCGCATATCGAGCAACTGTCGCACCGTGGCATCGCGATAGGCCGAGCCTGCCAGCTCCGGCACATACTCCGGCACCTTGGCGCGCTCATCGAGCCTTCCTTCCTCCACCAGGATCGCACCCAGCAGGCCAAAGAAAGACTTGGTCACCGACATCGCCATATGCGCGGTGTTGGGTGTCATCACGCCGAAATAGCGCTCGTAGACGATCCTGCCCCGGTGCAGCACGATGATCGCGTCGGTATAGCTTTCCTCGAGCGATTGCGCCCAACTCATCGGTTCACGCGCGCCGTTCGGATAGAACGTCAGGCTGTCGATGTCGTTGCGCTCGGCACGGGGCAGCACGCACACCGGGCCGTCACCGCGCGCGATATTGGTGGTGGGAATGAGCTGGCGGAAATTGGAGAACGACCAGCGCGTCTGCGGAAAGCGGTAATGGCTCATATCCGCAAAGCGCACGATCTTGTCCGGCGGCGGCGGCGAACCCACCATCCAGCCCAGCTTGACGGGATCGGTCTCCGCAGCGCTTGGAATCTGCGGCGGCTTTTCGGCAATCGTCATGGCGAACCCCAGGGAGCGGGCATTCTGTGCCGACTTATTATAAGATTTCCTTTCCAAGTGCAGCCTGGGTTCCCAGGCAGTCGGGGATGAAACTTCCGCCGCCGGGCGGGCATTGTATCGTTCGACAAACGGAGCCCGCCATGCGGATCGACGACTTGAGACCGACCGAGAATGTGGACGACCGCCGAGGCGCTTTTGGCGGCTATGGGCCGCACATTGCGTTTGGCGGTGGCGGGCTCGGCCTTGTGGCGGTTGTCGTCATCTCGCTTCTGTTTGGCGTGGACCCGACAAAGCTGCTGAGCGGCGACGGCGGTCAGCCGGCGGCGCAGCAGACACAGGAACCCGGCCAGCCCCGCGCGGACGACGCGGCTTACCAGTTCTCCCGCAAGATTATCGGTTCGGCGGAAGACATCTGGACACCGATCCTTCAGGCCAAGGGCGTTCAATTCATCCCCGCAACCTTCACGGTCTACGACGCTGAAACGCCGACCGGCTGCGGCGAAGGGCAGGCGTCGGCCGGGCCGTTTTATTGCCCTAACGACAACCACGTCTATCTCGACCTCTCCTTCTTCAACGAGCTCGCCGACCGGTTCGGCGCGCCGGGCGAATTCGCACAGGCCTATGTCATCGCGCACGAATACGGCCACCACATCCAGACCCTGCTCGGCACGATGAACGCGCATGGCGAGCGCTCGACCGGCGCCGAAGGCGATTCTGTGCGCGTCGAGCTGCAGGCCGATTGTTACGCCGGTGTGTGGGCAAACCGCGCCAATGCCCAGTTCAACATCCTCCAGCAGGGTGATGTCGAAGGAGGGCTGCACGCGGCCGCGGCCGTCGGGGACGACACGTTGCAGAAGGAGGGCCAGGGTTATGCCGTGCCGGACTCCTTCACACACGGCACCAGCGCGCAGCGTATGCGCTGGTTCAAGCGCGGCCTTGCGGACGGCAATATGGACGACTGCGACACGTTTTCGGCGCGGGAGTTATAGGCGATCACTTCCCAGCGCTTGACGGCAGGGGCGCATCGCCCCTCATACTTCGCACATGCAGCAAGGGCTGTCGGCTGGGGACGTGCTGAAGGGGATCGCGGGGCCTTACCCGCACTATGCCCTTGGCGCCCCCTACGACGAGATGTTCGACCGCGACGGGTTGGTGCGCCAGCACTATGCTGCGTTTGACGCACGGCTTTCCCAGCTTCCGCCCGAGGAACTCCAGCGCCGCCAGCAAGCCTGCGAGCTGTCGTTCCTGCATCAGGGCATCACCTTCACGGTCTACAGCGACAACCAATCGACCGAGCGCATCATCCCGACAGATCTGTTGCCGCGTATCGTGACCGCGCCGGAATGGGACCGTATCGAACGCGGGCTGAAACAGCGCATCCAGGCCCTCAATCTGTTCCTGCGCGACATCTACAGCGAGGGCCGCGTACTGCGCGACGGCGTGGTGCCGCGCTCGATGATCTATGGCTCCAAGCATTATCGCCGTGAGATGCGCGAGCTTTCCGTTCCGCACGGCGCCTATGTGAACGTCTGCGGCAGCGATCTGGTGCGCAACGAGGCAGGCGACTTCGTTGTGCTCGAGGATAACCTCCGCGTCCCGTCGGGTGTCTCCTACATGCTCGCGAACCGCGACGTCGTGCGCAGGGCCTTTCCCGGCGTCTTTCGCCGCATGGGCGTGCGCGCGATCGAGCATTATCCGCGCGAATTGCTGGCGACGCTGAAATCACTGGCGCCATTTCACGAGGACGTCTCGATCGCGGTGCTTACGCCCGGGGTTTTTAACTCCGCGTATTTCGAGCACGCCTTCCTCGCGCGGCAGATGGGTGTGGAGCTGGTCGAAGGACGCGACCTTCTTGTCAACGACAATGTCGTCTACACGCGCACGACCTCGGGGCTGAAACGCATCGACGTCATCTATCGCCGCATAGACGACGATTTCGTCGACCCGCTGATCTTCCGCGAGGACTCCTCGCTCGGCGTGCCCGGTCTGTTCAACGCCTATCGTGCCGGCAATGTCGTCATCGCCAATGCGCTGGGCACAGGCGTCGCCGATGACAAGGCGATCTATGCCTATGTGCCGCGGCTGATCCGCTATTACCTTTCGGAAGAGCCGGTCCTCAACAATGTCGAGACCTATCTTTGCCGCGAGGAGAAGTCGCTCAATCACGTGCTGGCCAATCTCGACAAGCTCGTCGTGAAGGCGGTGGGCGAATCCGGCGGTTACGGCATGCTCGTCGGGCCGCATGCAAGCGCGGCCGAGCGTGAGGCCTTCGCGGAAAAGGTGAGGGCCGACCCCGAGAATTACATCGCGCAGCCGACCATCCAGCTTTCGACCGCGCCCTGCTTCGTCGATGGCGGCGTCGAGCCGCGGCATGTCGATCTCAGGCCTTTCATCCTTCAGGGCGAGGAAACCGTAATCGTACCCGGCGCGCTGACACGCGTGGCGCTGAAGCGGGGCAGCCTCGTCGTCAATTCGTCCCAGGGCGGCGGCTCCAAAGACACCTGGGTGCTGGCGGGATGAACCGATGCTGAGCCGAGTCGCCGACAGCCTCTACTGGATGAGCCGCTACATCGAGCGTGCGGAACATACCGCGCGCCTCATCGCGGTAAAGCTCGAATCCATGATCGAGCAGACGCAGGATGAGTCGCAGGCCTCGTGGCAGCGTGTGGCAGCGGCGCTTTCCGCCGAAGAATATGTATCCGCGCATGACGACGCCTTCGCCTTTACGCGTACGCTCGCGTTCGACCGGTCCAACCCATCGTCCCTTCTCCTCTCGCTGCGTCACGCACGTGACAATGCGCGCCAGGTCCGCGAGCAGCTTTCGACCGAAGTGTGGGAGCATTTGAACAGGCTCTATTTGCGTCTGCAGCCCGTTGCCATCGAATCGATCTGGGTGCATCAGCCGGCGCGTCTGTTCCGCGAACTGCTCGAGGACATGCATGCGCTCGAAGGCGTCACCTATTCCACGCTCAGCCACGGCGAGGGCTGGTATTTCCTGGAACTGGGCCGCCATATCGAACGCGCCCAGTTGATCGGGCGCACGCTCGATGCGCATTTCGGGAATGCCGCAGCGCCCGGCACACCCGCGCCCAAATATTTCGACTGGCTGGTGCTGCTGAAATTCTGCACGGCATTCGAGCCCTACTGCAAAGTGCACACGGCCGCCCTTCATCCCGATACCATCGCGCAGTTCCTTCTGTTCGATGCCGAGTTCCCGCATTCTTTGCGTTTTTCCATAGATCGGGTTTGCGATGCACTGACCCGCGTCGCGCCCGGTGCGCCAGCCGTACGCCGCGCCGCCGTCGAGCGTCTGGCAGGGCGGCTCAAGGCTTCGGTCGATTTCGGCCAGGTTGAGGAACTGATGGGTGGTGCGCTCGCGCCTTATCTCGCGGGCATCACGCGTCAATGCGAGCAGATCCACGAGTCGGTCTATGCGTCGTACATTCTCTATGGCGCGGAGACGGTGCTGTAATGGCGAGGCCCTGATGTTCTATTCGCTCCGCCACATCACACGCTTCCGCTATTCGTCGCCGGTACACGAGAGCGTGATGGAGCTTCGCATGCAGCCGCGCTCGGAAGGGCCGCAATCGCTGCGCAGCTTCCAGATCGTCACCAATCCACGTGCCCAGCTTTATGCCTACACCGATTACCTCGGCAATGCCGTCTATCATTTCAATGTGCTGCGTGCACACAGCGAGCTGCGCATCGAGGCGCAGGCGACGGTGGAGGTCGTGCAGGCCGCACCGACTCACCAGGCCTGCGACGCACTCGAATGGGATCGTTACAATCGCTACAACCTGACCGACATGCATTTCGATCTTCTGGAGCCGTCGAAATTCGCGCGGCCTTCGGCGGCGCTGGCGACGTTTACAGGGGAGAAGAATCTGACCAGGCCGTCCGGCGATCCGCTCACCGCGCTTCGCCATCTCAACGCGACGATCTTCGAAGCATTCGACTACGAGATCGGCGTTACGCAGGTGCACTCGCCCATCGAACAGGCGCTGGGACAGGGCCGCGGGGTCTGTCAGGATTTCGCACACATCATGATCGCGATCGCGCGGAGCTGGGGCATCCCGGCGCGCTATGTCTCCGGTTATCTGCAGCACGGCCGCGGCAGCGACCGCTCGGGGGAGGACGCGACCCATGCCTGGGTCGAGGCGTGGCTGCCGTCGCTCGGCTGGATCGGCTTCGATCCGACCAACAACACCCTTGCAGCCGAACGGCACATCCGCGCTGCAGTCGGACGCGACTACGCCGACGTGCCGCCGACGCGCGGCACCTTCAAGGGTGGCGCAGAAAGCGAACTTGCGATCTCGGTCGCGGTCGAGCCGACACAGGCACCGGTGCGGCACGAGGAATTCCTGCGCGTTACCCGCCCGATGAGGCCGTCCCCGCCATCCGATACGGCCGCCGACCGGCTTCATCACCAGCAGCAACAGCAGCAATAGTCCTTGGGACCGGCTCAAATCCGCGTGGACAGCGCAATCGCGAGGCGGCACCCGGCCTTGATGGTCTCGCTCAGCAAACGATAGCCCGGCGCCTGTTCGGCGCCCTGCGCCAGAGCCTCGTCGCGGTGGGCTATCTCGTCAGCCCGAAAGTCGGCGACCGTGGATTTCAGTTCCTTGTCGCCGTCGCCAAGCTTTGCGATCTGGCCGGCGTAATGTTCGTCGATCACTTCTTCGACCGCAGCCGTGCAGGCCATCGCCGCCTTCTCGCCCATCAAGGCGGTCGCAGCCCCGAGCGCGAACCCAGCGACACGCCACACCGGTTCCAGCGCCGTGGGCCGCACACGGCGCTCGACGATCAGCCGGTCGAAAGTTTCGAGATGACGTTGCTCTTCCGCGGCCATGCGGCGGATCGTTTCCCCGGCGGGCTTGTTTCCGAGCACCGCGAGCTGACCTTCATAGATGCGCACCGCGCCATATTCGCCGGCGTGATCGACACGGATCATCGCCGCGGCGTCGTCGCTGGCCTTCGTGCCGGGTGCGGCCGGGCGAGGTTTGCGCGCAGCCATCAACGCTTTCTCATTAACATGACAGCGCCGAATGCGGCGGAGCCGAGCGAGACGAGCGCATTGTAGCCCGCAAGCGAAATCCCCAAGAGACGCCACGCCGCGACGTCGCAGCGTACGGCGCCGGGCGCGTTGAGATCCTGAAGTCCGCTGAGAACGAACCGCGGTCCGGTGCATTCGGCAGGCCCCGGCCACCAATGCCATTCCACACCCGCCTGATAGGCGCCGATGGCACCCGACGCGGCAACTAGCAGGATCGCGAGAATCGCGAGTAGGGGCGCGATCCCGCCATCTTTTGCGCCGGTACCTGCGACGATGGCGACCGCGATTGCCGCAAACAGCGGCCAGCGTTGCCAGTGACACATCTCGCAGGGCGCAAAATGCGCGAGATACTGAAAACAAAGTGCGCCGAGGATGAGCGCGAGCGCCACGCCACCGAGACCGAGTGCCACAGTTCTGGGATTCATCGTGCGAAAATCCTGCTGTCGTCGTCGAATGCCTTGAATTCGAGCGCATTGCCGCTCGGATCGAGAATAAAGAATGTTACCTGCTCACCCGGCTCGCCTTCGAATCGGATGTCGGGCTCGATCACAAAGCGCACTTTCTGTTCTTTCAGACGTGCGGAGAGCGCGCGCCACTGCGTCATTTCGAGAATCGCGCCGAAGTGCCGAACAGGAACTTCTTCGCCGTCAACAAGATTATGCGCTTTGTGTCCGGCTTCATTCGGGCTTAAATGGGCTACGATCTGGTGACCGAAGAAATCAAAATCAACCCAGTCGTCGCTCGAGCGTCCTTCGGGACAGCCGAGCAATCCGGTGTAGAACGCGCGCGCTTGGGCGAGATCGTTCACCGGGAAGGCAAGATGGAAACGCGGGCGTGACGTCATCTGCGTTTCTTCGAATTGTTGGCGGTCGAAGGGAAGCCCATGCGTAAGATGAAGGCAACCCGCAAAGTGGCGCGGCGAGAATTGTTGAAGATCGAAGGACGTGCGGTCGAGGTGAGCGTGCGGCTCAATCCGCGCGCCAGACGGTTGATCGTCAAGGTTCACCCCACCACCGGCGAGGTCACCGTCACCGCGCCGTCACAGCGCGCGCTCGACAAGGCGATGGAATTCGCGCGCGGTCAAAGCGACTGGATCGCGCGGCAATTGTCGCATGTGCCGGGGCTGGTGAAGCTCGGCGTCGGTGCTGTGCTGCCGTTCCGCGGTGTCGAGCATGAAGTGCGCCGGGGCGAAACCGGCCGCGGGCCGGTCTGGGTCGCCGACGGCGCCATTCATGTGGCGGGACAGAAGGAACACCATCCGCGCCGGCTGCTCGATTTCCTCAAACGCGAGGCACGCAAGGAACTGGAAGGGCGCGTCATTGCCTATGCGTCGCGCATCGGCCTGAAACACACGCGGCTGACCGTGCGCGACACCGCAAGCCGCTGGGGCTCATGTTCGGCGCAGCGTTCGCTATCGTTTTCCTGGCGGCTGATCATGGCGCCGCCCTTCGTGCTCGACTACGTGGTCGCCCACGAGGTCGCCCATATGCGCGAGATGAATCATGGCCCGCGCTTCTGGAAGCTCGTGCAGGAGCTGGTCGGCGACTTCCACCGCCCGCAGAAATGGCTGCGCGATCACGGCACGGCATTACACCGCTATGCCCCGAACGGCTGACGGCTCAGACAAAGCGCTGATCGCCGCTGCTGAAGCGGCGGCGCACCAAGCCTGACGCACGCGCAACGCCCGGATTCACGCGCGGCTCCGGACCTACTCGATCCCCGCCTTCAGCGTGGCCGTGCGCGACGATCCGTTCACATCGACCGTCCAGGATTCGCCAACCTTATGCGGCGTGAACGGGAGGCAGAGCGGGTTCGGTGTGTCGGGCGGTGCGTCGCCCACGAAGGTGCGGCAAAGGTTGTTCTTGGCATCGATGGCCCAGCTACCCTTGAAGGTCCGGCTGAAGCCCATGCGCGAAGCCACCATATCGAAGCTATGGTCGGGACGGTAATGCGTGTGCACCTCGGCGATGCCCCCAGTCGAGACAACGGTATTGCCATAGAAACTCGCCATCACATCGTCCGCCGCCCAAGCCGGCGCCGCGGCGAGGATGGCAACAGACAGCACGCCCAACTGTTTGATCATGATCGCTCCTGAAAATCCGTGGCTGCGCAATCGTACCGCGCCGCTGCGCGACAGTCAGCTGTCAAGCGATCTTCAGGTTCCGCTCTTGCCCAAAAGCGAATCCAGAAAGCGCGAGAAGCCATCGGTCTGATCGGCTGCCGTATCCGGCGCTTTCGCGTCGGTCGTCTGCTGTGCGGCGGCGACCATTGTGCCGGCTAACGGTTTCGCGGGCAGACCTGCTTCTGCGCTCTCCATGAAATTCTTGAAAATATGCGCCGGCAGTCCGCCGCCGGTCGCATGGATCATCGGTGCGTTGTTGTCGTTGCCGATCCACACGCCACAGACGAGATCGGCGCTGAAACCGACGAACCAGGCGTCATGAAAATCCTGCGTGGTGCCGGTTTTGCCCGCGCTCGGACGGTCATCGAGACGGGCCGCCTTGCCGGTGCCGGTCGAGACCGTCTCGATCATGAGGCGTGTCATCGAAGCCGCGTTTCCAGGCGACATCACGGCTCCGAGGCCGGAGCTTTTGCGCTGCCAGAGCACCTTTCCGGACGCCGTACGGATGCGCTCGATTCCGAACGGGATCACGCCTTCGCCGCCATTGGCGAACGGCACATAGGCGGCGGTGAGTTCGAGCGGCGTGACGCTCGACGTGCCGAGCGCAAGCGATGCGTTGATGTCGAGCGGCGAAGCGATACCCAGGCGACGAGCGGTGCTCGCCACCCGCTTCGGACCGACCTGCGCGGTTAATTGTGCGGCGATCGAGTTCGACGATTTGGCGAAAGCGCGCATCAGCGTGATCTCGCCCTCGTACTTTCCTTCGTAGTCGTCGGGCTTCCAGCCATGGATGTTGATCGGCGTGTCGTTCATTACGTCTTCCGGCGTATGGCCGTGTTCGAACGCGGTGAGATAGACGAAAGGCTTGAACGCGGAACCGGGCTGGCGGAGTGCGTCGGTCGCACGGTTGAACGGGCTCTGCTCATAAGAGCGTCCGCCAACCATCGCGCGCACGGCGCCATCCGGCGTCATGGCGATCAGGACCGCTTGTCCGGCGTTGAGCTTCTCGCCCTGGTCGGCGAGCCCCGACTGCACGGCGCGTTCGGCGTGTGCCTGAACATCCAGATCGAAGCTCGTCTCTACGATGACCGGTTCGTCGGTTTCGCCGATATAGCCTTCGACGCGCGATATGACCCAGTCGGTGAAATAACCGCCGCCGGTGCGTCCGCTTCCGCGCTGGACGTGCGGCCGCGTCGCCTCGGCTGCAAGGCGCGTGCGTTCGTCGATGACGCCCATGTCTTGCATCGCACGCAACACGACCTCTGCACGGGAGAACGACGCATCGGGATCGCTAAGGGGATTGTACCTGCCGGGCGCCTTGACGCTGCCGGCGAGCATAGCCGCCTCGGGAAGCGTGAGTTCGACGGCGTGCTTGCCGAAGAAGCGTTCCGACGCCGCCTCGATCCCGAACGCGCCGGCGCCGAAATACACGCGATTGAGATAGAGCGTGAGGATCTGGTTCTTCGAGTAGCGCGACTCCAGATAGAGCGCGAGCGCGGCTTCCTGTGTCTTGCGCTCGATCGTGCGCTTGGGATCGAGGAAGAGGTTTTTCGCAAGCTGCTGGGTCAGCGTCGAACCGCCCTGCACGACATGACCCGCCGACATGTTTTCGACTGCCGCGCGTCCGAGACCAATGGGGTCGACGCCCATATGATCGCGGAAACGCCGGTCCTCGATCGCAATGAAGGCATCGGGGACGTAGTGCGGCAGTTGCTCCACGGGGATCATCGAACCCTGCGTCAGGCCGCGGCGCGCGATCATCCGCCCCTTGTCGTCGAGCAGCGTGATGTCCTTGGACGGTTCGTGCGCGAGCAGCGTGTTGACGTCCGGTAGATTCGATACAAAGCGCGAGAAGAACACCGCGCCGAAGATCGTGCCCCACGCCACCAGCAGGAAAAAAACGTAAGGCCATGCGCGCTTGCGGCGCGGTTTCGGCGGCGGCGGGGGCTCGCCGCGGCCCGCCTGGGCGGCTCCCCGCGATCTCGAATTTCCCTTGCCGGCCATGCGCTGTCTCCAGCCGGCGGTTCTAAGCGCGAAGGGTTAACAGGCGTTAAACAAGGTTTCCGAAGAATTACCCTGATTTTGTCGTTTTGTCGTCTTGACGGACGAAGGCCCCGTTCCAACATGACGATTGCTGTCAAATTTAAGTGCTGGGCCAATCTCGACAGCTCGGAAATCCTGCCGTGAACGATATGCGCGCCGCACCGACGCCTGATCATGATCTTGTGTCCAAACTAGGCATAGGACGCTACCGGCGGAAGCGCCGCTGGTGGTACGTCGGGGGCGCCGCCGTCGTTCTGATCCTGATTGCGGTCGTGTTCCTTCGCAGTGGCGCGGCGCACTCTTATGTGACCAAGCCCGTGACCCGCGGAACGCTGGCGGTCAGCGTCAGCGCAACCGGAACGCTTGCTCCGCGCAACCAGGTCGACGTGGGTTCGGAAGTCTCCGGCAAGATCGACAAGCTCGAAGCTGACTTCAACGACCATGTGAAGAAGGGCCAGGTTCTGGCCCTGATCAACACCGACCAGTTGCAAGCGCAGCTGCAACAAGCCGTGGCGACCCTCCAACAGGCGCAGGCCACGCTTTCCCAGATGTCCCAGACCTATACGCGCTACATCGTGCTGGAAAAGGGCAACGCGCTTTCCAAGGAACAGCTCAACATCAGCCGGGGCGATCTGGCGCGTGCGCGAGCCGGCGTGGGCCTTGCGCGAGCGCAGGTCGACCAGGATCGCACGATGCTGTCGAAGGCGACAATTTATTCGCCGATCGACGGCGTGGTGCTCGACCGCAAGGTTTCGGCGGGCCAAACGGTCGTCGCCGCTATGACGACGCCGGTGCTGTTCACGCTCGCGAGCGATCTCAACCAGATGGAGCTGGACGTCGATATCGACGAGGCCGATGTCGGGCAAATCCATCCAGGCGCCAAGGCAACGTTCACGGTCGATGCTTATCCGACGCGCAAATTCGCGGCCAAACTGATCTCCGTTCATAGCGCGCCGAAGACTGTGCAGGGCGTCGTGACCTATCAGGGCGTGTTGCTGGTGCAGAACGAAGGCGGCGCGCTCAAGCCCGGCATGACGGCCACGGCGGAGATCGAAGCCGCCAATGTGCGCGACGCCACGCTGATCCCGAATGCCGCCCTGCGGTTTGTGCCACCGGATGACGTCAAGAACAGTGCGCCGCCCACGCCACCCACCATGAATGGGATCAACGCCGGGCGCGTGTGGGTCGAGGACGGCAAGACCTTGAAGCCGCACGATTTGAGGCTCGGCCCCACGGACGGCCATTCCACGCAGATCGTCACGGGCGACCTGAAACCGGGCACAGACGTGGTCGTCGATCTGGCGAACAAGCCGGACCAGAAATCCGGTTCGTGATGGCCGACCAACCGCTCATCGAACTCCGTGAGGTCAAGAAGATCTACGGGTCGGGCGAGGCCGCGGTTGCGGCCCTCGCCGGGATCAACTTCGCAGTCCATGACGGCGAGTTCGTTGCGGTGATGGGTCCGTCCGGCTCCGGCAAATCGACGACAATGAATATCCTGGGCTGCCTCGATACACCGACTAGCGGTCACTATTATTTCCGTGGCGCCGATGTCGGCGTGATGTCGCGCGAACAGCGCGCGCTTCTGCGCCGCAACTATCTGGGCTTCGTGTTTCAGGGTTTCAATCTCCTAAAGCGTACGACCGCGCTCGAAAATCTCGAGCTGCCGCTCATCTATCGCGGCATCAAGCGCGTGGAGCGCGCGCGGCTGGGCATGGAGACGCTGGAACAGGTAGGCCTAGGCGACCGCTGGCACCACACGGCGGCGGAACTCTCGGGCGGACAGCAGCAGCGCGTCGCCATCGCACGCGCGCTGGTGTCGTCGCCGTCCGTGGTGTTCGCAGACGAACCGACCGGCAATCTCGACACCGCCAAGAGCCGTGAGATCATGCAGCTCCTGCAGTCGCTGAATCGCGACCGCGGACTGACCATCGTGCTTGTGACGCACGAGGAAGACGTCGCGGCCTTTGCGCAGCGGCAGGTGCGCTTTCGGGACGGACTGATCGAATCCGATACGGGAACACGCGCATGATTATGAACGCGTTCCTTTTGGCGTTGCGCGAGATCCGCAACAATTTGCTGCGCGCGGGGCTGACGACACTCGGTATCGTGATTGGCGTGGCGGCGGTGATCTTGATGGTCACCCTGGGCGCAGGCGCGACCAAACGCGTGACCGCCGACATCGGCTCGCTCGGCGACAACATGCTTCTCGTCATACCGGGCCAGCAGCGCGGCCCGCCGACCGCGGTGGTCCCGTTCGAGATGTCGACGGTCGATGCGATCCAGCGCGACGTTCCGGGCCTCGCCGAGGTGGTGCCGGAGCTTGCCGTGCAGGGCGTCGCCGTGAACGGCAACCGCAATCACGCGACCCAGATCAACGGCACGACCAACGCCTATCTGAAAAGCCGCAAATGGGACCTGAGCGAGGGCCGCGATTTCTCTCCGGCGGAGATCCTGGGCGGCAAGTCTGTCTGCCTCGTAGGCCAGACGGTGCGGCGCGAACTCTATGGCGATCAGATTCCGCTGGGCGCGCGGCTGCGCATCAACAAGGCAACCTGCGAGATCATCGGCTTCATGTCGCCCAAGGGCGAAGCAATCTTCGGCCAGGATATGGACGATATCATCCTGATGCCGCTGAAGGCCGTGCAGCGTAGGCTGGCCGGCAACACCGAAGTCAACGTCATCCGGGTCTCGGTGGCGCAAGAGTCGAACATCCCGGTCGCCAAGGACCGGATCCAGCGGCTGATGCGCGAGCGCCGTCACATCCTTCCGGGACAACCGGACGATTTCGACGTACAGGACCTGAAAGAGGTCACGCAGATTTTGACGAGCGTCACCACGATCCTGACGGCATTCCTGTCCGCGGTCGCAGCCGTCAGCCTTCTGGTCGGCGGTATCGGGATCATGAACATCATGCTCGTCTCGGTGACCGAGCGGACGCGCGAAATCGGCATCCGCCTCGCCATCGGCGCACGCGAACGCGACGTGCTTCTGCAGTTCCTTATCGAAGCGATTGTGATGAGCGCGCTGGGCGGCATGATCGGCGTGCTTTTGGGTCTCGGCGGGTCGGCAGCCATCGCCGGCGCGCTCAAGATTCCCTTCGTGTTTCAGCCTGGCGTGGTGCTCATGGCGGTCGGCTTTGCCGCGATCATCGGTATCGGATTCGGCTTCTTCCCGGCCCGCCGTGCCGCGCGCCTCGATCCCATCGAAGCGCTCCGGCACGAGTGAGCAAGCAATAGCCCTTCCTCAATTGTCATCCCGGCCAAGCGCTGCGTGAGCAGCGCGCTGTGCCGGGAGCCAGGGTGCAGCGGCACAATGGGTCCCGGCCTTCGCTGCGCTCGCCGGGATGACAATTTGAGTATGCAGCGCCCACACGCAGCAAAAAGCCCTCACCCGAAATACTGGGTGAGGGCTGATCCACTCAAATTGCTTCAGACTTCCTTCAATGTGCTTTCGGTGCAGGCGGGGCCGGGGGAGCGGGCGGGGCGGGTGGCGCCGGCGGAGCGGGGAAGCCTTCGGGCCCGACCTGCACATCGACCATGCCGTCGGAATTCATCCTGCCCTGATAGGAGCGGAGTTTCACGTGGCCCGAACCCACGGCGCTGATGTGCGGATCGATGGCGAGGCCGCCGAAAGTGAAATTGCCGGCGCCCATGATGTCGACATGCAGTGGATTGGCCTGGCCCTGCGGGATGTTCACCGAGCCCGCGCCGACGATATCGACATGCACCGGACCATTGACCTTGGTCGCGCTGAAATCGCCGGAACCGGCGATGTCGAGGTGCAGCCCGCCATTGATCGGGCCGAGTTCTGCCGTCCCGGAGCCCGCGACATCGGCCTTCACGTTCCCGGCGGATGCCGCCTTGATCTTGCCGGAGCCGGCGATCTCCAGATGCAGATCGCCCGCAATCGGCGCCATCACGATCTTGCCCGAGCCCGCCATGCTGACATGGGCGTCTTTCGTGCGGCCGATGGTGGCGTTGCTGGCAGCGGCCTCGAAATGGATGTCGCCCTCGATATCGCCGATGGTGGCGTCGCCGACCATGTCGCTGACATGCACGTCGGTACCTTTCGGCACGACGACATGGACATCAAGCGCCTTGGCGTCGCTGTGGTTCTCGGAGAAATCGAACCAGTTGTGCCAGTCCCAGACGCCGTCCTCGGTGTCGCCCGAAATGACGACCGTACTGCCGGACGTATGGACCGACATACTGTCGACGCGCGCTTTCTGGCCCGATATCTGGATAGTGATCTGCGACTGGGGCTTCACGTCGACGCGGAGCTTGCCGACGAGGCCGTCCACCTTGAGATCCTTCGCGTCGAAGCTGCGCCACGGCCCCATGATCCAGCCATTGTCGCCAGCGGCGGCCGGCAGGATGAGGAGCGCTGCAACGAAGGCGCCTCCCAGAACGGATTTCCATTGACCGGCCATGACCGAAAGCCCTCCTCGGGCGGCGTGTTCTTCGACTTCAAGAAGCAGATATGATCTTCACACTAGTGATGTACAGACTAGTAGAGTCGCAGACCAGCCATGCAGTTATTGCATATCTAGTGAGGAAAAGTCACGGCATCAGCCGGTAACCGCCACTTTCCGTGACCAAAAGGCGCGCCCGGCCGGGATCGGATTCGATCTTCTGGCGCAGCCTATAGATATGAGTTTCCAGCGTGTGGGTGGTGACCGCGGGATTGTAGCCCCAGACCTCGTGCAGCAGCGTCTCGCGCGGCACGGTCTCCCCCGAGCGGTGGAGGAATTTGAGGATATTGGTCTCTTTTTCGGTGAGGCGGATCTTCTTTGCGGCCTCGTCGATCAGGAGCTTGGCGCTCGGACGGAAGGTGTAGGGGCCGATGCGGTATTGCGCATCCTCGCTATGGCCGTGACTGCGCAGATGAGCATGAACGCGGGCCATCAGCACCGCGAAGCGGAATGGCTTGGTGACGTAATCGTTCGCGCCGGCTTCGAGGCCTTCGATCGTGTCGGCATCGCTGTCGGCGGCCGTCAGAAGAATGATCGGGCAGCTGATTCCCTCGTCGCGGAGTTCGCGGCACAGCACGCGCCCATCGCCATCGGGCAGACCGATATCGAGGATCATGAATTCGTAGAGCCCGTCGCGCGCCAGTACGCGGGCGTCGGCACAACTCCCTGCTTCCGCGACCGCATAGGAACCGTCAGCGACCAGCTGCTCCGCGAGCGAGCTGCGGAGCATCTGATCGTCATCCACCAGAAGCACGCGTTTGGGCGTCGGCATGGCGGCTCCAATTTGAGGGACTACAGTCTATCCGGGCGCCGGTGTATGTGGAAAGGATATGCGCGGAAAAGTGAATTCCCGGAAAGTCACGCCCAAACGCAAGCCTTCGCCGGTCGCGCGCGTGGTGCGCGCTGTGGATGCGTTGCGCCGCGGCAAGGCGGTCGTCATTCGCGGCGACAGGCCGATAACCATCTTGGCGGTCGAAACGGCTTCGGATGCCACGTTGAAACAGTTTGTAACGAAGGGACGCACATTCCTGCTCTTGACCCACGCACGCGCGAGAACCCTGAAAATCAGGCTTTATACGAACGACGCTGTCGCGCTGCCCATAGAGCTGGGCACGACGGCGCATGACCTGCGCGCCATCGCCGATCCGACAGAAGACCTTGCCTACCCGCTCAAGGGTCCGTTCGAGACCGTGCGAGAGGCGTTACCCGCGACGTTTCCGCGGAGCATCAGGCTTGCGAAGCTTGCGGGCCTTCTTCCCGCCACAATCGCACGTCGTGGCGCGCAGGCCGGCGCCGTTGAGATCAATGCGGCCGATATCGCCGCCTATGACGACGAAGTCGTTCGCACACTGAACATCGTGACGCGCGCGCGTGTGCCGCTCGAGGGTGCCGAGAAAGCGGAGCTCGTCGCCTTCCGCGCGGAGGACGGATCGCCGGAGCATTATGCGATCGTGATCAACGCGCCCCCGACGGGAAAGCCGGTGCTCACGCGGATGCACTCGGAATGTTTCACGGGCGACCTGCTCGGTTCACTTAAGTGTGACTGCGGCTCCCAATTGCGCGGCGCGATTGAAGCGATCTCGAAGGCCGGCGGCGGCGTGCTGCTCTATCTTGCACAGGAAGGCCGCGGCATCGGACTGATCAACAAGCTGCGCGCCTATCGACTTCAGGACCAGGGCTTCGACACCATCGAGGCGAACGAGCGCCTGGGCTTCGAGGCCGACGAGCGGCTCTATGGAATCGCGGCACGGATGCTGAAGCTGCTCGGCTACAAATCGGTCCGGCTGCTCACCAACAATCCTGACAAGGTCGCGGGCCTCAAGGCCGCCGGTGTGAAGATCGTGAGCCGGGTGCGCCATGTCTTTCCGGAAAACGAGCACAATCACGCTTACCTCAAGGCCAAGGCTGAAAAGGCCGGGCACCTGTTCTGACCGGCAATTCCTGCCGGGGCGCACCCTCACATTCCCCAAAAACGAAGGCTCTTCCTGTGGCCGCAGATTTGCAACGCGACGGCCATGTCGATCGCCAGCTTCTTCGATCACCTGTTTCATCCCTCCGCGCAGACGCAGGGCACTTCCCAGATGCAGGGCGCCTCTTCCAAGGCATCCGATGGGAAGTCGGGTGATCTCGATTTTTCGTTCGACGATCTGATCGATATCGTAAATCCGCTGCAGCACCTGCCCGTCGTCGGCACGATCTACCGCGCCATCACGCATGACACGATCAAGACGCCGGAGAAGATCGCAGGCGATACGCTCTATGGCGGGCTGTGGGGGTTTGTGTCCTCCGTCGCCGACACCGCGTTCCAGGCCATCACGGGCAAGAATTTCGGCGACACCGTGCTGGCGCTGTTCACGGGCGGAAGCGATCAGAAATCGACCGCCGTCGCCGCTACGAAAATGCAAAATGACGCGCAATCCGCAACGCCGGATGTTGTGGCGCTTAATGCCTCGCTTGCACGGTCCGGTGCCGATAGCGAACTCGCGCAACGCGCGCTTTACGCCTATCGCCGTGCGACCAACCTCGTCGCTGCGCCGGCGCTTGCACCCTACTGACCGCGCGCGCCGAACAGCGCGCTTCCCACCCGGACATGCGTCGCGCCAAAGCGGATCGCGATCTCGAAATCCGCGCTCATGCCCATGCTCAGCATCGGAAGATCGTTTGCGCTGGCAATCTTGGCCAGCAGCGCGAAATGCGGTGCAGCCACGGCGTCGGCTGGCGGGATGCACATCAGCCCCTTAATCGGCAAGCCGAGATCGCGCGCCTGTGCGATCAGGGCTGGCGCTTCCCTGGGCGCCACACCAGCCTTTTGCGGCTCCTCGCCCGTGTTCACCTGTATGAGGAGCGTTGGCGCACGGCCGGAACCTACAATCTCCTTCGCCAGCGCATCCGCGAGTCTTGGCCGGTCCAGCGTCTGGATCGCATCGAAAAGGCCAACCGCTTCTTTCACCTTATTGGTCTGCAAAGGGCCGATCAGATGCAGTTCAATGTCCGGGAATTCCGCTTTCAGACCAGGCCATTTGCGGAGCGCTTCCTGCACCCGGTTCTCGCCGAACACGCGATGGCCCGCTTCGAGCAGCGGGCGGATGCGTTCGGGCCCGTGTGTCTTGGTGACGGCCACGAGCGTGGTCGAAGGCGCCGGGCCAAGTACCTGCTTTCGCGCGGCCCCGATGCGCGCGAGGATGGCGGCGAGATTTTCGGCTTCCGGAGACATGGACATTTGAGGTGAGCGATAGCCTCGCACGCGCGCAATTGGCAAGGGCGGCAAGCCGCCTGAAGGCGTGCGCCCGGGGCAAACTGCCCCCGCTTGTGCTGATGACCGACGACGAACGCCTCCCCGATCCGCTTGCGGCGGCGCGCGTGCTTCCGCGCGGCAGCATGGTGGTGGTGCGCACGCGGGATCGCGCGCAACTGGAAAGATTTTCGTGCGCAGTGCTCCGCGTCGCACGAACAGCCGGCCTTGCTGTCGTGATCGCGGGCGATCCCGAGCTTGCGTCGCGCCTCGGTGCAGATGGATTTCATCTGCCGGAGACGCGCGTAGGAGAATCGACTCACTGGCGCACACGCTTTTCGTCGCGGCTCATCACGGCCTCCGCGCATTCCCTGCACGCCTTGCTGCGTGCCCAGTCAATGCCCATCGATGCCGTGTTTCTTTCGCCGGTGTTTTCGACACGAAGCCATCCGGAGCGCGCGTCGCTCACGCCGGTACGTGTGAATCTCCTCGCGAAACAGATGCGCAAGCCGCTTTATGCGCTTGGCGGAATCGATGTGCGCAACGCGACACTTCTGAACGGATTCACGGGTATCGCAGCCATCGGTGCGCTTGCCGTCTGATCAGACCTGGAATTGCAGATGCAGATAGGTCGCGCTCATGTTGATGCGGGATGCGCCGTTGTAGAACGCGCCGATGTCGCGGTCGTAGTGCAGGTGCTGCCAGCCGAGATTGAGCTGCAGGTTGGAATTGAGCACGTAACCGACCGTCGCCGAGTAGCCGCGCACGCCGATTGTCGGCATGCCAAGCCGGCCATCGGCGGTGCCGTCGCCGATTTCTCCGCCGACGATCCACGAACCATGTGTGACTGTGCCGCTTAAATGCGTGCTTTTGGTCTGGCTGGAGCCCAGAACATTGTTCAGATCGAACGCATAGGAGTTGGCCTCGCGCCAGGCGCCGCCCAGCGCGAGCTTCCAGTCGTCGTTGATCGTATAGTCCGCTTCCGTTCCGAACGCCCAATCGGTCAGGCCTGCGTGGGCCGGCGTCTTGTTGTCGTTGTGACCGACCGACCACCCGCCGGAAAAGCTGAGCGAGACCGGCCCGACATCGGTGCTGTAGCTCGCTGCCGCTTCCCAGATGCTTTTCTGCCGGTCTGGCACCTGCGGCCCATTCGACAGGAACGGCACCACGTCCTTGCCTTCCGATGGGGTGAAGGAGGCTGCCAGCTGAATGCCAAAGACTTTCGGCGTGTAATAGGAAATCTTCGCATAGTTCAACGACGACTCGACCGCGCTGTTGAGCGCGAACACGTTGATGAAGGCGCGGCCGCCGGTCGTGGGGTCGCGAAAGAACGTCGCATTGGGATTGTCGATGGAGGTGTAGCCCTCGACCGAGGGCCCCACGACGGCTAGTGCATAGGCCACGCCGTCCGTGTTGCCGATCTCGACACGGCCGAGCCCCGTCTGCATCTGGCCATAGACTTTCTGCACGAAATCGCTGCCGTAATTGTCGCCGGACAGACGGTCGTGATAGACCTCGAAGGAGCTTTTGAGCGCGAGTGCAAGCCCGCTGTCATAGGTCCGCTCCAGGCTCAATCCGATCCACGCCGCACCCGTGACACCAGTCTGATCGAGGCCGGACGCATCCGGCTGGTTGGCGGTATAGGCCGAGCCGTTGGCCTGCCCGTTCACCTTAAGCTCGGCATCGCCGATCTCGGTCTCAAAGGGCTGAACGCTCCAGTCGCCCAGATCCAGAGCCATGGCCGGGGCCGTGAGGGCGAGCAAAGCCGCGCCCGCGAGCAGATGCCTTTTCATCCGGAACGGTCCCATCGGTTCTGGATTAACTCCTTATAACAAAAGCCGAACCGGCCGAAACCATGACACCATAGCCAGCGTTGCGCGCAAACCATTGTGCCAGTATAAGCCCTGCCATGCCGTAACCGGGGATGTGAACGGCGCTGTGGCGCGAAGGTTCTTCGTGCCCCGAAACAGGAAGAATAGATGCTGCGCCCGTTAACCGTCACGCTGTGTGCCTTGGTCCTTGTCGGCTGCGGTTCGGACTCGAACGACATGCCGGATACCGATACGGGCACGACCGCGATCTCCGGCGGCCCGGCACGCACGGTCGGCGTGAACTCCTATCTCTGGCACGCAACGCTCGACACGCTGTCGTTCATGCCGCTTGCCTCGGCCGATCCGTTCGGCGGCGTGATCATCACCGACTGGTACTCGGCGCCATCCGACTTGAACGAGCGCATGAAGGTGACGATCTACATCCTCGACCGCCGCCTGCGCGCGGACGGCATCCGCATCGCCGTCTTCCGCCAGACGCGCACCAACGAGGGCTGGATCGACGCAGCCGTCAATGCCGATACCGCCAACAAGCTAGAAGACGCGATCCTGACGCGGGCACGCGAGCTTCGACTTGCGGCCGTCGGCTCTGGAAGTTGATTTGAGAGCGCGCTAAGCCTTGCCTGACCGGGGCCGTGCGCTCCGGAAAGGAAAGTTTTATGGCGCGCTACAACGCCAAGGAATCCGAGAAGCACTGGCAGCACGAATGGGCTGAGCACGGCACCTTCGTGACCCCGAACGATTCCGACAAGCCCAAAGCCTACATACTGGAGATGTTTCCCTATCCGTCGGGACGCATCCATATGGGCCACGTCCGCAATTACACGATGGGTGACGTGCTGGCCCGCTTCCGCCGCGCGCAGGGCTATAACGTGCTGCACCCGATGGGATGGGACGCGTTCGGGCTGCCGGCCGAGAACGCCGCGCGCGACAAGGGCATCAACCCACGCGACTGGACCTATGACAACATCGCCACGATGCGTGGCCAGCTCAAGCAGATGGGGCTCGCGATCGACTGGACACGCGAGTTCGCGACCTGCGACGTGGCTTATTACTCGCAGCAGCAGAAGCTGTTCGTGGATTTCTACAACGCCGGCCTCGTCTACCGCGCCGAAGCCGATGTGAACTGGGACCCGGTCGACATGACCGTGCTCGCCAACGAGCAGGTGATCGACGGCCGCGGCTGGCGTTCCGGCGCACCGGTGGAACGCCGCAAGCTGGCGCAATGGTTCTTCAAGATCACCGAATACGCTGACGAGCTGCTGGAAGCGCTCGACCACATGGATCGCTGGCCGGAGAAGGTCCGGCTGATGCAGAAGAACTGGATCGGGCGTTCCGAAGGCCTGCGCTTCGCGTTCGATCTGTCTAACGGCGAGAAACTGGAGGTGTTCACGACGCGGCCCGACACGCTGTTCGGCGCTAGCTTCGTCGCGATCTCGCCTGATCATCCGTTGAGTGCGGCGCTCGCAAAGAGTGATCCGAAGGTGCAGGCCTTCATCGAGGAATGCCGCCGCATCGGCACGACCGAGGCCGCGATCGAGACCGCGGAGAAGATGGGCTTCGACACCGGCATCACCGCGGCACATCCCTTCGATGCTGGCTGGAAGCTGCCGGTGATGATCGCCAATTTCGTGTTGATGGGCTACGGCACCGGCGCGATCTTCGGCTGCCCCGCGCACGACCAGCGCGACCTCGATTTCGCGAACAAGTACCGGCTGCCGGTGCTGCCCGTTGTCGTTCCAGAAGGCGAAGACCCGAAGACTTTCAAGGTCGGCACCGAGGCCTATGTCGGGCCGGGCCGGCTTGCCAATTCGCGCTTCCTGGACGGATTGAGCGTCGACGAGGCGAAGGCCGAAACCGCGAAGCGGATCGAGGCGGACGGTCGCGGCACGCGGACGGTGAACTATCGCCTACGCGACTGGCTGGTGTCGCGCCAGCGCTATTGGGGCTGCCCGATCCCGATGATCCATTGCCCCGCATGCGGCATCGTTCCGGTGCCGAAGGAATCGCTGCCGGTGGAATTGCCCGCCGATGTGCGTTTCGACGTTCCGGGCAATCCGCTGGATGCGCACCCGACCTGGAAGCACACCACCTGCCCGAAATGCGGCACGGCAGCGACGCGCGACACCGACACGCTCGACACCTTCGTGGATTCGTCCTGGTACTTCGTGCGTTTCTGCAATCCGAAGTTCGATCAGCCCGTCGATCCTAAGGCCGCGGGCTACTGGCTGCCGGTCGACCAGTATATCGGCGGCGTCGAACACGCGATCCTGCACCTGCTCTATGCGCGCTTCATCAATCGCGGGCTCAACAAGCTGGGCTACGTCGCCGTCGAGGAGCCATTCGCGGGCCTGTTCACGCAGGGCATGGTCTGTCACGAGACCTATAAGGGCCACAATGGCGAATGGATCGCGGTCGACGAGGTCGAGAAGCGCGACGGCAAGGCCTATTTCAAAGGCACCGACAACGAGGTGATCGTCGGCCGCTCCGAGGCGATGTCGAAATCGAAGAAGAACGGTATCGCGCCGGAAACGATCATCGACGTCTATGGCGCCGACACGATCCGCTGGTTCATGCTATCCGACACCCCGCCGGAACGCGACATCGAATGGACGAATGACGGGGCGGAAGGAAGCTGGCGCTTCGTCCAGCGCATCTGGCGCCTGATCGACGAGGCCGGTGCGATGCCGGCTGCAGGCACGAAGGCGGAAGGAGCATCCGAGCTCCGCCGGGCGACCCATCGCGCCATCGCCGCGGTCACGGACGATCTCGAGAATCTGCGCTTCAACCGCGCGGTGGCGCAGATTTACTCGCTCTCCAACGCCATCGGCGCGGGCGGGAATGGCGCCGATCTGCGCGAGGCGCTGGAAACGCTGGTCGTTCTGATCGGACCAATGATGCCGCATCTGGCGGAAAGCTGCTGGCAGGCTTTGGGCCACAAGACCATGGTGGTCGACGCGCCTTGGCCGAAAGCCGATGCCAATCTGACGCGCTCCGACGTCGTTACATACGCCGTTCAAGTGAATGGCAAGTTGCGCGCGACATTTCAGATTGCAGCCGGAACAGAAGACGAAACGGTGCAGAAGACGGCGCTAAGTTTGGAACCGGTCGTAAAGGCGATAGATGGCAAGTCGCCCAAACGTGTTATCGTTGTGCGAGAGCGCATTGTGAACATCGTCATATGAATCTGACTACCCCACACGCGTCATGGCCGGGCTTGACCCGGCCATCCAGGAACTCGCTGCATCATCGAGTTCCTGGATGGCCGCCTCGAGGGCGGCCATGACGAATGGGGGAGCGGCTCCGTTCAAGGCATCTGCGGTGCTGGCCCTCGCTCTCACTGCCGGCGGGTGCGGCTTTCATCCGCTTTACGGCGACAACGGCGCGACGGCCGGCACGAAGGATAAGCTCGCCGCGATCTATGTCGATCCGATTCCCAACCGGCTCGGCTACGAATTGCGCAATGAGCTGATCGACCTGTTCGATTCGTCGGGCCGCGCTTCGCACGATTCCTATCGGCTACGCATCACCATCGGCGAAAAATCCGAGGGCGTGGCGCTTCAGAACGATGCCGCCATCACGCGCTACAACGACACGCTGAGCGTCCATTATGAACTCACAGACCGCACGGGCCACCTCATCACCGAGGGCGACGAGAACGGGCTCTCGGCCTACAACGTGGTAGCGTCGCCTTACGCGACGTTGATCGCCCAGCGCGACGCCGATACGCGCGCGGCCTACGACATCGCCTATCGCATCCGCACCAATCTGGCAGTTTTTTTCCAGAAGGCGGCGACCGAAGCTCCGCCGAAGCGATGATCGTCAAATCCTCCGACGCCGACCGCTATGCGGCGAACCCGCCGAAGGCTCTGGTTGCGGCGCTGGTGTTCGGACCCGATTCGGGCCTCGTGCGCGAACGCGCCGAGACGCTGATGAAGACGGTGGTGGACGACATCAATGATGCCTTCCGCGTCGCCGATCTCGACAGTGACGACCTGTCGTCCGACCCGGCAAGGCTCTCCGACGAGACGGCCGCGATCTCGATGCTGGGCGGGCGGCGTGTGGTGCGCGTGCGCAGCGCGGGCAACGCGCTTGCCAAACTGTTCGATTCCTTTCTGGAAGAGCCCAAGGGCGACGCGCTGGTCGTGGTCGAAGGCGGCGATCTCGCCAAGGGCACCGGTCTGCGCAAGGTGTTCGAGGAGGCGGAGAATGCCGCGGCCATCGCTTGCTATCCCGATACGGCGCGCGATCTGTTCGATGTCGTGCGCAATGCGCTGAAAGCCGAGGGGCTTTCGATTGCGCCCGAGGCACTCGAAGATGCCGTCGGGCGCCTCGGATCCGATCGCGGCGTGACGCGGCGCGAACTCGAAAAGCTTGCGCTCTACTGTCATGGCAAGAAGCAGGTTGCGCTCGAAGATGTGAGCGCGGTCATGGGCGACGAAGCGGAAGCGCGCGTCGAGGAAGCCATCGATGCCGCGGGCAATGGCGACCTGCCGCGGTTGGACCTGGCGCTGGAACGTCTCTGGATCGCGGGCACGTCGCCCGTCGCGGTCGTGCGGCAATCCCTGTCGCATTTCCAGCGCGTGCTGCTCGCCAATGTCGAAACCAAACGCGGCGAAAGCATCGACGGCGCAATCCGCAAATTGCGCCCACCTGTGCACTTCTCGCGCGTCACCTCATTCAAGAACCAGGCGCAACGCTGGAACGAGGCAAAGCTCGGCGATGCCCTCGACCTACTTCTCGATACAGAAGCCCTGTGCAAGACCACCGCCGTGCCTGCCGAAGCTGCGTGCGGCAAGGCCCTGTTCAGCGTCGCCGCGATGGCGAAAGCACGCTGATGCTGAAAGTCCGCGTTATTCCGTGCCTCGATGTGAAGGATGGGCGGGTCGTCAAGGGTGTGAATTTCGTTCAACTGCGCGATGCCGGCGATCCGGTGGAACAGGCGATGCTCTATGACGCGGCGGGGGCGGACGAGCTTTGCTTTCTCGATATCACCGCCAGTCATGAGAAGCGCGGCATCCTGCTCGATGTCGTGCGCCGCACCGCCGATGTCTGTTTCATGCCGCTCACGGTGGGTGGCGGGGTCAGGAGCCTCGACGATATCCGCGCCCTGCTGCTGGCCGGCGCCGACAAGGTCTCGATCATGACGGCCGCCGTCCATAACCGCCAGTTCGTGCGCGAGGCGGCGGAGAAATTCGGCAGCCAGTGCATCGTCGTCGCCATCGACGCCAAAGAAACAGCGCACGGCAAATGGGAGGTCTTCAGCCATGGCGGACGCAACCCCACGGGCATCGACGCCGTTCAGTATGCCCGCGACGTGGCGGCGCTAGGCGCAGGCGAAATCCTGCTGACGTCCATGGATCGTGACGGAACTCGGAACGGTTTCGACACCGCGCTCACGCGGGCAGTCGCCGACGCTGTCACAATTCCGGTGATCGCATCGGGTGGCGTGGGAACGCTGGAACATCTCGTGGAAGGGGTGCGCGACGGGCACGCCAATGCGGTGCTGGCGGCCTCGATCTTCCATTTCGGCGAAGCGACGATTGCCGACGCGAAGCGAACCTTGGGGCACGCAGGATTGCCGGTTCGCACGGTTTAGGTAACATGCGATTCTCCATGGAAGAGACCCGGCTCGCCTCCATCCGCACCACAAGCCGCCCTGCGCCGCACGATTTCCAGGCGTTGGCGGTCAGCGCGCGTCCCCTGCGCATCAGCAAGGGCATGAGCGTCGAGGACGCGTTCCGAGTCACGCTGCTGGAGTGTCTGTCCCATGTCGCCGCCAATGTCTCGGCCGTGACACGCTCGCGTGAGGTCGAGGGCCTGCATCAATTGCGGGTGGGACTGCGGAGGCTGGCGGTTGCGTTTTCCGCTTTCGGCGAAGAATTCAACACACCGGCACAGCGCGAATTGCAGCAGCGCACCAAGGCGTTCGCGAGCGCCATCGGAGCGGCGCGCGATCTCGACGTCTTCGCGGAAGAATTGTTCGCGCCACCCGCCGAGGCTGCAGGCGCCGACGAAGCATTCGCTTTGCTGGGCGAACGGCTCGAACGGGCGCGCGCCGACGCCTGGGACAGCGCCGTCGAGCGCGTGTCGAGCGTCGAGTTCGCAATCTTCCTGGACGACGTCGCGGTCGCGGCCCAGACTAGAAGCTGGAGCCTGCCGACCGGCGCCGACCTTCAGAACCGGTTGGCTGTGCGCGCGCCGGTGATGAGCGTGGCGGCGCGAATGCTGGACGAATATCTGGTCAGGGCCCGCAAACGCGGACGTCAGGTGAAGTCGCTGGAGCAGCGCGATTGCCACCGGCTGCGCATCTCGCTCAAAAAACTGCGCTATGCTGCGGAATTCTATGGCCCGCTTTACAAGCACAAGAAGGTCAAACGCTACATCAAGAGGCTCAAGGATCTTCAGGATCTTCTCGGCTCCTACAACGACACCGGCCAAGTGCGCGCAACGCTCGCGCAACTGACGGCGGACAGCACCGCCAGTCCGCGCGCACAGGCCGACCTCTATTTCGCTTCCGGCCATGTCAATGGCTGGCACAGCGCCCGCGCCATGCGGATCGGCAAAAGCGCGCTCAAGCGCTGGGACAAATTCAGACGCCTGGCACCGTTCTGGGCCTGACATGCGTCAAAGCATCGATCCTGCAAACGCGCTTGATTACCCGGCCAATATTCAGGCAATCCTGAAACGTCAGGCGCCCTGTTCTGCGTGGCTCAATCAATCAATTCTCGAGATCGACAGCGAAACCGGTTTTGCGAAGATCGCCTATGAGCTTGGCGAGCCGCATTTCAACCGCTTCGGTGCGCTGCATGGCGGTGCGATCGCATGCGTGATGGACGATGTGCTGGCGGTGGCGGCAGGCCTTGTCTTGAAATGGGGCGAGATAGCACCGACGCTGGAGATGAAGGTAAGCTATCTGAGCCAGGGTGCCGCGGGCCGTCACATCGCGGAAGCCCGCGTCCTCAAGCGTGGACGGCAGATCAATTATCTCGAAGCCACGCTTGCCAACACTGACGGCAAGGTTATTGCCACGGCGACCGCCACGATCATGATCGCTCCGCTGAAGCGGGGCTGAAAAGTCAAATTCGCCTTTCGCAAGGCGGGGTTGCGCAACCATTGACAGGCCCAATCGTTGTCGTGAGGCTTTTTGTCGGATCCTGCTGAGGCGACTTCATGCAACACCCGCAATCTTCGCAGGCGGCGACGTCTTTTGAGCCCCAACTGGCCCGATTCTACAACGAAGTCCGCCACTTAAGCACGGCCATCGCCGGGACGCTGTCGGCGGAAGACCAGCAAATCCAATCCATGCCGGACGCGAGCCCGACGAAATGGCATCTCGCCCACACCACCTGGTTCTTCGAGAAGATGGTTCTGGCGCGCGATCCCAACTACGCGGCGTTCGATGGCCGCTATGACGCGATCTTCAACTCCTATTACCTCGGCCTCGGCACACCTTTCACCCGCGCCAATCGCGGACTGCTGACACGCCCCGGCATCGCGGACGTTTACGCTTATCGCGACCATGTCGATCGCGCGATGGAGCAAATGCTGCAGGATGCCGGTCCGGAACGCCGGGCAACGATCGTTCTTGGCCTGCATCACGAACAGCAGCATCAGGAATTGATGCTGACCGATATCAAGCACGCTTTTTTCTGCAACCCGCTGCTGCCCGCGATGCGCGCCAGCCAGCCGTCGCAGCTCGATTCCGTTCCGGCGCTCGATTGGATCGAGCATGACGGCGGACAAGTCGACATCGGACATGCGGGACCTGACTTTGCATTCGACAATGAAGGCCCGCGCCACAGCGTGTTGCTGTATCCGTTCAAGCTTGCATCACGGCTGGTGACCTGCGGGGAATATCGCGCCTTCATCGAAGATGGCGGATATGTGCGCCCGGAATTCTGGCTGTCGGATGGGTGGGCGCTGAAAGAACGCGAAGGCTGGACGGCGCCGCTCTACTGGCTGGACGACGAGCGGGTCTTCACCTTGCACGGCGCGCGCCCGCTCAATCCCGGCGAACCCGTGGCGCATGTGAGCTTTTATGAGGCGGCCGCCTATGCGGCCTGGGCCGGGAAGCGCCTGCCGACAGAATTCGAATGGGAAGCCATCGCTGCACAGCGCCCGCCGGCCGGAAATTTTCTCGATCTCGATCAGCTTCGGCCTCAAACGGCAAAAGAGGAAAGTCTGTTTGGCGATGTGTGGGTTTGGACGCGTTCGTCCTACGATCCCTATCCCGGCTTCAAGCCGTTCGATGGCGCAGCTGTCGAGTACAACGGCAAATTCATGGTGGGCCAGGTCGTACTGCGCGGCGGATCTTGTGCAACCCCGCCCGGGCACATACGTGCGAGCTATCGCAATTTCTTTCCCCCATCGGCGCGCTGGCAGTTCAGCGGCATACGGCTTGCGGAGGATTCATGAGCAGCGCAACACTGGCCTACGCAAAAGCCCTTCAAGCCTCACGGCCAAGGGGCGATTTCGAAGACGCAGTTCTGTCCGGCCTTGCCAAAGTGCCCAAGGAATTGCCGTGTAAATTCTTCTACGATGCGGAGGGTTCCGCGCTGTTCGACCGCATCTGCGAGCTCCCCGAATATTATCCGACGCGCACGGAGACCGCATTGTTGCGGAAGCACGCGCCGGAATTTGCGGAGTTCATCGGTCCCGATGCCGAGGTGATCGAGTTCGGCGCGGGCTCGCTGCAAAAGATCGGCTATCTGCTGGCCGCACTGAAAAGCCCCCGCGCCTACATCCCCATCGATATATCCGGCGATTATTTGCGCGCGATGGCCGACAAGCTGACGCGCGCGCATCCCGGTCTGATCGTGAATCCGGTGGTCGCCGATTTCACGCAGCCTTTGCGCCTGCCATCCACCGGCGCGCGGAGGATCGGATTTTTCCCGGGCTCGACGATCGGCAATTTCAATGCTGCCGAGGCGCTCGCGTTCATGCAGCGAGCGGCACGAATGCTGCGCGGCGGGGGGCTGCTGATCGGCGTGGATCGCATCAAGGATCCCGCGATCCTGCATGCCGCGTACAATGATTCCGAAGGGGTGACCGCTCTGTTCAACAAGAACATTCTGGCGCGCGCCAACCGCGAGCTCGGTGCAAACTTCGACCTCGACGCCTTTGCGCACTACGCGCCCTACAACCCCGACGCCAAGAGAATCGAAATGCATTTGCTCAGCCGCGTCGATCAAAGCGTCTCAATCGCTGGCCGGACGATTTCTTTCCTGCAGGGCGAGACCATTCATACCGAGAACTCGTACAAATACACGCCGGACGGCTTCCGTACGCTCGCGATGGCGGCGGGTTTCGTCCCGCGCGTGATGTGGTCTGACCCCGACAAGCTCTTCAGCCTCCATTGGCTGGAAGTGCCGTAGGCGAATTCTCAGGCCTTTTCATCAATCTCGACACGACCCGGTAAATTCCCATTCGTAGCCGGCATGGGATAAGCTTCTCGTCGCGTGACGCAGTCGAGGAGTTTGGAATGCCCCTTCGCAACACGGTCTCCGCAACAGCCACTTTTGTCGCTTTGCTCCTTTCGGGCTCGGCCCTTGCAAAACCCCCCACTGTGACGGTCACCATCGACGCGACCGCCAATCGTCACCCGATCAATCCGCTGATCTACGGCGTCAACTTCGCGTCCAAATCCGATCTGCAGGCGCTCAACGCACCGCTCAACCGCATGGGCGGTAACAACATGAGCGACTACAATTGGCTGGAGAATGCTCAGAACCTCGACGCCGATTGGTATTTCGAGAGCTACCCACAACAGAGCGCGACGCCCGGCGAAGAAGCCGACACCTTCGTCTCGACCAGCAAGTCTGCGAACGCGCAGCCGATGCTGACCGTGCCCTTGCTCGGCTGGGTGGCGACGCTGGGACACAACCGCTCGATCCTGCCGAGTTTTTCCGTCACCAAATATGGCGCGCAGTGCGATGTCGATCCTTACGACAACGACGCCGGCGATGGGCTTAAGCCCGACTGCAACACGCCAATCAAAGGCAACGATCCGCGCGACGCCTATATCAAGGACTCGCCCAAGATCGAGCAGAAATGGATCAATCATCTCGTCAAGACCTGGGGCAAATCTTCTAACGGTGGTGTCGGCTACTACCTGATGGACAATGAGCCGAGCATCTGGTTCTCGACCCACCGCGATGTGCATCCCATCGGTCCGCATGCCGACGAATACCGCGACAAGGTCCTCGCCGAATCCGCGCTGATCAAAGGCCTGGACCCGAACGTCCAGGTTGTGGCCCCGGAAGAATGGGGCTGGGAGGCCTATTTCTACAGCGGCTATGACCAGCAATATGCGGCTGCGCACGGCTACAGCAAATTTCCCGACCACAAGAAAGAACAGTACGGGATGGACTACATCCCCTGGCTGCTGAGCGAATGGAAAAAGGCCGGGCACCCGGTGGATGTCCTGAGCGTGCACTTCTATCCGCAGGCCGGCGAGTACGGCAACGACACATCGAGCGCCATGCAGCTCTTGCGAAATCGCTCGACACGACAGCTCTGGGATCCGAACTACACATCCGAAAGCTGGATCAACGCACCGGTCTACCTGATCCCGCGCCTGAAGGGCTGGATCTCGGACAACTACTACGCAAACACCCCGGTCGCGATCACCGAATACAATTGGGGCGCGGAGAACCACATCAACGGCGCGACCACACAGGCCGACATTTACGGCATCTTCGGCCGTGAGGGCCTGGATATGGCAACACGCTGGACCACACCCGACGCCAGCACGCCCACCTTTAGAGCGATGCAGATGTATCGCAACTACGACGGTGCGGGCGCGTCTTTTGGCGATACGAGCGTGCTGGCGACCGCTCCCCAACCGGACAACCTTTCGGCTTTCGCCGCGTTGCGCAGCAAGGATGGGGCCATGACCGTCATGGTGATCAGCAAGGTGCTGAGTGGCACCACCCCCCTTGCGCTTACGCTTTCAAACTTCACGCAATCGGGGTCCGCGAAGGTCTACCGGCTGACCTCCGCCAACACGATTCAAAACCTCTCCAACATTTCATGGTCCGGCGGTGTCCTGAACGACACGCTGCCGGCGCAAAGCATCACGCTTTACGTGCTTCCGAAGTAAAAGCCGTCAGGGCCAAGCGATATGCAAATAATTTTAGGCTAATTGTATCTATCGATTTCAGCCTATTTCAGGCTTTTCTAACGTAAAACCGTCTCAAGGAGAGCCCGGGATCGAGAACCTGGGCCAACCTTGAGGCTGCGCAATGGCGCCACGGACACTGGGAATAGCGAGAAAGCCGACCGTAGAGGAAACTCTGTCTGCGGTCGAACCGGACGGCGATGCTGAGAACGCACCGCCCGAACCGGTTGCGCTCGTACTGGCGCCTCTGATCGCTCCCTACAAGAAACGCGGCCGCATCAAACTCCGCGTCGAACGCCTTCCGCGGCGCGCACGTCTTTCACAGGGCCAGAACAACGGCGACGGCTCCTGGTCGCTGATGCTCGATGAGCTCGAAGATCTCGAATACCTCCCGCCAGAAGGCAGTACCGAGGCGCCCGTTCTTGGCATTCGGATTTTGCGAGTCGAGGCGGGTGACATGACCACGCTCGCAGTTCTGGATTATGCGCTGCCGGCGCCATCGCGCGACGGGCGTGCCGGAACCACCGGTCCAGCTGGCGGGCTCACGCGCAAATCTTCCGACGACGCCGAAATGCGCCGGCTGCGCAATGAACTGGCCAAGGCGCAAGCGGGGCTCGCACTGCGCGAAGCCGAACTGGCCGAGGCGCGTGAGGAGGCTGAGCAGGCCAGGGCCGATGTTCCGGGGCGGCCCGTCGAGAACGAACTCGCATCGGCGCGTGAGGCCTGGGAGGTCGAACTCCAAGCGCGCCTTGCCGCACTGACGAACGACACAGCGAACGACCTTCAGAAGAAGCACGATAGCTGGCGGCACGAAGCTGAAGCGGCCTTGGCGCAGGCAGAAAAGCAGTGGAAAGCGGCCGAGGCTGAGCGACTCTCGGCGGCCGAGGCACGCTGGAAAGAAAAGTCTTCGCACAGTCCCATGCCGTCACGAGCGGAGGTGGATTCGCTTCGCAGCGACAACGCTGAACTGGGCCGGCTGCGCGAGAAGACTGAGGCGCTGCAGTCATCTCTCAGCAAAGCTGAAAGGGAAGTGGCGAAGGCACGCGCCGATGCAACTGCTGCGGAAGAACGTGCGCGCAAGAACAATGCCCAATCGCGGGCGGAAGTGGATGCGCTTCGCAGCGACAATGCAGAGCTGCACCGGCTCCGCGAGAAGATCGAGGCCCTGCAGTCGTCGCTGGGCAAAAGCGAGAGCGAGGTGGCGAAGGCCCGTGCCGACGCCGCTGCGGCGGAAGAGCGAGTCCGCAAGAACATCGCGCAGTCGCGGACCGAGGCTGACGCGCTGCGCGCCGATAGCGCCGAACTCGGCCGCCTGCGCGACAAGGTCCAAGCACTCCAATCGTCCCTGGACAAGCGCGAGAGCGACTTCGCCAAGTTACGCACCGAGCTCACAGAGTCCGAGGAGCGCGCCAAAAAGGATATCGAGCAGGCGCGGACCGAGGTCAATGCGCTGCGCGGCAAAGATGCCGATCTCGAGCGTCTGCGCGAACGGGTTTCCCGGCTGCAGGCCTCGCTCATAAGCCGCGACAAGGAACTGGTACAAGCCCGCGCGGATATCGTGGAAGCCGAGAACCGTGGCCACAAGGACATCGAAACCGCCTTGGCCAAGGCCGAGAAGGCCTGGAAAGCGGAAGAAGAGGCGCGTCTCGAAGCAGCAGAAAGGCGTTGGAACAAGCAGGCGTCCCATGCCCAGGCGGAAACGCTCGGTCAGGTGAAGGATCGCGAAGAAGAACTGAAGCGCCTGCGCAAGGCCCTTGAGCGTGCGCACACAACCATTGTGGAACGCGAAGCGGCCGAAAAAGACGCACGCGGCAATGCCGACGATGCGCGCCGCGAGGGCAAGCGCACTCTGGAGGAGGCGCTTTCCAGGGCGGAGAGCGAGAAGAACGCCATCGAAGCCCGCTGGCAGGAGCAATTCGCACAAGCGGTCGGTGCGGTCACCGCCCAGCTCGGCCATTCGGAAAAAGCGCTCGCAGACGCGCGCGCCGAGATCGAGTCACTGCGTAGTGGCGATTCTGAAATCGATCGTCTGCGTAAGGATCACGCCGAGCTGGAGGGCAGCCTGGCGGAGAGGGACAACGAGTTGCAGCGTGCCCGATCTGCCATCGAAGACGCGCGCGCGCAGGGAAAGCGGGAAATGGACGAGGCCTTGGCTCGGGCCGAGAGCCTCTGGCAGTCCAGTGAGGCAGCACGGCTGGTGGCGGCCGAAAGGCGCTGGAAGGAACAGTCCAAGGACGCGATGGAGCAGGCTGCGATCCACGCACAACGCGCCGAGGCCGCACAGACTAAACTGCACGCGCAGGATGAGGCGCTGAAAGACCGGACCGTCGATTATCAGCGCAGCCGCGACGAATGCGCCGCTCTTCGCGACGCGTTGGCGCAAAAGGAAACCGAGCTGGCGCAGGCGCGTTGGACGCTCATTCAGACACGAGAGCGCAAAGCTGCCGCCGCAGAACCGCCGCCACCGCCGGCAGGCTCCGAGGAGATTTGGAGCGCTGAGACTCTTGAAAAGCTCAACAGGCCGATCGGCGTGCCCCGCGACCGGCTGTTCGATCCCCACAATACGCTGGGCGAACCCGATCCAGAGGTCGAGGAGGCGGCTCCACGCCGTATGGGGCGTGACCTGGCCGTGGTCGTGATACTGGCCGTTGCCGTTGTGGCGGGGGCGCTACGCTTCGCTCCTGACAGCTGGTGGGGCGCGATCTCGCCCTCTTCAACCCAGGGCCAGAACCAGCCATCGACATCGCACGCTGCACCAGCAGCGCAACCAGGAGCTACGCCCTCACTTCCACAAGCGACGATTGCCCGCTCCGGCAATCTGCGTTCCGGCCCGGCCAAAACCGCCGATGCGGTCACGACTCTAACGAAGGGCGCCAAAGTCGTTGTCGTCGGTCGTCATGGAAACTGGGTGAAGATCCGCAGCGTCGCACAGGATGCAAAGCACAAGGCTTTCGAGGGTTGGGTGTTCAACACGTTCCTGAGCGATACGGTCGCGCCCAAAGACCATCCGGCTACAAGGTCGAAGTAGCGCGGCCATGCTGATCGGCTCGGACCGCGATCCCGGGCTTGATTTTCCCCAGCTACAGGCTCATTTGGGCTTGTTCCGAAGGGCGCGAGAAGCATCCGGCGGAACACTCCGGCAGAACATCTATCCTCGGACCTTCGCGATGCATCCGTCCACCACGGCGCAGCCGCTAAACTCTGTCGCCCTGCCGGGCCCGGCCGCACCCGTGCTCGCGACGGTGACAAACATCGAAAAGGTCATCGTCTGGATCGGCTCGCCCTGGTCGCTTGTGCTTCACACGCTCATCTTCATCGGCTTCTTCGCCGTTTCGGTGTTTCATTGGGTACCCTGGGACCTCATGCTTCTGGTGCTGACGACCGTGGTGTCGCTGGAAGCCATCTATCTCGCGATCTTCATTCAGATGACCGTCAACCGTCAGAGCCAGAGCCTGAAGGAGGTCGAGGAAGACGTCGAAAGCATCCAGGAGGACGTCGAGGAACTCGGTGAGAACGTCGAAGAGCTCGGCGAAAACGTCGAAGAGCTGGGCGAGAACGTCGAAGAGCTCGGTGAGAATGTCGAGGACCTGAAAGAAGACGTCGAGGATATTCAGGAAGATATTGGCGAGATCGGCGAAGACTCCGAGGACGTCGCGCGCGACAAGCGACAGGCCGAGATGCTCGAAGCGCTGACCAACGATGTGAAAGCATTGCTGTTGCATCTCGAAGCGTTGAAAACGAAATAGCGCACGCAACGCTTGCTCATGCGCGCGAAGGCGCGCAATCTGCGCGCCTATTTGAGGGAGACCGATATGGCTCGTAGAACCAAGAAGAAAGCACCGGCAAAGAAGGCCAAGCGCAAAGTCGCGAAGAAGCGCGCCACTGCGACACGCCGTGCGCCGGCGAAACGCAAAGCAAAAAAAGCCAAAAAGGCCGCGCGTAAATCCGCGCCTGCCAAGCGCAAGGCGGCGCCCGCCAAGCGGGCAAAGAAGACGACGAAGCGCAGGGCGAAAGCGCCTGCTGCGCTATCCATGCCGGAGCCTGCAGCGGCACCCGAAACTGGGACCGAGATGTAAGGCTATCGACGAAGACGTGGCTGGGATGCTCTGCGCGTTACCGCAGAGCATCCCGGAACGTCCTTATTGGATCGTTTGCTGAAAATGGGCCTTCAGCCGCCCGCGTTCGCGATGGCGCCTTTGACGGTGTCGCTCAGCCGTCCCTTGTTGCCGAAAGCCCAAGTCGCCCCGTAACCGATGTCGTCGACGCGCCAGCCGCCTGGCGTCGCGACCAGATAGACCGTATCGGTCCAGGTGAGCGGTTTGGCCTTCGCGTTCTGCCCATGGTCGTCATACGTCAGCGTGACGGCGCAGCGGCCGGCGCTTCCATTGGCCGAACAGGCATCCACCTTGTACGCCGTCGCCCCCTCGAAGTTCGAGGTGAAGAGGTCGCCTTCGATCAGTGGCGGCGAGTCCTTGTTGGCTTTCGCGAACACTGCTTGGGCGCGGTTGCCCTCGGTGAGGGACTGGTCGAGCCTGGGTGAAATGAAGGGCTCGAATTTGGCGTGGCCCTTGGCGTCGGGAATCCCGTCGGACGGGTGAAAGGTCGCATAGGCCTCATAGAAGCCGGTCACGACCTTGGCCATGTCAGCATTGGCATCGGCGAAACAGGCACCCGTCGCGTACAGCAGCGCTACAGTGCCGGCCGACACAACGATGGCAACGTTCATGAACGGGCTTTCAGCAGGTCGCGGATCTCGCGCAGCAGAACCACATCTTCGGGTGGTGCTGACGGCGACTGATCGGGGCGCGTTACCAGCCTGTTGAGCTGCCGCACGATAATAAACAGCACGAACGCGACGACCATGAAGCTGATTACGGTATTGAGGAAGACACCGTAATTGATGGTGATAGCGCCGGCCTTCTGTGCGTCGGCAAGAGTCGTGAACTGCCCGCCCTTGAGCGCGAAGAAGAAATTCGAGAAATCGATGCCGCCGGTTATCCAGCCGATCGGGGGCGTGATGATGTCCTTGACGAGCGACGTGACGATGCCTGTGAACGCGGCGCCGATCACCACACCGACCGCGAGGTCGATGACATTGCCGCGCATCGCGAATGTCTTGAATTCCTTGAACATGATCCGAGCCTCCTCAAATGCCAGAAGGCTATTCGGGCTCGTGCGCCCCAACAAGCCGCAGGAACAGCAATCCCGCGCAGGCCCCAGTCAGCACGCCGATAGTATTGGCCGCTTCGTCCAGCCATTCGGCATCGCGCCCGGTAAACACCTGCAGGATTTCGAGCGCGCCCCCAAATGCGATCAAAGCGAGGGCGGCCAGGACGATCGCGCGCCGGTGCCGCAAAGCGGTCGATGCCAATCCCGCCAGTCCGAAATAAGCCAGGAAATGCAGGAATTTATCGGATTCATGAATGGTCGGCGGATGTGGCGTCAGCTCACCCCACGCGACGACGATCAGCGCCGGCCAGAAAAGCCAAAAAGCGATGCGCGGGAGCCAGCTTCCGGCCCAGTCTCTCAACAATGTCGTGCCATCCGGGATTGCACGCTGAACCTAGTCGGCCAGTCGGACTGAAGCACCAAAAGTTTCGGTAATGGGTAACTACGCCTCGTTGGCGGCAATGGGCAGCGCAATCACAAAGCGCGTTCCCAGGCTGTCGGATTCGATGTCCAGATCCGCGTGCAGCGACGACGCCAGCATCCGGATCAGCCGGAGCCCCGTGCCGCCACCCGTTCGCGTGTCAAAGCCCTCAGGCAAACCGATTCCGTCATCGCCGATTTCGACGATTGTCCGTCCTGCCGCATCGCGTCCGCAGCGGATGGAAATTTCGACTGGGAGGCCCGTCGGATGCGCATGTTTGAGCGCGTTCATGATGACTTCGCCCACGATCAGGGCCACCGGTTGAACCTGCTCGGCCGTTGCCGGACATTTCGCATCGAGGCGATGGACGATGCCGACACGCCCTTCCAGAGCAAGCGATTTGACGAGGGTTTGCGAACTTTCGATCAGGTAGTCGCCGAGATCGATGACGGCTTCTTGCGGGCGGTCGCTCAATCTGCGGTGCAACTGGCCGACGCCTATGACCTTTCCGGCAACCTCGCGCAGCATCGCATGCACCTCTTCGCGCGTGAACTGCAACGGTCCTTTGGCGACCTTGGAGGCTTGGAACTGCACCAGGCTGGCCAGTACCGCGAGATGGTTGGCGACGCGGTGGTTCGCCTCATGGATCAACGCGAACTCGATACGGGCGTTTGGACGGATGGGGATTACTTGAGAAAGGCTCATGGGGCCCTCCAATCTTCATCCACTCTATCCGAGGTTTGGTCCGATGTCAAAAAATCTTTTGTTTTCAATGTGTTATTTGAGCAGCAGGCATATTCGCCTTACAATTAGGGAGCAATGCAGGCAACCAAAAATCCACCTTGTGCGTTAAGGGCGTAGAATAAGTATTCTTAGTGTCTTACAAAAAATGAGTAAGTGCCTCCGAAATCAGGAGGTTGAGTCTTGTCAATAGCGAAGGCGGAGGGAAACATGGTTGATTTGACACGTGGGGAGCGTCTCCAAATCATGTTGACCGGGAAGGAGTTGGAAGCGGTCGACAATTGGCGATTTCAGGCTCGCATGCCGAGCCGGGCGGCTGCCGTGCGCGAGCTGCTCAAGCGGGGTCTGGCCGCAGAAGGATTCATGGTCGCCGACGGCGGGGCGAAATCCCAGGATTTCGGCGTAACGGACGACACTTCCAAGCTGCAGCAATCCGGTGGCGATTGACGTCCGGCCGCTTGCAAAAGCGGGGAGGTCCCTTTAAGACGCCCGCTCTTTCGTGAGTGGCCCGGCAGGGCATGCCGTGGCAACTCGTAAAGCGAACCGGCCTTCAAGGCCTTAGGAGACCCGCAAAATGCCCAAGATGAAGACCAAGTCCGGCGCCAAAAAGCGCTTCAAGTTCACTGCGAATGGCAAGATCAAGACCCACCAGGTCGGCAAGCGCCACCGGTTGATCAACAACTCGCCTGCCCGCACGCGCGACCTGCGCGGTACCGCAGTGCTGTCGTCCTCCGAAACCCAGCGCGTGAAGCGCTGGATGCCTTACGGCGGAGGGTTCTGATCCATGTCACGCGCTCCCCGTTCCGTACCCAGCCATGCCCGCCGCAAGAAGGTCTTAAAGGCCGTCAAAGGCTTCTATGGCCGCCGCAAGAACAACATCACCACGGCAAACGCCGCGGCCGATCGTTCGATGCAGCACGCCTATATCGGGCGCAAGGAGAAGAAGCGCAATTTCCGCGCGCTCTGGATCCAGCGCATCAATGCCGGTTGCCGTGAGCACGGGCTGACCTACAGTCGATTTATCAGCGGGCTCGCGAAGGCCGGGATCGAGATCGACCGCAAGGTGCTTTCCGACCTCGCCATCCATGAGCCCGCAGCCTTCAAGGCTCTGGTGGATCAGGCGACCGCCGGCAACGCGTAAGTCACTCCATCAGCCAAACCAAATTGTCATGGCCCGCGAATGCGGGCCATCCAGTTTGTCCAGGCTGTTGCGAACCGGCGAAACACCTAATCCATCTTCCCGAACACCGCAGTGGTGTCACCTGGATGGCCCGCATTCGCGGGCCATGACAAATGAGATATGGATAGGTTGTTATGACTGACACTGTGTCCCTCGAACGACAAATTCTCGAAAGCATTAGCGCAGCCTCCGACGAGACAGCGCTTGAAGGCGTGCGCGTCTCCGCGCTCGGCAAAAAGGGCTCGGTCAGCGAGCTGTTGAAGACGCTCGGCGGCATGTCGCCGGACGAGCGCAAGGCGAACGGCCCGCTGTTCAATACGCTGCGGGACCGCGTCACCGACGCGATTGCTGCGCGCAAATCCGAACTCGCGAATGCAGCGCTGAACGCACGCCTCGCCTCCGAACGCATCGATGTGACATTGCCTGTGCGGCCCGAACCGCAGGGCACGATCCACCCCGTGAGCCAGGTGCTGGACGAAGTGACTGCGATCTTCGCCGATCTCGGCTTCGCCGTCGCCGAAGGTCCGGACATCGAGTTCGACGACTACAACTTCACCAAGCTCAACATCCCCGCCGATCATCCGGCGCGGCAGATGCACGACACCTTCTACCTCGCCAAGCAGGCCAACGGCTCGCAGCATGTGCTGCGCACGCACACCTCGCCGGTGCAGGTGCGCACGATGCTCAAGCAGAAGCCGCCGATCCGGATCATCTCGCCGGGGCGCACCTATCGTGTCGATTCCGATGCGACACACTCGCCGATGTTCCACCAGTACGAAGGTCTGGTGATCGACGAGAATATCAATCTCGGCCAGCTCAAATGGGTCCTGGAGGAGTTCTACAAGGCGTTCTTCGAAGTGAAGCAGGTGGAGCTGCGCGCGCGGCCCTCCTACTTCCCCTTCACCGAGCCAAGCGTCGAATGGGACCTGCGCTGCGACCGGTCCGTGCCTGGCAAGATCACCTTCGGCACCGGCAATGACTGGCTGGAGCTTGCAGGCTCCGGCATGGTGCATCCGCGCGTGCTCGGGATGTGCGGCATCGATCCCGCGACATATTCCGGTTTCGCGTTCGGCGGCGGTCTCGACCGTCTCGCGATGCTGAAATACGGCATCCCGGATATCCGGCCGTTCTTCGAGTCGGATCTACGCTGGCTGCGCCATTTCGGGTTTGCGGCCCTGGATGTGCCCACGCTTGACGGAGGGCTCAGCCGATGAAGTTCACGCTCTCCTGGCTGAAGGCGCCGCTCGACACCGACGCCGATGCGACCACCGTCGCCGACAAGCTGACCTCCATCGGCCTGGAAGTGGAGTCGGTCGAGGATGCCGGCGCGCGGCTGAAAGATTTCACCGTCGCCTATGTCATCTCGGCCGAGAAACATCCTAACGCCGACAAGCTGAAGCTTTGCATGGTTGACGACGGATCGGGAACACCGATTCAAGTCGTCTGCGGCGCCCCGAACGCGCATACCGGCATGAAGGCGGTTTTCGCGAAGCCCGGCGTCGTGATCCCGGTGAGCGGCGAAGCGCTCAAGATCGGCACGATCCGCGGATTGGAATCGCGCGGCATGCTGTGTTCGTCACGCGAGCTTCTGCTCGGGGACGATCACAGCGGCATCATCGAGCTTCCCGCCGACGCCGTGGTGGGTGAGCCGGCAGCGAAGGCGCTGGGCCTCAACGATCCTGTGATCGACGTCTCGATCACGCCCAACCGCGGCGATGCCACGAGTGTCTACGGCATCGCGCGCGATCTGGCGGCGGCGGGCCTCGGGCGCCTTAGGGAAGGCGATCTGTCGCCCGTTCCAGGCAAGTTCAAATCGCCGACCACAACCGCGCTCGATTTCCCCGCCGGTGAGGAACACGCAGCCCCGATGTTCGCGGGCCGTCTGATCCGCGGCGTGAAGAACGGTCCGTCGCCACAATGGCTGCAGGATTGGCTGAAAGCCGTCGGTCTGCGCCCAATCTCGGCGCTGGTCGATATCACCAATTTCATATCCTTGGATCGCGGCCGCCCACTGCACGTGTTCGACGCCGCGAAGCTCAAAGGCAATCTGCGCGCACGGTTCGCGACGGATGGCGAGCAGTTGCTCGCCCTCGACGGCAAGACCTACACGCTCGACAGCGGCATGGTCGTGATCGCCGACGACGAAGCCGCGCGCGGCATCGGTGGCGTGATGGGCGGTGAAGATACGTCGTGCACGGAGGCGACGACCGGCGTGTTTGTGGAGTCGGCGCTGTTCGATCCGATCCGCATCGCACGCGCGGGCCGCATTCTGGGGATCCTCTCCGATGCGCGTTATCGCTTCGAGCGCGGCGTCGATCCGGAATTCGTGCTGCCCGGGCTCGAGCTTGCGAGCAAGATGATCCTGAAATTCTGTGGTGGCGAGCCCAGCGAAGTCGTCGTTGCAGGCGCGCCGCCAAGCTGGCGCCGCGAGATCGCGTTCGATATCGCGCGCGTGAAGCAGCTCGGCGGTATCGAGGTGCCGAAGACGGAGATCGTCGATATCCTCACCCGTCTCGGTTTCACGATGAAGGACGGCGCAACACTCACCGTCACGCCGCCATCGTGGCGACCGGACATCGAGGGCTCCGCCGATCTGGTGGAAGAGGTCGTGCGCATCCACGGTCTCGACAAGGTTCCGTCGATCCCGCTGCTACGGACTGACGCGGTCGCAAAGGCGACGCTCACGCCGTCACAGCGCCGCACACGTATCGTGCGCCGCCTGCTGGCGTCGCGTGGCTTCCATGAGACGATCAATTTCAGTTTCATTCCGCGTGCCCATGCCAAACTGTTCGGGGGTGGCGACGATGTGCGCCAGCTCGAAAATCCCATCGCAGCCGATCTGGACGCGATGCGGCCGAGCGTGCTGCCGTCGCTGCTCGCCGCAGCCCAGCGCAATCAGGCGCGCGGCTTCAACGAACTGATGCTATTCGAGATCGGCGCGCAGTTCGAAAGCGGCATGCCCGAGGCGCAGAATCATGTCGCCGCCGGCATCCGCGTCGGCACCGGCGCGCGTTCCTGGGCGAAATCGACTCATGCATCCGACGCGTTCGACGCCAAGGCCGACATGCTGGCCGCGCTCGACGCCGCGATGGGCGCGCCCATGACCGCCCCGGTCAAAGCAGGCGCGGCCGCGTGGTATCACCCCGGACGGTCCGGCACGCTGGCGCTGGGCCCCAAAGTGATTGCGCAGTTCGGGGAACTCCACCCGGCGATCCTCGCAGCCTTCGATATCAAAGGACCGGCAAGCGCGTTCGAAATCTTCCTCGACACGATTCCCGAGCCGAAAGCGAAAGCCAAAGCCCGTTCGACGTTCGCGCCGTCGCCTTATCCGGCGGTAGAGCGCGATTTCGCGTTCGTCGTCGACACCAAGGTCGCAGCCGAAGATGTCCTGAAAGCCGTCAAGAGTGCAGACCGGGTGCTGATAGAGCGCGCGGATCTGTTCGACGTCTATGAAGGCAAGGGCGTTCCTGAGGGCAAGAAGTCGCTCGCCATCTCCGTGCGCCTCCAGCCGAAAGACAAGACGTTGACCGATGTGGAGATCGAAGCCGTCGCACAAAAGATCATAGCCGCGGTGACGAAGGCAACGGGCGGGACATTGCGCACGTGAGAACCACAATAGCCCTCGCCGCGTTGCTGGCCACCACACCCGCGTTCGCCCAGCAGGCCACGTTCAACGATCCGCTGGTCGATCATCTCGCGGGTACATGGGTGCTGACCGGGGAGATGGACAAAGGCCAGGTCACGCACGACTTCACGGCCGAATGGGTGCTCGCACATCAGTATCTCGAAATCCACGAGATCTCCCGCGAGAAGAACAAGGATGGCTCACCCGTCTATCAGGCCAAGGTGTTCATCGGCTGGGACGCGGGCAAGAAGATCTATGACTGCGTGTGGCTGGACGATTACGGCAGCATCTCCACCCAATCGCTGGGCTACGCCAAGCCGAACGGAAACAGCATCGCCTTCGTCTTCCAAGACCGCGATGACGCAGGCAGCTTCCACACCACCTTTGCCTGGCATCCCGAAAGCGGCACCTGGACCATGGATATGGATCAGGTGAACGCGGTCGGCAAAAGCCAAATCTTCGCGCGCACGACGCTGACTTCGGCGAAGTAGTCAGGCCGCGATGAGCAGCCGCGGCTGCACGCCGAATTGCGCGACGAGCCGGTCATATTCCGCTTTCGCGCTCGCGTTCGCGCGCTGATGCCGTTCGGCGAAAATGAACTCGTTCTTGAGCGAGTGTTCGAGGCCCGTGAGTTCGGTTACCCGCACCTTGTAGCCATGGGCTTCGAGGAATAACCCGCGCAGCACATTGGTCAGATGCGCGCCGAATTCTCGGCGCTGGATCGGATGGCGCCAGAGCTGGCGTTCCGGCTTCTTCGAGCTTTCGAGTTTGGCAGCGATCTCCGCCTGACAGCACGGGACAAGGGCGATGAACTTCGCATCGTGACGGAGCGCGAACAGGATGGCTTCGTCCGTTGCGGTGTCGCAGGCGTGCAGAGCTGTGACGATATCGGCTTTGCCGCCTGGTAACGACCCATCGCGGATCGCGCTTTCGACAAAGCGCATGCGGTCGAAGCCGCTTGCGGACGCGATCTGTTTCGAGGTCTCGATCAGATCGTGGCGCGATTCAATCGCGTACACGAATCCACGGCCCTCCTTGCGGAAGAAAAGGTCGTAGAGCACAAAGCCGAGATAGGATTTTCCCGCCCCAAGATCGGCGAGCACGGGCTGATCCTTCTCTGCCAGCGACGTGACGAGCGCCGGGCGGATGAGGTTTGCCAGATGCAGCACCTGCTTGAGCTTTCGGCGCGAATCCGCATTTAGCGCGCCATCGCGGGTCAGAATGTACAACGCCTTGAGGAGCTCGACCGATTGCCCGGGCCAGAGGTTCCCGATGATATCGGTTTGCTGCGGCGTTCGCTGTTTTTTCACCATGGACGGACCTTAACGGTCGGTCTTGATAGGCGAAACCAGGATGTCACAATCCCGCCACGGGCCGCGCCGAGAGTTCGCCCTTGAGGGCGGGAGGACGCCATGATCCGCAAATTCGACCTTGTCATCGTCGGCGGCAGCTTTGCCGGCCTCGCCTGTGCGCGCACCGCGGCGCTGCGCGGACTGAAGGTCGCCGTTATCGACGGAAAAAAAGAGCCCGGCGCGCGCGTGCACACCACGGGCATCGTGGTGAAGGAAGCGAGCGACGATTTCGACCTCCCCGCGCGGCTGATGCGCAAGGTCCGTGGTGTACGGCTTTACGCTCCCAACGATCGCGCGGTCGATCTACACGCACCGGGGTATTTCTTCCAGGCAACCGATACGGCCGGCGTCCTGCGCTGGATGGCGGAGGAGGCCGAGCGCGCCGGTGCAACTTTGCTGTACGGCACGAAATTCGAAAGCGGATTGGAGCACAACCGCGGTGTGGCACTCCCGTCGGCCGGTTTGCACGCGAATTTCCTGATCGGCGCGGATGGCGCGCGCTCGCGTGTGGCCGAGATCTTCGGGCTTGGCCGCAACCGCAGATTCCTCACCGGCATGGAGATCGAGTGCGAAGAGCTTAAAGGCTTCGATCCACGCTTCTTGCACTGCTTCGCCGACAGCAGGATCGCGCCGGGCTATATCGGCTGGATCGTTCCAGGCGTGGGCACGACCCAGATCGGCGTCGCCGCCACGCGGCCAAAAAAGCCCGAGCTCGGCGGATTTTTGCGCAGGCTCAAATCGTTTTGCGATCTGCGCCAGATCAAAGTGATCGAGCGGCGCAGTGGCCTGATCCCCTCCGGTGGCACGCTCAACCAACTCGGATCACGCCGCGTCATGCTGGTCGGCGACGCCGCCGGCATGGTGTCGCCGGTCACGGGAGGCGGTATCCACACCGCATTGCATTTCGGCCGGCGCGCGGCCCAGCTCGTCTCCGATCATCTCGAAGATCGCGGCCCGCACCCGGTGCGGGCCCTGGCGGCAGAGGCCCCACGCTACTCGACAAAGCTCCTGATGCGCAGGGTGCTCGACATGGCGTTACCGAACGCGCTGATCAACCCGGTTCTGATGACCGGCGCCATGCGCGGGATTGCACAGCGGCTCTATTTCCACGCCCGCCGCGGCGACAACACGTCATTCGAGGATTGGTCGAGGACGTTCGAGCGCGAGGCTGAAGAGCAGGTTGTGCCGTCGCTAAGGTGCATTGAAGGCTGAAGCACCGATCGGATGCGGCGTGACATTCCCGCCCGCCACCGGAAAGAGCGTGTAGCGCAGGATGCGCGAATGTTTTTCGCCTGAGGCAGAAACATCGGCAATCAAGGGCGCCGACGGCGGGAACTCCCCGATGGAGTCGAACCGCGGAAAATTCGCGCAGCGCGCGTTGAGCCGATCGCCGATGGCGTATTGCAGCGTGTAGGCACCGTCGGGAATGCCGTCATAGCGCGCGGTTTCGTTCTTGAGCACAAAAACGGTGACCAGGAGCTTTCCCGTCGATGCTTCGCGGATTTTGACGATGGCATTGCCGCGCGGGCCGTTCTGGACCTCTACCGCGTTGGGCGACCCGAGCCAGTCCACGCGGTCTTCGAGCACCTGACCATTCGCCGGCGAGACCAGGCACGCGGCTTCCGTCGCCGGGTGCGGTTGCACGGCTACCAACGCCAGAATCGGAATAACAAAGCCCATAGCTCGATGCTCAGCTTTCGATAATATCGCGCGGGATGCTCTTCGGTAAACCGCGCATGACCGGCTCTTCCGGCTTCGACAAGAAATCCGCTCTCGCCTTCATCGTCGCTTTCGGCGTCGTCAGCCTGTTCGCCGACATGGCCTATGAAGGCATGCGCGGGATTACCGGTCCGTATCTGGCGCTTTTGGGCGCGTCCGGCACGGCCGTGGGCGTCATCGCAGGCACCGGCGAACTCTTCGGCTATCTGCTTCGTCTGGCTTCGGGACGGCTGGCCGACAAGACGCACGCCTATTGGCCGATCACGCTGGCGGGCTATGTCCTGCAGATGGCGACCGTGCCGCTGATGGCGTTCGCCGGGATGTGGTGGATGGCTGCGCTGTTCATCATCCTGGAGCGCACCGGAAAGGCCCTGCGCAATCCGGCCGCCAACACGATGATGTCCCGCGCCGGCGAACAGATCGGCCAGGGCTGGGCGTTCGGTCTGCACGAAGCGCTGGACCAGACCGGTGCGTTGATCGGACCGCTGATCACAGCTTTCGTGCTCGCACGCCACGGCCAGTACACCACAGCCTTCCTGTGGCTCGGTGTGCCCGCGCTTCTCACGGTCCTGATCGTGATCGGGGTTTCGCTGCGCTATCCCTTCGCCGGAAGCGTGGCACCGAAATCGGCAGCGTCTGGCGATGGCAAGCGCCTCTCGCGCGCGTTCTGGTTCTATGCGATCAGCGCCGGCCTCACGGCGTTCGGCTTTGCGGACTGGCCGCTCATCGCCTACCATTTCGCCCAGGCGAAGATTGTCTTAGCGCCTGTCGTGCCGATTCTCTATGCGGCCGCCATGGGGGCGACCGGGGTGGGGGCGCTGGTCTTCGGCCGGCTGTTCGATCGGATCGGGTTCGCGGTCCTGATCCCGGCAATCCTGATTGCCGCGATCGCGCCACCGCTGGTGTTCCTCGGCGGCGAGACTTTGGCGATCATCGGCGCCCTTTGCTGGGGTGTCGCGCTGGGTGTCGAAACTTCGGCGCTGAACGCGGGCATCGCGCGACTGGTGCCGGACAGCGCCCGCGCCAACGCATTCGGCGTATTCTCGGCCGTGTTCGGGATCTGCTGGTTCGCAGGCAGCTCGCTAATGGGCGCGCTTTACGACATCTCGTTTCCGTTGCTGGTCGGCGTATCCGTGGCGGCGGAACTCGCAGCCTTAATCCCGCTTTTCGTGGTCCTGAACACCCAAAAATAGGTTGCTGGACGCCGGGGAGGCTCGCCGCTATATGGCGCGCCTCATGACCGAACTGGCCAAAATCCGCAATTTCTCGATCGTCGCCCATATTGACCATGGAAAATCGACGCTTGCCGACCGCCTGATCCAGACCACAGGTGGCCTCACCACCCGTGAGATGAAGGACCAGGTCCTCGATTCGATGGAAATCGAGCGCGAGCGCGGCATCACCATCAAGGCCCAGACCGTGCGCCTCGCCTATAAGGCCAGGAACGGCGAGACCTACATCCTCAACCTCATGGACACGCCGGGCCATGTCGACTTCGCCTATGAGGTCAGCCGGTGTCTTGCCGCCTGCGAAGGGGCGCTTCTGGTCGTCGATGCGAGCCAGGGTGTCGAAGCGCAGACCCTTGCCAATGTCTACCAAGCGATCGACGCCCATCTCGAGATCGTGCCGGTCCTCAACAAGGTCGACCTGCCGGCCGCGGAGCCGGAGCGTATTCGCCAGCAGATCGAGGACGTGATCGGTATCGACGCTTCGGAGGCGATCCCGATCTCGGCCAAAACCGGTCTGAATATCGAGGAAGTGCTTGAAGCCATCGTCCATCGCCTGCCGCCACCCGAGGGCGATGCAGATGCGCCGCTGAAAGCGCTGCTGGTCGACAGCTGGTACGATTCCTATCTGGGCGTCGTGGTTCTGGTCCGCATCGTCGATGGCGAACTTCGGAAGGGCCAGCGCATTCGCATGATGGCGGCCGACGCCGTCTACCAGGTGGAACAGGTCGGCGTGTTCACGCCCAAGAAGGTCAATGTCGAAAGCCTCGGCCCCGGCGAGGTCGGCTTCATCACCGCGCAGATCAAGCAGGTGGCCGACACACAGGTCGGCGACACCATCACGGACGAGAAGAAGGGAACAGAGACGCCGCTGGCAGGCTTCAAGCCGGCGCAGCAGGTGGTGTTCTGCGGCCTCTTCCCCGTCGATGCTGCGCAGTTCGAGGACTTGCGCAACGCGCTGGGACGCCTGCATCTGAACGATGCAAGCTTCACCTATGAGATGGAGACGAGCGCGGCGCTTGGCTTTGGATACCGCTGCGGGTTCCTTGGCCTGCTGCATCTGGAGATCGTGCAGGAGCGGTTGCAGCGCGAGTTCAATCTCGAACTCATCGCCACTGCCCCGAGCGTGATCTATCGTCTGCACATGACCGACGGGACGATGAAGGAGTTGCACAATCCCGCGGACATGCCGGACGTCGTGCGTATCGCATTCATCGAAGAGCCATGGATCAAGGCGACGATTCTAGTCCCTGACGAGCATCTCGGCGCGGTGCTGAAGCTTTGTCAGGACCGGCGCGGTGAACAGGTCGAGCTCACTTACGCCGGCAACCGCGCGATGGTGATCTATCGCCTCCCACTCAATGAAGTCGTGTTCGACTTCTACGACCGTTTGAAGTCGGTTTCGCGCGGCTATGCGAGCTTCGACTACCACATCGAAGAATATGTCGAAGGCGATCTGGTGAAGCTGTCGATCCTCGTGAACGCGGAGCCGGTGGACGCGCTTTCCATGATCGTCAACAAGCAGCGCGCCGAGGCTCGCGGCCGGGCGATGTGCGAGAAGCTGAAGGAGCTGATCCCGCGCCACCTGTTCCAGATCCCGATCCAGGCGGCCATCGGTGGCAAGGTGGTCGCGCGCGAAACGATCAGCGCGATGCGCAAGGACGTGACGGCCAAGTGCTATGGCGGCGACATCAGCCGCAAGCGCAAGCTCCTCGACAAGCAGAAAGAGGGCAAGAAGAAGATGCGCCAGTTCGGCAAGGTCGACATCCCGCAGGAGGCTTTCATCGCCGCGCTGAAGATGGATCAGGATTAGCGCTTGGCCGCGTCGCAACCGCCGAACAGCGCAAGGCGCTTGTTCGGGTAGTCGATCAACAGCTTTGCTTTCACGGCGGCGAGAAAGCCGTTGCCGACATTGGCGATGCGTTTGCCGGGGATGCCATCGCCCGGCATCACGGACACGTCCTGCCCGCCGGGCAACATGAACGGCCCGATGCCGAAGGGGATTTTCAAGGTCGCGTTGCGGGTCGTATAGCTGCCGCCAAAGCTGCTCCCGCCCGACACATCCTCGACGACCAGAGCATTGCGAATGGCCGCGATCTCCGCCGCGGCTCGATAAAGGCCGATCGTGCGGTTGGACCCAGTGTCCAAGGTAACCGGTGCTTCGACGCCGCCGAAACGGAAATTTCTGATCACGGGAAACTGGTCATCGTCATTCGATGTGAATGGTATGTCGTAGCGCTGGCGGCACCTCGGCGCGAGATTGGGCCCCTCGGGACGAATGGTGAGCGTGTGGGACGGATAATCGACGAGGACTGTATTGGTGGACAGGAAGCTATATCCGAACACGCCGTCCAGCGGCTGGCCATAGGATTTAGATAGCGCGCGCAAATCGGTGGCGAGGGCTTCGACATTTCCGAAGTCATGGCCGCCGATATTGGGCGATGGAATGACCGTCGGGATCGCAGCGGTCGTTTTCCCGCCTTCGCCGTTCCCTTGACCCGCAGCCTTGCGGTCAAGCGGCAGGCCAAGCGCGGTGGCGCGTCCCAGATCGATGACGGACGGATTTGCGCCCGTGTCGAGCAAGACGTGGAGCGGTTTGCCTTTGACATTTGCCGTCAATTCGATCGCATGGCGCGAGAAATCGAAGGGGACGGCGAGAGTGGCGGCGGATGCGGGGCCGGAGGCCGTCAGGACAATAGCGATGAGGGCCGTGCGCGCCGCCATAATGGACATGCTCCGATGAGGCGGCGAGGATGGGGCGCTTTGCGGGAGCAGGCAAGGATGGATCGGAGCTGACCGCGTATGTCCGAACTCGACCTTTTGAATCTCGCTCGATCCGCAACACAGGACGAAGTGACCTGGTTCGCGCAGCTCATCACCATCAACTTCGCGATGGTTGTGGCAATCTACTACTTCCTTAACGAAGCGAAGCTGGCGCTCAAGCTGTTCAGCTTCGTGGCCTATATTGTCGGCTCCATGATCTTCTTAGGGGAAATGCTGATCGCTTCGAATGTGAAGTTCGCCACGTTCCAGATGCTCAAGGCCCTGCCGAAGCGATCGCCGGTCACGCTTCAGCTCATCGGCGTGACCGAGAGCTGGCTCGGCGTCGCAACCGCCGTCGTGTTCAACAGCGCGTTCTGGGTTTTGTGGCTAGGTGTCTTCTGCCTCCTGTTCTTTTGGAAGAAATCGTCGCATGTAGCGCGGCCATGACAGTCGCCCTCATCGATTACGGCTCCGGCAATCTTCGCTCTGCCGAGAAAGCGCTGGCGCGGGCGGCGCGAGAGCGCGCGACGCAGGACGAGATCGTCGTTACGGCCGATCCCACGACGATCGCACGCGCGGAGCGTATTGTGTTGCCGGGCGTCGGCGCGTTTGCGGATTGCATGCACGGTCTGTCCGCCATACCCGGCATGATCGATGCTCTGAGCGAGACGGTACTGAAGCGTGGCATACCGTTCCTCGGCATTTGTGTCGGTATGCAGCTGCTCGCGACCGTGGGGCGTGAGTTCGGTGACCATCCAGGGCTTGGCTGGATCGGAGGCGAGGTCGTGAAGCTTTCACCGTCCGATCCGGGTTTGAAGATTCCGCAGATCGGCTGGAACGAGTTGAACGTCGTGCGGCCGCACCCACTGTTCGCCGGGATAGCGCCGCACGCACATGCCTATTTCGTGCATTCCTATGCCATGAACACGAATGATCCAGCGCACGTGTTGGCGACGTCGGACTATGGCGGCCCGTTCACGGCCGCGGTCGGGCGGGGCAATATCGCAGGCACGCAATTCCATCCGGAGAAGAGCCAGGGTGTCGGGCTTGCCCTGCTGGGCAACTTCCTGGAGTGGCGCCCGTGATCCTTTTCCCCGCCATAGACCTCAAGGACGGGCGTTGTGTGCGGCTAACGCGTGGCGAGATGGAATCCGCGACTGTCTTCAATGACGATCCGGCCGCTCAGGCTTTCGCCTTCGAGCGCGCCGGGTTTCAATGGCTGCATTGTGTCGATCTCGATGGCGCCTTTGTGGGAAAGCCTGCAAATGCCGACGCCATCCGGGCGATCCGGGCGGCGACGAGCCTTCCGGTCCAGCTCGGCGGCGGCATCCGGGACATGGCTGCAATCGAGGGCTGGCTCGCGGCCGGGATCACACGGGTGATCTTGGGAACCATCGCCCTCAAAAATCCCGCGCTTGTAAAAGACGCCGCGCGCGCGTTTCCGGGCAGGATTGTCGTCGGCGCCGACGCGAAAGGGGGACGGATTGCGACCGAAGGCTGGGCCGAGGTGTCTGATTTGACCCCTGCCGACCTCGGCCGGAGGTTCGAGGACGCGGGGGTTGCGGCGATCCTGTTCACCGATGTGGACAGTGATGGGATGCTCGGCGGCGTGAACGTGGCGGCGACTGCGGCGCTGGCGAAGGCGGTGCGGATCCCGGTGATCGCATCCGGCGGGGTGGGCGGTCTCGCCGATATCGAGGCGCTGGTGGCGGCAAATGAACCGAATATCGAGGGCGTTGTGATCGGCCGGGCACTTTATGACGGGCGTATCAAGCCGACTGAGGCGCTGGCGAAATCGAACGCTGTTCGGCGCTGCTGAAGATCCAACATTATACATAATTCTCAATGGCTTAAAGGCGTTACGCGCTTCTGCTCAGACGCCGGACTAAATCGTCGAACTGTTCGAGGGTTTTGTAAGAAATCCGGATATCCCCGCCCTTATTCCCTTTGTGTGTGATCTGAACTTTGAGCCCTAAGACATTGGAAATATTGGATTCTATATCTTTGATGTTCGGGTCTTCCGAATTTTGCCCCCGGCGAGGCGGGTTTTTCGACTTTGAACGCTGTTCGGCCTCGCGGACGTTGAGTGAGCCCTCGACGATTTCCCGTGCACGCGCTTCCGGATCGGCGAGCCCGAGCAGCGTGCGCGCGTGGCCGGCCGTGAGCCGTCCATCCCGGATCATGACCTTCACGCCTTCGGGCAGCCTCAGCAGCCGTAGCGTGTTCGCCACATGGGAGCGGCTCTTGCCGACCTCCTTGGCGATCCGGTCCTGGGTGTACTGAAAGCGGTCCATCAGCTCGTGGTAGGCGGCGCCCTCCTCGATCGCGTTGAGGTCGGCCCGCTGGACGTTCTCCACGATGGCGAGCTCGAGCGCCTCGCTGTCGCTCATCTCGCGAACGACCACCGGTACGTCGTGGAGCTTCGCCTGCTGGGCGGCCCGCCAGCGGCGTTCGCCCGCCACGATCTCGAACGCGTCGGCCTGGCCTGCAATGGGGCGGACCAGGATCGGCTGAAGAATACCCTTCTCCCTCACCGATTCGGTCAGATCATTCAGCTCGTCCGGCGCGAAGGTTTTGCGCGGCTGGAAACGGTTGGGCCTGAGAAACGCAACCGGCAAAGTGCGTGCGCTTCTCCCGTCGCCGCGTGCAGGCGCGGCCTCTTCGCCGATCAGTGCCGACAATCCGCGGCCCAGTCCGCGCGAGCGATGTTCTTCGGGCGGTGTCATCAGGCGGCCTGGCGCAAACGTTCGCGTTGGATGAGTTCGCCGGCAAGCTTGATGTAAGCCTGACTGCCGGGACATTTGAGATCATAGACCAGTGCCGGAAGCCCATGGCTCGGCGCTTCCGATATGCGCACGTTGCGCGGAATCACGGTGGAATAGACCTTTTCGCCCATGTTTTCGCGCACATCGGCCGCGACCTGGTCCGACAGCTTGTTCCGCTTGTCGAACATGGTGAGCACAATGCCCTGGATCTCGAGCCGCGGATTGAGATTGGCGCGCACGAGCTCGATCGTCTTCAGAAGCTGGCTCAAGCCTTCGAGCGCAAAGAACTCACATTGCAGCGGCACCATCACCGCGTCGGCCGCGACCATCGCATTGACGGTGAGCAGCGTCAGAGACGGCGGGCAATCGATCAGCACATAAGAAAACGGCGATGATCCGTATACGGAGTATTCGTCGAGCGCGTCCTTGAGGCGGAAATTGCGCCGCTCCATATCGATCATCTCGAGCTCGGCGCCGGAGAGATCGACGGTGGACGACACCAGCGACAGCCGCGGGATGCGTGTTGGCATCACGGCGTCGGCCAGCTTCGCCTCCCCCATCAACACATCGTAGATCGTCACCTTGCGTTCGGTGCGTGGAATACCAAGCCCGGTGGAGGCATTGCCCTGCGGGTCAATGTCGATCACCAGCGTCGGCTCGCCCACCGCGGCCAGTGCGGTGCCCAGATTGATCGCCGTCGTGGTCTTACCGACGCCGCCCTTTTGATTGGCGACGACCATCACGCGCGGACGCTTGCCGATGGGCATGGACGAGCTCCCGAATCTCCAGAACAACGCCGGACGGATCGGTCAGGCTGGGATGCTGCTGGAGGTTCATTTTCCAGTGTTTGCGGGCCTGGGTCAATTCAGACCCCACATTTTGACCCTTTAGAAGCAGACAAACTGTATTCGAACCCACGAAATGCTGTGCATACCCCAGCAGTTTGTCGAGTGGAGCGCAGGCGCGGGCGGTGACGATGTCGAACGGCTCGAATCCCGCCTCCTCCATACGTGCGTTGCAGATCGTGACGTCCAGCCCGAGCCGGTCTCGTACCGCTTCTAGGAATTGGCATTTTTTGGCGGTGGCTTCGAACAGGGTCACTCGCAGGCGGTCTCGAAACAGTTCGGCCAACACGAGTCCAGGAAAGCCGGCGCCACTGCCAAGGTCGGCCAGTGTTTGCGCGGCCTCTGGGATCAAGCGGACTAGCTGAGCGCTGTCCCAGATGTGGCGCCGCCACACATCGGCGAGCGAGCCCGAAGAGACGAGATTGTGGCGGCTGTTCCAATCTTCGAGCAGACCGACATAGGCTTTGAGGTGCGCCAGTGTTTCACGTGAAACATCGGCTGCTGCGGCGAATTCCTCAGGCGACACGCCTGTTTCCTGCGCGGACATGAGCGAGAATGAGTGTCAGCGCGGCCGGCGTAACGCCGTCTATGCGGGCGGCCTGGCCAAGGGTTGTTGGCCTGACCTTCTGAAGCTTCTGCTGGACTTCGGTCGAAAGGCCGCAAACTGCCGGATAATCGAGGTCGACCGGCAGGGTAAGGCCTTCATCGCGGCGGAAAGCGAGGATGTCCGCTTCCTGTCGGCCAAGATATCCGGCGTATTGCGCGTCTGTCCGAAGGGATTCTCGAAGATCGGAGTTCAATTCCGCGAGTTCGGGCCAAATCCCCGCCAACACCGGAAAATCGACGTCGGGGAGGGCGAGATACTCAAGCGCTGTGCGGCGCGTTCCGTCCAGCTTGATTGCGATTCCGTGGCGTTGAGCCTCATTGGGGGTGAGGGTCAGGGCCTCAAGAAGCTCGCGGGCCTTTTCGAGCTTGCCGATCTTCTCCGAGAACACTGTTTCACGTGAAACACTTACGCATCCAGCCTGGATCCCCAAACCGGTGAGCCGGCGATCGGCATTGTCGGCGCGCAGGGTGAGCCGGTATTCGGCACGCGAGGTGAACATCCGATAGGGCTCGCTGACGCCCTTGGTGACCAGATCATCAATGAGCACGCCGATATAAGCCGTCGCTCGGTCCAGAATGATCGGCACATTGCCGCCCGCGGCGCGTGCCGCGTTTAAACCAGCCATCAAACCCTGGGCGGCGGCTTCCTCGTAGCCTGTCGTGCCGTTGATCTGTCCGGCGAGGTACAAGCCATTGATTTTCTTTGTTTCCAGCGTGGGCGAAAGCTCTCGCGGATCGACGTAGTCGTATTCAATCGCGTAACCGGGGCGGCGTACACCAACGCTCTCTAGCCCCGGAATCGTCTTGAGCAGCGCGATCTGCACATCCTCGGGCAGGGAGGTCGAAATCCCGTTCGGATAGATCGTGTCGTCGTCCAACCCTTCGGGCTCGAGGAATATCTGGTGACTGTCGCGCGCGGCGAAGCGCACGACCTTGTCTTCAATAGAGGGGCAATAGCGCGGGCCGGTCGATTCGATCTGGCCAGAATACATCGGTGCGCGATGCAGGTTCGCGCGGATGATGGCGTGCGTCTCGGGCGTCGTGCGTGTGATGTGGCAGACCGTCTGGGGGGTGGTGATGCGCTCAGTCAGAAATGAGAACGGCGAGGGCGGATCGTCGCCGTGCTGCACCTCCAGCCGCACCCAGTCGATGGTCTTGCCATCGAGCCGCGGTGGCGTGCCCGTCTTGAGGCGCCCCATCGCAAAACCCAATGAATACAAGGTCTTCGAGAGTCCGATGCTCGGCGCATCACCCACACGGCCCGCCGGAATCCTGGTCTCGCCCATGTGGATGAGGCCATTGAGGAACGTGCCCGTGGTCAGCACCACAGCGCCCGCACGGATCGTCTCGCCGCTGGCGGTCGTGACACCAACAACCCGCTCACCCGCAATCACAAGATCTTCGACCGCCGCAGCCCGGATGGTGAGATTGTCCTGCACCGCCAGCGCTTCTTGCATCGCGGCCCGATAGAGCTTGCGGTCGGCCTGAGCGCGCGGCCCGCGCACCGCCGGGCCTTTGCGGCGATTGAGCATCCGAAACTGGATGCCGGCGGCATCCGCCACGCGGCCCATTACCCCATCGAGCGCATCTATCTCGCGCACGAGATGCCCTTTGCCGACACCGCCGATGGCCGGATTGCACGACATTTCACCGATGGTCTCGAGCTTGTGGGTCAGGAGCAGCGTGTGCGCGCCAAAGCGTGCGGACGCGGCCGCAGCCTCGCACCCCGCATGTCCTCCACCGATGACGATGACGTCGAATGCGCTCATGGCGCGGCTCATTAGGCCTCCGGCGTTCGTGGAGCAAGCCCAGGTCATGCCAGATACCACTTCATCCGTATACGGATTATGTGCTCGTCACTTGTAACATTTCAGACGTCTCCGTGTGCTTGAGGTCATTTACAAAGCAGGACAGGATAATGGAAACGCCGGTGGGGGCCGGAGCATCACGAAAGCATCACATAGCGGAGGGTTTCCCACATGGATTACGCATGCAACACGGACCCACGGGCCCGGAAGACAAAAATTTGGCGGCGCACGGCTGCAGCTGCGCTTGCGCTCGGCGGCGCGGCACTTCTCATGGGAACAGCCGTCGCCCAAGCCGGCTATATCGGCATTCTGGGTGGAGGCCCGATCTACAAACGCAATCTCACCAACGTCAAAGAGCTGAAAAGGGCGGGCTTCACAGAGCTTCTGGTGTGGAGCGTCGAAGTGAAGGCCAATGGCGATTTGAACCTGAACGGCGAATTTCCGATCGTCACAAACGGAAAATATGTCGGCGCGCAGACCTGGCCCAAATTCGCGCGCGACCTGAGGTCCATCAAATCCGGAAAGGTCACGCGCATCACGTTCAGTATCGGCTCATCGAATTTCGGCGACTTCCAGAACCTGAAGTCGCTCGTCGATTCGCAAGGGACTGGCAAGAGGAGCATCCTGTACAAGGATTTCGCCGCGCTGGCCGCAGCGCTGCCCGTCGACGCGATCGATCTCGACGACGAGAACAGCTACGATAGCGAATCCACGGTCAAGTTCGCGCTGATGCTGGGCGGGCTCGGCTATCACGTGACGATGAACCCCTACACCAACAACAGCTATTGGACGTCGGTCGTCTCCCAGATCAACACCCAGATGCCGGGACTGGTCGATGCGATCCATCTGCAGAACTTCGCCGGCGGCGGCGGCAACAACCCGTGCTCCGGATGGGATTTCGGCGACGTGCCGGTCTATCCCGGTCTGTCGGATCAGCAATCCGCGCCGCCTTATTCGTCGCCAGCGCAAGCCGAAAGCAGGCTCGCGACGTGGCATAATCAATGCGGCATCAACGGCGGCTGGCTCTGGATCTTCGATCAGATCGCAGGCACGGATCAGGTCAAGGAATACGCCAAGGATATGACCAAAGGTGCCAACGGAGAAGCGGTGCACCAGTAGAAGCGGCATATCTCCTATTCGTGCGGCGCGGCGGCGTTTGTCATTCACCGCCGCGCCGGCGTTCCTGGCAGCTCATTCGAGCCTTGCTGGAACAAGGGCTGCGCTCCGACGTTTCATGATCTTCCAGCAGGTTTGTGCCCAGGGAGATCGGCATGCAGCAACTTCAGCAGCAACTTCAGCAAATGAGCCCCGAAACCCTGATGTTTGTCGTCGCGGGGATCGTTGTCGTTCTCGTCCTGGCGTTCGTTCTTTTCCGCATGCTTGGCCGCAACCGCGGCAAACGCGATCTCGCCGGACATTACGGCGAAGAGTATCAGCGTCTTGTGGCTGAGACCGGAAGCAAAGAAAAAGCCGAAGAGCGGTTGATCGCGCGTGAGCGTCGTGTCGCCGACTACCATCTCCACGCCTTGGATAAGACGGCGCAGGAACGCTACGTGGCGCAGTGGAAAGACACACAAGCGTCTTTTGTCGATGATCCCAAAGCTTCACTCGCGCAAGCGGGGGACGTCCTCGACAAATTGCTCACAGAGCAGGGCTATCCGAAAGCGGATTTCGACCGGAGAACTGCCGACCTTTCCGTCAATCATCCCGCCGTCGTGAAGGACTTTCGTGAAGCGCACGAAATCGCGCTCAAGAACAAGGAAGGCAAAACCACGACGGAAGATCTCCGTCAGGCGATGATTCACTACAAGGCCATTTTCACGGCCTTGATGGTGGGTCCGAAGTTGCGCGCCGCCGCATAGGCTATTTTCCGATACAGAAATCCTTAAACACAACATCGAGCACTTCTTCGATGTCCACCCGGCCGGTGATGCGGCCGAGGGCGCGTAGTGCGAGGCGGAGTTCTTCCGCTATCAGTTCCGGCTGATCGTCTTCTGTCGCTAGCGCCAGTTCCAGCGAGCGGGCAGCATCTTCGAGCGCGTGGCGATGGCGTGCGCGGGTGAGCAGCGGCGCTTCGGATGGCTGCTCCAGCCTCTCGCGCACTTTTGCGGTCAGCGCCTCGATCATGGCATCCATGCCTCCGCCGGTCTTGAGCGAAATCGAAAGCCCGTCGCGCTTTGCCGGCCACGGAAGGTCGGACTTGTTGAACACGACAAGATCGCCACGCGTATCTGGCGGCAGTCCGGCGAAGGGATCGGCTGTGCTGCCGTCCAACAGCAGAAGCACAAGATCAGCCGCCTCGGCACGGGCGAGGGCACGCCGCACACCCTCGGCTTCGATCGCCTCGGAGGCCGCACGCAAGCCGGCGGTATCGGCCAGGATCACGGGATAGCCGCCCAGATCCATCCGCACCTCGATCACGTCGCGGGTGGTGCCGGCGGTCTCGGCCACAATGGCGACGTCGCGCCGTGCGAGTGCGTTGACGAGCGAACTCTTGCCGGCATTGGGCGGGCCAATGATCGCGAGATGCAGTCCTTCCCGCAGAACTTCGCCACGGCGGGAATCGTCGAGGTGCCCTCGAAGCTGTCCGAGAATTTCGGAAATCGCAGCCAGGACGCGCGCGAAATTGTCTGCCGGCAATTCCTCGTCGGAAAAGTCGATAGCCGCTTCGGCCCAGGCGCCCGCCCGGATCAGGTCGACCCGCCAACCTTCATAAAGCTCGGCTAACACGCCATCATATTGGCGCAGCGCCTGCCGCCTTTGGGCATCGGTTTCGGCGTCCACCAGATCGGCAATGGCTTCGGCCTGGGTGAGGTCGAGCTTGCCGTTCTCGACCGCGCGGCGGGTGAACTCGCCCGCTTCCGCCGGCCGTAAGCCAAGCGCTCCCAGGGCCGCCAGCGCCGCGCCGACTGTCGCGCGTCCGCCATGGATATGGAATTCGGCCACGTCCTCGCCCGTGAAACTTTCCGGCGAAACGAAGTGAAGGACGAGCCCTTCGTCGATCTGGAAGCCGGCTGCGTCGCGAAGCCGCGCGACCGTCGCCAACCGGGCCGTGGGCGGAGGTTTTCCGGTCAACGCCGCAAGTGCGCGTCCCGATTCCGGCCCGGACACCCGGATGACCGCCACACCGGCCCGGCCCGGCGCCGTGGAAACGGCATAGATCGTGTCGCTCGTCATCAATCCTTGGGCACGGTCTTCTTCGTCCCGCCCGCGGCGCGCTGCGCGCTATCCCACAGAAATCGCTGGAACTGCTCGAAACCGGCGCCGCCCATCGGCATCCAGGCCTTCAGCATCGCCTCGGGATCGGATGTGTCCATGCCCGCCTTCACGCGCTTTTTCATCTCCGTGAGCATCAGTTCGTGGATACCCGTCACATCCGGCAAGCCCATCAAAGTGCGGGCTTCCTCCGGCGTCATATCCATTTCTACGTGAATCTTCATCGCCTTAACCGCTCCGGGGCACCATCGCTTGTGAGCGGCCATCATGGCGCGCTAAAGGAACGCCCGGCAAGCCAGCCTCCTCCATCACTTTTCAGGATCTACCATGAGCCGCAATCAGCTCGATCAAGAAACCAGCCCCTATCTCCTCCTGCACAAGGACGACCCGGTCCACTGGTACCCGTGGGGCCGCGAGGCGTTGGCGGCGGCCGAGGCCAGCGGGAAACCGATCCTGCTCTCCGTCGGCTACACCGCCTGCCATTGGTGCCACGTCATGCACCACGAGAGCTTTGTCGATGCCGAGACGGCGGCGGTGATGAACGACAACTTCATCAACGTGAAGGTCGATCGCGAGGAACGCCCCGACATCGACCAGCTCTATCAGGCCGCGACCAACAACATGGGGAACCAGGGCGGTTGGCCGCTCACCATGTTCCTGACACCCAAGGGCGTACCGTTTTTCGCGGGAACCTACTTCCCGAAGGAATCGCGCTTCGGACAGCCGCCGTTCAAGAACGTGCTGAATGACGTATCCACACTCTATCGGGAACAGCCCGATCCGGTCGCCACGGCGGCCGCACGACTGACCGAACAGCTCAACGATCTCTGGAACCGCGACATGCGCGGAAACCTGGATGCCAACACGCTCGACACTGTGGCGCTGCGCGTGGCTCAGCGTTTCGACATCTTCTTCGGAGGCCTCACCGGTTCACAGAAATTTCCGTCCGTCCCGCTGACCGAGATGATGTGGCGGGCCTATCTGCGCACCAGCGCGCAGCAATATCTCCAGGTCGCATCGGTCACGCTCGACCACATGCTGCTCGGCGGTCTCTACGACCATGTCGGCGGCGGTTTTTATCGCTACACCACCGACGAGCGCTGGCTGGTTCCGCATTTCGAGAAGATGACGAACGACAACGCGCAGCTCATCGATTTGATGCTGCTCATCTGGCAGCACAACCGCAACGTCATCTCCCAGACCCGGATTGAGGAGACCGTCGGCTGGCTAACGCGCGAGATGATGGTTGAGGACGCGTTCGCGGCCAGCCTCGACGCCGATTCCGAAGGTGAAGAGGGCAAATACTATCTCTGGAGCGAGCCCGAGATCGATGCGGCCCTGATGGGTACCTTCATCCAGAAATTCAAGACGGCCTATGGCGTCGCCCGCGACGGCAATTTCCAGGGCCGCAACATCCTCCAGCGCATGGGAACTGCCGGCCCATACCCGCAGCCGGAAGCAGACGAAGCGCTGTTCGCGAAACAGCGTGAATTGCTGCTCGCGTCACGGCTGAAGCGCGTACCGCCGATGCGGGACGACAAGGTGCTGGCCGACACCAACGGCATGGTGATTACAGCCCTCATCAATGCGGGCGCTGTGCTCAAGAAAGGCGAATGGTCGAAGACTGCCATTAAAGCGTTCGACTTCGTCGTCAAGGCGCTCGGCGACGGCGACAAGCTCGCCCATTCCTGGCGCAACGGCAAACGCGGCCACGCGGGCTTTGCCGACGACTACGCGCACATGGCGCGCGCGGCGCTAGCACTGTGGGAAGCGACCGGCGAGCAGCGCTTCCTCGACCAGGCCAAGCGCTGGGTTCGCACCATGAACGAGAATTTCTGGGACGAATTCGGCGGCGGCTACTACTTCACCAGCCATGACGACGACCCGCTGATCGTCCGTGCACGGCCGATCTTCGATCAGACCCAGCCGCCGGGCAATTCGGTGATGCTGGGCGTGCTCTCGCGCCTGTTCATGGCCACCGCGGATTCGGCCTATGCCGATCGCGCCAATCGCCTCATCCAGTCCTTCGCGGGCGAAGCGGCGCGGGCCTTCATTTCGGCGAGCACGTTCTTCAACAACCTCGAATATCTGGCGACGGGTCTTCAGATCGTGATCGTGGGACCGCTCAACAACACGCGCACGCATGAGCTGGCCGCCGCCGTGCTGGGACGGAGCCTGCCGAACCGGTTCATGGTGGTCGTCGCGCCCGATCAGCCGCTGCCGGAAGGTCATCCGGCCCACGGCAAGACGATGGAGAACGGTCAGCCTACGGCTTACGTCTGCCAGCGTCAGACCTGCTCGGCGCCGATCACCAATCCGGTGACGCTGAGTCAGATGCTGCAGCTGCCGCAGGCGCGTCCCGCGCCAGGAGCACGTCCGCAGTAACGCCTTGGCGCGCACCCCGCGCTTTGCGTAAGCTTGGACCGCGACAGGCGGAGAGCATTGCCATGGCCGGCAAGGACATCACGATCAACGGGGCGGACGGCGCCTTTTCCGGCTATCTGGGAACGCCGACGTCCGGCCGCGGGCCCGGGATCGTCGTCCTCCAGGAGATCTTCGGCATCAACCAGGTGATGCGCGATCTCGTCGATGGGTTTGCGGCCCATGGGTATTTCGCGCTGGCGCCCGATCTCTTCTGGCGGCTCGAACCCGGCGTGCAGCTCACCGACAAGACCGATGCCGAATGGCAGCGCGCCTTCGATCTGATGAACCGTTTCGATCCGGACAAAGGTGTCGGCGACATCCAGGCCGCTATCGACACGCTGCGGAGCCAGAGCGGCTGCACCGGCAAGGTCGGCGCCGTCGGCTATTGCCTCGGTGGGCTGCTCGCCTTCCTCACAGCCGCGCGCACCAATGCGGACGCCTCCGTCGGCTATTACGGCGTGAACATCCAGGAAAAGCTGGACGAGGCCAAAAACATCAAGAAGCCGCTGATGCTGCATATTGCGGCCAAAGATCAGTTCGTACCCCCTGAGGCACAGAAGAAGATCCAGGATGATCTTCGCGGCAACCCGCTCGTCACCGTCCACGTCTACCCGGAAATGGACCACGCGTTCGCCCGGGTCGGCGGCGCGCATTACGACAAGGCCTGTGCCGATCTCGCCAACGGACGAACCTCGACCTTCTTCCGCCAACATCTCGCGTGAACCGGACAGCGTCTGTCCTGACGCTCATAGCTATCGCCTGCGCCGCCTATGCGGTCGCCGACCTCGCGCATGAAACGCTGGGACACGGCGGTGCATGTCTGGCATCCGGCGGAAAAGTCCTCCTGATCGACACGACGTTTGAGGATTGCTCCGTCCGCTCACGCTGGATCGACGGCGCAGGACCTTTGACGGGTATCGCCGTCGCGCTTCTTGCCTGGTTCGGCGCGCGCACTACGCGGATCACGAATTTGCGCGTGTTTCTGGTGCTGCTGTTCGCCGATGCGATGTTCTGGAACATCGGCTACATGATCAAATCGGGTGTGGCTTGGGCTGGCGACTGGCATTTTCTGATTGAAGGTCTGGAGCCCACGAACGTCTGGCATATCGTAATCGCGGCGGCCGGCATTGCACTCTACATCGTCGCGATGCGGATGCTCGCGCGCGTCTGGCCTACCGGTCGCGGTCTATCGTCAGGACAGTTCGCAGTGATCGCTTATCTCGCCGCTGCGATACTCTCCGCAGCCGCCGGATATTTCGATCCTCGCGGACCGCACGTGATTCTAAGTGACGCGCTGCCGTCTTCTCTCGGGGCTGTCGGTTTGCCGCTCGTGGGTTTGCGGCAGCGCACGGAAGTCGGCATCGCATCGTCACCGGCCTGGATCGCTGTTGGCGCAATCTCCGCCGTCGTGTTTGTCGCGATCCTGGGCCGGGGCATCAGCGGTTGATCCGACTCACGCCGGCCAGAGGGCGAACATCCTCGACAAGGTGCACCAGCATACGGCCCGGCTCTTCGATCTGCATCATATGGGCCGAGTTCTCGAACCAGATCAGCTTCTTCAACGGCGCGTGGATTGTCGCGAACCATTTAGCGGAAACTTCCGCCGACGTCGTATCGTCATGCCGGCCATTGAACAGGACGATCGGGCAGCGGAAGTCGGTCACTTTGGTGAAATTCGCGGCTGAGAAGTCCTTGAGCAGATGCGTCAGCGACAGCTCCGATCCCTTGCCGATCGCCGCGCGGTCGGCATCGGTGTAGTCGGGCGAAAGCTCTGACGCGCTATAATAATAGTCGTACGTATCGCGCCGCCAGCTCAGTCCGCCGTAGATCACGGACCATTTGCGTTCGATGTTGATCTTGTTCAGCGGGATCGCGCCATCGGCCTCCGGGTAAGGTGCTATGGCGCGCAGCTCCTTCACAGCCTGCGCATTGTGCGCGGCTTCAGCCGCTTCGAGCGTGTGGCGATAGCCGAGTGCCTCGCTCGCACGGGTGTCGATCATCTGCCCCATGCCGATATAGGCGTAGAGCCATTCGGGGTGATTTTCCGCGAGCTTGAGACCCAGGATCGAGCCCCAGGAATGCCCCAGCACGAAGATCTTCGGCTTGTGAAAGGTTGCACGCAGATAGGCGACCATGGTTTCGGCATCGGAGACCATCTGCGCCTCGGTCACTGTCGGCGCGGTCTGTTTCGGATCGTTTGCGTTATAGGTCTTGCCCGAACCGCGCTGATCCCATTGCACCACCGTAAAATAATCTTCCCAGGGATTCTGGAACGTCCAGCTCGTCGGCATTTCCGGCGCGCCGGGACCGCCGTGAATGAACAACAGAATCGGATTGTCGAGATCGCGTCCGCGAATCGAGATCCATTGTTTCGTTCCATTGACTGAAACCAGAACCTGCTTGTCGATGCCGTGCGGAGAAATAACCTTCTGCAAAGTTCCGACGATGCTACGCGCTTCGTCCTGCGTGAACGGCTTGTTGGAAGCAACAGCGGGCGCTGCGATCATGAACAAGACGCCAAAAAAAAGAACTCGGCTGAACATCTTTCTTCTCCGAATCCGAACGCTCAGCACTTAGGCATGAACGCCAGGATTGCCAGTAATACTCACGGCACAGCGGGCCGAGGCTGCGCTTGCCATGCGGTATCTCCTGCTCGAAAATCGAGGTTCGAATAGGCGGCCAAAGCCTATCCTCGGACGGTCTTTTTTTCGCAGAGGAAATTTCGTCATGAAGGCGATCCGGTTTGAAAAGGTTGGAGGCCCCGAAGTCCTGACGTTTGTCGACGTTGAACTTCCCCCACCTGGTCCGGGCCAGATTCGCGTCCGTCACACGGCCATCGGGGTCAACTTCATCGACACCTATCACCGTTCCGGCCTCTACAGACTCCCGCTGCCCTCTGGATTGGGAAGCGAGGCAGCCGGAACGGTAGAGGCTTTGGGTGCAGGTGTCGCGACGCTCAAGACTGGCGACCGCGTGGCCTATGCCGGAACGCTCGGTGCCTATGCCGAGGCCAACAACGTACCGGCGGAGAAGCTCGTGAAGCTCCCAGCCGACATCGGCGACGAGACGGCCGCGGCCGCGATGCTCAAAGGCATGACGGCGCAATACCTGCTCAAGCGCACCTATCCGGTGAAAGCGGGACAAACCATCCTCTGGCATGCCGCTGCCGGCGGCGTGGGCCTGATCGCGGGACAATGGGCAAAACATCTGGGCGTGACCGTCATCGGCACGGTCGGTTCCGACGACAAGGTTGCGCTCGCAGGGCAGAACGGCTCGGCCCATATCCTCAACACGCGTACCGACGATTGGGCAAAGCGCGTACGCGAGATCACGAATGGTGAGGGTGTGCCGGTCGTCTACGATTCCATCGGCAAGGACACCTGGGCCGGGTCGCTCGACTGCCTTGCCGTGCGCGGCATGATGGTGAGCTTTGGCAACGCCTCAGGCGCCGTGCCCGCATTCGAACCGGGCATCCTGAGCGCAAAGGGTTCGCTTTATCTGACACGCCCCACGCTTTTTCACTACACGCGCAACGCTCAGGAGCTGCAGGAAACCGCCGACGATCTGTTCGCCGTGATCGCGTCCGGCGCCGTGAAAATCCAGGTCCATCAGCGCTTCAAACTGTCGGAAGCCGCCAAAGCGCACGAAGCGCTGCATTCGCGTGCAACGACAGGCGCGACGATCCTTATTCCGTAGGCGTGTTACTCCGCGGCCGCGCTCATCGGCGACGTCCGGTTCTCGCGCAGATAGATGGACCGCTTCGGCTGCGCCATGACCCGGCCCACCATCGGCACAAAGGCCTCGAGCGGCATCGTGTCGTAGTTCGGATCGAACGCATTCTGGTCATGGCGTGCACAGAACATCGCTGTGTGCTCGAAACTCGGATGGCCACGGAACTGATCGCGCATGTTCTTGTCGAGGCCCAGATAGTGGAAGAAATAATAGCCCTGGAAGATGCCGTGGTGCTGAAGCATCCACCAATTCTCTTCGGACACGAACGGCTTCAGGATCGTGGCGCCAAGCTCGGCGTGGTTGTGCGAGGCGAGCGTATCGCCGATGTCGTGCAGCAGCGCGCACACCACATATTCCTCGTCCATGCCGTCGCGATGCGCAAGCGTGGCCGATTGCAGTGAATGCTCCATGCGGTCGACCGCGAAGCCGCCGCAATCGCCCTCAAGCAGCTTCAGATGCGCGATCACGCGGTTCGGAAGGTCGCGGTTGAAGGGGACCGCGTGCGACACGATATTCATCCAGTCTTCCTGCGTGCCCTGGGCCATAGCATGGAATTGGGCGCGGTCCTGAGGTTCTTCGGTCATGGCTGCTCATCCCGGAAAGCGAGGCAGTTTCGGTCTCGCCAACCTGCCGGTCAACCGGCGAGACAAAAAAGTCCGCAGCCAATCCTGCACGCAAAGCGTGCAGGGTGGTTTCGATTTCCAGTGAAATTGGGCAGATAGCGCCCAGCCGTCCTATAAGTGGGGACGGCGAAGCCCGCAGCCTTAGGTGTTCATGCTGTCGAAGAAGTCGGAATTCGTCTTCGATACCCGCAGCTTGTCGAGCAGGAATTCGATCGCGTCGATGGTGCCCATCGGCGCCAGGATGCGGCGCAGCACATACATCTTGGCGAGCGTCCCCTTGTCGACCAGCAACTCTTCCTTGCGGGTACCCGACTTGAGGATATCGATCGCGGGGAACACGCGCTTGTCGGCGACCTTGCGGTCCAGGATGATTTCCGAGTTACCGGTACCTTTGAATTCTTCAAAGATGACTTCGTCCATGCGGCTGCCGGTATCGATCAGCGCGGTCGAGATGATCGTGAGCGAGCCGCCCTCCTCGATATTGCGCGCCGCACCGAAGAAGCGCTTCGGACGCTGCAGCGCGTTCGCATCGACACCGCCGGTCAGCACCTTACCCGATGACGGGACGACGGTGTTATAGGCACGGCCAAGGCGCGTGATGTTGTCGAGAAGGATGACGACGTCGCGCTTATGTTCGACCAGGCGCTTGGCCTTTTCGATCACCATCTCCGCGACCTGAACGTGGCGCGTCGCCGGCTCGTCGAAGGTCGACGAGACGACCTCGCCCTTCACCGTTCGCTGCATGTCGGTCACCTCTTCCGGGCGCTCGTCGATGAGAAGCACGATCAGGTAACACTCGGGATGATTTGCCGCGATCGCTTTGGCAATGTTCTGCATCATGATCGTCTTGCCGACGCGCGGCGGCGCCACGATCAGGCAGCGCTGGCCTTTGCCCAGCGGCGCGACGATATCGATCACACGGCCGGTGCGGTCCTTCACCGTCGGATCGGGCAGCTCCATCGTGAAGCGCTCATCCGGGTAATAGGGCGTGAGGTTGTCGAACGCGACCTTGTGCTTAATATTTTCGGGATCCTCGAAATTGATCGTGGATACCTTGAGCAGCGCGAAATAGCGCTCGCCGTCCTTGGGAGAGCGGATCGGGCCCTCGACCGTGTCGCCGGTCCTGAGGCCGAAACGGCGGATCTGCGACGGGCTCACATAGATGTCGTCCGGTCCCGCGAGGTAGTTGGATTCGGGCGAGCGCAGGAAGCCGAACCCGTCCGGTAGCGTCTCGACGACGCCCATGCCGGTGATCTCGACATTGCGTTCTGCGAGTTCCTTCAGGATCGCGAACAGCATGTCCTGCTTGCGCATGGACGACGCGTTTTCGATCTCGAGCTCTTCGGCGAATTCGAGCAGATCGGTTGGGGATTTGGTTTTGAGATCCTGCAGCTTCATCGCCTGCAGGCCACTTTGTACAGTCATGGAATATTACACCTGGGTCACTTGGGAGATTTTATCCGTTGGCTTGCGGGTGTGCCTGAAAGCAGCCCGCCAGGTCATCATCGGAAGTTTGATCGGGCATCGCACCGGTTTTCCCCGGCCCAGCGTCACGCACTTACCCGCGCCTGCCGCCTGCGATGCATTGGGGAACACCGCTTATATAGCGCGATTTCCGCGCCATGCAAATAGCACCGGCGGCTCAAAACGGCTGTACGATCACAAGAATGACAATGAATACCATCAAAAGCGGCGGGACTTCGTTCAGGATTCGGTAGAAGCGGGCCGGCTTGTCGTTACGGTCCTCGGCAAAGGCCCGCACGCGGCCGACGAAATAGCCATGCACTCCCGACATGGCGATAACCAGCGCGAATTTCGCCTGGAACCAGTGTTCCTCATAGACAGCCGTCAGCCAGGCAAGGGTCAGCCCGAACAGCCATGTCGCGATCATTGCGGGATTGATGATCGCCCTGAGCAGGCGCCGCTCCATGATCTTGAAGCGCTCCGACTCCGGCGAGCCTGGCGTGGTTTCTGTGTGGTAAACAAAAAGTCTCGGAAGATAAAACATCCCGCTCATCCACGCGATCACCGAGATCACGTGGAACGCCTTGATCCAGTCGATGTGATTGGACAGGAACGTCATCATCGGTGAGCCTCGCGAAAGCCGCAGCGCGCAAAGGAAGCCGGACAGATCCGGTGTGTGCTCTCTACCACCAGATCGGCGAGCGCTTCCACGAATTGAGGCCGCACCCCGACCGCTGGCGCACGCAGATAGTGCGGCACGCCGGCGTCACGTGCCAAGTGGGCATACTCGATGTCGAGCTCGACCAGTGTTTCGGAATGTTCAGACACAAAGGCGATCGGCGCCACGACGAGACCCAGTCTCTCGGCACCCGCCTGCCGGATTTCGGCATCGGTTGCCGGTCCGATCCAGCGCAGAGGTCCGACGCGGCTCTGATAACAAATCCGCCAGTCGAGCCCGTCCATCCCCAGTCTTTCCACAAGGGCGGCAGAAGTTTGCTCCACCTGCCAGCGATAGGGATCACCTTTGGCGATGACCCTTTCCGGTAAGCCATGTGCCGACAGCAACAGCCGGTATCGCACATCCTGTCTGGCGCTTTGCCATGTTTCACGGATCGAAGCCGCCAGCGCGTCTATGAACCCCGCACGCGTCGGGTAGCAGCATACGCGCGAGCTGGGCACCTGCAGTCCGAGCTTCGCGCTGGCGCGCTCCCAGTCCTTCAGGGACGAAGCCGTCGTCGTGGTGGAATATTGCGGATAGAGCGGCAGCAGAACGATCCTGTCCGGCTTCCAGTCTTTCACCGCCTTCGCCGCCCCATCGCTGAACGGATGCCAGCAGCGCATGGCGACAAACGCCTTTGCTTCGATGCCCCGTCCGGCGAGCACGTGCTCTAATGCGCGCGCCTGGGCCTGCGTCTCCTCAAGGATCGGCGAGCAGCCACCAATCTTGGCGTAGATCTCCCTCGCAATCGGCGCTCGGCGTCTCGCGATGAACCGCCCCAACGGCATTCGCAGAATTCCCGGCAGCGAAATAATCGCCGGGTCGGTGAACAGGTTTCGAAGGAAGGGTTCTACGGCCTCCGGACTGTCGGGCCCGCCGAGGTTGAACAGAACGACAGCGAGTTTCACGCCCGTCCCCGCACCCGCGCAATCAGCTGCTCGACATGCTCGACAGGCGTCTCGGGAAGAATTCCGTGCCCCAGATTGAAAATGAACGGAACGTCCTTCGTGGCATCCAGAATATGATCGACGGCCTCAGCGAGCGCATCTCCGCCGGCGATCAGCGCAATGGGATCAAGATTGCCCTGTAACGTGACGTGAAACTTTTTCGCCGCCCATGTCATCGGCACCGCGGTATCGAGCGAGATCCCGTCAACACCAGTCTCGCGCGCGTAGTCCTCGTAGCCCTGCAATGTCGACGCGCGCGGAAATCCGATGATCCGCGCTTTGGGATGAATTGTGCGTATCTTCGCAGTGATCTTTTTGGTTGGCTCGATGACCCAGCGCGCAAACTGAGCATCAGGCAATCCCGAAGCCCAGCTATCGAAGATCTGCACGGCATCCGCGCCCGCCTCGATCTGCCGCATCAGATGAAGCGCAACACACTCTCCGACAGCATCGAGCAACGCCTCAAAACCTTTCGGATCGCGATAGCCCCAGAGTTTGGCAGCCCTCTGTTCATCACCGCCGCGGCCGGCCGCCATATAGGTCGCGAGCGTCCAAGGCGCCCCCGCAAAACCGAGCAGCGTTGTTTCCGGCGGCAATCCTGCGCGTACCCGCCGCAGCGTCTCATAGGCAGGCGTGAGTATTTCCGTCCAAGCGACCTTGTTGCGCACCAGAACATCAGCCGAGAACACCGGCTTCAGCCGTGGACCAACCCCGTCCTCAAACTCGACCGGCACGCCCATTGCCGCCGGCACCACCAGGATATCCGAGAAGATGATCGCGGCATCGAACCCAAAGCGCCGGATCGGCTGGAGCGTGATCTCGCTCGCCAGCTCCGGCGTCATGCACATCTTCCAGAACGAGCCCGCGTTGGCCCGGAGCGCACGATACTCCGGCAGATAGCGTCCGGCCTGGCGCATCATCCAGATCGGCGGTGGATCGGAACACTCACCATTCAATACACGGATGAGCTTCTTCTCTTCCTGCAAAACAAGACTCCTAAAGAATGATGTAGATGTTATTGGGTCTGTGAGTTGTGGGGGAGTCTGAGGGTATTCGCTTTTGGCGGTCCGGTCGACCGCTCAAAGCTGGGTCTGAGGTAGGTTAGCCGTTCGAGCCGGGGTGGCGATTCTGGGGACAGGGCTGTGTGGGATTTTCGAACAAGCGCATAACTTCGTATATCGTGGGTACTTGGCTTGGTGTGTTGATCGCAGGGGAATGAATTTGTGAGTAAAGCGTTCCATGTCCACCTTGTATCGGACGCGACGGGCGAGACGCTGAATGCGATCGCAAAGGCGGCGCTCGCGCAGTTCGAAGGTGTGGATGTTCTGGAACATGCTTACACACTCGTAAGAAGCCGCCGGCAGCTCGAGAAAGCTGTGGATCATATCACCGAAAATCCGGGTCTGGTATTTTTCACACTCGCGAGTCTGGAGTTGCGCGAAGAACTCGTGCGGCGATGTGGCCAGCTCTCGGTTCCTTGCCTGGACGTGCTCGAAACACCCGTGACAAAGATGCGCCAGTTTCTGGGTGCGGCAGAGACGCATCGTCCAGGTGGCCAGCATGAGGTCGATCAGCGCTACCTCTCCCGTATCGAGGCACTGAACTTCACCATCCAGCATGACGATGGGCAATCGCTCGATAGTCTGGACGATGCCGAGATTATTCTGGTTGGCGCGAGCCGGACATCGAAGACACCGACCTGTGTGTATCTCGCCATTCGCGGACTGCGCTGCGCCAATGTGCCGCTGGTGCCAGGCATACCGCTTCCAGAGTTGCTGCTGCGCGCGAAGAGGCCGCTCATCGTCGGTCTCTGGGCTTCGCCTGAAAGGCTGATCCAGGTCCGCAGGAACCGGTTGTCCACAATGGGCGAGTCGCGGGATACCGATTACGTCGAGCTCGAGGCCGTTCGCGCCGAAATCGCCGCGACACGCAGGCTTTACGAGCAGTATGAATGGCCCGCGATCGACGTCTCCCGGCGCTCGATCGAGGAAACCTCAGCCACCATTATCAATCTGCTCAGCGAACGGCTGGTCGCGCGCGCATGACCGCGCTGGTCCTGGCATCGGCAAGCAGCAGCCGGGGGCGGCTGCTTCAGCACGCCGGCGTGCCGTTCGAAGCCCATCCCGTGCATGTGGATGAGGACAGCGTCAAGGAATCGATGCTAGCTGACGGTGCGCAGGGCCGCGCCATCGCCGATGCGCTGGCCGAACTCAAAGCGCGCCGGGTCTCAAACGCGCGACCGGATGCGCTGATCCTGGGTGCCGACCAGGTCCTGATCTGTGACGGGGAGTTGTTCAGCAAGGCCGAGACAATGGACGCCGCCGCGGCGCAACTGCGCAGGTTACGGGGCAAGCCCCATCTGCTGGTCACGGCAGCGGTGCTGGCGAAGGACGGTTCTGCGATCTGGCGGCATGTGGATATCTCCACGTTGTGGATGCGTGATTTCAGTGACGCGTTTCTTGAGACCTATCTGGCGGCAGAGAGCGACGATCTGCTCGGAAGCGTGGGCTGTTACCGGCTTGAAGCCACGGGTGTGCAGCTTTTCGAGCGCATCGAAGGCGATTACTTCTCTGTTCTCGGATTGCCGCTGGTGCCACTGCTGGCGGCGCTCCGGCAGCATGACGTTGTTGCGCGATGAAAAGACCGATGCAGGTTGCAGGTGTCATGGGCTGGCCGGCGCGGCAAAGCCTGTCGCCCCGTTTGCATGGATTCTGGCTCAAGGAGCATGGGATCGACGGTGCCTTTGTGCCGCTGCCCACGCGGCCCGAGGATTTCTCCACAGCGCTGCACGGTCTTCGCCTGTCGGGGTTTAAGGGCGTCAATGTCACCGTGCCGCACAAGGAAGCAGCTTTTGCGCTCGCCGACTGGCTCGATCCGGTGGCGCGCGCGGCGGGTGCGGTCAACCTGCTCGTCTTCCGCGATGACGGCACGGACGGCTTCAACACAGATGTCTTTGGCCTTGCCGCCAGCCTGACGGAAACACTTGGCAACGCCGCACTCAAGGCAAAGCCGGTCGTATTGCTGGGCGCCGGCGGTGCAGCGCGGGCCGCCGTTCTGGCGCTGGATAGTTTGGGCGCGGGTGAAATCCGGATCCTGAATCGTCACCCGGGCCGTGGCGAAGCACTGGCAGCCGCGCTCACGCCGATGGCGAAAGCCAAACTATCTGGAGCAAGTCTGGAGGACTGGTCGAGGGCTGCGTGCGACGCGGCACTCGTTGTGAATGCGACGAGTGCGGGCATGAAAGGTACGCCGCCACTCGATGTAGGTATCGATGCGTTGCCAAAGGACGCAGCGGTCTGTGACATCGTCTACAATCCGCTCGAAACCGATCTGCTCAAACGTTCCAGAAGCGCCGGCCTGAGGACCATCGATGGGTTGGGGATGCTGATGCATCAGGCGGTGCCGTCCTTTGCCGCGTTTTTTGGCGTCACGCCGAAGGTCACACCGGCGCTGCGGGCCGAACTCGAGAAGGCACTGGCCGATGGCTGACCGGCCCCTCTTGATCGGCCTCACCGGCTCCATCGGCATGGGCAAGACCGAGACCGCCAAGATGTTCGCGCGGCTGGGTGTTCCCGTCTACGATTCCGATGCGGCCGTACACAGGCTTTACGAACCGGGGGGCGCCGCGGTTGCCAAAATCGCGGAGGCCTTTCCCAGTACCGTGACCGCGGGACGCGTCGACCGCGCTGTTCTCTCCAAAAAGCTCGCGGGCGACGAGGCCGCATTCAAGAAGCTCGAATCCATTGTTCATCCCCTGGTGGCCGAGGATCAACGCCGGTTCATGGAAGATGCACGCGATGCCGAGATGGTCGTGCAGGATGTGCCGCTGTTGTTCGAGACCGGCGGACACAAGCGCATGGATGCGGTGGTCGTGGTGTCGGCGCCGGCGGCCCTTCAGCGCAAACGCGTTCTGGACCGCCCCGGCATGACGGAAGCGAAGCTCGATCAGATTCTCTCCCGGCAGATGCCCGATGAAGAAAAGCGTGCAAAAGCCCATTTCGTGGTTGAAACGGACAAAGGCTTTGACCACGCTTTCGAACAGGTGAAATCCATTGTCGCTGTGCTCAGAGCCAAACGGAATGCGTGAAATCGTTCTCGACACCGAAACGACCGGACTCGATCCCACCGACGGGCATCGGGTCATCGATATCGGTTGCGTGGAGCTTGTCGATCATTTCCCAACTGGACGCACCTATCAGTGCTATCTCAATCCCGAACGCGATGTCCCGGACGAAGTGCAGAGGGTGCACGGCATCACGACGGAATTTCTCCGGGACAAGCCGCTCTTCGCGCATGTGGTGGAGGAATTTCTCGAATTCATCGGCGACGCGCCGCTTGTCATCCACAATGCCAGCTTCGATCTGAAGTTCCTGAACGCCGAACTCAAGCGTCTTTCGCGGCCTGTCATTCCGCTGGCGCGAGCGATCGATACGATCGACATCGCGAAGAGCAAAATCCCCGGTGCCCGCTATTCGCTCGACGAGCTGTGCCGGCGGTTCAGCATCGATCTCACGTCGCGCACCCTGCATGGCGCGCTGCTGGATTCGCAGCTCACTGCGCAGGTTTATCTTGAACTCGTTGGTGGACGTCAGAAGCATCTTCTGCTGACGCCGATTGATGAGATTTCCGCGGTTTCTATCGAGGTCCGTGTCGCGCGCGTGCGGCCAGAACCGCTGAGACCTCGCGTCTCTGAAGTCGAGATCGAAGCCCATGCCGCATTCATCGCCAAGGAATTGGGCGCCGATCCGGTCTGGAGTTGGGCCGCTTAAGCCGCAAGACGCGGCGGCGGAACTGCAACCGGCCCTGCTGACGCTTCACAGTCTTGATGGCTGCCGTACTTGCACGCATAAACTTTCGTGAATTCCGCGCCCAGCAGGAAGATCTGCGCCGAATAATAGACCCAGAGCAGAAGCAGAATGAAGCCGCCCGCGGCGCCATAGGCCTTGGTCACTCCCATACTGCCCAGCACATAGCCGAGAAACAGCTGCCCCAGCTGAAACAGGGCCGCAGTGCCGATGGCGCCGGCGATAACGTCGCGCCATTCGAGATCCAGATTGGGGAGGACTTTGTAGATCGCCGCGAACAGGACTGCTGCCAGCAGGAATGAAATACCGCCATTGAGCACCGCCAGCGAAAAGTGACTGTAGGGCGTGTCAACCGTGATGTAGTGGCTCAACGCGGTCAGTGCGCTCGTCGTCAGCATGGAGATCACAAGAAGGAATCCCAGTCCGATCACCAGAACCAGACTGACGGCGCGGCCACGGAGCAGGCGAGGGATAACAGGACCCTTGCGTGGCGCATGCCAGATCGCGTTCAGCGCATCTTCCATCTCTCCGAACACGCCGGATGCGGTCACGATCAGCGTAACGATACTGATCACGCCACCGAGGATACCGGTGGAAGTTCCGCGCGCATTGTGGATCGCCAGTTCGACCATCGCGGTGCTGTCGCGGCTCACGATGCGCCCGAGAACTTGGTTTACCGCCTCCTGGGCGGCTGCATGTCCCATCACAAGGCCGGCCAGGGTAACCGTGATATAAAGGATCGGTGCGATCGCCGTAACGATGTAAAACGCGATCGCGGCGCCACGCGTGAGCGCTTCATCGCGAATGAAGGCATCCACGCCTTCGCGAAAAAGACCCCAAATCCGACCGCTCATTGCTGAAACCAAACACCGCCGCGAAGAAAACGCGCGAGGCGGGAACTCGTTTCGCCTTTCAACGCAGCGCTTTCGCCGAAAAGGCGTTTTGTTTCCGGAACCTAAAGCGGTGCAGCGGGGCGATGAGCCAGAACGGGCGTGCGGAACGGCTATCGCCGTGGCAAATGTGGGTCTCCAACGGTACACGCCACGCCGGCCGGCTGTTTGCCGGAACCGTGTGGTCATGGGCGAATGCCATCAAATGGACCGGCTATACGGTCCTGGCACTGCTGATCGGCATCATCGTTTATCTGTATTTCCTCGACTGGAACACAATGCGCGGACCGGTGTCGCGCTATGTCTCGCACCGTCTGGGCCGTGAGGTTCACATCAACGGCGACCTTCGGGTTCATCTCTTCAGCTGGACGCCCAGCATGTCGGCCTCGGGCGTGACCATCGGCAATCCGGACTGGGTCAAGGAGCCATTGGCCGGCGATATTGGACGATTCGCGGCATCGGTTCGGCTGATGCCGCTGTTTCGCGGCAAAATCATCCTGCCATCCGTCGAGATCGATCAGCCGAACATCCTCGTCGTCCGTAATGCGAATGGCGATGTGAATTGGGATCTCGGCACATCCGACCAGGGGATGAAAATTCCGCCGATCCATCACTTCATCGTCCGCGACGGACATCTGAAGATTGACGACCGTATTCGCAAGCTCACTTTCGTTGGCAACATCTCGTCACAGGAAAACGCCGGCGGCGGCGACCGCGCGTTTCAGATGACCGGCGACGGTTCGCTGAACGGAAACAAATTCCTTGCCGAGATCTATGGCGGCGCCCTGATTCATGTCGAGGAAGACAAACCCTATCACTTCACGGCAGACCTCCACACAGGCACGACGCATGCCACCCTCGATGGTGCGTTGAGACGCCCCTTTCATCTCGGTCAGTTCACGGCGACGGCGAACTTTTCCGGCGCCAGCATGGCCGATCTCTACTATCTGACCGGCCTCGTTTTCCCGACAACGGCACCCTATCGCCTGTCGGGAACGGTGACACGCGAAGGATCGGTCTATCATCTGGCGAATCTCACGGGCGTCGTCGGCGCGAGCGACCTGCACGGCGATATGGTCGTCGACGCCGCACAGACGCCTCCCTTTGTGCGCGCGACATTCGCATCCCGCAAACTGGACTTCGTCGATCTGGGTCCCTTGATCGGTGCGCCGCCGGTTCATCGCGCGCAAGGCGCGCCGCCGGCGGAGCTTGCGGCCGGTCAGACCTCGTATCTCTTGCCCGACATGCCGCTTCAGATCGAGCGTATCCGGCATATGAACGCCGATATCCAGTACGATGCGGACTCGATCAAATCGCAGGATTTCCCGCTGCGTGACATGCATCTCCATGCCGTCCTCAACCAGGGCGTCATGACCCTCAATCCGATCACGTTCGATTTCACGCGCGGTAAGCTCACCGCTTCGTACCGGCTGGATGCGCGCAAGGATGTCGCCGTCAACGACATCGATGCGCGGCTGAGCGATGTCCGTCTCGAACAATTCGTGTCTGGCAGCCCTCCCCCGCTCGAGGGATTACTGTCTGCGCGCGCCAAGCTTCATGCGATGGGGAACAGCGTGCGCAAGGCGGCTGCCAACGCCAGCGGCGGAGTTACTTTCGTCGTGCCTAGTGGCGCCATGCGCAAAGCGTTTGCGGAACTGACGGGCATCGACGTCCTGAACGGGCTCGGTCTTCTGTTGACGAACGACAAGAGCAGTACTGGTCTTCGCTGCGCAGTGGCCCAGTTCGATGCCCATGACGGTACGCTTACCGCAAAGCAGCTCACGCTCGATACCGATGACGTGCTTGTTCAGGGCCAGGGCACGGTCAATCTGAAAGACGAAACGCTCGACATGTCCATCAAAGGCAGCCCAAAGGCGTTCCGCATCGGGCGCATCCGCGCGCCGATCACAATCAGCGGTACGATCGATCATCCCTCGGTGGGCGTGAAAGCCGGTGCGGTGCTGGGCCAGGGCGGCATCGCCGCGGCGCTCGGCTTCCTCAATCCGTTTGCCGCCGTTCTGGCTTTTGTCGATCCAGGGCTTGCCAAAGATGCGAATTGTGCAGCCCTGACGCAGACCGCCGCGCATGGCAAAGCGCCGGTGAAAGCACCCAGACAGGCCCTCAAACACTAGGTTTTCCGCACTCTCATCCCTATCTTTGGCGCATGCTCAAACCCGAAAAGCTTCTCTGTCCCAGGCCGGAAGGGCTTTATTGCGCGCCGGGGGATTTCTACATCGATCCGGTGAGGCCGGTTTCGCGCGCGGTTATCACACACGGCCATTCGGATCACGCGCGCGCGGGCCATGGCGCGGTCGTGGCCACGGCGGAGACCCTTGCGATCATGTCGGCGCGTTGCGGCGAAGATTTCGCTGGCGCGAGTGAAGCGGTGCGCTACGGCCAGACCATCGAACGCGATGGCGTCGAGGTGATGCTGGTTCCTGCCGGTCACGTTCTTGGTTCGGCGCAAGTCGTCGTCCGCCACAAGGGACTGACGATTGTCGTGTCTGGCGATTACAAGCGCCGCCGCGATCCGACGTGTCCGCTTTTCGAGCCGGTGCCGTGCGATGTGTTCGTGACCGAGGCGACGTTCGGAATCCCGGTGTTCTGCTTTCCCAACGATGGCGATGAGATCGCGCGGCTCCTGAAATCGGTGGCACAATTTCCCGAACGAACACATCTCGTCGGCGCTTATGCGCTCGGCAAAGCGCAACGGATCATCTGCCTGCTGCGCGAGGCCGGATACGACAAGCCGATTTACGTCCATGGCGCGCTGCAGAGCATGAATACGCTTTATGAGCGCCGGGGTGTTGCGCTCGGACCGCTCGAACCGGCCACGGTCGAGAGAGGCAAGAAAACCGATTTCGCCGGCGCCATCGTGATCGCGCCGCCCTCCTCCATCGACGACCGCTGGTCGCGGCGCTTCGCCGATCCGCTGCCCGCTTTCGCCTCCGGCTGGATGCGCGTGCGTGCCCGCGCACGCCAGCGGCAGGTCGAACTGCCGCTCGTGATCTCCGACCACGCCGACTGGAACGAACTGACCTCCACCATCTCGGAGATCAAGCCGGGCGAAGTCTGGATCACGCACGGCAATGAGGAGGCGCTGCTGCGCTGGTGTGAACTGGGCGGCCAGAAGGCGCGTGCTCTGTCGCTCGTCGGCTATGACGAGGATGAGGGCGAAGGCTGATGCGCGGCTTCGCCAATCTGCTCGATCGCCTAGCCTTCACGCCGCAGCGGAACGGCAAGCTCACGCTGCTGCATGACTTCATGCGCGACACACCCGACCCCGAACGGGGCTGGGCTCTGGCATCGCTGAGCGGCGAACTAACTTTTGATGCTGCCAAGCCGGCCTTTATCCGCAAAGCGGTCGAGGCGCGAATGGACCCGGCCCTTTTCGCGATGTCGTACGACTATGTCGGCGATCTCGCGGAAACCGTGGCGCTGGTCTGGCCGGCGAAGCCGGGCGCCAATCGCGAGCCCGACCTGTCGGAAGTTGTCGATGCGCTGCGCGGCGCCTCGCGGGCCGAGGTACAGAAACTTCTCGAGCGCTGGCTCGATGCCCTCGACGCCGACGGCCGCTGGGCGCTGTTGAAGCTTTTGACCGGCGGCCTGCGCGTCGGTGTGTCGGCGCGCCTGGCGAAGCAGGCGCTGGCCGCGCTGGGCGGCGTGGAGGTCTCCGAGATCGAGGAGGTCTGGCACGGCCAGACCCCGCCCTATCAGGATCTGTTCGCCTGGCTCGAGAAGCGCAGCGAAAAGCCCACCGCCGATGCGCCGGGCCGCTTCCGTCCCATGATGCTGGCGCAGGCGATCGATGAGGAAAAGGATTTCGCCAATTACGATGCGGCCGACTATTCCGCGGAATGGAAATGGGACGGCATCCGCGTGCAGGCGGTCAACGAGCGCGGGCAGAAAAAGCTCTACAGCCGGACCGGGGATGAGATCGGGCAGGCCTTCCCGGATGTGCTCGATTTCCTGAATTTCGAAGGCGTGATCGACGGCGAGCTGCTGGTGATGCGCAACGGCGCGGTCGCGTCCTTTGGCGATCTGCAGCAAAGGCTGAACCGCAAGACAGCCGATGCAAAATTGCTGGCGAAATATCCCGCCGCCATCCGGGCCTACGATTTGCTGCTCGAAGGCCAGGAGGACCTTCGCTCTCTGCCGTTCCGCGAAAGACGCAAACGTCTGGAAGCCTTTGTGGCGGGCGCCAACTCGCCGCGCATCGATGTCTCCCCCTTGCAACCTTTCTCGAGCTGGGAAGAGCTTTCCCGCCTGCGCGCCGATCCGCCGGAAGGCGATGCGAGGCTGTCCGAAGGCCTGATGCTGAAGCGTTGGGATTCGATCTATGAAGCCGGCCGGCCGAAAGGACCCTGGTTCAAGTGGAAGCGCGACCCGCATCTGATCGATGCCGTGTTGATGTATGCGCAGCGCGGTCACGGCAAGCGTTCCGGCTACTATTCGGATTACACATTCGGGGTATGGCGCGAGGACACCAACGGCGATCGGTCGCTGACGCCGGTCGGAAAGGCCTATTTTGGCTTCACCGACGAAGAGCTGAAACAGATCGACAAATTCGTGCGCGACAACACGATCGACCGCTTCGGCCCCGTGCGCGTGGTCAAAGCGAACAAGGATTTCGGACTGGTGTTCGAAGTCGCTTTCGAAGGGCTTCAGCGCTCGACCCGTCACAAATCCGGGGTGGCGATGCGTTTTCCACGCATCAACCGGCTGCGCTGGGACAAGCCGGCTCGTGAAGCGGACGAACTCTCAACCTTGGAAAAGATGCTGACCTAACTGGCCGGTTGCATCTGTCGCGGATGCCAGAGAAATGCTAGCGTTTGGTGCTGCAAAAATCGACGGTGTCCGATGCTTGGCCGTATAGCGCTTTCTTTTGCTCTCCTGCTTTCCTTCCTTCCGGCGATGACAAACGCGCAGACGTTGACGCGCCTTGCCCACCAGCCACCCGATGGCTCCCTTATCACCTATCAGTTGACCGACGGCACGGTGATGGCGCAGGGCTACGGCGAAAACGACTGGTACGTGCTCACGCCGGATATCCATGGAAGTTATCTGAACGGCATCTGGAAGCGTGTCGCGAATCTTCAAAGCGGCTATCAGCCGCTCTATTTCGCTGGCGCGGTTTTGGCCGACGGGCGGCTGGTGATTTCAGGCGGCGAGTACAATCACAACGAGTTCTCCTTTACCAATCTCGGAGCGATCTTCGATCCGCTCGCCAACACTTGGACACCGCTCAGCCATCCCCCCGGCTTCGATTACATCGGCGATTCGCCCTCCGTCGTGTTGCCGGACGGCCGTTTCTTGCTCGGCGCCAAGTTCAAGAAACTAATGGCGGCGCTCGATCCGAAAACAATGACCTGGACAGCCTTTCCGAATACCGGGAAGAACGACTTCAATGCGGAGGAAGGCTGGACGCTGTTGCCCGATGGCACGATTCTGACCTTCGACGTGAAGGATCACCCCAGATCGGAGCGCTATCTTCCGGAAAAAGGTAAGTGGATCAGCGCGGGCAATCTGCCGGCCGACCTCTGGGAGGCGCAGAATTGTTGCGGTTGTATCCCCTACGACCCCAACAAGCCGTGCTATCAGCCTCCCGGCGAAGTCGGCCCGGCGGTTCTGCGACCGGACGGCACCGTGTTTGCGGCAGGCGGGATCGTCGGAAACGCCAAAGCGCACACCGACATCTGGACGCCGCCCAGCAACGGCGATCGCAAAGGCCATTGGACCGCGGGACCGGACTTTCCGAGCGGCGAAGATGCCGGGGATTGTTACGCGGCGCTGCTGCCCAACGGCAATGTGCTGATCCAGACACTCTCAGGTTCGCTGTATGAATTCGACGGCACCCATCTGACACGCGAGCCGTTCAACGGCGCGGGCGGAGCACTGATGGTGCTTCCGACGGGGGAAATCCTGGTCGGCGGCTCTGCCGTTTATCAATCGACCGGTACGTTCAACCCCAGCTGGGCGCCGACGATCAGCGCATTTCCTCAAACGGTTGCGCGCGGCGCGAGCTATCAGATCTCGGGCACCCAGTTCAATGGGTTGAGCCAGGCCAGTGCGTTTGGCGACGAGGATGAAACCCAAACGAACTATCCGCTTGTGCGCATCACCAACAACGCGACCGGCCACGTGTTCTATACGCGCACGCACGATCACAGCACGATGGGCGTCGCCACCGGAGCCGCGCTCGTTTCAACGAACTTCGACGTGTCCGGCGGCACCGAAACCGGCGCAAGCACGCTGGTTGTCGTGGCTAACGGAATTCCGTCCCAGCCGGTTTCGATCACGGTGAATTAGAGTCTGTACCCAATGAAAATAGGTGTCATGGCCCGCGAATGCGGGCCATCCAGGTGACATCCTGTGAAATTCTCGCAGTTTTTCCTCGGCCTCGCGAAACGAGCGTCATCGCGCAGAACCCAACTGGATAGCCCGCATTCGCGGGCCATGACTATTTGATAGGACTGGACTGCAATTGAGTCTGGAACCCGGAACGTTCTATATCCGTGGGTCCTCGCCCTCATGGGCGTGGCCGATGGCGCGGCGCAATTCCTTATCGAGTTTGCTACCATCGAGCACGACGCGTTCGTCCTCGACGTCCTTGACCGCGCTCAGGGGAATGCGGAAGTCGCCGGCATTTTCGACATAGACCGTGATCTCGTCTTTCGACACATGGCGCACGGCGCCGAACGCCTTCTCGCCGTCATGTACCACAACATCGAAGCCTTCACGGATGGGGGACATTGTATTCTCCTTTTAAACGTAACGCGGGATGGGCCCATTGTGTGGCGTCGTGCGGTCGGACAGATCGAACATCACTTCGTCGACATAGCACCACCCCCAGCCTTCCGGCGGATCGTAGCCTTCGATGATCGGATGGTGGGTGGCGTGGAAATGCTTGGTTGCGTGGCGGTTGGGTGAGCTGTCGCAGCAGCCGACATGGCCGCAGGTACGGCAGAGCCTTAAATGCACCCAGGGCGAGCCGATCTTCAGGCATTCTTCGCAACCGAGCGCGCTTGGCGTGACCTCCCGGATGGTGTCGAGATGGGTGCATGTATCAGCCATGGGCGGCCTCCGCGCTCTGATTCTGCGCCGCGAGATAGGCGTGGATCGCCGCAACCACCTGCGCGCCCTCGCCCACCGATGAGGCGACCCGTTTCACCGAATTGGAACGCACGTCGCCGATCGCAAAAATGCCGTGCCGGTTGGTCTCGAAAGGCTGCCGCCCTTTTTCGGCATCGGCTTCCGTCTCGACGAAGCCTTTCCCGTCCAGCTTGAGGCCCGATTGCGCGAGCCAGTTTGTGTTGGGCGCCGCGCCGATCAGAAGGAAAAGATGGCGGATGTCGCGGCACGTCGCTTCGCCGGTCTTGCGGCTGCGCCAGCAGATACGTTCAAGAGATCCATCCTTGCCTTCAAGCGCCGTGACCTCGGTTTCCACGAGCACTTCGATGTTGGGCTGGGCCGCGATGCGGTCGCAGAGATAGCGCGACATGGTGGCGGTCAGGCTCCTGCCGCGCACAATCATCCAGACCTTGCGCGCGGTGCTCGCAAGGTAGACGGCGGCCTGTCCCGCCGAGTTGCCTGCGCCGACCAGCGCCACTTCCTCACCCATGCAGAGTCGGGTTTCGATCGGCGAAGCCCAGTAATGAACATGCGCGCCTTCGTAGTCCGCGAGGTTCGGCACATCCAAACGGCGATATTCCGCGCCGCTCGCGATCACGACCGCGCGGGCTTTCGCGCTTTGCGCGCTTTTCAGGCCCAAGATGAAATGCTCGTCCTTGGCTTCCAGCCGCACGACTTCTTCGGGGATCGCCATCTCGGCGCCGAACTTCTGCGCCTGATTGTAGGCGCGCGCCATCAGGGCAATGCCGGTGATGCCGGTGGGAAAGCCCAGATAATTTTCAATCCGCGCCGAGGCGCCGGCCTGCCCGCCAAACGCACGGCAATCGATCACGATCGTCGAGAGTCCTTCGGAGGCTGCATACACCGCTGCGGCAAGCCCTGCCGGTCCGGCACCCACCACTGCCACATCGTAGAGCCTCGTCGCATCGATTTCGCGCGAGAGCCCGATGCAGCGGGCAAGATGGTTTTCCGTCGGATTGTGCAGCGGCTGCCCATCGAGACAGAACACCACCGGCAGATCGGGTGCCGTCAGATGATACTGCTGCATCAGCGTTTTCGCGCAGGCATCGTTGTCAGGGTCGAGCGAATGGAACGGGTGTCCGTTCCGGCGCAGGAAACCTTCGAGCCGCACGACATCGCGGCTATCGGGCCGGCCCAGAATCAAGGGACCGCCGACATTCTGCTCGAGCAGGCCAACACGGCGCAGGATCAACGCGCGCATGATGCGCTCGCCGAGTTCGGCCTCCTGTACCATCACGTCGCGCAGCCGCGCGGGTGGGATGAGGACCGCCTCCACATCCGATAGCGCGGTGCCGTCGACCAGCGCGGGTCGTCCGGAAAGCTGGGCCAGCTCGCCCATGAAGCTTCCTGGGCCATAGGTGACGATCACACGGTCATGCGCCTCGTGTGGCGCCATGCTTACTTGGCCGGAAAGGATCAGGAGTAACCCTTCCGCAGGCTCGCCAGCGCGCGAGACGAGCATATCCTTCGCATAATGGCGTGGCGTGCCGAACCGCTTCAGCCGTTCGATCTCCGCCTCGGTGAGCGTGGGGAATGCCTGATGGCGTCTTGTGTCCAGAACGGAGGATGAAATCTCGGCCATGAACAGAGCCTAGCACACGATCATGACACGGGAAGTGCGCTTAGGTATTGGTGTGTTCCATCAGATGGCGCAGGTAGGGATGGAAGTGGTCCCTGTATCGCTCCTGCACGTCGTGCCGCTTCCAGTCGTCCTGTGTGAGCGTTTTGCGACAATGCTCGGCGCCGCAGGAGCAATGATCCTGATCCCAGACGTATTCGTCTTCGTCGAAGTTCCACGTGCCCTGATCGAGTGTGATTTCCTCGCCCGCCGCGATATCGCGCCGTGCCACCAACGTGACCTCGTCGGCAAGCCAGGAATTCGCATCGCAGGAATGATTCAGATTTTCATCGAGGCTGGGTTCCGGGTCGTCCTCGCGCAATGCCAGATAAATGCCCTCACCCACCTGCCAGATCGAGCGCATGCGATAGACATCGGTTTCGAAATCTGCCGGCGAAATGATCTCACCGCCAAACTCCATCAATTTCTCGCCAGCCGGGATCGGCTCGCTCGCGATCACGCCGACGCCGTGGATCTTCGACGGGCCGGGCACAAGCTTGGGGCTGATCCAGCTGCGGGGAAGATAGGATTTCATGGGAATATGATGAGGCTTCTGAATTTATTCAGGGCTGGCGCACCCGACAGGATTCGAACCTGTGACCTTCGCCTTCGGAGGGCGACACTCTATCCAGCTGAGCTACGGGTGCGTTGCACCGAGCTATAGCCCAACCCTATGCCGCACAAAAGCGCTTTGCTCTCCAATGAAAACGGCGCACCCGGCCTGACCGAACGCGCCATTTTGGAAAATTCCGTGTGACTCAGGCGGTCTGCGGCACTTCAGGGGGGCACCGCGACCGAAAGGCGACACCCAAACCAAGAGCCGCAGGGCCTCTCAGCATCGGTCGCAACGTGCCAGGCTTCGGCGCCCCGAATCTCTGACAATCGTTCTTCAACGCCCTGTGCTGAGTTCCTTCATCAGCCGATAGGTGAATTCGACGGTCTGATAGAAGTTGCCCGCCTCGTTGCGTTCGTCGCGGCCGTGGGCGCGGATGTCATCGAGGTCCCACCAGCCGCCGCCCGCGCCATAGCTCGGCATGCCGGCTGCACGTGTGAAGATGGAATCGCTGGCACCAGCCGCCATCACCGGCATGACCGGAATGTCTTTGCCCCACATCTCGTGCACGACCTTCGCGATCGAACCCATCACTCTGGGATCGGGCACAGTCTCGGGCGCTGGTTCTACCGGCTCGAGCAGCGACACCTTGATGCCCGGATCGCCCGCGACCTTCTCCAGCGTCGCTCGGATCTGCTCCACCGTCTCGCCGGGGAAGACCCGGCACTGGATTGTCGCGCTGGCGCTCGACGGCAGCGCGTTTTCCTGCACGCCCGCCTCCAGCATAGTGGCGACGCAGGTTGTGTGCAGGATGGCGTTGGTCGAGATGTCCTTCGCGAGGCGCCCGGCCGCGGCTTCATCTACCGGCTCTTTCGACATCGTCATAAGATCGGCTTTGCGCTGGCCGCTCGCGGTCGCGGCAATCGCCTTGAAATAGGCCCGTGTCGTGGCGTTCGTTTTATAGGGAAACTGATAGGCCGCGAGTTTTGTGAGCCCATTTGCCAATTGATAGATGGCGTTGTCGGGACGGGGCTCGGACGAGTGGCCGCCCTTGTTGGCCGTCTCCATCTTGAACGTCATATAGGTTTTCTGAACGGTCTCGACCGCGAAATCGAGACGCTTGCCGTCCTTGATCTCACCGGAGCCGCCATCCGGATTCATCACCAGCCCCGCATTCACCAGATCGCGCTTCTGCGTGACCATGAAGTTTGGGCCGTCCTGTTCAAGGCCCACTTCCTCATCCGCGCTGAACATCACGATGATGTCGCGGTCGGGGAAATAGTTCTCTTTCTTGAGGCGGATGAGCGATGCGGCAACGGCGGCGTCTTCGTCCTTCATGTCCGATGTGCCGCGGCCATAGAAATAGCCGTCCTTCTCGGTGAATTTGTACGGATCGAGACCCGGCGTCCAATCCTCCTTCTTCGCGTCCACCACATCCATGTGGCAGATCCACATCACGGGCTTTCCTTTGCCTTTACCCTTGATGCGCACCGCGATGTTGACCTGATGCGGATATTTCGTCTCGGGGACGACATGTATTTCGCTATCAGTGAAGCCGCCAGCCTTGAGGTAATTCACCAGGATGTCGGCAACGCCTTTTGTGCCGATGTCGTGTACGGAACGCACCTCCACGATGTCGCGAAAGATGTCGTGTGCGAGCTTCTGGTTGTCGGCGGGCGGCATATTCGCGGGCGGAGCGGCGCCGATCAGAAGCGTTGCCGCTGCGGTCGATGCAAGCGCCAGGATACGTGTTCTCATAATTATCCTTCCCTCAGACCAGCGCTTTCAGCGCTGCGTTCACGACCTCGTCGGCTGCTTCCCAGACCATACGCTTCCATTCCGCCGTGTCGGGATAGAAGGCGTCGCGGATCTCGCGGCGGATTGCCTCGCTATCGGCATGATCCGCGCCGGCGAAGCAATGCAGCCAATTGTCCTTCCGTAGCGCATTGAACACGTCGCGCGTCGGCCGCGTGCCGACTTCGAGCGCGGCGAAGGTGAGTTCGACATCGGGGAGGAAATCTGCAACCGCCCTGTCAACGGTGCCTGTCAGCGGTGCCGACACGGACTCGCCCGCCTCGCTCGAACGCACACGCTCACCCCACATCGCTTTGGCGCGCAGATAGGCCGGTGAGCCGGGAAGATCCTCGCTGATCATCTCACCATGGCCGTGTGCGCCCAGGCCGGTATGAAAGTCGATGACGATCAGCCTGCGCACATCTCGCAACTCCTCGTGCATCACATCCCGCAGCATTCGTGCCGACCAGCTCTCCTCTGCACCACCGTAATAGAGCCCGTCGGCAAAGACATATTGCCCTTTTGTAATCGCTTCCTGCAGCGCGAAATCGCCATGGGCAGCGGAATAGGCCCGCAGCGTTGTGTTCGCAGCCTTCATCGTTTGGCGCGAGATGTCGCGCGGCGCGATCTGTTCTGCCAGTGCCGCGTAAGGAGCGTTGACCGGCGGGTTGGCATGATCGACGAAGTTGCGATTGATATCGGCGTTGTCTTCGTTGACGCGACGATCCCAGGCAAAGCCGTAGGGATTGAGCGCGTGCAGCAGTACGATCTTGGCGCCCTCGGGCGCTTCCAAGCCTTGGCGCAGCGTTCCGGTCTGCACACCGGAGCCGAAATAGCCCTCGACCCCGTGCGTTGCCGAAACCATCAGCAGCGCGTTCTCGGCATCGCGGTCTCCGATGACGGCGGTATCCAGAAACAGCGGCTTTCCATCGCGTCCCTTTGCGTGCGGATGCACACGCGCAGTGGTGCCGAGATCGGCCGCCTTGCAGGCGCTCAGAAATGCCGTGCGCGCTCTTCGGTAATCGGACGGAAAATGATCTTCGGCTGGCATGGTCTATTTCAGAATGGGCCGGAAGGCGCCGTCCCAATCGGCGCCGGGCGGCAGGGCTTCATAGCGGGCGATACGGTCGAGCTGCAGATCGTAGAGTTTCTGGCTCGCGCCGGAAAGCCTGCGGCATTGTGCGATCACCTCGCGCGTCCGCGACCATTGCTGGGTCTGCAGCGACTGGAAGATGTGATCGTGAAAGGTCGTGAGCGCGCGGAATTTCGGGCTGGCACGTACCACCGAGTTGCCGAGAAGTGCGTAGAGCTTGACCGGCGCGCCACCGCCGAGGGCGATGTAGTCGACCTCCAGGAACGCAAAGCCCCGCTCGGCAGCCTCGCGCGTATCTTCGCTGACGATCACGGCCGGTCCGTAGGTGTCAGAGAGCATCTGGATCCGGGAGGCCTGGACAGCGCATTCGCCGACAGCGACGTAGGTGGTTCTGCCGTGAAACCGGAAACCGCCCGTAATCGCAGGCCCAGTCGAAATACCGATTCCGATTTCGATCGTGGGTACCGCATGACCGTCGATGCGCCGTTCCTGCGTGACGATCTGGTTGATACGCGCTACCACTTCCATCATGCCGCTTGCTGCTTCGCAGGCATGGATAGCATGCTCCGGATCGTCGAGCGGTGCATTCCAGAAACAGGAAAACCCCTCGCCACTGATCCGTTCGACGGTACCGCGATGTTTGAGGACCTCGTCCATCAACGGCGTGAAGATGCGTGCCAGGAGCCGTGTGAACGCTACCGGATCGTCATGGAACCCCTGTGCCATCGCGGTGAGGTCGCGCACGCGACAGACGAGGTAGGTTACCTGGCGCGGTTCGCCTTCGAGCTTGAGCAGCGATGGTTTGCGCGCGATCTGATCGATCGCGGCGGCAGGGAGCGCATCGGCCCATGCCGTGTAAAGCCGGCTGCGTGCGGCCGCGACCTCGGCCAGCTGTGCAGATGCGCCCGCCACAAAGACCAGTGCCAGGCCAATGCCCGGCTCCACGGAATCGAAAAGAACGTGATTTCTGGTATAGAGCTCCCATGATGTCGCGCACGCCAAGACGATTGCTGCAAGCGTAAATACCCCCGCCCACACCACCCCGAAGCGGACAAGCAAAAGGATCGTTGCCAGACCGAACAGTGCCAGACAGGCCGTCTCCGCCGTGGTCGCTTCCGCGGGATGGGGGAGCGCGGAGCCGAGCAACATGCCGCGCAGTCCGCTCGCAATGCTGCCCCAGTCGCTCGCCAGCAGGATTGTCACCACCACCAACACGAGCAGCGGTAGCGCCCAGATCGCGCGGGAGCGGTCGTGAAAACTCATTCAGTGACCCGAAGCAGTTGGGCCATCCTATCACCCGGAAGCCTGTTCGGCGGAAGACGTGTTCGCGCAATCGCGGCATACGCCCGCAAGTTCGACCGTCTCCCGTTCGGCGGCAAAGCCGGCCCGGGCTGCCGCGGCGACGAGTGCGTCGTCGAGGTCCGCATCTTCGATCTCCGCCGCGCGTCCGCACCGCAGGCAGAGGAAGAACCGGCTGCGATGCGCCTTCTCCGGTGCGAAGCAGCCAACGAAAGCGCTGAGCGAGTCGATGCGGTGAACGAAGCCTTGCGCCAGCAGAAATTCGAGCGCGCGATAAACCGTGGGCGGCGCGGGTCTTGTGTGATCGCGTGCCAGTGTCGCCAGCACGTCGTATGCGCCGATGGGGCGATGACTCTCGAGCACGATCTCCAGCACCCGGCGGCGCAGCGGCGTGAGCTTTTGACCACGATCCCGCGCCAGGCTTTCGGCGGCTGCCAGCGTGCCGGCCATGCAGGCGTGATGATCGTGCGCAGGAAGGGCTGGCCCGCTCACCATGCCCTCACCGCGCTCCACACACGGGCGCCCAGCATTGTCGAAAAGAATATCGCAGCCGCGGCCAGCACGATCGCGGGCCCAGCAGGGATGTCCTTGAGATAGGCTGCGTAAAGCCCCAACGGGGCCGCCGCTGCGCCAAAGAATGCCGCAAGGATGGCCATTGTTTCCGGCGTACGGGACAGCGGCCGTGCTGCCGCCGGCGGAATGATCAACAGCGCCACGATCAGCAACGCACCGACGACGCGCAGCCCGAAGGCAACGAACGCCGCGACAAGAATCAGGAATGCGAGATCGGCGAGCCTGCTCGTACGGCCTTCGGCGCGCGCGACGTCGCCGTTCACGGTCGCGATCAGCCACGTCCGCCAGTAGAAGGCACTGGCCAGCAGCATCGCCAGACTGGCGCCCGCAATGGCGGCAACATCGCTCCGTGAGAGCGCCAACACATCGCCGAAGAGATAGCCCAGAAGATCGGTGCGCACCGTTTCCATCGTGGCAAGCAGGATGAAGCCGAGTGCAAGGCCGACATGGCCGATAATGCCGACGAAAGTCCCGGCCGGAATTTCGCCATCTCCGGCGCGCGCCATGATCAGCGCGGCCGCAACCGCCAGAACGGCGACGCCGATCAACGGCTCTATGCCAAACAGAAGCCCTATGGCCGCGCCGAGCAATCCCATATGCGCTACCGACTCGCCGAGATAGGCCATGCGCCGCCACAAGACGAAACAGCCGATAGGGCCTGCCGCCGCGCCGAGAAGGCCAGCACCGGCCGCTGCGCGCCACAGAAAATCATCCATGACCGGCCCCGACGTGCGAGTGATCGTGGCGGTGAACGTAGAGCGCGAGCTCGTCCGCGACGCGCGGTCCAAACAGTTGCGCGAAAGCAGGGTCGTGTACGACCTGCTCTGCCCTTCCCTCGCAGCAGACATGGCCATTGAGGCAGACAACGCGATCCGCCTGCGCCATCACCACATGCAAATCGTGGCTGACCAGCAATATCCCGCAGCCGAGTTCGTCGCGGATTTCCGCGATCAGATGATAGAGTGCGGCTTCGCCTGCGACATCCACACCGGCAAGCGGCTCGTCGAGAATAAGAAGCTCCGGGCGCCCCGCGATCGCACGTGCGAGCAGAACGCGCGCGAGTTCTCCACCGGATAGCGCCGTCATTTGTCGTGTGCGCAGGCGGGTCATGTTCACACGCTCGAGCGCGCTCGTCACCGGCGCTTCCGAAGCGAACAGCCGCATGAACCGTTCGACGGTGATGGGCAGGCTACGGTCGCGCGGAAAGCTTTGCGGGACATACCCGATGCGGAGGTTCGCTTTGCGCGTGAGCGTGCCGGTTGCAGGCACAAGTCCCAGAAGTGCTTTCAGAAGGCTGGTCTTCCCCGACCCATTCGGTCCGATCAGGGTGACGATCTCGCCAGCGCGGATCTGGAAATCCACGTCCCGCAAAATGTCGGTCCCACCCGCGCGCAGGCCGAGTCCTGTCGCTGTGATGAGGGGGGCCGAGCGATCCATAGACTGTTATAACATAACATCGATAGGGGAGTGAATCTCGGGCAAGGAAGAAATCGCTAACCGCACGTGGTGAAATTTGCGTGACGGAGGCGTCATTTTTCTTGCAAAGCTGGAACCTGGGGGTATCGTTCGGCACAAGCATCCATTTGGGAGAGGCGCATGGACAACAACATCACCAAGGATCCGGCCTACAACGCGGTCGATCCGCACGATTTCCCGGCGATGCTTGATGTGAATCGCTACGGCGACCGCTCCACGGCTTTCGACAAGATTATCTCCGCGACCCACGACCATTTCTGGGACCCGCTGGACAAGAAATATATCGATTTCAGCCAGCCCTTCGATATGACGAAGGACTACCTCGTCAATCCGGCGCTCAATTCCGATCTCAAGACCGCCATCGGCGAGAGGCTCGACGAAGGCCAGAAGATCAAGCTCGCCAATCTCGACACGCTCTGGACGATGTCGTCGATCCTGCATGGCGAGCAGGGCGCGCTTTCGCTGTCCGCTTCGCTCTGCCACATCCTGCGCGATCCGGGCGCCCAGGAATACGCCGCCAACCAGACGCGCGAGGAAGCGCGCCATGTGACCGCGTTCACGAAATATATTCAGGCGCGTTGGGGCAAGCCCGTGCAGGTCGGTCCGGCGCTGGGCGATCTCTTGAACGAACTCGTCGGCTCGCCGCTGGTCTGGAAGAAGATCGTCGGCATGCAGATGCTGATCGAGGGCCTTGCCATGGGCGCCTTCGCCACACTTTGGAAGGAAGCGCACGATCCGCTGCTGCGCCAGACCTGCCAGCTTGTGATGACCGATGAGGCTTTCCACCACAAATTCGGGAAGATCTGGGCCGATCGCACGATCCCCAACCTGTCCAAGTCCGAGCATGAGATGATCGAGGACTGGGCGGCGCAGGTGTTCCAGGTGCTGCTGTTCAATCTCGGCTCGCCGAACCAGAAGGAATGGATCTACCGCGAAGTGGGCCTCGATCCGGTCTGGTGCCAGCAGGCGTTCATGGAAGCGATCACCGATGCGGCGATCCGCGAGGAATTGCAGGAATCGACCAACATCTTCCGCGTGCTCATCAAGACGCTGCTCAAGGCCGGCATCATCACCGAGCGCACCAAGCCCATCTATGCCGCGTATATCGACATGGCCGAACTCTATGTAGAAGGCGACCGCATGGTCGGCGACGACATCGCCGAGCAGGGCATCAGATATCTGATGCAGTTGAACGGCGGTTCGCAGATGGGTGCGTCGCTCCTCGCCGCCGAATGATGGGAAGCGGGTGGGACGCGTGCGTCTTGCCCGCCTGCCGCTCTTCAGCCAAGCATAGGTGGAAGCTGCGGAGCACCCTCGCATGAAGGCCGCCGTTTTTCACGAACTGCACAAGCCACTGATCGTTGAGAATGTCGGCGATCCGCATCCCGCCGGCGCCGAACTGCTGGTCCGCGTCGGGCGTTGCGGCATCTGCGGCAGCGATCTGCATATGACGGAAGAACCAGCGTTCGGGATTCAGCCGGGCGTCGTGCTCGGTCACGAATTCGCAGGTGAGATTGTCGAACTCGGCAGGGATGCGGCCGGTTTCAGGGTTGGCGACCTCGTCGCCGTTGCCCCGCTGCGCGGTTGCGGACATTGCGCCTCCTGTCTTGCCGGCGAGCCCGCCTGGTGCAGCGCGATGATGCTGCAGGGCGGCGGCTATGCCGAACTGGCGCTCGCGACCGACCGCCAATGCCGCAAGCTGCCATCGACGACTTCGCTCGAAGATGGCGCACTGGTCGAGCCGCTGGCCGTTGCGCTGCATGGGGTCGCGCTCTCCGGCCTCACGGCGGGTGCGCGGGTGCTGGTGATGGGTGCGGGGCCGATCGGCCTCGGCGTCGCGTTCTGGGCACGCCGGCGCGGCGCCGCCAAGGTCGTCGTGCTCGATCTCACCATATTACAATTCGAACTCGCACACACGATGGGTGCGACCTCGTTTATCACAGCGGATACCGATTCCATCGCAAAGGTGAACACAGCGCTCGGTGGTGCGCCAGACATCATATTCGAGTGTGTGGGAAGGCCTGGAATCATCGCCCAGGCGCTTGAGTATCTGAGACCGCGCGGCACCATCGTGATGCTCGGGCTGTGCACCGCGGAGGATAGCTTCATTCCCTTCCGCGCGGTATCGAAGGAAGCACGCCTCATCACTTCGGCGTTCTTCACCATGGGGGAATACCAGGCCGCGCTCGACGCGCTTGATGGCGGCAAGGCGCCGCCGCATGCCATGATAACCGAGACGGTTGCCCTTTCGGCCATGCCAGCGGCGTTCGAGGCGCTGCGCAAGCGGACGTCCCAATGCAAGGTGATGGTGAAACCGCATTAGACGTTGACCGCTTTTGGGGAGGCGAATATGGCACGCAAACGCAAGGGTGAGGGACAGACGGCGCTCATCACCGGCGCCAGCATGGGTATCGGTGTCGATCTCGCCGAGTGCTTCGCCAAGGACGGCTACGATCTCATCCTGACCGCGCGCTCGGAAGGCGCGCTGAAGGACGTCGCCAGCAAGCTCGCCGAGAAATACAAGATCAAGGCGGCGCCGATCGCGCTCGACCTCGGTGCCACCGGCGCAGGCCGGAAGCTCGCCGGTGAGATCGCGGCGCGCGGGCTCCGCGTGGATGTGCTGGTGAACAATGCTGGATACGGCACGGCTGGCGCATTCAATGGTTCGGATGAATCGGGCCAACTCGGCATGATCGATCTGAACGTCCGTGCGCTGGTCGAACTCACGCACGTCTATTGGCCGGCGATGCTCGCGAACAATCGCGGCGGTGTGCTGAATGTTGCCTCGACGGCGGCGTTTCAGCCCGGTCCGCTGATGGCTGTCTATTATGCGAGCAAGGCTTTCGTGCTGTCGTTCTCGGAAGCGCTCTGGCGGGAGGCGCAGGGGACCGGCGTGCATGTGAGCGTGCTGTGTCCCGGTCCGACGGCCAGCAATTTCCGCGAACGCGCGGGCACCGGAAAGACGAAGCTAAAAAACCTCGGCACGCCGATGGGCTCGGCGCCGGTCGCGCGCATGGGCTATCGCGCTTTCCAGAAGAACCAGAGGGTGATGATCACCGGCTTCCGCAACAGGTTGCTGGCGCGTCTCGGCCCGTACATGCCGCGCAAGATGCTGCTCGATACGGTCTACAATATTCAGAGTCCGGCTTAGATCTTACGCTCTGGGATTGCCCGGCATCTTTTGCCCTGCGATGCAGGGCTTGCCCATCTGCTTGCCGGTTGAATCACGGATAATCCTGGGGCCGCGATTTTGCTGGGATAAAGCGCGATCCGATGCGGCATGACACGTGTTTTGGCTTTCTCGAGAGCATCCGCTCGCGAGGGAGAAAATCATGTCGTTGACCATCGGATCGTCCGGAAAAAACCTGAATGAACTGATCGCGAGCATGCTCGCACCGATGAACGGCGCAGCGAGCACAGCAACGCCTGCGGCCACCGCCCCAGCGTCCACGAACACCACGCCGGTTTCTTCTGCGAGCAGCACGACGGCCAATGTCGTCGTCGGCAGCGGCAAGGCGTCCTACAGCAACGAGATCATGGGTCTCTTCAGCCGGATGCATCAGAGCGTGAGCGCGCCGCCCAGCAGCAGCTCGACGTCCAGCTTCTCGGCAACGACCGCGACAACCGCTTCGGCAACGACACTTGCCACACCGATCGATTCGATCCTGTCGTCTATCGATACGGACAACGATGGGACAACGACAACCACACCGGCGGCCGATCCCGACGCTTCAAACTCGGATGCTTCCGACACCGGACCGTGGAACGCGCATATGCGCGCGCTTCGCGCGGACGCCTAGCCAAGATCACTCCGTCAGCCGCATCGCGACCTGGGCCAGCAGCAGCTTCGCGCCCTTGCGGCCCAGTGCGCGATCGGTCACGCCCTGCAGACGATTGGCGATCACCGTCACGTCCGGCTGAGTGTTGGTGCGGACCTGCGTCGCTGCGAAGGACATCAGATTGCGGACATAGGCGTCGCGCAGAACCGGCATGGAATGTTCGGCTTCGCTCCGAAGTTTCTCGTTCGGAATATCGATGCCTATTCCGATCATCAGCATCCCTGCGGGCCGGTCGTTCGTCATGATGGTCGTGTAGATCGGCTCAACCGTCAGATAGCTTTCGGATTGGGTGACCTTGTGTTTGGCCCCCTTTTTATCGTCGCCGTCGGCCCGCGCCGGCGAGACCGCCAGCATCATGAGCGCGACAATCAGGGCAGTAACGGATCGCATGACTCGCCTTCCGCGTTGTGCTCTAGCTCTAAGCCCGCAGGGTAAATCGTTGGTTACCGAAGTCTTGACGCAGGAGTGATGGATGAAGACATTCAACCGGATCGCATTGGGTTTGGTGGGTTTTTCGCTTCTGGCGTTGCCCGTGGCGGCAGCGGAGCAGCCGGGCCAGACTTTCCATCTCAAACCCTCGGACCTTCCCAAACCGTTCGCGACCCCGGCAGTCGAGAACTCGTCCAAAGGCGTGGCGCGGCCGAACGGCATGATGCCAAAGGTGCCGGCAGGATTTTCGATCTCGATCTTTGCTTCGGGCCTCAGCAATCCGCGCTGGATGGCGCTGGCGCCGAATGGCGACGTGTTCCTGGCTGAACCGGATGCGGGCAAGGTCACGCTGCTGCGCAATGGAAAGCCATCGAGCTACGCAGAAGGCTTCGATAAACCGCATGGCCTCGCGTTCCACGATGGCGCGCTCTACGTCGCCGATCTGAAGGCGGTCTGGAAGCTCGCCTACAGCGACGGCGCGTTGCATCCCGGATTGCGTACGCGGGTCACGAAAGATGGCTTCGGTCCCTTGGGCGGCCACTTTACGCGTGACATTGCGTTCGACCGCGACGGCGCGCTCTATGTCGCGATCGGCAGCATGAGCAATGTCGATGAGGAAAAGCCCCCGCGCGCGACCATCCAGAAAGTCGATGCGCAGGGACATATGTCGACTTTCGCCAGCGGCACGCGCAATCCCGTCGGTATCGCGCTCAATCCCGGCACCAACGATCTTTACGTCACCGTGAACGAACGCGATGGTTATGGCGATGGATTGGTGCCGGATTATCTCACGCGCGTCCAGCAGGGCGACTTCTATGGCTGGCCCTACGCCTATTCCGGCCCGCACCCCGACCCTTCCTTCGGATCGAAACGGCCGGATCTGGTTGCGAAGACAAAGACACCCGATGTGATGTTCGCAGCGCATTCCGCACCATTGGGCCTAGCCTTCTATGAGGGCGGCAGCTTTCCGGCCGACTACAAAGGCGACGCCTTCGTCTCGCTTCACGGGTCGTGGAATTCCGGAAAGCCCACGGGCTACAAGGTCGTCCGCGTCAAATTCGATCACGGCAGGCCGCTCGGCGAGTATCAGGATTTCGTCACAGGCTTCTGGGACGGATCGACCAGTCCCGCACAGGTCTGGGGTCGCCCGGTCGGACTGCTCGTCGCCAAGGACGGCAGCCTCCTGATCGCCGATGACGTCGGAAAGGTCATCTGGCGCGTCAGCTATTCCGGAAAAAAGGCGCGGGAATAGGCGCGAATCGTGTCTGCTTGACAGGGGGAAGCGGCGTTACCTACATACCGCCTCCCTCGGGCCGCAAGCGGCCCGAAACCCTGGACAAGGGGCTGTAGCTCAGTTGGGAGAGCGCCTCGTTCGCAATGAGGAGGCCAGCGGTTCGATTCCGCTCAGCTCCACCAGTCTACGCCGCGCAGCGGAGGAGACTGCCCGGCGCAGCTCGCGAAGCGAGCGAAGCCTGGGCTTTGGATCGCGCGGCTTCGCCTGGCAAGCCAGTCTTCGCAAGCTACGATTAACGGGCGGCTGAACTGTCCGACAGCGCACCCACGCCCTTCAATCGCCCCAGCATCGCCAGCATCATCAGGAAGGTCACCCACACGGGCGAGTCGTTCTCGAGGAAGTCGGACTCCATCATGTTGTGCATGACGATGAACACGAAGATCGCGAACAGCATCGCCTTCAGGCTCAGGTCGACCTCCTCGCGGCGCCAGAATTGCGCGGCAGGCACAAGGATGAGCCCGATCACCGCAAACGCGAATCCGATGCCGCCGATGGTCACCAGAAGCTGGAGATAGCCATTGTGGCCATGCGCCACGAACTCGACCCAGGTACCGGCGACGTAATTGTGCAGTGGGGAAAGGCTTCCGCTGTCGGCGAAGGTCCCGAAACCATAGCCCAGAAAGGGATGATCTCGGATGAAGGCCAGCTCCGCCGACCAGATGGCGCTGCGGCCAGTGAACCCCGTCGGATCGTCCAGCGTCTGTGAGATAGAAGCCGCGCTCGCAACCGCGATGATCGCAAGCGCAAGCGCGCCCAACGACATCAGCACCGCGACGATCAACCGGTCGAGGTCGCGCCGCCACGCCACGCGGTAGGCAAGTCCCATCACGACCGCCAGCGGCATCAGCCCCAACGACGATTTGGACCGCGTCATCACCAGGAATCCGAAAGCGGCGACAGCGAGTCCGATGTTCAGCCACGGCCGCGACCGAAACGCGGAGAAGATGAAGACCATCGCCGAAAGCGCGCAGACCGCACCTGCAATGTTCTTGTGGAAATACATGCCGCGCCAATCGCCCACGAGATCGGAGTCCTGCTCGCCGGGCAGGTGGATGGCCTGGTGGACGACGAAGACCGACACCCAATTGACGATCAGCACGCCGATCATGACGGCGCGCAATATCGAAAGGCTTTTCTCGACGCCGATGGCATCGACCAGAAGCACGACGGAGAACGTCAGCACAATGGCCAGAACCGCGCGCCGCAACGCGACGTCCTGCGCCTCGGCCCACAAGACGCTGAGCAGACACCACAACAGGATCGCGATCAGCATCGGCGGCACGGCGGTGATGAGGCCGAATCCGCGTTTGAGGAATGCGAGCGTCACCGCACTCGCGAAGACCAGAAGGTAAAGGATTTGCCGCAACGCATCGCCGCCGCCGGTCGCTTGGTAGGGACCCGTGATCAGGTCGGTGGCCGGCATGCGCTCCTGGAACGGCTGCACGCCCACGAACACCATCGTCAGAAGAGCCACGAGAATCGCGGTCAGCGGCCATGGCACGGCCTGCGCGGTCGGCACGCCTCCGGAAAGCGACGGGTAGGTGGTCGGACTGGACATGGCGATGCGCGAGACTGTCTGGTCCGGGTTAGCTATTCGTTAACCGCTAGCGGATCGCCATCCAGGATTTCACGAAGCCGAAGAAGCGCTCCGGCACGATTTCGGCGTCCGGGAAGAGATGCACCATCTGGGCGCGGGTCAGAAGGATCGCGCTTTGTGCTGCTGCGGTCGCCTCGCCGATATTGCGGCCCTTCAGCCAGCCCCGTTTTCTCCGAAGGATCATGCCGGCCCGCACGGGCTCGGGCAGCCAGTGGAAGAACACCGTGCGCGCGTGGGGTTCGATCGGGAACCAATAATTGGGCGTTTGCACGAAGTAGCGCGGCGCGAGTCTGCGGGTTTCCGCGGCCATGCGTGCCATGTCCGCCCACAATCCCACATGCTCGATGACGGAATTCGAATGGACGATATCGAAGCTGTTGTCGGCATATTGGGGGAGCGCCCGTGCATCGCCGACCGCTGCCGTCACATGGGGCTGGTCGCTGGTTGGGCGGTCGTTTTCGGTGTTGACGACGTGGACGGTGACACGATCCCACGGCAGATCTGCCCCGAACACCTGCCAATAGGCGACGCGGCCGCCAAGATCGAGAATGGAGCAGGAAGGTTTGGCCGCGAGAACTTCGTCCACCAGACGCGCAAAGCGCCGGAAGCGGACCTGGCGAAAATTGTTGGACGCGCTGTCGTCAGCGAAGCGCGGCCTCGCGCTGAGTGCGGTCGCGGTGGACATGCCCCAGCCATACGCCTTTTGCCCTTACCAGAGTCCTAAGCGTATCGGCACTGTGAATGAGCCCTAGAAATCGAAGCTGCTCCAAAGGGTTAACTGCGACATGCGTTCCAGCGCCATCCGCGCTAAAACCGGCCAACCGATTCCCGCGCGAAAGGCGATTTGATGCTCAGTCCCGTGGTTAGTTCGATCCTTTACGTCTTCAACACCGTTATCGACCTCTATGAATTCGTGATCATCCTCGCCGTAATCGCGAGCTGGCTGATCGTTTTTGGCGTGCTCTCGACGCGGAACCAGATGGCGCGGTCTCTGGTGAATTTTCTCGACGCGCTGACGGAGCCCGTCTTCCGGCGCGTGCGGCGTATCATTCCCTCCATAGGTGGAATCGATCTGTCGCCGATCATCGTCTTCATCGTCCTCGAAGTGATCCGCAGGCTTGTGGACGGGTACGCCGTCTATCTGATGTGAGATGACGTCCGCAGGCCGGATTCAGATTCGGAGCGATGGGGTTTCGGTTCGCGTTCGCCTGACTCCCAAAGGCGGGCGCGACACTGTGGAAGGGTGGGACACAGATTCCGCCGGTGCGTCCCACCTGAAGGCTCGCGTCCGCGCGGCGCCGGAAAGTGGGAAAGCCAATGCCGCGCTTGTCGATCTGATCGCGAAAATACTGGGCGTTTCGCGTTCATCCATCGCGATCGCGAGCGGCGAAAAGGCGCGCTTGAAAGTCGTCGCGATCACGGGCGATACATCCGCCCTGGCGGCAAAACTGGACAGCATCGGAACGGCGAAATGAGCGCGAAAATCATCGACGGAAAAGCCTTCGCCGCCAGGCTGCGCGCGCAAATCGAAGCGGAGACCGCGCAACTGAAGAAGGAGCACGGCGTCACGCCCGGTCTCGCCACCGTGCTGGTCGGCAACGATCCCGCGAGTGAGGTCTATATCCGCAACAAGAACAAGACCGCCGAAGCCATCGGCTTCAATTCCGTCCATCACCATCTTCCCGAGAACGCGAGCGAGAGCGACGTTCTCTCGCTCCTGAAATCGCTCAATGCCGATAAGGCGGTTCATGGAATCCTGGTGCAGATGCCGCTGCCGAAGCAGGTGCGGGAAGCGGCCGTGCTCGATACGCTCGATCCGGCGAAGGATGTCGACGCATTGACGCCGACCAATGCCGGTCTGTTGCTCAGCGGCCGCGCGCATCTCGTCTCGTGCACGCCCATGGGCGTGATGATGCTGCTCAAGGAATTCGTGGGCGATGTGGCCGGAGCGGATGCGCTCGTCATCGGCCGTTCGCTGCTGTTTGGAAAGCCCGCAGCGCAATTGCTGTTGGCTGCGAATGCGACCGTGACGATGGCCCATTCGCGCACGCGCGATCTGCCGGCGGTCGCGCGCCGCGCCGACATCCTTGTGGCCGCCATCGGAAAGCCGGAGTTTGTGCGGGGCGATTGGGTGAAACCTGGTGCGACGGTGATCGATGTCGGCATCAATCGCATCGATGCGGGCGGTGGAAAGACGAGAATCGTCGGTGATGTCGCCTATGACGAGGCCGCGCAGGTTGCTGGGGCGATCACGCCCGTGCCGGGCGGTGTCGGCGCAATGACCATCGTTTGCCTCATGCGCAACACGCTGATCGCGGCCGCGTATCAGAACGGATTGACGCCGCCCAAAATCTGACAACCACGACCGACAAACTCGCCCCATGGGGAAAAAGATGCCAGCACCAATCGTCTTCTTCGATATCGCCGGTCCCGACGGCGTGCAGCAGAAAGCGTTTTATTCCGAGGTCTTCGGTTGGAATACCGATGCGATGGGCAACATCGATGGCGCAGGGCTTAAGGGCGCTTTGCGTCAGGACCCCGCGGCGAAAGTCCTCTATCTCGGTGTGCCGGATGTGACGGCAGCACTGAAACAGGTCGAAATCTCCGGCGGCAAGATCGTGATGCCGCGCTTCGAAGTGAAAGGCGTCGTCGTGATCGGTCTGTTCACCGATCCTGCCGGCAACACGATGGGACTTGTGGAGATGAAAGACGGAAACCCCGTTATTCCCTAAAGTCGCTTGCTCAAATCGTCGGCCATTCTCTCCGGGCCGATCTCATCTTCGTAGTAGGTCACGAAGCGGCCGTCCGGCCCCATCAGATAGATGACGCCGGAATGGTCCATCGAATAATTGCCGCCCGGCAGCGGGTGCTTGCGGACAAAGACCTTATAGACGCGCGCCGCCTGCGCGATCTGGTTTGTATCGCCCGTAAGTCCCACGAATTCCGGCCCGAAGCTCTTCAGGTAGTCCTTCAGCACGCGAGGTTTGTCGCGCACCGGATCGACGGTGATGAAGACCGGTACGACGCGGCTTTTCTTCGAGCCGAGTCTGGCGAATGCGTCCGCCATTTCCTGCAACGTCGTCGGGCAGACGTCGGGACAGAAGCTGTAGCCGAAATAGATCAGCACGAACCGGCCACGGAAATCGGCATCGGTTTTGGTCCTGCCGTCCTGGTCGATCAGCGTAAACGGGCCGCCGATCGTGGCTTCCCCGGTCGAAACGGCCCGGCCGATCCCGCCGATCCGATCGCCCGCGCTCCACAGCAGCCCGGCTGCGACCGCGGCAATGGCGAGAAGGTAGGGGACGAGGGCAATGGGCGTTCGGATCATGCGTGCTCCGGGGTAGCGCGATTGATAGTATCACCCGGCGAAAACGATAAGGCGGCGAACCGGCGCACGATGGTGGATGCTCCGTTAGATCAGAGTGCTGCTTTTCGGCTCGTGCCGGTGGCAGCCGCGCGCGGCCGTGTGCGGCTCAGGACCCTGAACAATCTGCGCTGGCTCGCGATTGGCGGTCAGTCGGCAGCTTTGTTCATCGTCTACTTTGCGTTCGGATACCAGCTGCCGCTCATGGCCTGCGCGGTCGCCATCGGCATCAGTGCTTTGCTCAATATCGCGCTGGCCTTCCGCTATCCGCCCAGCCATCGCCTGGCCAACCGGGAAGCCACCGTCTATCTCGCCTTCGACGTGCTGCAACTGGCAGCGCTGCTCTATCTCACCGGCGGCATCGTCAATCCGTTCGCGCTGATGTTCCTCGCCCCCGTCGTCATTGCGGCGGCCACACTCGATCTCGGCAACACGCTGATCCTGGGCGGGCTGGCGCTTGTGTCGGTTTCCCTGATCTCCGTCGTTCATAAACCGTTGCCCTGGGAGTCCGCCGGTGGGCTCGACCTGCCGCTGCTTTACCAGGCTGGCATCTGGGCATCTTTGGTGATCGGCATCGGATTCACCTCGATCTATGCGTGGCGTATCGCGAGCGAAGGCGCGCGCATGTCCGCTGGGCTTGCGGCGACCCAGCTCGCGCTCGCGCGCCAGCATCGCCTGGCGGCGCTCGGTGCGCTCGCCACGGCGGCGGCGCATGAGCTTGGTACGCCGCTCGGCACGATCGCCGTGGTTGCGCGGGAGCTCGAACGCGCATTGCCGGAGAATTCGCCCGAAGCCGATGACGTGCGTCTCCTCAGGGCGCAGGCCGAGCGTTGCCGCGCCATCCTCGCGCGCCTGGCGAGCCCGGAAGCGATGCTGGGCGCAACCGCCCGGCTTCCTCTGGGTGCTCTGCTGGACGATATCGCGAGCCCCTATCGTGGCGAAGACGTCGAGATCGACATCGTGATCGAAGGCGGCCCACCACAGCCTCAAATCTGGCGGGCGCCCGAACTCCTGCACGGTCTGGGCAACATTATCGAGAACGCCGCCGATTTCGCGCGCTCGCGCGTTCTCATCCAGGCGCGTTTCGATTCGGCACAGTTGCGCATTTCCGTCGAAGACGACGGGCCCGGATTTGCTCCCGAAATCCTGGAACGGATTGGCGAGCCTTACATCACATCGCGGCCCAGCCATTACGCTCTGGGCGAGGGCGAAATTGGCACCAGCGCCGAGCTCGGCGAGCACGAAGGCATGGGTTTGGGCTTCTTTATCGCCAAAACCCTGCTGGAGCAGACGGGTGGAAACGTGAATGTGATCAATCCTGAAACCGGCGGCGCGCGCATCAGCATCGTCTGGTTGCGGGGCGTAATCGATGGCGAAACGCCCCCAGCCGGAATTCAAGAGGATTGACGAGGTTCCATTTGGGGGCTTATGAGGCCCCCGGAATGGCCACTGCCGACGAAAAGACTCTCCTGATCGTAGAAGACGACCGCCCGCTGCGCGAACGCCTCGCGCGCGCGATGGAGGCTCGCGGCTTCACGGTCGCGATCGCCGAAAGCGTGGCGGAAGGCAAGGCACGCGCCAAGGAAGCACCTCCGGCCTATGCCGTGGTCGATCTTAAGCTCGAGGACGGCAACGGCCTCGACGTGGTGGAGACGCTGCACACGATCCGGCCCGATTCGCGCGTCGTCGTGCTCACCGGTTTCGGCAATATCGCGACGGCGGTGGCGGCGGTGAAATACGGCGCGATCGATTATTTGCCCAAACCAGCCGATGCCGACGACATCCTTGCCGCGCTGCTCGCCCAGCCGGGCTCGAAGCCCAAGCCGCCCGAAAATCCGATGTCGGCGGATCGCGTGCGCTGGGAGCACATCCAGCGCGTCTATGAACTCTGCGGCCACAACGTGTCGGAGACGGCGCGCCGTCTCAACATGCACCGCCGCACGTTGCAGCGCATCCTGGCGAAGAGAAGTCCGCGCTAGGCTGACGGCTTCTTGCGGGATTTTTTCGCGTTGGATGCCACAGATTTCGCGGGCTCCTCGATCGCAGAGATGAGCTTCTTAGGCGCGATCTTCCGCCAGCGGCGTTCCAGCATGGCGCGCAATTCGTCCTGTGTGATGCGCTCCATGCGCACAAGCACCGACGGATAATCCTTGTAGTGGTCGGTGATGAAATACGTCTTCGGGTCGAGCTCCAGCATCATGTCGCGCATGTGCATGTCGGCCACGACGAGGACGATGGAATTGTCCTCGGCTCTCAGCCGCGTGAAGAACTTCTTTCCGACGGCAAAGGCAGGCTTGCCATAGGAACTCTTCTCGATTGCCTCGGGAAACGACAACGCGATCTTCTTCAATTGCGCGGCCGTGACGCCTTTGGCGGCTTTCTTCTTCAGGGCTTTCTTCATTCCTGTATTCCTCCGAGCACGCGCGCGGGATCGCTTGCCAGTTCCAATGTCATCGCGAGTCTCTCGGCTGCAACCTTCGCGAAACTCAGTGTGACGGCCTTGCGGCGGCTCGGGTGCAACTGCGTGCGCTTCGACGGACGCACGATCGCGCCGCCATAGCGGTCGGCGACGATAAGGCCGGTGCCGTCGGGCACGTGATGGTCGGGAAAATCAGGCGGGATCGCGAAATAGAATAGCTCGCAATACTCAAGATATTCGGGCCATTTCTGATCGCCCCTGAGGTCGGCGACGCTGACTTTGATCTCGACACCCAGCATCGCTCCATCGCCGCCAAGGGCCGCGACATCGAGCCTGCGGCCATTGGCGAGCGTAAATTCGAGGATCGGCGAGAAGCCTTCCTGCATGAGCAGACGGCTGACGCCGCGCGCGACCTCAGGTGCGGTTCCGTACATGGGCGCATTGGAACATTCAGGGAACATCTGGTCAATCGGCGATTGGCTCGATACCAAGTCCGGTCTTGAGGATATGCGGCATCGCGATTGCGCCGTACTCCGCATTGCAGTGGCGGAAGTCGAGCTTGCCAGGCTCCTTGGGAACATAGGCGAACTTCATCTGCGTCGTGACACCGTTTGGCGCCAGCGTTTCCTCAGATTGGGTGACCAGACGGGCATTGTAAGCCGTGGCCAGCGACTCACATTCACGAATGAAATTCGCGTTCAGCTTTGCGGCCATTTCGTTGTTGAGCAGAGGCGACGCTTTGCAGTAAGTGTTTGGCTGATGAGGGCCGGCAAGCATGACGACCGGCGCGTCCGTGATTTTGCGCAACTTCGCTAGCACCTTGGCAAAGAGCGTGTTGCTTACATAACAAGATACAGCGATTTGATAAGCGTTCCAGTCTACGTGCTCGTGGTATGCCCAGAGCCTCAAGGCGCGTGAGATCGCCAAATTGAAGCCGCACAGAATATAGGCGTCAAAGCTCGCATCGATCTCTTCCCGGCCGCGCGTGCTGCGTTTGAACGCTTCGCGCAGGTTTTCCGAACTGGGCGCGAGTGTGCCGTCAACGATCTGGATGCCGCCCCAATCGGCGTTCTGCCCAGCAAAGAAGGTGATTTCGATTTCGCGGAAGTGTTGCGCGACACTCCGCCAGCCCATTTTTAAGGCCCCAAGCTGCGAATCGCCCATCAAGCAGATTCGGCGAATGGTCATGGTTGCTTACAGCAGTCGTTCGTAGAAGCCGCCGAACGTCTGCGCCTTATCGGTCAGATGGATTTCCAGGATCCAGTGGCGCTCGTCGCCATTGTCGTCCGGATCGCGCATGCGTTTGGGATTTGCCGGTGCGATGCGGTTGAGATCGGGATCGCCCGGGATGCGTTGGATGTGCGGGAACTCGCCCACGATGTGGCCGGCGATCTTGCCGCCGAAAAGCCATCCGGCATCCGCGGCCGCTTTCTGCGCGAAGGCGTACAGCTCGGCGCCCGTGATGTCCGGCACAGAGTCGTAATGCGCCTTCACGACCTCGAAGAGGCGCGGCAGGTCTGCGACGAGACGTTTTTTCTCCGGATCGGTTCCAAGCGCATAAGAGCGGCCAAGATCGGCCTCCCACGCTTCGAACACCGGACCTATATCGAGATAGACCGTATCCTCAGGCTCGAGCGTACGCACCGGCGGCTTTTCGTGAAAGGTGCAGAGCGTGTTCGGGCCCGAGCGCACGAGGCGCTTATGCCAGTTGATCGTGACGCCAAAATCGCGCTCCGCCAGCGCGCGGATGTCCTCATCCACCTCGGTTTCCAGACGGCCGGGCGCGATGTATCCCGCACGCTCGATCGCATCGAGCATTGCAACGCCCTTCGCCTCGGCGGCTTCGAGTTGTGCGCGGCGCTCGTTCATGGCGTTTCTATGCCGGTGCGCTATCCAAAAAGCAAAAGCCCGGCGTGGTGACCGGGCCTTCGCAGATTGCATATCGAGGGTTCTACTCCGCGGCGAGAAGCGCGCTGCCGCCGGAGCGGTCGGCGAAGTTGATGCTTTGAAGATACTGAATGCCCTCTTCAGCGATGTCGTCACCGACCATGCGGTCTCCCTCGCCCTTGAGCTCGTCCATGTCGACATACATGCCGTAGAACGCCTTGGTGCGCTCGGTGATGATGCCGGCGTTGAGGAGCGTCTTGATGAGCACGCGGAAGATGTTGGCCGAGCGCTTCATCGCCTCGCGACGGTCGTCGTCGGTGAAGGCTTCCATGATCGCGGCGCGGGCATCCTGCCAGTCGATGCCGACGCTCTGATAGACCACCTTCATCTGCTCGGCATTGACGAGGTTGAATAGCAGCGTCTGGAAGCACTGTGCCGCCCAGTCCTCGACGAGATTGTGTTCTTCTTCGGAAAGCTTGGGGATCGTGCGGTCGGCCCAGATTTTTCCGAATTTGTGGTGGAAGGCCTCGTCGGTCATCACGAGCTGGCAGAGCTTGACCAGCAGCGGATCCTGCGAGGTCTGGTAGAGCGTGGCGAACGCGCCCATCGCGAGCCCTTCGACCAGCATCTGCATGCCGACGATCTTCTTGTAGACCTCCGGCGCGCCGACGATTTCGGTCAGGAGATTCTTGAGCGTCTCACCACAAGGAAGCGGTGAGCCCCAGCGCGCCTTGATGTAGGCCGCGAATGCGGTCACGTGCCGCGCTTCCTCGCGCGTTTGATTGGCGGCGTATTCCTGCGCCCCCGGATCCTTTAGGATGTGGCAGAGCGAGGCCGACAGCGCGAGCGCGCCCTGCTCGCCATGCAGGATCGCGGAGAGCTGCCAGCGCGACGCCTGGTTCGCGAATTTGATCTTCTGTTCTTCCGTCATCGCGTCGCCGATGCGGGTCGCGAAGATCGGGAAGAAATTCATCGGCATGATCGTCTTCGCCGTCAGGTCGAAGGGCGTGATGAAATCGATGTATTTCTTGTCCAGCGGGTCCCAGAAATGGTCGTGGGTCGCGGAGATGATCTTGTCGAAGGCCGTGGAGCGATGGCCGTAGCGTTCGACATCCAGCATCGCGGGGAAGTCGTCCGGCGCCACCGCATCATAGGTATCGTCTTTGGTGATCTGAACCATGCGCCAAACTCCGCTCGAAGGGGGCCGCAAGCCCCGTGAATATGGCGCGGTTCTGTGAAGAGTCAATTAAAAATGACGCCAGCGTCACGAATTGTGACGACGAGTCAGGACTCGCTGAGTGAGCCTTTTGTCGAGGCGACACCGCCCTCAAGCCGTTCGTCCGGCGTCGCGGCCTGGCGGAGCGCACGTGCCGTGCCCTTGAAGCAGCTCTCCACGATGTGATGGCTATTCGTGCCGTAGAGATTCTCGACATGCAGGCAGATGCCGGCATGCTGGGCGAAAGCCTGGAACCATTCCTTGAACAGCTCGGTGTCCATATCCCCCAGCTTCGGCTGCGGTATCGCGACCTTCCAGATCAGATAGGGCCGGTTGGAGACGTCGATCGCCACGCGCGTCAGCGTCTCGTCCATCGGGATCAGTGCCGCGCCAAATCGCGTGATCCCGGAGAAATCGCCGAGCGCTTTTTTTACAGCTTGGCCGATGACGATGGCGGTGTCTTCCGTTGTGTGGTGGAAGTCGACATGCAGGTCGCCCGAAGCGCGCACCTTCAGGTCGATCATCGAATGGCGACCGAAGCTCTCGAGCATGTGGTCGAGAAATCCGATGCCGGTATCGATATCGCAATCACCCGAGCCATCCAGGTCGAGCGAGACGGCGATCTCAGTCTCCCGCGTCTTGCGTTCAACGGTTGCGGTGCGCATGCAAGCTCCGAAGCGGTGCCTGCTCCGTTGATAGCAATTACGACGCTTGCATGAAAGTCAGGCCGCCCAGCGGAAGATTTCGGTCACGGGGCTCTCGCCCTCGGTGCCGACCAGTGAGAGTGCGCCGGTTGTGGGGCAGGCGGTCATTGCGAGCCGGCTGTTCGGGTTCGCGATGGGGGCGGCGAACCAGGAGAAATCCTCTGCCTCGGCGCCGAGTTCGTTGGCGCAGGCGAGCCGGCCTTCGCTGTCGATGGGACGCGCGCGCCAGCCCTTGCCGTGATCGTCCAGCTTGCCCTCGAAGTGGTTGGTGGCGCAGACGCGTCCATGGGACATCAGCCGAAGTGCGAACCGATCCTCGGTCCGCTCGATGATGCAGCCCTCTTCCGGCGAAAGCCCGGCGAGAACGAAGATCGCGGGGACAGCAAGCTTGGTACGGCACAGCAGAAGCTGTGCGCTCGCATAATCGGGTGCGATCTCGAAGACCTGCCTGAGCAGATGCGCGGGCGGAAGCCCGTCGCTCAGTCCCACGGCGACGCGAGAACGGAACCAGTCTCCCACGAAGCCCGAGCCGAAATCACGCGTCGGCGCCTGGTTGATGGCGGCGGCGAAACGGCCAGGCGCACTCGCATGATAGACGCCGGTAACACCCGGCCATGTGACGTTCAGGAAATCGCCCGCCTCGCCGCTTTGATGGACGACGACGATGTGCTCGCCGAGCGCCGGGAACGGCCAGTCCAGCACACGGCGCATCAGGGCGCCTTCGGCCCCGGCCCATACGCCACTGGTGCAGCCCCACTCAAAGCAGACGTTCAGGAGATAAACACCGCTCAGTCCCACGGCTTCGGCAATCTTGCCGATTTCACCGCGATAGGGATTGTGCGTGCGTTCGAGCCAAGCCTTCGATGCCCGATCGCCCAGCGGCAAAGCGGCCATGCTCGCGGCACGGCCAAGCGGGCCGTAGGTGTTGGTCGCGGCAAGGACCAATGCCTTCATACCGGCGATATATCCGCGCAGAAGATCCGGCGGCGTGCCGCCGCGATTGTCCACATATGGGATCGAGATCTTTGGTGTCATCGCATCTTTTGCGAACCGCCCTGCGCCTTCCTATATTGGGGCGATGCAACCCGATACCAAGTGGCGTTCCACAACAATTCTGTCCGTCCGCAAGGACGGCCGGGTCGTCGTCGCCGGTGATGGCCAGGTCACGGCCGGCAACACCGTCATGAAGGCCAATGCGCGCAAGGTCCGGCGCCTTGCCAAAGGCGACGTGATCGTAGGCTTCGCGGGCGCGACCGCGGATGCCTTTGCGCTCTCCGAGCGGCTCGAAGCCAAGATCGAGCAACATCCCGGCAATCTTACCCGCGCCTGCGTTGAGCTCGCCAAAGACTGGCGCATGGACAAGTATCTGCGCCAGCTCCAGGCGATGATGGCGGTGGTCGATGCGAAGACCTCGCTGATCCTCACGGGCAATGGCGACGTGGTCGAGCCGGAGAACGGCCTGATCGGCGTGGGCTCCGGCGGGCCTTACGCGCTGGCCGCCGCACGCGCGTTATTCGACACCGATCTGTCCGCGGAAGAGATCGCGCGCCGCGCCATGAAGATCGCGGCCGAACTTTGCATCTACACCAATGAGAGCGTCACGCTGGAAAGCATCGCCACAGCATGACCAGTTCGTTTACCCCGCGTGAAATTGTTTCCGAACTCGATCGTTACATCGTCGGCCAGGGCGAGGCGAAGCGTGCCGTCGCCATCGCCTTGCGCAATCGCTGGCGCCGTCAGCAGCTGGCACCGGAACTCCGCGAAGAAGTTCTGCCGAAAAACATCCTGATGATCGGGCCCACCGGCGTCGGTAAGACGGAGATTTCGCGCCGGCTTGCCAAGCTCGCGCAGGCACCCTTCCTGAAGGTCGAAGCCACGAAGTTCACCGAGGTCGGCTATGTCGGCCGCGACGTCGAACAGATCGTGCGCGATCTCGTCGAGGTCGCCATCGGTCAAGTCCGCGAGCGCAAGCGCCGCGATGTCGAGGCGCAGGCCGAGGCGCGGGCCGAGGACCGCATCCTCGATGCGCTGGTCGGCAAGTCGAGCGGCGCGACACGCGAGTCCTTCCGCAAATCGCTGCGCGCCGGCGAACTCGATTCCAAGGAAGTCGAACTGGAGATGAAGGACACCGGCGGCATGCCATCCTTCGAGATTCCGGGCATGCCGAATGCGCAGGTCTCGATGGTGGGCCTGGGCGACATATTCGGCAAGGCGTTCGGCGGCAAGGCCAAGACGCGGCGGATGACCGTGGCTGAGGCGCACGCTCCGCTCATCGCCGAGGAAGCCGATGCACTGCTCGACAACGATGCCATCACGCGCGAGGCCATCGAGACCGTCGAGAACAATGGCATCGTCTTTCTCGACGAGATCGACAAGATTTGCGCGCGAAGCGAGTTCCGCGGCGGCGGCGATGTCAGCCGCGAAGGCGTGCAGCGCGATCTGCTCCCGCTGATCGAAGGCACCACTGTCGCCACCAAGCATGGACAGGTGAAGACCGATCACATCCTCTTCATCGCGTCCGGCGCATTCCACATCGCAAAACCGTCGGACCTGTTGCCGGAACTGCAGGGCCGCTTGCCGATCCGTGTCGAGCTCAAGGCGCTGACGCGCGACGATATGCAACGCATCCTCACCGAGCCTGAGGCGAGCCTCATCAAGCAATATGTGGCGCTCCTGAACACCGAAGGTGTTGCGCTCGAATTCACCAAAGACGGCATCGGCGCCATCGCTGACATTGCGACCCATGTGAACGCAAGCGTGGAGAACATCGGGGCGCGGCGCCTGCAAACCATCATGGAGCGCGTGCTGGACGAGATCAGCTTCTCGGCCACTGAGCACAACGGCGGCAAGGTGACCGTCGATGCCACCTACGTCCGCGACCGCGTCGAAGACCTGTCCAAAGATCAGGACCTGTCGCGGTTTATTCTTTAGGCGGCGTTCAGATCAGCGGGCGCCCGGCGGCATCTTCTCGAAGGCGGGTTTCGCCGGATCGATATGCGCCCAGGGTTGCGCCTCACTTGTGTAAAGCGCGCCGCCGACGGTGAGCTTGCTCGGATCGTCGAGCGATGCGGCCTTCACGACCTGGAACGGCCCCGCTTCCGGTTCGCTGAACAGTGGCGATCCGCAATCGCCGCAGAACGTGCGCACCGCTTTGCCGCCGGAATCGCCGGTCGAGCTATAGAACTTCGGCGTGCCTTTCGTGACCGTCAACGTTCCGCGCGGCACGACGACCGCCGTAGTATATCCGCCGCCCGACGCGTATTGGCAGGCACGGCAATGGCAGTTCATCACCGCGATCGGCTCGGCCGAGACTTCGTAGCGCACCGCTTTGCACGCGCAACCGCCCTGAAACGCCATGATTTCGCTCCCACCCTGTCCGGTGGGAAGCCTAGACCTGAGTGGGCACATCATTCCAGTTGACCCCCTAGCCATTCCTGATAAGGAGTCGCGCCTTTCCAGACAGGATTCTCGCGATGCCGCGTCAGAACTACCTCTTCACCAGCGAAAGCGTGTCCGAAGGCCATCCGGATAAGGTCTCCGACCGCATCTCCGACGAGGTGGTCGATCTGTTCTTCCGTGAAGGCCCCAAGAGCGGTCTTTCGGAGTGGGATATCCGCGCGGCCTGCGAAACGCTCTGCACCACCAACCGCGTCGTGATCGCGGGCGAGACGCGCGGACCCAAGCATATCGGCCCCGCTGAGGTGGAAGAGGTCGCGCGCAAAGCGATCAAAGACATCGGCTACGAGCAGGAAGGCTTCCACTGGAAAAACGCGCAGGTCGAAGTCCTGCTGCATGCGCAGTCCGCGCACATCGCGCAGGGCGTCGATGCGACCGGCAACAAGGACGAAGGCGCGGGCGACCAGGGCATCATGTTCGGATATGCCTGCACCGAAACGCCGGAGTTGATGCCGGCGCCGCTCTACTACAGCCACAAGATTCTCAAACTGCTCGCCGACGCCCGCCATGCCGGCAAGGAGCCAACGCTCCAGCCCGATGCCAAAAGCCAGGTGACGCTGCGCTACGAGAACGGCAAGCCGGTCGAGGCGACGCACATCGTGCTTTCCACCCAGCACAGCCATGAATCGCAGACCAGCGAAGACATCCGCAAGATCGTCGAGCCCTATATCCGCCAGGTGCTTCCGGCGGAATGGATCAACGCCAAAACAGCCTGGCACGTGAATCCGACGGGATCCTTCGTGATCGGCGGTCCCGATGGTGACTGTGGTCTCACCGGCCGCAAGATCATCGTCGACACCTATGGCGGCGCAGCCCCGCATGGCGGCGGTGCGTTCTCCGGCAAGGACCCGACGAAGGTCGATCGCTCGGCCGCTTATGCCGCGCGCTATCTGGCAAAGAACGTCATCGCGGCCGGCCTGGGCGACCGTTGCACGATCCAGCTTTCCTATGCGATCGGCGTTGCCGAGCCGCTGTCGGTCTATGTCGACCTCCACGGTACCGGCAAAGTCGACGAGGCGAAGCTCGAGAAGGTTCTGCCCGAGCTGATGAGCCTGAAGCCGCGCGGTATCCGCACGCATCTGGGTCTCAACAAGCCGATCTATGCGCGAACCTCCGCCTACGGACATTTCGGCCGGACGCCGGATGCCGATGGCGGGTTCTCGTGGGAGAAGACCGATCTCGCGGACGCCATCAAGCGCGCCGTCTGACGGATCGCCGGCCGAGCGTCGCCGCGGCCAGCTCTACGGGCGGCGCAAGGGGCCGAAGCTTTCCGCGCATCAAATGCATCTGCGCGAGACGCTGCTGCCGCGTCTCACGCTTCGGCTGCAGCCCGGCGCCGATCCGCGGTCATATTTTTCTTCGCCCGTCGATGATGTGTGGCTCGAAATCGGCTTCGGCGCGGGCGAGCATCTGCTGTGGCAGGCGCAGCATCATCCCAATGTCGGCCTGATTGGCGCGGAGCCGTACGAATCCGGTGTGGCCAAACTGCTGTCGCACGTTCCCGACGGCGAACCCAACATCCGCATCCATGAAGGCGATGCGCGCGATATCGTTGAGGCGCTTCCAGATGCGAGCATCGGCCGCGTGTTCATCCTGTTCCCCGATCCCTGGCCTAAAACGCGCCATCACAAGCGCCGGTTCGTGCAGATGGAGATGCTCGATGCGATGGTGCGCGTGATGAAGCCGGGCGCCGAGCTTCGTTTTGGCACGGACGACGCCGGCTATCTCGCGTGGACGCTGGAACGATTGCTGGCGCATCCCGCATTTGAATGGACCGCCGAGAGCGCTGCAGATTGGATGTCGCGCCCGGCCGATTGGCCTCAGACCCGCTACGAAGCCAAGGCGCTGCACGGACCTCCGGCCTATCTCCGGTTCCGCCGAAAGGCTAAACTTTGAACATGGACGACGAGGAAGACGATTATGCCCCGGGGATTGCCTGGGGCGATCTCAGCGCGATTGCTGTCGCCGGCTGCTTCTCGCTCCTGTGTCTCGGGCTGATTGTTTACATGATCTTTGGCGGTCATCCGCTCGCGGGGTTGATCGGCCAGGTAACCAGCGCCAATACCGCGGCTCAACACCAGCCTTCGCAGGCCGATGTTCCAATGCATCTGGCGCCGGGCGAGGTCAGGGTTTTCATTCCGTCCAAGACAAAAAAACCGCCTCCCAAGCCTTGATATCCACGTTTCGCGGGCGTACATAGCCGCCATCCCAGACAACAGAACATGCTGTTGTGTGGTGGTCGAAAGGCCACCGCGCGGGAAAGGCTTTGGTTTTGGCCGGTTTCGGCCTCGGAACGAAGGAACTTCCGCCATTCTCACGGCGATGTCGCATTTGGAGCCGATCCTCGCGCCTGTGATCGAGGCTGCAGGCTTCAGGCTCGTGCGCGTGAGGCTGATGGGCAGCAAGACGAAGACGCTGCAGATCATGGCGGAACGGCCGGACGGCACGATGAACGTGGAGGATTGCGCGGTGCTCAGCCACACGCTGCTCGACTTCATGGAAGCGGAGAACCCGGTCGAGGGCGACTATGAACTCGAAGTCTCCTCGCCGGGTATCGACCGTCCGCTGACACGGCTGATGGATTTCGCGCGGTACGCGGGACACGAAGCGAAGATCGAACTCGTGGCGCCGCTCGATGGCCGCAAGCGGTTTCGCGGCAAGCTTCTGGGTCTCGATGGAAACGACGTCACGATGGAAACCCAGGGCGCGCGCGTCAGCTTTCCGTTCAAGGGGATCGCGGATGCGAAACTCGTGCTCACCGATGAACTGATTGCCGAGGATTTGAAGGGGCGAAAGCCTGCGGAATAGGAAATGGAGCGCTGGCGAAAGCTAGAGCGACCAACAGGAGACGGAGCGTCGGCGCGAGCCGGAGCGACCAAATTAGGAGACTGAAATGGCATATGGCGTAGCCGCTAACCGGCTCGAACTCTTGCAGATCGCGGACGCGGTCGCACGCGACAAGTCGATCGACAAGGCCGTCGTGCTCGGCGCGATGGAAGAGGCGATGCAGCGCGCGGCCAAGGCACGCTACGGCAGCGAGAACGAGATCAGGGTCGAGATCGACTCGAAGACCGGCGAGACGCACGTGTCGCGCTACCTCCACGTCGTCGAACTGGTCGACAACGACAAGATCGAGATCAGCCTTGACGATGCGCGTGCGCGCAATCCTGCCGCCCAGGTCGGCGACATCATCGCCGAAACCCTTCCGCCGGTCGATTTCTCGCGCATCGCCGCCCAGGCCGCCAAGCAGGTTATCGTGCAGAAAGTGCGCGATGCCGAGCGCGAGCGTCAGTACGAAGAGTTCAAGGATCGCATCGGCGAGATCGTCCACGGCATCGTGAAGCGTTCGGAGTTCGGCTCCGTCGTCGTCGATCTCGGCCGCGCCGAAGGCGTCGTCCGCCGCGACGAGATGATCCCGCGCGAGAGCTTCCGCCAGGGCGATCGCATCCGCGCTTATATCTACGACGTGCGCCGTGAGACGCGTGGCCCGCAGATTTTCCTCTCGCGCTCGCATCCCCAGTTCATGGTGCGCCTGTTCGCGCAGGAAGTGCCGGAAATCTACGACGGCATCATCGAAATCCGCGCGGTTGCGCGCGATCCGGGCAGCCGTGCCAAGATCGGCGTGATCTCGAAGGATTCCTCGATCGATCCCGTCGGCGCCTGCGTCGGTATGCGCGGCGTGCGCGTGCAGGCTGTGGTGCAGGAGCTCCAGGGCGAACGCATCGACATCATTCCATGGTCCGTCGATCCGGCGACGTTCATCGTCAACGCGCTGGCACCGGCGGAAGTCACCAAGGTTGTGCTCGACGAAGACACGCGCCGCGTTGAGGTTGTGGTCCCCGACGAGCAGCTTTCGCTCGCCATCGGCCGCCGAGGCCAGAACGTGCGTCTCGCCTCGCAGCTCACAGGTTGGCAGATCGATATCCTGACCGAAGCGGAAGAGAGCGAACGCCGGCAGAAGGAATTCTCCGAGCGCACCAAGCTCTACATGGAAGCGCTGGATGTCGACGAAACAGTCGCCCAGCTTCTCGCGTCCGAAGGCTTCGCCTCCATCGAAGACGTGGCTTACGTGGCGCTGGACGAACTTGCTTCTGTGGAAGGGTTCGACGAGGAAACCGCGCAGGAACTGCAAAGCCGCGCACTCGAATATCTCGAAGCACGCAGCAAGGAGATGGACGACAAGCGCCGCGAGCTCGGGGTCTCCGACGATGTCATGGACGCGGCCGGTGTCACGCCTGCCATGGCGGTTTCCCTCGGCGAGAACGGCATCAAGACGCTCGAAGATCTCGCCGGCTGCGCCACCGACGATCTGCTCGGTTACTACGAAACCGGCAAGGACAAGGAGCGCGTGCGGGTCACCGGTGCGCTGGAAGGTTTCAATCTGACATCGGACGATGCCAACGCGATCATCATGAAGGCGCGCGTCAAGGCCGGCTGGATCGAAGAAGAGCCTGAGGAAACGGCCGAACCCGCCGAAGAAACGGAAGAGGGCGCCGCTTGAAATCTGCTCTCGCCCGCGATGAGGACGTAACGCAGCGCCGCCGCGCATCGCACGATGAGGTGCGGGAGCGGCGCTGTATCGTCATGGGCGAAGTGTTCTCGGAATCGAAGCTCGTTCGCTTTGTCGCCGATCCGGATGGCAACGTCGTGCCCGATGTGACGGCCGACCTTCCGGGCCGCGGCATGTGGGTGAGTGCCACGCGCGCAGCCGTCGCAACAGCTGTTGCGAAGAATCTGTTCTCGAAATCCGCAAAGGCGCCGCTGAAAGCGTCCGCCGATCTGCCGGATCGCGTCGAGCGCTTGTTGAGCGCGCGGATGCAATCCGATCTCGGTTTGGCGCGACGCGCGGGTCAGGCGATGCTCGGCTTCGACAATGTGATGCGTGAGCTGGACGCGCGGACCCCGCCCGCGGTTCTGGTTGAGGCGAGCGACGGGGCGCTGGACGGCCGTCGCAAACTTACCGGTTCCATCCGTGCGCGCGGCTTGAAAGTTCATATTATTGAAGTGCTTACCAGCGCCGAATTGAGCTTGGCCCTGGGCCGCGAGAATGTGATACATGCAGCCCTCAAACCGGGGCGGCTGGCGGAAAGATTGACCTTCGATGCCGGACGTCTTGGCGGATTTCGCCAGGCCTTGGCGTCTGGATCGGCGGGTTCGACCCCCGCCCCGAACGAAAGACACAGATGACTGATACGAACGATACGACGCAACGCCCGGGCAAGACGCTTTCTCTGAAGAAGACGGAGATGTCGACCGTCAAGCAGAGCTTCAGCCATGGCCGCACCAAGGCGGTGGTGGTCGAGAAGAAGCGCACCCGCGTCGAGCCCGGCAAGCCGCCGGAGCGTCCCCAGGCGCCGGAACCGAAAGCGGCAGCGCCTGCGAGCGAGAGGCCGGCGGCACCAGCCGCGCCTGCGCGCGATGCCGGCCTGCGCGCGGGCGTCGTGCTGCGCCAACTGACGGATGAGGAAAAGGCGCGTCGTGGCGCTGCCCTTGCCGATGCACGCGTCTACGAAGAAGAAGCGCGCAAACGCGCCGAAGACGAAGCACGTCACCGCGCGATTGAAGACGCGCGTCTCAAGACCGAGCGCGACGCCGCTGCCAAGCGCAAAGCCGAAGAGGATGCCCGCAAGGCTGCCGAGGAGCAGGCGAGGCGTCACGCGGAGGAAGAGGCAACTCGTCGCGATAAGCCGTCTGCCGCTGCCTCTGCCGCGCCGGCTGCACCGGCCGCCGCGCCGACGCCTGCGGAAGTCGCGCGCCGCCGCGTCACCCAGGAAGAAGAGGAAGAGAGCGTCGCCAAGAAGGGTGCAAAAGCGCCTGCGAAGGTTCCGGCCGCGAAGAAGGGCGAAGACACACGCCGCCGCGGCAAGCTCACGGTCACCCGCGCGCTTTCCGACGACGATGAGCGCACGCGCTCCGTGGCCTCCTATCGCCGTCATCTTCAGCGCGTAAACAAGGGCGCGCAGGCCCAGCCCGCCGGCCCCGCAGGTCCGCGCGAGGTGACGATTCCGGAAACGATCACGGTTACCGAACTCGCCAACCGCATGGCGCGCCGCGCGGTCGACATCATCAAGGTGCTGATGAAAAACGGCATGATGGCGACGGTGAACGACACCATCGACGCCGACACCGCCGAACTCGTCGCTGCCGAATACGGCCACACCGTCAAGCGTGTCGCTGAATCCGACGTGCTCGAAGGCCTCAAAGGCGGCGCCGACGAAGATGCGGAACTGGTTTCGCGTCCGCCGGTCGTCACTATTATGGGCCATGTCGACCACGGCAAGACCTCGCTGCTCGATGCGCTGCGCAAGACCGATGTCGTGTCCGGCGAGGCCGGCGGCATCACCCAGCATATCGGCGCATATCAGGTGCAGCTCCGGAGCGGACAGCGAATCAGCTTCCTCGACACGCCCGGTCACGCGGCCTTCACGGCCATGCGCGCACGCGGCGCCAAGGTCACCGACATGGTGGTTCTGGTCGTTGCCGCCGATGACGGCGTGATGCCGCAAACCGTGGAAGCGATCGCCCACGCCAAGGCGGCGCATGTTCCGATCATCGTGGCGGTCAACAAGATCGACAAAGGCGACGCCAATCCCACGCGCGTGAAGACCGAGCTGCTCCAGCACGAGATTCAGGTCGAAGACTTGGGTGGCGAAACCCAGGCGATCGAAGTCTCCGCGACCAAGGCCATCAATCTCGACAAGCTCGAGGAAGCGATCCTGCTGCAGGCAGAACTTCTCGATCTCAAGGCCAACCCCAATCGCCCGGCCGAAGGCGCGGTGGTGGAAGCCAAGCTCGATCGCGGACGTGGTCCGGTTGCGACCGTGCTCGTACAGCGCGGCACACTTAAAGTGGGCGATATCGTCGTTGCCGGTTCCGAATGGGGCCGCGTGCGTGTGCTGCAGAATGACCGCGGCGAAACCGTCACAAGCGCAGGACCCTCGACACCAGTGGAAGTGCTCGGTCTTTCGGGCGCGCCGGAAGCGGGTGACGAATTCGTGGTCGTGGATTCCGATGCCCGCGCACGCGAGGTTACCGAATACCGCGCCCGCAAGCGCCGCGAGGCGCGTCAGGCGACATCCTCGCGTTTGACGCTCGACCAGCTTCTCAAGACACGTGAGAGCGGCGAGAAAAGGCTGCTCCCGCTCATTCTTAAGGCGGACGTACAGGGCTCGTCGGAAGCGATCCAGGGCGCCCTCTCGAAGCTCTCGACCGATGAAGTCGGCGTGCAGGTGCTGCAAGCGGGCGTTGGCGGTATCACCGAGAGCGACATCATCCTGGCGCATGCATCGGGCGCGGCGGTGATCGGATTTAACGTGCGCGCCGACAAGCTCGCGCGCGAGCGTTCCAAGCGCGACGGCGTCGAGATCCGCTACTACAACATCATCTACAACGTCGTGGATGACGTGAAGGCGGCTTTGTCGGGCATGCTGGCGCCGGAGCTGCGCGAGAAGTTCCTCGGCAATGCCGAAATCCTGGAAGTGTTCACCATCACCAAGGTCGGCAAGGTCGCCGGCTGCCGCGTGACCGAAGGCGTCGTCCGCCGTGGCGCGAAAGTGCGCCTCATCCGCGACAACGTCGTGATTCACGAAGGCGAACTCTCGACCCTGAAGCGCTTCAAGGACGAGGTGCGTGAGGTTCAGAACGGCCAGGAATGCGGCATGGCGTTCACGAACTATCAGGACCTGCAGAAAGGCGACGTTATCGAAGCCTTCGAAGTCGAAACCATCCAGCGCGCGCTTTAAGCGCACGCTGGGGTTCGTGATGTCATGGCTTCGAATGTCACACCGGGCGGTGCGTTAGAGCAACAATTCCTGCGCGCACTCGCAGCCGCCGTTCAGGCGAGGGATTTTGATCGCGCATTCGGCATTGCAGACGAGGCTCTCGCGAAAGGCATCGAGCACCCGAGACTTTTGGGTCTTGCCGCGCAGAAGCGCTTGCGTCGCGGCGATGCCGAAGGTGCTTTTCCCATTCTAACGCGCGCGCGAGAACTCGATACCCGCAATGCGGACATCCTGAACGATCTGGGTCTTTGCATGATGCAGACGGGCCGCGCCCGCGAAGCGCTCGGCGTGTTCGATGCGGCGCTTCGGCAGACGCCAGGCTCTGCGAAGCTTTTCTTCAACAAGGCCCTGGCTTACGAGATTCTTGGCGATCTGGATCACGAGCGCCGCGTGCTGGAGCGCGTTGTTGCGATCGATCCGAACCACGTTCCTGCACTCAATCTTCTGGCGATGCTCGCAGCGGATCGCAATGACGCTGTGGCCGCCAAAGATTATGCTTCGCGCGCGCTGACGATTTCGCCGGGCGAAATTATCGCGCGTCTGGCGCTTGCGACAACAGAACTCGGCGAGCACAATTTTTCCGAGGTCCGGAAGAATCTCGAACCGCTGCTGAACAATCCGGCTCTTGATCCGGAAAGCCGCTCTCAGGCAGAAACGCTGATGGGCGACGCCCTGGATGGCGAAGCGAACTATGCCGGCGCGTTTCGCTTCTATCGTTCCGCCAAGGAAACGCTGCGCGCATATTATGCCCGCGCGTATGCCACACGAACGGATGAAACACTGTGCGCGCGGCTCGCCAGATTGCGCGGCTATTTCGAAAAAGTGCCAGACGGTGCTTGGCGGCAGAATGGAAGGGCCTCGAACATGCGAGTCCGTGAGCCGGTTTTCCTCATGGGCTTTCTACGTTCGGGAACGACGTTGCTGGGGCAGGTTCTGGCTGGGCATTCCGATGTCCAGGTGATGCACGAGCGAGACTGTCTGGTCGATGCTGCAAACGATTTTATCGCGCCGCAAGACGGACTTGATCGCCTGGCCGAGCTAAGTTCTGACATCGCCAGCGCGTATGCCGAAAAATACCGGGCGCGCGCGCACGAATACGGTCAAGGCCTCCAATCCGGGATCTTTGTAGACAAAGCGCCGATGATGGCGCCTCGCTTGCCGCTGATCGCAAAGCTGTTTCCAGCCGCGAAAGTGCTGTTTGCAATCCGCGATCCCAGGGATGTTGTGCTGTCCTGCTTTCGCCGGCGTTTTGCCATGAGCGCCGAGAAATTCGACATGCTGACGCTCTCCGATATCGCGCAGACCTATGTCGCTACAATGGAGTTCGCAGAGCTTTGTCGCGCGAAACTCGGTCTCGACATGTTCGCGGTCCGGCACGAGCATCTGACAGCCGATTTCGAGACGGAAGTCCGCAAGATATGCGATTTCCTTGGTGTTGTGTGGCAGCCTGCCATGGCCGACTTCGGCGCGCGCGTGAGGACGTCGAACATCGATACGCCAAACATCGCGCAACTTGCGCGCGGCCTTTCACATGAAACCGAAGGCCACTGGCACCATTATCGAAAAGAGCTTATGCCCATCCTGCCTTTGCTCGCGCCCTGGTGCGCGCGGCTTGGCTATCCGGAGAACTAATATGTCGCGTCACCGCTCGACGCAAAATGATCGCGGTCCTTCGCAACGCCAGTTGCGCGTGGGCGAAATGCTGCGCCATGCACTGGCGCAGATTCTGGTGCGCGGAGAAATTCGCGATCCCGACCTCGAAGGCGTGTCCGTAACCGTGACGCAGGTGAAGCCTTCGGGCGACATGCGTCATGCCACGGTGTTCGTCGAACCGCTCGGCGGAAAGAACGCTGCGCAGATCGTCGCCGCGCTCAATCGGCACAAGGCGTTTCTGCGCGGCGAGATGGGGCACATGATCGAGCTCAAATTCACGCCCGAGCTGCGCTTTGTGGAAGACGAGTCGTTTGCCGAAGCACAGAAGATCGAAACGCTGTTGAAATCCGACCGCGTGCAGCGCGATCTCAAATCGGATGACGACGATGGGGCGTAAGAAGAAGGGCGCACCCGTCCACGGCTGGGTCATCGTCGACAAGCCGGAAGGTATCACATCCACCCAGGTCGTCGGCATCGTCCGCCGCGTGTTCGATGCGCAGAAGGCGGGTCACGCCGGCACGCTCGATCCGTTGGCGACCGGCGTGCTCGCGGTCGCGCTCGGCGAAGCGACGAAAACCGTTCCTTATGCGATGGACGCGGAGAAGACCTATCGCTTCACCGCGACCTGGGGCGAGGCGCGGGACAGCGACGACGCAGACGGCAATGTCACGGGGACTTCCGACAGGCGTCCTTCGCGCGACGAGATTGAGGCCGCCATCCCGCGGTTGGTTGGGATGATCAACCAGACCCCGCCGGTCTATTCGGCGATTAAGGTCGATGGTGAGCGGGCCTACGATCTGGCACGCGATGGCGAGACGGTGGTCCTCGAACCGCGCACGGTTTTCATCCGCTCGGTCCGCCTGATCGGCCAGCCGGATGCCGATCATGCCGAATTCGAGATGGTCTGTGGCAAGGGCGCCTATGTCCGGGCTTGGGTGCGCGATCTGGCGCTGGAACTGGGCACATTGGGATATGTTTCACAACTTCGCCGCTTGGCGATAGGAAATTTCAAAACGGACGACGCGGTCGGGCTGGAAACCCTGAAGGGTTTTATGCATAGTCCCGCCGCTTTTGAGCACCTGAGGCCCATTTCGACCGCGCTGGACGGCATCCCGGCGCTGGCCGTCACGGGGCAAGATGCGGTTCGCCTGAAAAGCGGCAATCCGGTCCTGGTTCGGCGAGACGATTTCGCCCGAATCACGGAAAGCGCACAGGACGGCGACGATCTTCAGGGGCTCACGGTCTTCCTTTCGACCGGAGCGGGCGAGCCTGTGGCACTCGCCCAATTCGCAGAAGGGGAATTGAGGCCGTTTCGTGTATTCAACTTTGCCACCGGATGACCGGGAAGAAAAAAGATGACGATTACGCCTGAGCGCAAGCAAGAACTCATGAAGGAATACGGTGCGGACGCCAACGACACGGGTTCGCCGGAAGTGCAGGTCGCGGTCCTTTCGGAGCGCATCAACAACCTGACCGACCATTTCAAGTCGCACGTCAAGGACAACCACTCGCGCCGCGGGCTGATCAGGCTGGTCTCCACGCGCCGCCGGCTCCTCGACTACATCAAGGCCAAGGATACCAAGCGTTACGAAACGCTGATCGGCCGTCTGGGTCTGCGCCGCTGAACGTCCGGCCTGCCCATCTTATCCAAATGTTTCGCGCGAGGTCCGCGATGGTCGCGGACCCGTGCTTTTGCGTTTCTTCGGGCAGGGCCTGAAGGAACAACCCCCGTGGCAATCCGGCCGCGGGTACGAAGGAAATGAAGAATGTTCAATATCGTCCGTGAGGAAATGGAATGGGGCGGGCGCAAGCTCACCCTCGAAACCGGCAAGGTCGCACGTCAGGCTGACGGCGCGGTGATTGCCACCTATGGCGAGACCGTTGTGCTCGCAACTGTCGTCGGCGCTGCGGCGCCGCGTGAAGGCGTGGATTTCTTCCCGCTCACTGTGAATTACCAAGAACGCTATTACGCCGCCGGCAAGATCCCGGGCGGCTATTTCAAGCGCGAGCGTGCGCCGACGGAGCGCGAGACGCTGACGTCGCGGCTCATCGACCGCCCGATCCGTCCGCTGTTCGCCGAAGGTTATCGCAACGAGACGCAGGTCGTGGTGCAGGTGCTTTCGCACGACATGGAAAACGATCCCGATATCGTCGGCCTGGTCGCGGCGTCCGCGGCGCTGACGATTTCCGGCGTGCCGTTCATGGGTCCGATCGGCGCCGCGCGCGTCGGTTACATCGATGGTGAGTATCGCCTGAACCCGCCGATCGACGAGATGCCGAACTCCAAGCTCGATCTCGTTGTCGCCGGAACGATGGACGCGGTTCTGATGGTGGAATCCGAAGCCCAGGAACTGAGCGAACAGATCATGCTCGGCGCCGTCATGTTCGGTCACAAGAGCATGCAGCCGGTCATGGAAATGATCATCCGTCTGGCGGAGAAAGGCGCGAAAGACCCGCGTCCGGTGCCGGAAGACATCCACGCACCGATGCGCGAGATGCTGAAGAAGGAAGCCGGCGCCGAACTTGCCGCTGCCTTCCAGATCGCGGAAAAGCATGTGCGCCGCGACGCCATTGCCGCCGTGCGCGCGAAGCTCGCCGAGAAATATGTCGGCGAGGGCGATGCCCGGATCGCGAAGAACACCTTCGGCAATCTGATGCACGATGTGGAAGCGCACGTCATGCGCAACGCGGTGCTCGACACAAAGAAGCGCATCGACGGCCGCGATCTCGTCACCGTGCGCCCGATCGTCGCCGAAGTGGGGATTCTGCCGCGCACCCACGGCTCCGCGCTGTTCACGCGTGGCGAGACGCAGGCGATTGTCGTCACGACCCTGGGCACGAGTGAAGACGAACAGTTCGTCGACAGCCTCGAAGGCACCGGCAAGCAGACCTTCATGTTGCACTACAACTTCCCGCCCTACTCAGTCGGTGAGACGGGCCGCATGGGTGCGCCGGGCCGCCGCGAAATCGGTCACGGCAAGCTTGCCTGGCGCGCGATCCATCCGATGCTGCCGACGAAGGAAGAGTTTCCCTACACGCTGCGCGTCGTTTCGGAGATCACCGAGTCCAATGGTTCATCCTCGATGGCCACGGTGTGCGGTACCTCTCTCTCATTGATGGATGCAGGCGTTCCGCTGAAGAAGCCGACCGCAGGCATCGCGATGGGCTTGATCCTCGAAGGTGAGCGCTATGCGGTCCTGTCGGACATCCTGGGCGATGAAGATCACCTGGGCGACATGGACTTCAAGGTGGCGGGCACCGAAGACGGCATCACGTCCTTGCAGATGGACATCAAGATCGCCGGCATCACCGAAGAGATCATGCGCGTCGCGCTGGATCAGGCCAAAGGCGGCCGTATCCATATCCTCGGCGAGATGAACAAGGCCATCAACCACGCGCGCTCCGAACTCGGCGAACACGCGCCGCGCATCGAGCAGATCAAGATCCCGACTGATAAGATCCGCGAAGTGATCGGCACGGGCGGCAAGGTGATCCGCGAGATCGTGGAAAAGACCGGCGCCAAGATCAATGTCGAGGACGACGGCACGGTGAGGATCGCCTCCGCCGACGGCGAATCGATCAAAGCCGCGCTCAAGTGGATCAAAGGGATCGTGGCCGAGCCCGAGATCGGCGAGATCTACGACGGCAAGGTCGTGAAGGTGATGGATTTCGGCGCCTTCGTGAACTTCTTCGGGCCCAAGGACGGTCTCGTCCATATCTCCGAGCTTGCGGCCAAGCGCGTGGCCAAGACCAGCGATGTCGTCAGCGAAGGCCAGGCCGTGAAGGTGAAGCTTCTGGGCTTCGATGATCGCGGCAAGGTGCGCCTCTCCATGAAGGTCGTCGACCAGCAGACAGGCGAAGACCTTTCCAAGAAGCAGGCCGAGGCCAAGCCGGAGGGCGAGCAGCAGGCCAACTGACGCATAGCTTCCAGATAGTGCAATATGCCGCCCGCGGGACCATATCCTGCGGGCGGTTTTGCTTTTGGGGGCCTATGAAATTCGCATATCTCCTTGCGGCGCTGACATTGGCAGTTCCCGTGGCGGCCGGCGCAGCCGCACCAATTCCGGCGCCCCTGGGCCCCAATCCGGTCGTCGCGGCGGCTTCATCGCATACACCGCAAGCCCACGAATTGACCGAGGCCGATCTCGGCGCCTGGCTTGACGGCATGGTGCCGCTCGGCATCGGACGCGGCGATATTGCCGGCGCGGTCGTTGTCGTTGTGAAGGACGGGCATGTGCTCGTCGAAAAGGGCTATGGCGTCGCCGATGTGAAAACCGGCAAGCCCGTCGAGCCGGCGCGCACGCTGTTCCGGCCGGGCTCGATCTCCAAGCTCTTCACCTGGACCGCGGTGATGCAGCTGGTCGAGCAGAAGAAGCTCGATCTCGATGCGGATGTGAACATCGATCTCGATTTCACGATCCCGCACACCTTTGGCCAACCCGTCACCTTACGCGATCTGATGACCCATCGCCCCGGTTTCGAGGAATCGATCAAGCGGCTCTTTACCGAGGATCCGACGCGGATGCGGTCGATCGGCAACGGACTGAAGATGTGGGTGCCGGAACAGATTTTTCCGCCCGGCGACCGGCCGGCCTACTCAAACTACGGCGCGACGCTTGCGGGCTATATCGTCGAGCGCGTGTCGGGCGAGAAATTCGCGGACTACATCGCCCATCACATCTTCCAGCCGCTTGGCATGACGCATTCGACCTTCGTCCAGCCGCTGCCCAGGAATCTCGCTGGCGATATGTCGAGCGGCTACGACAAGGCTTCCGGCGATCCCAAGAAATTCGAGATGGTCTGGATGAGTCCGGCTGGCGCATTATCGACGACGGGCGACGACATCGCGAAATTCATGATCGCCTATCTGAACGGCGGGGCGCCGATCCTCAAACCCGCAACCGTGAAGCTGATGCATAGCGAAATCTATCAGCGAAACCCTCCCGTTCCGGGCATGGGGCTGGGCTTCTATCACGAAGATACGAACGGCCGCGTGATTGTGGGCCATGGCGGCGACACGATCCTCTTTCACAGCGACCTGCATCTCATTCCTGACGCGGGAGTCGGCCTCTATTATTCCCAGAACAGCGCAGGCAAGGAGAATTCCGGCATTCGCGGCCCGCTGTTCCGTCAATTCATGGACCGCTATTTCCCGGCGCCTGCGCAGAAGCCGGAACCAACTCTGAAAAGCGCTAAGGCCGACGGTGCGCTGGTGGCCGGCATGTACGATTCCAGCCGCCGCTCGGAGTCGAGCTTCTTCCGCATCGCCAATCAGCAGACGAAAGTGACGTTGAACGGCGACGACACGATCAGCATGACCGACTCGCTTGGTATGAACGGCGAGCCGCGCAAATGGCGCGAAGTCAGGCCGTTCGTGTGGCGGGAGGTGGGCGGCCCGCATCTGTTGATCGCAAAGATCAAGGATAGCGCGGTCACGGAACTCGCGACCGATCTCTACCCTCAGATCTGGACCACGACGCGCTCGCCGTTTTGGCGCTCTTCCGCCTGGAACATACCGCTTTTGATCGGTACGCTGGCGATGCTGGTTCTCACTGTCATTTTCTGGCCCATCAAGGCGGTCCTGCGCTGGCGCTATGCGAGCCCGTTTCCCTATACCGGCCGCGCGGCCACGATGTACCGCCTGACACGCGTCGTAGCGCTGATCGATCTGGTGTTTCTCGGTGGATTCTTTGCAGCACTTCTCTACGGCGCCGGACACCTTGCGTTCTTCGACGCGCCGACCGACCCGATATTCTTTTTGCTCGAGGTTCTGGGCGTGATCGGGATCGTTGGCACTATCATCCCGCTCTACAATCTCAATCTGGCGCTGTCCGACCGGACGCGGCCGTGGTGGACCAAGGTCACGGATGGTTTGATTGCGCTGGCGTGCCTCGCGACGATATGGATTGCAGTCACGCTCAACTTCGTGAACTTCCACTTCAACTACTGACGGTGCGCCCATGCCCAAGATCGACGTGAAATCCGTTCCCGAGCGCAGAGGCTCTGCTTATCCCACACAGTTCGCCGGAATCACGAAGGACCGCGTGCGCCAGCGGCTGGGCGATGCCGGTGGCCTCACCCAGTTCGGCGTCAATCTCCTGCAACTGTCGCCCGGCGCGGGATCGAGCCAACGTCACTGGCACTCCGGCGAGGATGAGTTCGTCTACGTCGTCTCGGGTGAGATCACGCTGGTGACCGACGCGGGCGAGGAAATCCTTCGCGCCGGTGACTGCGCGGCTTTTCCGAAGGGCATGGATGACGGTCATCAGCTGTTGAACAAATCGGACGGCATGGCCGTGTGTCTTGAGATCGGGACGCGAAGCGCCGAGGACGTCACGCTCTACTCCGATATCGATATGAAGATCGACAAGAAGGCGGGTGGCGGCTTCACCCATAAGGACGGAACGCCGTACTGACAGGCAGCCGTAAACCGTCAAGTCGGGTTGTTGGTTAACCGCCCTTTGCCATTCTTGAGAACCCCACCGCCGCCCGCTAGCGTGGGCCAGGGCAAGAATTTCAGATCAGGAAAACCGCGTAATGCAGGTCGCGCTGCGACTTTTCAGCCTCGTTCTGGTGGCGCTTGCGCTCATGCTGCTCGGCGCCGACGCGGTGACGTCGCTCGACAAGGGCGGCGAGATCACGGTGCGTTCGGTGGAGCAGGTGTGGGCGCTCATCAGTCCGGGCGGCGTCGCGATATTCCGCGACTGGGCGCAGCATCACTGGCCGCCTGGCGCGATGCACGCTTTCGACAAGGTGCTGACCCTTCCGGGATGGGGCGTGGCCGGCGTGCCCGGCGTGCTCCTGAACTTCATCGCCGGGCGCTCGCACCACGCGGATTAGCGATTGTTCCCCGGTATCCAGAGCACGTCCTTCGCACCCTTGTCGTTGACATAACGGCTGGCGACGAACAGATGATCGGAGAGGCGATTGATGTAACGGATCGCTGCTTCATTGATCGGCTCGGCCGCCGCCAGTTCCACCATCAGCCGCTCCGCGCGCCGCGCAACCGTTCGCGCCAGATGCAGATACGCCGCCGCTGCCGTCCCGCCGGGCAGGACAAAAGACGTAAGCGGGCTCAATTCGGCGTTCATGGAATCGATCTCGCGCTCTAGCCGCTCGACCTGAGCGTCCACGATGCGCAGGCGGCCCTCCGCGCGTTTCGCGGTTTCGGGAACACACAGATCGGCGCCAAGGTCGAACAGGTCGTTCTGGATGCGCGCCAGCATCGCATCCACCGCGCCTTCTGTGTGCAGCCTGGCAAGGCCGATGGCGGCGTTGGTCTCGTCCACGGTGCCGAAAGCCTGGATGCGCAGGGAATGTTTGGATAGGCGGGAGCCGTCGCCAAGCGCGGTTTCGCCCTTGTCTCCCGTCTTCGTGTAGATGCGATTCAGCGTGACCACGCCTATCTATAGCAGGGTTGCGGGCCGGGCGCCCGTGGCTATGATCCGCCCGAAATTCCGTGAGCCTCTCCATGCCCGTCGAAGTCCCTGAAATCATTCCTGTCGACAACACCCGCGTGCGTTGCGACGGCGGCGCCAAGGGGGGCGCCGATCCGCTCGGGCATCCGCGCGTGTATCTGGAGATGGGCGACGAGACTTTTGTCGAATGTCCCTATTGCGACCGCCGTTTCGTGCTTCGGGACGGGGCCGGGCACCATTGAGCAAGGCCGCCGCCGGCAAGCCGCTCAAGAAGGGCGATCACCTCTATCTGATAGACGGATCGGGTTATCTCTTTCGCGCCTATCACGCGCTGCCGCCGCTTACGCGCAAATCCGACGGCATCCCCGTCGGCGCGGTCAGTGGCTACTGCAACATGCTCTGGAAGCTGCTCGAAGACATGAAGGGCTGGGAGCAGCCCACCCACCTTGCCGTCGTATTCGACAAGAGCGAGATCACGTTCCGCAACAAGATCTATCCTCTCTACAAAGCCCACCGCCCGCCCGCGCCGGAAGACCTGATCCCGCAATTTCCGCTGGTGCGTGAGGCGACGCGCGCCTTCGGCATCTCCTGCGTGGAAGAGGCAGGCTATGAAGCCGACGACCTGATCGCGACTTATACACGCGAGGCGAAGGAGGCCGGCGCGCGCGTCACGATCGTGTCGTCGGACAAGGACCTGATGCAGCTCGTCGACGACGGCGTTGTCCAGCTCCTCGACACGATGAAAAACAAGCGTATCGGCACGCCCGAGGTGATCGAGCGCTTCGGAGTACCGCCGAACAAGGTTGTCGAGGTGCAGGCGCTGGCCGGGGACAGCGTCGACAATGTCCCGGGCGTGCCTGGCATCGGCGTGAAGACAGCAGCGGAGCTGCTCGGCATCTACGGCGATCTCGAGACGCTGCTCAACCGTGCGAGTGAGATCAAGCAGCCCAAGCGGCGCGAAACGCTCATGGCGAATGCCGAGAACGCGCGCATTTCGTTGAAGCTTGTCACACTCGATACGCACGCCAAACTGTCCGTTCCGGCTGAGGATTTCGCCGTGCACGAGCCGGAACCGAAGACGCTGATCCCGTTTCTCAAGGCGATGGAGTTCACCGCCATCACCAAACGGGTGGCGGCGCGGTTCGAGATCGAGAACATCGATGACTACGCGCGCGCCGCCGACCCCGTGCAGCGAAAGCTGCCCGCGCCAGGCGATATCGAACCGCTTCCGGCAAAAGCTAAAGCGCCACTTCCATCGGCCAAAGCCCTGGTTCCGGCCGAGCCCGGTGCGATCCGCCGGGAAGACGCGGTCCGCAGCAAGATCGACCACGACCGCTACGCGACAGTGACCGCGCAAGCCGATCTCGACCGCTGGATCGCGCGCGCGAGAGAGACCGGGATCGTATCGGTCGACACCGAGACGACATCGCTCGATGCGATGCAGGCCGGCCTTTGTGGGATCGCGCTCGCCGTCGCGCCGGGCGAGGCCTGCTACATCCCGACGGGTCATTGCGCGTCGGAAGGGCTCAACCTCGGCGACAACCGGCTGCCGGAACAGCTGGGCGAGGCGCTGGTGCTCGAACGGCTCAAGCCGCTGCTTGAGGATACGTCGGTCCTCAAGATCGCGCAGAACCTGAAGTACGACTATCTCCTGTTCCTGCAGCGGGGCATTCGCATCACGGCATTCGACGACACGATGCTCATCCACTATGTGCTCGATGGCGGTCTGCGGGCGCATGGCATGGACGAACTGTCTGTCGAGCATCTGAACCACACGCCGATCTCGTTTCAGGACGTCGCGGGCAAGGGCAGGGACAAGAAGACCTTCAACTATGTGCCGGTGCGCGAAGCGACACGCTATGCGGCCGAAGATGCCGATATCGCCTTCCGCCTGCACGCGCTCCTAAAGCCGCGACTCATCAAGCAGGGCAAGGTCACGGTCTACGAAACATTGGAGCGGCCGCTGGTGCCTGTGCTCTGCGACATGGAGCGCGAAGGCATTCAGATCGATCCCGGCCTCCTGCGCCGGCTGTCGAACGATTTCGCGAAGACGCAGGCCGCGCTGGAGAAGGACATCTACAAGCTCGCGGGCGGCGAATTCAATGTCGGCTCGCCCAAGCAGCTGGGCGATTTCTTCTTCGCCACGCTGAAACTCCCGGGCGGCCGCAAGACCAAGACCGGTGCGTGGTCGACCGATGCCGATGTGCTGGAAGAACTTGCCGCGCAAGGGCACGAGATCGCGACCAAGGTGCTGCAATGGCGCCAGCTCTCCAAGCTGCGCGGCACCTATACCGACGCGCTGCCGACCTACATCAACCCCAAGACCGGCCGCGTCCACACCTCGTTCCAGATGGCGGCGGCAGCGACGGGCCGTCTCGCCTCGACCGATCCCAACCTTCAGAACATTCCGATCCGCACCGAAGAAGGCCGCCGCATCCGCCAGGCCTTCATCGCGCCCGAGGGCTTCAAGCTGATGAGTGCGGACTACAGCCAGATCGAGCTCAGGCTGTTCGCGCACATTGCCGATATTCCGCAGCTCAAGAAGGCGTTCGCAGAGGACCAGGACATCCACGCCATGACGGCGTCGGAGATGTTCGGCGTGCCGGTGAAGGGCATGCCGCGCGAGATCCGCTCAAGGGCCAAAGCGATCAATTTCGGCATCATCTATGGCATCTCGGCGTTCGGCCTCTCGAACCAGCTCGGCATCGCGCGCGAAGAGGCAGCCGACTACATCAAGCGGTACTTTCAGCGCTTCCCGGGCATCCGCGACTATATGGAGGCGACAAAGGCGTTCGCGCGCAAGAACGGCTTTGTCGAGACACTGTTCGGCCGCCGTGTGCACATCCGTGAGATCAACTCGTCCAATCCCGGCCACCGCGGCGGCGCCGAGCGTGCCGCGATCAACGCGCCAATCCAGGGCTCGGCCGCCGACGTCATCCGCCGTGCCATGGTGCGCATTCCCGACGCACTGAAGGCGAAGAAGCTCAAGGCGCGCATGCTGCTCCAGGTGCATGACGAACTCGTGTTCGAGGTGCCGGAGAAGGAAATCGATGCGCTTGCCAAGGTCGCGATCCAGGTCATGGAGAAGGCTGCGCTACCGGCGGTGCATCTCAGCGTACCCCTGACCGTGGACGCCCGCGCGGCCGAGAACTGGGACGCGGCGCACTAAGCGATGGCAACCGATCCCTTCTGGATCGAGACGGGCCTGCCGGTACGGCTGGCGATCATGCCACGTCCGCGTTCGGGCGATTGGCTTAAGGACGAGATCGCGTCGTTGAAGGCCGCAAACGTCGATGTGGTTGTCAGTTTGCTGGACAACGACGAAATCGCCGATCTCGAACTTGGCGAGGAGGGCCGCCTGTGTGGCGCATCGGATATCGATTTTCTACGCTTCCCGATTGCTGATCGGGGAATACCCGATGTGGCTGTGTTACGGCCATTCGCGCGCGACCTGCTCGCAAGGCTGCGTGCCGAACAGTCGGTGGTGATCCACTGCCGCGCGGGCATCGGACGGTCTTCGCTTGTCGCGGCGAGTGTTCTGATCGAAGGAGGGTTGTCGGCCATCACGGCTTTGGAACGTATAACGGCAGCGCGCGGGCTGCGGGTGCCGGATACCGAACAACAGCAGGACTGGATTATCGCTTACGCCGCGCGTTAGTCGTCCGTCCTGGCGGTTTCGGCAGCGCAAACCCTTCCTCGTATTCGAACGTCACCAGATACACGCGTTCGCCGCGGCCGTGCTTGGCGATTTTCAGGAGATCGACGAGGCCTTCGAAACCCGATTCACGCGCCATTGCCGGGGTGATGTCGCGCAGGCCGATCTCCTTGATCGCGGTGACGCGGATGTGGCCGGGGCCGAGCGCATAGGTGCCGCCGACCCTGACGTGCGGCTTCTGCCAGATGCGGATGCTGGTGGTGATCTCGCCGCGCATCACCGGCTCGCGCAGGCGTTTGGTGAACATCATAGCGCGAGGATCGCAGGCTTTTCACCGCACAGCGCGCAGGCAGGATCGGGTCTGATCGTCACGGTGCGAAAGCGTGTGGCCAAGGCTTCATAGATGAGGAGCCTGCCTGCGAGCGTTTCTCCAACCTTGGCTATTTCCTTGATCACTTCCAGCGCTTGCAGCGTTCCCATCACGCCCGCGGCCGCGCCGAGCACACCGGTCTCCGAGCACGAACCCACCGTGCCCGGCGGCGGCGGTTCCGGGAACAGGCAGCGATAGCAGGGATAGGCTTCCGAGCGGTCATAAGCCTTATAGGTCGCGAGCTGGCCGTCGAACTCGGTGACGGCCGCGGAGACAAGCGTGCGCTTGGCAAAGAAGGCTGCGTCATTGACGAGGAAGCGCGTGGCGAAATTGTCCGAGCCGTCCGCGACAATGTCGTAACGCGCGATCAGATTGAGGGCATTGGTTGCGTCGAGCCGGAATGGGTGCATCTCCACTGTGACGCCGGGATTGATCGCGTGGATGGCATCCGCGGCGGATTCGGTCTTTGCGCGTCCGACGTCGGCGGTGCGGTGTGCGATCTGGCGCTGGAGATTGGAAAGCGAGACGTCGTCGTCATCCACGATCCCGATCGTGCCGATCCCGGCCGCGGCCAGATAGAGGACCAGCGGCGAGCCAAGGCCGCCTGCACCGATCACCAGCACCCGCGCCGCCTTGAGCCGCGCCTGGCCGACACCGCCGACTTCACGGAGCACGATATGGCGGGCGTAGCGCTCGAGTTCGTCGTCGGTAAGGCTCATGCTGGCTCAATAGCGTATTTCCGCAGGGATTTCGCGGCTTAAGGCCGCTGGGTCTGCTAGCGCTGTCATAATTAACTATTTGAAAATACTGATATTTCCATAATCCCTTGCGATATCTTCGTCGTTGCCGCAAAGGGGGGCGAAGCCTATCGTGCCCGAAAAACGGGGTGCGAAGCGCGCCCATCAATGAGGATTTAGATGTCGACGTCTCAGGACGGCCGGGCAAACGCGTTCGGTCTGGAAAATCAGGGCTTTCGCAATCTCAAAGCGGTTCATTGGAACCGGAGCGCACCGACGCTCTATGAGGACGCTGTGGCGCGTGGCGAAGGCCATGTGGCCAAGAACGGTCCGCTTGTCGTCCTCACCGGCCAGCACACCGGCCGCTCAGCCTCCGACAAATTCGTCGTGCGCGATGCCTCGACCGAGAACACCGTCTGGTGGGACAACAACAAGCCGATGACACCTGCGCATTTCGATGCGCTCTACAACGACATGATGGCGTTCGCGGAAGGCCGCGAGCTCTACGCGAAGGACCTGTTCGGCGGCGCCGATCTCGAACATCGCCTGCCAGTGCGCATCGTCACCGAATATGCATGGCATTCGCTGTTCGTGCACCAGTTGCTCATCCGTCCGACAGCCGAGGATCTGAAAGGCTTCGAACCGGATTTCACGATCGTCGACCTGCCGAATTTCGAAGCCGATCCGGCCAAGCACGGCTCGGCCAGCAAGACGGTGATCGCGGTCAATTTCGCGAAGAAAATGATCCTGATCGGCGGCACGTCCTATGCCGGCGAGATGAAGAAATCCGTCTTCACGATCATGAACTACCTGCTTCCGGGCAAACGCATCATGTCGATGCATTGCTCGGCGAACATGGGCAATGACGGCGACACCGCGATCTTCTTCGGCCTCTCCGGCACGGGAAAAACTACGCTGTCGGCCGATGCCACACGCACGCTGATCGGCGACGACGAGCATGGCTGGAGCGAGAACGGCGTCTTCAACATCGAGGGCGGCTGCTACGCAAAGGTTATCAACCTGTCGCGCGAGGCCGAGCCCGAGATCTATTCGACGACTGAGCGTTTCGGCACGGTGCTCGAGAACGTGATGATGGATGCGGAGACGCGCACGCTCGATCTCAACAGTGCGCATTACGCGGAGAACACGCGCGCCGCCTACCCCATCGATTACATTCCGAACGCCAGCGAGACCGGCCGCGGCGGCCATCCGAAGAACGTCATCATGCTGACAGCGGATGCGTTCGGCGTGCTGCCGCCGATCGCCAAGCTCACGCCGAGCCAGGCGATGTATCACTTCCTTTCCGGCTTCACGGCCAAGGTTGCGGGCACCGAAAAGGGCCTCGGCAAGGAGCCGCAGCCGACGTTTTCGACTTGCTTCGGCGCGCCCTTCATGCCGCGCCATCCGAGCGAATACGGCAATCTGCTGCGCGACCTGATCGCGGAGCACAAGGCCGATTGCTGGCTGGTCAACACCGGCTGGACGGGTGGCGCGTTCGGTACGGGCTCGCGCATGCCGATCAAGGCGACGCGCGCACTTCTGGCGGCTGCGCTCGACGGCAGCCTCGCCAATGTCGAGATGCGTATCGATCCGCACTTCAAATTCCGCGTGCCGGTCGCCGTGCCCGGCGTCGATGCCAAGATCATGAACCCGCGCGACACCTGGGCCGATAAAGCGGCCTATGACGCGCAGGCCAAGAAGCTCGTCTCCATGTTCCGCGAGAACTTCAAGAAGTTCGAGCAGCACGTCGGCAAGGACGTCCTCGAAGCAGCCCCCGTGCTCGCGGAAGCGGCGGAATAACGCTCACGACATTCCTGCAAAAGGCCCGCGAGTGATCGCGGGCCTTTTCATTTGAGGCGGAAAAGCCCAGTCGAGGTCTTCGGGAAGCAGATCGGGCGGCGCGAATTCCAGATGAAGAACCCGGCGATGGGCGGGTTTATTTGCGGGCGACGAGGCGTGAAGCAGCAAAGGGCACATGAACAGGGCATCACCGGCTCTGGCGGTGATGATCGTTTCGTCCGACTTCGTGCGCGCCGTTATTTCGGCACGGCCAAGGATACCGTCGGCGTGGCTGCGAGGGATGACGCGTAATGGGCCGTTGTCTTCCGGACAGTCGTCGAGATGAAGGCGCATGGTTACCATGCGCGCCATCACATCTGGCGGCGCCTGCACATGGGTGACGCCGCGTTTCACAGTCCAGTTCGTCCAGCCCTCTCTGTCATGGCGCATGGCCAGCGCGAGCGTGAGATCCTGATGCCACGCAACAGGCCAGTTCGCTGCTGGTGTCTTGTCGAAAAAAATTCCGCGCACCGCACGCATGCCGTCGACAAGCGGGAGCACGGATGACTCTGCGATCGCTCTTACCTGGGGGATGTTGAGAATGTTGCGGGCGCCGAACATTTCACCGCCGCGTTCGGATCGTGCGGCGACAGCGTCGGCGAACGCCGCTTTCAAATTGTCGAGAATTTCTGCGGAGAAAAGCTGCTCTATCAGCACGTAACCGTTGCGCGCCAGACTCATCCGCGCCGATACACCCACACCCGCGCCGGCGGGAGGTTGAACCAGATCACGGCCGCGCGCCGCACCGTGGCGCCTGGTGGTGCGGGAATCGGTGGGCGCGTGCCGTAAGAGAACTGGACGTAGGACGCACCGGGCTTGAGCCGTTCGAGGGCGCCTTCGATCAGCGCGTGGCGGCGTTCCACGGGATGGTTGAGCAGTGGCAGGCCGGAGACGATCCCGGCAAACGGCTCGCCATAGCCAAGCGTCTTGGCCAGATCGAAAGCATCGCCGCGCACCACATGCACTTTCGGGAAACGCTTCTGTACCAGTTTTGCAAAATCGGCATCGTATTCGACGGCGGTGATCCGTTCCGGCGCGACCCCGCGCTCGATCAACGCTTCCGTCACCACACCGGTGCCGGGTCCAAGCTCGAGCACCGGTCCTGAGATCTCCGGGTCGATCTCACGTGCGATCGCGCGAGCGAGGGCGGGGCTCGATGGCGCGATGGCCCCGACATTCTTGGGACGTGCGATCAGGCCGCGGAGAAAATCGAGATGCTGCGCGGCGGTGGTGCTGGCCATGTTCTCCCCTTAGCAAAAAGGCCGGACCATTGCAGCCCGACCTTTTCAGAACGCGCAAAATCGCCGGAGGCTGCGTTAAGCCCTGTCGTCGCCGCTCCAGAATTCCTTAAGTCTGGCCATGAAGCCTTCGGACTCGGGATTGGTGCCTGCACCGCTCTCGTTTTCGAACGCCTTGAGCAGCTCTTTCTGCTTTTTGCTGAGCTTGGATGGCGTCTCGACCGCCACCTCGACGTAAAGATCGCCCGCCATGCCGCCGCCCCGGAGCACCGGCATGCCCTTGGCCCGCAGGCGGAACTGGTGGCCCGACTGCGTGGCCGCGGGGACAGTGATCTTCGCCCGCCCGCCATCGACGGTGGGCACTTCGATGGCACCGCCAAGCGCGGCCTGCACGAACGAGATCGGCACGCGGCAATGGAGGTCGTGGCCATCGCGCTGGAAGATCGGATGTGCCGCCACCGAAATAAAGATGTAGAGATCGCCCGACGGCCCGCCGTTCAGTCCCGCCTGGCCCTCGCCCGAAAGACGGATGCGCGTACCTTCCTCGACACCCGGCGGCACGTCGACCGAAAGCGTGCGTTCCTTCTGCACATGGCCCGAGCCTTTGCAGGTCTTGCATGGATTGCGCACGATGCGTCCATTGCCGCGGCATTGCGGACAGGTGCGCTCGATGGTGAAGAAGCCCTGCTGCGCGCGCACCTTGCCGATGCCGGAACAGGTCGGGCATTGCTCGGGCTTGGAGCCGGCTTCGGAGCCGGTGCCCTCGCAGGTCTCGCAGGCGATGGCGGTCGGGACCTTGATCTGCGTCGCGCGGCCCTTGAAGGCCTCTTCGAGCGTGATCTCGAGGTTGTAGCGCAGGTCGCCGCCGCGATTCTGGCGGCGGCGCTGCTTGCCGGTGAAATCGCCGAACAGATCGTCGAAGATGTCGGTGAAGGACGATGCGAAATCGAACGGATTGCCGTTCCCGCGTCCGCCATTGTGCTCGAAAGCGGCATGACCGAAGCGGTCATAGGCGGCGCGCTTCTGATCGTCCTTCAGGACGTCATAGGCCTCGTTGATTTCCTTGAATTTGACCTCGGCGGTGCTGTCGCCGGGATTCTTGTCGGGGTGAAATTCCATCGCGAGCTTGCGATAGGACGCTTTGATCTCGGTGATCGCAGCACCCTTCTGGCAGTTCAGAACGTCGTAGTAATCGCGCTTGCTCATCACTAACCCAGATAAAAGGCGTGCCGCCCCATTCAAGGGCGGCACGCCCGTTTATGTCAGGTGACCGGACACCCCTTCCGGCCAGAGCGGCTTACGCCGCTCCCTTTTTCTTGTCGTCATCGACCTCGGAGAACTCCGCGTCGACGACGTTGTCGTCCTTCGGGGCTTCGCCTTCCGGCGCCGAACCCTCGGCACCGGCCTGCTGAGCCTTATACATCGCCTCGCCCAGCTTCATCGAAGCCTGCGCCAGCGCTTGGGTCTTGGACTGGATGTCGTCGGCGTCCTCGCCCTTGACCGCTTCCTTTAGGGCCGCAATCGCGTTCTCGATACCGGTGCGCTCGCCCGCATCGATCTTGTCGCCATGCTCGGACAAGGCCTTTTCGGTCGAGTGAACAAGGGCGTCGCCCTGGTTCTTGGCTTCGGCCATCGCACGGCGCTTCTTGTCGTCGGCGGCGTGGCTTTCGGCTTCCTGCACCATCTTCTTGATGTCGGCATCCGATAGACCGCCAGACGCCTGGATGCGGATCTGCTGCTCTTTGTTGGTCGCCTTGTCCTTCGCGGTGACGCTCACGATTCCGTTGGCGTCGATGTCGAAAGTGACTTCCACCTGCGGAACGCCGCGCGGCGCGGGCGGAAGACCCATGAGATCGAACTGGCCAAGAATCTTGTTGTCCGCCGCCATTTCACGCTCGCCCTGGAAGACGCGGATGGTCACGGCGGTCTGATTGTCCTCAGCCGTCGAGAAGATCTGCGACTTCTTGGTCGGGATCGTGGTGTTGCGGTCGATCAGGCGCGTGAACACGCCACCCAGCGTTTCGATGCCGAGCGACAGGGGCGTCACGTCGAGAAGCAGGACGTCCTTGACCTCGCCTTTCAACACGCCGCCCTGGATCGCGGCGCCGATGGCGACGACTTCATCCGGGTTGACGCCCTTGTGCGGCTCTTTGCCGAACAGCTGCTTCACCGCTTCCTGGACTTTGGGCATGCGGGTCATGCCACCGACGAGGATGACTTCGTCGATCTGGCTCGCGGAAACGCCCGCATCCTTCAGCGCCTGCTTGACCGGCGCGACCGTCTTCTGGATCAGGTCGTCGACGAGGGCTTCAAGCTTCGCACGCGTGATCTTGATCGTGAGATGCTTGGGGCCCGAGGCATCGGCCGTGATGAAGGGCAGGTTCACCTCCGTCTGCATTGCGGACGAAAGCTCGATCTTCGCCTTCTCGGCCGCGTCTTTCAGGCGCTGGAGCGCAAGACGGTCGGCGCGCAGATCGATGCCGTTCTCTTTCTTGAACTCATCGGCCAGATAGTTGACCAGACGCTGATCAAAATCTTCGCCGCCGAGGAACGTATCGCCGTTGGTCGACTTCACCTCGAAGACGCCGTCGCCGATCTCGAGCACCGAAATGTCGAACGTGCCGCCGCCAAGGTCATAGACCGCGATGGTCTGGCCCTGGGTCTTCTTGTCCATGCCGTAGGCAAGGGCAGCCGCAGTCGGCTCGTTGATGATGCGCAGGACTTCGAGGCCCGCGATCTTGCCGGCGTCCTTGGTCGCCTGGCGCTGGGCATCGTTGAAGTAGGCGGGAACGGTGATCACGGCCTGCGTGACCTTCTCGCCGAGATGGGCCTCGGCGGTTTCCTTCATCTTCTGAAGGATGAAGGCCGAGATCTCCGACGGCGCGTATTTCTTGGAATCGCGTCCGGCGACCCAGGCGTCGCCATTGTCCGCCTTCACGATTTTGTACGGGACCATGTCGATGTCCTTCTTGGTCATCGGGTCGTCGTAGCGGCGGCCGATCAGCCGCTTAATCGCGAAGAACGTATATTCGGGGTTGGTGACGCCCTGCCGCTTGGCGGGCTGTCCGATGAGCCGCTCACCGTCCTGGGTGAAGGCCACGATAGAGGGCGTGGTGCGCGCGCCTTCCGCATTTTCGATGACTTTGGGGGCCGAGCCCTCCATGACCGCGACGCAAGAATTGGTCGTGCCGAGGTCGATGCCGATAACTTTTGCCATTCTAAGGTTCCTCTCTCAAGCGATGGGTTCCTGGCCCTCAAGAGGCGCCTTCCGGCCCATCCCACTGAATCAATTGGCAAAACCGGCAACGGGGCCAAACCCATGCCGGTTCTAGGGGGTATATAGGGATGGAGCCGGAGGGGCGCAAGACGTGAAGGCGCGCCGCTGCACTCGAATCAAATTTGCCGTGCGTGGGTAACCCAATGCGCCCTTCGCTACGTATTAGGGCCTGGCGTCTGATGCCAAACCAAGAACCTGGGAGAATCCCTATGAAACGCGTAACGATGACCGCGCTGGCGGCAGCGATGGCCCTCACTCTGTCCCTGCCTGCCATGGCGCAGACGGGATCGTCTTCGTCCTCTTCGATGTCGAACGGCTCGATGTCAAACGGTTCAATGTCGAGTGGCTCGATGTCGAGCGGCAGCATGTCCAGCGATTCGTCGATGACTTGTCAGGCCATGATGGACAAGGCCCACGGCATGAGCGAACCGTCCGACGCGAACAAGAAAGCGATGGCCATGAAGCAGATGGACATGGCCAAGGCGTCGATGGCCAAAGGCGACGAAATGGGCTGCAAGTCGCACATGAAAATGGCGATGCACGACATGATGTGATGAAGCGATCGTTCGCTGCATCATGAAAAAGGCGGCGCAGTCCTGCGCCGCTTTTTGCTGCCGTTCCACCGCCGCCATTTGGTGGCCGATTGCCGATATACCAGATTGGTCGGGCACGGCGCGCCTGCCTAGTGTGTAAGACGGCTGGCATTGACGCCGCTCCGGATCATTCGTCGCTTCCCGGTAACCTAACCGTGTAATCCAAACCGCGGCTCGGCGGGTATTATCAGTTGGCACCAATGCCAACCCAAGAACCTCCCGGGAGAGCACTATGAAACCTGCAACCCTGACTTCGCTGGCAGCAGCGATGCTTTTGGCCGCTTCCGTCTCCGCCCTGGCGCAAATGGGATCGGGCGGCATGTCGGGCGGCTCAATGTCGAGCAGCGGCAGCGATTCGTCGATGACCTGTCAGGCCATGATGGACAAGGCCAACAACATGAGTAAGCCGAGCGACCTCACCAAGAAAATGGAGGCTGCCAGACAGATGGACATGGCCAAGGCCGCGATGGCCAAAGGCGACGAAATGAACTGCAAGTCGCACATGAAAACGGCCTTACGCGACATGATGTAACCGTTGCCGAGCGGTCATCTGCTCCGTTGCAAAGATAAAGCGGCGCAGCTCAGCGCCGCTTTACTGCGTTGCGTGATCGGCGAGGATGTCGGCAATGCAGGCAGAGACTTTCTTGCCCGTCGGGATGTGCAGGAATTCGTTCGGACCATGGGCATTGGAATGCGGTCCGAGCACGCCCGTCACCACGAACTGGGTCTTGGGATAGCGCTTGCCCAGCATCGCCATGAAGGGGATCGAGCCGCCTTCGCCCATGAAGGCGACGGGCGCGCCGAAATGCTTCGTCGAGGCGCGTTTGAGCGACTCCGCGAGCCAGGGCGCGAGCGCGGGCGCATTCCATCCGCCCTGGCCTTCTTCGGCATCGAATTCGACATGCGCGCCGTAAGGCGCATCAGCCTCCAGTGTCTGTTTGATAGTCTTCGTTGCCTTGTCGGCATCACAGGTCGGCGGCAGGCGGAAGGAGAGCTTGGTCGATGTGTAAGGCAGCAGCACGTTGCCAGCATTTTCCGGCATCGGATAGCCGTCCATGCCGGTGACGGCGAGCGCGGGCCGCCAGGTGCGATTGAGCACGAGCTCAGCGAGATCGTCGCTCATCGGCCTGGTCGAGCCGGAGAACGGCAGCTTCGAATAGACCGCGTCGCCCAGAATGTCCGCGGCCTGTTTCGCCTCCGCGATGCGGCCTTCCGGCACCTGCACGAACAATTCTTCGAGCTTGATGTCGCCGGTCTTCTCGTCTTCGACGCGCGACAGTAGCGTGCGCGAGATGCGGAAAGACGACGGCACGATGCCGCTGGCGTCGCCGGAATGCACGCCCTCATCGAGCACGCGCACATTCAGCACGCCCATCGCGATCCCACGCAGTGACGTCGTCAGCCAGAGCTGGTCGTAATTCCCGCAGCCGGAATCCAGACACACCACCAGTGATGGCGTTCCGATCCGGTCACTCAGATACTCGATGTAATACGGGAGATCGTAGCTCCCCGATTCCTCGCAGGCCTCGATCACGATCACGCAGCGCGCGTGCTTCCGGCCCTGTTCGCGCAGCGCCAGGATCGCCGACAGCGACGCGAACATCGCATAGCCGTCATCGGCGCCGCCGCGACCATAGAGCTTGTCGTCTTTGATCACCGGCTCCCAGGGCCCAGTTCCCTCGGACCAGCCTTTCATCTCCGGCTGCTTGTCGAGATGGCCGTAGAGCAGGACCGTGTCGTCTTTCTCGCCCGGAATCTCGATGAAGATCAGCGGCGTGCGATCTTTCAGCCGCACGACTTCCAGCGCGCTGCCTGGAAGTTTTTTCAGCTTTTCCCGCGCCCAATTTTCGAACAGTGCCACCACCTGGTCCATGAACCCATGCTCGACCCATTTCGGATCGAACGCCGGCGACTTGTTCGGGATGCGGATGTAGTCGGTCAGCGTGGGGACGATGTCCGTGTCCCAGAGCGTATCGATGAAGCTGTCAGCCATTGGAATGTCCTTGAAGGCGGCGGCGGAGCTTATGGCATATGGCGAAGTGGGGTTACAGCGCGGCCACCAAAGCAGCGTTGTAAATCTCGCTCATCTTGGCGCCGAGGGGCGCGATCTGGACGGATTTCTCAAGCCCGATCAACAGGGGACCCATCATCATCGTTCCGCCGATCTGCGACAGCAGCTTGGTCGAGATCGAGGCCGAATGGATCGCCGGCATGATCAGCACATTGGCCGTGTCGGTCAGGCGGCAGAACGGATAGAGCGCCATCTTCTCGCGGTCGAGGGCGACATCGGCCGCGATCTCGCCGTCATACTCGAAATCGACGCCGCGATGGTCGAGGATGTGTACGGCCTCGACGATGCGCTCGCTGCGTTCGCTGCGCGGGAAACCGAACGTCGAAGATGCCAGCAGCGCCACGCGCGGCGTGATCCCGAAATGGCGTGCCACGCGCGCGGTCTGCACCGCGATGTCGGCGAGTTCTTGCGATGTCGGCATCTCGTGGACGCTGGTATCCGCGACCATGGTGAGCCCGCTGCGCGTGAAGATCAGCATCACGCCGATGGGCCGTTCGCCGCGTGGCGAATCCAGCACCAGCCGCACGTCGTTGAGCGCAACCTGGTAGGAGCGCGTCACGCCCGTCACCATCGCGTCGGCATCGCCGGCGGCGAGCATCGAGGCGGCGTAGATGTTGCGGTCGTTGGCGACGAGCCGTACGCAATCGCGATAAAGCATGCCGTTTCGCTGCGTGCGCTTGTAAAGCGCGTCGATATAGGGCGAGGCCGCGCGCGCGGACGCCGGTACGCGGATCTCCAGCGTGCCGTCCTCAATTCCCGCTTCGTGCATGCGGTTCTTGATGATCTCCTCGCGGCCCACGAGATAAGCCTTGCCCAGTCCGGAACCCTGGAACGCCGCCGCCGCGCGGATGACCGAAACTTCTTCGCCTTCGGCAAACACGACACGCTTGGGGTTGGCGCGCACCCGTGCGGTGATCGTCTGGAACAGCGATGCGGAAGGATCGAGACGTGCCGATAGTTCGTGGCGATAGGCGTCGTAATCTTTAAGCTCGTGCCGCGCGACGCCGGTTCTGACCGCGGCTTCGGCGACGGCCGAGGACACGCGGCTGATCAGTCGCGGATCGAACGGCACGGGAATGATGTAGTCCGGCCCGTAAACCGGCCGTGCGCCCAGATAGGCCGCCGCGACCTCGTCGGGCACGTCCTCGCGCGCCAGCGCGGCGAGTGCTTCGGCGGCGGCGATCTTCATCGCTTCGTTGATCGTCCTGGCGCGCACGTCGAGTGCGCCGCGGAAGATGTAGGGGAAACCCAGGACATTGTTGACTTGGTTGGGATAGTCGCTGCGGCCTGTGGCGATGATAGCGTCGGGCCGCACGGCGCGCACTTCCTCCGGCGTGATCTCGGGATCGGGATTGGCCATGGCGAAGATGATGGGCGCCTTCGCCATCGTCTTCACCATCTCCTGGGTCATCGCACCTTTGACCGAAAGTCCGAGGAACACGTCGCAGCCGACAAGCGCGTCTTCCAGCGTGCGCGCATCGGTCTCGACGGCGTGCGCGGACTTCCACTGGTTCATGCCGTTGATGCGGCCGCGATAGATGACGCCTTTGGTGTCGCAGAGGATGGCGTTGCCGTTTGGCAGGCCCATGGATTTGAGCAACTCCAGACAGGCGATGCCTGCCGCGCCCGCGCCGTTCACCACCACCTTGATGTCCGCCATCCGGCGTCCCGTCAGATGCAGTGCGTTAATGACGCCGGCCGCAGAGATGATCGCCGTGCCATGCTGGTCGTCGTGGAAGACGGGGATGTCCATAAGTTCGCGCAGCCGCTCTTCGATGACGAAGCAGTCCGGCGCCTTGATGTCTTCGAGATTGATGCCGCCGAAGGTGGGGCCGAGGTAACGCACCGCCGCGATGAATTCGTCGACGTCGGAGGTGTCCACTTCCAGGTCGATCGAATCGACGTCGGCGAAGCGCTTGAAAAGCACGGCCTTGCCTTCCATCACCGGCTTCGAGGCCAGTGCGCCGAGATCGCCCAGCCCCAGGATCGCCGTGCCGTTGGATATCACTGCGACCAGGTTCCCCTTGGCGGTATAATCATAGGCGGCGTCCGGCCGCTCGGCGATGGCGCGCACGGGAACCGCCACGCCGGGAGAATAGGCGAGCGAAAGGTCGCGCTGCGTCGCCATCGGCTTGGTGGGCGTGATCTCGAGCTTGCCGGGCTTGTGCCCGGCATGGAAGGCAAGCGCCTCTTCCTGGGTGAACGACGGCCGTTTGATGGGGGACATGCGGGGCCCGTTTGTAGCGATCCACAGAATATCGGCCTTTGAACAGGGGTGTTTCAATGGCCTTGGGTCCACCCAACTGTCGCAACTCTGTTAAGTTGCCACCATGAACGAGCACACCGTCCCCGAAACCGGCGATGCCACGCCGATGATGGCGCAATATCTCGCCATCAAAGCCGCGCATGCGGAGTACCTGCTGTTCTACCGGATGGGGGATTTCTACGAGCTGTTCTTCGACGACGCGGCGAAGGCGTCCGAGGCGCTCGACATCGCGCTCACCAAGCGCGGCAAGCACGCGGGCAACGACATCCCGATGTGCGGCGTGCCGGTGCATGCCGCCGATGCCTATCTGGAAAAGCTGATCCGAAAGGGGTTTCGGGTCGCCGTCTGCGAGCAGATCGAGGATCCGGCGGAAGCCAAAAAGCGCGGCTCGAAATCGGTGGTGAAGCGCGAGGTGATCCGCCTCGTGACACCGGGTACCCTTACCGAAGACTCGCTCCTCGAACCGCGCAGCGCCAACACCCTGGCCAGTCTCGGGCGTGCCGGCAGCGATCTGGCGCTGGCCTGCGCCGACATGTCGACTGGGACGTTCGCGGTTTTGGGCGTGGAGGCCGGCGATCTCGCAGCCGAACTCGCGCGCATCGGTCCCAGCGAATTGCTGGTGCCGGATGCGCTGCTCGCCGATGACACGCTGTCAGCGGTGTTCAAGGCACTGGGTCCGGCGCTGACGCCGCTGCCCTCCATCAAGTTCGACTCCCATGTCGGCGAGCGTGCGTTGAAGGCACGCTATGGCGTCGCCTCCCTCGATGGCTTCGGCCAATTCAGCCGTGCGGATTTGTCGGCCGCAGGCGCGCTGATCGCCTATCTGGAGCTGACGCAGAAGGGAAAGCTTCCAGCACTCGTACCGCCATCGCGTATAGCGGTGAATGCGTTCATGAGCATCGACGCGGCGACACGGCGAAATCTCGAACTCACCGAAACGCTCTCCGGTGAACGCAAGGGAAGCCTTCTTGCGGCCATCGATTGGTCCGTGACGGCCGCCGGTGCGCGCGAACTGGCGTCGCGGCTGGCGGCGCCGCTGACCGATATCAAAGCCATTTCGGCGCGTCACGACGCGGTAGCGTTCTTCGCGGGCGATAGTGAATTGCGCCGTCAGGTCCGTGAAGACCTGAAGCGTGCGCCGGATATCGCGCGTGCTCTGGCAAGGCTTTCGGTCGGACGCGGCGGCCCGCGCGATTTCGCGGCGCTGCGCGATGGGATCAAGACCGCACGCGCTCTGCGCGACGCGCTCAAATTCGACGACCTGAAACCATCGCCCGGCGAAGTCCGCAAGGCTCATCACGCACTGACCCAGGGCATCGCCGCACTCTCGCAACTTGTGGGCCGTCTCGAGCATCTTCTGGTGCCGGAGCCGCCGTTCTTTGCCCGCGACGGCGGGTTCATCGTGGCGGGTGCCCATGCGCCGCTCGACGATGCGCGCCAGTTGCGCGACGAAAGCCGCCGCGTTGTGGCAAGTCTGGAAGCGCGCTATCGCAGCGAAAGCGGCGTGCCACTCAAGATCAAGCACAATGGCGTGCTCGGCTATTTCATCGAGGTGACGCCGCAGCACGCCGACAAGCTGATGACCGCGCGCGACACCTATCGCCATCGCCAGACCATGGCGGGCGCGATCCGCTTCTCCACCGACGAACTCGCAACGCTCGCAAGCCGCATTTCCGAGGCCGGGGAACGCGCTCTGGCATTGGAGCTTGCGCTGTTTGACGAGATGGCGGCGGAAGCGATCGAGAACGCCGCAACGCTGGGCACTGTGGCGGGTGCGCTATCCGTGCTCGATGTTGCCAGTGCGTTGGGTGAACTCGTCATCGCGCGCCGCCTGGTGCGGCCCAAGATCGACGAATGCCTCGCGTTCCAGATCGTGCGCGGGCGCCATCCGGTGGTCGAAGCAGCACTCGAGCAAACGCATGCGGGCCCGTTCGTGCCCAATGATTGCAATCTGTCGCCCGATGCCGCGGGACGGCTGTGGCTCGTGACCGGACCCAACATGGCCGGCAAGTCGACCTTCCTCCGCCAGAACGCGCTGATCGCGATCCTCGCGCAGGCGGGAAGCTTCGTTCCCGCGGACAGTGCGCATATCGGGATCGTCGATCGCCTGTTCTCCCGCGTCGGTGCGGGTGACGACCTCGCCGCGGGCCGCTCGACCTTCATGGTCGAGATGGTGGAGACCGCGGCGATCCTCAATCAGGCAACCGCGCGAAGCCTGGTGATCCTCGATGAGATCGGCAGGGGTACGGCAACCTTCGACGGCCTTGCCATCGCCTGGGCAGCCGTCGAGCATCTGCACGAAAAGAACCGAAGCCGTGCGCTATTCGCGACCCACTATCACGAGATGACCGCGCTGGCGGAGCGGCTGTCCTCGCTCGCCTGTGTCACAATGCGGGTGCGGGAATGGAACGATACGATCGTGTTCCTGCACGAAGTGGCGCCGGGAACCGCGGATCGCTCCTACGGGATCCATGTCGCCAAACTCGCGGGACTTCCTGCTGCTGTCGTCAAACGCGCGCAGGAAGTGCTGGCAGCACTGGAAGAAGGCCGGGAGGGTCACAAGCCGCTCGCCCGTATTGACGACCTGCCGCTGTTCGCCGCCCAGCCCACGAAACCGGAAGCCAAGGCGAGCGTTGTGGAGGACGAACTCCGGAAGATTTCTCCCGATGCGCTCAGCCCGAGGGAAGCGCTAGAGTTGCTCTATCAATTGCGAGCGAAACTGCCGTCATGAGCACCGACAGCCACCACCGCAAATTCCTCGTCGTCGTCGACAGGACGCCCGAATCCCGTGTGGCGCTGCGCTTTGCCGCGCGCCGCGCGCAGCACACGGGCGGCCGCGTCACGCTGCTTTGTGTGGCCGAGCCCGGCGATCTTCAGCAATGGAAGGGCATCGAAGAAATCATGCGCCAGGAAGCGCAGGAGGCCGCAGAGGCGCTGCTCCACAACGCCGCCAAGCTGGTGAACGAACTCACCGGGATTATTCCGGAGCTGGTGATCGAACACGGCCGCAGGACGGACTGCCTGCTCGATCTCATCAAGCGCGACGAGGACATCTCGATCCTCGTGCTTGCCGCCAGCACCGCCAAGGAGGGTCCGGGCCCGCTGGTCGCGCTGTTTGCGGGCACGAGCGCCCAGACGATTCCGGTGACGATCGTGCCGGGCGGCTTGAGCGACGATTCTATCGACGCGCTGGCTTGAGCTCGCCCAGCGGCCGGCGCAGCCATTGCGACAGCACCCATTTCTCGCCGCGCACCGGCGGCGTGCCCGCATGCAGGGTCAGTGGATCGGGCTTGCCGTCCTCGCGCACGTTCCAGAACAAAAGCCCGTCACCTTTGCGTCCCTTGTGACGGATGCCGATCTCCAGGAACTCGGTTTCGCCACCCTCGTAGTCGTCGTTCAGATAGAGCAGGAACGTCGCGACGCGCTGGCCGTACATGGCGGCGGAACGTGCATAGCCCGGCACCGACAGGTCGAGGAAGTCGTGATGCGACTTGAATTCCTGGCCGACGGTGTAGTGCAGCACCTGTGCGGGTTCGAGATTGCGAAATGAGAGTCCGGCGGACGCGGCGATGCGGGCCCTGAGCATCATGAGCACGATGTCGGATTGCACGAGATCGAACTGGGCCGTACTGTTGGAGCGCGCGCCTTCGTGGCGCCCAAGGCCCGTGCCGGGATCGTAAACCTGCGCACGGCCGAGACGGGGCGCGGCCTGCGTGACCAGCCAGTCGCAGATTTCGAGCGGCGCGCAGTTCTCGATAACGTTGATGCGCGGTGCCGTCGAGATGTCCCGGGAGGGCAGCGCGCTCGAAAGGTCGCTAGCAATGATCTGCGCCCGCAGCGCCTTCCAGTCCTCGCTGTCCGCATCGCGCGCAAGCAGTTGCAGTTCCGCACGCGCCAGCGGCAGTCCGCGCTCTGCCGCATCGCGCACATGATCGAGCGCGATGTCGAAGCGCCGGGGCAGGTCCTCATCCTGCGCTGCGATCAGCCCGCAAAGATGCATCGCCTCGGCATCGCCGCGTGCCGCGGCATCGCCGGCGATCCGGATCGCCGCATCGCCGGCAATCGGTTCCTGTGTCATAAGATTGATCGCGAGCGCGCGCGCCGCTTCGGCGTCGCCTGCCTTCGCGGCGTGCGCCAGCCAGTTGCGGGCCGAGCGCGTATCGCCCTTCGATTCGTAATGCCGTCCGAGCGCGAGCTGGGCCGCCACCTCGCCCAATTTCGCACGCTGTTCGAGATCTGCTACCGCCGCGTCCATGTCCCGAACCTATCACAGGCGGCGGGCTTGCATGGGCCGATGTCCGGTGATGATAGTGGCCCGCGTCAGGCAATCGAGACGGCATGTTCGGAAAGATTCTCATCATCCTCGCGCTGCTCGTGGTCGCAGGGACCTTGGTGGCAGGCATCGCCGTGATGGCCATCGGCGGCAAGACCGACGCGAAATGGTCGAACGTGCTGATGCGCTATCGCGTGCTCGCCCAGGCTGTCGCCGTGGCGATCCTGCTCGCGGTCCTCTACTTCAACAGCCACTGAAGCAGCACGGGCCGCGACCATTTCGCCGCTCTGGAACAATTCACTTGCGGCCTGAGCGGGCAGCGAGACATATAGTTTCCGGAAAGTGGCGAGTTTCCATGGGTAAGACGCTTTACGACAAGATCTGGGACGCGCATCTGGTCCATGAGGCCGCGGACGATGCGACGCTCCTCTATATCGACCGGCACATGGTGCATGAGGTGACGAGCCCGCAGGCCTTCGAGGCTTTGCGCGTGTCCGGCCGCAAGGTCCGCCGCCCGAATCTGACGCTCGCGGTCGCCGATCACAACGTACCCACGAAGGATCGCGACAAGCCCATCGCCGATCCGGAGTCGCGCGACCAGATCGCAGCGCTCGAACACAATACGCGCGAATTCGGCGTCGAATACCTTTCGATGGACGACATCCGCCAGGGCATCGTCCACATCGTGGGACCGGAGCAGGGCTGGACTCTGCCGGGCGCCACCATCGTCTGCGGCGACAGCCACACCTCCACCCATGGAGCATTTGGCGCGCTCGCCTTCGGCATCGGCACCAGCGATGTGGAACACGTGCTGGCCACGCAGACGCTGACGGCGACGCGCTACAAGAACATGCGCGTGACCGTGAACGGCACGCTTCCGACGGGCGTCACAGCCAAGGACCTCGCGCTCGCGATCATCGCGAAGATCGGCACCGCCGGCGGTACCGGCCATGTGATCGAGTACGCGGGCGAGGCGGTTACGGCCCTTTCGATGGAGGGGCGCATGACCCTCTGCAACATGACAATCGAGGCGGGCGCGCGCGCGGGCCTGATAGCGCCCGACCAGACAACGTTCGCTTATGTCGCCGGCAAGCCGCGGGCGCCAAAGGGGGCTGTGTTCGAGAACGCGGTGATGTACTGGCGCACGCTCAAATCCGACGCCGACGCAAAATTCGATAGCGAGATCGTTCTGGACGCGCGCGATGTCGTGCCGATGGTGACCTGGGGCACCTCGCCAGAACAGGCGCTGCCGGTGACGGGCGCGGTGCCCGATCCCGCCGCAATCGCTGACGAGCATCAGCGTTCAGGCATGTCGCGCGCCCTCGATTACATGGACCTGAAGCCCGGCACGGCACTTACCGATGTGAAGATCGATCGCGTCTTCATCGGTTCCTGCACCAATGGCCGGATCGAAGATCTGCGTGCCGCCGCCGAAATCGCCAAGGGCCGCAAGGTTGCCTCCCACGTCGGCGCGATGGTCGTTCCGGGCTCGGGCCTCGTGAAGGCGCAGGCCGAGGAAGAGGGGCTCGACGAGATTTTCCGCGAGGCCGGCTTCGAATGGCGCGAGCCGGGGTGCTCGATGTGCCTTGCGATGAACGCCGACCGGCTTGAGCCGGGTGAGCGCTGCGCATCGACCTCCAACCGAAATTTCGAGGGCCGCCAGGGCCGCGGCGGCCGCACGCATCTGATGTCTCCCGCCATGGCGGCAGCCGCCGCGATCGCCGGACACCTCGTGGACGTGCGGGAGATGGAGCGGTAGCTGCTTTCCCGCTACTGCAGCAGATAGCCACCGTCGAGATAGATGACGCTGCCGGTCATGAAGGGGTTGGTCATGCAGGCGAGAATCTGCAGCGCGATGTCTTCAGGCTGACCGACGCGGCCGGTTGGCGTGCGGCGTGCCATCTCCTGGATCTGCGCGATGCGCGCTGCATCAAGGTTCCCCCAGATCGGCGTTTCGACCAGACCGGGCGATATCGTGTTCACGCGCACGGGCGAGAATTCGAGCGCGAGCCCTTTGGTCAGTGCCTCGACCGCGGCATTGATAGCCGTCTGCAGCGCTCGGCCTTTGGTGGCGCGCACGGCCGCCGCGCCGGAGATCATCGTCAGCGATCCGCTGTCAGCTATCTGGGCCGCGCGCGCGACGCGATAGGTGCCCCAGAATTTCGAGTTCATGGAAGCCTGCGCATCCACGACTGAAAGCGTGCGCACCGGCGCGATCGTCACTTGCGCCGCCGACATCACCACATGGTCGAACGTGCCCGCCTTCGCGAAGAAGTCCTCGACCGATGCATCTTCGCGCGTGTCGATGATTCCGGTTTCGCAGCCATGGCCGATACGCGCGGCGGCAGCGCGGAGCTTGTCCTCCGACCGCGACGCGATCAGCACTTTGGCACCATGCTCCGCCGCCGCTTTCGCCGCACCCTCGCCGATTCCGGAACTGCCGCCGACCACCAGCACGCGTTTGTTTTTCAGATCGAACATAGTCCCCTCATCGCCCGAGCTTGCTGTCGCTGCTGCGCGCGGCGAGGGCCGCCGGCAGCTCCATGTAGAACGCGCGCGCAATCGCGCGCACCTTGTCTTCGCGCGCGCGTTTCGCCTCACGCTCATCCGTAAAGGTCTCGCCCTCGAAGAGGTAGCGCGTCACCGGCGTCGCCGTGCGTTCGTCGGAAACCGTGACCGCGCTCACCGGCTCGACCTGCTCCTCAGCAAGGCCCAGCGTGTGACGGAAATGCGCGGTCGCATCGGTCCGATCCTTGAGCTGGGATTCGATGCGCGCACGGTTAGCCGCATCGAAACGGCGCATGCCCGCGATGATCTCCCGGTGATACCGGTAGACCACGATGCCCACGAGAATGAACAGCGAAGCAAAGATGAGATTTTCGACCACGCAAGCGTCCAGCGATAACGTCAGCCGAAATTATCCTGCAAAAAGCAGCGTCTGCTCAACCCTTCCCTACCGCAAAATAAATTTCGGCCTTGCCTTGAACCGCGTCTATCTAATCGCCACTTGCGCCAAACCCCGTGGTTTGATCGCGCTGCGCCTCCGGGTGAAAACTGAATTTCATCACCGCGCGCGGTCGAGATATTCCTGTGACTGCATCTCGATCAGGCGGGAAACCGTACGTTGGAACGCCTCGGCGCCGTCGCCTTCGACATAGAGGTTTTCGGCGCGCACCTCGGCGGAACATATCGCCTTCACACGCTCGTCATAGAGCGTATCGATGAGAATGACGAAGCGCCGCGCGGCATCGCGCATCGTGCCGGTCATCTTCGGAATACGGTCGATCATCACGGTGTGGAATTCATGGGCGATGGCGAGATAATCCGCCGCCGCCAGCGGCTGCATGCAAAGCGCTTCGAATGTGAAACGCGCAACGCCCTTCGATGCGCAGGACACATGCAGCGCCCGGCCGAGAACGGTCAGCGTCATGGGCGATCCGCCGGCCTGGCCGGTGAGCCTGCGCCAGGTTCTGTCCATCGCCGCATCGGTCTCGGGACCGAGCGGCGTCAGGTACACATTGAGTTCCGACATCATCTGGCGCCGGTAATCGACCCCGCCGTCGAGTTCGAGGACCTCGAGCTTGGATTCGATCATCGCGATGAACGGCAGGAACAGTTGCCGGTTCAGCCCGCCTTCGTAGAGCCTGTCGGGGCTGGTGTTGGAGGTCGCCACGATTACCGTGCCGCGCTCAAACAACTGCTCGAACAGCCGGCCGAGGATCATCGCATCGGCGACGTCGGTCACCTGGAATTCGTCGAAGCAGAGAAGCAGCGCTTCCTCGGCGATCAGCTTCGCCACCGGCGCGATGGGATCGGCGTGCCGGCCGCTCTCGCGCTCGGCATGGATGCGCGCATGGGTCTCGACCATGAAAGCGTTGAAATGGATGCGGCGCTTGGTTCTGGCCGGCGTCGCTTCGAAGAACAAATCCATCAGCATCGACTTGCCGCGCCCGACCCCGCCCCAGAGGTAAAGCCCGCGCGGCGCCTCACGCAGGCCGCCGAAAAGTGTTCGTCCGGGGCGATAGGATTTCATCGCCGCGCTCAGCGTCTGCAGCTTCGCGGCCGCCTTCTCCTGCGCAGGATCGGGCTTCAGTGTGCCGTCCGCGACGGCTCTTCGGTATTGGGTGAGAAACGACATCAGCGGCGCGGCAGGATCGCCCAGTAATCGAGATCAAGAACGATATTTTCGGGATATTTGTCGCCCGTGCGGTCGGGAAAATCCGCGCAGGGCAGGTTCTTGGTCGCGACCAGGCGCAGGCGCAGCGCACCGCAATCCTTGCGGTCGAAGAACGGCTCGTTGGCGTTAGGGATCGGTTGTTTGTCGAGCACTTCCGACCACGCAAAGATCGTATCGCCTGCGAACACCGGACCGACATGCCGGCCGCCATTGATCGCCGCGAGCGCGAGCGCCAATGGAAGCCCGTTATACGACAATGCGCGTGCGATGGAGATCACATGACCGCCATAGACGATGCGCTTGCCGAAGCGGCCTTTGGATTCCGCGAACTGGTTGAAATGGACGCGCGCGGTGTTGTGATAGAGCCGCGCCGCCATCATGTGCTCGGCGTCTTCGATGGTCGTGCCGTCGATGTGGTCGATTTTCTCGCCGATGGCGTAGTCGTCCCAGCAAAGTGCTGTGCCGAGTTCCACCGGCTTGATGCGCTCGAAATGGGCTTCTTCCGGCGCGACGAGCGTCGTGGGCGAGACAACATCTTCCAGTTCCGGAACGCTGACGGCCGGCAGACCCGCGGCCGTATCGCGCCGGCGTACCATCACCCAGCGCACGAAGGACACGGCTAGGTCGTCCATGCCATCGAAGCCTTCGGTGCGCACATAGACGATGCCGGTCTTGCCGTCGGAATTGGACTTCAATCCGATCACTTCGGTGAAGGCGCTCAACGTGGCGCCGGGCGTGAGCCGCTTGCCGAAGCGCAGTTGCGCGTAACCCAGATTGGCGATGGCGTTCAGCGAGATGTCACTCACCGTCATGCCGAACACCATGTGGAAGACGAGGAGATCGTCGAACGGCGTCGTCTCGAAGCCGAGCGCCTTGGCGAACGGCTCCGACGATTGCAGCGCGAACCGGGCGCCATAAATCGCCTTGTAGAGTGCGGCATCGCCGACGGTCAGCGTACGCGCCGGCGCATGCACGAACCGCTGACCGAGACGGAAGTCCTCGAAGAAATTGCCTTGGGTGGATTTGGACGTCGTTGTCAACGTAACCTCAATTTGTTTAAGGCGACTGCAAGGCTTCAATCGCATCGGCGAGCGCGACGGTGCGGCGTGCGATCTCCGCGTGAAGCAGCTCGACCATGCGGCCGTCGAGCTTGATCGCGCCCTTGCCCCGGTTTTCGGGAAGCTCGAACGCCGCGATGAGCTGACGCGCGGCGATCACCTCTTGGGGCGATGGCGCGAAGATGGCGTTGCAAGGCTCGACCTGGCTTGGATGGATCAGCGTCTTGCCGTCGAAGCCGAAGCTTCTGGCTTGGTGGCAGTGCCGCGCGAACCCGTCGGTATCCTGGATGTCGTTGAACACGCCGTCGATGGCGGCGAGGCCGTTTGCGCGCGCCGCGGCGACGGAAAGCCCCAAGGCGGCCGACAGATTGGCACGGTCGGGCGTGTGGTGCCCGCGCAGCTCCTTGATGAGATCGTTGGTGCCCATGACGAAACAGGAAAGCCGTCCAGCGGCACCGGCGAGCGCAGCGATGTTCAGGATCGCGAGCGGCGTCTCCACCATCGCCCACAGCCGGATGTGCGGATCGGCATGGTGGCGCACGATGCGTTCTTCCAACGCGTGCAGATCGGCGAGCGTCGAGATCTTGGGCGCCAGGATCGCATCGGGCTGGGCGGCAATCGCGGCCGCGAGATCGGCCTCGCCCCATGGCGTCGAAAGCCCGTTGATCCGGATAATGACCTCGCGCTTGCCAAAGCCACTTGCCGCAACGGCATCGGCCACCTGCTGCCGGGCCAGGTCCTTCGCGTCTGGTGCGACGGCGTCCTCGAGGTCGAGGATCAGCGCATCGGCGGCGATGGATCGCGCCTTTTCGAGCGCACGCGCATTGGAGCCGGGCATGTAGAGGACGGAACGGCGCGGCCGGATATCGGACATAGGAAAGCCTGCTGGAATGGAGGCCGGGTGTCAGCCGCCGCCTATATAGCGGGCGCGCGCGGCGGCCGCATAGGCTTCCACCTCGGGCTGCGCGCGAAACCGCCGCGTCCATTTGGCCATGACCTTGGCCATCCGTTCCGGCGCGACCCCAAGCTGGGCCTGGGCGACGCCCCCGTTCACGCTCTCATGGTATTCCGCGATCAGCCCGTCGCTCAGCACAAAGCGGCTGATCCCGTCGATCACGACTTCCTTGTCCTTGAACTCGGGAATCGTGGAGACGAAGCGCGACAGCGAACGCGCATAGGCAAGATCGCCGTTCACGACAGGATCGAAGAAGGTCCAGTCATATTCGGACGCGTCGCGGTGAAACAGGTTCTCCAGCATGTCCGCGATGGCCTCGCGGCCCTTGTGCGGGCCATAGATGTAGTCGTGATAGACGCCGTCCTCGGTGAAGCACGCCGCGAACGCCCGTCCCTCGCCCGCGGTGGCTGCTGCGCCCAGGCGCGCGAGGAGGCTCCTGAAATCGTCGTGTTCCATGACCCCATACTGTCATGGCCCGCGAATGCGGGCCACCCAGGTGACGATCCGTTCGTTATTGAAATAGAAACTCTAAGCAAACTTTCGCGATCTTGCACGCCCCAGCTGGGTGGCCCCGCATTCGCGGGCCATGACAACAAGGGTTCACGCCGCCTTCAGGAGCTTGCGGTTGATCAGGCATTCCGCGATCTGAACCGCATTGAGCGCAGCCCCCTTGCGCAGATTGTCACTCACGACCCACATGTTGAGCCCGTGCTCGACGGTCGGGTCCTTGCGGATGCGGCTCACGAAGGTCGCATCCTCGCCGACGCATTCGATGGGCGTGACGTAGCCGCCATCCTCATGCTTGTCGACGACGAGTACGCCGGGTGCGGCCCGCAGAAGCTCGCGCGCGCGGGCCGCCGTGATCGGCCGCTCGAACTCGACATTGACGGATTCGGAATGGCCCACGAACACCGGCACGCGAACAACCGTGCAGGTGAGCTGAATGTCTGGATCGAGAATCTTGTTGGTCTCAACCATCATCTTAAATTCTTCGGTCGTGTAGCCACTGTCGATGAAGTCGCCGCCATGGGGGATGACGTTGAACGCGATCTGCTTGGGATAGACGTGGTGCTCGATCGGATCGGCGACAAACACGGCGCGGGTCTGGGTGAAGAGCTCGTCCATCGCGTCCTTACCGGTGCCGGAGACCGATTGATAGGTCGAAACCACGACGCGCTTGATCTTGGCCTCGTCGTTAAGCGGCTTGAGCGCCACGACCAGCTGGATGGTCGAGCAGTTCGGATTGGCGACGATACCCTTCTTGATATGATTGAGCGCGTCCGCATTCACCTCAGGCACCACCAGCGGCACGTCACGGTCCATGCGCCAGGCGCTGGAATTGTCGATCACAAGGCAGCCCTGGGCGGCAATCTTCGGCGACCACTCCTTGGAGATTTTGCCGCCCGCGCTCATCAGGCAGATGTCAGTGCCTTTGAAGTCGTAATAGTCGAGCGCTTTCACCTTCAGCGTCCCTTCGCCAAAGGAAACCTCGGTGCCTATGGAGCGCGTGGACGCCAGCGCCACCACTTCGCTTACGGGAAATTGGCGCTGGACGAGGACGTTCAGCATCTCCCGTCCGACATTGCCGGTCGCGCCGACAACGGCGACCTTGTACGACATGATCGTGATCCTTCTCGGTCCGCCACTCTTCGCGGACGCAGCGAGCATTACTGTATGCGCGCAAGCGGTTAAAGTATGGCGACGAAGAATATTCGAAGGCGTTACTCGCCCATGCGCCAGCGCAGCTCCAGCATGCCGGCGCCGTGATCGACGGTGCCGACAAGGGCAGGCGCGCCCGCGCCGCCCAGCTTTTGCGCGAAAAAGTCCCTGCTGCTGCCAAGATGCAGTCGCTGGGCGACGCCATCCGTATACGTCATCGTGAATGGCGGTTTGGCCTGACCCGGCGATTGGTCCGGCGGATTGGGCCATGCCTGATTGTTCAGCCAGAAAGCGCGTCCGTGCTGGCGGCCTTCGAGGCGGGCGAGATCGTCTGCGGCTGCCGATGTCGCCAGCACCGAAACCATCGCCGTAGCGGCAACAACTGCCCGCATAACCAAGCCTCCCAACATAAGGCTAAACGCGAGCTTTTAGGGATTGGTTGCGGAAGCTTGGAAAGAGCGAGTGACGTTATTCACCCTAGATGATCTTTTCTCGCCGCAAGCGAGCGATTTCCGCCGGTTGGATGGCTAACACCTGCTCAAGAATTTCTTCTGTGTGTTGTCCAAGAAGCGGAGGAGCGGATCGGTATTCGGGCGGCGTCCGCGACAGCCGCAAGGGGCTGGCCACCAGATCGATGGTGCGCCCGCTGGCATGCTCCATCGCCACGGTCAGCCCGCGCGCAATGGCTTGTGGATCGGCAAAGACCTGATCCACGCGGTTGATCGGGCCGCAAGGGACGTTCGCTGCCTCGAGGAGCGCGATCCAGTCTGCCGTCGGCCGGCGCGCCAGAACCGGCGTCAGCGTGTCAATCAACAGCGCCCGATGTTCGACGCGCACGGCATTGGTGGCAAAACGCGGATCGGACGAAAGTGTTTCTAGGCCTGCCGCCGTAGCAAAGCTCGCAAACTGCCGGTCGTTGGCGACGGCGAGGATCAGGTATCCGTCGACGGTCGCGAACACCTGATAGGGCACGATGTTGGGATGGGCATTGCCGAGCCGCGTCGGCAACAAGCCGCCCACCATGTAATTCGCAGCCTGGTTGGCGAGCGCTGCCGCCTGGCAATCGAACAGCGCCATGTCGATCGACTGGCCTTCGCCGGTGCGCGCCTGATGGAGAAGCGCGGTCAGGATGGCGATGGTGCTGTAGAGGCCGGTCACGAGATCGGAAACCGCCACGCCCACTTTCATGGGCTCGGCACCGGGCGCACCGTCGGGCTGCCCGGTGATACTCATCAGACCGCCCATGCCCTGGATGAGATAGTCGTATCCGGCCTTGTCCTTCCGCGGGCCGTCGTGGCCGAAGCCGGTCAGGGAGCAATAGATAAGCCCGGGATTTTCGGCGGCGAGGCTCTCGTAATCGAGGCCGTAGCGGGCCAGCGCTCCGGTCTTGAAGTTCTCGACCACCACATGCGACCGCCGCACCAGCCGCTTCACGAGGGCCGCGCCTTCGGGCTTGGCGAAGTCGATGGTGACGGATTTCTTGTTGCGGTTGGCGGTCAGGAAATAGGCGGCGTCGCCCGGTCCACCGTCGGCAGCACTCAGGAATGGCGGGCCGAAGTGCCGGGTCTCGTCGCCCACGCCGGGCTGCTCAATCTTGACAATCTCGGCGCCGAGATCGCCCAATATCTGGGTTGCCCAGGGCGCGGCGAGCACGCGGCCAAGGTCCAGCACACGAATATGCGACAATGCGCCCATAGGAACTCAGGGAACTCTTAACGCTGGGTTGTTGAATGATTCGCCAACGCTTCCAAGGGGATGCTATGGTTTGCGTCGCTGTCAGACAATGAGCCAAACCATGGGAAAGACCTTGAGAGCGGGCGTCTGCTTGCTTGCACTGCTTGCGGTGAGTGTTGACGGTGCCGACGCCGCGCGCCGGATGAGTTCGAAATGTGCCAATGCGGAAGAGGTCAGCGCACTCCAGACCGCCGCCGTTCAGCAGGAACTGATGGACGCGGCCCTGGGCTGTGGCGCGCAGTCGGTGCAGAAATTCAACGCGTTCCAGACGTCCTACAGCTCTGAATTGCGCAAGTCGGACAAGACGCTGCTGACGATGTTCAAGCGCGTTTACGGGCCGTCGCGTGGCGATGCCGCCTATAACCTCTTCAAGACCAATATGGCGTCCAAGGCCGAGATTCGCCGCGTCCACGGGCTGGGCGATTTTTGTACGTCTGCCGATCTCGTGTTTGCAGCGGCGCTGACGGCGCAAAAGCCTCTCCTCAGGGACTTCGTGGCAGGTGTGCCCGTGCACGACACGACCGAGGCCGGCGTAGGAAGCTGCGACATCAATGTGGCCGTGACGCTCAAGGGGACGATGGCCGGACCGGGGATCGTTCCGACACCCAATCCGTTGCGCGAAGCGTCGTTGTTCCCGCAGGATCCTCCGGGCGCGGCTGCGGCGGCACCGCTGCCACCTCCTGCCCCCGTCGCACAAGCGGCACCGCAGCCGACGCAGGAAGCCCAGCAGGAGCAGCCGAAGAAGAAATCCGGCTGGCTGTCAGGGATTTTCCACTAGGCGCTGTCCGCCTATTTCGTGCCCCAGGTGAGCTGCACGCTCGTGCCGTCCGCGTCCTTCGTGGCGGAGACGGAAAGCGTCTGCTTGGTCTTGTCGTTGGCGGCGACATAGGTCGAGGTGCCGCCCATATCGGCCGTCATGGTCTGGGCCATGCCGGCTGCGGTCGATTTCTCCTTGTAGAAACCGATGATCTCGGCGGGCGAGGCGTGTGCGTGGAAGGCTACCATGCCGCCGGAGCCGTCCTTGCCGTTTCCGGTGAAGCTCGATTGCACGGTCGCGCCCGGATACAGCGGAAGGAAAGATGGCAGCTTCGCGGTGGTCCCCGTTCCGATCTCGGCTTTCTCGCCGTTCGCGCCGGTGATGGTCACGTGGTCGTTGGAATTCGACACCGTGACGCTGCCATTGCTGGTGCTGTAGGTCTTGGTATCGCTCTTGCCGCAGGCCACGAGCCCGGCAGCCGCAGCGATCATCACAACGGTCGCAAATGTGCGCATGAATTGCCCCCTTCGATTCGCCCAAGATTCGCCTAGCTTCGGCGGGCGCACAAGGGTGGTCCAAATGAGAAGGGCCGCCCTTGCGGACGGCCCTTCCATTGTCTGACTGGGGCTGCGTGAGCAGCCGCCCGCGTGTTACGCGGCCGCCGGACCCATTTGGTCGTCGAGGATCCAGGTCGCGGCACTCACCAGCCGCAGGCTATGACAATGAGACACTGGATCACCTCCTTTCGAAATTGTTGCGCCGCAAAAGATAGCGCAACGGGCCGCCATCCGTCACGCGGAAAATCGCGTCAGGGCTTCGGCGCCGGTCGCGAGCAGATGCTGGTCGGAGGTCACCGTCACCAGATCGAAGCCCTTCGCCGCCATGGCGCGCGCATAGTCGACGGTGCGGCAGTAGATGCCGGCGCGCAAACCCGCCTGCTTGGCACAGCCAAGGATCGCATCGATGGCTTCAACGACGACAGGATCGGTTTGATCGGCCGTGGGCGCGCGTCCGAGCGAAAGACCAAGATCGCTGGGACCGACATAGAGCATGTCGAGACCTTTGACCGCGGCGATGGCTGCCATGTTGGCGAGGCCCTTCGCCGTCTCCACCTGCGCGATCGCGAGCACCGTATCGTTGGCGTGCGCCATGTAATCGGCGCCGGCATACAGCATCGCGCGCAAGGGTCCGACGCTGCGGTATCCCATTGGTGCATAGCGGCAGGCGCCGACGAAGCGCTCGCATTCCTCCGCGGTTTCGATGTTCGGACAGATGACGCCATAGGCGCCTGCATCCGCGGCGCGCATGATGTCGCCGGGCGTGTTCCATGGCACCCGCACCAGGGGAACCGCGTCGGTGGTCGAAATCGCGGTCAGCATCGCGCACATCGCGGCGTAGTCGATCTGACCGTGCTGCATGTCGATGATGAGGCTGTCCCAGCCCTGATGTGCGGCGATCTCCGCACCGAGCGCGGTGGGCAGGCCAAGCCAGAAATTCGACGCGGCTTTGCTGATTTTCCATATGTCTTTCAAGTGGTTCGGCCGCACGCCCAGTCCCCTTTTCCCTTCCCGGTAAGGCTATCGTAGTGTCTTTGACACAAGATTCGCAGCCCCAAAGGCGAGGCTTAGCTTTTGCAGACGCTTTCGGCGAGTTGTGTGATTGCCGGCGGCGGCCCCGCCGGAATGATGACTGCGCTTCTGCTCGCGCGCTCAGGCGTTGACGTTCTGGTCCTGGAGAAGCACGAGGATTTCCTGCGCGATTTCCGGGGCGACACGATTCATCCCTCGACGCTCGAACTGCTTTTCGAACTCGGCATCCTCGACAAATTCCTGGCGGAGACGCACACCGAGGTGCGTTCGATTTCCATCGAGATCGGGAAGGAAAGCTTCACCGTCGGCGACTTCACACATCTGCCGACCCACTGCAAATTCCTGGCGCTTATGCCGCAATGGGATTTCCTGAACTTCCTGCTGCGCGAGGCGGAACAGTACCCGAACTTTAGTCTCATGATGCAGAGCGAAGTGACCGACCTTCTCGCCAAAAACGGGCGTATTGTCGGCGTTCTGGCCAAGACGGCGAATGGACCGGTCGAGATTCACGCGAGTCTCGTGATCGGCGCCGATGGGCGGAATTCCATCGTGCGCCAGAAGGCCAATTTCAAGGTCCGTGATATCGGTGCGCCGTTCGATGTGCTGTGGCTGAGGCTCCCGCGCGCGGAGAGCGATCCGACCGAACCGGTCGCGCGGTTTCAGGGCGGCGATTTCTTCATCATGCTTTATCGCGGCGATTACTGGCAGTGTGCGTTCGTAATTCCCAAGGGTGCGTTTGCCGACATGAAGGCGGACGGTCTCACCGGCTTCCGCGGCCGGTTGCGCACGGTTGCCGGCTTCGCGCGCGATCGCGTCGAATCGATTGAGAGTTTCGACGATGTAAAACTGTTGACGGTAAAGGTGGATCGCCTCGATCAATGGGCGCGGCGCGGCCTTTTATGCATCGGCGATGCCGCGCACGCGATGTCGCCAGTCGGCGGTGTCGGCATCAATCTCGCGATTCAGGATGCGGTCGCAACCGCCAACATTCTCGGGCCGGTGTTCGCAAAACGAAAACCGAAGCTCGGCGATCTCAAGAAAGTTCAGCGCCGCAGATCGTGGCCGACCAAAGCGGTGCAGTGGTTCCAGGTGCGCGTCCAGAACAATATTCTGGCACCCAATATGCGCGCGCGCCGGATGCCCAAACCGTCGGCATTCCTCTATCTGCTGAACAAATATCCGTGGCTCAGGCGCTGGCCTGCGCGTTTCATCGGCATCGGCGTGCGGCCCGAGCACATCGAGGCGTAAGAGCCTCTTACATCTGCATCGCCCAGCCTTCCACGGCCATCGCCGCCTGGCGAACGGCTTCGGAGAGCGTGGGATGGGCATGGCTCGTGCGGGCAATGTCTTCGCTCGCCGCGCCGAATTCGATAGCAAGAGCTGCCTCGGCGATCATCTCGCCCGCATTCGCACCCATGATGTGAACGCCAAGTACACGATCAGTCTTGGCATCGGCGATGACTTTCGCGAACCCATCCGTCGCCGCGATGGTCTTGGCGCGCGCATTCGCGGTGAAGGGGAATTTGCCGATCTTGTAGGCGATCCCTGCGGTTTTCAGCTCCTCCTCCGTCTTGCCGACAGAAGCAACCTCCGGCGCGGTGTACACGACCGCCGGAATCGCGTCGTAATTCACATGGCCGGCGCGGCCCGCGATGTTCTCGGCGCAGGCGACGGCTTCGTCTTCCGCTTTGTGTGCCAGCATCGGGCCCTCGCGGCAGTCGCCGATCGCCCAGATGCCTTCGACATTCGTCCGGAAATGCGTGTCGGTAACGACGCGTCCGCGTGCGTCACGCTTGATGCCGGCATCGTCCAGGCCGAGCCGGTCGGTGTAGGCGCGACGCCCGATTGAGACGAGCATGACATCGGTTTCTATGATCTGCCGCTCGCCACCCGCTGCAGGTTCCACTGTGACCTTCAGGGCATCGCCAGCCTTGTCGACACCGACGACCTTGGTGGATAGCTGAAACTTCATGCCCTGCTTTTGCAGGATGCGCTGAAACTGCTTGGCGATCTCGCCGTCGAGCCCAGGCGTGATGCGGTCGAGGAATTCGACCACCAACACTTCGCTGCCCAGCCTGCGCCATACCGAGCCGAGTTCGAGACCGATATATCCGCCTCCAACCACCAGCAGGCGCTGCGGCACCGATTTCAGCGAGAGCGCACCCGTGGAGGAAACAATGCGGTCCTCATCGACGGTCACACCGGCAAGCGGCATTACGTCGGAGCCCGTCGCAATCATGATGTGCCTGGTTTCCAGGCTCCGGATCGTTCCGTCCTTCGTCTTCACCTCGACTTTCCCGGGACCCACAATGCGGGCCTCGCCAACGATGGCCTCGGCCTTGTTCTTCTTAAGCAGGAATTCGACGCCGCGGGTCAGGTCGCCCACGACCTTGTCTTTGTGCGCCATCATTTGCGGCAGATCGAGGCTCACGCTCGCCTTGATGCCGAGCTTGGCGAATTCCTTCTGCGCCTCTTCGTAGCGTTCGCTGGCATGCAGCAGCGCCTTGGACGGGATACATCCGATGTTTAGGCAGGTGCCGCCGAACGTGCCGCGCGAATCCACGCAGGCCGCTTTCAGGCCCAGCTGACCCAGGCGGATCGCCGCGTTGTAGCCACCAGGTCCGCCGCCAATGACGACGGCATCGAATTGGTCTGCCATGGAGAAACGCTTTCGAGATTTGCGGGCGGTTTATGCCCCCGCCGTTCCGCCGTTGCAATTCAGGCGGCTGCCATGGCGCTTGGCGCTTCGCTGTCCTGCATCGGATCGGCAAAGATGAGTTCGACCAGGGTGCCGGAGCCGGGTTTGGATTCCACTCTCGTTGTGCCGCGGATCTGCCGGCCGAAGACGGTCAGCAGGCGATCACCGATGCCGGGAATGCGGTCCGGCTCCGAAAACCCGATGCCGTCGTCTTTGATGGAAAGGCACAAATTGCCGCGGCTCACTGGTTTCAGCCGGACCTCTATCGATCCCGTTTTTCGCGCCGGGGGAAATGCGTGCTTGAAGATATTGGTGAGCGCTTCCACGGTGAAGAGCGCCAACGGCACGGCAACCTCACCCGGTACCTGACGCGAAACAACGTCGACATCCACCCGTATGTCGAACCCCTCCGCCGCCATCGCGTCCACAATCTGCTGCGACAACTCCTGAAGCATCCGCGGCAGGTCCACGGTGGTCTGGTCTTCGACTTCGTGAAGGATGCGGTGCACGAGCGCCAGAGCGTTGATCCGCGCGCGCACGGTGTTCAGCGCATCGCGAACGGCAGAATCGCGCGTTTGCGACGCCTGCAGGCTCAAAAGGCTCATGACGATCTGAAGATTGTTCTTCACCCGATGATGCGTCTCGCGGATCAGCATCGTCTTTTGCGCGATCGCCTCGCGTAGGTTCCTGTCGCGCCGCTGGAGGCCGTCGGCCATGTCCTGCATGGCGTTGCCGAGGGTGCGGAATTCTGCCGGCGCGTGGGCCAGGGAAGGGCGCAGGGCATAGTGCCCGCCGCGATACGCCTCCGCGACGCGTCTCAGATAGCCGATCCATTGATTGACCTGCCGCTCGGTCGCGAGCCAGATCGCGAGCCAGGCCACACCAATCATCAGGATCGGCAGCAGAAAATCGAGCAGAGCACGAAGATAGGTGGGGCCGAATAGCCGCGCCTGACGTTCGGCAAACCCGACAAACACGCTGTTTCCCACCATCGGGGCAGTCGTGAACGTCCACCGATTGCCCCGGGAATCGAACCCTGACTGGATAGTGCCGTGCATGTTGTCTGGAGCGGTGGAAAATATCTTGCCCGCTACGTCCGGCTTGTTGGTGGCAATAATGGTGCCCTTGCGATCGAACACAGCTGCGACCGCCCCCTTCGGCAGATTTTGTGCGCGCAATAAGCGGGTGAGCCACTGGATGTCCACGCCCAGCGAAACCGCGCCCTGAAACCGCCCTTGCGCGTCGTGCAAGGGCAACATCGTGCCGATCACAGGCTTTTTGCTGACGCGGCTCATCATCTGCCCGCTGACCGTGAATCCGGCGGCGCGCCGGGTTGCCTGAAAAAGCGGTAGGTCGCCGACATACATTCCGCGGGCCCTGAGATCGGCGGAGCAGACCACGGTACCGTGCGCGTCGATGCGAGACAGGTTTGTGGCGAAGCGAATTCCGATGAGTGCGTCGGTCAGCGCGTTGTTGCAGTCTGTGGTGGCGTGGCGCACAGCATCGATATTGCTCAGTGCGCGCAGAATCTGTTCGCTCGAGGTGAGCACATTGCCTTCGTCGGAGGCTGCGACGCGCGCGGATTGCACAAGCCGGTCGCGCACGTTTTCCACGTCGACACGGGCGCGCTCCATGCCTTGCAGGATGCTGACGAGGGCGATGGGAAAAAGCGCGATCGTGACGGTGAGAAACAGGCGCGCCCGCAGCGGCAAAGTGCTGCCGATTACGTCTCCGCTAGCCTTCGGATTCGGGTCGCTTGTTCGCGGGAACCAGTTCGTCAAGTTGCGCCATGATATCACGGGCAGCATCTCCCCCGCCTGGCCGCTCGGGATTCGCCAGCTTACCCTGTCCGTCGAGAATCGCTATCAGCGCCTTCCGAGCACGCGCGACCCGGCTCTTCACCGTACCCACTGCGCAATGACAGATGGCCGCGGCATCTTCGTACGAAAACCCGCCTGCTCCGACCAAGATCAACGCTTCGCGTTGTTCGTCCGGCAATTGGCGCAACGCGCGCGAGGTATCCGACAATTCGGCCGACCAGTTCTGATCCTGGCTCGTGCCGGGTACGCGCTCGGCCGCATCCTGATCCCAAGGGACCTGACGCCATGCGCGGCGGCGGTCGGAATAGAACTGATTGCGTAGAATGGTGAAAAGCCACGCCTTCAGGTTGGTGCCGGGTTCGAAAGCGCTACGCGACTGCCAGGCCTTGACCAGCGTCTCCTGCGCGAGATCGTCCGCGCTCTCGTAATTTCCGCACAACGACCGTGCGAAGGCGCGGAGGAAGGGGATCAGGGCCAGCAGCTCTGCCTTGAAGTCGTCTGCGTCGGCATCGGTGTTGGCTGAAATCGTCGTCGGTTCTGTTCGCGACATCACGATATCTTCTTGCCAGAGCCGCCGGTTTCTCCCGACTCGTCAATCTTGTGCAGAAGATCCATGAAGTCGTCGGGCACAGGCTCGTTGACGACGCCGTCAAACATACGGCGCAATTCCCGCCCGATCGCACGCTGCCGCGCACGAACCGCGCGCGCCTTATCGCGATCGTTGTTATCTTCGGTGGACAATTTCTCAGTCCGTTGGCGCACGCTCGACAAGCTCATTCTCCGACGAGTCCGGTTGGCGATGCAATCCTTATGGCGCGGTATGCCCCATGGGATGCGATGAATCCCCTCGCGATTTCCCTAACGTGTCCACTGGACAATGGTTCCTCACTGGCGGAACAATTTGCGGAAATCGGCGTTTTCGATTGGCTGTCTGTATGTTCTCGAAGGAGCCGGGCCAATGTCCATGACCGAACTGCTGACTCCCCATTTGCCTTATCTGCGCCGCTATGCGCGCGCGTTAACCGGCTCGCAGGCGGTGGGCGATGGTTACGTTAAGCAGGCCCTTTCCGCGCTCCTCTCCAGCGAGGAGAAGCTACCCGAAGGTGTGGCGCCGCGGATTGGCCTCTATCACGTGTTCCAGACCATCTGGGCTGGCAAAGGCGGCGGCGGGAGCCAGAAGCCCTCGTCGGGGGAGGTATCTCGTCCCGATGGGCTGCTGAAAGAGCTTTCGTTAACGACACGCGCGGCATTGCTGCTCACCTCCGTCGAGGCCTTCAGTCTCGAGGAAGCGGCCTTTGTTCTCGATCAGTCACCGAAGGATGTCGAGCGCGGCATTCTTGAGGCGCAGGAAAAGATCGATCATCTCCTGGCCTCGCGCGTGCTAATTATCGAGGACGAGCCGATTATTGCGATGGATCTCGAGAATTTGCTGACAGAGCTTGGCCACAAGGTGGTGGCGACCGCGGCGACCCGCGATGAAGCCGTCGCGAAGGCGCATTCCGAACGGCCCGGGCTCGTGCTGGCCGACATCAATCTTGGCGAGGGCGGATCGGGTATCGACGCCGTTGCCGACATTCTGGCGAGCTTCGACATTCCGGTGATTTTCGTCACCGCCTATCCGGAACGCTTGCTCACGGGCGAGCGGCCCGAGCCGACCTATCTGATCGCCAAGCCGTTCCTGCCGGAAACGGTGCAGGCCACAGTAGGGCAGGCGCTATTCTTCCACCCGGTGACGCGCCAAGCCGCCTGACGCGGTTTCGCCGGAGCACATCCCCTTCAAGAGCGTTTGAGCCCTGAAGATGTTGAGGAATTTCTCATGCTCGGGTGGGCGCTGACGTTTTTTATTCTGGCGCTGGTAGCAGGCTATCTCGGCTTCTTTGCACTAGCCGGGTTGGCGGCGACGTTGGCCAAGCTCTTCCTGATCGTGTTCGTGGTGCTGCTGATCGTGAGCGCGTTTTCGAGTGCGCTCAGGGGCCGCCCACCCATCTGAAAATCCGGCCTGAAAAAATTCTGGAGAAAATGTTGAACGCTGCGGAACGACTCTTGAAAAGCGGCGTTGTGTAACCCGAGCGGATGTCTGATCCGGTACGCCCCAGCCCCTTCGACAGCCCGCATCGGGTGTCCGCTCGCTTCTCCCCCAACCCGATAATCAAAGAAAAGCAGCCGCTTAAGGCTGAGCTTCGGGTTCTCGCCCCAGCGGCGCACCATGAAATCCACCCAATCGATAGACCTCATAGCGGCTGACCGGCACGCCGTTGCGCTCACGGCTAAGCACCGATAGATGTGCGACTGTCCCAAAATGGGTCGCTATCAGGTCGCGCCGGTCGCGGTTTGTTTCTGTAACGTAGAGTAGCGGTTTGCGAAGCAGTTCAACGGACGCGCGTGGCGTGTTCAGCCAGCGATTTTCTTCGTTGAGCTGGATCACCGGCAAATGCGTGTAATAGGCAAACCAGGCCGTGCTCGCGTAATCCGTTGTGATGATCGCGACGGCGCCCGTCCGTTCGATCTCGCGCGTGAGGTTGTCGAAGCCCACGCCCAGCAGCCGCGCAAATGGGTCTTGGCGACCGAGCGGGATGAGCCCGAATATCGCTTGCGCATAACAAGCTGCGACCAGCACGAAGGCTACAGGAACGGCCAGCAAGGCCGTCCAATTCCGAAGCGATTGCTGCCACCCCAGCCATTCCGCGCGCATGGCAACCGCCCCTGCCACCGCAAGGAAGGGGTAGAGAAAGCACGGCCAATTGCCCTGCACGCGATCATGCAGCGAATGCACCGCGAAATAGAGAATACTGGGCAAGACCGGCGCGGCAATGACCGAGGGGCAGCGGGTTAGCCCCAACACGATCAAGATAAAAATGAACGGTGACGCGAGCACGATCTGTGCTCCCAGAAATTCCGCAAGGAATCGCAGAGTGAAATGACCAGCGCCGATCCGCCCGAACTGGAAGGCGAAGGTCATCCAGCCATGCGTCGCATTCCACCAGAGATTCGGCAGGAACAGCCCGAGCGCGATGACGGCACCGGCATAAGGCCACGGCGAGAGAAACCAGCGCCGTGTGCGCGGCTCCCACACTAGCCATGCCAACCCGCCGATGCCCAAGAAGAAGCCGGTGTACTTCGACAGCAGCGACAGGCCTCCTGCAGTCCCTAAAGCCAGGAACCAGCGGCCGTCATGGGTCTCATCGAGCTGGACGAGCGCGAACAGGAAGGCGGTGGCGCAAGCGATGAGCGGCGCATCGGGCGTTGCGACCATTGTCTCGACCGCGACCATCAGCGTGAGATTGAACAGGAGACAGCAGAGGCCGCCTGCGGCGTCGTCACGGAGTAGGATGGCGCCGCTGCGCCACACGAACCAGCTGGCAGCGATGGAGGAGAGCAGCGGAAGGAACCGCACGCCGATCGGTGCATCGCCAAACAGCGCCGTCCCGCCACGGATCAGATGGGCGATCATGGGCGGATGATCGTAGTAGCCGGCGGCCAGATGCTTCGACCATAGCCAGTAATACGCTTCGTCAGCCGACAGCGGCAGAACGGCGCCTGCGACGAATCTCAGAGCCGTGAGTGCAGCGACAAAGAATAAGAGATTTGCAGGCTTCTCCGTCGCTGCGGAAAACATTACCGCGTGCGCCAGACGAAGAGGCTGGACATGGCGTAGTTCCAGAACGCGCCCATCAGCGCGCCGGACGCACCCGCGACCCACCAGACCTCGCGTTCGCTATAAAGCCAGTCCGCCAATCCGATATTGGTGAGAGCGCCGATCGCACCGATGGCGCAAAACCCTAAGAACCCCCACAACATCGACCAGCCTTTCAGGCGGCGGTCGCGATAGGTCAGCTCGTTGTTGAGCAGGAAATTGCTCGTCAGGGCGACAAAGGTTGCAACCGTCTGAGACTGCGGAAACGGAAAGCTGAGCAACATGATCTTCAGAACAATCAGGTGGACCGCGAGACCGATTGCGCCGACAAGCGCAAAGAAGATGAAGCGCGGATCCAGCAGTCCCCCGCTCAATTTCGCGAGCAGCAGGCCCACGAATTCGAGCCCGACCTGGACGTTGAACTTGCTTTCGCCCGCATGACGCGCACCGAACGTATAAGGCTGTTCCGCGATCTTGAGATTGTCCGCGGCTGTCACGATATCGAGCAGGATCTTGAACCCCGCCGGCGACAGACGGTCTGCGATTTCGTCGAAGCGGTCGCGCCGCATCATGAAAAATCCGCTCATCGGATCGCTAAGCGATGTGCCCAATACGCGGCGGGAAAGCTGTGTGGCAAAACGGCTGATAAATCCGCGGCCTTCGCCGAAGGCTTCCGCATTGCCGCCCTCGACATAGCGCGTGGCGGCCACAAGGTCGACGCGCTCGCCATTCAGCGTACGAAGCATCTGTGGCAGGACGCGCTCGTCATGCTGCAGGTCCGCATCCATCACGGCGACAACAGGCGCGCTCGAAGACAGCATGCCTTCGATGCAGGCGCCTGCGAGGCCGCGTCGCCCCACTCTGCGCAGGCACCGTATGCGGGCATCATCCAGCGCGAGCTCCTTCGCGCGTTCGGACGTGCCATCTGGCGAGTTGTCGTCGACGAAAATGGCTTCCCAGTGGATACCGGCAAGTGCGATGTCGAGGCGCCGGATCAACTCGGCGACGTTGTCGCGCTCTTTGAATGTCGGAATGACGATAGAGAGCTGCGGTGCGCCGGCGTGAACGGGCGCAACCTCCTCTGGCCGCGATTCGGGTAACCCCATTCGCCTTTGGTGGCGGCCCGGCCTTGCTTCGTCAAGACCTACTGAACGGAGCCGCCGCCGTATTTGCTGGATTCGCGATATTTGGTCTCGCCCGGCACCCGGTTTTCAATTTCGCGCCGCGCTTCGACCACGGTCTTCAGGCGGCTTGGCTCGCCGCCCGTCATGCCTTCATCGTCGGCGACGGCGAGCGCGCGGGCATCGCGCTCCCACGCCTCCAGAATTTCTAACCTCTCTGGATCGGAAAAGCGCCGGTCGCGCGATACGTCGTTTGGCGTACGGTAAAAATTCGCCGGGTTGTTTTTAATGTCTTCCAGTAGTTGTTTCTTCGCCATCGCATATCAGCCCTAGCACTGCCTCAATGGAACGCCCGCTCACACAAAGCGTTCCGGCGTGTTCCCTTGAGTTCCCCCGGAACCCGCTGCATCCCAGTACGTTTTCCTATGGACCGGGCGAGGTACTTCCTCGTTCACGGCCATCCGGAAAAAGGAGACGTCTTGTGAGAATCAAATCCTTTGTACTGGGGGGCGCAGCACTTCTGAGCGTGGTGGGACTGTCCGCGCCGGCGCTCTCTCATACACATCATCCCTCGACTGCGACCGAGCGCAAACAGACCAATGATCTGAACACGCAGGCGCTCGCGCAGGCACAGGGCCAGCCCATGCAACAGCAAGCAGCCAATACAGCGATGCCAAATGCTTCCACGGCCATGCCAGAGCAGCAGAACAATGCGATGACATCGCCATCGACCGCTGCGCCGGCCGATCAGCAGAGTCCGGAAAGTACGAAGCCGGCTCAGCCGAGCGATCAGAACGCCCAGACGCCGCAGGCGCAGACACCGCAGCCGCAGCCTTCGCCGCAGCAGTAAGCACAAATCGATTACGTCCCCAACTCGGAGCCGGCAAGACGCCGGCTCCTTTTTTACGGCCGAGGTCCTGGGCGATAATCCGCCTCGATATGGTCTTTCAGTTCGGTCCAGGTAAACAGCACCGGCTTGGTCTTCATGGCAACGAACAGCGGCGATTGATCCGCAAAATGGGGCGAGCGGCGGTCCAACGTCGCTGAGCCGAATTGATGAATGCTCTGCGACGAAAGCTTTCCGTTCCTGTCCCATGTCACAAACATGATGAGCGTATCGCCGTCCACCGCGGTAAGCGTGCCGTCGGGTTGCAACTCGCCATAGACCGCGCGGTACGTGTCCGGTCCGCCATCGATCGGCCGGTCGAAATTGCCGCGCCGAAACCGGTTGACCTGTCCCCATTCCGGATCGATGCGGTTGAAATGCGTCGTCAGATTCATCACCGCACGGCGCAGTGAAGCATCGGGCGTGAGCGACCAGTCGTGTTCGTGACGCGCACGGCTCACGGACTCGGCCGTCAGGATCGCAAGCGCCGCTCCGCGGTCATGGATATCCGTGCTGCGATCCCAGAATGTCAGAATTTGACAGGCATCGCGCAGATCGGATGGCGGCTTTCCGCACGTCTCGCCGATGATCTTCGCGATTTCGGATTGTTTGCTGTAGCGGATATCGAATTTGTAGCGGCGAAAGGCGTCCGCGGAGATCGACTTGTCCGCGCCAAATGTTTCGAGCGCGCGCAAAGCGCGATTGGTCATGTTGGTCTGAATGCCCATCCAGGCCGGATAATCCGCCGATTTCAGATCGTCTTCCGGTGCCGTGGCCTGGAATGGGGTGTTGTTGGAATTGAAGACGAAGCCGGATTTCGGGTTCCAGATCTGCGGCACACGATCGAACGGCAGATACCCATGCCAGATCAGGCCGGAACGGTCGCCCGGCAGATAGTTTTGCCAATCGACGCCCGGCTTTCGCACCGGAAATTCACCATTGTAGACGTAGCCGATGTTTCCTTTCTCGTCGGCGTAGATGTAGTTGATGCTCGGCAACGCCTGTAGCCGCATCGCGGCTTTCCATTCGTCAAGATTGCGGGCCTTGTTGAGCCGGTAATATTGCAGCACCTGGCGGATTTCGTTCATCCCGGCATACCGAACGGCGAACACGCCATGATCGGTCCGAAACACCGGGCCATGCTCCGAAAACAATAGTGGGCGATGCACCGTCCAGATCAGCGGACCGAAAATCCTGATCCGCAAGGCAACGTCCGATTTCTCGAAGTCGCGCCATTTGCCGTCGAGACGATATTGATCTTCGTTTTTCGGGTTGATGGTCAGGCGATAGATGTCGATCAGATCGGGCTCGTTGACGGTGTTCGCCCATCCCAGATGCTCGTTATGCCCGTGCAGCATGAACGGCGTGCCGGGAAAAAAACCCCCCGCGACGTGCCAGCCTTCATTGCTCTGCAGGACGGCTTCGTACCAGGCTACCGGACCTGTGTAAGGCTGATGGGAATTGACCAGAAGCCGCGTCGCGCCGTCGGCGGAACGCACCGGGGCGACGGCGATTCCGTTCGATCCTATGGGAAGTGGGGGTTTGCCGCCGGTGTCGGTGTTCAGCTTTCTGAGGACGTCGGCAAGGCCGTAAAAGAATGGCGTCTTGAATACGAACCCGGCTGCGATGTCCTTGCCCGTCAGCGGCAGAAGCCCGGGCTTCACGCGATCGGGATGCAGCGCCGCGAAATAGTTTACTCCGTCGGCATAAGCCTGAAGGACCGCCTTCACATCCGCCGGCAGATCGCGTTCGTAACGGGCGTTGACGGTCTCCCAAACCCGCATGGCACGAACGAGATAGTCGCCTGGCGCCGCCTTGACTCCTTCGCTGGCCGCCAGCGTCCCGCGCGTGGCGAGCGCGACGTCCTGGATGGTCGCGAAATCGTCTTCGCTATGCGCGAACCCGATCCCGAAACCGGCGTCGGCATCGGTCCTTCCGAAGATGTGCGGTACGCCGAAATTGTCCCGCACGATCCGCACATGATAACGGGCCGCGTTCGCCAGCAACGTTGCCGGATCGGGTTCGGCGGGCTGGCTCAGACGGTCGCTGAGAATCACGCCGCCCAAGGCGAGCGCCGCCAGGATCAGGAGAAATAGAGCGCCAAAACCGATTTTTCGCATATTTACCCGAAGCTTAGCCCCGCCCTCCTCAAACGATCAAAGCAAATCTATGATGGATTTTCTGACGTATAAGCGAAAGCTATCTGTCATCGGGGGCAAAAGGGTATCTCCATGAGCATCGCGGCGCATATTGAACGACGTTGGCACAGCGCGCTGTCGCGCCTCGAATTCGGCACGCTCGACTTCATCGCACCCAACGGAGAGGTGACCACGGTGCGTGGCCCCAAGCCCGGGCCGCATGCGCAATTTTCCCTGAACGAGTGGGACGTGCTCAGGCGGGTCGCAGCACGAGGCGATATCGGCCTTGGCGAGGATTACATCGCAGGCGCTTGGACGACCGACAACATTGAGAACTTGTTTAGTTTGTTCCTGCTGAACATCGATCATTTCGATGACTTTGCGAATGGAAGTTTTCTCAATCAACTTTTTTTTAGAATTCACAACTCCTTTGTGCGGCGCAACTCGCTGAGCGGCAGCAAGCGAAATATTCAGGACCACTACGACGTCGGAAACGATTTCTATTCGCTTTGGCTCGACAAGAGCATGACCTATTCGTCCGCGCTGTTCGACGGCGCGGATGTGGCGCTGGAAGACGCCCAACGAAACAAATATGAGCGGATACTGAGCAGATTTCAGAAACGTGCTGCTTCGGTTCTCGAGATCGGATGCGGCTGGGGTGGCTTCGCGGAATGCGCGACGCAAGAATCGCATAACGTGACCGGACTCACGATTTCGCCTGCCCAGCATCGCTTCGCACTGGAGCGTCTTAAGGGCGCCGCCGACATCAAACTCGAGGATTATCGCAAATCGCGCGGCCTATTCGACATGATCGTCTCGATCGAAATGTTCGAAGCTGTGGGCGAACGCTATTGGCCGCAATATTTCGCAACCGTTGCCGAACGTCTCAAGGAGGGCGGGCGGGCCGTGATCCAGACGATCACGATTCGCGACGATCTCTTCGACGCCTATCGCACGCGCAGCGATTTCATCCGGCACTATGTGTTTCCGGGCGGCATGTTGCCGTCGTTGCAGCGGTTTCGCGAAGAGGCGGAACGGGCCGGCCTCAAGGTCGCCGGCGTCTTTTCCTTTGGCAAGGACTACGCGAAGACATTGCGCGAATGGTCGGAGCGCATGCAGGAGAGAAGCGCCGACATCATCGCGCTCGGCCATGACGAACGGTTCCTGCGCAATTGGCAGTTTTATCTGGGAATTTGCGCCGCGGCGTTCAGCGTCGAACGCACCGATGTTTCGCAAGTAGAATTGGTCCGCACCTGATCAATGATGGTGCGGGTGATCGGTTCCGGGCCCCATCGCCGAATCCGGGATATGCGCTCTGCGCATCAATGGCAGCGCCAATAGCGAGATGGCAAACAAAACCGCGATCACCCTCCACGCCTCGTTGAAAGATTCCGTCAGCGCCGCGCGCTGAACTAGGGGCGCCACGATGGCCTTTGTCATATCGTCTATCGGGCCCAGCGGCACGTTGTGAAACTGCGCAAGCGGCAGGCCCACTTCGCGCGCGGCGTCGGTGCTGCCCGCCTGCAGCCGGGCGATAATATCGTCCACATGCCCAGGGGTGCGTTGCTCGAGGATCGTGTCGGTCAGCGCGATTCCGATCGCGCCGCCCAGGTTTCGCATGAGATTGAACAGACCGCTCGCGTCGGGCACCTCGGACTGCGGCCAGCGCTCCAGGGCTAGTCGCGTCGCAGGCAACAGGCACAGCATGATGCTCACACCGCGCAAAACTTGCGGCACGAACAACTCCTTGAAATCCGTCGTCGTCGTGGAAAACCCGTTTGCCAGAAGTCCGGCGCCGAACAGGCCGAAGCCGATGGCGGTCAGCAGACGCGAATCCATGCGGGTTTCGAGCCATGCCGCCAGCGGCGCGGTCAGCAATTGCACCGCGCCGGAAACCATCATGATCTCCCCGATGGCAAGCGGGGTGTGCTGGCGCACAAGGCCCAGGAAGATCGACAGAAGATAGGTCGCGCCGTAAACGCCGAACCCGAACACGAAACTCAGCGCGCAGCCGAGCGAGAACGAAAGGTCCCGGAACTTGCGCAGATCGATGAACGGGTGCTTGACGCGCAAGGCCCGGCTGACGGCCAGCGCGGCAGAGAGGACGCAGATGCTTCCGAGCACATAGACGAATTCGCCATGCCAGTTCCGCTTGGGCGCTTCTTTCAGCAGCAGTTCGAGAGATCCGAGAAAAAGGGCCGCAAGCAAAACGGTGACGTAGTCTATCCAGCGCAGCTCACGCCATTCGGGTTTGGTGCCGCCGACGCAGCGCGCAACGAGCGCGGCTACGATCAGGCCGGGCAGGATGTTGACGAGGAAAATCCAGTGCCATGAGAACGTTTCGGTGAGATAGCCGCCGACGGCCGGGCCGATCGTCGGCGCAATCATCGCAAAGGTGCCGGCGACCATCGTGGCCAGCACGCGATCCTTCTCCGGGAAGAGGGTGAAGGCCGAGGTGAAGACCACCGGGATCAGCATGCCTCCGCAGAAGCCCTGGATCACGCGTATGATGAGCAGCGGTTCTATCGTCGTGCAAAGCGCGCAGCCAAAGCTCGCAAGCGTGAATCCCAGCGTTGCACCCGTAAACAGCCAGCGCAGCGACAGCGCCCGCGTCAGCCATCCCGTCAGGGGAATCGCAATCACCTCCGCGATCAGATAACCGGTCTGGATCCAGCTCATCCGGTCTGAAGGAATATTCAGGGCGCTTTGGATGTTGGTCAGCGAACTGGCGACGACCTGGATGTCCAGGATTGCCATGAACATGCCGACGCACATCGCAACGAAGCCGGTCCAGAGTCCGAAGCGGCTCATCGCGTGAATGGGACCTTATGCTGCAAGACGCACATCGAATGTCTGGCGGAGGGCGAGGGTCTTCTCATCCATGACGTAGCGCCACAGAGGCGGCACGAGCGCCAGCAGAATGCTTCCGGCATATCCGGCGGGAAGCTCCGGCGCACTGTTTATATATTCGAGGCTTTCATAGGGCGCCGCGGGCTTGCGATGGTGATAGCTGTGCCGGCCCATGTTGAAGATCAGGACATTGACCAGCACGTTGCTGCTGTTCCAGCTGTGGCTGTCGTTAAGTGGCTCGGGCTTTTGCGCATAATCCGTGCGCCGCCTGAGGCCGTAATGGGCGATGTAGTTGAAAAGCTCGAGTACCGTGATGGCGATCGCCGATTGTACCACGAAGAACGTCACGCCGCGCCAATTCCATATCGCGAATATCGCCGTGAGTGTCAGAAGCGAAATGCCGACGTCGAAAATCGCACGATTGGCGTAAAGCGGCCTTCCGCTGCAGCGTTTGCGCTCGAAGTTCCAGGCTTCGAGGAATTGACCCGGAACGGTCCGCGCCAGGAACGCGTAAAAGCCCTCGCCAAGCCGCGCCGTTGCCGAATCCTGTTCGGTCGCAGCCCATCTGTGGTGCACATGCACATGGGCGATCCGGAAATGGCGGTAGAGCATTCCGCTCAACATGAAGGTCGCGAGCCTGCGCTCGCCGCGGACTTTGCTGTGCGCCATTTCGTGCGCCACCAGCATCCCGAAAACGCCTGTGGTGATTCCAACCGCCACCATGAGGCTCACGAAGCCGGCGGCTGTGCCGCGTACGGCAGCGTTCATGCTCCAGACGATCAGCACGAGCTGCAGAGGGGTGTAGAGATAGGGCAGGAGGCGATAGTGCAGCGGTGCCGAAGCACCTCTTAAAGCCGGTCCGCGCGACGAGACGAACTCCGCGCCGATCAGCGCCGCCAGCAGGAGCGCAATCGTCAGAAGCGGGCCCCATGGCCCGATGAGGACATAGAAGGCCGGTATCGATGCCAGTAGGAGAAACGGTCCGCCATACCGAATCATCGCTAACCTCCCGTGGCTCGCAGCCTAATCTTTTGCCACCGGTGCGCCAGCCCCGATATTGGGTGAAAGGGCCCTGCGCGGAGCGAGTGCCGCTTCCTCCTGCCAGATGCGCAGCGCGAGCACGAGCGCATTCAGGATCGTGAACACCACCGCTACGGCCACCTCCCCGAAAACCAGCGGCAGAACCGCGATCTCACCGGTCACGATGAGATAGTTCGGATGGCGCACAAAACGATATGGACCACGCCGTACCAACGGTGCGCCCGGTTTGGTGATGATGCGCGTCGTCCAGTACGGACCCAGCGTGGCCAGGATCCAGACGCGCAGAATCTGAAGCACGACAAAAGCGGCCAGCAGGTACCAGTTGATTTGGGTTTCGGGCCTGGCGACCGCGACGATCGCCACCAGCCATGCCGCATGCAGAACGACGATCAGCGGATAATGCGAACGTCCGACCTCGATCGCGCCGTCCCGCTTCAGCGCCCTTGTGTTGCGTTCGGCATAAACCAGCTCGACCAGACGTTGCAGCGCGACCAGCCCAACAATGACGTCGACCGCTGTATTCATTTGCTCTCAATGACTTGAAACGCGCAGGAGAAGCCCGGGCCCAGCGCGGTCATCAGGATTCGCTGGTTGCGCTTTCGCCAATCCATGCGCTCGAGCACGAACAGTGCCGTGACGGCCGACATGTTGCCGTAGTCGCGCAGGATCGAGCGGCTCTCGTCGAGCGCGCCGCGCTCGATCTGAAATGCGTCTTCCAGCGCGTCCAGCACCTTTGCGCCGCCGGGATGGCAGGCGAATTTGTCGATCTCGCTGAGCTTGAGATCGTTGCGCTGCAGGAACGCGGTCAGGATCGTGCTGAAATCGCTTGCGACAAGTGATGGGATGCTTTGCGCGAAGCGGGCCTTCAGCCCGTCTTCCTCGACCTCCCAGCCCATGATGTCGAGCGAGTGCGGCCAGGTGTGCTCGCCGGAAGCGCCGAGCTCCGGGCCGTCGCCTTCGGTCGACAGGATGGCACCCGCAGCCCCATCGCCGAACAGCGCGGTCGCGACGATGTTGCTTTTCGTCAGATCGTCCTTACGGAACGTCAACGCGCAAAGCTCGACCACCAGGAACAGCACGCGCGATCCCGGCATCGCCTGCGCCATCGCCGACGCGCGCGCCAGACCGATGACGCCGCCGGCGCAACCGAGGCCGAAGATCGGCAGTCTACGGATGTCGCGGCGGAGCTGCATGCGCTCGACCACCAGCGCGTCGAGGCTCGGTGTTGCAACGCCGGTCGTCGAAACGGCGACGATGGCGTCGATGTCGTCAGTGGTGAGGCCTGCTTCTTCCAGCAGGGCATTCGTCACGCGCTCGAACAGATCTGTCGCGTTCTCGATGTATAGGTTCGTACGGTCCTGCCAGCCATGCGGATCGGCGTACCACTCGATCGGCACGCAGGAATAGCGCCGGTCGATCCCGGTGTTCGTGAACACCGGCAGCAGCCGGTCGATATCGCGCCGGCCCTTAAAAAGGTGGCTGGCCCGTGTGCTGACATCGGCTTGCTCTAGGATGTGCGACGGGACAGCGCTCTTCAACGCCAACAAACGCGTCCGCATTCATTCTCTTTCTTTTTGCCCGAAATGGCCCCGCCGGATCGCACTATAGCGACAGGATGTGCCTGAGCCTATGCCCTTTTTCCCGCGCGAGTTCCATAGGCGCGGACGGGAATTCAGTGCGGGTTGGTGGCTGGTCTTGCCGCAGAAAGATCAAGCACGCCGGGCGCGTCCCACCTTCCTTCGGGTCGGATGAGAACATGCGGATCGCTGTCGGGCGTCAGCGGATCGGCGTGCGGCGCGATGTCGCCCGCGATCTCCACATATTCGTGATCGGAGAAAACCAGCGGCTTGTTTTTCGCCAGCGGCTTGAAGCCAAAGCGCGCCCAGAACGACACAAGCCGCATCTGCGACTGGCCATACATTCTCGTGTAGCCTTTGCGCCGGCAGATCTCGAGCGCGCGTTCCACGACGGTGATCGCGATCAGTGTGCGGCGAAAACGCGGAAGCACCGCCAACCGCTCGATCTTCACGAAGCCGGCGAAATAGCGGATGCGCAGGCTCGCGGCCGGCTCACCGTCGACGGTCCCCAGAATATGGGCACCGGCATAATCGTTGCCGTCGAATTCCTCTTCATAAGGACAAACCTGTTCGACCATGAAGACGGCCGCGCGGATCGCCATCACCCTGGCGAACTGATCGGGTGTGGATATCAGCGTGGCTTCGAGCTTCGGTCTGTTGCGGGTGTGATGCGCTTTTGGCTTCCGGCCCTCGACGATCTTCAACGCGCGGCGCTGCAGGCGATACTTCTCTGGGTATTTCAGCTCAAATGCCGATCCGATCTGCGGATCGGCGATTTCCTGCGCCTTCGACGAATGCTTGATCGCATTCAACGCGGCCTCGGTGGAGATCCAGCCGAAGACGGGGAGACGCTCGCACATCTCAAGCCCCATGGCGTGCGCGGTGAGCATGAGCGCGAGATTGCCGAGCCCCGGCGTCACCATCGCCCAGAGATAAAGCGCCGACGGCATCTCGCCCGCCTTGGCGATGAACGACAGATTGGGATTGCGGCCCGTCAGCGTCTTGTTCTGAAGTGCCGCATAACCGTCCTCGTTGAGCGGAAGATACGAAATGAAAGCGACAAGCTTGGGATCGCGGCGGTTTTCGTCCGCAGAGCGGTAGACGCCCCAGAACGTGTCGGGATTGTGGGCATAGACACGCTTCACCGTGTCGAGGCCCGCGACGTCGGGGCCGATCTCCTTCTTCAGCATCTCGTGCATATGCGCGAGATCGCTTTCGGGGGGATTTTTCGTAAACACGAAAGCCCCCTCCGCGTCAGTGACGCCCGGCTCGAATGCGCGGCGCGCAAAGTCCCGAACCGTCTCGCTTCCGCCACCACTCCCGGTGGGGATCGAGTGTTCGGAGGTGCCCATCTTCTCCGTCTCGCGGTCCATGTTCCCCAACAATCATGCTTTATGAATCGTTACTTTACTCGCGATGCAGCTTTCGGGCCAGCAATAACAGGGACTTGCAGCGCGGGTTCGTCCAACAACGTTTTCCTGCGCGCAAAGCGGCTTTTGGCTCCTGCGACTTGGTCGCGGCTAGCGGTAGTGCTTGGGAGGGCTGGGAACTAAAGGGCGTAGAATTGGCGGAAATGGGGAATACGAATGCCATTGCCGCAGGTTCGAGCATGCAGCGGCGTCCGCGCCTGTCGGCGAAAAATCCCGTATAGTTGTCCTTAGCGGCCGTGCCGAAATGGGTCGCTTGCGAAGGGGGAAACCATGACTACGGGCACAATCGAACTTCAGATGTTGTTCTGCGCACTGGCGCTGGGCGCGATCCAGCTGCTCATTGCGGTGCTTGCGGGTGTTGCGACGCGCGGTATGCCGTGGGCCGCCGGTCCACGTGATGTGGCCGGCGCTCCGTTCGGCAAGATCGCGGGCAGGCTTGATCGCGCCTACTGGAATTTTCTCGAGACGTTTCCGTTCTTCGCCGCCGCTGTGCTGCTGATACACGCGGCGGACAAAAGCACGGTGAATTCCGTGCTTGGTGCGCAGATCTATGTCTGGGCACGGCTGCTCTACATTCCGGCCTATGTGATCGGTGTGCCATTCGCGCGCACGCTCGTCTGGGCGGCGAGCTTCGTCGGCATCCTGATGGTGATGTCGGCTTACTGGCCGGGTTGAAACAACCGTCAGGCGTCTGTCGCAAATCGAAACGCCGGGTTAGCCTCGCGCGGTTCACGGGGGATGGCTGATGCGGTTCAGTCTATTTTTTGTTCCGGCTGTGCTTTGTGTTGTGGCGGCGTCTGCTATTCCGGCAGCGGGCCGCGATTTCACGATGGCTGACGCGCTCGACTATCCGTTCGTCAGCGATCTGACGGCGGCCGACCGGTCGGACCACATCGCCTGGGTTCGAAATCTTGCTGGCAAGCGCAATGTCTGGCTTGCCGACGGCCCGGCGTTCAAACCGCGCCAGATCACGCGTTACGCGGACGATGACGGCCAGGAGATCACCCAGCTCACCTTCTCGCCGGACGGCAAGCATCTCGTCTATGTGCGCGGCGGCGATCACGACGCGAACTGGCCGGCGGAGGGAAATCTGGCGCCTGATCCGGCGTCGTCGCCGGACCAGCCCATCGTCACCATCTGGGCCGCGTCATTCACGGGTGCAGCACCGGTGAAGATCGCGGAGGGCGATGAACCGGCGATTTCGGCCAAAGGCGCCCTCGCTTATATCAAGGACGATCAGGTCTGGACCACGGCACTGAGCGGCAAAGGCAAGCCCGAGCGGCTGTTCTTCGATCGCGGCAAGGATGATTCGCTCGAATGGTCGCCTGATGGCAGCAAGCTCGCCTTCGTCTCGCGCCGGGACGATCACGCGTTCATCGGAATCTACACAGCGAAGGACAAGCCGATCCTCTGGCTGGCGCCCTCGACGAATTTCGATGCCATGCCGCGCTGGTCTCCCGACGGCACGTCTGTCGCCTTTGTGCGTGTGCCGGGCCGGGGCGGCCCGCCGCTACCCATTCTGAAACAGACGCCGCGGCGGTGGTCAGTCTGGACCGCAAACGCCACCACCGGCGCCGGCCATCTTGTGTGGCAGAGCCCCGATACGCTGCCCGGCTCCTATCCGGACACCGAGGGCGAAGCGAACCTGCATTGGATGGCGGGCAACCGGCTGGTGTTCATGGCGTATCTCGACAATTGGGAGCACCTCTACTCGGTGCCTGCGGAAGGCGGAAAAACGCTTCTCCTCACGCCGGGTAACTTCATGGTCGAATACGCGGTGCCGAGCCGCGACGGCCGCTTCATGATCTACAACGCCAACACGGGAACGACGCACGGCGACGGCGACCGCCGCCATGTCTTCCGCGTGCCCGTCGACAAAGCCGCGCCGCAGGCCCTCACCTCTGGCGATACCATCGAATGGCAGCCTGCCGCCGCGGCAAATGACAAGGTTGCGTTCATCACGGCCGGTGTGCAGCAGCCGCCCTCCGTCGGCACGATCGACATGAACGGTCATCGCGCCGGACTGGATACCGGCCCGCTGCCGTCAGATTTCCCTTCGGATGCTTTCCTCACGCCAAAGCCGGTCACCTTCAAGGCTGTGGACGGCGTGACGGCGCACGGACAATTGTTCCAGACGCCCGGCGCGAAAGCACAGCCCGGCATCGTCTTCGTCCATGGCGGACCGCCGCGGCAGATGCTGCTCGGCTGGCACTATATGGACTATTACAGCAACGCCTATGCCGTGAATCAGTATCTGGCCAATCACGGCTTCACGGTGCTGTCGGTGAACTACCGGCTCGGCATCGGTTACGGCCGCCCATTCCACCAGCCCGAACACGCGGGGCCCACGGGCGCTGCCGAGTATCAAGATGTGCTCGCGGGTCTGCACTTCCTGCAATCGACCGGCGGCGTCGATGCGAAGCGCATCGGCATGTGGGGCGGCTCCTATGGCGGCTATCTCACGGCGCTCGGGCTTGCACGCAACTCCGACATCGTGAAGGCAGGTGTCGATCTGCATGGCGTGCACGACTGGTCGCGCTTCGTCGATGTCTGGTTCGGCAAGGCGGATGGCGCGCGCTATGAAAAAGGCGACCGCGATGAGGCGATGAAGGTCGCCTGGGATTCCTCGCCCGTGTCCGCGATGGACCGCTGGCGCTCGCCGGTGCTCCTGATCCAGGGCGACGACGACCGCAATGTCCACTTCCACCAGACCGTCGATCTCGCCCGCCGCCTGGAAGCCCGTCATCTGCAATTCGACGAGATCGTCCTGCCCGACGAAATCCACGGCTTCCTCCGCCACGCCTCCTGGCTCAAGGCCGACAGCGCAACGGCGGAGTATCTGACAAAGAAACTCGGCGCGCGGCCGTGAACGGAGAATGAATTGATGGTGTTCGAACGCTTTTCCGTACCACGCGAAGCTACTGTTTCCCTCAGGCGCCCACGTCCAACCCGCTGAAGTGCAGGAGGCGCTGGAATTCCCGCGTGCCGCGCAGCGAGGCCAACAGCGGATTGATTTTCATGCCGGCAATCTCGGGTTCCTGACGCGATAGGCTCGCAGACAAATAGGCCAGCGCGTTATGCTGATCACCGAGCAATGCGTAGGTCTGCGCAATCGCGTAGGCTGTATCGCCTCCGTTGCTGTACGCTGCGAGGTGCGTCGCGAGCTGCGCGCGCAACATTCCACTATGCCCGCCCGATCTCAGACCGCTCGTGCCAGAAGTCGCCAGAGCGGCGCCGTTCGCGTCATGAAGCGCCTCGGCCTCAAGCTTCAATTCACGCAAGTAACCCGCGTCATCACCTTGCACGAGATAAATAGCGGAGAGGTACAGGTGCGGTGAAGCAAACAGGGGCTGGTCGGATTCCATCTGGCGAAGGAGAACCAGGGACTGCCGCATTTCGCCGGCATAGAAAAGGATGAGGCCCTTGTCCGTCAGAATGGCCGCGGATTCAGGATCAAGCCGGGCTGCCTGCTCGATTTGCGTGCGAGCCGCCGGTACGTCGCCAACCGTCATCAGGAATGTGGCATACCAGTGATGCGCCGTGGCGCTGTTCGGATCGAGTGCGATGGCACGCTGGAATTCACGACTTGCGCCGCTAACATCCCGCCGCCAATAGAAGCGCGTAAAGGCAAGCGCGGAATGTGCACTCGCGAGTGAAGGCTTGATTGCAATGGCACGTGTTGCAGCATCGGCGGCCTTGGCATAGGCCTCGCTGGCGGGCATTGTCGTGAACTCCCGCATCAGGTTGTAGGTGTTTGCGAGCCCGACAAAGGCTTCTGCGAAGCGCGGGTCTCGGCGTATGGCATTGTTGAAATCGGTCACCGCGCGAGCAAGGCCGGAGGGCGTGCGGGTCTGCCAATCGTGCAAGCCGGACTGGTAGTACTCCGCTGCGGCTGCATCACGTGTTCCCGGAACATCGGACCCATTCGAGGACCGCAGCCACCAAAGACCAAGCAGTGCCGCCAGAACGAAAATGCCCGCTGTGGCTAGTGCGATAAGCGAACGAACCGCCCAGATATTCGGCAACGGGCGCTCGCTAACCACTGGGACATCCGGCGGATCCATCTCCTGCTTGGAGATGCCGTCCAGCCACGCCTGCAGTTCATGCTCGTAGGCAAACACAGAGGCACGGCCATTGCCAGGAAGGCGCCGGACAGGAAGCCCGCGCGTCTCCTCCCACCGTTTAACCGTGCGTTCGTCGCGGCCGACGAAGGAAGCAATCTGCTTCCAGGTGGTCAGCCGCACCACCCTGAATTTTCCGGGATTTTGGATGTTCATTCCACCAACTGCCCCGAACTGCCCCGATACGTCCCCCCACTACCCGCGCCAATGTAAGGGCATTGCGGCGCACGATTTTGGCGCCGCATCCACTTTCGCAGGCGAGGAGCTTAGCATGAAAATCCGGGTTGCCGCACTCTCGGTCCTTAGTGCCGGTCTCCTGTTGGCGGGAACGTCCGCCACCTGGTCCAGATCCAGGGAAACGGTGATTCACAGTTTCAATCAAGGCTCAGGCGACGGCTTCAGTCCGCAAAGCGACCTGATCGCCGACGGGGCAGGCAATCTATACGGCACCACACTTTACGGTGGCACCGGTTCCGGTTCCGGATTCGGAACGGTTTTCATGCTGAGTCCCACCAATGACCTTAATACTTGGAACGAGACTGTACTCTACAGTTTCACGGGTGGCTTGGATGGCGGCGGCCCTCTCGGCGGTCTCGCCCTTGGCAAGAAGGGAGTTCTCTACGGCACGGCCTCGACCGGAGGCGCGGGTAATGGCGGCACCGTCTTCCAGCTAAGTCCACCCAAATCCGGCGGCAATTGGCAGGAGAAAACATTGTACAGCTTCTGCAGCGTTGCCAACTGCGCCGACGGACAAGAGCCGCTCGCTGGCGTGACTATCGGAGCGGGCGGAGTTTTGTACGGTACTACCCTCACGGGCGGTGTTGGCGCGTTCCAGGCAAACGGGGGGACCGTCTATCAGTTGACGCCGCCGGCCGATAAGGGCGGGAATTGGACGCAGATGGTCATTCACAATTTCTGCGACAAAGAAAATTGTCAGGATGGCTACGAGCCGCAGGTGGGCCGCTTGCTGCTGACGAACAGCGGAGCCATCTTCGGCACCGCTTCGAAAAGCATCCAGGGCGGAACACTGTACAGCCTTACGCCGAACGGCGGCAGCTTCACATTTGATGTTGTGCACGAATTCAATTTGTCGAATGGCGACGGCGGTGGACCACTCTCGGGCGTGGTGGCAGACAAGAACGGCGTCCTTTATGGCACGACCTCAGGGCGCGGCGAGAACGGCTGCGGTACCGTCTATGCGATGGGCGGCGGTTACCAGACGCTCTATTCCTTCTGCAAAAACGCAGACCATTCGGACGGCGCACTGCCCTATGCCGGTGTAATTGTGAAAAACAGCAAGCATGGCACCACACTCTATGGAACCACGCTGAGCGGCGGCATCTACAACGCCGGAGTGGTGTATAAGCTCACGGGACAGAGTGAAACCGTGCTCCACAGTTTCTGCGCCGAAGCGAATTGCCCGGATGGCTCAGGTCCGCGTTTCGGCAGTCTGCTTTTACAAGGTACGCTTCTCTATGGAACCGCAAGCACCGGCGGCGACAACAACTTTGGCGTCGTGTATTCGCAGACAAAATAGGGTCAAGCTACGGAGGTCCGCTACCGCCGCCAGAAGCAGCGCAACGCGCAGAACGTCGTGAAGCTGAGACAGACCGGGACCAAGGCGGAAACGAAACGATGTCGTCTTGCGCGCGTTCCGCGGCCGAAATTGCGGAACGTCGTGGAACGGGCGTCGAGGCTAGTCTACAAGTTCTTGATATTGGTGGGTGATGTAGGAATCGAACCTACGACCCGCTGATTAAGAGTCAGCTGCTCTACCGACTGAGCTAATCACCCGACGCCTGCGCTTGGAAGCGCGAAGGGGCGGCCTATAGCAGAGGCGTGGCCCCAAAGTCCATGCCGCAGAAAGCCTGGATTTCTGCAATGCCAACCGGGCTTTAGATGATCCCGCCGGAATGGCGCGGAATCTCGACCTGGCGGTGGACGTGTACGCTCATCAGGATCCCGAAGCCGAACATCACGCTCAGCATGGCGGTTCCGCCATAGGAGATCAGCGGCATGGGGATACCCACCACCGGGATCAGGCCCATCACCATCGCGCCGTTGATGAGGATGTAGAAGAAGAAGTTGAGCGTCAGCCCCATGGCGACCAGGCGCCCGAACTGGCTGCGCGCGCTGGCCGCGATCTGCACGCCATAGCCGATCACGATCGCGAACAGCAGCAACAGCGCGATCGAGCCCGCAAAGCCGAATTCCTCCGCGAAATTGGTGATGATGAAGTCGGAATGCTTCTCGGGAAGAAAGTTGAGCCGGCTCTGCGTGCCCTGCAGGAAGCCTTTGCCGGAAACCCCGCCGGAGCCGATGGCGATCTTCGCCTGTGTGATGTTCCAGCCCGCGCCCAGGGCGTCGGATTCGGGATCGAGGAAGGTCATCACGCGCTGTTTCTGGTAATCGTGCAGGAAGAATCGCCAGGCGAGCGGGACCGCGGCCGCGATGCCGCCGAACGCGGGCGCAATCCACCACCACGATAACCCTGCGAGGAACAACAACGACACGCCATCGGCGACGAGAATGATCGTCGTGCCGAGATTTGGCTGCTTGAGCACCAAATATGCCGGCATGGCGATCATCACCAACGGGATCACCAGCCGCAAAGGCTTGGAAATATCCTCGACACTCAATCCGTGCAGAAACCGGGCAAGCGCCAGGATGAGCGCGATCTTCATCAGTTCCGATGGCTGTATCTCGATCGGTCCCACGCTGATCCAGCGCTGTGCGCCGAGCGCGGAATGGCCGACGAACATCACGGCGACCAACAGGATCAGCGACACGACATAGGCGGGATAGGCGATGCTCATCCAGAAACGGATGTCGGTGACCGACGCCACGACCAGAAGAACAAGACCGGCGGCGAAATAGGCCATCTGCTTGCCGGCCCAGGGACTGAAACTCGCGCCCGCCACCGAGTAGAGCATCGCAAACCCGACGCAGGCGATGAGGCTGATCAGAAGCACCAAGCCCCAATTGACCTCGTAGAGCTTGTCGATGACCGAAAGCGTGCGCTTGGCCGCGGCATAGGGACGGGTCGTCATGTGGGTCCGCTCGCGGAATCGGCCGAAGCGGCGTTGAGGGGATAGGCAGTCCTGAGACCCAGCACATTGCGCTGCTGCGCGAAACGCAGAACGTCGCGCACGATGACGACCTGCGGGTGGCCGTCCGAGGCGTGTTCGGTGATGCAGGCGCAGGCGTAGCGTGGCGCCGCAACCGGCGCGAACCCGATGAAGAGCCCATGGTCGCGCAGCGCCCAGGGCAGGCTCGAATTCTTCTTCACGCCGCTGCCGCGTTCCGCCTTGGTGATGACGCGCACCTGCGCCGTGCCGGTCTTGCCCGCCATTTCGAGGCCCTGTTCGGCGATGCGGAAGCCATAGGCTGTGCCGCCCGGCTCGTTGGTGACGGCGTTCATGCCTTCGCGCACTTTGGCAAAGGCTTCCTCGGAAAACGGCAGCGCCTCTGCCACCGGGCGCGGTTGACGGTCGTTGCCCACCACATGCACGAGACGTGGCGAGACGGCCCTGCCGCTCGCGACCCGCGCCACATAGGTGCAGAGCTGTAAGGGCGTCGTGGTCACATAGCCTTGTCCGATGCCCGCGCTCAGGGAATCGCCCACCTGCCACGGGATGCCCGTGCGCCGGAGTTTCCATTCGGAGTTCGGCATGAAGCCCGGGCGCTCGCCCGGAATCTCGATCCCCGTGCGTTTGCCGAGACCGAGCTGTGTTGCCGCTTCGTGCATCCTGTCGATGCCGAGCCGCCGCGCGACTTCGTAGAAAAACACGTCGCAGGAAACCGCGATGCCGCGCTTCAGATCGACATGGCCATGGCCACCTTTTTTCCATGCCCAGCAATGGAACTGGTGATTGCCGAGCTGCAGCGCGCCGCTGCAATTGACCTGTAGGTTCGAAAGCCCGTTCTGCACCGCCGCCATCGCCATCGCGGGTTTGAAGGTCGAGCCCGGCGGATATTCGCCGCTCAGCGCCTTGTTGATCAGCGGCTTGTGATCGTCTGTCATCAGCCCCTGCCATTGCGCTTGCGTGACGCCGACATTGAACAGGTTGGGATCGAATCCTGGCGTCGACGACAGCGCCAGCACATCACCGGTCTGCGCATCCATGACGATGCAGGCCGCGCTTTGTGCGGTCATCTGCTGATCGGTGAAATGCTGCAATTCGCGGTCGATGGTGAGATAGAGGTCTTTTCCGGCGTGTGCCGGAGAACTCGAAAGTTCGCGGATCACGCGCCCATAGGCGTTGACTTCCACCCGGCTCGCGCCGGCGACACCGCGAACCTCCGCATCGAAGGATTTTTCGATGCCGCGCTTTCCGATGCGAAAGCCGGGAAGATCCAGCAGCGGATCCTCATCGCCCGTATTCTTGTCGTCCATCGACACCGGCGCGACGTAACCCAAGAGATGCGAAAGCTCGTCTCCGAACGGATAGGCGCGCGTCTCGCCGACGTCGGGCTGGACGCCGGGAAGATAGGGCAGGTGCTGGTTGATCAATGCGAATTCGTCCCACGACAGATTCTCCGCCACGACGACGGGAACGAATCGCTTGTTGATCGCCAGATCGTGCAGAACCCGTTTCTTCTGCTGATCGGTGAGCTGGATCACATGCCCAATGGTATCGAGCGCGGCTTCAACGCCGCCCTGTGCCTGTTCCGCCACCAGCAGCAGGCGATAGTTGCGGCGGTTGTTGGCAAGCTCGACGCCGAACCGGTCCAGGATGCGTCCGCGGGGCGGCGCAACCAGGCGTTCGTTGACGCGGTTGTCTTCGGAGGCGACGCGATACAGGGCGCCGTCGCGAATCTGCAACTGATAGAGCCGTCCACCCAATAGACAGAGCACGGCACCCATGCCGCCGGACATCATCAGCGTGCGGCGCGTGAACGTCGCATACCGGCTTTTGTCCTTGCGGTCGAACAGCGGCATCAGAAATCGCTCCTGAGCGGACCGACCAGGCGGCGATGGACGGAACCCAGAAACACCGCCACGGGCAAATAGAAGAACACGCTCATCGCAAGTTCGCCCATCACCGGCGCCAGCGGCGGTATGCGCCAATAGTAGACCGTTTCCACGCCATAGGCCGTCGCGCAGGCAATGGTCGCCGCGACAGCAAAGCCCAGCATGGCGGCAAGGCCCGACAGCCCCGCGAACACGTCCCGCTGCCGATCTATGACCGCGTAGGTCGTGATGAAGGCGAGTGTCCACACGCCGGGCGGGCCGCCGGAAAGAATGTCTTCCAGCAAACCGACGGAGAATGCCCAGACGGGCGGCATCAAATCGGGTCGCACCAGACACCAGAAGTAAACCGGCATCAGTCCCAGAAGCGGGGCCGGAACAATGCCGCCAAGAAACGACACCGGCAGATTGGCGATCATCACACCCAGCATCGCCAGCAGTACAGGCGTGACCGAGCCGAGGATGCGGCTAATCATGAGAGCACTCGCGCGTTCCACGATCCGTGCTCACTGATCTTCCACGGGATCGTCTCCCGGCGGCGCGTTGGGATCTGGAGCGGCCGGCTTGGACGCCGCAGGAGGCTTGGGTCCGGCATCCTTCTTCGGCGCTGGAACAACAGGTTTCGGGGTGACAGCCGCTGGCGCCAGCGGAGTCGTGGCCGCGGCTGGGGGCGGTGCCGCTGGCGGAAGACCGGCGGCCGAGACTGGCAGGTCCTTTGCGGTCGGCACGGGCGGGGTTTCTACCGGATTTTTGAAATCGACGACGGCGACTTCCTGGCTTGTCGCCGGATCGGACAAGAGCGCCACACGATATCCCGCGCCATCCGCAATCACCGTGCCGATCGGAATTCCGGGTGGCAATATCCCACCGTCTCCGGAACTCACCACCTGATCGCCCGGTTTGACCTTGGCGCCTTGGGCCAGTGTCTCCAGCATCGGTGCTTTCTGATTGTCTCCGGCCAACAGCGCCGGCGAGTGCTCCGGTTCGATCGTGACCGGGATGCGGCTGTTCAGATCGGTCAGCAGGATGACCCAGGAGGTGTGATTCCCCGCAAGGAAGATGCGGCCGATCATGCCGCGCGCATCGATCACGGCCTGGCCGGGTTTGACGGCGTTCGCCTTGCCGGCATCAAGGATCATGGTCTCCAGAAACGGCCGCTTCGCCCGGCCGATCACGTGGGCGAGCACGGAAGACAGCGAGGGATCCGGCACGGCATGCAACAGCGACTGGTAACGCTTGACCTGCGATTGCAGCATGATCGCCGCGGTCTGCCATTGTCTCAGCCGCGCGTTCTCTTCCTTGAGCCTGACGTTCTCCTCGTAGACGCCAAAGCCTTCGGAAACGTTGTGCCACGATCCAGAAACCCAGTCGAAAGGGCGGTGAACGATCTGGAGTCCTGGCGCCACCCAGTCGGTGACGTCCGCGCGCGCACGGTCGAACAGCGTGGATTGCGCCTTGCCGATCAGCACGATGGCCACGGCCAGAACGAACAGCACGGTCAGCGGGAGCTGATAGCCGCCGCGGCTCCGCGTGTTCCTCCAGGTCCCGTTGGCCATAACCGACCCAACCAACTCTCGCGCGAAGGCGCGACCTTAAAACGCCGTCGACAAAACGTGCCTAGAACCTTTGAAGTTTTCCAGAACGCGGCCCGTGCCGAGCGCCACGCAGGAGAGAGGATCGTCGGCAATCGACACCGGCAGTCCCGTCTCCTCGCGCAACACCTGGTCGAGACCTGCAAGCAACGAGCCGCCACCGGTCAGAACGATGCCCTTGTCCACGATGTCGGCCGCGAGTTCCGGCGGCGTCGCCTCGAGCGCAACCTTGACCGCCTCGACGATGGCGCCGACCGGTTCGGCCAGCGCTTCGGAGATGTGACGCTGCGTGATCGTGATTTCCTTCGGCACGCCGTTCAGAAGGTCGCGGCCCTTGATATCGAGCGTGATCCCGTTTCCCTCGGCCGGAGGGGCCGCGGACCCGATCTCTTTCTTGATGCGCTCCGACGAGGCTTCGCCGATCAAAAGGTTCTGGTGGCGGCGGATGTAGGCGATGATGGCCTCATCCATCTTGTCGCCACCGACGCGGACCGAGCGCGAATAGACGATGCCGCCAAGCGAGAGCACGGCCACTTCGGTGGTGCCGCCGCCGATGTCGACGACCATCGAGCCTGTCGGTTCGGTCACCGGAAGGCCCGCGCCGATCGCCGCTGCCATTGGCTCCTCGATCAGGAAGACGCGCCGCGCCCCGGCCGAGAGCGCCGATTCCTGAATCGCGCGGCGTTCGACCGCCGTCGAACCCGACGGCACGCAGACGATGATCATCGGGTTCGCAAAGGAGCGCCGGTTATGCACCTTGCGGATGAAGTGCTTGATCATCTCTTCCGCGATCTCGAAATCCGCGATTACGCCGTCGCGCATCGGCCGGATCGCCTCGATATTGCCGGGGGTGCGCCCCAGCATCATCTTGGCGTCGTTGCCGACCGCGCGGACCTGTTTCTTGCCTCCTCGATTGATGGTGGCGACGACCGAGGGCTCGTTGAGCACGATGCCTCTGCCTTTGACGTAGACCAGCGTGTTCGCGGTCCCCAGATCAATCGCCATATCGCTCGACAGTGCGCCGAGAAGACTGCCGAACATGTTTTACTGCCTGTTCCTTTCCAGTGTGACGTGGATTGCCGTAGCCGAAGGCCAAAAGCCTATCGCGCGACGGTCAATGCCTCCGGCACCTGCTTTTCGCGTTTCACCAACAACTTGTTGAGCGCATTGACATAGGCGTTGGCCGCGGCAACGACGGTGTCGGTGCCTGCGGCGCGGCCTGTGACGGTGCGCCCGTTTTCCTCGAGCCGCACGCTGACGGTGGCCTGCGCATCCGTGCCTTCCGTGACCGCATTGATCTGGAAGAGCTGCAGGGTGGCAGTGTGCGGGTAGAGTTCGTGAATGGCTTTGAAGATCGCGTCCACGGCGCCGTCGCCGGTGGCCGTGATCGAACGTTCCTCGCCCTCGACGGACAGCGTGAGCTCTGCTCTGGGCGCGACATTGATACCGGTCTCGACGCGCAGCGACTTGACCGAGATCAGGTCGTGACCGCGCATGATCTCGTCATCGACGAGAGCGACGATGTCCTCATCGAAGACATGCTTCTTCTTGTCGGCGAGATCCTTGAAGCGCCGGAAGGCATCTTCGAACGCTGTGTCGTCCAACTCGTAACCCAGGACCGCGAGCTTGTCCTTGAAGGCGTGGCGGCCAGAGAGTTTGCCGAGCACGAGCGAGCTTTCCTGTACGCCGACATCGGCGGGCCGCATGATCTCGTAGGTCTCGACATTCTTCAGCATGCCATCCTGGTGGATGCCGGATTCATGGCTGAACGCGTTCTTGCCGACGATGGCCTTGTTGTACTGCACCGGCATGCCGGTGACGTTCGATACAAGCTTCGAGGCGCGAGACAGCTGCGCGGTGTCGATGCCGGTCGTGAACGGCATGCGGTCCTTGCGGACCTTCAGCGCCATCACGATTTCCTCGAGCGCGGCGTTTCCCGCGCGTTCGCCGATGCCGTTGATCGTGCACTCGACCTGGCGCGCACCGGCGAGAACGCCGGCCAGCGAGTTGGCGACCGCGAGCCCCAGATCGTTGTGGCAGTGGGTCGAAAAGATCACCTTGTCCGCGTTCGGCACGCTCTCGCGCAGCATGGTCACGAGCTCGAAATATTCCTGCGGCGTCGAATAGCCGACGGTGTCGGGAATGTTGATCGTCGTGGCGCCCGAACGGATCGCGAGTTCCACGCAGCGGCAGAGAAAATCGCGTTCCGTGCGCGTCGCATCTTCCGCCGACCACTGCACGTCGTCGGTGAAGTTGCGCGCGCGCGTGACCGATGCGCCGACCGCATCCAGCACCGCATTCTCGCCCATTTGCAGCTTGTGCTTCATATGGACGGGACTTGTGGAGATGAATGTGTGGATTCTGGGGCGCTTTGCACTGCTCACCGCTTCACCCGCGCGTTCGATATCCTTGAAACCCGCGCGCGCGAGCCCGCAAACGCTCGCGTTCTTTACGATCTTTGCGATCTCCGACACCGCGGCGAAATCGCCGGGCGAGGAAATCGGAAAACCAGCTTCGATGATGTCGACCCCCATGGCATCGAGGAACTCGGCAACTTCCAGCTTTTCCTCAAGCGTCATCGCGGCGCCCGGCGATTGTTCGCCGTCGCGCAATGTCGTGTCGAATATTCTGATCCTGTCCGTAACCATTGAATCGCGTCCTTCCGTTCGCCGCATGCGCAGCTTCGATCTCTCCTTTTCGCGTTCGTCCCCTACACACCCGCGCGGATCGTTCCGCACCGCCGGTGCCTAGGGGCAGCTAAGGAGGAGAAGCGTCGCCTGCGACGAACCGAGGGAACGAGAGAGCAGAAAGCGCGCGCGATCATGGGCGGAACTTCCGCCTTTCACGATCTTTGTGCATGCGCTCTTCGCCATCGCCGATTCGCCGTTCCGCCGGTCGAGTTTACGGTTTGCTAACTCTCACAAAGTACCGTTAAACCTTCGTAAATGCGGGGTTTTCCGAGCTTGTGTGAGGCGGTTTTACGCTGGAATTGCGCACCCGCGCAATAGCGCAAACCTCTGATTTCCGGGCATCTTTCCGCGCCCAGCCGCCGCAGCGTTGGCGCGAGGGTGAACGCCGTGCTAACGCCGCTATATGGGGTCCATGATCTCACTTGACCAAGTCAGCGTGTCCTATCCGGGCGCGCCGGCCCCCGCCGTGCGCAACGTGAGCCTCGAGGTCCCCAAGGGCGCCTTCTTCGTCCTCATCGGGGAGTCGGGCTGCGGCAAGACAACGACCCTGCATCTCATCAACCGCCTGATCGAAGCCGATTCTGGCCGGATCGAGGTGGATGGCCGGGATATTAGGGCTGCCGACCCCGCCACCCTCCGCCGCGGCATGGGCTTCATCTTCCAGGCCGTCGGACTATTTCCACATCTTACGGTTGCCGAGAACGTCGGCATCACGCCCAAGCTGCTCAACTGGCCCAAGGCGCAAATCGACGCCCGAGTGGACGAACTTCTGGAGCTTGTTCATTTGCCGGCTCGCACTTACCGGAACCGGCTCCCCGCGGCACTGTCGGGCGGCCAGCGCCAGCGGGTTGGGCTGGCGCGCGCGCTGGCGGCCAAGCCCTCCATCATGCTGATGGACGAGCCGTTCGGGGCACTCGATCCACTCACCCGCGACGATCTCTCCACCGAATACCGTGCAATCCATGAGTCGCTCGGCCTCACCACGGTGCTGGTGACCCACGACATGACCGAGGCGCTTATGCTCGCGGACCGGATCGCGGTGATGCGCGAAGGCCGGATCGTGCAGATCGGAACGCCGTCCGAACTGCTCGACGCACCCGCAGACGAGTTCGTACGGGCCCTGATCGAGACGCCGCGCCGCCGGGCCCAGCGCCTCGCAGAAGCGCTGCATGTGAGCGCGTCATGAGCGACGGCATGATCGCGCTCGCGTTTTCGAAGCTGCCCGAATATCTCGGCCAGCATGTGCTCCTGAGCGTATCGGCGATCACGATCGGCTTTGTGATCAGCCTGCCGCTGGCGATCATGATCTCCCGCAGTTCCTGGTTGCGCGGGCCCGCACTTGGGCTTGCGAGCATTGTGCAGACGATACCCGGGCTCGCGTTGCTGGCGCTGTTCTATCCTCTGCTGCTCGCACTCTCGGTATTCACCGAGCGCGTATTCGGGTTCGGCTTTCGCGCGCTGGGCTTTCTCCCGGCGCTGCTGGCGCTGACGCTGTATTCGATGCTACCGGTGCTTCGGAACACAGTTACGGCGCTCGCCGGAATCGATCCCGCGATCAAGACGGCGGCGCGCGGTGTCGGCATGACGCCGTGGCAGTCGCTTGTGCTGGTCGAACTCCCGCTTGCGGCCCCCATCGTCATGGCCGGATTGCGCACGGCGGCGGTGTGGGTGATCGGCACGGCGACGCTGTCCACGCCGGTCGGCCAGACCAGTCTCGGCAATTACATCTTCACCGGGTTGCAGACCGAGAACTGGGTGTTCGTGCTGTTCGGTTGCATCGCCGCAGCGTTGCTGGCGCTTGTGATCGACCGGCTGCTGGCGCTGGCCGAGGACGGCTTCGCGCTGCGCTCAAACGTACGGTTGATCGTTGCGGCTATGGGGCTATTGCTCATCATCGGCGCAAGCCTTTCGCCTCTGTTTGGCGGCTCGGCCCAGACCGTCACGGTCGGCACCAAGAGCTTCGAGGAGCAATACACGCTTGGCGCCCTGATCGGCGGCAGACTTGAGAAAGCGGGATTCAAGACCGTGCGCCGTGACGGGCTCGGCTCGACGGTCGTCTTCCGTGCGCTCGCGGCCAACGATGTCGATGTCTATGTCGACTATTCCGGCACGCTTTGGACCACGCAGATGAAGCGCGCCGATGCACCCGGCCGTAAGGCGGTACTGAGCGAACTGTCTCAGTGGCTCGATCAGACATACGGCATCCGCGATCTTGGGCCGCTCGGGTTCGAGAACGCCTATGCATTCGCGATGCGCGCCGACCGCGCAAAGGCGCTTGGGATCGAGACGCTTAGCGACCTCGCGGCTTACGCGCCGCGCCTGAAAATCGGCGGCGATTTCGAATTCTTCAGCCGTCCGGAATGGAATGCGGTCGTGAAGGTCTACGGGGTCCATTTCGCGCTTCAGCGCCAGTACCAAGCCAATTTCATGTATCGCGCCCTCGTCGACGGCGATGTCGATGTGATCGCGGCGTTCTCCAGCGACGGACGGATCGCGCAATACGGTCTCAAGCTCATCGGCGATCCGAAGCAGGCGCTTCCGCCTTACGACGCGGTGCTCCTGGTATCGCCGCGCCATGCCAACGACGACAAATTCCTTGCCGCCCTGAAGCCGCTCATCGGCAGTATTGACCTTGCGACGATGCAACAGGCCAATCTCATGGTCGACCGAGCAGACGACAAGAAGACGCCGGAGGAAACGGCGTCATGGCTGGGAGGGCGTATCGGGCGTTAGTATCATACATCGTCGCTGCACGGAACTTTGAGTTCCGCGGTGCCGACGCCTATTTCGGTGAGGCCGAAAGAAGCGTGTTTGCGATGATCCTGAAATCCTTCGCCGACAGCAGCACGGCGTGATCGGTCTTGCCGTCATAATAGGTGACAACGATCCGTTCGCCGTCGAGCTGTTCGACTCCGGACACTAACCACGTATCGATGAGCTTCACGGGCGCCGCGCCGTTCAGGCGATAGACATATAGCGCGTGACGGTCGGACGGGGTGATGCTCCCGTCGCTATTCGTGTCCTTGTCGGCCACAGCCATGAGCAGCGCCGTCACCGGGTCGGCTGCATTCTCTGGCACCGGCACCGATACGCGGATTTGATAGATGTTTCCGATGTCTCGTTTGACACCGTGGAACACCCAGCGGTTCTTCATCGTCTTTAGATCGATGGAAAGCAAATTCACGACGCCGTTGTCGTAAGTCCGGCGGCTCCGACTCAGACTATAGGGGTTGCCTTCTCCCCCATCGTGTTGGAGAACGGCAATCCCTTCATCTGTACCGTTCAGACGTGTGAAAATGGTGCTGTAGGTCACTTCGCTGAGGCCGCTGCCACTGAACACGTAATGATCCTTGTCGCTTGTCGCCTTCTCGGTGGTCGGTGATTCGCGTGGCGTGGTCATCCACAGGAGCGCCGGAATGCCAACGACGGCGATCAGGCCCAAAATTCCTGCGCAGAACAGGAGCGAATTGATGCGGCCGAGCCAGCGAAAGAACTTGTTGTCGTCGGCCATGGCTTACCCCTCTAGATACCTGCCCCCAGATCCGAGAACGCCTCGACGAGAGACGGCTCTTCGTATGGCTCGGGACCGGCGGAAATGTGGCGCACCAGCCGGTCGATCTGAGCGTTGATCTCCGGCACCGCAACCACCTCCCACCAGCTCGGTCTCGTGAGCGGGCCCAAGGCATAAAGCCAGGGCGAGGCGTGGCCTGCAGAATTCTGCGCGGCGCAGTCGTCCGTCTCGATGCCGAGGCCGAGCTTGTCGGGCGCGATCAGGCCGCGGCGGCGCAGATCGGCGAGCATAGGGAAGGCGAGCCGGTCCATGTCGCTACGCGGGCCGGTGCAGTTGATCACGCGCGCGGCGGTCACGATCTGCTCGGCGCGAGACCCGCGCGGGCGCAGAACGACGTCGACCATGCCGTTGTTGCGGCGATAGGCCAGCACACGCCCGCCCTGCGCCGTGAGCTGGCCGCTCTTCAATAAGGTTTCAAGACGCGCGGCGATTCGTGGCGCCATGCGGTGACGATGGATATCCCAGCGCGGCCGCAAGTGGCGCAGGAACTGCGCACGCTCACGTTCGCTCCACGCATTCCACACGCGCGCGACCGAGGGGCGCATCGTGTCCATCACGCGCTGCCACGGCACGCCCTCGGCTTTTGCCTTCTTGGATTCGTCGCGCAACAGGCGCATCGCGGCCCGCGGCGATGGATGCTCGTGCGGCCCCAGAAAGCCCGGCCAGCTTCCGCCGGCCTGATGCGTAAGCGGAAGATAGCCGCGCCGCGAAATCGCGTGCATCGGTCCGGTATGGCCTTGGCCCGCGAGCTTGAGCGCGATATCGACCATGGTAAGCCCCGTGCCGAGCAATATAACCGGCGCGTTCCTGTCGAGACCGTCGAAGGCGTCGTCCGCCCAGGGATCGGGCACGAAGATCGTCGTGTCGTAGAGCCAAGCGTCTTTGGCGTGAGGCGCGCGCGGTGGCAGATTGCCCGTGGCCAGCACCACGATATCGGCGTCGATTTCGCGGCCGTCCGAGAGCAGAACGCCGCGCGCGGGAAAATCGAGCAGGCGCACGACTTCGCCACGCACGACGTTGAGTCCGCACCGATGATCTGTGGAAGCGGCTTCACCGATGCGCTCTTCCAGATAAGCGCCGAACAGTTCGCGCGGCACGAACGCGTCGCTGAGATCGCCACCGCTCTCGGTAAGCGCTTCGTCGAGCTCTTTGCGATGCGACTGCAGCCAGTCGCCGAACGCCGGCGTAAGCCCAAGCTCCATGCGGCTCACGGGTACGTTCAGAAGGTGATCCGGCGCGCAGGCGCCATAGGCGAGCCCGCGTCCGACGCGCCGGCTGCGCTCGACGACGATCACGCGCGCATCCCGATGCATGTGTGCGTATTTCAGCGCAAACACGCTGCCGCTGAATCCGCCGCCGACAACGACGACGGTTTGCGTAGGGGTCTCTTGGTTCATGGACCGATTATTGCCTGCGGATGACGCCTCATTTCCAGCACACCTGCCCGGTTTTCGCCACAGATAGTTCCCGCACGCGCCACATCCCGTGCGTTGTTCCTAGGTCACTCCAAAATCGTCGAAGACGAGGAAAGGCATGTTTGCCCGATTTCGAGATTCGCTACTTCCATGCCGATGGCACGCTCGCCATCGTGCACATCACAGCCTGCGACTCCCCAGCGGAGGCCGAGGAACGCGCGCGCACGCAGCAGGATGGTCATGCACGCTTCGAAATCTTCGAAATCACACCGGCCCGGTGAGGACGATCAATTCTTCGTCTGATCTACCAGCTTGTTCTTGGTAATCCACGGCATCATCGCGCGCAGCTTCGCGCCGACCTCCTCGATGGGGTGGGCGGCGTTGCGTGCGCGCGTGGCCTTGAAGGATGGCTGGCCGGCCTTGTTCTCCAGCACCCAGTCGCGCGCGAAGCGGCCGGACTGGATGTCGTCCAGCACGCGCTTCATCGCCTTTTTGGTTTCGTCGGTGATGATGCGCGGGCCGGTGACGTATTCGCCGTATTCGGCGGTGTTGGAGATCGAATAATTCATATTGGCGATGCCGCCCTCATAGACGAGATCGACGATCAGCTTCACCTCGTGCAGGCATTCGAAATAGGCCATCTCCGGCGCATAGCCGGCTTCGACCAGAGTCTCGAATCCGGCGCGGATCAACTCGATCAATCCGCCGCAAAGCACGGATTGTTCGCCGAACAAATCGGTCTCGCATTCCTCGCGGAACGTGGTTTCGATCACGCCCGCGCGGCCCCCGCCGATGGCGCTCGCATAGGCGAGGCCGAGGTCATGCGCATTGCCGCTCGCATCCTGATGGATCGCGATCAGCGCCGGCACGCCGCCGCCGCGCAGATATTCGCTGCGCACCGTGTGGCCGGGGCCCTTGGGCGCTACCATCAGCACGTCGAGGTCCTTGCGCGGCTCGATCAGGCGGAAATGCACGTTGAAGCCGTGCGCGAACAGAAGCGCCGCACCCTGCTTCATGTTGGCGGCGAGATCGTCGCGGTAGATGTCGGCCTGCAGCTCGTCGGGTGTGACCATCATCATCACGTCGGCCCATTTCGCCGCGTCCGCGCTCGACATCACCTTGAAGCCCGCGCCCTCGGCCTTGTTCGCAGACGCGCCGGGACGCGCGGCGACAGCGACATCCTTCACGCCGGAATCGCGCAGGTTCAGCGCATGCGCATGCCCCTGGCTACCGAAACCGATGACGGCGATCTTCTTCGCCTTGATGAAATTCAGATCGGCATCCCGATCGTAATAGACGCGCATGGTGTGCTCCTGACGGGTGGTGAAACTACATCGCTTCGGGGCCGCGGGAAATCGCGGCGACGCCGGTGCGGCTGACATCGACAAGGCCTAGGGGCCGCATCAGGTCGACGAACTGGTCGATCTTGCCCGGGGCGCCGGTGATCTCGAACACGAAGCTGGTGTGTGTCGTATCGACGACATGGGCGCGAAAGATTTCGCCGATCCGCATCGCCTCTACGCGCTTGTCGCCGGTGCCCGCCACCTTCACCAACGCCATCTCGCGCTCGATGCCGGGCTTCTCGAGCGTCCAGTTGGTGACGCGATGCACGGGCACGAGGCGGCGCAGCTGCGCCTCGATCTGCTCGATCACTTCCGGCGTGCCGGAGGTGACGATGGTCACGCGCGACGTGTGGGCGGCATGATCGACTTCGGCCACGGTCAGGCTCTCGATGTTGTAGCCGCGGCCGGAGAAGAGGCCGATAACGCGCGCAAGCACACCCGCCTCGTTGTCCACAAGGACTGCGATGGTGTGACGTTCTATGGGTTTGGACGTGCTCATGGACTCGCCCCCTCCCCGCCCTTCGGGCGGACCTCCCCCGTAAACGGGGGAGGAAAAGCGGGCGCGGTTCTTTTCTTCCCCCGTTTACGGGGGAAGTGCCGAGCGAAGCGAGGCGAAGGGGGCGACATCACACCAGCATCTTTCCTTCGTCGGACACGGTCGCCTCTTCCTCCTCCGCGTCGGAGAGGATCATCTCATTATGGGCGGCGCCCGAGGGGATCATCGGGTAGCAGTTCTCGTTCGGATCGACGCGGCAGTCGAAGAGGACCGGGCGCCTGACCGAAATCATCTCCACGATCTTCGCGTCGAGTTCGGCCGGCGTCTCCGCCCGTAGGCCGACGCAGCCGAAGGCGTCGGCGAGTTTCACGAAATCGGGCAACGCTTCCGAATAAGAGTGCGAATAACGTCCGCCATGCAGCAATTGCTGCCATTGGCGCACCATCCCCATGTACTGGTTGTTGAGGATGAAGATCTTGACCGGCAGTTCGTATTGCACGGCGGTCGACATCTCCTGCATCGTCATCTGCACGCTGGCTTCGCCCGCGATGTCGATCACAAGCGCATCGGGATGGGCGATCTGCACGCCAAGCGAGGCGGGGAGGCCATAGCCCATCGTGCCCAGTCCACCGCTCGTCATCCAGCGGTTCGGCGCCTCGAATTTGAAGCGCTGCGCCGCCCACATCTGGTGCTGGCCGACTTCGGTCGTGATGTAGACGTCACGATGCTTTGTGAGTTCGTAAAGCCGGTCGATGGCGTGCTGCGGCTTGATGAGCGTGCTTGAATTCCGGAACGACAGCGATTTCCGTGCCCGCCACTGCTCGATCTGCTGCCACCACTCCTGCAGCGCCTCCAGATCGGATTTGCGCTTCTGGGTCTTCCAAAAATGCAGCATCTCCTTCAGCGCCTTGGTGGCGTCCGCGATGATGGGCAGATCGACACGCACATTCTTGTTGATTTGCGACGGATCAATGTCGAGATGGATCTTCTTCGAGCCCGGCGAGAATTTGTCGACCGCGCCGGTGACGCGATCATCGAACCGCGCGCCGAGGCAGATCATGAGATCGCAATCGTGCATCGCATGATTGGCCTCGTAGGTGCCGTGCATGCCGAGCATGCCGAGCCATTCCGGCTCCGACGCCGGATAGGCGCCGAGCCCCATCAGCGTGGAGGTGACCGGGAAGCCCGTGAGCTTCACCAGTTCGCGCAGCAGCCGGCTCGCTTCCGGTCCGGAATTGACGATGCCGCCGCCGGTGTAGAACAGTGGCCGCTTGGCTGCGCTCATCATCTCGACCGCTTTCACGATCGGGCCGAGATCGGGCTCGGTCTTTGGGCGATAGGTGCGATGACGCACGGACGCCGGGCCGATATAGGCGCCTTTGCGGAACTGCACGTCCTTCGGGATATCGACGACGACCGGGCCCGGGCGGCCGGTGGTCGCGATCTGGAACGCCTCGTGCAACACGCGGGCGAGGTCGTTCACATCCTTCACCAGCCAGTTGTGCTTGGTGCAGGGCCGCGTGATGCCGACCGTGTCACATTCCTGGAACGCATCGTTGCCGATGAGGTGGGTCGCGACCTGTCCCGTCAGAACCACAAGCGGAATCGAATCCATCAGCGCGTCGGTGAGCCCTGTCACGGCGTTGGTCGCGCCCGGCCCGCTCGTCACCAGCACGACGCCGGGCTTGCCGGTCGAGCGCGCATAGCCTTCCGCCGCATGGGTCGCGCCCTGCTCGTGGCGGCAAAGGACATGGACGATCCCCTCGGCCGCGAACAGCGCGTCATAGATCGGCAGCACCGCGCCGCCGGGGTAGCCGAAAATGTGGCTGACGCCCTGGTCCCGAAGCGCGCGGATCACCATCTCCGCGCCGCTCATTTCCGTGGTGGCGGCCAAATCGTTCAGTCCTGTCGTTTCTCTGTCCATCGGAACGTCTCGTCAAAGTAAGAGGGCACCAAAGCAAAAGGGGCGTCGCCGCCCCTTTGTCCAAACGCCGCCACCCAGGAAAACCGGGTCTAGCCCGGCCTGGAAAGCGGCCCACCAATAAGTACGAGTGCGAGGTGCATTGCCCCTCAACCCTTGTTGCAACTGCGAACCTAGGGTTCCCCGAATTCGTGGTCAAGCAATTTCAGCGAACCTGCGCGATCATAGCAGGAAGAATATTGCCAGATTGTTGTGCTGGGAGCCAATTCCAGTCTGCCATGCGATTCCGGAACCAGGTCGACTGCCGCTTTGCAAACTGGCGGGTCGCGGTCACAGCCAGCCGGAAGGCCTCCGCTTGCTCAATCTCACCGGCCGCGAGGCCCCGCAGCTCCCGCAAGCCCAGAATCTTCGCGGCGGGCAAGGCGGGCTCCAGACCTTTCAGAGCCGCCGCCTCCTTCTGTGCGCCATCTGCCAGCATAGCCTTGAAGCGCGTCTCGATCCGCTCGCGCAATTCGGGGCGCGGCACATCGAGAACAAACTTGGCGACGCGCAAACCGTCGAGCACGGGCTTTCCCATGCGTGTCTGCCAAAGCGCGAGCGGAAGACTCGTTGCTTCCAGCACCTCGTAGGCGCGAAGCACGCGCTGCGGATCGGACGGCCTGAGGCGCGACGCGGTTTCAGGATCGCGCGTGGCGAGTTCGGCGTGCAGCGCTCCGACGCCGATAGCGTCGAGCTTCTTGCGCGCGGCCTCGCGCACGGCAGCGGGAATGGATGGAATCTCGGCAAGACCTTCGGTCAGCGCGGCAAAATAGAGTCCGGTACCGCCCACGAAGATCGGGATACGCCCCATCGCCCGCACCAGCGCCAATGTCTTTGCGGCATCGTCCTGATATCGCCCCGCCGAATAGGCGTCGTGAACGCTCACATGGCCATAGAGCGCATGGGGCGCGCGCGTCATATCCTCGATGGACGGGCGTGCGGTCAGCACGCGTGCTTCGCGATAGACCTGCATCGAATCCGCATTGACGATCGTGCCGCCGATGGCTTCGGCGAGTCCGAGCGCGGCGTGCGACTTGCCGCTGGCGGTAGGCCCTGCAATAAGCACGGCGTCGACGGGCGTCATATGGTTGTCGTGCCGGAAATCTTTGCGAACATTCTGAACGTCATAGTGCCCGATGGCAGCGGCGAAGTCATCGCGGCGCATGTCCGCGCGGCTGTCACAGCCTATGGCGCAGCAGGCGACATTGTGTGGCTCTCGCGCGGCCGCGCCTTTGACATTCTATTTCGCGGAGAGCGGGCTCCGGTCAGAGCGGCCGCCATCGCTGCGGTCCAAGGTGCGGCATGCGACATCAACGTCGTCTCCGCCGGACGCCGCCGCAAGAAACTGCTCGTCGCCGATATGGATTCGACGATCATCTCCTGCGAGTGCCTCGACGAGCTCGGGGATCAGGCCGGGCTGAAGCCGCGCATCGCGGCGATCACCGAGCGCGCCATGCGCGGCGAGATCGCGTTCGAGGCGGCGTTACGCGAACGCGTGGCGATGCTGAAGGGGCTGGAACTCTCAGCACTCGAAACCACTTTCCGTGAGCGCGTGAAGCTCAACCCCGGCGCCAAGGCCCTTGTCGCGACAATGAGGGCGCACGGAGCGCGGACCTGTCTTGTTTCAGGCGGCTTCACCTATTTCACCGAACGGGTCGCGAAGGAGGCGGGCTTCGACGATCAGCAGGCGAATGTGCTGCTGGATGATGGCAGCCGGCTTACGGGGTTCGTCCGCGAACCGATCCTCGGCCGCGAAGCCAAGCTCGCAGCCTTCGAAAGCGAAGTCGCAAAACTCGGAATCGATTTTGAAGATGCGCTCGCGGTCGGCGACGGCGCCAACGATCTCGCCATAATCCAGCGCGCGGGATTGGGTGTCGCCTATCACGCCAAGCCAGTCGTGGCCGAAGCCGCCGGCGCCAGCATCGTCCATTGCGATCTGACGGCGCTGCTCTATCTGCAAGGCTATCGCGACGACGAGATCGTCCGCTAATTCAGCTTCAGCGCGATATAGGCGAGATCGCCGCCGCGATTGACGAGCAGGAGCGCGACCTTCTTTCCGGCCTTCGCCTGTTCGTCGACATGGCGCGCGACATCGTCTGGCGTGCGCACGTTCTGGCTCTGCACCTGCACGATCACGTCGCCCGGACGGAAATTCTTCTCCGCGGCCGGACTGTCGGGCGAGACGTCGGTCACGACCACGCCCTGCACATCGCGCGGCACCCGGAACTGGGTGCGGGCGTCGCCGTCGAGCGCCGCCAGCGAAAGGCCGAGCTGCGATACCCGGGATTTCGGTTTCTGCTGCTGAAGCGGCGCTGCGGGCTTTGCCGTCGCGCGCATTGGCTTGTCGTCCTGAAGCTTGGCGACGGTCAGCCGCACCGTCTGCTTCTTGCCCTTGCGCAGGATGTCGACCGGGACCGTCTTGCCCAATGGCGTCTCGGCCACGGCACGCGGTAGCGCGCGTGAATCGCCGACAGGCTTGCCGTCGAATCCGACGATCAGGTCGCCGTTCTGAATTCCAGCCTTTGCCGCAGGTCCTTTCGGCGTCACGTCGGTGATGAGCGCGCCGCTAGCCGACGGCGCGTCCAGCCCCTGCGCAATATCTTCGGTCACCGCCTGGATGCGTACCCCGATCCAGCCGCGGACCAAGGTGCCATGGGCACGCAATTGCGCGACCACGTTGCGCACCAGATTGGAGGGAATCGAAAAGCCGATGCCGACCGATCCGCCCGAAGGCGAATAGATCGCCGAATTCACGCCGATCACGTCGCCATTCATGTCGAACAGCGGGCCGCCGGAATTGCCGCGGTTGATCGGCGCGTCGGTCTGGATGAACTCGTCATAGGGGCCGGAGTTGATGTCGCGGTTGCGCGCCGACACGATGCCGGCGGTGACCGTGCTACCGAGCCCAAAGGGATTGCCGATCGCGATCACCCAGTCGCCGATGCGGGCTTTGTCCGAATCGCCAAAATGCGCCGACGGCAGCGGCTTTTTCGGCGTGACCTTGAGCAGCGCCAGATCGGTCTTCTCGTCGCGGCCGATCAGCTTTGCCGGAAGCGTCGTGCCGTCGTTGAGCTGGACCGTAATGTCGTCGGAATCCTGGATCACGTGGTTGTTGGTGACGATCAGACCGCTCGGATCGACGATGAACCCGGTGCCGAGCGAGGTGACGTGCTTCGGCGTGTTCTGCTGCGGCCCAAGGAAGTCCTTAAACAGATCGGCCAGCGGCGAGCCGGGCGGAATGTTCGGCAAACCGGCCTGCGGACCGGGCCGTTTTAGCGTCTGGCTGGTCGCGATGTTGACGACCGTCGGGAGCAGCTTGTCCGAAAGATCAGCAAAGGAATCCGGCGCAGGGCGGGCGGCGGCCTGTGTGACGGAAAGGGCACTCAGGACGAGCGCAAGGGCGACGCATCTGGCGGTCGAAATAACGAAAAAACCGGCGCGCATGCGCGAAACCTCTGAAGCTGGCGGAAAGCTAGAACGAATGGGCACCGGAAATGAAGCAAATAGGGTGGGCGATGCATAACTTTGTCGTAACCGTGCCAGCCTATTTCCGTTTCGCGGTTCCACCGCCGCCCGAGCCGAAATATTTGAAGAACTCGCTGTTGGGCGAAAGGACCAGGGTCGTGTTGTCGCCCGGCAGCGCGGTTTCATAGGCCTGCATCGAGCGGTAGAACGCGAAGAAGTCGGGGTCCTGCCCGAAGGCTTCGGCGAGGATGCGGGTTTTCTCGGCTTCGCCCTGGCCACGTAGGATTTCGGATTCGCGTGTCGCTTCGGCGACCAGAACGGTGCGCTCGCGCTCGGCGCGGGCACGGATGCGCTGCGAGACTTCCTCGCCCTCGGCACGGTATTCCGAAGCCTCGCGCTCGCGCTCCTTCTGCATGCGCGTATAAATCGCCTGGCTGTTCGCGGCCGGAAGATCGGCATGGCGGATGCGCACATCGACGATGCGGATGCCGAAATTTTGCGTATCGGAATTCACGTTGTCGCGGATGTCGCGCATGAGCTGCGCGCGCTTTGTCGACAAGACCGCGGCGAAATTCTGCGAGCCCAGCACGCGGCGCACGTTGGAACTCACGATCGGGGTCAGCCGCGTGATCGCGGTGTTCTGATCGTAGAGCGCCTGATAGAAGCGCAGCGCATCGACGATCCGCCAGCGCGCGAAGGCATCCACGACCAGCCGCTTCTTGTCCTGCGCGATCACCTCTTCCGACGGCACATCGAGGTTGAGCAGGCGCTTTTCAAAAATCTGCACGCTCTGCCACGGAAGCTTGGTGTGCAGTCCCGGATCGCTCACCACCGCCTGCGGCGCACCGAACTGGACCACCAGCGCCTGCTCGGTCTGATGCACCGTGTAGACACACGATAGCAACACGCCGATCACAAAGATGGCGACAATGCCCCCGACCGCCAGAACCGCGCGGCTCATGGGTTGCCTCCGCTGGGTGTCGCCACGACGGTTTCGACGGGTGTGGATGATTGCGGAATTGGGGCAGTCTGTGTGGCCGGCGAACTCTTCAGCATCTGTGGAAGCTGGAAATACGGCACCACACCCTTGGCGGAATCGTCGACGATCACCTTGTTCATCGGCGCGAAGACGCGGCTCATCGTCTCGAGATACATGCGCTTGCGCGTCACGTCGGGGGCCTTGCGGTATTCGGCATAGACCGACGAGAAGCGCTTGGCCTGACCGGTCGCTTCGGCGATCGCCTGCTGGCGATAACCTTCGGCCTGCTGGACGATCCGCGCCGCCTGACCGCGCGCCTCCGGGATAACTTTGTTGGCATAGGCTTCGGCCTCGTTGCGGGCGCGCTCCTGGTCCGCACGTGCCGCTTGTACGTCGCGATAGGCGCCGATCACTTCCGGCGGCGGATCGACCTTCTGCATCTGCACGCGCGTGATGGTCACACCGGCATCGTAGGAATCGAGCCCCTTCTGCATCAGCTCGCGAACCTGGATCTGCACGGGTTCGCGGTCCTGAGTGAGGATACGGTCGATCTGACTTTCACCAACCGCCTCGCGCATCGCGCTTTCCGCCACGGCTTTGATGGTGGCGTCTGGCGCGTTGTAGGGGTTTTCGACATTGAAGAGCCAGGCGGCGGCGTCCTTGATCTGCCAGAACACCGTGAAGTTCACGTCGACGATATTCTCGTCACCCGTGAGGATCAGGCTTTCCTGCTCGATGTCCTCGGTGGATTCGACGCCGCTGTTGTCGGTAACGAAGCGATAACCGATATTGATCTGGTTTTCGCGTGTCACCTTGGGCGTTTCGACGGTCTCAATCGGCCAGGGCAGATGATAGTTGGGACCCGGCGCAGTTCGCGCGACGAACTTGCCGAAACGCACCACGACGCCCTGTTCGTCGGGGCTGACAAAATAAATTCCGCTGAGCAGCCAGATCGTCAGCATGATCAGGGCTGCGACGGTCAGCGATCCGGATGTAAATCCGCCGGGCAGAACGGTCCTGAGGCGGTCCTGCCCGCGGCGGAGGAATTCTTCCAGATTGGGCGGGCGCACTCCGCCGCCGCCACCGCCCGAAGGACCGCGGCCCCACGGTCCCTGCGGTCCCGACGGTCCGGTACCGTTGCCGCCACTCTGGTTGTTCCAGGGCATTGAAAGAGAAACCTTCGTTTCCTTGGTTTTCCAAGGTGCGGCGTTTATATGAGCAACACCGACAGGGCGCAAACCACGCCGTATCGAAGGATTAAGGGGATTCATGCCCGCCGTGACGCGAGACGACGTCTTAAAAGCGCTGGAGGGCGTCCTCGACCCGGCATCGGGCCAGAGCGTTGCCGCATCAGGAATGGTCGAGGGGCTGGTGGTCAAGGACGGCAATGTCGGCTTTGCGCTGGAGGTGGACCCTGCCCGCGGTCGCGATGCCGAACCGCTGCGCAAGCACTGCGAGGAGGCCGTCTCCGCGCTGCCGGGTGTCTTGTCGGTGACCGCAATTCTGACCGCGCATAAGGCTCAGCCGAAAGCGGCGCCGCGGGCACAGGCCGCACCCTCGCCATCTGGTATTGCCGGCGTGCAATCGATCATCGCGGTGGCGAGCGGCAAGGGTGGTGTCGGCAAGTCGACGGTCGCCGTCAATCTCGCGATCGGGCTCGCGCGGCAGGGATTGAAGACGGGGTTGCTCGACGCGGATATCTACGGGCCTTCGGTTCCGCGCCTGCTCGGCATTCGCGACAAGCCGGAGCAGGGCGAAAACCACAAGCTGAAGCCGATCGAAAAATTCGGGCTTCGCACGATGTCGATCGGCTTTCTGGTGGGTGAGGACACGCCAATGATCTGGCGCGGTCCGATGGTGCAGAGCGCGCTCACCCAGATGATGAACGACGTGCAATGGGCGCCGCTCGACGTGCTGGTGGTGGACATGCCGCCCGGCACCGGCGACGCGCAACTCACCATCGCGCAGCGCGTGCCGCTCAAGGGTGCGGTGATCGTGTCGACGCCGCAGGATCTGGCGCTGATCGATGCGCGCAAGGCCATCGCGATGTTCGAGAAGACCAAGGTTCCGGTGCTCGGTATCGTCGAGAACATGAGTGTGTATGTCTGTCCGCATTGCGGCGAGGCGAGCCACATCTTCGGCCATGGCGGTGCGCGCGAGACGGCAAGAATGATGGGGATCGATTTTCTGGGCGAGATTCCGCTGGTCGGTCGCATTCGCGAATTGTCCGATGCCGGGACGCCCATAGCCGCTGTCGCTGCGGAAAGCGCGGAAGCGGGCGCTTATTTCACGCTGGCGAAGGCCGTCGCGACAAAGTTGTCCACACCCTTGCGCGCAGCCCCGAAAATCGTGCTGGAATAGGGCATGGCGACCCCAAAACCCCAAATTCGCAATTTCTTTGCGACGCCCGTGTGCGTGCATTTTCTTCCCATCGCAGCGGAGGTGAATGCCGAGCTCAAGCCGCTCATTCTCGAGCGTGCGCAAACGAACGGGACACGGTCGCGCGGGCAGGGCTGGCGCTCTTCGCCGGACTTCGGGAGCTGGGGCGGCAATCATGCGGAGACTCTGTTCCGCGTCGTGCAGGAGATCGCCAACACGCTGACGTCAACGCGCGCCGGCGGACGCCTGACGCTCGACTGGAAGATCGCGGCCTGTGCCACCCTGCGGGAAAAGGGCGAGTATCAGGAAATGTCGGCGCGCCATGCTGCGTTCTGGTCAGGCATCTATTTTGTCGATGACGGCTATGCGAAATCGGACGATGAATCGCTCGGCGGTGAGTGCGAACTCGCCGATCCTCGCGGCCCCTTGCCCGCGATGGTCGCGCCGCATCTGGCGTTCCGCATTCCAGGCGGACAGACCAGCGGGCAGAGCGAAATCATCCGTCCGCAGAGCGGCATGATCATCTTGCATCCCTCTTGGCAGCCACGCGGGGAGCGGCGCTACGACGGAACCGCGCAGCGCCTGACGATCGAATTCGATCTCGCCCCGCCCACGCCTCAAGCGTTGTAGGCAAGTCTTAAGCCCGGCGAACGCCATTCCATCGCCGCGAGTTTGCCGGTCGACGACATCGTGATGAACGCGGTTTTCATATCCGCGCCGCCCCAGCAGATGTTCGTGACCAGCAGATCTGGCAGCGGCGTGTGCTCGAATCTCTTGCTGTCCGGCCAGAAGGTCGAGATGCCGCCGGCCAGGATCGTCGCGACGCACACGCCGCCATCGGCCTGCACGCCGAGTGAGTCGAAATAGCCGAGACCCGGATAGGCGCCTTCGAAATTGGCCGGTGTGAAACCGGCGGGCGGCTTTCCGACGCCGGGTGCGGAGAGCGGCAGGCTCCACAACCGTCCCGGAAACGTCTCGGCGTAGTGGACAGTCTGAAAGTCCGGCGAGAGGCCAACGCCGTTCGGCGACAGCAATTCGCGTAGCACCTTGGTGATCTTCGATCCATCGGCCCGCGCATAATAGAGCGCACCATGCGTGCGGTGCCGGTCCGTGGTGCTGCCGTGATCGGTGAACCAGAACCCGCCATCGCGATCGAACACGAGATCATTCGGCGCCTGCAGCACTTCGCCATCGCAATCCGAAAAGACGACTTCCGTCCGGCCGGTCGAAAGATCGATGCGTTCGATGCGCCCGCCCCTGTGAGATGCCGGCGTATGCCCCGGGATCATCAGTCCATCGCGGTCGTGAATCTCGAAATTGCCGCCATTGTTGCAGACATAGAGCGCGCCATCCGGACCGATCGCGAGCCCGTTCGGTCCGCCGCCCGGCGTTGCCACGGTCTGCGTCGTGCCGTCGGGTTTGACGCGCGTGATGCATCCGGCCGCCATCTCGACCACGAGGACCGAACCGTCATCCATCGCAACAGGGCCTTCGGGAAATCTCAAACCGGTCGCGAGTTCGCGCAGTGCCATGATCTTCTCCCCAACGTTCCTCGGGAGGCTAACCGAGACGATGCTGCAGGCAAGGGATTTGAATCAGCGCTCCAGCGTGACGAAGCTGTAGCGTAGCCCATCGGCCGTGACGTAGTCTTCGCGCGCGCGCTCTTTCCAGACCGCGCGGTCGAATGCGGGCATCGTCGTATCGCCCTCGATCTCGGCATGGACTTCCGTCAGATCGACGCGATTTGCGAGCGGGATCGCCTCCTTGAAGAGTTCGGCGCCGCCGATGATCGCGACCTCCGGTGCATCGCGCGTACGCGCGACAGCTTCCTCGAGGGAATGGGCGACGACGGCTCCTTCGTCGTGGAAATTGTTGTCTCGCGTAATCACGATATTCGTGCGGCCGGGCAACGGCTTGCGCGGGAGGCTCTCCCAGGTCTTGCGGCCCATGATGCAGGGCTTGCCCATGGTGAGCTCCTTGAACCGGCGCAGGTCTTCAGGGATGCGCCAGGGCAAGCCGCCCTTGTTGCCGATCACGCCGTTGTCGGCCATCGCAAGGACGAGTGTGATGACACTCACGATTGCGCCGCGCGCAGAAGCGCATCGCCGGAGAGGTTGTATGCGATCCAGTTCTTGATCGATGCCGCGCCGAGGTTGTCGTAAAAGTCGATTGACGGCTTGTTCCAGTCGAGCACTTCCCAATCGATACCGACGCCGCCTTTCGTCACGACCTGTTTGGCGAGATGGCCGATAAGCGCCTTGCCGTAATGCTTTCCGCGGAATTCCGGCCGAACGAAGAGATCGGCAAGATAGGCCTTTCGTGCCGCCGCGAAGCTTCCATAGGTCCAGTACCAGGTCGCAATGCCGGCAGGCGTCTCGCCATCGAACAGCAGATCGCAGAAGACCAACGGCTGCTCACACAGGTAGTCGCGCGTCACGACATCGGACGTGATGTGAAAGCGGTCGAGCAGCTTTTCATAGGCTGCGAGATCTCTCAGCAACGCGACAATCGTCGCTTCATCTCCGGAACGCGCCGGCCGAATGGAATAATTGCTCACTGCGATTCACCTCTGATTGCAATCTCTCTGCGTCGCGCGCCGGTGTGACCAACGCGCAGGGGAACTTCATGACAATTTGTTCGTTACGTCTGCGCAAGAGGAGAATTGCATGAAAAAGCTGCTGTTGTCCGCGGTGGCATTTGCCGCGATTGTCGCTGCGCCTGTAGCAATGGCGGACCCGAACGGTCCCAACGACAACCAACCGAAACAGGATCGCCCGGCTCGTGCCGATCGCCAGAATAACAATCAGAACAACGATCAGAATGGCGGCCCGGGCGGCAACGCGATGCAAGGTCCCGCGGCACAGGGCAACGACACCCAAGGTCGCGACCGCAATATGCCCGACCGCAATCCCAATGCGGCGCCTGATCGTGACGCCAGCGGGCCCGGCAATGACAACGACGCAACGCGGTCACGTCCCGGCGATAACAACGACAACCGTAGCGTGAATAAGACGGTCGTGAACAAGACGGTCGTGCGCAAGACTGTGAATCGCACCGAAGTGATGAAGGTCCGCGCCAACATCCAGGCGCCGCGGCGTTTCCACATTACCGTCGCCTACCGTCAGCCACCGGGCTTTTATGTCCATCGCTGGACGTTTGGTGAGCGTCTGCCGGTAGCGTTTTATGCCCGGGATTACTGGCTGGCGGATTTTGCACTTTATGGCCTGATGGAGCCGTGGGCGGGCTATGAATGGGTCCGCGTCGGCGACGATGCGTTGCTCGTGGACGTCGAAACCGGCGAGGTTGTCCGCGTCGAATACGGCCTGTTCTATTGAGTGTTTGGGAAGGCTCCGGTCGTGACGGGCGCCTTCCTCGTTGGAGACGTTCGATGAAGCATATTTTCGTACTGGCTATTACGCTTGGTGCATTCGCGATCTCGCCGGCCATGGCGCAGGATCATCATCCCCACGGCGGAGGCGGCGGTGGTGGTGGGCACCCGGCTCCAGCCCATGTCTCCGGCGGCGGTCATCCCACCTTCCATGGCGGGAGTGCTCACATGAGCAGCTCAATCCATAACAACCATCGGCCCGCCATCCGCACGGTGCATACGACTGTTCGGACACATCCGCACACGACGACGGTCCATCGCAGGAGCGCGGCTTCGCACGGTCGTGTCACGACGGTGCATCGCACGACTACGCACAAGATCCGCGCGGTATCGACACGTCAGCACGTGACGCCTGCCGTTGCCCATCGCCACGTCGCGAATGTGCGCGCGCTACGTCGTAACTTCACCGCGCCGCGCCGCTTCCATCATGGCGCCTATGTTCGCCCGGCGGGTTGGTACGCGCATCGCTGGGGTTACGGCGAGCGGCTGCCAGGCGGCTGGTACGCCCGCAATTACTGGATCGCGGATTTCTCGCTGTTCGGCCTGATCGCTCCACCGTACGATTATGAGTGGGTACGGGTGGGTGACGATGCGCTGCTCGTCGACATCGACACCGGCGAAATCCTCCGTGTCGAATACAACGTGTTCTATTGAGATCAGAGCCCGGGACGAACGTTCCCGGGCTTTACTTCACACCGCCACCGCCGCGCCGATATGCGGGTGCGCCTGATAGTTCTCAAGTCTGAAGTCTTCGAACCGGAATCCGAAGATGTCTTTCACCGCCGGATTTATGTGCATCCTTGGCAACGGATAGGGCCGGCGTGAAAGCTGCTCGCGCGCCTGTTCGAGATGGTTCAGGTAGAGATGCGCGTCGCCGAAGGAGTGGATGAACTCTCCTGGCTCGAGATCGGTCACCTGCGCCACCATCAAGGTCAGCAGCGCATAGCTCGCGATGTTGAACGGAACGCCCAGGAAGATGTCCGCGGAACGTTGATAGAGCTGGCAGCTCAGCCGTCCGTTCGCGACATAGAACTGAAACAGGCAATGACACGGCGGCAGCGCCATCTTCGGCACGTCGGCCGGATTCCACGCTGTGACGATCAGACGGCGCGAATCCGGATTGCGGCGGATATCGGAAATCAGATTGGCGATCTGGTCTATCGTGCCGCCACGCCCGTCCGGCCATGAGCGCCACTGGTGTCCGTAGACGGGCCCCAACTCGCCATTCGCATCGGCCCATTCGTCCCAGATCGTCACTTTGTTGTCCTGAAGATAGCGCACATTGGTGTCGCCCCTCAGGAACCACAGCAATTCGTGGACGATGGCCTTCAGAAACAGCTTCTTGGTCGTGACCATCGGAAAGCCGTCCGCAAGATCGAACCGCATCTGATGGCCGAAAATCGAAAGCGTGCCGGTGCCCGTGCGGTCGCGTTTTTCGACGCCGCTCCGGAGCACTTTCTCCATAAGGTCGTGATACTGACGCATGGCGTAACTGTCGCCGATTCTTGTCCGATTGTCGCCTGCCAGAGCCGCGCTTTTTTTCCGGTTCGGGATGCCTATATGTCCCAGGAATCAGCCGTGCAATATCAAAGAAATGTTGGCCCTTGGGCGCATTTCCTGCGACAACCGGAACGATCAGAATGCATCGGCAGAAGACCCCGGACCGATCGAGCACATGCTGAATCGCCTTCTTCACGCGCTGGACAATATCGCCGTCGCGACCAGGATGCCGGACCTGCCGCTCGACGCGGAAAAGCTGTGCGCGGCCGCGCTGCGCACCGCGCGGCGCGACGCCTTTGGCGACGGGTCTTTCGTCGAGCCGATGCAAGTTCTGTTCGAGAGCTATGATCGCGAAGCCAACCTCAATATCGCGGGCCGCTATAGCGCACGCTGGGATGCACTGCGCTGCCTCGCCAATCTGCTGCGGTTCGATGCCGAAGAGGAACGCGACCGCAGCATCCTTGCGCAGCGGATCGAACGCCCCATTTTCATCACGGGCCTTCCTCGGAGCGGAACGACCTTGCTGCATTCGCTCCTGGCGCAGGACGATGCGGTTCGCGTGCCGCGCGTACAGGATATGATCTTTCCCTATCCCTCGCGCGCAAAGGGGCGCGACGACCGCTTCGAGCAGGTCGAGCGCCAGCTGCGCCTGTTCCAGATTCTGGCTCCACAGATGAAGGCCATGCATCCGCTATCCGCGGATGGGCCGCAGGAGTGCACCGAGATCACCGCCCAGGTGTTCCAGAGTCTGCGCTACGAGGCCACGCATCGCGTGCCCTCCTATCAGAGCTGGATCGATCTCGGCGGTCATCTTGCTCCCTATCGGTTTCACAAGCAGTTCCTCCAGCATCTGCAGCATCAGAACCCGGGCGGCCGTTGGATTCTCAAGAGCCCCGATCACATCCACGCGATGAGCGCGATCGAAACCGTTTATCCCGATAGCGGCATCGTTTTCGTGCACCGCGATCCCGTGCATGTTGCGGCCTCCGCCATGAAGCTCACGGAGGTTATCCGCCGGCCGTTCACACGTCATATCGACAAGAACGAGATCGGCCGTCAGGTGCTCGCACGCACCCAGGAAGCAACCGACATCATGATGGCGCGGGAAAAAGCCGCACGCCACAGCTGCGTGTTCCACGTCTACTATTCGGAGTTCGCGGATGATCCCATCGGCACGATCGAGACGCTTTACCGGCACTTCGATCTCGAAATGACACCGGCGACACGCCAGAAGATGCGCGCCTCTCTCGCACAAATGCCGGCCAGCAAGAACAAATACGCGCTGGAGGAGTTCGGACTCGATCCGGACGACCTCCGCGAGTGTTTCGAGCCTTATGTCGAGTATTTCGGGATTAGCCGCGAGTTCGGCACGCGTCTGGCGCCGGTACAGGCGGTGGCTGCAGAATGAAATTTGCAGGCCTCGCCGCCTTCCTGGTCGGGGCCTGCCTGCTGTTCGCACTTGTAATCCAAGCGGGCCTCGCACCCGTGCTGAGTGTTCTCGGCACCATGGGGGCACAAGGTCTTGTCCTCGTCAGTCTCGCGCATCTGCCCATCGTCGCTTTGCTGGGGCTCGCCTGGTGGATGATCTATCGCAGCGGCAAGCGGCCAACGTTGCCGCGCTTTGTCTGGGCGCGCGCCGTGCGCGACGCGAGCGCGGAGGCATTGCCGTTCTCGCAGCTTGGTGGCTATGCCATCGGCGCGCGCGCGCTTTCGCTCGCCGGTGCCGACGCAACGGCCGCGGGTGCGTCGACCTTCCTCGATCTCATTCTCGAGTTCGCCGCCAAGCTTCCCTACATCCTGCTCGGGTTGGCGCTGCTGGCCAATTTGCGTTCCGAACGGATCGTTTCCGTAGCGTTGTTGGTGCTTTGCCTCGGCACACTCCTTGTGCTGCCACTGCTTCGCGGACCGCTGCAAAAACTTGCCCGACTCAAGCTTTTTCCGCGCTGGCAGGGATTACGTTCCACGCGGCGCCGGGCGGCGCTCGCGCTGGGCCGGATGACGGCGAAAGGCAAGAGCTTCGCGGCGAGCATTCTTCTCCACCTTGCCTGCTGGATTCTCGGCGCCGGTGAGACGTGGCTGATCTTCCATTTCATGCGCGTTGCCGTGCCGCTCGATGCCTCCCTGGTTATCGACAGTCTGGTCGGCGCAATCCGCGCCGCGTCCTTTTTTGTGCCCGGCGCTATCGGCGTGCAGGAAGGCGGATACATCCTGTTGTGCGGTCTCTTCGGAATTTCGCCTGCCACCGCGCTGGCATTTTCCCTGGCGCGGAGAGCGCGGGACCTGCTGATCGCTGCGCCCGTGCTCCTGTCCTGGCAGTGGCGCGAAGCGCGCAGCTTTTTCTCGGCCGGAACACGGTGGCGCTGATCAGCCGCCGGTCAGCTTCTTCCCCCGCGCCGAGAGATAGTCATAAAGCGCATTCAGGTCCGCCTCGCTGAGATGGCTTATTCGGACGCGTGCGACCGCCGACATCATGCGAAGTTCGCGGTTTCCCGCCGCCTTTCCGGTGTGCATGAATTTGAGGAAGTCCGCGCGTTCATAGGACGCAACGATCGACAGGTCCGGTGGATGGTGCAGCTGCGGCGGCATCTCGCCCGTGAGCGCGGTCGTGTGACATTCGCCACAGGCCGCCATCGAGATCTGGCGTCCGCGCGCGAATTGCGGGCCAAGATCGAGCGCGGGCGTCTGCAGAGGAAACCACATGACGTCTGTCTTGCCCTCGCCGGACAGGAGCCTGAGACGCGCCTTCCAGTCATAGGACGGTGTCGGTACCGGCGCGCCCGCATGGGGCCGCGAACGGATATAGGCGATGACGTCCGACACATCCGTATCGGTCATGTATTGAAAAGCGTCCGACGGCATGGTTTCCGCCACGCTGGTTCCATCCGGCCTGAGACCGTGGCGAATGACGCGGTCGAAATCGGCGTCGGAAAATTCCTTGGCCAGCAGCGTCAGATTACGCGACCGCATGCCGAAATCTTCGATGTAGGCGCCCTCCAGGTCGTGGCCGTGACAGTCCGCACAGCCGTAAGCCCTTGCGAGTCTTTCGCCGCGCGCTACCGCTTCCGGTCCTGGTGCCGCCCGGATATGCGATTCCGGCAACGGATATGTCTTCGCGATGATCCGTTCCGACAGAAAATAGAAACCGGCAACCGCCGCGATCAAGATCACGCAGAGGCCGAGCCCCGCCCATTTCAGAACGCGCCCCATTCCGGCCCGCCTTTAATAATTAAGCCCCATCCTCTATATTGGGAGGGTCCGGGTAACCGGACTATGGCGATAAACGGCCTCGTAATAAGCGGACCGGACCCGGGGGCAGTACCCGGCGCCTCCACCAAATGCCCTCTCAAGCCGAGAGGGTATCTGTTGGGGGCGAAACAGGATCGACGGACGTGTAAAGGTGGTTCTTTTGCCCGGTGTTGTTCCGCCGTTATCGGACTATTCGTACAGGTGCCAACGATAATGAAATGGCCCTCGCTGCCTAATAGGTAAGCGCAGCCCGGGGAGAGCTGGGCAACAGAATCTCCCCACTTATTTTTTTACCAAGGAACTTCGTTGCGGATGCGTTGCCCGAGCACGGGATACTTGCGCGCGAGCCGCCGTAAATCCTCGCCCAGGAGGTTCATCATCCGTATCTCGGTGCGCGCCCAAACCGTGCGCGTGTAGGTGGCATGGTCGTTCAGGGATTCCTCACCGATGATGTCGCCAGCCTCGACATCCCATTCGCCGCTCTCGTCCTCGACATGTGCCCGGCCGGAGATCACGAGATAGAACATGTTCGCGTTCTGGCCCGTCACCGTGATGCGGGTGTGATCCTGCATGACGCTCGCGCCCATCGTATCGAGGATGTGCCGGATCGCCTCCACGTCGAGCCCATCGAACAGCGGCTGGCGCTTGACCATGCTCCAGCTGATCGTGAACTCGCGCTTGTGCAGGCCATTGACGAAACCGGTCGCGATGATGCCGACCGGCAGGGCAAACAGCACAAGGCCGGTCACCATCGTGATTCCGGCCCACAGCTTGCCTATCCACGTGATCGGCGTTTCGTCGCCATAGCCCACGGTGGTCAGGGTCGTGATCGCCCAGTACATGGCGCCAGGAAGCGTGCCGAACTTATCGGGCTGTCCCGGCCCTTCGATGACGTGCATCACCTCCGCCGATACGCAGACCGTGAAGATCAAGAGGATAAAAGCGCCGAACAGCGCGCGCCGTTCGGCATAGAGCACGCCCAAGAGGGCCGGCATCGCTTGCGAGTATCGCGCGATCTTGAGAAGCCGCAACAGGCGCAGCACGCGCAACGCCCGAAGATCGATCGCGCCGCCGAGCGCGGTGAACAGGAAGTAGGGCGCGAATGAAAGAAAATCGACCACCATCATTGGCCGCATCGCGAAGCGAAGCCGTCCGCGGAAACCCGAATTCGAACCGATTCGTGGATCCTCCGGCGCCGACCAAAGCCTTGCGAAATATTCGACCGCGAATGCATAGACCGTGAATTGCTCGAAGGCGGAGAAGAATGGGCGATAGCCGTTGTAAAGCGCTGGCACGGTTTCCAGGATGACCGCCAGCGTGTTGCTGACGATCAATGCGATCAGCACATACTCGACGGCGCGGCTGATGCCGCCTTCCGTCTGTCCTTCCTCCAGGATCGTGTAGGCCCATTGGCGGACAGTCGGGCGGTGCTCGACCTTCGGCAGCACGACACGCTCGTTACGCAGTTCTTTGACGTCCTGATCCATGGCCCCTCGCCGCTTGACGGATCGAACTCGTAAACCTCTCCGCGGCGGTTAGGCAGCGGATTCTCTTAAAGGTTTCGTAATTTTGTGTTGAGATCAAGTCGCAATATTGTATGTTTTCAAGGCGTTGACCGCCGCGTGGCGCGCGTCAGAAATTGAGATGATTGCGATGATATCGACACGCCGGTCCGGGAACTGGATCGCTGCACTTTGCCTTGTCACGGGGCTCTTCGCCGGCATCGCATCTGCGGCGCCGCCGCCCGCACCACTGGATGGACATTTTGCTCTGACGACGCTCGACGGGCGCGACGTTACGGATGCCGATTACCGCGGCAAATGGCTTCTGATCTATTTTGGCTACACCTTCTGCCCGGATGTCTGTCCTACGACGCTGACCCAGATCGGCGGCGCGCTGGACGCATTGGGGCCGCAAGCGAAAGAGTTCCAGCCGATTTTCATCACCGTCGATCCGGCGCGGGACAAGGTGCCGGTGTTGCGCGACTACATGAAGTCGTTCGATCCGCGCATCCTGGCGCTCACCGGCGAGCCCGACGACATCGAAACCTCGGCGAAATCTTTCCACGTCTATTACCGGCCGCGTAGCCTCGGCAACGGGCAGTATACGGTCGACCACAGCTCCTACATCTATGTTATGAATCCCAAAGGGAAATTCGTCGAGCTTCTGACCGGTGACCTGCCCGGTCATCCCTTGGTCGACGATCTGCGCAAGCTCGTCAAATAGGAGTTGGGCCGCTTGAGGCCATTTCTGATCATTGGTGCGGTCTGCGGCCTTACCCTCGCCGTCGCGGGTGCGCGCGCCGCCAGTGACGCGTCGCATTTCGCGGACGCGGACAATGCGGCGCTGGCCGATCACGGCGGGGAACTCTACCAGACCTATTGCGGTGGTTGTCATGGACGCCGCCTGCAGGGTCAGGCACTCTGGCAGCTCAAGGATCAATATGTCGGCCGCCGCGCGCCGCCGCACGATGCCACCGGTCACACCTGGCAGCATGCGGACGAAAATCTCTTTCACATGACGAAATATGGCCGCTTCGCCGCCGCGCCTGCCGATATCAAATCCTATATGCCCGCGTTCGAACACACGCTGAGCGATGACGACATGGTCGCAATTCTCGCTTTCATCAAATCGCGCTGGCCAACGGGCATCCGCGCTTCGCAGTCGATGCTCAATCCCGGATTTCGGGGAATGCCGGCCGATGCCGACAAGGTCGAATGGACGTTGCCGCCCAACTGCACCGCATCGATCCAGCGCTGGAGCGAATCGCAGCAGTCTAGCGCGAAGCCAGAACCTGCTGCACCGTCGGAACGTCGTTAGCAGCCGGGTTCAAGGGCTGCGGCTTGAACATGGCCACCGCGCGCTGGGCGGCCTGCAATTCTTCCGGGGAAATCTGGGTGGCAATTGCCTCGGCGCGCGTCTTGGCGACGGCATCGCCCGATGCGGCGGCGATCGAATACCAGCGATAGGCGTCGAGCAGGCTCTGCGGAACGCCGTCGCCGCGCTCGAACAGCACCGCGAGATTGAACTGCGCATCCACATAGCCGAGGCTCGCGGACCGCTGGAACCAGGTTGCGGCGGCCGCGAAGTCCTTGTCTGCGCCAGTCCCGCCCGCATAGAGAACGGCGAGATTGCTCATGGCATGACGGTCCCCTTGCGCAGCGGCCATTTCGTACCAGTGCCTGGCCTGCGCGGTATCCCGCGCGACGCCGCGTCCGTTCTGATAAAGCGCGCCCAGATGATTTTGCGCGACCGCATTGCCGTGTTGCGCAGCCCGTTCCAGCCAGTGCGCGGCCTGTGCGTCGTTCGCCGCCACGCCGTCGCCGGAAAGATACTTGAGACCGACGACGAGTTCGGCCCGGGCGTCGCCTTTGTTGGCAAGCGCCGTGAGCTGATCGAGCGGCGTGTGCGCAGCGCCCGCCATCGCGGCAGTGCCTACTGACGTATGTGACGTCCGCGGGGCGACCTTGGACTGCGCGACGCTCACGCCATGGGAGCCGGGATGAAATTCGAAAAGAACGCCGACAGCGCCAAGACAGAGCGCGGCGACGCCTGCAGCGACATAGATCTTGCGACGGCGCACACGCTGTTCGGCTTCTTCGATGCTTTCGCGTTCGGCGGCTTGTTTTGCGCCTTCCTTTGCGAGCGTGCGCACGGCTGAAAGGTAAGCGTGCCGCGAGTCATCTGATGTGGCCGTCGCATCGGTGTCAGCGTCTTTGGAATCCGAATCGGATTCTGCGGCGGCGGACGCCGGTTCGACCGCCGCGGACTCCTGCACAAACCGCGACCAGGACATGGGTTCGGAGACCGCGCCTTTGTGCGCGGGATCCGGGCTGTTCGCACGCGCGCCCAATTCGTGGATTTCCAGCCGCAATTCTGAAAGCGCCTTGAGATGTTTGGCCTCGAAATCCTCCGACCGTTTCAGGAGTTGTTCCATCTGATCGGTGACGGGCCTCGCCTGCCGGCTGGTTCTGGCGTCGAGGGCGTTATGCTTGGCTTCGAGGCTCGTGATGGAACTTTCGAGCACGCGCAGGCGCGTCTCGAGCCGCCCGATCAGAGCATCCGTGCCCTCCGTGCTTCCGCCTGCGGGAAGCACCAGACGCCGTGCGATGGTGTCGAGCTGCGCCGCCTGCGCGCGCCGCCTTGCATCGGTCGGTAGCATGAAATCGGTGGCGGGGGCCGGTTCTTCGGATTGTGTTTCCTCCAGGACGATTGCTTCGGCCGGACTCGCGACTTCACCCGCAGTGTCTTCAAAATGCGCCGCGTCGTCATTGGGAACAGTTTCGGCGATTTCCTCATCGAATGAGGGCGCTTCTGTTTCGACAGGCGCTTCGGCTGCGGCCAGCGCTTCCACCTCTGCGGCAAGGTTGGTTGCTGCGACGGCTTCTACAGGGGCTCCGCTCTCAACACTTCTTTCGATGTCGACCGGCGCCTGAACCTCCGCGGCCAGAACCTCTACGGCTGGCTCGTCGGTTGATGAGGCGTCGTCCGGGTGCGGCGCGGCGGTTGGCGTTTCCACCGGCTGCTCGTCCGCGACCGACGGATGGAACTCGGCCATTTCGCCTGGCTGCTCCGCCACGTCGTCATCCCACGGAACGGCATCTTTCGGGTCGTGGTGGACAACCGGCGTGGCCACCGACGCCGGAATGGCTTCCTCGGCAGCCGCAATCGGAGCAATGCCGTCCGCTTCGGGTGCCTGACTGGGCGCCACAAGAGCAGGCCCGGCCACCGGTTCGTTCGGCGATGTGGGCTCGGCAGAAAGGGCGGCTAGCATCTCCCGTTTGCTTGAGAAATAGCCATAGATCGTTGCGTGCGCGATGTCGGCTTCATTGGCGACGGCGCCCAGCGTCAGCCTGTCTTCGCCGCTTCTTGCGATCAACTGGCGGGCGATATCGAGCAATCTGTCGCGCATCAGCTGGCGCTCGCGCGGGAGCGTCCAGACGGATGTCGTCCTCGCTCGCATGGCGGACATCGTGCCGGCCAAAACGCTTGCTCCTCTGGGACTCAAGGCCCCTCACACCCATTGTTGAGCCACAGTGTGACCGAGCCGGGTGAACAAAGCGTTTGGGCGCTAACTTTATAACTGGTTACCAAATTCTTCCGGATTCGCTGCACGTGCGCCGCGCGCCTCGACTAGGCGGCATCGATGCCAGTTTGGCGCAGGCATGTTTAACCGCGTGCGAATCCTGCTATTGGTTGGCGAATCGTAAGTGTGGCGTCATGTACAATTGTCTGAAGTGCCCCGGCTATTGCTGCTCCTACCCCCTGATCCAGCTCACCAAGCGCGATGTCGCAAGGCTGGCCCGGCATTTCGGGCTCGACTTCGATAAAGCTCGCAAGAAGTTCACCAAGGTGGAAACTGGCGCGAAATACGCGATGCGCCGGAAGGACGATAAATATTTCGGCCGTATCTGTCGGTTCTTCGATACGGAAAAGCGCCGCTGCACGATCTACACGGCGCGCCCGACGATTTGCCGCGAATATCCTGGCAGCAAGCGCTGCGGGTACTACGACTTCCTTTCGTCCGAACGCGAATCCCAGAACGATCCCGACCACATCGCGACCACCGCGAACAGATAGGACGGATCGAGCGCGAGGTAAAACACCGCGCTAAGCGCCGCCATGTCCAGGAAGTAGAGATAGCGGTAGTCGCAGGCGATCGAGATCACGAAGAAACTCGCGGTAAAGACCAGCGCGCTCGCGAGCAGGGCCGCCATCGCGATATCGCCCGGGGACCTGCGCCAGAGCAGAAGGACAAGGGCTGCAATCGCCAAGGCGCCAAGGACCGCGTGCGAAAACACCGGCGTTCCCATGAAACTCTTCGCATAATTCGCCAGGGCTAGGTCGCGCGCATCGCGCCGCGGCTTAAGTCCCAAATCATCCATTTCTGTGGAAGGGCCCTCGACTCCGGTAAAGACTGGCCGGCAGCCCTCGATATCGGGCGTGAAGAGGACTTGCGCGAACACACGCGCGCGGACTTTGAGATAGAGCCATGGATGATGGCGCACGAGATCGTACCACTGCGCGGCGATGGCGCTAGGCTTGGACTGTCCCAAAGCATTCTGCAGAGCAGGCGAACCCACGAGCGTATCGTTGCGCTCAGGTGAATAGAGCCTGCGCCCGTCGCTGCGCATCAGGGCTTCGAGGTCGGGTTCACTGTTGGCGAGCCTGTCCAGCGGCAGTTGCGGATCGGCCGTAACCGCGCCAACCAGATCGTAGAAGCGCAGCAGTCTGAGTTGTGTGCGCGTCCCTTCTCCGCCATCGCTGTGCACCGCTAGTGCAACCGAGATAGCGAATACAGCGCCACCGGCGACGACAAGCGCGGCCACGCCGCAGACGGCGCCCTGCGCCCAATTGCTGTTGCGCGCGACGACCCATGCAAAAGCGGCGGCGATGGCAATCAGCGCGATCAGGCCGTTCTGGCGGGTCAATGTGGCAAGCACCGTCAGAAGAAACGCCCCGGCCAAGAGAGACGCGCGAATAGGCGGTCGCTTCCAGTGCACCTCGGCAAGGCTCAAGGCCACGAAAGCCGCGACCGCAGCGGCTGCGAACAGAACGTCTTTCCAGACGACCATCGGATAAAGCAGGAAGTGCGGGAGTGGCACGAACAGGACCGCCAACACGGCAGCGAGCCACGAGGCCCGAGCCCGCGTCCACATCAACGCGAAGAACGAACCAAAAATAAGCGTGGTCACAAACAGCACATAGAGTCCTGCGCCCGGCATCAGCGCATCGCCAACGCCCAAGAGCCACGCCATGACCGGCGGATGCCAGCTGTGATAGAAGCCGTTACGGCCGTCATGAAGTTGCGCGATCGAGTCGAACGACAAATGTCCCGGCCACGAGAGGACGAGCGTCAGCGCCCATCCCGCGATCAGGATGATGGCGACGGCCACGCGCGCAGTTCGGGTCATTCGCCGGTCGGTCTCATAAGCGAATTCAGTATGGCGCGGTTCCGGGATTTGTTCATCATGGCGCCATGAATTACCGCCACGCCTTTCACGCGGGCAATTTCGCCGATGTGGTCAAGCATCTGGCGCTTGTTTCGATTCTTGCACACCTCAAAAAAAAGCCCGCGCCGTTCGTCGTCATCGACACCCACGCCGGGCGCGGGCTCTACGATCTCGCCGGCGAAGAGGCGCTGCGTTCGGGCGAAGCCGCCGTCGGGATCGGCCGTCTGCTCGACATCCCCGATGGGCCGGAGACGCTTCGGACCTATCTGGATCTAGTGCTCGCTTTAGGCAACGATCGCTATCCCGGTTCGCCACTGATCGCGGCACGGCTCCTTCGCCCGCAGGACAGGCTCGTCGCTATCGAAAAACATCCGGAGGACGTGGCGGCTCTTATGGTCGCGCTGGCGCCTTATGGACGTGCCCGTGTAGCGCAGGCCGATGGTTACGCGCGTCTCCCATCCCTGCTTCCGCCACCGGAGCGGCGCGGCCTCATCCTGATCGATCCGCCCTACGAGGCGAGCGATGAATTTTCGCAGGCTGCGCGGGCTGTTGCAGATGCCACGCGCCGGTTCGCAACGGGAATTTTCATGATCTGGTTTCCGATCAAATCCGCCGCGGCGGCGGATGCGTTTTGCGGCGAGGTGCGGCTCGCTGGCCCGCGCAAATTGCTGCGCGTCGATGTGGCGGTCGACGGCGATCCGGACAAGCTCAATGCCGCCGGTCTTCTGATCGTCAATCCGCCTTATGGGTTCGCAGGCGACATGAAAGTTGTCTTCGCGCTACTTGCCTCGCGGCTCGGGCGTGCACGGGCTGCGCGGTTGCGCGTCGATTGGCTCGCTGGGGAAGAATAGCTAAAGCGGCACTTCGATCAGGTTGGGCGCTCCGCTCGCGAACCCGTCGCGCAGCGCGGCCCCAAAATCCTCCAGCGTTTCCACGCGCCGTGCCGGCACACCCATGCCTTTGGCGAGCGCCGTCCAGTCGAGATCGGGCCGCCCGATTTCCAGCATGTCGAGCGCGCGCGGCCCCGGATTACCCGCGAGCGCGGCGATCTCGCCTTTCAAAATTTGATAGGCGCGATTCGCAAAGACCACGACGGTGATGGCGAGGTTCTCGCGTGCGGCGGTCCACAGCGCCTGCAGCGTGTACATGCCGCTGCCATCTGCTTCGAGACAAAGGACCGGACGGTCCGGACAGGCAACCGCAGCGCCGACGGCAAGGGGTATGCCGATCCCGATCGACCCGCCGGTGTTCACAAGATAGTCGTGTGGCGGCGTACCTTTTGTGGCCGCCATCATGCCTCGGCCCGAGGTGATGGATTCGTCGACGATAATGGCGTTCTCCGGCAGCACGGCGCCGACCGCGGCCGCAAGACCGTCGATGGTGATCGTACCGCTCGGCATCGCGGGTCGTCCGGCGCTTTGAAGTGTCGGCACCGTCCCCCCGGCGCCAAGGGCATCGGCAAGCATCAACAGCGCAGCGGCGCCGTCCTCGTGCAGGTCCGTGAGCGTGTGAACGGCGGCGCTTTCGGGCACGAGTACGCTGGGTTTGCCGGGATATCCAAAGAACGCCACCGGCACCGCCGCACCGACCAGGATGAACTGGTCGAAGGCGCGGAGCTGCGCCAGGGCCTGATCGACGACATAGGCCACGCGCTCGACCGGCGCCAAGCCTGCACCGCGCGTGATACGGGTGAAGTTGAACGGTGCCATTAACGTGGCACCCGTGGCGGCGGCGATGCGTCCGGCTGTTTTGAGGGCGTCGCCTCGGGTTAATGGCGTTCCCAGCAGGATCGCTGTACGTGTCCCGTTCCGGAGCATCGCGGCCGCGCGCTCGACGGCCGCCGCTGCCGGCATTGGCGCCGGTGCGGTCGCGGGAACGCTGCCCACCACACCGTCGTCGCCCCATGCGGTGTCGGAGGGCAGGATTAACGTCGCGATCCCTTCCGGCGCGCCCCGCGTGGCCGTGATCGCTTCGGCACAATCCCTGCCAACCACAGCGGATGAGCTGGAACTGCGCAGCCATTTCGAATAGGGCCGCGCAAGGGCTTCGATATCGGCGGCCAGCGGAGCATCGAAGCGGCGATGCCACGTCACGTGATCGCCGACGATATTAACCAAGGGGGCATGTGCGCGGCACGCGTTGTGCAGATTTGCCAGAGCGTTCGACAGTCCTGGCCCCAGATGAAACAACGCACACGCAGGTTTCCCCGCCATCCGCGCATAGCCATCGGCTGCGCCGGAGGCAACGCCTTCAAACAGGCAGGCGATGCCGCGCATCTCGTGTACGCGGTCCAACGCGTCCACGAAATGAATCTCGGACGTACCGGGATTCATGAAGCAGACGTTCACCCCCGCGTTTACGAGCGTTCGGACCAGGCTTTCGGCGCCATTCACAGTTTTTCTCCCATTCGAATCGGGTGAGCCATCATGCGCGACGAAACCCTCTCCATCCACGGCGGATATGAAACCGACCCCACCACCCATTCGGTGACCGTGCCGATCTACCAGACCGTGGCTTACGAATTCGACAGTGCCGATCACGCTTCGGCCCTGTTCAACCTCGAAGTGCCGGGCAACATCTATTCCCGTCTGAGCAACCCGACCGTGCAAGTTCTGGAGCGCCGTGTCGCCGCGCTGGAAGGCGGTGTCGAGGCGCTGTGCGTCGGATCGGGCATGGCCGCAATCCACTACGCTATCGCCAATATCGCGGACGCGGGCTCCAATATCGTCACCCTGCCGCAGCTCTATGGCGCGACCTACACGCTCTTCAACAGCTTCCTGCGCAAGCAGGGCATCGACACGCGCTTTGCCGCCAGCGACAGCCCCGCGGATGTCGAAAAGCTGATCGATGACAACACGCGCGCGGTCTATTGCGAAAGCATCGGCAATCCGGCCGGCAATATGGCCGATATCGAGGAACTGGCGAAGGTCGCCCATCGCCACGGCGTGCCGCTGATCGTCGACAACACCATCGCGACTCCGATCCTTCTAAAGCCGATCCTCTACGGCGCGGACATCGTCGTGCATTCGCTGACCAAATTCTTCGGCGGACATGGCACGACCATGGGCGGCGCCATCATCGACAGCGGCCGCTTCGACTGGAAGGCCAACGCCAAGCGCTTCCCAATGCTGACCGAGCCGGAAGATGCCTATCACGGCGTCGTCTACACCGAACAATACGGCGCAAGCGCCTTCGTTGCGCGCTGCCGCACCGTCTGCCAGCGCAACACCGGCTCGGTGCTGTCGCCGCTGAGCGCGTTTCTCCTGCTTCAAGGCGTGGAGACGCTTCCTCTGCGCATGGAGCGCCACATCAAGAACACAACGCGCGTGGCGGCCTATCTGGTCAACCATCCGCGCGTCGAATGGTGCCGCTTCATGGGGCATGTCAACGATCCCCATCACGCGTTATCGGCGAAATACCTACATGGCCGCGGCGCGCCGTTCCTGACCTTCGGCGTCAAGGGCGGCTTCGAGGCAGGGAAGAAATTCCACGACGCGCTCAAGCTCTTCAAGCGGCTGGTGAACATCGGCGATGCGAAGTCGTTGGCCTGCCACCCGGCATCGACGACCCATCGTCAGCTCACAGCAGATGAACTGGAGCGTGCCGGCGTGAAGCCGGAGATGATCCGGCTTTGCATCGGCATCGAACATGTCGACGACATCATCGCCGATCTCGCGCAGGCGCTCGAAGCCTCTGCCGGCGACAACGTCGTCGATCTGCATCCGCGCCTTGCGGTGGGCTGGTCGTAAATGCCTGCCATTCTCTACAACCCGCATTCCAATATCCGCATCGATGGATTGCGGCTGGGCATCGTCAACAACATGCCCGACAAGGCGCTCTTGTCGACCGCGCGCCAGTTCTTGAGCGTGATCGAGCTGGCGGCTCCCGATTTCCGTGTGTTCGTGTCCCTGTTCTCGCTGCCGGGCATCGCGCGCAGCGACACGGGCAAGCGCCACCTTATGGACAATGCGTATCGCAGCCTTGCCGAGCTTAGAGATGTCGGCCTCGATGCCGTCATCGTCACCGGAACCGAGCCCAAACAGCCGAACCTGAGGGACGAGCCTTATTGGCAGGCGCTCGCGTCGCTGTTCGACTGGATCGACGATGAGGGCCCGTCGGCGTTGTTTTCCTGTCTCGCGGCGCACGCCGCCGTGCTGCATTTTGACGGCATCGAGCGCCGGCGCCTGGAGAAGAAGCGCTTCGGCCTGTTCGATCACGCAATCACCGGTCATGACGAATTGACCGAGCATCTGCCGCATTCCTTCAAGGTCGCGCATTCCCGGTGGAACGAGATCCCCGAAGACGCGCTGGGCGAGAACGGCTATCGCATTCTCACGGAATCGAGCGAGGCCGGCGCCGATCTGTTCGTGAAGCAGCGCCGCAACCTGCAGCTCTTTTTTCAGGGACACCCGGAATACGATACCGCCACGCTGGGACGCGAATACCAGCGCGATGTGCGCCGGTTCCTCATGGGCGAGCGCGAGGACTATCCAAATGTGCCGCGTGGCTATTTCAATCTGAGCGAAAAGGAACTTCTCGATCGCTTTCGCGCCCGCGCCATCAAGCTGCGCGATGAGAACCTGATGGAGGAGTTCCCGTCACTCGCCAATCGCTTTCCGAATCCGCAGGGCAAATCGGTTGCGGCCGCAATCTTCCGCGCCTGGTTGCTCAAGATCGCGGAGTCCAAGGAGTCGAAGGCCCCCGAAGCGCCGCCGCTCCAACAGATCGGTGCGTGACATGGACCGCGCCGAAACCATCGAGCGCCTGACCGCGATCTGGTCACGCACCTTAAGGCTGTCCTCCGTCGATATCGACGCGAATTTCTTCGATCTCGGCGGCGATTCGCTGATGGCCGTCGGCCTGTTCCTGGAGATCGAGAACGCGCTCGCCGTCAAATTTCCGATTACAGCCATCTATGACGCGCCGACCATCCGCGAGCTTGCAGAGCTCATCGAGAGCGAAGCGGTGCCGGTTTCCGATCACTTCGTCACGCTGAAGGCCGGGGACGATAGTGCGCCGTTCTTCATCGTGCATGGCGTCGGCGGCACAGTGATCGAACTCGCCACCCTCGGCAGGCTGATCCGAGGTCCGAATGCCGTCTACGCCATCCAGGCTCGCGGCCTCGATGGTCGCGAGCCTCCGCTGGAACGGATCGAGGACATGGCTGCGCTCTATGTCGCGGAAATCAAGCGCAAGCAGCCCAAGGGCCCCTACCGCATCGGCGGCTATTCCTTCGGTGGCGTGGTCGCATTCGAAATGGCGCGTCTCCTGGGGCCGGATAACGTTGCCCAGCTTCTGATGATCGATGCCTACGCCCATCCGCACACCTGGCCGCTGAAATCGCGGGCCATGGTGCGCGCGCGCAAACTGGCCTACCGCGCGCGAGACCTTTCGCGGCAGCCCTTGAGCGCGACAGTCTCCGTTATCCGCAAGAAGCTGCTCGACCTGTTGAGTAATCGCGAGGCTCGCAAGGCCGAACGCGCCGTTTACATCAACAACTGGCTCGGCGCCGTCGATCCGAACCTGCCTCTGCCGCTCCGCCAGACCCGTGTCGCAGGCGATGCGGCCCTGATCGCCCATACGCCGAAATACTATCCGGGCAAGATCACGTTTATCCGCGCGGGAAAAACTGGACCCGTTTTCCCCTCCGATGCCGCCAATGTCTGGCGCGGGAAAACGCATCAATTCGAACTCCATACGACCGTGGGCGATCATCGCTCCATGCTTGGGACACATGCGCCCGCTCTGGCCGAACGCATCTCTGCACTCATCGCACCGCGGAAAGAAGAACCCGCGCACCCGCCCGTCGGCATGGCATTGCAGGCCAGCCTGCCATGACGGAGCCCGTTCTCGTCTCCGATCTGGTACGGTTCTGGGCGTCGCGTGCTCCGGAGCGTGTTGCGCTGATCGAGCCGGATCGCAGCTGGACCTACGCGGAACTCGATATCGCGATCCTGAAGACGGCCGCATGGTTGACGCGCTCCGGCGTTCGCGACGGCGACCGCGTGATGTTGGTCTGCGAGAATTGCTGTGCCGCGGTTGCGCTGTTCCTGGCCTGTACGGCGATCAAGGCATGGCCTGTGGTGGTCAATGCGCGGCTTTCGGAGCGCGAGCTCGACGAGATCGCAGAGCACAGCGAGGCGAAGCGCATCATTTTCACGACGTCGGTTTCGCCGCGCGCCAAGGCGCACGCCGCGCGTCTGAACGCGACCTTCGAAGATCCCGCCGGGTTCGGTGTCATTGGCCTGTCCCCGCTGAATGACGCCTGCACGCCCGAGCCCCTGAAGCAGGCTTCCGAGAAGAACGTCGCGGCGCTGATCTACACCTCGGGAACGACCGGAAAGCCCAAGGGCGTGATGCTGAGCCACGCCAACCTGATGTTTGTGGCAAAGGCTTCCGGCGCGGCCCGCGCGCTCACGCAGGATGACCGCGTCTATGCCGTGCTCCCGGTCTCGCACATTCTGGGTCTCACCGGTGTGCTGCTGGGTTCGCTCTATTACGGCGCGTCGGTGCAACTGGTGTCGCGCTTCGATCCGGCCCTGGCGCTGAATTCCTTGCAGAACGGCGTTTCGGTAATGATCGGTACGCCATCAATGTACGGAATGATCGCCGAATATGCGGCGCGCAAGGGTGCGACTCCCATCCAGGCACAGCACCTCCGGCTGATCACTTCGGCCGGTGCGCCGCTCGATGCGGCGACCAAGGCAACCGTTGAAGCCGCTTTCGGACAGACGCTCCACAACGGCTACGGCATCACCGAATGTTCGCCCACGATCACGCTGACGCCGCTGAATGCGCCACGCAACGATTGCGGCATCGGCCGACTCCTTCCGGGCATCGAAGCCAGGATCGAAGGCGATGACACCGGCGAGCTTTTCGTGCGCAGCCCCGGCGTGATGAACGGCTATTACAAGGCGCTGGAAGAAACCGCTTCCGTCATCGATGCCGAAGGCTGGTTCAGGACCGGCGATCTCGCCCGCTTCGAGGACGGCAGCTGGTTTATCGCCGGGCGGGCAAAGGAGATGATCATCCGCTTCGGCTTCAACGTGTACCCGGCGGAGATCGAGGGCGTGCTGAACGCGCACCCCGCCGTCGCGCGCTCCGCCGTGATCGGTCGGCAAAAGGACGGCAGCGAGGAGATCTTGGCCTTCATCGATCCGGCGCCCGGATCGACCGCAACGGTCGCGCAATTCGCAGACTATGCGGCATCGAAGCTCGCGCCTTACAAGCAGCCGTCGGAAATCTTTCTGATGCCCAACATGCCACTCAGCCCGGCTGGAAAGATTCTCAAGAGCGAACTGATGGCAATGGTGGCGCAGGCCGTCTGAAGGCGTCTCGAGGTTTAATAGGTGCAGTCGTCCGCAGTGCCGCCGGCGGCCGCCTTCAGCGTGGCGCCGTTTTCGTGCACTCCGAAATCCATCTTCAGCATCATCCAGTCCGAGACTGTTCCATCGTTCCTCTTTCCAGGGATGTAATGCCAGGTTGCCGCAGCCGTAACGGCTGCGTCGTCAAGATCGCTGTAACCGCTCGAACGAAGCACCCGAATTTTCTTCGCGCGGCCATGGGTGCTGACGAAGACGCTGAGATACACTGCGCCGTTTTCGCCGTTGACGGTCGCGCTCTGCGGGACATCCGGTAAAGGCGTCGGGCACGCATAGTTGACACGCGGGGGAATATGCTCCGCCGTCGAGACCGGCGTGGAGGACGCTCCGGCGACGACCGGCAAAGCCAGCGCGACAGAGAATGTCAGAACCCGCACACTGGTTTTCATACGCGATACTCCCAAGAGCCTCGCACACAGAATACACCCGTTGTGCATTCCGGGAAAAATCAATTGCGCGCGGACCCGTCACCTGCGCTCACGACTGCGTGACGGCGCCAAAGTTGCTGCGCTTAACCAGCCCGATTTGCCATTGCTCGGGAGCCGCTCCGTTGCGGCGAAACGCCCGCGCACCCGGAATCCGAAGCCAATGCCGAACTTCCACAAGACGGTTAGAGCCCCCCGCTCAAACGCAACCGTGAGCCAACCTGTGCAAGTCCAGAAAGGCTTCACGAACAGCGTTTGTTCGCGGACAGGTGGCAGAGCGGTTGAATGCGATTTAAGCACGCAGGGGGCCGCCAAGATTCTGGCGTGGAGATGGTCCTAAGCCTTGCTCCACTTTCCGGTTTTTATGTTGAACTTTACTTTTCCTGCGGCGCGCATCTGGATCAGTAACTCTTGCAACGCATCCGTGCTCTTGCTGCTGGGGTCAAGTAGCTGCTGAAGCGGATAAACGGCACGGGGTTTGTCCAGTGCAGCCAACACGTCCTCTTCTCTTGGCATGATCGATACTCTCCTTTCCTCGTCCTACGCGGGCGAGCAGTTGGGACACACTTGTAGTGGAACGATCGGCGGGTCTTGTCGGCACTCCCAAAAGGCGGGTAGAACCCGCCCCGCAAACCGGTTGGAAGGCCATTTGGTCCAAGAATGGTCGTCGGGCTGTGTTTGTTCGCTGTGATTTGGTCAATCTCGCATGAGAATGGCTGAATTTCCGCGCTGCGGACAGGTGGCTGAGCGGTTGAAAGCACCGCACTCGAAATGCGACATACTCGCAAGGGTATCGAGGGTTCGAATCCCTCCCTGTCCGCCACTAACCAATTGAATACATTCATGACTTATTAAGGGGCTGGCATCGTGGCCTGGATGGCGCGGCCTGCGACCGTGCCGGTCAGGGTTGCCACAGCCTGGTTGTCACGATCGTTCCAGGTTGCCGACAGCTGTGCCGCGTTTCCTTCGGGATCTATGTATTCGAGCGTCGCCCGAACCGCGCCATCGTGCTGGTTCCAGACCAGCCGTCCGGAAACCGGCAGGTCCTGGGTCCAGAGCGCTTTCGACAGGGTGAAGCGCGCCACCGCGTCCGGTTGGGTATAGCGCCATTTGCCGCCGCGCAGGCCCGAGCCGTGCTCGCTGTAATTGATGTTCCAGCGCGCCATCGCGTCGCCAGCCGTCTGGACCGCCGCTGAAGCAATGGAGAGATCGAGCGACGTCGCGGTGTTGCCGCCTGAAGGCACGGCCGGGATTGCATCGGCTGCGTGGCGCACAAAGATCGGGACCAGACGCACAGGTTTGACGTTCGCCGCACAGGATGTGTCGCCGGCCGAGAGCGTCTCGACGAACCGGCGCACGATGGCCTGCGCGCAATTGTCGACGTCGTAGATCGCATCGACGTGGAAGCTGTTGGCGATGACGACCTGCTGTCCATGGGGATATTGCTTCGCGACGATCGCGCCCTCCGCCGCCGTTGTGAGCATGTCGAGTTCGCCATTGACGACGAGCGTTGGCGCCTCGGTGAATGTGGCGCCATCCGGGATCGGAAGGCCCGGCGCATATGGCGGGTTTCGCACCGGCCAGTCGATGCAGAGGTTGAGGATATCGATATCGATCGGAACGGTTTGAAACTCGGCAATCGTCAGCGGCGCATAGACCTCGGGATGCTTTTCCTGTTCCTTCGCGACGGCGGCATCGCGCTGCTTGACGCGGCGGGCAAGCGGCGACTGCATATTGTAGATCTGCTGATAGTCCATGCAGCTCGTGGCAACGAAGAGCCCATAGCTGTACCCCTTCACCGGCGTGGGGTCTTCGTTGGCGATGTTCTCGGCTCCGAGCCGGAGCAACGGAAGCGTGTCGCCATTGTCGAAAAAAGCCCGTGTCGCCGCATCGAGATCGCGATAGTTCAAAGGCCCCTGTTCGCCGTCATAGAGTATAAGCCCCAGGCTCGACGCATCGACGACAACATCGCGCAACTGGCCTTCGCCATCCGGCGCGCGGCCGGAGATGGGATGTGTCCGCACGGTATCCAGCAACTTCTCAATGCGGCCCAAGGAGCTGCCTTTCAGCCCCGCGCAATACGCCGTGCGCTCGCAAGCGAGATTGAAGCCGCGACGTACGACCTCGCCGGCATGCGGATACCATGGCGATTCCCCGATCACGGGATAGGCGCCATCGAGCACCACACTGCGCAGCATGCCGGGATAGAGTGCGGAAAAGACCTGGCCGAAGAACGTGCCGTAACTGTCGCCGTAGTAATCGACGGTCGTGATCTTCAGCTTGTCGAGCACGGCCTTCGTGTCCTCGGCTGCGAGACGCGTGCCGTAGTAATCCGCGGCGCGGCCGAGCGAGCGTCCGCATTCGCCGACATCCTCTGGCGTGCGAACGCTGTTGCGTTGAATGCTGGGGCAATCGATGACACCGGAATCGCCGGTGCCGCGTGCATCGACCATCAGGATGTCGCGATCGGCGCGTAGTGGTGCGAACAGGTACAGGTAGCCGCCATGGCTGCGGATGCTGGGGAGCCCCGGCCCGCCTTCCTGCGCGAGGATCGTGCCTGCGGCGGCGCCATGCCCCGTGTGGTGGTAGAGCCGATAGGCGATGGAAATTTTGCCGCCGATACCGTGATCGGGGTCGAGCGGGCGCAGGATTGTTCCGCACTCCGCGTCACTTGGGCAGCCGTTCCGGGCTTCGAGGCCGGTGCGTTTGGGGTGCGGCAGCGCATTGGCGCATGTCGCGGTGAGAAGAAGAAATGCGCCCAACAGAGAGGCCACAAGTTTCGTGTTCGGCATGCCGCGCACTCCCGTTTCCAGTCTACCCAGAGAGCATCCAGCACCCATCGTCAATCCCACTTGCTGGGCGTCATTTCGCTCGCCGGGTGACTTCCACTTCGCTTGTGGTTCATTGGGCAGAAAATCGTGAAAGTGGGCAGGAATTCAACGCCTTACCTCGCTTGACAAGTCTGGCGCGATCACCCATCGACTCAATATCAATTCGCTATCGAAGGAGCGCGCGATGAGCAATCTGGAAACGGTCCTGAAGGCGGCGGGCAATCCCGTCACCATGCTGCGCAATTCGCCGATCGGCGCCTATGTCTATCCGGTCGTGCCGTCCGAATTCTCGAACTGGCGCGACGAACAGATCGCCTGGCGTCACTCGGCGGTGCTGTTCGACCAGTCGCACCACATGGCGGAGATGATGGTTGAAGGACCGGATGCGGAGAAGTTTCTCTCCTATCTCACGATCAACAGCTTCAAGAACTTCCCCGTGAACCGCGCCAAGCAGATGGTGCCGCTCGCGCATAACGGCCACGTCATCGGCGACGGCATTCTCTTTCATCTGGCGGAGAACCAGTACAATTTCGTCGGCCGCGCGCCGACCGTGAACTGGATCGATTTCCAGGCCCAGACCGGCAAGTGGGATGTGAAGGTCACACGTGACGACCGTTCGCCGTCCGCGCCGATGGGCCGCGCGGTGAAGCGCAATCACTACCGCTTCCAGATCCAGGGACCGAAAGCCAAGGACGTCATGGCCAAGCTGAATGGCGGGCCAGTGCCGGACATCAAGTTCTTCTTCATGGGCGAGATCACCATCAAGGGCCGCAAGGTGCGCGCGCTGCGTCATGGCATGGCGGGCGAGCCGGGACTCGAGATCTGGGGCCCCTATGAACAGTATCTCGAAATCCGCGACTTCATTCTCGAAGCCGGGAAGGAGTTCGGGCTGACGGCGGTTGGCGCGCGCGCTTATGCGTCGAACACGCTCGAATCCGGTTGGATCCCGTCGCCGCTGCCAGCCGTCTACAGCGGCGATGCGATGAAGTCCTACCGCGAATGGCTGCCGGCCGCGGGATACGAGGCCACCGGCTCAATCGCCGGCAGCTTCGTGTCGGACAACATCGAGGATTACTATTCGAATCCCTATGAACTCGGCTACGGTCCGTTCGTGAAGTTCGATCACGATTTTATCGGCGCCGATGCCCTGAAAGCGATGGAAGGCAAGAAGCATCGCCGCAAGGTGACGTTCGCCTGGAACGGCGAAGACATCGCCAAGACCTATGATTGCCTGTTCGAGCCGGGCCGCGAGATCTACAAATTCTTCGACATCCCGATCGGCAATTACGGCTCGGCGAGCTTCGATGCGGTGATGAAGAACGGCAAGGTCGTCGGTCTTTCGATGTTCTCGGGCTATTCGGCCAATGAGCGTCAGGCGCTGTCGCTCGGCGTTGTCGATCCCGATATAGAGGAAGGCGATGTGCTGACGCTGATCTGGGGCGAGCCGGAAGCGGGCGGCGGTTCCAAAAAGGCGACGGTCGAACGCCACAAGCAACTCGAGGTCCGCGTGAAAGTGTCGCCGGTTCCATACGCCCGCGACGCGCGCGAAACCTATGCGGAAGGCTGGCGGACCAAGCACACGGCCTGACAACAAAACTGTCACGCTTACGGTCTTCCGGCCGTTCCTGCCGCCATGATAGGGAAGGGCATCTTTCAAAGGATGCCCTTCATGCTTCGCACCATCGCCCTCTTCGCCGCTCTCCTGTTTGCCGGCGCCGCCACAGCGGACACCCAAGCCACACTCGAAACGTCGATGGGCAAGATCACAATCTCGCTCGACGATACGCACGCGCCGAAGACAGTCGCGAATTTCATCCGCTATGCGCGCGAAGGCCATTTCGACGGCACGGTCGTCTACCGCGTCGAGCCCGGCTTTGTGCTGCAGATGGGCAGCTATGACGCCAAGGGGAACCAGAGGCCCATGCACGAGCCGATCGCGCTCGAAACCGCGAACGGCCTGACCAATGTGAAGGGCACGCTTTCGATGGCGCGCACTAGCGATCCCAACAGCGCGACGTCGGAGTTCTTCATCAACCTCTCCGACAATGCGGCGCTGGATCCGACCCCGGGGGCACCGCCGAACACCACAGGTTATGCCGTCTTCGGTCATGTGACCGCCGGCTCGGATGTTGTCGACCAGATCGCGTCTGTGCCCCTCGGCGGCATGACCGGCCCGTTCCCGCCGGAATCGTCTCCGCTGAAGCCGGTCACCATCACGAAAGTCACGGTCACCGAGACCGCACCGCCGAAATAATCCGGCAGAATGGGCGAACCGGTTCTTCCTCTCTATCGCCGCACGCTTGGCGAAGGCACGTGGCACGTCTTGCCGTGCCGATCCGCGACATGCAGGGCAGTATCGGCACCGTGCGGCTCCATCGTCGGCTATCGCGGAGAGGTGGACCTCCTGAACGGAACGTCCGGCTGGCGCGTTAGAAGCAGATGGCACGGGAAACCCTGAACAAACTGCGTGAAGCGGCAGCGCATTGCACCGCCTGTCCCCTCTACAAGCACGCAACCCAGACCGTGTTCGGAGAAGGCCCGGCGCGCGCCGCATTCGTGCTGGTCGGCGAACAGCCCGGCGATCAGGAAGACCTCGTGGGCAAGCCCTTCGTCGGGCCGGCGGGACAAATCTTGAACAAGGCGTTGGAAGACGCCGGCATCGACCGCAAGACGGTATACGTCACCAACGCCGTCAAGCATTTCAAGTTCGCGCCGCGCGGCAAGCGCCGCATCCATTCCAAACCGAATGCGAGCGAGATCAAAATCTGTTCGACAACCTGGCTGGAGCGCGAACTCGCGGCGATAGAACCCGAATTCGTTGTGGCGCTCGGCGGCACTGCCGCGCAAGCGCTTTCGGGCAAAGGCGTTGCGATCACCAAGCTGCGCGGCCATGAAGTTGAATGGGCGGATGGACGGCGCGGGCTCGCGACCGTGCACCCGTCCTATCTCCTGCGCATCCCCGATCACGCGTCGAAAGAGATCGAATACCAAAAGTTCGTCGCCGACCTGAAGCTCGCCGCGAAACTCGCAAAGCACCGCACCAAAGAGCCGCTCGAAGCGGCGCGCGTTTAGAATGGTTTCGAATCAATTCCAATTCGTCATGGCCGCCCTCCGAGGCGGCCATCCAGAGTCACTTGCTCGCTATAGCTCGCCGATGGATGGCAGGGTCAAGCCCTGCCATGACGAATAAAGGGATTCTGTTTAGTCCGAACCAGCTGTTCAGTGCTTGCCGGACTGCGCCTTGCAGACCGCGTAGCACGCTGTCGTATGCAAACCGGTCTGTTAGTGTCAGTCTGTCATGACCGCACCCTTTGCCTATCGCAGCGATCCATCCGTGCCGGCATTCGCGGACGACAAGCCTATCATCGTGTTCGACGGGCAATGCGTGTTCTGTTCGAGCTGGGCGCGTTTCGTGCTCGCCATCGACCGCAAGGGGCGTTATCGACTGCTGGCCGCGCAAACCCCGCTCGGCGAGGCGCTGTATCGCCATCTCGGCCTCGACCCGAAGAATTATGAGACCAACATCCTCATCGAAAACGGAGTCGCCTATTTCAAGGCCGACCGGTCCATCCGCTTGGCGATGGGCCTGGGCTTTCCATGGTCGCTCGCGGTCGTGTTCCGCGCGATCCCGCGCGGCTTGCGCGACAGGCTCTACGACCTTGTTGCGCGCAACCGCTATCGCATCTTCGGACGCACGGATGTGTGTTACGCGCCGCGGCCGGAATACCGCGACCGGTTTCTGGCCTAGCGCTTGCCGGTGCGCGACTTGCGGGCGGCGTAGCGGGCGTCGCGTGCGGCCTTCTGATCGGCCAGCAATTGCGCGAGCTTCGTTTTTTCCTCGTTCGCCTTGCGGTGGGCTTCTTCGGCGGCCGCACGCTCGGCTTCGAGGCGGGCGGCTTCGGCGGCGGCGCGTTCCTCGGTCTCGCGCTTCAGGCGCGCTTCCTTCTCGAGGCGGCGCTGCTCTTCGCGCTTCTCGCGCTCGGCTGCGATCCTGGCGCGCTCGGCGTCGCGGTCGGGTTTGGTCTCGGCAAGTGCGGCGAGCTTGGCGCGCGCTTTTTCGAGCATCGCTTGCCGCGCCTTCTGGGCATCGCCCAGACGGTCGCCAAATTTGTTCGGATCGGAACCACGCATGACGGGTCGGACGTTCTCTCGGGGGGCTCTGGTTACAGGATGTTTGTGGCGAGCCGATAACGTCAAACGCGCTCCGGCGCAAGATAGTTTCCGGTCGCATCCCGGGCAAATTTCGCATCTCGTGCGTTTGGCGCAACGGAATGTCTATCAACGTGCCTTCAGGAGTGCGCACGCCGCCGTGCGCGCCTTCGGATCGGAGAACCGGTAGACCGCCCGGTCGAGCAGGTAATGTGCGAACTCGCTGGCGAAGCCGAGCGCCAGCAGCGCCGGCACCCAGACAGAGTTGCGCAGGCCGGTCGGAACGCGCCGAACAGGCGGTCGCCATAAAAAACGCGCCCGGTGTCTGCCAGTTCGCCTCCACCTTGAACAGCGGCAGCGGAATTGCCGATGCCAACATTAGGACAACGATCAGCATCCAGGGCCGTGTGTTCAGGGCGTGCAGAGCGCGCCGCAGCAAACCCTTGCGCAGGCATCACCTCGGCGGAAGGTGGTTGCGCTCCAAGGCCGACCGGCGACCGCTTGGTTCTACGACTCCCGCCACGCCTTCCTGCTCCGGAAATACGTGAGCGGGGTGCTGGGATTCAGATTGATTGAGGCGAACGATTATCTGCCGAAGTGATGCGGCACTCTGCGCTTGAAGAGAAAATCGGCCTGAAGAAATTCGCGAAGCGGTCGAGATCGGCGAGCGCCGTCGCCGACCATTCGATCTTCACGCCCTTGTCCAAGGCTTAAAGCTTGGCGTCCCCCAAGTCTTCAGCCAACGGACGACCTCGTCATGAGGAATAGTCGGCTCGCCCTCTTCGAGGGCGGCCCAGCGGCGGTCGAGTTCCGCAATCGCTTTGGAATTGGCGGACGGTCAACATAGCCGGACCAAGTGCGGTCCAAGCCTCTATCGCCGCCGTTTCACGAAGGCTTGGAGTTTGGCGGGGAGGTTGGGGAAGTTGTATTCGCGGTCCCAAACCTGGTTGGCCTCGGCGAGAATCCGTTCCTGAATCTCGGGTGGGAGCGACGGCCACAGCGAGAGGGTTGCGCTGCCGAGACGGCGCATGAGGGTTTCGTCCTCGCTTGGGTATTTCCAGATCGTGGGTGCGGGTTTCACCGGACCTTGCGGGAATGTCTTCGTCTGATCGGCCATTGGCATTGCCCCTTTCATGGGAGCGTATCGATCGCGGCTTTCGTTGCGCCGCTTATGGGGCTCGGTGAGAGGTCGCCCCCTCCACCGCTGCGCGGCCCCCCGATTTGCGGGGGAGGATTGGCGGCGCTTAGTTGTCCAAGAACGAACGCAGTTTCCGCGAGCGGCTCGGGTGCTTCAGCTTGCGCAACGCCTTCGCCTCGATCTGGCGGATGCGTTCGCGCGTGACCGAGAACTGCTGGCCCACCTCTTCAAGCGTGTGGTCGGTGTTCATGCCGATGCCGAAGCGCATGCGCAGCACGCGTTCCTCGCGCGGCGTCAGCGTGGCGAGCACGCGCGTCGTCGTCTCGCGCAGATTGGCCTGGATCGCGGCGTCGATGGGAAGCACCGCGTTCTTGTCTTCGATGAAGTCGCCGAGGTGTGAATCTTCCTCGTCGCCGATCGGCGTTTCGAGGCTGATCGGCTCCTTCGCGATCTTGAGGACCTTGCGCACCTTCTCCAGCGGCATGGCGAGACGCTCGGCCAGTTCCTCCGGCGTCGGTTCGCGACCGATCTCGTGCAGCATCTGGCGCGAGGTGCGCACCAACTTGTTGATCGTCTCGATCATGTGCACCGGGATACGGATGGTGCGCGCCTGGTCGGCGATGGAGCGCGTGATCGCCTGGCGGATCCACCACGTCGCATAGGTCGAGAACTTATAGCCGCGGCGGTACTCGAATTTGTCGACCGCCTTCATCAACCCGATATTGCCTTCCTGGATCAGGTCCAGGAACTGCAGGCCGCGGTTGGTGTATTTCTTGGCGATGGAGATCACGAGGCGGAGGTTGGCCTCGATCATTTCCTTCTTCGCCACGCCGGATTCGCGCTCGCCCTTCTGCACCGTCTGCACGATGCGGCGGTATTCGCTGATCGACTGGCGCATCTCCTGCGCCAGCGTCTGGATCTCATCGCGGAGGCCGTGAATCTTGTCGCGCTCGTCGGCGACGAAATCCCGCCAGCCCGGACGCGACAGGCGGCCGACGCGGCGCGCCCAGTTCGGGTCGAGCTCGTTGTGGAAATGCTCTTTGAGGAAATCCGCGCGGTCCACGCCATGCGCTTCGGCGAGGCGCAGCAGCCGGCCTTCGAGGCTCACCAGGCGGCGGTTGATGCCGTACATCTGGTCGACAAGCGCTTCGATGCGGTTGTTGTTGAGCTTGAGGCCCTTCACCAGGTCGACGGTGTCGTTGCGCAGCTTCTTGAAGCGGCGCTCCTGGCTGGTCGAAAGATCCTCGGCGCCCAGTGCGGCTTCGACGCTCGCGTCCTGCAGCTTGCCGAGCTTCTTGTAGAGGTTCGCGATCTGGTCGAGCGTCTCGAGCACCTGCGGCTTCAGCGCGGCTTCCATCGCGGAGAGCGGCAGATTGCCCTCATCCTCGAAATCGTCGGCGTCGTTCGCGGCATCGGCGGCGGCGGCGACTTCAGCCGGATCGGGCTCCTCGCCGTCGGCCCTCGGCGCAGGCTTGGGAGCCGGCGGCGGTACGGGCTTCGGCGCCACAAAGGCCGGTGCGGCGTGTCCGTTGTTGACGCCCGGAATATGCATCGGCGGCGGCAGCGGCTTGCCGTCGGGGCCGACCGCATTGGCGGCGGCGGCAGCAGCGGCGGCCGCGGCGGCTTGGCCCTCGGGGCCGGCGCCATAGGTCGCTTCCAGATCGATGATGTCGCGAAGGAGAACCTTGCCTTCGTTGAGTTCGTCGCGCCAAACCGTCAGCGCCTCGAAGGTGAGCGGCGACTCGCAGAGCGCGCCGATCATCAGTTCACGGCCGGCCTCAATGCGTTTGGCGATCGCGATTTCGCCCTCGCGCGAAAGCAGCTCGACCGAGCCCATCTCACGCAGATACATGCGCACCGGATCGTCGGTGCGGTCATAGGTTTCGGCCGCCTTGCCGGTGGTGGTGGTGACTTCCTTGGTCTCCGCGGTCGCGGGCAGGTTCTCGCCGTCGGCGCCTTCTTCCTGCTCTTCGGATTCGATGACATTGATGCCCATCTCGTTGAGCATCGACATCGTGTCTTCGATCTGCTCCGACGACGTCTTCTCCGACGGCAGGACCTTGTTCAGTTCGTCATAGGTGACATAGCCGCGGGCCTTGGCGCGCGCGATCATCTTGCGCACGCCGACATCCGACATATCGAGCAGCGGGCTGTCGGCGTCGCCGGGAGTCTCGTTCTCGCCGGGTTTGCCGTTCTTGGGCGGGGGAACCTTCACGGCCGTCTTGGCCGCGATCACGCCTGGCTTCTTCTGGGCGGCGAGTTCGAGCGCGGTCTGCTTGGCCTTCAGGGCGGCAGCGGCCTTGGGGTCGATCTTGGGCGCAGGCGCGGGTTTGTGGGTCGCCTTGGCGGCCATGGCTTTGACCGGTTTCGCGGGCTTGTGGGCGGGCTTCGCCTTGGTAGCGGTCTTCTTCGACGCGGCGGCCTTGGCCGCCGGCTTCTTCGCCACTGGCTTGTGTTTCGCTGTCTTCTTTGTCGTCTTGTTCGCCACGCGTGTCATTCCCGTTCGTATGCGCCCCCAAGGGCAACACACCTGTTCCTACTATAAGGAGGCAGAAGCCTCATTCGTTCGGGAAGCCCCGGAGCCTTTGAAATTCGCCCCAGCTCTCCTCGGTTGCCTCGCTTTTATGCCGTTCTGCAGCCCGCTGCCGCTCGGGCTCGAGTTCCGCCATATCGCGCAATTGCCGGGCGGCAAAGAGGAATCGGGCCTCGGTATCCTCGGCATCGGCGCCTTCTGACGGAATATCCGAAGGCTCTCCGGCCCGCCCATGACCCAGACGGGTCACAAGATCGGCCATTCCCTTACGGATCAGATGGTTCTCCAAACCCCGGTTTTCAAGCCGGAAGCCGGAAGCGGCGAGGTTTAGGAGTTCGTGGCGCAAACTGTCAAGCTGACGGTCCGAAAAGGGCAGGGCGGCCAGGATTTCCCCATGCCTTTCGGCGATTTCGGGGTCCTTCAGCAGCAATCCAGCCAGTTCCAGCTCCTTGGCGTGCCGGGGCGCGGCCTTGCCGGACTTAGCGAGCAAACTGGTCTTGACCGCCGCCGATACGGTTTCCAGCGGCGGGGGCGAGAACCGGCCACGCTCCCCCCGGCCCCGGAAGGGGCGGTCCTGCCGAGGTTGTACCCGGTTCTGAGGTTCGGATTTGCGGCGCTTGAAGGAATCGAAGACCTGACTCTCGAAATCGCGGCGGTAATAATCGGCGATCTTCTGGTCCGAGATGAGGGACACGATCTCGGCGAGCGAGCGTTCGAGGCCGGCGCGGCGCTCGGGGGTGGTGAAGTCCTTGCCCTCGGTCTCCACCCGCCACAGAACTTTGGAGAGCGGTTCGGCCTCTTCCAGCAGCTTGCGCATCGCGGCGGGACCCTGGGCGCCGATCAGGCTGTCCGGATCCTCGCCCGACGGCAGGAACGCGAAGCGCAGCGAATAGCCGGGCTTCAGCATCGGCAGCGCCAGCCGTGCCGCGCGATGGGCGGCGCGCAGCCCCGCTTCGTCGCCGTCGAAGGATAGGATCGGCTCCGGCGCGGTTCGCCAGAGAAGCTGAAGCTGGTCTTCCGTGAGCGCGGTGCCCAAGGGGGCGACGGCGTAGTCGAAACCCGCACGCACCAGCGCGATCACATCCATATAGCCTTCGGCGACGACGACGGTCTGCGCCTTGATCGCGGCTGGACGCGCGCTCGCGAAATTGTAGAGCAGGTGGCCCTTGGAGAAGAGAGTGGTCTCTCCCGTGTTGATATATTTGGGCTTGGCATCGGCTTCGAGCGCGCGTGCGCCGAACGCCACGATCCGTCCGCGCGCATCGCCGATCGGGAACATCACGCGGTTGAAGAAGAAGTCGCGCAGGCCGCGCTCCTGGTCGCCTGGCCGCGCGAGCCCCGCCGCGATCATGTCGTCGGCCGTGACGTTCTTGGTCTTCAGATGCTCGATTAGCGCGTTGTTCGACGGCGCGAAGCCCAGCCGGAATTTCGTCGCCGCCTCCCCGTTCAGCCCCCGCGACGAAAGATAGTCGCGCGCCGTTCTGCCGATGGGCTCGCGCAACTGCGCCTCATAGAATGCGCACGCCGCCTCGATCACGTCGTAGAGCGATTTCTTCTTCTCTTCGCGCGCCTCGTCTTCCGGCGACCATTTGGGGAGCTCGACGCCGGCTTCGCCGGCCAACCGCTCGACGGATTCTGGAAACGAAAGCCCTTCTGTCTCCATCAGCCATTTGAATGCGTCGCCACCCTTGCCGCAGCCGAAGCACTTATAGGTGCGGCGCGCGTTCTCAACCTTGAAGCTCGGCGATTTCTCCTTGTGGAACGGGCAGCAGCCCCAGAATTGCTGGCCCCGGCGGGTCAGCTTTACGCGCTTGCCCACCAGCTGGACGATATCTGTCCGCCGGAGCACCTCCTCAAGCAGGTTGGGGCCGTAGCGCATTGCCCCAATGTAGGGCTTTCCGAACGAAAATTGCGGATGGTGTAGAGATATTTCTGTGAGTCGGCTTTTCCCGCTAACCCGCCCAAGGCAAGCGGAAAATTCTGTTATCGCTTTGTATTTCGTTAAACCCAGGATTGCTAATCTGGATTCGCGATTGAAGGGACATCATCGTGGACAAGGCTCCGGAAGGCGTCGGATTGGACGCGCGCTGGAAGCTTCTGAAGGTTGCGGAAGCGAAGCTCGAACGCACGACAACACTTGAGGAGGCAATCGGTGTCGTCCGGCAATCGGCGCGGGCGATCTGCTCCGCCGACGGCGTGACCTTCGTGCTCCGCGACGCCGACAAATGCCATTATGTCGAGGAAGACGCGATTGCGCCCTTGTGGAAGGGCCAGCGCTTTCCGCTGACCGCCTGCATCTCGGGATGGGCCATGCTTAACGGCAAGACCGCAGCGATCGAGGATATCTACGCCGATGCGCGCATTCCACACGACGCCTATCGCAAGACCTTCGTGAAAAGCCTGGTGATGGTGCCGGTGCGCATCGACGGGCCGGTGGCGGCGATCGGCGCCTATTGGGCCGACAAGCGCAGCTTCCTGATACAGGAAGTCGCTGTAATTGAAGCGCTGGCCGACATGGTCGGAAGCGCGCTGAAGACGGCCCTCGCAGCCTGAATTTAAGCATCTCGCAAGCATACGGCCGCTAGGCTCCCGTGCATGCCGCGTCTTCGCTTCGAACCCGTGCTTGCCGCGCTCATGGCGCTGGCGGCGCTCTATGGCTGGGCGCTGTTCGTCTCAACGTTCGTGAAACCCGGTTCGATCGGTCCGAACTTTAATGCCCCAGGCACGGATTGGATGGTGTTCCATGCCGCCGCCCGCGCGACGCTCGACGGCCATATTGCGGGCATCTTCGACGGCGACAAGTTCACGGCCTTTCTCAACGGCCAATACAAGAATTGGCTGACCTCAGCGCTTCCGTTCCGGCCCTGGGTCTATCCGCCGAGCTTCCTTCTTCTGGTGCTGCCGTTCGGGATGATGGGCTTCTTCACGGCCTATCTGCTGTTTCAGACCATCACTGGCGGCGCGCTCGTCGCCGCGTTGCGCGCCGGCGAATTGAAAGCCGGCACGATTGCGGCCGTCCTGCTTTCGCCGGCCGCCGCGATCAGCGTCATCGACGGCCAGCTCGCCTTTATGATCGCCGCGATCCTGGCCGGAGGTTTCTTCCTGCTCGAAAGACGCCCATGGATCGCGGGTGCGATTCTGGGTCTTCTGACCCTGAAGCCGCAATTCGCGCTGATGGCGCCGCTCGCCCTTATCGCCGGCGGTTCCTGGCGTGCGTTTGCGGCCGCGACCCTTTCGGCAACCGTGCTTGTGCTGGCCAGCGCGCTCACCCTCGGGATCGAGCCATGGATCTGGTGGTGGCATCAGACGCTTTCGAGCATCGCAAGCCCCGATCCGAAATGGATCGAGTTCGGCCGCATCTGGGGCAACAGCGTCTATGCCTGCGCGCTGCTGCTCGGCGCGGACAACAGGATGGCCTCGCTGCTGCAGGCCGTAGCTGTTGTCCTCTGCGCAGGCGCGGTGATCGCCGCCTATCGAAGCCGCATGAATCGCGACCTGAAGCTCGCCGTGCTTCTGGTCGCGACCATTCTCGCAGCCCCGCATTCCGGGGCCTATGATGCCCTTCTGCTCGTCATTGCCGGATTCCTCTGGATTGCACGTACGGCGGGCGAGACATGGCGCTGGATGATCGTGCTGGCCTTGTGGATCGTGCCCATCATCTCTCCGCCTGCCGTAATCCCGCCCGGGCGGGTCATCCCGTTCCTTCTGATCGCACTGATCGCGATCGTGTTCGCCGAACATTTCTCGGTCTCGCGAAAGCTTTCGAGAGAAATGCCGGTTTCCTAAAGCTTTTTCTGAAAATGAAAGCTGGCGATGCCCAGCTTCAGCCGGTGATAGAACCGGTGCGCGGCGAGGCGGTGCGTGCCTGAGTCGAGATGGAATTCGGCGCAGCCTTCCTTCTGCGCCAGATCTTCCATCCAGCGCATCAGCGCCTCGGCGAAGCCTTTGCCGCGATGCGATTCGAAGCAGATGAGATCGTCGACGTAGAGCGCCTTGCCCCAGGCCAGCCACTCGGAGATGCGGAACCCCGCCGCCGCGACCGGCGCGCCGTTGTCCTCGACATAGATCAGTTGCCAGCCGGACTGCACCTGCTGGCGCCGCACGCGTGCGAGGAATTCTTGCTCGCTCGCAATATGCGGCCGCAATTCGCGCATTACTGGATAGACGCGCGCGATATCGGCGTCGGTGAGGGCTTCCTTGATTTCGATATCGGACATTCAAACTCCACTGTCATTCCCGGCGAGGATCGCGCGCAAAGCGCGCGATGCGAGGGAAGGGAACCTAACTTCGGGCGGCGGTACCAATCAAAAAAAGTTGCCCCCCCTCCCTCGCATCGCCTGACGGCGATGCTCGCCGGGGATGACAATTTTTTTGGTCAGGCGTTCGTTCACGCTCTGCCCGCCGTTAATCGCGCGCGAGTTCGATCACGTTGCCGTCCGGGTCGCGGACGAAAAGGGCCGCGCTGCCGCGCCGTCCCGTGATGGCGATACCGAGGTCGTTCAACATGGCTTCTGCCGCTTTCAAATCGCCGATCTTGAGTGCGACATGGGTAATGCCCGCGTGCTTCTCTGGCACATCCATCAGGATGTTCGGCGATCCGGCGCTCGTGGCGTTCAGGATGAAGTTGAGCTCCATTCCGGAAGGGTGGCGCATCGCAGCCACCGGCTCCGGTCCGGCCGGTCCCCAGGCGAAATCGAAGCCGAGCTTTTCGTAGAACGCGCGGCTGCGCGCGAGGTCGTGCACGCGAATGCCAATATGGGAAAGGCCTTCAACGGCGACCCGCGGCGGCATCGCTATTTCGGCCCGCTCAGCAATTCTTTCACCATCGCGCTCGCCTTGGCGAAATCCATCTGGCCGGCATAGCGCTCCTTGAGCACCGCCATCACCTTGCCCATGTCCTTCATGGCGGCGGCGCCGGTCTCAGTGATCACGCTCTGTGCCGCGGCCTTGGTTTCCTCCGGGCTCATCTGCTTGGGCATGAAGGAGCGGATGACCTCGATCTCCTCGCGCTCGGCGGCGGCGAGTTCGGGGCGGTTGCCGGCCTCATAGGCCGCGACCGAATCCTCGCGCTGCTTGATCATCTTAGCGAGCAGCAGAAGGATCTCGTCGTCGCCGAGAAGCTCGCGGCTGGTCTCGGTGCGCGCGGCGATGTCGCGGTCCTTCAGCGCGGCCAGCATCAGGCGCAGCGTCGCAAGGCGCTTAGCGTCCTTCGCCCTCATCGCCTCTTTCATCTGTTCGTTGAATTGTTCGCGCAAGCCCATGAATTGCTCCGTTTTTCGCCGGTCTAAATAGCACGTTGACCTCAGGCGGTTGCACTCCTATTTATCGCCAAATTCGAGGCTCCCATGATGGAAACCAGGACCAAGCCCGCCGCGAGACCGGCGGCGGCATTTGTGCGCGCGCGGCTCGCGCTCGCCGACGGAACGATCTTCGAAGGCCATGGCTTCGGCGCGAGTACAGAGGCTGTGGGCGAGGTCTGCTTCAACACCGCGATGACGGGCTATCAAGAGATCCTGAGCGATCCCTCCTATGCCGGCCAAATCGTCTGCTTCACCTTCCCGCATATCGGCATCGTCGGCACCAATGACGAGGACATCGAGACCATCAACCCGGCAGTGCGCGGGCTCGTCGTGCGCGCCGATGCGACACATCCCTCGAATTGGCGTAGCCTTTCGGCGCTCGATGCCTGGCTCAAGCGCCATAACATCCCCGCCATTGCCGGCATCGATACACGCGCGCTCGCCTCGCGTATCCGCGAAAAGGGTATGCCGCATGGCGCGATCGCGCATGGCGACGGCGACGCGGCCGCGCTCGTCCAAGCTGCTAAGGACTTCGTGGGTCTCGAAGGTCTCGATCTTGCGAAAGAGGTGAGCGGACGCCAGACGCGCAAATGGCGCGAGACGCCGTGGGTTCTGGGCGACGGCTATGGTGCGCAGGATGCGCCAACCTTCCGCGCGGTCGTGATCGATTACGGCGTCAAGCACAACATCCTGCGCGAGCTTGCCGGCCTGGGCGCCGACGTGACCGTGGTGCCGGCGTCTGCGACCTTCGAAGACGTGATGGCGCACAAGCCGCAGGGTGTCGTGCTGTCGAACGGGCCCGGCGATCCGGCCGCGACGGGCGAATACGCCATCCCCACGATCAAGGCGCTGGTCGATGCCAATGTGCCGGTGTTCGGCATCTGCCTCGGCCATCAGATGTTGGGGCTCGCGCTCGGCGGGCAGACCAAAAAGATGAGCCAGGGCCATCACGGCGCGAACCACCCGGTGAAGGACATCGAAACCGGCAAGGTCGAGATCGTGTCGATGAACCACGGCTTCACGGTCGATTCGGATTCGCTGCCATCCGGCGTGAAGCAGACGCATGTCTCGCTGTTCGACGGCTCCAATTGCGGGCTGGCGGTCGAGGGCAAGAACGTTTTCAGCGTGCAGTACCACCCCGAAGCCTCCCCCGGCCCGATGGATTCGCACTATCTATTCGAGCGCTTTGCAGAAGCCGCGAAGAAGCGGGCTTAATCTTCCCACCTCACCATCAAATTTTGGAATGGTCAGATCGCTTCTGCGTTCAGCGCTTCGCACCAATGCGCGCGGCGCTCTTTCAGCATCCGGTCCCGGCCAAAGACAAGTTGCTCGTCGGTCAGGGCTTCGACGGGTTCGAAAGTGAAGTTGTCCGGTCCGTGTTCGCGCCAGGCGGCCTGTAGTGACGCAGGCTTCTGCTCGCCTTGACGCAGCGCGAAGGACACCCGATTCCAAATCGCCGACAGCTCCGGCGCAGCGCCGACCCAAACCTGATTTGTGGGCGCGCAGCGCAGGACATAGATGCCGGGCTCCGGCTTGCGTTCTTTGTAGGCCGTTAGGGCGGCCTTCTTGTCTTCGCGTTTCATGCCGCGACATTAGCCTAAAGGCACGCCCGCTCACGAATATTTTCCGCGCAACGGGAATAAGCCGCGCGCCCGCCCGGTCTATACTGGCGCATGGACACACGGCGCCAACGCTTCGAGGCGCAAGCCCTGCCGCATCTCGATGCGGCCTACAATCTTGCACGCTGGCTCGCGCGCTCGCCCGCCGACGCCGAGGACATCGTGCAGGAAGCGATGCTGCGCGCCTATCGCGCTTTCGACGGATTTCGCGGTGGCGACGTAAGGCCCTGGCTGCTTGCGATCGTGCGCAATTGCTGGCGCAACGCCGGCGCCGACACGAAGCGGCGCAATCACACGGCGCTCCCCGAAGATGACGGCCTGGCACTGCGGTCGGAGGAACCCGATCCCGAGGCGCGTGCCGCCGAGGCGAGCGAAGGCCGCAGGCTCGATGCGCTGATCGCGCTGCTGCCGAACGAATTCCGGGAGGTGCTGGTCTTACGGGAAATGGAAGACATGAGCTACCGCGAGATCGCGGAGGTGACGGGTGTGCCGATCGGCACGGTGATGTCGCGGCTGGCCCGCGGCCGCTCGATGCTGCGCGAACGCTGGTTTCAAGAGGTACCCCATGAGCTGCGCTGAAACGCTGCGCACACAGGCCTATCTCGACGGTGCGCTGGACGGAACCGCTGCGGCCGAGGCCGAGCGCCACATCGAGGGCTGTGCGGAATGCCAGACGCTGAGCGGGGAGGTGGCGCAGCTGAGCGACGCCTTGCGCAGCGATGCCACGCGCCACCGCGCGCCGGACGCGTTGCGCGGCCGGATTGGCGCGAGCCTCGACGCTGAAGATTCCCGGCGCGTGGTGCCGTTCGTGCGGCGCGGCTTCTGGCTGGGCGCTGCGAGCGGCGCGGGCGTTTCCGCCATCGCGGCCAGCGTGGCGGTGATGCTGTTGCTCCCGCCCTCCGCCGCAACGTTGGCGCAGGCCATCACCGACGATCACACAAGCGCGCTGGCCAGCGGACATCTGATCCAGATCGCCTCCAGCAATCATCACGTCGTAAAGCCATGGTTCGCTGGAAAGGTGGATGTCTCGCCGCCGGCTGCCGATTTCGCAGCCCAGGGCTTCCCGCTGACGGGCGGCCGCGTTGACGAGGTTGCGGGCACGCGCGCCGCCGTCGTGGTCTATCGTCACGGACGGCATCTCATCGACCTCTTCGTCTGGCCCGACCGGGGCTCGGTGCTGCCGGGGAATGCGACCCGTCACGGCTATCACGTCCTCTTCTGGAAGAGCGGCGACCTCAACTTTGCGGCGGTCTCCGACACGGAACGCCACGAGCTCGAAAAATTTGTGGGCCTGGTGCGTAGCCAGCCGGAATAAATCGCTCCGCCCGCCGGTCTGGACACGCGAAACCGCGAGGGTCCAGCCATGAACCAACCGACATCCCGCCGCGCCGCGCTCCAATGTCTTGCTTATGGTGGTGCAGGCACGCTGTTCACGCTTTCAGGCGGCGTGCCCATGCCGTTCGACCTCGGAGGCGGCGCTATCGCGAAACCGGCGGGTAAGCCGTTCTTCGTGCAGATCAGCGATACCCATATCGGCTTCAGCAAAGACGCAAATCCCAATGTGAGCGGGACGCTCACCAAGACGATCGATCTCGTGAACGCGTTGCCGGAACAGCCGCCGCTCATCCTTCACACCGGCGACATCACCCATCTTTCCAAGGCGGAAGAGTTCGATACCGCAAGCCAGCTGCTCTCAGGCCTGCGCGTGAGCGAGCTGCATACCACACCCGGCGAGCACGACGTCACCGATGGCATCGGCAAGGAATATTTCGCACGCTTCGGCAAGGCGTCGAACAACAAGGGCTATTACAGCTTCGATTCCAGCGGCGTGCATTTCGTGGCGCTCGTTAATGTCATGAGCTTCAAGGCGGGTGGGCTTGGCACGCTCGGCGATGCGCAGCTCGCATGGCTCGAAAGCGATCTTAAAACGCGCTCGGCGAGCACGCCCGTCGTCGTGTTCGCGCACATGCCGCTCTGGACGATCTACGAGTCCTGGGGCTGGGGAACGGGCGATGCCGATCGCGCCATGGCGCTGCTCAAACGTTTCGGTTCGGTGACGGTGCTCAACGGCCACATCCACCAGATCGTACAGCGAACCGAAGGTCACATCACCTTCCACACTGCGCGCTCGACCGCGTATCCGCAGCCGGCAGCCGGCGTCGGGCCGGGGCCTGGACCGTTGAAAGTGCCGCCGGACCAGCTCGCCGGCATGCTGGGCTTCAGCAGCCTCACGATCAGGAATGACGCGGCCGCGTTCAGCGACACCACGCTCGCCTAATTTTTTTAACACGAGGAAACAATGACACAACACGCTCTTTGCGCGGCGCTTCTGCTCGCGCTTGCCGCAGGTCCCGCCCACGCCGACGGTACCGTCACGATCAAGAACTTCGACTTCGCACCCATGGCGCTCACCGTCACTGCCGGTTCGACGGTCACCTGGCGCAACGACGACGAGGAGCCGCACACGGTGGTGAGCCAGGACGGCCTCTTCCGCTCCGCCGCGATCGACGGCGGCGAGCATTTCTCGTTCAAATTTGATAAGCCCGGGACCTACAAATATGTCTGCACGATCCATCCGAGGATGGTCGGCACGATCATGGTGAAGTGAAAGCTTCTATCGCAGTGCCTTTCGCACCACAAGTTTCAGCCCCGACCATTGATCGTCGACGGCGCAGACTTTCACATCGACGAGATCGGTCTTGAGCGCGCGATTGCGGATCAGGTCTTCGGTGACGTCGGTCGGGATTTTTGCGGCTTTCTTGTACCAGCTCACCCAGATCGCACCGTCGGTCTTCATCGCCTTGCGGGCTTTGGGAAGCTGCTTGTCCAGGTCCGCGAGCGACGTTACGAACAAATGCACGATATCGGCGGGACCTTTTGTGGCGTTCGCGAAGGCGTAGTCCTTGGGCGCGCCGATCGCGAGCACGCGGCTGTCATCCTTGATGCCGAGCTTCTTTGGGAGCGGCGTTCCAGAGTAGCCGGCCATCACTTCTCCTCGAGACGCCAAGGCGGGAAGCGGCGGTTCTTGCCCGCCCAATAGAGGCACAGCCGATTGCCCGCGGGATCGTTGAACCATGCCTCGCGCCACAGCCATGACTGATCTACCGGATCGTTCTCGAATACGATGCCTTTCGCTTTCAACTCAGCCACACGGGCGTCGAGGTCGATACATTCGAAATAGAGGTTTGGACCATTCGCGGCTCCTTCCGCGTCCACGATGTGCAGCGAGAAGGTCGATTGTCCATCGCCGATCTCGAAGCGCGCGTAATGAACATCCTTCACGATCAGGCGAAAGCCGAGCGTTTCATAGAACGCGATGGAACGGGCGAGATCGCGTGCCGGGACGGTCGCTTGGTTGAACATGAGCGCGGGTCGCGCACCGCTCTGACAATCGCTTTTCAGGATCGACATCTGGACGAAGGAACCGCGGCGGCCGAGCGCGTCGTCGAAATAGCCATCGCGGACAATGCCCTCCTCGGCCCAGCCCATGCTGCGATAGACGTGCTGTGCCCGATGGTTGTGCTCGACCACCTCCAGCCAGAAGCGCTCGGTGTCCGTCTCGGTGAACACCCATGTATGCAGCGCGGCGAGGACCTTCTTTCCATTGCCCGCCTCGGCGTCATGGACCGCGATACGCTTGAGATAGAGGTTCTGAGGCCGGAGCCAGGTCGAATGCAGGATGACGAAACCGAGGTCGCCGCTTTCATTTTGTGCGATCAGATAGCGGAAATCCGTATCCGCCATCACGCTACGGTGCTTCTCTTCCGGCCAGCGGCCGACGAAATTCTCGTAACCCGGCCGGCGTTCGCACGCCATAATGAAGGGGATGTCGGATGTGGAAGCTAGGCGAAGCGAAACGATCATGCACTAAGCATAGCCCGTACACCGGCAATTCGCACGCGGAGGCGCGGAGGACGCAGAGAGAGCAAATCTCCACCGCGTCTCCGCGTGATATCATCGGTTATCCAGTTGTGCGCGTACCGAGGCGAGGCCGAGGCGCGAGATGCGGTAGGGCATTCCACCCCGCGATTCGATCAGGCCGCGGCGCTTCAGCTTCTTGAAAAGGTCGAGCGTGCAGTCCGCGAGGCGGTAACCGTCGCGATTGTAGCAATCGACTTCGACGATACGGTCATCGCGCCAGATATGTTGAATGCGCCCGCCCTGCGCAAGGCAGTGCAGCACGCGCTGCTCCAGTTTCGAGATGTTCAAGGAAGTTGTCTTTCATCCAGCCGAACTCCGCGCCAGACGTGCAAATGCGCACGCGGACGCGTGTGTCATGCCCGCTTTGAAAGCAGGCGATCAGCGGATGGAGACAATCTCTGACATAAGACCTCTGAACAGAGGTGACGGACGGCGGCGAATTAGCTTGACCGCCAGGCGGCTGTCAACGCCGCATCTCGATGACGTCGAAGGTGGATTCTTGAACGGGATAGGGGAATTCGAGGCGTGCGCCGTAAGACGTGGCGGTGAGGCGGCCGATCTGGTCATCGGGCGTTGCGCGCGCGCCGACCGAATCGCCATTGCCGGAATAGCGATGCGGCTGTTCGCCCTTCACCCAGGAGGCACCGAGATACACATAGCTGCCGCCATCGGCGTAAAGCCGCCCGGCCATGTGCTGTGAGCCATTGAGCTTCTCGAACACCAGTCCGCCAGCATAGGCCCGGACGCGGCAGTGAAACCAGGAATAGACCACCGCACGCGCCATCCCGCCGAGTTTGATCGTGCGGCAACGGTACGAGCCCGTGACCGATCGCCCGCTTGCGGGCGCATCGAGCGCTTCGCGCGCGGCCTTAACGTCGCCCGCTTCGCTCATACCTTTCGCACGCGACTCGTCCAGGCGTGCAAGCCGGCTCTGATCGAAAGATGTGGCCTGATCCTGCCAACCGGCACTGGCAATTGCTGGCGCACACAGGGCAAGTGCGACCACGAAAGTTTTAGTCTTCCACCCGCGCATTCGTCTCTCCATCGCTTCCGCCGTTCTCGGGTGCGGTCCAGCCCCTAAGATCGGCTGTGGGTGGCATGCCCACAATGTTGAAGCCGGCGTCGACATAGTGAATCTCACCTGTGACGCCGCCTGAGAGATCGCTAAGCAAATAGAGTGCCGCTCCACCAACATGGTCGAGCTCTATGTTTTTCTTCAATGGACTGTGCGCTCTGTTCCATTTGAAGACAGTGCGCGCATCGCCGACGGCGGAGCCCGCCAGCGTACGCATGGGCCCGGCCGAGATCGCGTTCACGCGGATGCCGTCGCGGCCGAGATCGGCGGCGAGGTAACGCACGCTCGCCTCCAGCGCCGCCTTCGCCACGCCCATGACGTTGTAGTTCGGCGTGACGCGCTGTGCGCCGAGATAGGTCAGCGTGACCATCGATCCGCCGCTGCCGCCATTCGCCGGCGGCGTCATCAGATGCGACGCGCGCCGCGCCACCGCCGTGAACGAGTAGCAGGAAATGTCGAGAGAACGGGCGAAATTGGTGCGCGATGTATCGACATAACGGCCGCTCAGCTCGTTCTTGTCGGAATAGGCGATGGCGTGGACGAGGAAATCGAGCTTGCCCCATTCCTTCTTGAGCGTGTCGAAGGTGCGGTCGAGTTCGTCATCCTTCTCGACATCGCCGGGCATCATCAGCGTGGCATTATCGGTCACCAGACGGCGCAACCGCTTGGCCTGCGCCTCGCCCTGATAGGTGAAGGCGAGCTCGGCACCGTGCGCCTTCAGCATGCGCGCGATGCCCCAGGCAATGGAATGGTCGTTCGCGACCCCCATCACCAGGCCCCGCTTCCCCTGCATCAATGCGCCATTTTCAGCCATATGTCTGTCTCGATTCGGGACGCTGCCCAGTGAAGAGGTTCACGCGTCGTAGCGCTGGAACACAAGCGATGCGTTGGTTCCGCCGAAACCGAAACTGTTCGACAGGGCGGTGTGGATATTCGCGTTGTCGATGCGCTTGCGCACGATGTTCGCGTCGGCGAGTACCGGATCGATCTCTTCGATGTTGGCGCTTTCGGCGATGAAGCCCTGCTGCATCATCAGAAGCGTGTAGATGGCCTCGTGCACGCCGGCCGCGCCCTGGCTGTGGCCGGTGAGCGACTTGGTCGCGCTGATCGGCGGCATCCGGTCGGCGCCAAAGACTTCGCGGATCGCCTCGACCTCGGGAATGTCGCCGACCGGCGTCGAGGTCGCGTGCGGATTGATGTAGTCGATCGGCGCGCGCACGTTTTCGAGCGCCATCTGCATGCAGCGCACCGCGCCTTCGCCGGAAGGTGCGACCATGTCCGCGCCATCCGCGGTCGCGCCATAGCCGATCATCTCGGCATAGATCTTCGCGCCGCGCGCCTTGGCGTGCTCGAGCTCTTCGAGGATCAGGATTCCGCCGCCGCCCGAGATCACGAACCCGTCGCGGTTCTTGTCATAGGCGCGTGAGGCTTTCTCCGGCGTCGCGTTGTACTTGGACGACATGGCGCCCATGGCGTCGAACAGTTCGGACAAGGTCCAGTCGAGTTCTTCGCCGCCGCCGGCGAACATCACATCCTGCTTGCCCCACTGGATCATCTCATACGCATTGCCGATGCAGTTCGCGGAGGTCGAGCATGCCGAGCTGATCGAATAGTTCACGCCCTTGGTCTTGAACCAGGTCGAGAGATTGGCCGAGCAGGTGGACGACATTGCCTTCGGCACGGCAAAAGGACCGACGCGTTTGGGCGAGTTGTTCTGACGCGTGATGTCGGCGGCGCCGACGATGGCTTTTGTCGATGGTCCGCCCGATCCCACGATCAAGCCGGTGCGTGGGTTGGAGACGTCGCCCGGTTCGAGGCCAGAATCCTGGATCGCCTGGGTCATCGCAACCCAGCAATAGGCGGCGCCATCGCCCTGGAAACGGCGCGCGCGGCGGTCCACCACCTGATCGAGATCAATCTTCAGGCTGCCATGCACCTGGCTGCGGAAGCCCAGCCTCACATAGTCTTCGGCCGTCACGATGCCGGACTTCGCTTCGCGCAGAGAGGCTACGACCTCCTGGCTGTTGTTGCCGATGGAGCAGACGATGCCCATCCCGGTGACAACGACACGCTTCATGAAAGCTTTTCCTCATTGATCCTCCCCTGTTTATGGGGGAGATGCCGAGCGGAGCGAGGCGGAGGGGAGCTCCCCGCCGCCTTCGGCGGCGCTCCCCCCGTAAACGGGGGGAGATCATCGCGCAAGTGCGTCAGGCCGGTTGCGGAGCGGTCCGGGCCAAGGCGGCCGCAGCATCGGTGAACAGGCCGACGCGCAGATCCTTCGCTTCGTAGATCACCTTGCCGTCGACCTTCATGATCCCGTCGGCGATGCCGAGAACGAGCTTGCGCATGATCACGCGCTTGAAGTCGATGTAGTAGCTGATCTTCTTGGCCGTCGGAAGCACCATGCCGGTGAACTTCACTTCACCCACGCCAAGCGCTCGGCCCTTGCCGAGCCCACCCAGCCAGCCGAGGAAGAAGCCCACCATCTGCCACATCGCGTCGAGGCCGAGGCATCCCGGCATCACTGGATCGCCTTGGAAATGGCATTTGAAGAACCAGAGGTTCGGATTGACGTCGAACTCGGCTTCCATCTCGCCCTTGTTGGCGGTGCCGCCGATCTCAGAGATATTGATGATGCGGTCGAACATCAGCATCGGTGGAAGGGGAAGCTGTGGATTGCCGGGGCCGAAGAGTTCCCCTCGGGCGCAGGCCAGAAGTCCCTGCAGGTCGAAGCTGGTTTTGCGCGCCGGGTTGGGAGTATCCAATTTACGCTTCCTTCCATCGGCCACTTGACAAGAGCGGGCCTTGGGCCAATCTCCGCTTGTTAGAAGCATTCTAACAAAGCAGCTACTATCCTAGCAAAGATGCGGTGAGAGTGTCAGCCGCGCAAGAGGTTCCAGAGTTGATACGCAAGAAGGCCAACACGGGTTCCGACAGGGACGCAGCGCTGCGGCTGCGGACGGCGGGATTGCGTCCGACGCGGCAGCGTTTGGAACTCGCAGGCCTTCTCTTCCGCCACGACGACCGGCATCTGACGGCGGAAGGGCTTCACGCCGAGGCACAGGATGCCGGTGTCCAGGTTTCGCTCGCCACGGTTTACAATACGTTGCACCAGTTCACCGAAGCGGGATTGCTCCGTCAGGTTGTGGTCGATGCGTCGCGATCCTATTTCGATACAAATGTCGGTGATCACCAGCATTTCTATTGCGAGGACGAAGGCCGCCTGATCGACATCGCGGGCGACACCATCGCGGTCGCGGGCGTGCCGACGCCGCCCAAGGGAACGGCCATCGAGCGCGTGGACGTCGTCATCCGCGTGCGCCGCGTCTGAAGCGTAATAAAATCTCTTTAGAATTATTCCAAACTATATTGACAGCGCCCGCCGCGCGGACGCAATCTTGGCTCCGGGAACCACGGCGCATCCGGCGCCGCCATCAAGGGAGACGGCCATGGCCGCATTGAAAGACAGCAAGACCGCACAGAATCTCCGCGACGCCTTCGCGGGCGAAAGCCAGGCGAACCGCCGTTACCTCTACTTCGCACAGAAGGCCGACGTTGAAGGCTATAACGACGTCTCCGCCGTGTTCCGTTCGACTGCGGAAGGCGAGACCGGTCACGCGCACGGTCATCTTGAATATCTCGAGGCCGTCGGCGATCCGGCGACCGGCGAGCCGATCGGTGCGACTGATCTGAATCTCAAGGCGTCCATCGCCGGCGAGACGCACGAATACACCGACATGTATCCGGGCATGGCCAAGACCGCGCGTTCGGAAGGCTTCGACGAGATCGCGGATTGGTTCGAGACACTGGCCAAGGCCGAAAAGTCCCACGCCGGCCGCTTCCAGAAAGCGCTCGATACGCTTGGGAAGTAGCCAATGCGAATGGTGAGTGGCGAATAGCGAATAGCGCGCCACTCGCTTCTCATTCGCAATTCGCAATTCGCAATTCGCTATTCGCTATTCGCTATTCGCTATTGGCCATGAGAGAAGGCTCCCTCGACGCGCCGACACGCCATCCGATCGCGTGGCAGGATCCGGACTTCACCGATCCGGCGAAACTCGATGCCGAGATGCGGCGCGTGTTCGACATCTGTCACGGCTGCCGGCGCTGCTTCAATCTCTGTGACTCCTTTCCGCGCCTGTTCGATCTGGTCGATGCCAGTCCGGACGAAGTCCATGGCGTGAAATCGGAGGATTTCGGGAAGGTCACCGAAGCCTGCACGCTCTGCGACATGTGCTTCATGACCAAATGTCCCTATGTGCCGCCGCATCCGTTCCAGCTCGACTTTCCGCATTTGATGCTGCGCCACCGCGTCGCCGAGGCGAAGGCGGGCAAGAAGGATTTCACCGCACGTCAGCTCGCGGAGATGGACCGCAACGGCCGCATGGGAGTGCCGCTCAGCGGCCTCGTGAACTGGGCCGGCGACAGGTCGAACGGGCTGACCCGTCCACTGATGGAAAGTGTCGCGCATATCGACAAGACCGCGGAGCTTCCAAAATTCGCGTCGCAGACTTTCATGCGCGCGGACAAGAAGCAGCCTGGCACGGTCAACGCCTCCGCGCCTGCTTTCGGCAAGCGCAAGGCTGCGATCTTCGCGACCTGCTTCGTCAACTATAACAAGCCCGAGACAGGCATGGCGGCGCGCGCCGTGCTCAACCATCTGGGTGTCGAGACCCGTGCGGCCTATCCCGGCTGCTGCGGCATGCCGTTCCTCGAACAGGCGGAGATGGAGAAGGTTGCGAACCAGGCGTGCAAGGTTTCGGCGGAACTCGTGAAGCTGCTCGACGAGGGCTACGACATCGTGACTCCGACGGCGTCGTGCGGGCTGATGCTGAAATTCGAATGGGCGCTGATCGTGCCCGGTAATGAGGATGTGAAGCGCGTAGCTGAGGCGGTGTTCGATATCGACGAATATGTCGTCGACATCGCGCGCAACGAAGGTCTGCCGGAAGGCCTGAAGCCGCTGCCGGAAGGCGTGACCGTGCACCTCGCCTGCCACGCGCGCGCGCAGAACATGGGCCCGAAGGCGGTGGAGATGCTGCGCCTCATCCCCGAAACACCGGTCGATGTGATCGAACGCTGCTCGGGCCATGGCGGAACCTTCGGTGTTGTGCGGCCGACGCATGCGGTGGCGGTGAAAGTCGGCCGTCCCGTGTTCCGCACCGCGGTGCAGCAGAACCGCGGCCACATCGTCTCCGATTGTCCGCTCGCAGCGCAGCACATCGTCGGCAACGTGCAGGAAGCGGCGCAGAAAGATGGAAAGACGGCGCCGGTGAAGACGCCGGAACATCCGATCCAGATACTGGCGCGTTCTTATGGATTGCTGGAGTCTTGAATGAGCGCTGTACAACGCAGGATCACCGAAGCCGACATTCTGTCCGATGCCGACTACCAGGCGCGTCGCAAGGGATTGCGCGCCCAGGCGATCGCGATGAAAAAGAACCGCCGCGTCGAAGTCGGTCCTTTCGCGACGTTCTATTTCGAGAGCTACACGACGATGTGGCTGCAGGTGCAGGAGATGCTGCGCATCGAGAAGGGCGGCAAGGATCAGATCGCGGGCGAACTCGAGGCCTACAATCCGCTGGTCCCGCAGGGCTCCGAACTGATCGCCACGCTGATGCTTGAGATCGAAGACGGCGCCCGCCGCGACAAGGTTCTGCGCACCCTCGGCAACATCGAGGAGACCGCGTTCCTCGACCTCGGCGGCGAACGCATCAAAGCCACGCCCACGGAGTACGAAGACCGCACCACGCCGGACGGCAAGACCTCATCGGTGCACTGGCTGCGCTTCACGTTCACGCCCGCACAGATCGCCAAGTTCAAGGCCGGCGGCGATACCGTGCTGGGCTTCAATCATCCAAACTACGGCCACATGGCGGTGATCCCGCAAGCCGTGCGTACTGAACTGGCGAAAGATTTCGCGTAGTTGGATTGGTACCACTCCAGAAGTTAGGTTCCCTTCCCCTCGCAACACTGTCGTGTCGCTCGGCCGGGAATGACAAATGGTATCAGCTCGCGTTGGCTTCCATCTTCGCAGACAACCCCGCCAACACCTTCACCGCGTCTTCGGACTCCGCGCGGTCGACAGTCTCGTTCGCGTCGTTGTAGCCGCGCATGTCGCCACCCGCGAGCACCTGCACAACGATGCCGTCATTGCGCGGGAGTGTGAAGACGCCGTTATAGAACAGGGCATAGTTCACTTCGGGCTGCGGGATCAGCCAGCCGATCTGGCCGCGCACCGGCACAATGCTGTCGTCCTTGCACAGATCTCGTGCGCCATAACCGGTGCAATTGACGACGACTTTCTCCTTCAGCCGCGCGACGTCGCCGAGGGTCGCGAACTCCGCATGGACGAATTTGCCGCCGGCGGCGAAGAAGTCGCTCATCAGCGTGTGGCCGTAATCGGCGAGATTGAACATCAGCGACGGCGTGCGGTGCACGTAAGGCACCGGAAACGGGGTCGATCCGGCAGGCAGGTTGTCGCCAAAGGGAAGCAGGTCGCGGATGCGCTCGCCATAGTCGGCGAAGCCCAGCGGATCTGGCGCGCGCCGGGCGCGCTGCTCGTCCGGCGTGAGATCGGAAAGCGTGTAGCGGTCGGTCCACGCGACCGGATTGCCGGGAAGGCCGAGATAATGGCGATAGGTGCGGAACGAAGTGCGCGCCATCTCTTCCCACAGCGCGGGGAATTCCGGCGCCACACTCTTGTCGAGCGCGATGCGCGAGAAAGGCGTGAAGCTCCCGGTGGCGCGGGCCGAGCGCGTGTCGGGTAGTAGATCGCGCGCATAGATCGTCACCGGCACACCCATCTGCAGCGCAACGGTTGCGGTCGTAAGGCCAAGTGCGCCGCAGCCGATGACCGCGATCTCCTTCGGGCTCGCCTGCATCGCTTTGGCGAGCACGACATGCGCCGAGCCCCAGGAGAGCGACCAGCCCGAACCACCATGACCGTAATTGTGGACAACGAGTTTGCCGCCGACCTGTTCGGTATCTAGCCGCGGCCCCTGCGCACGAAATGGGCGCAGGCAGACCGTGATGTCGAAGAGCCTGTTGAGACTTGCGCGGATCGGCGCGAACACCGGCCGATAAACGGACGGGCCGCGCGATTGTGTCGCGCAGCCCGCAAGTCCCAGCGCCGCAAAGCCTCCGCCGATCAGGCGGCGTCGGTCGAGCGGCGCGGCGTGAAGCATCTGCTGCTTACCGCGGCGGCCCGCCCATGAAGTCCATCTTGCCGACCTCGACACCGACATGGCGCAGAATCGCGTAGGTCGTGGTCGCGTGGAAGAAGAAGTTCGGCAGCGAGAAGCCGAGCAGATATTGCAGGCCCTTGAAGGTCAAATCGCCGCGCGGCGTCTTCATCACGATATCGCGGCCTTCGCTGCCGTCGATCTGTTCCGGCGTGAAGCTTTGGACATGTGCGATGGCCTTAGCGATGCGGGCCTTGAGATCCGCGAAGTTCGCTTCGGTATCGGGGAAGGGCGGCGGCTCTACACCCGCGAGCCGCGATACGCCGCGCGTCGCCTGGTCGGTGAAGATCTGCACCTGTTTCACCAGCGGATGCATGTCGGGATAGAGCCGCGTCTGCAGCAGCACGGCAGGATCGATCTTCTTTGCTTCCGCGAACGCCGCGCCCTTGTCGAGCACCGCGGAGATCGAATTGAGATATTGCAGATAGACCGGCACGGAGGCCTGATACATCGAGATTGTCACGAACCACTCCCTTGTTTTGTTTGGGTCAACCTAACCGCATTCCCGTGACAGCTTCCAGTTCGACGATCGCCTGTGGACCCGATTCCACCTTGATTGTGATCATCCCCATCGCGCGTGCGGGTTTAAGATTGCCGCCGAGGTCGTCCAGATAGACGCATTCTTCCGGCGCGACCGCGAGCTTCTCGCTCATCATTCGGTAGATGCGCGGATCGGGCTTGCGGATGCCGAGCTTGGAGGATTCGATCATCTCGTCGAACATCTCCACGATTTCGCGGCGATAGAGATTGTCCGGCCGGTCTGCGCCGATGGCCTGCATCGTCGGCACGTTGTTGGTGATGCAGCCGGTCTTGAATTGAGTCTTGATGCGGCGCAGCGCTTCGACCATTTCGGGCCGGACGTCGCCCGACAGCAGCGGAATCACATCGCGCCCCGGCAGGTCGTAACCGAAGGCCTTTGCTTCCGCCGCGAAAGCCCTGTCGAAGCCGTCGAGGTCGACTTCCGCGCGCTCGAACCGCGCCCAGGCGTTCTCGAGGTGATTGGTCGAGTTGATTCGGCGGATCAGGTTTTCCGGAAAACCCCGCTCGCGTTCATAGCGGTTGAACGCCTCGAAGGGCGAGGATGTGAACACGCCCCCGAAATCGAAGATGACCGCCCGGATCATGTTTTGCTCCCTTGCGCGGCCCAACCGCCCGCGTCCTAATCGGGCAAGCCATGAGCGAACGTCAACCCTTCACGCCAGCCGAAAGCAAAGGCGACGCACCTGCCCGAGGCCGCCTTGCCGGACGGCGCATCCTTGTCGTGGGTGGTGGACAGACCGACATCGGCGAAACCGACACCCCAATCGGCAATGGCCGCGCGATGAGCGTCCTGTTTGCGCGCGAAGGCGCGCTCGGTGTTGCGGTGGCGGATCGCGACGAGGCGGCCGCGAAGGCAACTGTCGCGCTCTGCCAGAACCGCGCGGTTGCCATCGTTGCCGATGTCACGAAAGAAGCCGACATCGCGCGCATGGTAGATGAAGCCATCGGGAAATTGGGCGGCCTCGACGGGTTGGTGCTGAATGTCGGTGTCGGTGCGGGCGGGCCATGGCTCGAAGGCACGACGCGCGAAAGCTGGGACAAGGTGTTTGCGATCAATCTCACCAGCCACATGCTCGCGGTGAAGGCCGCGCTCCCCCGCATGGCGGATGGATCGTCCATCGTCTTCATCTCTTCGATCGCCGGATTGACGGCGGGCAGCCGTCTGCCCGCCTATGACGCGTCGAAATCCGCGCTGTTCGGTCTCTGCCGTCACGTCGCGTTCGAAGGCGCACGTCGCGGCATCCGCGCCAATGCCATCGCGCCGGGATTGATGGATACCTCCATCGGACGCCTCGCGACACGCGGGCGGCCGAACCGTGCAACGACAAACATCCCGCTCGGCCGCCAGGGTACGGGCTGGGAAACGGCTTATGCCGCGCTGTTCCTGATCTCGAACGAAAGCGCCTATATCACGGCGCAGATCCTCGCGGTCGACGGCGGCTTGAGCGGAATTTGAAATGGAAGGAAACCCTATGACACTGATCGTCTACGAACATCCGCTCTCGCCCTATGCGCAGAAGGTCAAGATCGCGCTCGACGAGAAGGGCATTGCCTATGAGGCCAAGATGCCGGTCGCGATCGGTTCGGGTCAGCCCGATCGCGAATTCCTGAAATCGAATCCGCGCGGCGAGGTGCCCTCGCTGATCGACGGCGACGCCGCGATCTTCGATTCCACCATCATCCTTGAGTATATCGAGGACAAATGGCCCGAACCCGCGCTGCTGCCGAAGGATCCGCTCAAACGCGCACAGGCACGCACCGTCGAAGATGTGATGGACACGTCCTTCGAACCGATCAACTGGGGCATGGGTGAGATCAAATGGTTCCGGCGCGCGGAAGGAGAGCGGGCCCGTACGCTCGAAGCGCGCGCCTCGGCGCAGGCGCGCGGCATCTATGATTGGCTCACGCGGCAGTTGGGCGACGCCGAATGGTTCGGCGGCACAAGCTTCGGCTGGGCCGACCTCTCTGTCGTGCCCTATCTCAATGGCGCACGCGGCAACAGCATCGGCCCAGATGAGCATTCGGCGCTGGGCGCGTGGCTGACGCGCGCGAACGCACGCCCGTCGGTCGCGAAAGCCGCGCAAGCTGCCGCCGCCGTCGTGCGCTCGATGGCGCAGGTCGATGCCGCACTGAAGAGTGGCCTGTTCAAGCGCGAATACCGCGACCACCGGCTCGAATGGATGATCCGCTCCGGCGGTCTCGATGTCGTGCTGGAAGGAATCCAGAGCGGCAACATCCGCTTCTCCAACGAGATGGGCTGAGCATGAGCGACACCATCCTGCATCACTATCCGACATCGCCGTTCTCCGAGAAGGTTCGCGTCGCCTTCGGGATCAAGAAGCTCACCTGGCGCTCGGTCGAGATTCCCAACATGATGCCCAAGCCCGACCTCGTGCCGCTCACCGGCGGCTATCGCAAGACGCCGGTGCTGCAGATCGGCGCCGATATTTTCTGCGATACGCAGATCATCCTGCGCGAGCTCGACCGCCGGTTTCCTTCGCCATCGCTGTTTCCGTATGGCCGAGGACTTCCCTATGCGCTCGCGTTCTGGAGCGACCGGCTGTTCTTCATGCCGAGCGTCGGCGTGGTGTTTGCCGAAGTCGGCCACATGGTGCCGGAAGCCTTCAAACAGGACCGCGCGAAGATGTCGGGCGGCACGTTCTCGACCGACGCGCTGAAGGCCGCCGCTCCGTTCGCGCGTGACCAGTGGCGCGCCCATGCGGCCTTCATTGAAGAACATCTCACATCGGGCCGTCCCTATCTGCAGGGCGACAATCCGACCGCCAATGACGTCCACGTCTATATGAATTTCTGGTGGATCAAGCAGGCGATCCCGAACGTTGCCGAGACTTTGCTCAAGGAATTTCGGCTAGTGCGGGCGTGGATCGAGCGTGTCGCCGCGATCGGCCACGGCAAACCCACAGCGATGGATTCCAAGGAAGCGCTCGCCGTCGCGAAGGCTGCCATGCCGGAGGCCGTGGCGGCCGCCGACGAATTCGATCCGCGCGGTCTCAAGCCCGGCGACAGGGTGACGGTCGCCGCCGACGATTATGGCCGCGATCCGGTTGCGGGGGAGATCGTGTTCTCCAATGCGCACGAGATCGCGATCCGCCGCCACGACGATCAGGCGGGCGAGGTGGTGGTGCATTTCCCGCGCGCCGGTTTCACGGTCGTTCCAGCCGGACACTGACCATGGACCAGCAGACCGCCGAAACCGTCGAGATCGCGCAAGGCCATCTGAAGGGATTTTCCAAAGATGGCGTGCTGCGCTTCAACGGCATCCCCTATGCAAAGCCGCCTGTCGGGGCGCTGCGCTGGCGGATGGCGGAAGCGCCGGAGCCATGGTCCGGCATCCGCGATGCGGCACGCTTCGGCAATATCGCGCCGCAGATTCAGGGTGCGGCCGAGCGGTTGATCGGCGGCACGCCGGGCGCGCAATCGGAGGACTGTCTCTATCTCAACATCTGGACGCCATCGCCGGGCGGCGCGAAGCGTCCCGTGCTGGTGTGGATACACGGCGGCGCCTTCGTGACCGGTGCCGGCAGCCTCGGCACCTACAACGGCAAATATCTCGCCGCGCGCGGCGACGTCGTGGTGGTGACGATCAACTACCGCCTCGGTGCTTTGGGCTTTCTCAATCTTCGCGATGCCACGGACGGAAAGATCGGCGGCACCGGTGCGGAAGGCCTGAGCGACCAGATCATGGCCCTCAGTTGGGTGAAGCAGAACATCTCGGCGTTCGGCGGCGATCCCGGCAATGTCACGATCTTCGGCGAATCCGCGGGCGCGATGAGCGTCGGCGCATTGCTCGCGGCGCCCTCCGCACGCGGCCTGTTCCACAAGGCGATCCTGCAGTCCGGCGCTGCCCATATCGGCCACACCCGTGAGCGCTCGGCGAAGGTCGCACGGCTGTTTCTTGAAAAGCGTGGTGTTGACGGTACCGAAAAGCTCATGGCGCTGCCGCATGAGGCCATCCTGAAAGCGCAGGGAGACATCCTCGATATCCCGCGCGACACCGGTGGGCTCCCCTTCGGCCCGACCGCCGACGGCGAATTGCTACCGGCCCGCGCCATCGGCGAAGTGCGCGCAGGTTCGGCGAAGGGAATTCCCGTTCTCTCCGGCACGACGGCGGACGAATGGAAGCTGTTCACCGCGGCACATCCGAAACTCAGGATGATGGATAGCGCAAAGCTCCGCCGCTACACCGCTAGGCTGGTTGGAGAAGATCGTACCGACACGCTGCTCGATGCTTATACGACCGGTTCCTCCTTCGAGCGCTGGAATGCGGTGATGACGGATCATTCCTTCGCCGTACCATCCGCGCGCCTTCTCGAAGCACAGGGCGCATTTGCGCCAACCTATACCTATCGCTTCGACTGGCGCTCGCAGCTGCTGGGAGGAGTGCTCGGCGCATGCCACGCACTCGAGCTGGGCTTCGTCTTTGGGACGTACAACGAGAAGATGGCGGGCGCCTTCTTCGGCACTGGCGCGAAGGCCGACGCACTGTCGTCCGCCATGATGGAGTCCTGGATCGCATTTGCGCGCTTGGGCGATCCCTCGAACGTGCTCACAGGAACATGGCCGCGTTACGATGCGGCGGCGCGCGCCACGATGATCCTCGGCAACGGCGATCCGCACGCGACGAACGCACCCGACGATGACCGCCGCAAAGTGTGGGATACGATTCCGGACGGCAACGTCGGGCCGTAATTGCTCGGCCGGGGATGACAGGCGAGCTTAGTTCTCCAGCATCACCTTGCACTGATGCACGGGTTTGCGTAGCGCTTCGAAGGCAGAGGGCAGCGCATCGAGGTCCACGATGTCGGTGATCATTCCCGACACGTCGATGCGGTCGGCGGCGATCATCGCGATCACGTAATCGAAATCGGCCGGGCGGTAGCCGAGCACGAATTGCAGGTTCAGCTCCTTCACGATACCGAGAAGCGGCATGATCGTGTCCGGCTGCTGGCAGACGCCTGCGATGACGATCTTTCCGCCGCGTGGCGCCTCCATCATGGTCTGGCCAATCAGGCCGGGCGCGCCGACGCATTCAAAGATGAGGTCGGGTGCTTTGCCTGCGATCTTCTCGACTTGCGGCACCAGCGGCTGCGCGGGATCGATGGCGTCGGTGGCGCCGAACTTCGCGGCGAAGGCGCGACGCGTCTCGGCGCGCTCGCTCACGATCACGTGGCGGGCGCCTAAGAATTTCGCCCACAGCATCACCGCAAGCCCGACAGGGCCCGCGCCGATCACGAGCACGGTCGCGCCGCGTTCCATCTTCGCCATGTCGACGGCGTGCAGCCCGACGGCCAGCGGTTCGACCAGCGCACCTTCGCGGAACGAGACGCTGTCGGGCAGGCGGTAGGCGCCGTTGGCGCCGATGCGCACATATTCGGCATAGGCGCCGTGGCTGTGACCGAGTCCGACGGCCATGCCTTTCGCGCACATCATCGAGGTGCCGAAGCTGGTATTCTTGCACGGGCTCGCATCGCCGCAGCAGATGTAGGGAAAGCCCGCGACGCGCTCGCCGCCCTTCCACAATCCCTTCACTGCGGAGCCGATCTCCACGATCTCGCCGGCGAATTCGTGGCCCATGACACTGCCGAGCGCGAGCGGCATGATCGATGTCGGCTCGGTCATGTGCAGGTCGGAGCCGCAGATACCGCAATTCTTCACTTTCAAGATCAGGTCGTGCGGCCCCGGCACCGGATCGGCAATCGGCTCGATCACGAGCGGCTTCGACATTTCCTTGAATAGCGCGGCGCGCATGACGATACCTTCGGGGCTGGACAGCGAGTGCGCAAGGCTATGTCATCCCGCGCACGAGGGGAAACAGGAAACGTCATGACCGATCTTTACGCGACGGCACGACAGATGTTGGCCGATCTGAATGCGAAGCGCATCTCCGCGCGCGAGCTGCTCGATGCCCACGTCGCGCGCAGCGCCGAACTTGCCGCGCCGATCAATGCCGTCGTGGCGACCGATCCCGAGCGCGCGTACGAGGACGCTCAAGCTATCGACGACGCGCGCGCGAAGGGCGTGGACCTCGGTGCGCTCGCCGGCCTGCCGATGACGATCAAGGACGGCTACGATGTCGAACATATGCCGGCGACCGCGGGCTTCCCGCCTTTTGCGTCGCGGCCGAAGGATTGCGCCGATGCCGAGCTTGTCGCGCGCACGCGGGCGGCCGGCGCGGTGATCTGGGGCAAGACCAATGTGCCGCTGATGCTCGGCGACTGGCAGAGCTACAACGCGATCTACGGCACGACGAACAATCCCTATGACGTGACGCGCGTGCCCGGCGGGTCATCGGGCGGCTCGGCTGCAGGGCTGGCGACGGGCATCACGCCGCTCGAGATCGGTTCCGATATCGGCGGCTCGCTGCGCGTGCCGGCGAATTTCTGCGGTGTGTGCGCGTTGAAGCCGAGTTGGGGCGTGTTGCCGATGCGCGGGCATGTTCCGCCGCCACCCGGTATCGACGCCGAAGTCGATCTCGGTGTCGGCGGCCCGATGGCGCGTAATGTCGACGACCTCAAACTGCTCTGGAGCGTGTTGAACAAGACACCGGAAGCGCCGAAGGGCAGCGTAAAAGGCGGGCGCATCGCGGTCTGGGACGAGGACGCGCTTATCCTGCTTGGCCGCGATGCCAAGGACGCCGTTGCACGCGCGGCTGACGCGCTCGCGAAACAGGGCGCGCGGGTCGAATCCATCAAGGCGCCGGTCGACACGCGCGAACTGCTCGTCAACTACATGTGGCTGCTGATCTCGATCGTCAGCGCCGGCCTTCCCGAAGAGATACTGAACAGGGTCGCCCAAACGCGGGAGGCAGACGAAAAGGCCTTTGCGGTATCGCGCGATCCATGGAGCCAGGAACTCAATCGCCTTGCCATGACCGCGCGATCGGCCGAAGTGCTGGCGGCACAGCGCGCGCGCCAGGCACTCAAGGACCGCATGAGGGACTTCTTCGGACAGCACGACGCGATCCTCATGCCGGTGACCCCGGTGCCCGCCTTCCGGCACGATCACAGCGAACCGTTCGGCGCGCGCACGCTCGAGATGGATGGAAGCACGATTCACTACCCTACGATGCTAGGCTGGATCGCACTCGCGACCGCGCTGCATCTTCCGTCCATCGCGGTGCCGGCAGGAAGAAGCCGCGAAAAGCTTCCGATCGGTGTGCAGATCGTCGGTCCGTGGAATGGCGAGTCTCGCCTGTTCGATTACGCTGGCGGGGTTGAAGAAAGCCTCGGCGGATTTGCGCCGCCTTCACTGTGAGTGGGTGGGTTCGGATCGGAACTGTAACTCTGGCCCCGAATTTGGCCCTAGTTTTTCTGCCCTGGCGGCGTCGCATAAACGGGTTGCATGGGCAACGGCAACTCAAAATGAATTCTGACCGACGTCCATGCCGATGTCGTGTCACCGTTCTCGACGGCAGGTACGAAGTGCCATTGGGCGACTGCTTCGGCAGCGGCGTTGTCGAGGTCTGGGAACCCGCTGGATTTGTCGATGCGCAATCTGCGCGGCCTTCCGCTGGAACTTACATGGACGCCGACCAGAACGTCGCCTTGTTCGCCGCTCAATTGCGCGCTGTCGGGATACGCCGGCTGCAGCGTCGGATAGGCGTGATCAATCCTGGGCGGCGAGTCGGCGATAGCCGAGCCTGTGCCGAACGTGAGAACCGACGCTACCGCAACGCCCATAGTGAGAGTGCGTGCCGAGAAATGCCCCATGAAACCCCCTTGTTGGCACGTCAATGTAACATGCGGCATCGCGGGCAACAAAAAGTTTTGGGGGTCGACGTGGAAACTCGTCCATAGAAAAAGCGCGGGCGGGTTTCACCGCCCGTGCTCTGACGCATCATTGTGCGGCTCTGGGCAGAAGCCGCTCGATCGCGTGGAGATAGGTCACGAATGCGGCGCGTCCTTTTTCGGCGAGCATGACGCGGGTCAGTGGCTTGCGGCCGGAAAAGCTCTTCTTGATCGTGACGTAACCCGCGTCTTCGAGCTTGCGCAGATGAACGGAGAGATTGCCGGCGCTCGTCTGAAGCTTCTCCTTGAGTTCGTTGAACTCCGCGATCTGGGCCGTCGAGAGATAGGCCATGATGCCCAGACGCAGCCGTCCGTGGATAATCTCGTCGATCTTCGCGATGTCGAAATCGCCGGTCATGGCTAGCGTCCGGCGCGCGACGTCAGCACGAAACTAGGCACGACCAGCGTCAGCGCGAGGCCAGAAGGTCGGCAGGTGTGCCAATGAGCGCGGCCAGAAGGAGGGTGATCGCAAAGGCCGCGAGCGCCACGGCAAACATCCAGACCTGGCGTGCGAGCGCAAATAGGAAATGTCGCTTCTGAGACTGTCAGCACGGTTGGAAATGGGTCTTTCACTCGGTCCGTTAGGGAATATAGTGAAAGTACTTTGTAATATAAAGTACTTTCTCACAGAGCGTTCGGGTGCCGCGACAGCTCGCTGACAACATGTCATAAATCGTGGAACCGCCATCAAAACGTCGAAGGGAACGTCCATGTCTATCAAGCTGCGCAACGGAATCTTCCTCGCACCATTCCATCCGGTCGATGAGGACCCGACGCTGTGCATCCAGCGCGATCTGGAGCTGATCGAGCATCTCGACCGCCTCGGTTATGAGGAAGCCTGGGTGGGCGAACACCACTCGGCCGGCTACGAAATCATCCCGAGCCCCGAAGTGTTCATCGCTGCCGCGGCCGAGCGCACCAAGCGCATCATGCTCGGCACCGGCGTGGTTTCGCTGCCTTACCACTCGCCTCTGATGACGGCGAACCGGATCATGCAGCTCGATCACCAGACGCGCGGCCGCGTCATGTTCGGCGTGGGGCCGGGTCTTTTGCCATCGGATGCATTCTCGATGGGCATCGATCCCTCGACGCAGCGCGACCGCATGGTGGAGTCGATCGAGGTCATCATGCGCCTCTGGGCCGGCGAGCGCGTCACGCAGAAATCCGACTGGTTCAATCTCGTCGACGCGACCTGCCAGCTTCGGCCCTACACTTGGCCGCACCCGGAGATCGCGGTGGCGTCATCGGTCACGCCCTCCGGCGGCAAGCTCGCCGGCCGCCACGGCTTCGGCATGCTGTGCGTGGCTGCGACGCAGATGGGCGGCTACGACGCGCTCGCGATCAACTGGGACGTCGCCAACAAGACGGCGGCCGAGAACGGCCGCAAGATGGATCCCCAGAAACTCCGCCTCGTCGGCCCCGTGCACATCGCCGAAACGCGCGAGAAGGCGTTCGAGAACATCAAGTTCGGCTTTTCCAAGTGGCAGGACTATTTCGCAGGCATCTCCGCCGTCGCCGGGCGGCAGGCGATGGAGGCGCAATCGATAGACGACCTGATCAAGCAGGGCGTCATCGTCATCGGCACGCCCGACGATGCCATTACACAGATCCAGCGCCTGCAAAAAAAGCAGGGTGAGTTCGGCTGCTTCCTGCAACTCGCGCACAACTGGGCGGATTTCGAGGCGACCAAGAAATCCTACGAGATGTGGCAGCGCTACGTAACGCCCGTGATCAACAAGTCGAACGAAGCGCGTGTGACGGCCTTCGACTGGGCGCGCGACAACAAGGAGCGCTTCATCGGGGCAGCCATGTCCGCCGCCATGCAGACGATTCAGAAGCACCACGAGGAAGAAGCAAAGAAAGCCGCAAAGGCCGCGGAATAGGCGCGCTAAGCGATCCGCGCTTTCCGCCAGTGGATGAAGGAAAACGCGATCGCTCCTAGCGATCCCAACACGAAAATCGCGTCGACGAGAAAGTTGTTGAAATGTCGCCAGAAAGCGCCGGGCATGGTCCCGGCGCCAAATTCGTGGTTGGCGCTGCGTAGTTCGGCCAGACGCACGCCGTAGTCATAGGAGAGTTCGCTGTAGGTCGAGACCTCGAAGATCACCGACATCGCCGTCAGCACATAAAGCGATGCGATAAGCGCGAACAACCACCCTGGAATGTGCTTCGCTGCGAGATAGGTTGCCACGACCAGCGCTGTCGTCACCGTCAGCCACCATTGGCTCGAGGTGTAGGCGAGACTGCCCCAACTTGTGATCGCCTGATTTAGATCGCTTTCCGTCATTGCGTTCCCCCCATGGCACCTATGCCCATACCGCCCAACCGGCGACGGGGACGGATGCTATCATCGGCGGGAATGGTGTGAAGGAGCAGGGCTTGGAGCGATTCGCCGGCGGCTGCCACTGCGGCAATTTGAGCTTCATCTTCGAGGCCACCGCACCGCTTGAGTCGCTCGGGCTGCGCGCCTGCATGTGCAGCTTCTGCCGCGCGCACGGTGCTCGCAACACATCCGATCCCAATGGCGCGATCCGGATTGTCGTGCGCGATGGTGCGCAGCTCGAACGTTATCGCTTCGGATTGAAAACATCAGACTTCCTCATCTGCAGAACCTGCGGCGTTTATATCGGCGCCCATCTGCCGCATGCCGGTGGCGGCTGGTTCACGGTGAATGTGAACGCGGTCCACGACAGACCGCCGCTCGATTTCCCGCTTATGCCCAATGTCTTCGATGCTGAGGACGCTAGCGCGCGCGTATCCCGCCGCGAGGCCCGCTGGACGCCGGTGGTGGAATTCCGGATGGAGAAGGCGTGATGAAGGCGCTTGTTGTGATCGACGTCCAGAAAGCCATGTTCGAGACGCCGGGTTTCATGCCCCTTGATGGCGAGGCGGTTGTCGACCGCATCGCAGGCCTTATTGCAACTGCGCGGGAAAGCGGCACGCCCATATTCTTCGTGCAGCACGATGGTGGCCCGGACGATCCATTTCACGCCGGCAAGCCGGGCTTTCCCTTCCACGACAAGCTAACGCCGCGCATCGGCGACGATGTGACGGTTAAGCATCACGGCAGCGCGTTTAACCGCACCGAACTCGACGCCAAGCTGAAAATAGCTGGTATCGATACGGTCGTCATCTGCGGAATGCAAAGTGAGTATTGCGTGGATTCGGCGGTGCGCGGCGCGGTCGAGCGCGGCTACCGCGTGATCCTGGTGGCCGACGGGCATACGACCTTCGATACCAAAGTTCTAAATGCTGCCGACATCATCGCCCATGAAAATGAGACGCTCAACGGCTCCTATGCGGAGGTCATTCCGGCCGCACAGATCGTCTTTTCTGGTTAATCCCGGCGGATTAGAGAAGCGTCACAAACTGCGCTATGATGGCCGCCTGTCTGGGGGGTGAATATGGCACACAAGGTTCCGGTTGGCGGCACGATCGCGCATGCCTACGGCTTCGCGTTTAGCAACATTCTCAACAATCTCGGCGCGATCTGGATACCCGCTGTGATCCTGTACGCGATCATGTTTGTGTTTCGCGCCAGCTACGCGAACACGCTCCTGAGCATGAGCACCAATCCGCAAGCGGCACTCGCGGGGCTTCAATATCTGTTCGTCGGCATGATCGTCTTTGGGGTTCTGATCGTCGCGCAGATCGCGGGCCTCACGAAAGAAGCTTTGGGACTGAGGACGGGGAATGCCTGGCTGCAGTTTCCCTTTGGCGCAGCAACCTGGCGGCTGCTCGGCGCCTATCTTCTCTACCTCATCGTGATGATCGTTCTCTATATCGGCGTGTTCGTGGTCAGCCTGCTGTTTGCCGGCATTTTCGCCGGTGTTGCCGGAGCCGGAGCTGGCGGTGGGACCAAAGGGGCAATCGCCGGTCTTGGGATCGCCGCGGTGGTGTTGATGCTCTTCGTATTCTGTGCCTTCGTTTACATCGCGACCCGGCTGTCGTTCCTGCTGGCGCCGGTTGTCGTCGCCGAACACAAGATTTCCCTGATCCGTTCCTGGGAACTGACGAAGGGAAATTTCTGGCGGATCTTCGTTGTGTTTCTCGCCATGATCATTCCGCTATTTGTACTGGAATTTGTCGTTCTCTGGGAGGTGTATGGCTCAAGCCTGATTCCACCCATGCATCCAGGCGTCACACCGGAAGAACTCAATGCCTTTAGCCAGCATCAGCGGCAGGTGATCGCGAATTCGCAGAACTTGTGGTTCATCACCTATCCTCTGGGACTGCTCGTGACCGTGATTTTCTATGGCATCTTCACGGGTGCGAGTGCGTTCGCCTATCGCGCGCTGACGGCGTCGGACAATTCGGCGGAGGTGTTCTAGAATTTCACCCGGCCTGAAACGATGTCCGCATAGGCCGTGGCGTCAAGCCGTTCGTAGCGCTCGCTGGCGGCGTTGTACCAGTACAGAGGATCGGCGATGGCCGAAGGGTCGAAGCCTTCCTTCACCAACTCGACCTTGCGCTGCTTGAAGGTACCGGTGATCTCCATCTCGGGTTTGAGTCTTAAGAACATCGGCCGCGCATAGGCAGGGAGATTGTCTTTCAGCGTGTCTTTCAGCGTCGCAGGATCGAAGGTGGGCGCGACCACCAGCGCCGCCATACCCGCGCGGCCGTCCTGTCCTGGCACGGCAACGCCATAGACATTCGCTTCCGCGATTCCGGGCACGATGCCCAGTGCTTCGGCCACTTCGCTGGTGGCGACGTTCTCACCCTTCCAGCGGAAGGTGTCGCCGATGCGGTCGACGAAATAGAAATAGCCATGCGCATCGCGGCGCATGAGATCGCCGGTGCGGAACCAGCGGTCGCCCTTCTCGAATGCGTCTTCGAGGATTTTCTTTCGCGTATCGGTCTTCTGCGTATAGCCCTCGAAGCCGCGCCCGGCCTCGTCGCTGATCCGCCCGATCGCCTCGCCCACTTCGTCATCGGCGCATTCGATGCAGAGCCCGTCCGGCCCGCGTATGGGCTCCTCATTCTCGATGTCGAATTTCACGATGCGAACCTTGAAGATGCCGCGCATATAGGCCGGGACGCGGCCGACAGCACCCGGCTTGCCGTCGTAATTGAGCATCGACACATTGCCTTCGGTCGCACCGTAGAACTCGATGATTTTCGGAATTGCGAAGCGTGTCTGAAACGCTTTCCAGATCTCGGGCCTGAGACCGTTGCCGGTGATGGCGCGGATCGCATGATCGCGCTCATGTAGGCCCGGCGGCGCATTGAGAAGGTAGCGGCAAAGCTCGCCGATATATTGAAAGAAGGTCGGGCGGTATTTGTGGCAATCGCTCCAGAACTCCTGGACCGAGAATTTGCGCCGGATGATGAGTGAACCGCCGGTCGTGAGCGCCACGCCTACCGCGCATACCCCGCCGGTCGAGTGATAGAGCGGCAGCGTGTCGTACATGCGGTCGTTCTCGCGCGCATTCAGCGCGCCGGCAAAGCCGTCCATCATGAACAGCATGCGCATATGGCTGAAATTCGCGGCTTTGGGCAGGCCGGTCGTGCCGGAGGTGTAGATATAAAAGGCGTTGTCCTTGCAGACGAGGCCGTCGCGCACCGCGCGGTCCGGCGTTGTCGAAGACGCTCCGGCCAGAGCCGCATCCAGATCTTCGGTGCCCGCCGCGCGCCCGCCGGTGGCCCATGCGATGGGCTTGGGATCAAGCGACGATGCGATCTCGTTATATTGTTCGCAAAGCTCCGCGCCGACGATCACATGCCGGGCATTGGCGATGGCAATGCAATGGGCCAGCGGCGGGCCGCGTAGATTGGTGTTGATCAGCGCCGCGATGCCGCCGAGCTTCTGGATGCCGAGCCACGCCTGCAGATATTCCGGCCGTCCCTCCATGAAGAGCGCGACGACGTCGCCTTTTCGGATTCCCTGCGCCATCGCCCAATGCGCATAGCGGTTCGCGCCTTCGGCCAGATCAGCATAAGTGAGGATGCGGTCCTGGTAGAGGACGGCAATGTTCTTCGGCTTCGCGCGCGCGAAATCTTCGACAATGTCGTTGATCGTGCGCGGGCTGTCCGGTGTGACGGTGCGCAGGCGATAGAAGGTGCGCCCGACCGAACTCAGATAGGCGTACTCGCGCGCAATCCCGTCAAACAACGCCATTTGCGATTCGCTCCGGCCTCAGGCCAAGACTATGGTCGCGGGGTAAAGATCAAGACAAGTCGATGGAAACGCTCGACCTGCGCGGATTGAAATGTCCGCTGCCCGCATTGTTCGCCAAACGCGCGCTCGAACGCGCGGGCGAGGGTACTGAGATCGGGATCCTCACCGACGATCCGATGGCGCCGATCGACGTACCGCATATGTGCCGCCACGAAGGGTTTGAGTGCATCTCCGTCGCGCGCGACGGCGATCAGGCGCGAATGGTGCTGCGCCGCCCTATTTCGGCGGCGGCGGCAACGGCCCGAGGTGACTGAGTACGTCCTGCGCGTTCAGCGCTGTGGGCTGATGCCTGGCGTCCTCGTCCTTCAAGGTCGTGATCTCGGCATAGGCGGTGTAGCTGGTGATGGGCCGCGTGTCCGCCGTGCCGTCGAAGTCCCAGCTATGCCAGTACCAGCCGCCGTAGCCGCCCCATCCCGGCCAGCCCACAAAGTCGGTGGTGTAGCGCGTGCGGGTCTTGGTATCGCGGTGGTCGAACATGAAGGCGGCAAAGCCCGCCTGTAACGTCACTTCCGCGGCGCGGCGCAGGAGATAGTCCTCCACCATCTCGCGACTCGTAACGGAATTGCCGTGGAAGCTGACGCGGAAACGGTTGGAGGCGAGCTGCCGGTCGGCATAGCCCTCCGACCCGGGCGAGGTCTGCGGCGCATAGGCCGATGGTGTGGCGCACGCGGCGAGTCCGAGCAGCGCGAACCCCGCGAAAACGGCCAAAATCCTGGATCTCATGGACGCGACTCCTGCCCTCCGCCCGGCATTGTAACGCAAAACCCGAGCTTTCTCCGGCGTTTCGCTTGACTCCGTGGCTTCAAATAGATTACTGACTGTTCAGTTATTTAATGGAACTCAAAGAAGTGAACGCATTGGCCACAGCTCCCGTCCGTTGGACCCGCCGCAAACGGGCGCGGCCCGCCGAGATTCTCGACGCGGCGCTGAAAGTGTTTGCGGAAAAAGGCTTCGCCGGCGCGCGGATGGAAGACATCGCGGCCCGCGCGGGCGTGACCAAGGGCACGATCTATCTCTACTTCGAAAACAAGGAAGCAGTGTTCAAGACGCTGGTGCGCGAGTCGATCGGCGCCACGCTGAGCGACGTCACCGCAAATGTGCGCGACTACCAGGGCTCGGCGAAAGACCTTCTGCGCTTCGCGCTCACCGCAATGGCGCATCTGCTGACCTCCAGCGACCGCGTGGTGCTGCCGAAGATCATCATCGGCGAGAGCGGCAATTTCCCCGAGCTCGCGCGCTTCTATCGCGAAGAGATCATCGACAAGGGCCTCGCGCTCATGTCCGGCCTCATCGCGCGCGGTATTGCGCAAGGCGAATTCCGCGACGTGCCGGTCGGACATGCGGTACGCCTCTGCATTGCGCCCGTGCTATTGGGTGCGATGTGGCGCGCGACCTTCGCGCAATTCGATGCTGAGCCGTACGACTACAAGGGGCTGATCGAGACGCATCTCGATGTTCTGTTTCGCGGGCTTGCTGCCGAAGGAAGCGCGTCATGAAAAAGCTTCTCGCGCTCCTAGCGCTCGTTGCCCTTTGCGGATGCGGACAGGACGACAATCATGCCTGGCTTGGCTATGCCGAAGGCGACACGGCCTTTGTCGCTGCGCCGCAAGCGGGATGGGTTGCCAATCTGCGCGTCGAACGCGGCGCAGAGGTGAAGACCGGCGATCTTCTCTTCTCGCTCGACGACACCAACCAGACCGCTGCGCGCGATCAAGCGAAGGCTGCAATCGCACAGGCACAGGGACAAATGGGTCAGGCGCAGGCGAGTCTGGCTTTGGCGCAGAAAGAACTCGCGCGGCAAAGCGGATTGCTGCGCGCAGGGGCCACCTCGAAGCAGGCTTACGATCAGGCGAAATCGTCGTACGACACTGCCGCGGCCCTCATCCGACAGATCGCGGCGTCCGAGGATCAGGCGCGCGCAACGCTAGCCGGTGCGGCATACCAATTGTCGGAGCGCGACATCGTCTCGCGCACCTCCGGCCGCGTGCAGGACGTGTTCTTCCGGCCGGGCGAATATGCCCCCGCCATGACGCCGGTGGTTTCGATCCTTCCGCCCGGCAACGTCTATGTGCGCTTCTTCGTGCCGGAGACGGAATTTTCCAAGGTCCGGCTCGGGCAGAAGGTTGCCGTCAGCTGCGACGGCTGTGCGAAGGACATCACAGCTACGGTGAGCTTCATCGCGGCCCAGGAGGAATTCACACCACCGGTGATTTTCTCCATCGGCAACCGCGAGAAGCTCGTCTTCAAGGTCGAGGCGCGCGCGCCGGGCGGTCTCGCGCTGCATCCCGGACAGCCGGTCGACGTGCGCCCGCTCTGATGTCCGCAAATCTTGCCATCGACGTGCACGGGCTGACCAAGCGTTTCGGCCAGAAGGTGGCGGTGAACGCAGTGGACATTGCTGTGCCGGATGGCGAGGTGTGGGGATTCTTGGGTCCCAATGGTTCCGGCAAAACGACGACGATCCGCATGCTTTGCGGGCTGCTTCGCCCCGACGCGGGAACAGGCACGTGCCTCGGCTTCGACGTCATCACCCAGAGTGAGGAGATCAAACGCGCCGTCGGCTACATGACCCAGAAGTTCAGCTTCTGGGAGGACCTGTCGATCCGCGAAAACCTCGAATTCGTCGCGCGCATGTATGAGCTGCATGACGGCAAGGCGCGCGTCGACGACACGATAGCGCGGCTCGGTCTCGAGAAGCGCCAGACCCAATTGGCGGGCGAACTCTCCGGCGGCTGGAAGCAGCGTCTCGCGCTCGCGGCCTGCATGCTGCATTCGCCGAAACTTTTGCTGCTCGACGAGCCCACCGCCGGCGTCGATCCCAAGGCGCGGCGCGATTTCTGGGACGAGATCCACCGGCTGAGCACCGAAGGCCTCACCGTTCTTGTCAGCACCCATTACATGGACGAAGCCGAGCGCTGCGACCGCATCGTCTATATCAATCTCGGCGACATCGTCGCGCGTGGCACCGTGGCCGAGGTTATCGAACAGTCGAAGCTCTTCACCTTCATCGTAGAAGGCGAAGGCGCGCGGCAATTGGCGGAGAAGCTTCGAGGCCATCCCGGCGTCGAATATGTCTCCTTCTTCGGTGCCGTGCTGCATGTTAGCGGCCGGGATCGTGATGCGATCGAGCGCGCACTCGCGCCGTATCGCGCGCAAGCGGGGCTGACGATCACCGAATCGCCGCCGAGCCTCGAAGACGTCTTCATCCAGCTCCAGGAAAAGGGCGGGCACAGATCATGAGCGCGCGGTTCTCTTTCGCGCGCGTGGGTGCGGTGCTCGCCAAGGAGTTCATTCAGATCCGCCGCGACCGCACGACACTCGGGATGATTATCGGCATCCCCGTGATGCAGCTCCTGCTCTTCGGCTACGCGATCAACCTCAATCCCAAGAACCTGCCGACCGCGGTCTCGATCTCCGATCCCGGCACGTTCTCCGATTCGATCGTCGCGGCGCTGCAGAATTCCTCCTACTTCGACGTCGTGAAAGCGACGAACTCGCCGGAAGTCGCGCGTGGATTTCTGGCCAGAGGCGAAGTTTCTTTTGTGGTGGAAATCCCTGCCAATTTCTCGCGCGATCTGGTGCGCGGTGCTGTGCCGTCGCTCCTGGTCGAGTCGGACGCCACTGATCCCGCCTCCGGCTCGCAGGCAACCGCCGCGCTCAATCAACTGTTCAATGACGCCCTGCGCGACGATCTCAAGGGACCGCTGGCCACGCGCGCGCTGGCAACACCTGCGTTCAACGTGATCCTCCATCCGCTCTACAATCCGGAGGTCATCACCCAATACAACATCGTGCCGGGTCTGCTTGCCGTGATCCTCACCATGACGATGGTGCTCTTGACCTGCATGGCGCTGACGCGCGAGCGCGAACGCGGGACCTACGAAAACCTGCTCGCCATGCCGGTCAAGCCCTTCGAACTCATGCTCGGAAAGATCGCGCCCAATGTGCTGATCGGCGCGGTACAGAGCACGCTGGTGCTGCTGGTGGCGAAATTCCTCTTCCACGTGCCGATGATCGGCTCCATGGGACTCCTGTCGCTGGGCCTTCTGCTCTTCATCACGGCCAACCTCGCCGTCGGCTACACCTTCTCGACCATCGCCCAGAATCAGCTCCAGGCGATGCAGATGACCGTCTTTTTCCTCCTTCCCTCCATTCTTTTGTCGGGTTTTGCGTTTCCCTTCCGGGGAATGCCCGTCTGGGCGCAATGGATTGGCGAAATTCTGCCAGCCACGCATTTTCTGAGGGTCGTTCGTGGAATCCTGCTTAAAGGTAATGGCGCCGGGGAAATCTGGCCGGATGTCTGGCCGCTCATTCTCTTTCTGTTCGTGGCGGGGAGCGTCGCGCTCTTGCGCTTCCGCCGTACGCTGGACTAAGGGGACGGGGCCTTGCCAATCCGGGCGGGCCGTAACAAATTCATCGTTCATTAAGGGTCCGGCGGTGCCGGACCTCCCAAACGAGACCATCGCGCGAACGTCCGGGACAGGACGGCGCCAACGTAGGAAGTGTGGGGGTCCGAACCCGTGATTGGCCTGTCGATTTTCCTGCAGTGCCTGCTGGCAGTGGTCCTTGTGCTGCTGGCATTGCTGTCGGTCCAGCTGATCGCACTCGGCTTTGTCCGCCAGTTCCGCCCCCAGCCGCGCCTGCGCGTCCCCGCCCTGCCGGATGAAGTCCTGCCCCAGGTCCTGGTGCAGCTGCCTGTCCGCGATGAAGGCCCGCTTGCCGTGCGCGTCGCTGCTGCTGCGGCTCGGATGGATTGGCCGCGTGACAAGCTCCGCATTCAGCTGCTCGACGACGGCCGTACCAGCGAGCACGAGTCGCTGGCGCGTGCGATTCGCAGCGTCATTCCGGCAGGCGTGAATTTTGAGGTGCTGCACCGCGGCGAAAGCATCGGCTTCAAGGCCGGCAATCTGGCCTTCGGACTCAAGCATTGCGACGCGCCCTATGTGGCGGTGTTCGATGCCGACTTCGTCCCGCCGACCGATTTCCTCAGGCGCACCGTGCCTGCCCTGGTCGCCGATTCCGGCCTTGCCTTCGTTCAGGCGCGCTGGGGTCATGCCAACCGTACCCGGAACTGGCTGACCCGCGTGCAGGGCCTGTTGCTCGATGCGCATTTCGCTGTCGAACAGGAAGGACGCACCCGCGCAGGTCTCCCGATCTCCTTCAACGGTACCGCGGGTGTGTGGCGGCGTGCGGCGATCGACGACGGCGGCGGCTGGACGGGCGACACGCTGACCGAGGACCTCGATCTTTCGATCCGCTGCGCGCTCAGGGGCTGGCGCGCCGGACTGCTTCCCGATCTCGAAGTCCCCGGCGAGCTTCCCGAAACCGCGGCGGGCTGGCGCGCACAACAGGCGCGCTGGACCAAGGGCCATGCGCAATGCGCCAAGAAGCTCCTTCCCGAAATCTGGACGAGCGATTTTCCGCTCTGGAAGAAGGCCGTTCTGAGCTTCCAGATCTGCCAGTTTGCGTTCTATTCGCTCGCGCTGATGAGCGCTGTGATCAGCCTGACGCTGATGGCGATGGGCGTGGTCTATATCCAGAGCGTGGCCGCGCTGGGCCTGTCGGTATCGGCGCTCGGGCTCGCCGCCAGCCTCGGCTATCTCTATCTGGGCCAGGTGATCCTCGGCCGTGAGAAAGCGCCCTGCCTTGCGCGTTCGCTGCTGCTCGCGATCGTATTCCCAAGCGGCCTTATCCTCGCCAATTCGCGCGCCACGTTCGAAGCATTCTTCGGATCGGAGATGGTGTTTACGCGCACCCTGCGCGCGGGCGAACGCTATGTCGGCGGCTGGCGCGGCGGACCGGAACTGATCGCGGGCCTTCTTTTGCCGGTATTCGCTTTCGCCGAGCAGGCGTGGAGCGCGCCATTCTTCGTCTTCGCTGTGGCGGGATTGGTCTCGATTGGCGCGATGGGTCTCAGCGGCTCGGGGGCCGCTCCGTCGCGTGACGTCGTGCGCCGCGACTGACGTTCATACTTTCTTAACCGAAATCTAAATAGGTCGAATTCGAACGGTCGTCCTAACTCTGTTTTGAGGAGGGCTTCATAGAGTGTCTCTTCGGCTGCTGGCCGCTTGAGCGCTCGAGAGGCTTGAGATGGTGGGGTCTTTCCTTCGGTTCGCGGTAGCAGCCGCTTTTTCCACCCTGTTGGCGGGTTGCTCCACCACGGAAAATGTTTTCCCTCAAACCGCGGCCGATCGCGGCGGTTCCATCACCGTTCCCGACAAGCCGATCTCCTGCGTGCCCTATGCGCGCGACCATTCGCACGTGAACCTCCACGGCGATGCCAATACGTGGTGGAGACAGGCAGCCGGCCGCTTCAGCCGCACGTCATCTCCGAGCGATGGTTCGATCATGGTGCTCACCGGGTATTCCGGACCCGGGCATGCTCATCTCGCCGTTGTGCGCAAAATCGTGTCGTCGCGTGAGATCCGCGTCGATCACGCCAACTGGCTCAACAATGGCATGATCTATCTGAACAACCCCGTTGCCGACGTCAGCCCCGGCAATGACTGGAGCCTCGTGCTCGTCTGGAATCTGGAAACCCACGCCTGGGGGACTCACCCTTACAATGTGCAGGGTTTCATCGGGCCGGATCGCGGCCAGGACCGCGTGGCAAGCCTCGGCCAGGACGACGAATAAGTAACAATTTCACATAGATAGAGAAAGCTCTGCGCCATTCCGCCTCTCCCCCTTTGATGCGCAGGGACACAGGCATATGTTCCGCGGCTTCTCAAGGGCGCCTTTCGCGCCTGCACAGGGACCAGACGCGTGCGAACTCCGGTAGCGTGCCAAGCGTTTAGGTCCCGGACAAACCCCGGCCACACCCTCCCGTGAACGTCGACACCAAAGCGTCCGCAGTTTCGGATGCCGATCCATTGGCAGCCCACGATGCCGTGCCGCTGAGCGCGCATGCGCATGCGCCCGCACCGTCGTCGTTCCGCCACCAGGCGGCGCTGACGCTCGGCGCGCTGGGCGTGGTGTTCGGCGATATCGGCACGAGCCCCCTGTACGCGATGCGAGAGACCGCGCTCGCGACCGGCGGCTCCGTTCCGCACCCCTACGCGATCATGGGCGGTCTGTCGTTGATCCTGTGGGCGCTGATCTTCGTGGTGACGCTCAAATACGTGATCCTGATCATGCGCGCCGACAACAATGGCGAAGGCGGCGTGCTGGCCCTCGCGACCTTGGCGCATCGTTCGCCGGGTATCGGCCGCAAGATCAAGACGACGATCGGCATCGGCGCCATTTTGGGCCTCGCGCTGTTCTTCGGCGACGGCATGCTGACGCCGGCCGTGACGGTGCTCAGCGCCGTGGAAGGCATGGCGGTCGAAAGCCACGCGCTGCAGCCGTTGGTGGTCCCGCTCGTGCTGATCATTCTGATCAGCGTCTTCGCGATGCAGAGCCGCGGCACGGCGCAAATCGGCAAACTCTTCGGGCCGGTGATGGTCGTGTGGTTTCTGGTGCTTGCGGTCCTCGGTGTGTCGTCGATTGTTCGCGCGCCGCAGATCCTGGCGGCGATCAATCCCTGGTACGCGGTCCGGCTGTTCGCCCATGAGCCGTGGACTGCCTTCGTGGCGCTCGGCTCCGTGGTGCTGGCGGTCACGGGCTGCGAAGCGCTCTACGCCGACATGGGGCATTTCGGCCGCAAGCCGATCCAGCGCGCGTGGCTGTTCTTTGTGCTTCCCGCACTGGTGCTGAATTACTTCGGACAGGGCGCAGCACTGCTGATTACGCCGCAAAACGCCGCCATCGCGTTCTATTCCGTGGCGCCGGCCTGGGCGCATTTTCCACTCGTGTTGCTGGCGACCATCGCGGGCATCATCGCATCGCAGGCCGTGATCTCCGGCGTTTTCTCGATGACGCAACAGGCCGTGCAGCTCGGTCAATTGCCACGCATGGAAATCCGCCACACCTCTGCCACCGAATACGGGCAGATCTACGTGCCGCGCGTGAACACCATGCTCTGCATCGGCGTCGTGTTGATCGTGCTCATCTTCAAGAGTTCCGCTGCGCTGGCCGCGGCCTACGGCATCGCCGTCACGGGTGTCATGGTGATCGACACATTCCACGTCAGCCTGATCGCCGCTCGGCAGTGGAAGTGGCGCATCTGGGCCGTCATTGGCGTGTTCGGCATGCTGGCGCTGATCGACTGGTCGTTCCTCGCGGCCAATTCGCTCAAGATCATCGAAGGCGGCTGGCTGCCGCTCGCCATCGCCGGCACGATTTTCCTCGTGATGGAGACGTGGCGCTATGGCCGGCGTCACCATCAGGAGATCGTGCGCAACGAATCCCTGCCGCTCGATCTCTTCCTCGAGCGCGCTGACAAGACGCCGATGCGCGTCGCGGGTACCGCGGTGTTCCTGAATGCGCGCACCGATGTGGTGCCGGCCTCGCTGCTGCACAATCTGAAGCACAATCGCGTGCTGCATGAGCGCGTGATCCTTGCTCATGTCTCGGTCGATGATACGCCGCTCGTAAAACCCGAAAAGCGCATCGAGGTGAAGAAGCTCGGCAAAGGCTTCTTCAGCGTGACGGTGCATCACGGCTTCTTCGAGACACCGGACGTTCCGCTCGCGCTCCAGAGCGCACGGCCTTACGGTCTCTCCGTCGATGTCGATCACACCACGTTCTTCGTCGGCCGCGAGACGCTGGTGCCGTCTGCACATCCAGCACTTGGACATTTCCGCACCTGGCTTTACATGCAGCTTGCCGCCAACGCACTTTCGCCCGCGCGGTTCTATTGCCTGCCACCCAACCGCGTCGTCGAACTCGGCGCGCAGATCACGATCTGAGAGCGAGCGGCGCAATGAACGCACCCGTCGACCGTCGCGCCGGAAAGCGCCACTCGCTCCGGCGTAATGCGGTGCTCACGCTTGGCGCCCTAGGTGTGGTGTTCGGCGATATCGGCACGAGCCCCCTCTACGCGATGCGCGAGTCCGCGCTCGCTGCCGGCGGCGCGCTTCCGGGACCAGATGCAGTGATGGGCGCGCTGTCGCTGATCTTCTGGGCGCTGGGCATCGTGGTGACGGTCAAATACGTCACTTTCATCATGCGCGCCGACAATGACGGAGAGGGCGGCGTGCTCGCGCTCGCGGCACTGGCGCATCGTTCACCGGGACTTGGGCGCTGGACCAAGACGGCGATCGGCGTCGCCGCGATCCTGGGTTTGGCGTTGTTTTACGGCGACGGCATGCTCACGCCCGCGATCTCTGTGCTCAGCGCGGTGGAAGGCCTGGGTGTCGGCAACGCGGCTTTCGAGCCGCTCATCATGCCGTTGTCGCTGGTGATCCTGATTGGCTTGTTCATTCTGCAAGCGCGCGGCACCGACCAGATCGGGAAAATTTTCGGGCCTGTGATGGTGCTCTGGTTCTTCACGCTTGCGGCGCTTGGATTCGCCGCGATCTTGAAGGCGCCGCGCATCCTCATGGCCATGAACCCGGCCTATGGCCTGTCACTTTTCATCCGCGAACCCTGGACGGCGTTCGTCTCGCTCGGATCGGTGGTTCTGGCGGTCACCGGATGCGAAGCGCTCTATGCCGATATGGGCCATTTCGGCCGTACGCCCATCCAGATTGCCTGGCTCGCCGTAAGCTTTCCGGCACTGGTCCTCAACTATTTTGGGCAGGGCGCCGAGCTGCTGATCAATCCAAAGCTGGCTCCGGCCGCGTTCTACGCGGTAGCGCCGGCCTGGGCCCATTATCCGCTTGTTCTGCTGGCGACGATTGCCACGATCATCGCCTCGCAGGCGGTGATATCGGGTGTGTTCTCGATCACCAGTCAGGCAGTGCGCCTCGGCCAGTTGCCGCGCATGGAGATCCGCCACACCTCAGCGACTGAGTCCGGGCAGATCTATGTGCCGCGCATCAACGCGATGCTCTGCATCGGCGTGGTTCTGATCGTGCTCATCTTCAAGTCCTCCAACGCGCTCGCCGCCGCCTATGGCATCGCGGTCACCGGCGTGATGGCGATCAGCACACTTCTTGTCGCGATCGTGGCAGTGCGGCAATGGCATTGGAGGCTTCCGGCGGTCATCGCGCTGTTCGGCACGCTTGGCATCATCGATCTCGCCTTCCTGGGGTCGAACGCACTCAAGATCGTGGAGGGCGGCTGGCTCCCGTTGCTGGTGGCCGCAGGCGTGTTCGTCGTTATGGACACCTGGCGGCAGGGACGCCGTGTGCACCAGGACAAGGTGCGCGACGGCTCGCTTCCGCTGAATCTGTTCCTCGACCGCGCCGACAAGACGCCGCAGCGCGTCGCGGGCACGGCCGTTTTCATGACGCCGCGCCTCGACGTCGCGCCCGGTCCGTTGCTGCACAGCCTCAAGCATTACAAGGTGCTCCATGAGCGCATCGTGCTCGCCACGGTGGTGGTGGAAGAAACGCCGTTCGTGTCGAACGCCAAGCGCATTGAAGTCATCAAGCTCGGCAAGGGTTTCCTCGAGGTGCGTATCCGCTACGGCTTTTTCGAGACGCCCGACGTGCCGCGCGCGCTCGAACGGGCCAGGTCTCAAGGCCTCGTGATCGACATCGACTCGACGACGTTCTTCGTCGGCCGTGAGACCCTGGTGCCCGGTGAGCATCCCGGTCTCAAGCATTGGCGCATCGCGCTCTACACCTGGCTCGCATCGAACGCGCTCGCGCCGGCGCGGTTCTTCCAGCTTCCACCCAACCGCGTGGTCGAACTCGGTACTCAGATTACGATCTGACAGGGTTGACCGGCGCGCAGTGCCGGGTTCTCGTTACGCCATCGCTATCCCGGAGTGGTCCATGCGCCGTTTTGTGCTCGCTCTTTTTGTCGCAATTGTTGCCGCAAGTCCGGTGCTCGCCGCCAGGATCGCGATCCGGATCGACCAGGGCGTCCTGAACGGCGAGACGGAAGACGATGTACAGGTTTTCCGGGGCATTCCGTTCGCCGCTCCGCCGACGGGCGATCTGCGCTGGCGCGCGCCGCAGCCTGCGCGGGGCTGGACGAAACCTCGAGACGCGACCGCCTTCGGCCCCATCTGCTCCCAGAACGAGCACATCACGATGTTCATGCCGAAGCTGCCGCAGAGCGAAGACTGCCTGACCTTGAACGTGTGGTCGCCCAACACGACATCGGCGGCCAAGCTGCCGGTGATGGTGTGGATCTATGGCGGCGGTTTCCTGAACGGCGGCTCGGCCGCGCCGATCTATGACGGCACCGATCTTGCGAAACATGGCGTCGTGATCGTTTCGTTCAACTATCGGCTCGGCGAACTCGGCTTCTTTGCGCACCCGGCGGTGCTCGGCGAGAACAAGGACGAAGCGACCGGCAATTTCGGGCTGCTCGATCAGATTGCCGCGCTGAAATGGGTTCAAAAGAACATCGCGGCGTTCGGCGGCGATCCGTCCAATGTCACGATCTTCGGCGAATCCGCCGGCGGCATGAGCGTGAATGACCTCATGGCCTCGACCATGGCGCGCGGGCTGTTTGCCAAGGCGATTTCGGAATCGGGCCTCGGCCTCAACGCAGTGCCGACGCTTGCGGAAGCGCAGAAGAGCAGCACCGAATTCGCTACACAGATGGGCGTGAACGGCAGCGATGCCACAGCGCTCGCAAAGCTGCGCGCGCTCAAGGTGGAGGACATCCTCAAGAATCAGGGCACGCTCGCGACGGAGGGCCATGTCGCGCCCTTCATCGACGGCAAGCTGATCCCCTCCGACGTCTCGATGCTGTTTGCGAAGGGCGACATCGCCAAAGGGCCTTACATCGCGGGCTCGAACAGCAATGAGGCGAGCCTTGCGCCTGCGCTAGGCTCCGATCTGGAGAAGGGCCTGAGCGTCTTCGGCGATCAACTGCCGAAAGTCCGCGCGATCTATGAGGCGAACGGTCCGCTCACCGATGCCGAATTTGCGCGCCAGGTGTTCGGGGATGGGTTGTTCACCTCGGCCGCACAGGCGCTCGCCGGCTTTGCCGCAAAGGCCGGCGAACCGGCGCGCGTTTATCACTTCGCGTATGTCGCCGATCACTACAAGGGCAAGATGGTGGGCGTGGGCCACGGCGGCGAGATCGCGTTTGTCTTCGGTTTCAGGGGATTGGGCTTCATCGGCAATTTCGCCAGCGACAAGGACCGCAGCGTCGCCGCGCAGACGCAGGCCTATTGGACCAATTTCGCCAAGACCGGCGATCCGAATGGTCCGGGACTGCCAGAATGGCCCGCCTTCTCGACGGCCTCGCAGAACACGCTGGTCATCGACGATACAACCAAGGCCGTCGCCGATTTCCGCAAGGGTCAGGTCGGCGTGATGACGGCACGCTGGGGCCAGCGCGTCGGCATGGCGGCGCCCTAATCGAGCGCGTAGACGAGCGCCTTCAGATAGGCGCTTTCGGGCAGCATGGGATGGACGGGATGATCGGGACCTGCGCCCGCCTGACGGATCAGCCGCGCCCGCCGATCGGCACGCTGGATGCCGAGCGCGCATTCCGATGCGAAGCGGTCGGGCGCGATGTTGTGCGAGCAGGATGCGAGCATCAGAAAGCCACCCTTCGCCACCAGCCGCGCGGACAACCGCGCCAGTTTTCGATAGGCCTTCGCCCCCGCTTCCAGATCCTTGCGCGATTTCACGAAAGGCGGCGGATCGGCGATGACGATGTCGAACGTCTCTTTCGCATTTCCGAGCCGCTCGAGTTCGTCGAACACATCCCCTTTCACGAATTTCGCAGTGAGGCCGTTCGCACGCGCGGATTCTTCGGCAAGCGTAAGAGCCGGCTGTGACGAATCGAGCCCGATCACTTCACGCGCGCCCGCCTTCGCGGCCGCAAGCGCGAACCCGCCAGCATAGCAATAGGCATCGAGCACGCTTCTGTCGCGCGCGAGTGCCGCCATGAACGCGCGGTTGTCGCGCTGGTCGTAATACCAGCCGGTCTTTTGTCCGCTGCCAAGATCGGCGAAATAGCGGATGCCGTTCTCTTCGACCGCGATGCGGCCGACAGCCCCTTTCTCGGCACGCACGTACGAATCGAGACCTTCCAGCGCGCGCGACGGCGTATCCGCCCGCAGGATGACATCGCTGGGGCTCAACACCTTGTCGAGCGCGGCCAGCAGCGGTTCGCGCAATCCCTCCATGCCTGCGGTCGTGATCTGCACCGTGCAGGCGTCGCCGAAGCGGTCGATGGTAAGCCCGGGAAGATGATCGCCCTCGGCATGGACGAGGCGGTAGAATGGCCGGTCGTACAGCGCTTCGCGTAAGGCTTTCGCGCGTGAAAGCCGCTCGGCGAAAAACGACACGCCGGGTTTGACACCGGGACTGGTGTCGAGCAGGCGGATCGCGATCAGGCTGTTCGGGTTGAAATAGCCGGTGCCGAGTTCATGCCCGTCATCGCCCACGACATTGACGACCATGCCGGGCTTCAGCGCCTTGGCGGCTGCATTCATGTCAATTTCGTTAGAAAACGCCCACGGCGCACCTGCGCGCAGGCGGCGGCCTTCTTTGGCTTTGAGACGGACTGTGGGATGGGCGACCATGGAATTCCGTAGGGTGCAAACGCGCTGTCGGTTAGCATGGCGCCATCGAAATAGATAACGGGCAGTCCAATGGCGCAGAATCCGGCCGCAAAATTCGCCACGATGCGGGGCGAATCGCCTGAAGAAGCGAAATTCTTCTGGAGCGGCGGCCCGGTCGAGGTCGCACCGCGGACGTGGTTCGCCTCGCAATTCTCCGGCTGTACGGCGTTCGAGACGGACGAAGGCCTCGTTCTCGTCGACACCGGCACGAAGCAATTCGCGCCCGCGATCGCGGAGATGCTGCGCCAGAAGACGCAGGCGCCTGTGCACACTGCGATCTACACCCATGGCCATATCGATCACGCGTATGGGCTCGAAGCGTTCCTTGTTTCGGGCCAGAAACGTCCGCGCGTCATCGCGCATCGCGCCATGCCAGCCCGGTTCGCACGCTACGCCGCGACTGCGCATCACAATGCAGCCCTAAACGCGCGACAGTTCGGCGGCACGGTCGAGGCGCAGAGCGACGAAGCCTATGCGGCGTTCGGCATGCCGCCGATCCCGCCCGACACGCTTTACGACGAGCGGCTAAGCATCACGGTCGGTGGTGTCGGCTTCGAGCTTCGCCACTGCCGCGGCGAGACCGATGATCACACCTGGGTGTGGTGTCCCGAGCGCGGCGTGTTGTGTCCAGGTGATCTCTTCATCTGGGCTGTGCCAAATGACGGCAATCCGCAAAAGGTGCAGCGTTACCCGTGGGATCGCGCGAAGGGTCTGCGCGCGATGGCGGAATGTTCGCCGCAGGCACTATGCCCGGGACATGGTGGCCCGGTTGTCGGCGATGGGAAGAAGATCGCGCAAATGCTGATCGAGACCGCGGCATTTCTCGAAACCGTCGTCGCGCGGACGCTTGCCGCGATGGAGAACGGCTCACCGCCCCATGTCGATATCGTAACCGGCATCGATCTGCCGAAATCGGATTCGCCCTGGCTGCAGCCTGTCTATGACGATACCGAATTCCTGGTGCGCAATGTGATCCGCTATTACGGCGGCTGGTGGAGTGGCCGGCCGAGCGAGCTGAAGCCCGCGCCGCGCGCGAAACTCGCGGAAGAGATCGCGCTCCTCAGCGGCGGTGCGATGGAGCTGGCGGACCGCGCCGAGCTGCTCGCGAAGGCCGGTGAATACCGCATTGCCTGTCACCTGGCGGACTTCGCGCTCGAAGCCGCGCCTTCGGATTCAGCCGTGCGCGAAAAGGTGGCGCTGATCTACGAAAACCGTGCCAACACCGAAACCAGCCTGATGGCGATCAATATCTTCAATTCCGCTGCGGCCTATGCGCGCGCGGGGCGGCCGTTCGCGTAACGCCGCCAAATTCTCGCCACAGTGTTTCCTACAACCGCGGCCGGTGCGGCTTTTGCGCGCGTCGTTTGACGCGCTGCCGTCGATTTTCCGCGAAACATCTCACCGCGTTTTCTGCGGTGACGCGCGCTTTCCCTTTTGAACGAGAGACGACCGTGAGCGTATTCAAGACTGCCGATGAATTGGTGAGCCAGCTCCTTCGCGGTGTTTACGCGAGCTGGCAACGTGTCAGCGCGGGACGCATGGCGCCGAAGCGCGAGGAGATTACACCGGCCGTGCTGCGTTCGGCGCTTCCCTCCGTCTGGATGATGGACGTGATCGATGGCGGTGCGGATTTCCGCTTCCGGTTCGCGGGCGACCGCGTGGTCCAGTTCATGGGCCGTCGCTACGGCGGCACGCTGCTCTCAACCCTGCTGGAGGATGTCTACTTCCAACGTATGCGTCTGCTGCTTCTGGAATGCGTGCAAAACAAGCGCCCCGCCGCGTTCGGTCCGGGCCGTACCCGAATGAAAGACAAGGATTATCTGGAGACCGAGGTCGTCGTCATGCCGTTGTCGGAAGATGGCGAAACGATCAGTGGGCTGTTCGGCGCAATGGAGGTCCGGCCCCTCGGGACCGCAAAATTGTGACAGTTGCCGAAGGGAAAGCTTCAACCCGAGGCCTTGCGTGACGGTGCGGTCATCTTTTAGATGCACGCTTTCGGAGGAGAAAATCATGTCAGTCGCAGGAAAATACGAGATCGTCGTTCAGTCCCCCATGGGCCCTCAGCCCTCTACGCTTGAAATCAACGCGGACGGCACGGGCTCGCAATCGGCGCAGGGCCGCTCGCAGGCGATCACCGACGGCAAGATCGACGGCAATTCCGTATCGTGGAAGAACGCCATCACCACACCTTTCCCGATGACGCTCGAGTTCGCGGGCAACATCGACGGCGACGCGATTTCCGGCAGCGTGAAGGCGGGATCGTTCGGTTCCTTCCCGTTCTCCGGCAAGCGCGCCTGAGCTAAACTGGAATTTGCTAATTCCGAGGGGCGGTCCAGGAAGGCCGCCCCTTTTGCGTTGAAGAGGTCCGAGCTTTGAAACTCCATCCCGACGGCTGGCCGTACATCGCCATTGCAGTCGCGCTGAACGCGCTTCTGTTCGTGCTCGCGGGCTGGTTCGGATTGCTGCTCGTGCCGGTGACGGTGTGGTGCATCGCCTTCTTCCGCGATCCCGAGCGAACCGCGCCGGAGGGAGAAGGCCTCATCGTCTCCCCGGCGGACGGCGTGATGCTCCCTGTCGTCGAAGCCGCACCGCCCGCAGAACTCGGCATGGGCGCCGAACTGCGCACGCGTCTCAGCATTTTCATGAATGTCTTCAATGTGCACGTGAACCGGGTGCCGGCCGCCGGCACCGTGACGGGCCTTGCCTATCATCCCGGCAAGTTCATCAACGCCTCCTTCGACAAGGCGAGCGAGGACAATGAGCGCATGGCGGTTCGCCTGAAACTCGCGGACGGGCCGGAAATCGCGCTCGTTCAGATCGCGGGCCTGGTGGCGCGGCGGATCCGCTGCGATCTCCGCCAGGGTGAACAGGTGCGCCGGGGTGCGCGTTTCGGTATCATCCGGTTCGGCAGCCGGCTCGATGTCTATTTACCGGCCGGTACCGAAGTGGCGGTAAAGAGAGGCCAGACGGTCAAGGCCGGCGAGACCGTTCTGGCGGTGGTGGCAAGGAGAGACGACGCTCGTGCCCGTTGAGAAAATGACAGCACGCCAGCGCATGGCCGAACGGCTCGAGGACATTCAGGCCGCGCGTCAGCGTGTGGTCGAACGGCTTGAAGATATTTCGATCTCCAAACTGGTGCCGAGCATCCTGACGTTGCTCGGACTGTGCTGCGGCGCGACCGCGATCCGTTTCGCCCTCGCACAGGATTGGCGCCATGCGGTCGTGGCCATCATCGCCGCGATGGTGTTCGACATGCTGGATGGCCGTGCTGCTCGCGCCTTTGGTGCCGACACGCGCTTCGGTGCTCAGCTCGACAGTCTCGTCGATCTCGTGAGCTTCGGCGTGGCGCCGGGCATCATTGTCTTCATGTGGAGCCTCAAAGGGATGGGCGAGGCCGGCTGGGCCGCCGTGCTCGTGTTCTGCGCTTGCAGTGCGATCCGTCTGGCGCGCTTCAACATCCAGAGCGTGATCGCGCGCGATGAAGGCGCCACACAGGCCAATCCGTACTTCACAGGTCTGCCGATGCCGGCCGCGGCATTCTTCGCGGTCTTCCCGATGTTGCTCAGCTTCCAGCTTGGTGACCGCCTTGTGCGCGACCCGGGCTTTACCAGCGTGGTGATTGTGCTGGCCTCGGTGCTGATGATCAGCCGCGTGCCGACGCCGTCGATCAAATACATGCATTTGCCCAGGAATCTCTGGGCTTTCGCCTGGCTTGCCTTTGGCGCGTTCGTGATCCTGCTCATCAACTGGCCGTGGCAGACCCTGATCGCCGGGTTTGTGCTCTACACCGCAGCCACCGTTGCAACCTTCGTGCGTCAGCGCCGCGAAGACAGCGATCCGGTAATCGACGACGAGTAAGTCAGAACGCCGCGCAGACCGGGCGCGTGACGATTCCCACCGATTGCTGGTGAAAGCGCGTGCGATAGGAGTCGACTATCTTGCCGATCTTCGGCGCAAGCGCTGGCGATTGCGGCGCCACAATCTGAAGAACCTCAGAAGGCTCGCGAACGATTTTGCCGGTCGCGCTGTCGCGCCACTGGCCTTTCGCATCGGTGACCGAGAACCCGTCCGGAAAAGCCGGAGTGATGACGGCGGCGGCGAAAACCGCCCAGTCCGCATCGCTCACGCGGCCCCCACCCGGGATGTCACGGCCGAAGAACAGCTGGACCTCAACCATCGGTTTTTCCGTTGGAAGCGGACAGGTGTCTGTCGTCGTGGCGAGAGCGGCCAGAAGCAGCGCGGCCTGGAACATCAGTTCACGATGCGCACGGGAAGGTGCGCGTAGCCTTTCACGAAGTTCGAATAGATGCGCTCGGGCTCGCCCATCACTTCGATTTTCTGGAACCGCTTCAGGATCTCTTCCCACACGATGCGCAGCTGCATCTCCGCAAGCCGGTTGCCCACGCAGCGATGGATGCCGAACCCGAACGAGAGGTGCTGCCGCGGCCGCGCGCGGTCGATGGTGAAAGCGTTGGGATTGTCGATCACGGTCTCATCGCGGTTGCCCGAGACATACCACATCACGACCTTGTCGCCTTTTCTGATCTTCTTGCCCCCCAGTTCGGCATCGGCGAGCGCGGTGCGGCGCATGTGGGCGAGCGGCGTCTGCCAGCGGATGATCTCCGGCACCATGTTGGGGATCAGCCCGGGGTTCTGGCGCAGCTTCTGATACTGGTCCGGGTTCTCGTTCAGCGCCACGACCCCGCCGGTGATCGAATTGCGCGTCGTGTCGTTGCCTCCGACGATGAGCAGGATCACATTGCCCAGATATTCGCGCGGCTCCATGTTCCGCGTGACATCGGAATGCGCCATCATCGAGATCAGGTCGCCCTTGGGCTCGCTGTTCACGCGCTCGTTCCACAGCCGCGTGAAGTATTCTGCGCATTCCATCAGTTCGGCGCGGCGCTGTTCCTCGCTGTCCACGATACCGTGGCCGGGGACCGCGGTCGCGACGTCCGACCAGCGTGTGAGCTTGCGCCGGTCGTCGAACGGGAAATCGAACAGGGTCGCCAGCATCTGGGTGGTGAGTTCGATGGAAACGCGGTCAACCCAATCGAACGTCTCACCACGCGGCAGCTCGTCCAGCATCTTTGCCGCGCGGGAGCGAATCGTGCCTTCCAGCCGCTCCAGATTTTCCGGCGCCACGATCGGGCTCACAACCTTGCGCTGCTTGTCGTGCTTGGGCGGGTCCATCGCGATGAACATCGGCAACAGAAAATCGGCCTGCTGGTCGCGCATCGTAATGCCGCCGAGCGAGGCTTCCGACGAGAAGACCTGGTGGTTCGTGTCCACCGCCATGATGTCGTTGTACTTGGTCACCGACCAATAGGGGCCATAGTCACTCTGCGCGCAGAAATGCACCGGGTCCTCACGGCGCAGACGCTCGAAATAGGGCCAGAAGGCGTTGGTGCGGAACAACTCCGGCTGGCTGACATTGATCCTGTCGAGCGGCATCTCCCAGACGGGCGATCGTTTCTCACGTTCCTTCGGGTGCGCGGACATGGCTGGGCCTCCGGCGATATCGTTGCTCGGACGGTAGGTCCGCTCTGAAAGTTTGTCACGTCAACTTGGGCAGCGGCAGTTCTTCATCGGCACGCACAAGTTGGCTCCTCCCCTGCGAAGCGGGGGAGGGGGACCATGCGTAGCATGGTGGAGGGGGCGGGTGCGCTACCGGCCCTGAGATTCAGGCATGCCTGCGTTACACCGAGTCCTGCACAAAATGTGAGTTCTGGGGGCACGCTTGCCGACATCGCGCGGCGGCGGCGCCCCCTCCACCGCCTTCGGCGGTCCCCCTCCCCCGTAAACGGGGGAGGAGAAAGTGACGCGCTTGTTTCTGCAAACCGCAATTAGAGAAGATCGCCGCCCGCCGCCGATGCCGTCGTGCCGTGCGCCTTGAACGCCTTGATGACATTGCGGCCCGTCGTCCATTTGTGGACCTCGTCTGGCCCATCGACCAGGCGCTGGGAGCGGATATGCGTGTACCAGCGCGCGAGCGGCGTGTCCTGACTGTAGCCGAGCGCGCCGTGGAGCTGGATCGCCGTGTCGACGACCTTGTGCACCATGTTGGCGAGATAGACCTTGGCGATGCCGTTCTCCTGCCGGAGGTCGAGGCCCTTTTCCGCCTTGTAGGCGATGTGCAGCAGCATCAGGCGGGCGATGTAGAGTTCGGTCGCGCATTCGGCGAGCATGAACTGTACCGCCTGCCGCTCGTCGAGCTTCTTGCCGAAGGTCGAGCGGCTGGTGACGTGCTCCGCCGCCATGTCGAGCGCGCGCTGCGCCATCGCGACATTGTGCATGCCGTGGCGCAGGCGGCCATAGGCGAGGCGGTGCTGGCCCATGTTGAAGCCATTGCCTTCACCGCCGAGCAGGTTCTCGGCTGGGACTTCGAGGTCCTTGATCTCGATCTCGGAATGCCCGCCGCCGAGGATGTGGGTGAGCGGCCCCTCGATCGCCATCGTCTTGATGTCGCGCTTGATGCGATAGCCGGGGTTGGGAAGCTCGACGAGGAAGGTCGAGAACTGCTGGTGCCGGGGCGCATCGGGATTGGTCTTGGCCATCACGAGCGCGATGTCGGCGACACTGGCAGCAGAAGAGAACCACTTCTCGCCGTTCAGCACATAGGCGGAATTGCCCTTCTTCTCCGCGCGCGTCTGCATGCCGGTGGCATCGGCGCCGGCGGCTTTCTCCGTCATCGAATAGCAGATGCGTTTCTCGCCGTTGAGCAGCGGTTTGAGGAACTTTTCCTTCTGATGGTCGGTGCCGTGATGCAGCAGCGTCATCATCGTCGCATCGTCGGGGCCCTGCGTGTTCATCGAAAGCGCGCCGAGATAGCTCTCGCCAAGCTCCATCTGCACCAGCGCGTTGGCCAACGGCCCAAGCCCCATGCCGCCATATTCCTTCGGGATGAACGGGCACCAGAAGCCCTGCGCGCGCGCCTTGCCGCGCAACTCGCCAAGCACGGTCTTGTAGTCCTCGCCGGCCAGCAGGCGGTCCTCCGCCGGCTTGCACTCGTCCTGCACCCATTGCCGCACGCGCTCGCGCAACGCTTTCGCCTCAGGCGGGATCTCAAAATCGATAGCCATGGTGTTTCCTCTGCGTTCAATGTCTCGATTGGGAAATCTTAGGCCATACATCCCAACCCGTCATCGCCCGCCTCCTGCGGGCAATCCAATTTCCTCTGCGGAAAGAAAACGGGTCGCGTTGGCCCGTCACCCCCTCAGCAGACGATCCTGGAGCGTACGTAGTTCCTATTTTCCGCAAGAGATCGGACGCCGGTCGAACTTAGGAGATTCAAAGTCATCGATCACGAAGCGGGAGAATCGAGCGAAAATTCCGTGATACAGGCTTCCATGCGGAGTTTTGTCCCTGATGAATGTACCGGTGAATCTCCCTGATATGACTTCGCCTATCAGAGGGCTGGTGCACGCCGCGCGATATGACTCATGAAAATTCCCTACCTTTGCGGCTGCATTTCCCCTCATGCCCGCAAAAATCGATTCCTTACATCCGATTGGCTCCAGCATCGCCCCGTGTTCCCAATCGTGGCTGTAGGTGCCATCGATGGAATAACGGGTTCCGCGATCGGTAGCTTCCCGGTGAGCCAGTTTGCACGCGTCGCCGCGGTTCAGAGCTACGGCCTGCACCCCGGCCGCATTTGCCGAAGCTGTAATCAGACACAATGCCAATGCGGGAATTGCGCGCGCCTCGCGCGATCTTCTGAAGCCAGAGGAGCCTGATGGCATCACTTCTCTTCGTCTGGATACGGGCCCTTGCCGCCGTCGGCGATGAAGTTGTCGATGCGGGTTTCCAGGACCGGCATCGGCACGGAGCCGAGCTGCAGTACGGTGTCGTGGAAGGCGCGGATGTTGAATTTCGGTCCCAGCGCCTTCTCGGCCTTGGCGCGGACTTTGCGGATCGTCATCTCGCCGAGGTAGTAGGACAGTGCCTGTCCGGGCCACGCGATGTAGCGGTCGACTTCGGTTTCGATCTCGTGGTCGGGAAGAGCGGTGTAATCGTGCATGTATTTGATCGCTTGCCCGCGCGTCCAGCCTTGTGAGTGGATGCCGGTGTCGACGACGAGACGCACCGCGCGCCAGATCTGGTAGCCGAGCATGCCGAAGCGATCGTACGGCGTCTGATACATGCCCATCTCGTCGCCGAGATATTCGCAGTAAAGCGCCCAGCCTTCGCCATAGGCCGAGATGTAGGTGTAGCGGCGGAAGTCCGGCAGCGTCTTGTCTTCGGCGGCGAGCGGAATCTGGAACGCATGTCCGGGTGCGCTTTCGTGCAAGGTGAGCGCCGTCAGATTGTAGAGCGGGCGGTGCGGCAGATCGTAGGTGTTGAGCAGATAGACGCCCGGCCCGCCGCGGCCAGAGGTGTAAAACGGTGCGAGGTCATCCGGCACCGGTTTGATCGCGAAACGTGCGCGCGGAAGCCTGCCGAAATAAAGCGCGGCTTTGCCGTCGAATGTCTTGGCGATCCACGCCGCCTTGTCGAGCAGTTCCTGCGGTGTCTTGGCGGCGAATTGCGGATCGGTGCGCAGGAAATTCAGGAACGAAGGGAAGTCGCCCGTGTATCCCGCGGCTTTCATGGCGTCGATCATCTGCTGATGCAGCGATGCGACTTCCTGTTCGCCGATCTTGTGGATCTCGGCCGGATCCATGTCGAGCGTCGTGAACTCGACGATCTTGGAGCGATAAAAGGCTTTGCCGTCGGGAAGATCGTCGGCCGCCAGCGATTTGCGCGCGCCGGGTACGTATTCCGTGTTCCAGAATTTCAACAGCTCGACATAGGCGGGCTGCACCTGGTTTTTGATCACATCGACAGCCTGCGCGCGCAGGGCCGCCTGCTGGTCGGCCGCGATGCCGGGCATGGTCTTGAACGGCGTGTAGAACAGCGAGTCTTCCGGCTTCGCGTTGATCACATTGGTGAGGGAGGCGTCGCGGCCCTGCAGCGTCACCTGCGGCGGCGTGAAACCGCGCTTCAGGCCTGCGCGCATCACCTCCGTCTGTTCGCGGAAATAGCGAGGGATGTCGCGCATCTGCGCGATCCAGTGCTGATAGTCCTCAAGTTTCTTGAAGTCCTGTCGCGCGACATAGCCAAGGTCGGTCCAGAACGTGGTGTCCGAATTGGCGGGGGCTTCGTAGTCGCGAAATTTCTGGCTCGCGATCAGGACTTCGAGTTGCGGGCGATAGACGTCGTAATTGACCTGGTTGGCGGGAGAGAGCTTCGTGCGGGGAATGGCGTTCAGCGCCTTCAGCGTGTCTTCCCAGTAACGAAGCCGCATCTGTTGCGTGGCTTCGTCGGCCTTGGGGAGATGGTCGGCGATCTCCTTGCTGTTGTCCTCGCCGCCCGGGAACTGGTCGTCGCGCCACTTCCACTCTTTCGTGTAGATCGCCTTGAACTGCGCATCGGCCGATGGCTTTTTTGCCAGGGAGGGCGACGCCGCGGCCAGGATCAGGACCACCGCAGCGCCGCAAAGACCGGCCAGAAACGCGTACATGCTTATCCCCCGATTGTGAGCCAAAGACCGTAGCGCGGATGCGGCGCAATCCGCTAGCGTCCGTGCCAACAGGGGGAGTGCTACATGAGCGCCATCACGCGTCGTAAGACGATCGAAGCCAGCATTGCGCTCGAAGGCACGCATCGGCTCAAACAGACATTGAGCTGGCCCCATCTGATCGCGATCGGTGTCGGCGCGATCGTCGGCACCGGCATCTACACCCTGACCGGCGTCGGCGCGGGCCTCGCGGGTCCGGCCGTCGTCGTCTCATTCCTGATCTGCGGCGTGATCTGTGCCTGCGCGGCGTTCTGCTATGCCGAGATGGCGACGATGATCCCGGTCGCGGGCAGCGCTTATACCTATAGTTATGCGGTGCTGGGCGAGATGATCGCCTGGATCGTCGGCTGGAGCCTGGTGCTGGAATATACCGTCGCCGCGGCAGCGGTTGCCGTCGGCTGGGGTGGACATGCGGAGGCGCTGATCACGGCTGCGGGATGGCCGGTGCCGCAAGCGCTCCTCCATGGCATCGCATCCGGCGGCATCGTCAATCTTCCCGCTGTCCTGATCGCAAGTGTGGTGACGCTGCTTCTGATCCTGGGCACGCGGGAGAGCGCGACGTTGAACATCGTTCTCGTGCTGATCAAGCTGTCGGCGCTGGTGTTGTTCGTAGTACTGGCGATGCAGTCTTTCGACGCGGCGCATTTCACGCCGTTTGCGCCGTTCGGCTATGGTGCGACACAAGCCGCAGACGGCAGGAATTATGGCGTTCTCGGCGCCGCAGCCATCGTGTTCTTCGCGTTTTATGGGTTCGATACTGTATCAACCGCCGCGGAAGAGACGAAGAATCCGGAGCGCAATCTCACCATCGGCATCGTCGGATCGATGGCACTCTGCACGGCGATCTATGTCGTCGTGGCGACGCTGGCTGTCGGCGCGATGTCGTACACGCTGTTCTCGAAAGCGCATGAAGCGGCTCCGCTAGTCTATATCCTCGAAGCGCTGAACCATGGCACGGCGGCGCAGATCGTCGCCGCCGCGGTCGTCATCGCGATCCCGAGCGTGATCCTGGTATTGATGTACGGACAAAGCCGCATCTTCTTCGTCATGGCGCGCGACGGTCTTCTGCCGCAGCGCCTCGCTGTCGTGAGCAAGGCGCGTGGAACGCCGGTGCTGATGACATCGATCACCGGCCTTGTGGTGATCGCGATGGCGGCAACGATGGATCTCAGCCAGATCGTCGAGCTCGCCAATGTCGGCACGCTGACCGCGTTCGTCGCGGTCGCCGTCTGCATGCTCGTGCTGCGGGTGCGCGATCCGAACCGGCCGCGCATCTTCCGGACGCCGCTCCCCTGGGTGGTGGGTCCCGTGTGCATCCTGGGATGTTTCTATCTCGCCTGGAGTCTGCCGACGCGGACGCAGATCTGGTTTTTCGAGTGGAACGGCATCGGGCTGGTGCTTTATTTCCTTTACGGAATGCGGGCGAGCCGACTGGCAAAGGCGTCCTGACGGCGTTGCCTTAAGGTCAACGCGGGCTTAGCCTTCCCATGTCGGAGACGATCCTGGGGAGGACGTTCATGAGTTTCGCATCGCTTTACACCGAGGCACTGACGGATAGCACCTGGACGGTGCCGCAGAACTTCGATGTCTGCTTCAACTGGATGTACGACACCGGCCGCGCCGGGATGATGGGCCTCTACCAGAAGGGCAAGGAATTCCAGTGGGACGCGACCACGCGCATCGACTGGAGCCAGGAGCTGGACGAAGACAATCCGCAGCAGCTGCCGGAAGAGATGCTGCCGATCGCAGGCATGGACCTCTATCAGAAGATGTCTGCGAAGGAGAAGGCACAAACGCGCAAGCACTTTCAGGCCTGGCAGCTTTCGCAATTCATGCAGGGCGAGCAGGGCGCGCTGATCTGCGCGGCCAAGATCGTCACCCAGGTTCCGGACATCGATTCCAAGTTCTATGCGTCAACACAGGTGATCGACGAGGCACGGCATGTCGAATCCTATCGCATGCTGCTGTCCAAATTCGGCGTCGCCTATGCGATGACGCCGCCGCTGAAAGAGTTGATCGACCAGACGCTGCGCGACAGCCGCTGGGACATGACCTATCTCGGCATGCAGGTGGTGATCGAAGGGCTTGCGCTCGCGGCCTTCCAGACCACGCGCGATTACGCGCAGAACCCGCTCGCCCAGCAGGTCAACGCCTATGTGATGCAGGACGAGAGCCGCCACGTCGCGTTCGGACGGCTGGCGCTGCGCGACTACTACCCGCAGCTAACCCAGAAGGAGCGCGACGAGCGCGAGGAATTCCTGATCGAGGCTTGCTACCTGATGCGCGACCGGTTCGAATCGCGCGAGGTGTGGGCGACGCTCGGTCTGCCGGTACAGGAGTGCGTGGACTTCCAGTACAGCTCGCCGCTGATGAAGACGTTCCGCAACGGGCTTTTCATGCGTATCGTCCCGATCGTGAAGGACATCGGGCTGTGGGGCGAGAAGGTGCAAAAGGGCTATGCCGATATGGGCGTGCTCGATTACGCCGACACCGACGTCGAGGCGCTGCAGAAGAACGACGACAGCATCGCACGCGAGCTCGACGCCCGCCGTACGCATATCCGCTCGACCATCGAGGCCGGAATCGCCGCGAGCTAAATGTTCTCCGGCCTCGCGCGCGATCTTGCAAAATAGGGTAGCGCGAACATGTAGAGGCCGCTGAACAGAAGCAAGAATAGCGGCGGCAGTGGCGAATAGGTGACCCAATCCGGGGTCGTCGTTCCAAATGTTCGCGTTGCGAAGTTGGCGACGACGGTGGCCGTGAACAGGATCGAAAGCCAGCGGTGGATCTGCCGGATCCAGAAGTTCCAGTTCATGTGGTCTCTCCCCTTAGTCCGCCTTCGCCAGAGCCGGCTCCAGCCTGTTGAAGAAATTCTCCCAGCCATATTTGGCGCCCGCGAAGTTCTGCGGCTGATCGGAACGGAAGCCGGCCTGTTCCATGCGCAGATGTGTCCCGGCTCCTGCCGGTGTGAGCGTCCAGGTCACGACGCTCGTCACGCGCATCGCGCCTTCGCCGGAATCCCACGTGTAGCTCAACGTCCTATTGGGCTCGATCGCCAGCACTTCGCAATCGACGATGCCATTCCAGGTGCCGTACGGCGTCGTTCGCATATTGAAGCGATGGCCGACATTCGGCGCGAAATCGTTCTGCATCAGCCATTCCTGGATCAGATGCGGTTGGGTCAGCGCGCGCCAGAGCTTTTCCGGCGGATGCGGGAATTCCCGTTCGACGACGACAGAGCGCGTAGCGGCGGTCATTGGTCCATCCTTTTCAGCAGATCCTCGAGGTGATCGAATTTCTTTTGCCAGAAGCCCGTCATCTGGCTCGTCCAGTCGATCAGGGGCGCCAACGCGCCAAGTTGTGCGCTGTAATGCGTTTCGCGGCCTTCATGGCGGTCGCGTACCAGCTTTGCCCGTTTCAGGATGGCAAGGTGTTTCGAAACGGCCGGCTGCGAAACCTTGGCCTGCGCGGTGAGCGCACCGACCGTCTGCTCGCCCTCGCGGCACAGCCGCTCGAAGATGGCGCGCCGGGTCGGATCGGCAAGCGTCCGGAAGAGGACGTCATGCGCGTTCAGCATGGTTATATATAACCTATCAGTTATGTGATGACGTATAACCGGTGGGCTATGTATCCGTCAAGCGAAAACTGCGATGGAAATTGAGGAGGCTCAGTTCCCTGCGAACACCCGGCGCCAGACCGGCTTTCTTGTCTTTTCGGCAGCATCGAGGCCAAGGAGCGCGATGAGCTGGTGCTTGGTCGAAGCCTGCGGCTCGGGCAGCGTGTCGATGCAATAGCGAAGGATGGCGGGATCGTCCCATGGCACGTTGTGAAAGCCGCTGGTGAGATAGGGGCTCGCCATGTCGCGCTGCCATTCGGCCGGAAAGAACGCCACCACGTCGTTCGGGATTTCTTCGCGCCGGCCTACGGCGCTTTGCGTGACGCAGCTTGCGAGCGCGGAAGGAAGATCGCGCCCCTCGCCGAAGGGCAGCGTACCGCCTTGCGTCGTGCGCGGATTGATTTCGAGCAGATGCACGTTGCCAGCGTCGTCGCGGATAAAATCGAGCCCGTAGATTCCCGAAAGTCCGAAGTGCTTCGCTATGCGGCGCGACGCTTCTGTCATCTCCTCGCAATCGACACGGCGGATGACGACCGGCGGTCCGACCGTTCCGTCCGCGATCATGACGTCATAGTGGATATCCGCCACGACCTCGCCCTGCCAGCACGCGAATGCACTCGCTGCCTGGTGGCCGGAAACGAACTTCTGGACGCTGACAAAGCGCGGCTGCGGCCGGACCGCTTCGAGAAGGAAATGCGTATCGCGGCGCCGGAACACACGCGCGAGGCTGCGCAGCCGCGACGCCGGTTTCGCCAGGCCGCGGAAAGCGTCGAGCGCATCTTCACGCGAACGCGCCACGATCACGCCGTCTCCGCCCCAGCTCCCGTCGATCTTCACGACCAGCGGAAGACCTAGCTTGGCGATACAAGCTTCCAGTTCGGCTTCGTTCGCGACCGGAACGGTTTCGGGCGTGCGGATGCCGAGTTCTGCCGTCGCCGTCATCGACTGGCTGCGCGACAGCATGGCCGCGAATTTTTCCGGCGTTCCGAGCGAGCGGCGGATGAGCGCCGCCAGCGGTGCGGCAGGGTCGCGCGCGTTTTCTTTTTGATACAGGCGCAACAGATGGCTGACGGCGCGGTCGTCGCAGGCCACCAGAAGATCGGGCTTTGCTTCGCGGATCGCACGCCGGAGCGAGGAGAGAGCGCCGAGCGGAAGGTACGTGTAACAGGCCGCCATATAGCGGCTGAGTCGCGCGGGCGCCTTCTTGGGGCACACCACGTCCACCACCCACGCTGCGGCCGCGAAGCCGCCGGCATAACGCGCGGTCGATACCCAATCGACGGTCGTTACCAGCAGAACCTTGCGTGTCATCGCGGGAATCCTGGGGCCTCGTCGCCTGATAAATGCACGCTCCGTTCCTGGCACGAATCTGGAACCAAGCGGGACACAACCGGGCTGAGGGACCGGTTTCGCCTCTAGTCGAGACACTTTGCCCCAGAGTGAAACAGCGGAGAAATGAAAATGGCACAGGTTTGTGACGTCGCGATCATTGGAGCAGGCCCGCATGGCCTCTCGATTGCAGCGCATCTTGGTGCGCGCGGAATTGACTATCGCATCTTCGGTCGGCCGATGACCACATGGTCCGAGCACATGCCGAAGAACATGACCCTGAAGTCGGACGGCTTCGCCTCCAACCTCTCGGCGCCGTCACCGGAATCCACCCTGAAATCGTGGTGCGCGCGCCGCGGCATCGACTATGCCGACCAGGCGCTTCCGATCCCGATCGACACGTTCCTGAGCTACGCGCTCTGGTTCCAGAAGCGTTATGTGCCAAGCGTTGAACCGACCAATGTCGTCGGGCTCGACGAGCAGAATGGCGGCTTCATGCTCACGCTCGAGACCGGTGAGACGGTCATGGCGCGCAACGTGGTCGTGGCCGTCGGCATCACCTGGTTCGAGCATCTGCCGCCGGTTCTGGCGAAACTCTCCGCCGACGCCGTCAGCCACAGCGCTGGGCACCGCGACGTCTCAGGCTTCAAGGGCCGCGAAGTTGCCGTGGTCGGTGCCGGTTCGTCCGCGGTCGATCTCGCCTATCTACTGCATGAGGAGGGCGCGTCGGTGCGCATCGTCGCGCGCGCGTCCGAGATCGAATACAACAAAGTTCCGGATGCTGCCGATGAGACGTTGATCGGCCGTACTCTCCGTCCGGCGTCGGGTATCGGCCGCGGCTGGCGTTCGCTGTTCTGCGCCGAAGCACCGCTTCTATTCTATCGCCTGCCCGAAGCTCTCAAGCGCCGCGCCATCGCGAGCCACATGCATCCGGCCGCCGGCTGGTTCATGCGTGACAAAGTGGAAGGCGTCATCCCGATGTCGCTCGGCCGCACGCTCGCAAATGCGCAGGAGAAAAACGGCCGCGTCACGCTCACGCTGGAAGACCGCACCGGCCGCAACGAGATGCTCACCTTCGATCACGTGATCTCGGCGACCGGCTACAAGCCCGACATGTATCGCGTGCCGTTCCTGAAGGCCGCGCTCGCCTCGCGCGTGGCGCCCTACAGCCCGGCGCCCACGCTGTCCGACAGCTTCGAGACGCCAGTGCCGGGCCTGTTCGTTGTCGGCCCTGCCGCGATCGACACCTTCGGTCCGTTGATGCGCTTCATGGTCGGCGCCGAATTTGCCGCACCGCGCGTCGTTGGCCGGTTGCGGCGCAAACTCGGCTTGATTGAATCGCAGCAGGCCGCTTAGGTTCCCAAGGGAACATTCCCTTTTCCTCGCGCGTTCTCTCTCAAGGAACTTGCGAGGATTAACCTATGAGCCTGCGTATCGCCGTGCTGCTTGTTCCGCTGCTTCTAACAGCGTGCGGAAGCACCGACAGGAAGACGGTCATTGTGAACCCGCCGCCGGACAGCACAACCACTGTCGACAAAGACGGCAATACGCACGTTACGCCCAATCCGTAAAGTGGGCTGCTGCTCCCGTGACCTCGATGGCACCGGCCACAGGGCGGGAGCAGCGGCGGCTGATCAGTTCCGCTTTGGCGCGCCGGAGATTCCAAGCGATGAACGAAGCTCCGACGCTTTCATCAGCTTTCCGTCACGCATCACCAGTTCGACCTGACGAAGCTCTGTGATGTCCTTCGACGGATCGCCGTCGATCAGCGCGAGTTCCGCAAGTTTTCCTTTCGCAAGCGAGCCCGTCTTGTCCGCCATGCCATAGACTGTGGCGGGATTGATCGTGGCGGTCGCAAGCGCGTCCTCCACCGAAAGGCCGGCTTCGGTATAAAGCTGCAATTCGCGGATCAGTTCGAAGCCCACGCCATCGGTGCCGGCGAGCACTTCGATGTGCCGCTTGTTCAGTTCTGCCACCAGATCCTTCAGCTTCGCGAAGCTCGCACGCATGTCGGCGCGCGAGAGATCGGCCTGCGGCGCCATCGCGCTCGACAGGAACCCGCGCGCGAATTGCGACGGCAGCGTATCGGCATAGGGCGCATCGGCGGGCGGATAGGTGCCAGGGTCGGGGACATAAAGATCCTCGAACGTCACCAGCGTCGGATCGACCGCGATATGCATGGTCGCGAGTTCGTCCAGATAGTCCGTCATCATCTTGGAATGAAGATCGACGTCCTTGGCGTATTTGCCGGTGCCGACGAAGCGGTTCATGCCGTTCGAATCCTTCACGATGTCGCCCGGCATGGCCTGCATCATCACGAAATTGATGTGCGTGATCTCGTCATAGCCAGCACGCGCGGCGTCGAGCGGGCGCATCCCGTGCGGGATGTGCCCGTGGACGTGCAGGCCAAGCTGATGGGCGAGGCTCGCCATCGGCTCTACCCAGGCCGGGTCGAGCGAGCCGTAGAGCTTGATGCCGAAATAGCCTGAACCTTTGGCTCGCTTCACGGCGGCAAGCGCTTCATCGACATTGTGTACGACAACGGCGACTTGCGCCGTATAGGGGCCGGGACCGTCGATCAGCAGCGACGGCACGATGCGCTGGCCGAGAAGCTGGCGATCATCAATGCGCTTCTTGCGCGCCATCAGCTCTTCCGGCTGGTTACCGGGATCGCGCACGCTCGTGATGCCGGAGGCGAGCAGCAGGGGCCCCGTGGAATCGTCGCCATAATGCTGGTGATTGTCCCAGAGGCCGGGGATCAGGGTCTTGCCGGTGCCGTCGATGGTTTCGGCATTGGCGGGAATCTTGACCACCCGCGCGCTGCCGACACTGGTAACGACGCCGTTGTCGACCACGACCGTCATGGCGTCGTGGAATTTGCGCGCGTCAGCGTCATAGAGTTTGACGTTCTTGAACGCGACCGGACCTGCGGGCGTCTTTGCGATCGCGGCGTACTGTGCCGGCGCGAGTTTGGCGAGCGCTGCGTCCTGCGCCTTGCTCATCGCGGCGCCGGCGCTCTCCCAACCTTCGGGCAGGAAGGCGATCACGCCCGCAAGCCCGAAGAACTTGTTGCCGTCCATCCAGATCGGAAACGGCGACAGACCGAAGCCGGTCACCGCATAGGCGGTGAGCGTCTTCTTCTCTTTGCCGTTCGCGACCTCGAGAGTCGTCAGCGGCGCGATGACACCATGGCCGGAGGGCAGAAGATCGATGCCATGGTCCGGCGACTTCAGCATCGCGTCGAGAAGGAAGGTGAAGGAATCGAACGTGCCGCCGAAGGCTACATAGGCAAGATTGGGCGCCGCCTTGCCGGTGCCGTGATCGACCGGGCTCTTGTAGGTATAGGTGCCGTCCTTCGCCTCATAGGTTTCGGCCACGTCGCCTTGCGGATTCTTGCCGCGCACGACCATAGAGGCGAGCGTGCCGTCGGATGCGAAACGGTTCTGCTCGTCGATCTCGGTCACGAAACCGCGCAGATTGAAGCTCATGCGCGACCATTGCGTGCCGTCGGGGGTGGTCCAGAGCGACACCTGTCCGTGGCGCGACGCGCCGTTCGACGATGTCAGCGTCCACACCTTCGCGTTCGCCGGCGGCTTGGCGAGCTGTTCGGGCGGGACCTGCGCCGCGGCGGGCGCGGCCAGAAGCAGGGCGGTCAGACACAGGACTTTGCGGATCATTGGATTTCCCCTCGGCAGATCGCTTCCCCGGACGGCAGCTCCGTAGGACATGGAGACTAATCAGGTACCGCGCAAGGCACTTCACGACGCGGTGAACGGCGCGAGAGTATTTCCTTTAGGCCGGATGTCCAACGGGAGCAGGCGCGTAGCCGCTCAAGACGCTAGGGGCGGCAGCAGTTCGTCGCGTGCCAGGAAAACGACAGCGATGCCGTTCGGCATGTGGCGAACCACCCGAGCAGCGATTTCACCGAAGAAAATCTGAGCCCCGATTTCCGGTCTGGCTTCGGTCTCGAGCGACGCGCCGGTCAGCGCAAGGTCGAGAACCTTGCATGGGGCTGCCTCCCCGGACTCGCTGGCGAAGGATTTAAGAGATGACGTGCCCGATACGCGGACGGATGAGCGGAGCGAAGTCGCGTCCGCGGTGCCGTGTGTGACGTAGTTGGTGATCAGTTCGGCCGTGCGCGCACGCTTGTGGTCCGAGATCTGGAATTTCACGCCTACCCTGCGCCTGTAGCTCTGCACGATGGTCGCATCGTAGCGGCCGAATTCATCGATATAGAGCACGACTTTTGTGCCGAGTGCCGCGGAGCAGGAGGTTTTGAGGCCGGCGCCAGCGGTCGACAGGTCGGAGACCAGGCACTCCTCGCCATATTGGCGCTCAGGAACGAATATCTTGCCCTTGATGCCTACGGCCCAACGCGGGGTTTTGCGCTTGTCCCCAAAGGGCGGAACAGACGCGGACCGATTCGCCGATTGCATCGCCAATAACGTTCCTCGAAACCACTGCAATCATGACGTGAGCTTCTTAACGATCCCGAAAGCTACACCACTCAGGTTGGTGTAAATTTTAGCAATTCTTTCATGCGCCCGTGTGGGAGCCCGCTCGCGCCGCCCGTTCAGGATGCCAACGCGATGGATTGGGCGGAGACGACACGCTCGCTGGGTAGGGTAATGGTGATGCAGGTGCCCTGTCCGACCCGGCTTTCCATCGCGACCCGGCCGCCATGGGCTTCTGCTAGCCCCTTCACGATCGGCAGGCCGAGGCCGGTGCCTTTCTCGGGGTTGGCGGTCTGGCCATGGACCTGGCCGAAGCGTTCGAACACATGGGCCTGTTCGTGTTCGGGGATGCCGACGCCCTGGTCGCGGACGCCGAACGCTATCTCGCCCGAGGAAAGCATCCGCGCGAAAACCTCAACGGTCCCGCCGCGTTTGCTGAACTTGATCGCATTGGTGAGCAGGTTGAGCAGGATTTGTTTGATCGCGCGAAGATCGGCATTCACCGCCGGAAGCGCCGGATCGATCGAGCGGACAAGGATGAGTTCGCGCGCCCGCGCACGCGAGGCTACCGTCTCGACGCATTCCTCGATCAGGTCGCTCAAGCGCAGCATCTGCTCGTGCAACTCGAGCTTGCCGGCCTCGATACGCGAAAGGTCGAGCAGGTCGTTCACGAGACTCAGCAGATGCGTGCCCGCGCTGTGGATGAGGTTGGAATATTCCACGCGCCGCGTCGCAAACACGTCGAGCTTCAGGAGTTCGGAGAATCCGAGGATCGCGTTCAACGGCGTGCGCAGTTCGTGGCTCATATTGGCGAAGAACGCCGTCTTGGTGCGGTCGACCTGCACGGCGTGATCGCGCGCCGCTTTGAGATGATCGCGCGCCTCGCGCAAATCGATCCGGCTGCTCACCAGCGCATAGCAGATCGGCACGGAGATGACGGCGGCGACAGAGAACGTCACGAACGGCGTGTAAGCCTGATAGTCGCGGAGCACCAGGATGGTCAGCGCATAGTCCGCCAGCATCGCGCCCCCGATGCAGAGCGCGGACCAGCGGAGTGCGGTGACTAGTTTCTCCCGGAACATGCCGTACGTATCCTTGCACGCGCCTCGACAGGCGCGCGGCGGCCAAGGATGGAACTATGCCGGATCATCCTTTCCGGGACGTTTATGCGGGACAAGAAGGGTTAATGGTCCGTATCGGCCGCAAATTCCCGGTTGCGGATGTCCGATGGCGCGGCCCGGTAACGCGCGCGGAATCGCCGGTTGAAGTACGAAATATTGCCGAAGCCGAATGCCAGCGCGAGTTCGGCAACGCCACGCGTGTCGCCGCGCGGATCGCCGAGCGCCGCGTGAACGCGCGCGAGGCGCCGTTCGAGCACATATTCGCTGAAACTTGTGCCATCCGCTTCGAAGTGCCTCTGCAGCGTCCTCGCCGAAATGCGAAAGCGGCGTGCCACGGTCTCGGGTGAAAGCTCTGGCTCTGCGAGATTGCGTTCGATGTGCGCCTGGATCGCCTTGAGACGCGCGGCGCGAAATCCGCGCGCACGCGCTAGCTCGCGCGCATCGCCTGTGGCACCCAGGGCAAGCGCGAGCAGGTCCTGCACATGGCGCGTGACGAGCGCGCGCGCTTCGGCGGTGGTGAGCGGCTCTGCATCGTGCAGGATGTGCAGATAGCGCGTGAGCAGGCGCAGGCCGTCATTGTCGGGCGCGAGCGCGCGTCCCATGCCGTCATACACGTTGCGCACAAGCGCCGAGACCGCATCATGCTTCGTACGGACGACGGTTAGCTTCATGCCTTCGGGCCAGCGATAGACGCCTGCTTCTGCGCAGGACATCAGATACGCGCCGCCCACGCCGACGTCCGTGTCGCGACCGCGTTGCGTTGCGCCGAACACGCCTCCGGAATTCACGAAGAGAAAAAGATCGTCATTGTCCTGTGCGGCGATCGCGCGCGTACGCTTGTTGATGGTGCCGCCGAGTATGCCCCAGCCGAACCGCAGTTCGGGCAAGGCCCGAAGACAGGCGGTGCCGCGAAACGGAGCGTCGGAGATCGGATTCGATTCGACGCCGAGAAGCCAGCCATTGACCACGCCATGCCAGGCAGCGAAGCGCTGGGCTTCGGGAATCGCGCCAGTGCGGAAAAGCCTCGGTCCGAAATGATCCGGCGACGCCAGCATGACACCCTCGTTCAATGCCTGAGGTGCTGGATGTCATCCTAGTACAACTCTGTCGCCCAGGCGCAAGAACTCCGCATCAGGCTGTGCGAATTCTTTGCGGTCGATGGGAATCTGGGGCCAACCTTTTCGGGAGGCACCATGCGTAGCCTGCTTTTATTGCGAGTTCCATCTCGGATTCTGCTGGCCGCTGCCGCGGCGATGCTGATCGGTCTTGCGCCGATGGGGACTGCGTCCGCCTACACGCAGAAGACGCTTCATTCGTTTTGTGCCAACAACAATTGCGTCGACGGCGATGACCCGCTTGCCGGTCTCCTGATGGATGCATCGGGAAATCTCTACGGCACGACCGAAACGGGCGGAAAGTACGACAAGGGCGCGGTTTTCAAACTGGTCCCGAACGCGAACAAGACCAAATACACCGAACACGTCCTGCACAGCTTCTGCGCGCAGGCCGGTTGCGCCGGCGGATCATACCCCTCGTATGGCAGCCTGATCACGGACGTGGACGGCAACATCTACGGGACGGCCGGCGGCGGCGGAAAATTTGGCGGTGGCGTGGTGTTCAAGTTGAAGCCCCTTGCGAATGGCTGGGGCTATGGCGTCATTCATTCGTTCTGCCACAACACCAACTGTACGGACGGCAGCGAACCCGACTACGGACTGGCCTATGCGGGTCAGGCCGCCGGCGCGTTCTGGGATGAAACGTCGCCGCTGTTCGGCACGACCACCGTGGGCGGCGCAAACAATATGGGCGCGGTCTACAAGCTCGCCCCCACAGGCTCCGGATGGAGCTTCCAGGTCATTCACTCCTATAGTTCGGGCTTTCATGGCGGCGATCTGCTGGTCGATTCCTCCGGCAATCTCTTCGGCACCACGCTGCTGGGCGGGGCGAATAGCGGCGGCACGATCTACCGGCTGACGGCTGGCACCTGGGGCGAAACCACGCTTCACAATTTCTGCGCCGAGGCGAATTGCGCAGATGGCTGGGAGCCATCCGGGCGGCTGCTGATGGACGCGGCCGGAAACCTCTTCGGCACGACCGGCGGTGGCGGCGCCGGTGCGCATTGTACGGCGGATCATGGCTGCGGCGTGGTCTTCGAACGCACGGCAAACGGCAAATTCAAGGTGCTTTACGATTTCTGCTCGCGGAGCAATTGCAGAGATGGGCTCGATCCGTCCGCCGGCGTGATCATGGATGCCAGCGGCAATCTGCTCGGCACGAGCTATGAAGGTGGAACAGGCAGCGGCGGGACGGCCTTTTCGCTGAGCCGCAGCAACAATTGGGCCGAGACGGTGCTCTATAATTTCTGCAGCGCGCTGAACTGCGCCGACGGCGCTGGCCCTGTCGCCCCGCTGATCATGGATGCATCCGGAAATCTCTTCGGCACGGGAGCCACCGGCGGCGCGAACGGAGATTACGGCACCGTGTTCGAACTGAAGCCGTGATGGCCGCAGAGATCGTGAAACCTGCAAATACTTCCGGCGAGGATGATGTGATGTACAGCCAACCGCGAAATCGTGGCTTGCAACTTGTATCGATGACGGCTGGCGCGGTGCTCGCCTGCGCAATTGCGGGGGCAAACGTCGCTTCGGCCAACACTGAGCAAACCCTGCACGTCTTTTGCACGGAGTCCAATTGCGGCGACGGCGAAACGCCGCGCGATGGTCTGCTGGCGGATCAGTCCGGCAACCTCTACGGCACCACGGAATTTGGCGGAAAGTACAACAAGGGTCTCGTCTTCAAGCTGATCCCAAATGCGAAGAAGACCAAATACACCGAGCACATTCTGAAGAATTTCTGCGCGAAAGCGGGCTGCCCCGACGGCGCGTATCCGGACAGCGAACTCATCATGGACGTGAACGGCAATCTCTACGGCACAACCGAAGGCGGCGGAAAACATGCTGACGGTGCCGTCTTCAAGATGACGCCGGGCGCGAATGGCTGGACCATCAGCATCATACATTCGTTTTGCGGCTCTCCGCCCGACTGCCCCGATGGCGGCGTGCCCTACGTCGGCCTCGCCTACGCGGGTCAGGCCAGCGGCGCACCTTGGGATGGAACCTCGCCGCTGTTCGGAACAACCAGCGAGGGCGGCGCGCAAAACAAGGGGATCGTCTACGAGCTGTCCTCAGGCAGTTCCGGCTGGACCACCAAAGTTCTTCACAGCTTCAATCCTTCGGGCGGCGTGGAGTCGGCCTATCCCGGTCCGCTTCTTGTGGACTCGTCCGGTAATCTCCTCGGCGTGACCTTTCTCGGCGGCGCAAATGGTGCGGGTGCCCTCTACCGGCTCGCGGCAGGCACATGGAAAGAGACGACGCTGCACAATTTCTGTGCCGAGCTGGATTGCACCGACGGCAATGGCGGCATGGGCCGATTGGCGATGGATGCGGCCGGCAACATTTTCGGGGTCGCCATTGATGGAGGCTCCGGCTCCAATTGCCCGGAGCCCAATGGCTGCGGAGTGGTATTCGAGCGCGCAGCCACGGGCAAATATCGGGTCATCTACGATTTCTGCTCGAAGGCGAATTGCAGGGATGGCATCGAACCCGCCGCAGGCCTGTTCCTTGATGCCGGCGGCAATCTGCTTGGCACGACCCACATCGGAGGCACGGCAAACCTCGGAACGGTCTTCATGCTGACAAGCGGCAGCAAATGGACCGAACAGGTGCTTCACAATTTCTGCAGCGAGCAGATGTGCCACGACGGCGCCGCTCCGGTAGCGCCCGTGATCGTGGACGCTCACGGAAACATTTACGGCACTGCATCTGAAACAGGCGCAGACGGAGGCGGCACCGTGTTCGAGCTGACGCCGTAGCGGCGCGAGAAACGTCACACAATTTTTCGAAAGATGCAGACCATGCGAAAATTGCTCTGGCTATTTGCTCCGCACAGCGCGGCGACGACCGCAATGGCGATTCTCTTCGCGCTCGCGCCGGCCGGCAGCGCATCCGCGTACGCGTTCAAAAACCTGCATTCCTTCTGCAAAGGGCAAACATGCGGCGACGGAGCGGACCCGTGGGGCAGTCTGCTGATAGACCAATCCGGCAGCCTCTACGGCACGACGATCGCTGGCGGCAAATACCAAGCCGGGCTTGTGTTCAAGTTGATCCCCAATGGAGATGGAACATACAAGGAGTACGTCCTGCACAACTTCTGCGCCCGGGCGAACTGCGCCGACGGCCAGGGTCCTTTTGCGGGCCTCATCATGGACATAGACGGCAATCTTTACGGCACAACGCAGAACGGCGGCAAACATGGCAGCGGCGTCGTCTTCAAGCTGACACACAAGATGGCTGGCTGGAGTCTTAGCGTAATTCATTCGTTCTGCTCCGGCTCAAGTTGCGCCGGTGGCAGCTATCCGAGAACGGGACTCACCTATTCCGGTCAGGCTTCGGGCGCGCCCTGGAATGAATTCTCGCCGCTGTTCGGCACGACCCAATACGGTGGCACGAATGGCCAAGGCGTCGCCTACAAGCTTGCTGCGGACGGTGGGCTCTGGGACTACGAGGTCATTCACAGTTTCAAGGCCGTTGCCGGCGCCGATACCGCGTTGCCTTCATTGCCTCTCGTGGATTCGTCGGGAAATATCCTTGGCCTGACCGCTTCGGGCGGCAAATTTGGCTATGGCGTCTTGTACAAGTTGGCGGCCGGCAGCTGGAAGGAAACGACGCTTCACAATTTCTGTGACCCCGCAATTGGTTGCGCCGACGGGGCGAGTGGCTATGGCCAACTGGCGATGGATGCTGCCGGCAACCTCTTCGGCACGACATGGTATTCCGATTGCGGTCAGCATAGCTGCGACTTCGGCATCGTCTTCGAACGCACGGCCGGCGGCACGTATAGCGTCATCGACCACATCTGCGGCGGTATTGGCTGTCCGGAAGGGGAATTTCCCCTCGGCTTGATCATCGACGCCAGCGGAAATCTCTTCGGCACGACGGAAGAGGGCGGCACAGACGATGCTGGAACCGCATTCCAGCTCAGCTACGACAGCGGTCAGCAACAATGGATAGAGACGACGCTGTACAAATTCTGCAGCGAGGAACCGGATTGCACAGACGGCAAGACCCCGGAAGGTCCCCCGATCCTGGACTCTGCCGGCAACCTCTTCGGCACGACCAGCGGCGGCGGCGCGGGCGCGAACGGCGCAGTGTTCGAACTGACGCCCTAGCTCCGGCACAAGCCGCCCATCCTTGTGGCCGCGGATTGGAATTAGATCGCACCGCCGCTCGCGTGCACATGCAAATGCAATTCGTCAATAAGGCGGAGCTGCGCGCTCGCGTTGCGCCGCGGCGGCCTCCATCCACCACACCAGGTCGTCGACGAATCGCGGGAAAGCCTTGTCCAGATATTTGCCCGAGTCTCCGGTCGGATTGCCATCTTCATCGAGCGCTTCCGTTATCGGACTCACGGAGATGGAGCTTGAGGTCACGATCATTCCCATCTCATTGAGGATCCCGTGCCAGCTATAGGATGCCCGCGCGCCGCCCGTGCGTTGCAGGGAATAGCTGATCACGGCTGCGGGCCGCCAATACCACTCCTCGAGAAAGTGATCGGTGAGGTTTTTGAGGCCGGGTTGAATGCCCCAATTGTATTCCCCGCAGACGAAAACGAATCCTTGGGCCGACCGGATCTTGCCGGCAAGTGCCTCCATTGCCGCCGGCGCGGTACCGCGCGGATACTCCTTGTACATCCGGCTGAGGATGGGCAGGCCGATCTCGCGCGCATCGATGAGTTCGGCGTCCAGTCCGCGCGCAGTGAGCCGCGACGTGACATAGCGGGTCAGCCGTATCCCATATCTCGGATTGCGGTAGGAGCCATAGAAGACAAGAACGCTGTGGCTCATGATTCACACCAGCCATTTGCGGAGGAAGGCGATCGTCAACGCGCAGACCTCATCCGGCGCTTCGTCCAGAGGGAAGTGCCCGGCATCGATGATATGGGCTTCCGTTTTGGGATTGTCTCTCGAAAACCCGTGAGCGCCCTCCTCCCGGAAGGAGAGGTCGTAGCGACCCCAGACCAGCAGGAACGGTGGTTGCGCCTGACGCAACCACGCCTGCCACTTTGGATAGGACGCGACGTTGTTCCGATAGTCGTAGAAAAGCGTGGTGTGGATTTCGCCCAGTCCAGGCCGGTTCAACATGGCGTATTCGTCGTGCCAGCTGTTGGGGTCGTAAAGCTCCGGGCGCGGAGAAGACCCGACGTGGCGAATGCGCGCGGCGTCCAGAGACAACAGATTCTTCTGCAGTCTTTCGCGGTTGGGCTCGGGATCTGCCCAGAACGCCTTGCGCGTATCCCAGAGCGGCCCCAGCGCTTCTTCATAGGCGGCATTGTTCTGCGCGACGATGACCTTCAGCCGTTCGGGCTCCGCCAGCGCCATGCGAAACCCGATAGGACCGCCGTAGTCCTGAACGACCAGGGAGTAGGTATCGACGCCGATCTGGCGCAGCAGCGCCATCATGCACGCGGCGATATTGTCGAACGTATAGTTGAAGGTTTCGGGCGCCGGTGCGTCGCTGAGCCCGAAGCCCGGATAGTCGGGTGCGATCACATGAAAATGCGGCAGGAGCGATGGGATCAGCCGGTCCCACATCCCCGACGTGGACGGAAATCCATGCAGGAGCAGCAGCGTCGGCCTCGCCGTATCCCCCGCCTCTTGAAAATGGAGTCCAACGCCGTTCACGATTTCCCGGCGAAAGCGGATTCCGTCGTAGCTTGTTACGGTCATGCTGACCCTGCCGCCGGCGCGTTATCCGTATTTGAAGTCCGGCTTGCTCTGTCCGACTTCGATAATATAGCCGTCAGGATCGCGGATATAGCAGCGCGTCTCGCCGTATTTGTCCTTCGGCTCCGTGATGAATTCGGCTCCCCGGCTTTTCCACAATTCGTAGCAGGCCTGGATGTCCGCAACGCGGATATTCATGAAGCTGCTGATCTTGTCCGGGTCGGCGAGGGTGCTAAGCGTTACCGACGGCTTGTCGGGCGTTGGCCCGCCGCCAACGTTGACGATGAGCCATGTGTTCGCGATCTGGATGTACCCAGGCGCGCCGCTGCTGTCGCCTCTGCTCAAAATGCGGCCGCCGAAGACCGTCTCGTAAAAGCGGGCCGACCGGTCGATGTCGGCCACGGTAAGAAAATGCGCGATGGTGAACCCATCCCGCGGCGGCATCTCATAGCTGTTCTGTCCGATTTGCACGCTGCTCATTGACGGCTCCTGTCTCGATCCAGCACCCGGTCAGCGATTAAACACCCCAAATGTGTCGTTGACACCTGTCAGGGCGGTGATCGGAGAAAGAGTGTGTCGGGACCTGGCTTGCCATGCATAGCGCGCGGATAGAGGCGCAGGCTTCGCCTTTCGGGCTACGCCGGGCACGCTTCTCACGCTGTCGCGTGCGAAGCGTGGTGCCGCTTGCGTGACTCGAACACGCGACCCCATCATTACGAATGATGTGCTCTACCGGCTGAGCTAAAGCGGCTTAAGGCGGCGGAAAATAGGCAGAACGGGGCCGCACTGCAATAGAAGCTTTTCCCTAGAGGAAGGCGGGTTTTCGGCGTTGCCGAGGCGACCGCGAGCCGCCATGCTGACTGAAAATCAGGGCGGAACGAGCGATGCTGAGCCGGGCGGACGACTATCCCATCCACCAATTGCCGGAGCCCATCGCCACGGCCGGCACCGACCGCAACTTTTACGACCGCTATTTCTTCAATGGTTACACGCCGGACGGCAGCCTTTATTTCGCGCTAGCGTTCGGGGTCTATCCCCACCTCAACGTGATGGATGCGGCGTTCTCCCTGATCGTGGACGGCGTGCAGCACAATCTGCGCGCCTCGCGCGTGCTCAACATGGAGCGCATGGACACGCGCGTGGGACCGATCTCCATCGAAGTGGTCGAGCCGCTCAAGACCCTGCGTGTGCGCGTGGCAGAGAACGATCACGGCATAAGCGCCGACCTCACCTTCCATGCCCGCGCGCTGCCGGTGGAGGAGCCGCGCTTCACCTATCGCATCGGCCCGCGCACGCTGCTCGACTACACGCGCCTGACCCAGAACGGATTTTACGAAGGCTTCATTGCGCACGCCGGAAGGCGTTTCGAGATCGACCGCAGCGTGCTCGGCACGCGCGATCGTTCCTGGGGTGTGCGTCCCATCGGCCTCAGCGATCCACAGATGGTCGCGCCGCCGCGCATGCCGCAATTCTACTGGCTGTGGGCGCCGCTCAATTTCGAAGACCGCTTCATGCTCTATCACAACAACGCGGACGAGAATGGCACGCCATGGAACACGGCGTCGGTGCTGGGTGGCCTGGGCGAAGCTACACCTGTACACATGGCGCGATGTGAATCGCAGATCATATACAAGCCGGGAACGCGGCACGCGCAGAGTGCGGTGATTGAGACCGTCGATCCCGATGGCGGCAAGTGGCGTGCCGAACTGACAACGCTTTCGCACTTCTACATGTCGGGCATCGGCTACGGCCATCCCGAATGGGGCCACGGGATGTATCGCGGGGACAACGCGCTCGGTTATGACACGCTCGATCTTGCGAGCGTGAACGAGAACGATCCGCGCTATCAGCACATCCAGGCGCTGGTGAACGCGCGCTTGACCGGGCCGGACGGCACGCGCGAGGGGGTGGGCATCCTGGAGCAGCTCGCAATCGGTGCCTTCAAGCCGCACGGCCTCACCGGCATCTTCGATCCCGCGCCATGAGCGACGCGCTTTCGCTCGCACTCGCCGAGTACCTCGCAAAGAAGCTCGAAGCGAGCGACCTGACGGTCCACGATCTCGCGCGCATTCCCGGCGGCGCTTCGCGTGAGACCTATCGTTTCATCGCGCGCTCTGGCGGACGTGAGCGGCGTTTGATCCTGCGCCGCGATCCGACGGCAAGCCTGATCGAGACCGAACGCTCCACCGAATACCGAGCCTATGAAGCCTTCCACAAGCTCGGCCTTCCGGTGCCGGAGCCCATCGCGCTTGAACTCGGCGTCTCGGCGCTGGAGCGGCCATTCTTCGTGATGGCGGAAGTCGAAAACGCCTTCGTCGGCTCGATCCTCGCGCCCGATCCGTATGGCGCGCATCGCGACAAGATCGGCCAGCAGTTCTGGAGCAATCTCGGCCGCATCGCGGGCGCCGATCCGGGTGCGCTCGGCCTTGCGGATTTCGACGGGGCAAAGGACGCTCGCGAATGCTGGCGTCACGAGCTGGCCCGCTGGGAAAAGGTGATCGACGAAGACGAGGGCGAGCCCGAGCCGATCGCACGCGCCGCGATCCGCTGGCTGAAACGCAATCCGCCGGCGCCCGCGCAGAAGATCGCGGTGGTTCACGGCGATTATCGCAGCGGGAATTTCCTCTACGACCTGAACGGCGATATCCGCGCGATCCTCGACTGGGAGATGGCGCATCTGGGCGATCCGCTCGAGGACCTCGGCTGGGCGCTCGATCCGCTCTGGGCGCATCACGATCCGTCGCGGCCGGCGGGCACAATTCCGCGCGCCGAGGCGATCTCGCTTTGGGAAACGACGAGCGGGCTAAAGGCCGATCCTGAGGCGCTGTTCTGGTGGGAGATTTTCGCAAGCGTGAAGGGACTCGCGATCTGGATTTCCGCCGCGCACGAATATGCGACACACCGCAACGACGACCCGGTGAACGCGTTCTCCGGCTGGTATTGCCTCGCCTATCACAACAAGGTGCTGGCCGAACGTCTGGGAGCACTCGCATGAAGCCGGAAGCAGGCGACATTCTCGGCACGGCGGCTGACCAGCTCATGGGCCAGATCGCGCCGAATTTGAACGCGAACTATCTGCAGGGCTCGCTTGCGGTGCAGGCGCTGCTGCTGAAATTCGCCGCGCGCGAATACGAGCGCGGCGCCGATATCCGCTTCGCCGAGAACGCCGACATGCGCGCGCTGTTCGCCGAGCTTGCGCCGAACATCGGCGATGCAGGATTGCGCGCGCAGTTGACGACTGCGGCTTCGACCACGGACACATCGTTTGCGATATCTGCCCTCAACGCCGCCAACGCCGAGCTGCGTCGTCATCTGATAGCGCTACAGGTCCATATGGAGGACCTCGGCGACCGCGCCGCGCAGAAGCGCATCTGGGATGCGCTGAACGTGATGGCCGCGCGGCGGGTTGTGTCGCTGTTTTGACAACTCGAAAAAGAAAGAATTCACGCGGAGGTCGCGGAGCCGCGGAGGAGAATTGAGCCGTGGCCCCAAAACGGAATTTCGTCGCACTTCGCGCGACGGCATATTCTCAAGGGCGCGATGTCAGCGGGATATATCTGAACTCCGCGGCTCCGCGACCTCCGCGTGAAACCTTCCTGTTACGGGAGATACGCCGCTTTTCCGCGTGGATGGGCCTTGGCGTAGACTTCCATCAGCTTCTGCGTGTCGATGGCGGTGTAGGTCTGCGTCGTGGAAAGCGAGGCGTGGCCGAGCAGTTCCTGCACCGCGCGTAGGTCGCCGCCGCCGGCGAGCAGGTGCGTGGCGAAGGAATGGCGCAGCGCGTGCGGCGTGGCGCACTCCGGAAGTCCCAGCCGGCCGCGCAAATTCTGCATCAGCGCCTGCGCTTCGCGTGAACTCATCGCTTTGCCGCGGCGGGAGAGGAACAGCGGCGAATCCGGTGCGCCCGTAAAGGGAATTTTCGCCGTATAGTCCGCGACCGCACCGCGCACCGCGCTCAGCACTGGGACGACGCGCTCTTTCTTGCCTTTGCCAATGATGGAAAGGGACGCCCCAAACGGAACGTCCTTGCGCGTCAGCGCCAGCGCTTCGGAAATGCGCAGGCCCGCGCCATACAACAGCGTCAGCAGTGCGGTGTCGCGCGCTGCCAGCCAGTCGATGTCGCGCGTGCCGGCTTCCGCAATCGTGCGCGCGGCATCGTCAACGCTCAAAGGCCGCGGCAGGGTGCGCGGAATGCGCGGCGTGCGCACGGCGCGCGGCGCGGCATTGTCGGCGATGCCTTCGCGCGCGAGATAGCGGAAAAAGCCACGGATCGCGGCGAGTGCGCGCTGCACGCCGCGCGGCCCCAACCCTTCCGCGCGTCTTCGCGTGATGAAGGCGCGAATATCGGCGGCGGAAAGCTTCGCCAGTGCGCGCGCATCGGCCGCGCCGCCCAGATGCTCCTGAAGAAAGGCGAGGAACCGCGAGACGTCGTCGTCATAGGCGATGAGTGTGTGCGGACTCGCGCGCCGTTCGTGCTTCAGCGCCGAAAGCCATGCCGTCTTCAGTTCGTGGGCCTGTTGCCCCATGCCTGGACCGCGCGTTCGACCGCTTCGAGTTTGGATTTCAGCGCCGCGTTTTCCGCCCGGAGCTTTTCGATGATGTGGCGTTGCAGATCGTGAACTTCGCTCTGCGCAAACCGTTCCGGCAGGAGCATCGCGAGCAATCCGCCATCGGCGGCGAGGCGCTTGCGGTTCAGGCGGATATAGGCCCTGACGACTTCCTCGATCTCCGGCGCAATCGCGCCTACGCTTTCACTCATGCATCGCTTATCTTCACGCCCGCTTTCTCGGCATCCGCAAGGAAGGCCTTGAGGCCTTTATCGGTCAGCGGATGGTCGAGCAGCTGTTTGAAGATCTTCCCCGGTATCGTTGCCACGTCGGCGCCTGCGAACGCCGAATCACGCACATGATAGACCGAGCGAATCGAAGCGGCGAGGATGTTGGTGTGGAACTCGTAATTGTCGTAGACCGCGCGGATTTCGCGGATCAGCTCCATGCCGTCCTCGCCGATGTCGTCGAGGCGTCCGAGGAAGGGCGAGATATAGGTCGCACCCGCCTTTGCCGCCATCATCGCCTGCACCGGCGAGAAACACAGCGTCACGTTCACTTTCAGGCCCTCGCCGGACAGCGCGCGGCAGGCGCCGAGCCCGTCCCAGGTAAGCGGCACCTTGATAGTGATCTGCGGTGCGATCTTGGAAAAGCGCTTGCCTTGCGCGATCATGCCCTTGGTATCGGTGGCAAGAACTTCGGCGCTGACCGAACCGGATATGAACGAGCAGATCTCGCCCAGGAGTTCGACATAATCGAGCCCGCTTTTGGCGGCGAGCGACGGATTGGTCGTCACACCGTCCACCAGGCCGGACGCGGCCAGTTCGCGGATTTCCTTTGGATCGGCGCTGTCGATGAAAAGTTTCACGGTGTTGACCCTTCCGTTTGACGGCACAAGTGTAGCCCATGAGTGACGCCAGCATGAAGCCCGCATTGATGTTTGGCGCGCACCCGTGCGCGGGCGTGCTTTTGCCGCTGCCGCTGGCCGGCGCTTACGACTACAAACTCCCAAAAGGCGTTGCGGTTGCGCGGGGCATGCTGGTCATGGCGCCGCTGGGGCCGCGCGAGGTTCTGGGCGCGGTTTGGGGGGCGGCAGAGGGAAGCGTCGGCGACAACCGGCTGAAGCATGCGGTCCCGCTCGACGGTCAACCTGTTCTTCCGGCCGATCTCTGTGATTTCGTCGACTGGGTCGCGGCCTATACGTTGAATTCGCCGGGCTCGATCCTCGCGATGGCGTTGCGCTCGCGCCAGGCGTTCGAGCCGGAGATTCGACGTACCGGCTATGTGCTGGGAAGCATCGTCCCACAGCGCATGACGCCGCCGCGCGCGCGCGTGCTCGACGTGGCGAAGGATGGTCTTGCGCGCAGCGTGACGGCGCTGGCGGAGGAGGCGAACGTCACGCCTGGCGTTGTCCGTGGCCTGATCGATGCCGGCGCGTTGGCCGCTACCGTGCTGCCGGAGTTCGCACCGTTCGCGCGGCCCGATCCCGAGTTTGCACGCCCGACGCTCAATCTCGAACAGGAGGCCGCCGCGCGCAGCATGCAGGCGGCGGTCGCGGCGAAACGCTTCTCCGTCGCCCTGCTCGACGGCGTGACGGGTTCGGGCAAGACCGAGACCTATTTCGAAGCCGTCTCCGAGGCACTGGAAGCCGACAAGCAGGTCCTCATCCTGCTGCCGGAGATCGCGCTCACCATCCAGTTCCTCGACCGGTTTGCTGCGCGCTTCGGCTGCCGTCCGGCCGAATGGCATTCCGACCTGTCGCAGAAGGAGCGCCGCCGCACCTATCGCGCGGTGATGAATGGTGAAGTGCGCGTGGTGGTTGGCGCGCGCTCGGCGCTGTTCCTGCCGTTCCGCGAGCTCGGCCTCATCATCGTCGATGAGGAGCACGAACAGGCCTACAAGCAGGAAGACGGCGCGATCTATCACGCGCGCGACATGGCGGTGGTGCGCGGGCGGATCGCGAAATGCCCGGTCGTGCTCGCAAGTGCCACGCCGTCGCTGGAAAGCTTCGTCAACGCCACGGGCGGACGCTACGCGCATCTGACGCTTCCGCGCCGCCACGGCGTGGCCGTTCTGCCGGAGGTGCGGCTGATCGATCTGCGCGAAACGCGCGGCGAGCCGGGCACGTTCCTGTCGCCGCCGTTGCGCGAAGCAGTGAAGGCCACGCTCGATGCCGGCGAGCAGGCGATGCTGTTCCTGAACCGGCGTGGTTATGCACCGCTCACGCTCTGTGAAGCCTGCGGGCACAAGCTCACCTGTCCGCATTGTTCGGCGTGGCTGGTGGAGCATCGCTATCGCAAGCGCCTGGTCTGTCATCACTGTGGCTACGACACGGTGCTGCCGCAGGAATGCCCCGCATGCCATGCCACAGCGAGCTTCATCGCGTGCGGCCCGGGTGTAGAGCGTGTGGCGGAAGAATTCGCCGCCGCGTTTCCGGCCGCGCGTTTCGCCATCGCGTCCTCCGACACGATGCATGGCCCCGCCGAAACACAGGCCGCGATCCGTGCGATGACCAAGCGCGAAACCGACGTGCTGATCGGCACGCAGATCGTTGCCAAAGGCCATCACTTCCCGCAATTGACGCTGGTCGGCGTGATCGATGCCGACCTTGGCGGATCGGACGGCGATGTGCGCGCGCGCGAACGCACCTTCCAGCTTCTGCATCAGGTCTCTGGGCGCGCCGGCCGTGCCGACCGGCCAGGGCTGGTGCTGATTCAGACGCGCAATCCCGCCGACGTAGTGATGCAGGCATTGGTGCGGAACGAGCGCGATGCGTTCTATGCCGGCGAGCGCGTCCATCGCGAACGCGCGCGCACCGCCCCGTTTGGCCGGCTTGCAGCACTTGTGCTATCGGGCCAGGATGGCGATGCGGTGCGCGAAAGCGGGCGGATGATTGCAAAGGCCGCCCCCGCCGCGCGCGGCGTGACGGTATGGGGGCCTGCGCCTGCGTTCTATGCCGTGCTGCGCGGACAGACCCGCGAGCGCCTGCTGGTGCAGGCCGACAGGGGTGTGGATGTGCAGGCCTACCTGCGCGCGTGGCTCAGTGCGGTGAAAATTCCCAATTCCGTCCGCCTCAGTGTCGATGTCGACCCGATGAGTTTTTTCTGAAGCGAAATGACGCCTCATTGGCAATTATTAGATAGTGCCATTTCGGATTGCTCTGAATCGCTGAGCGATTCCGGGAGTTTGTGGAGCGAGCGGCTCTGCGGCCAGCGAGTTATTAGCGGGCGCCGCTGGCAAAGTGCGGAACTGAGTTCCTGTCAGCAATGGCGATCATCACGGTTCCGTCATCGCCGATGGTGCTCTTGGCCATCCGCCTTGTTGACGCCATCCGGTTGTCTCAGCCTATAGTGTCGGCTCACTCAAACAGTGGGGAGATATCATGCGAAAACTCTTGTTGGGCGTCAGCGCTCTTGTGGGCGTTACGCTACTGGCGTGTTCAGCAGCAGATGCAAGGGGGGCAAAGTATGTCCCCATAGCGCTTCCGAGCGGAGCGACGACCGTGCTTCCTTTCGGGATTAACGACAACAACATCGTCGCAGGCGGTTATACGGATGCCGACGGCGTTCTGCATGGCTTCTACGGCCCGCCGGACGGCAGCAACTACACCACCTTCGACATGACCGACGGAAGCACGCCAGAAGCGCGCGGCATCCGCAATGACGGAAGCATCACCGGGCTCGCCCTGGGCAACGGTTTCACCTTCGGTGAGGAATTCTACCGGTCTCCATCGGGCAAGATCAAACTTCTCAAGGATCCTGCCGGAAACGTCATGGATGGTGTCGCCCAAGGCGGTAACGACCAAGGCGTCTACGTCGGCGACCATCTCGACACGGATTTCGTGACCCGGCTTGGCTTTGAAGGGAAATCCGGAAGGTACAAGTCCGACTTCGTTCTGAACGTCCAGGGCGTAACGTCGACCAATCCCCGTCAGATCAACAACAAGAAAGACGTGGCAGGCGGGTATATCGGCTCAGATGGCATCCAGCATGGCTTTGTGCTGCATAACGGGAAGCTGATTTCGTTCGACGCTCCGAACTCCGTTGGCGTAACAACGGCTGAAGGCATCAACGATGATGGGCTAGTCTCCGGACTTTATACGGACGACTCGGGCGTTCGGCATGCCTTCGTGTACGACTTCCGTAGGGGCACCTTCACGACGCTCGATCCCGGAAATGGATCAAGCGCCCAGGAAGCTTGGGGTATCAACAATGCTGGCCTGGTCGTCCTCGATACCGACAGCGGAACAGCTCCCTTCATCTACTGCCCGAAGGGTGCGACGTGTCCGGCGGGTGCCAGCGCGGCAGCGGTTCATCCGGTCAATACCAAAGCGGTGAAACACATAGTCGCCATCCCTTAAGCTGACATCAACGGCTGCACGCTTCCGCGTGCAACGTGGATGAACACAAAAGTGAAAACGGCGGCCAAACAGGCCGCCGTTTTCGTTCATGGACTCAAAGAGCACTGGTCTAATGAAGCGCCGCCTTGAACGCGAGATCGCCGCCATTGTTCTGATAGACGAACGTCCCATTGGGATAGGCGCTGTCATCCGACCTTGCCGAAAAGGATAGGGCCGTGATTCCGTCTGGGCGCGTTTTGAACTAGATACCGGAACAGCCCTGCAATCGGAGACGGCATGTCCGCAGCGAAATTGTTTGAACCGCTCTCGTTCGCGCGCGGTCCGGCGATGAAGAACCGCTTCATGCTGGCGCCGCTCACGAACTGCCAGAGCCATCCGGACGGCCGCCTCTCCGACGAGGAATTCCACTGGCTCACGATGCGCGCCGAAGGCGGCTTCGGGCTCACCATGACCTGCGCGGCGCATGTGCAGGCGCGAGGGCAGGGTTTTCCCGGCCAGCTCGGCATTTTCGGCGACGAACACCTCGACGGCCTCACGCGGCTTGCATCCGCCATCAGAGCAAAGGGTTCGATCGCGGCGGTGCAACTCCATCACGCAGGCAACCGTTCGCCCAAAGATCTCGCCGGCGACGTCGTCTGCCCCTCCGACGATCCGGCAACGAGTGCCCGCGCGCTCACGCTCGCCGAAGTCGAACAATTGCGCGACGACTTCGTCGCCGCGGCGAAGCGCGCAGAACGCGCCGGTTTCGACGGCGTCGAGCTGCATGGTGCGCACGGCTATATCCTGCTCGAGTTCCTCTCGCCGAAACTCAACCGGCGCGAGGACCGCTATGGCGGCAGTCTCGAAAGCCGCGCGCGCATCGTGTTCGAGATCATCGACGGCATCCGCGCCACCTGCCGCGCGGACTTCCAGCTCGGCCTGCGCCTGTCGCCAGAGCGGTTCGGCGTGAACCTGCCGGAAATCCGCGATGTCGCCGCCGAAATCCTGCACCAGGGTAAGATCGACTATCTCGACATGTCGCTCTGGGACTACACGATCGAACCGTCCGACGAAGCCTTCAAGGGTCGCTCGCTGATGAGCGTGTTCACCGAGCTGCGGCGCGGCGATGTACGCCTGGGTGTCGCGGGCAAGATCCGCAATGCGCAGGACGTTGTGAACGTCATCGAAGCGGGCTGCGATTACGCCCTCATCGGCCGCGCCGCCATCCTGCGCCACGATTTTCCCGAACGCGTGCGCCGCGACGCCAACTATCAATCGCCTGCGCTGCCGGTCTCGGCGGACCATCTGGCCCAGGAAGGCGTGAGCCCGAAATTCGTCACCTATCTGCGCACCTTCCCGGGCTTTGTCAGCAACGACGCTCCGGCGATCCCGCATGACGAGGTGATGAAAATGTGGATGAAGACCGACGGCTGACGACGTCACCACCTGTTCCGATATCGATATGATGAGCACCAACACCGACGGCCGCTTCGTCCACAAGGACGGCACGCCCTATCCCTTGCAGTAGAGCGCCCGGCGATTTTTTTGGGGGGTGGCAGCTTTTGCGCGCTGCGGGGTGTCCGTTGCCCGCTGGGCTATGCATGTGCACCGCAAATGCCCGGTGCGGCCGCGATCGGAGTTTCGAATCGCGGCCGCGACGGGATCATTTCAGAATGTCGTACACGTCTCGATTAGTGGAAAGCGGCAATGAACGCGGCATCTTTGCCGTAGGTCGTGGTCCACGGCACGGTTGTCCATTGGGACTCGTCGCCGCCATTGTTCTGATAGACGAACGTCCCGTCAGAGTAGGATGTATCGTCTACGTCACCCCACACGAGTTCATAGCCGTTCGTGCATTCCTCGTAGTCCTTGGCGATGCTCGCAAACAGGACGTATTGCACCCCGGGCGTCAGCGGAAGTGTGCCGGTTTTGAACGTCTCTTCGTGGAAGCTCGAGTCGCCGTAGGAGATCGTCCTCGGTTTGGATTCCCACAGCGCACTGCCGGTGGCTTTCGTACCATCCCAGGCGTAGACCTCTCCGCGCACCACCATGCTGCCCGAACTCTCGTTGGCCCACCAGAAAGAGAATTTCCTCAGCATGTTTTTCTTCGGAGCAGTGATGAGCTGGCCGTAAGTGGTTGTATCGGCACAACCGAACGGAAAGACGTAATCGCTTCCATTCCAGTCCTGATAGGTGTTGATGGTCTTGGCCGAGCTGGTGCCCAGTCCGGCGATTGTGAACGCCGCGGCGCAGGCTGCCACCAATAAAGCGTGTCGAAGCATGATTCCCATCCCATGAAGATCATGCGGCGAAATTACCGCAATGTAAGGTAGTTCACGCCCCTAACTTTGTGGGAGTCAAGGCACTCTTTATGCGCCTCGCTCCGGTCAAGGACCGCAAAATAAAAAGCGGCCGCGATCCGATGTTCGAACCGCGGCCGTGACAGAATTATTTCCCGATACTTAGCGGAAAGTCGCAATAAGCGCGACGTCGCCGCCATAGGTGCTCCAGGACGTCGCCGTCCATTGCGATTCGTCACCGCTGTTGTTCTGATAGACGAACGTTCCGCCCGGATAGACGCTGTCGTCCACCAGACCCCATTTCAGGGTGTAGTCGCCCGAACACTTCTCGTAATCCTTATCGAGCGAGGCGAACAACACGTACTGCGCACCCGGGGTCAGCGGGAGAGGGCCCGTCCTGAAAGTTTCCTTATGGAAGTCGGTGTCGGCGTAGGAGATATTCTTCGCCTTGGATTCCCACAAAGAACTGCCGGTGGCTTTCTGACCATCCCATGCGTAGACCTCACCACGCACCGTCATCGAGCCGTCGCCTCCGGCATTCGCCCACCAGAAGCTGAACTTGTTCAGCATGCCTGTGTTCGGCGCGGTGATGACCTGGCCATAGGTGGTCGTATTGGGGCAGCCAAATGCGTAGACATACTGGCTTCCGTCCCAGCTCTTATAGGTGTTGATGCTCTTGGCCGAGCCACTGCCCATGCCGGCCACGGTGAACGCTGCGGCGCAGGCCGCAGCCAACAAAGCGCGTTGATACATGTATCCCATCCCATGAAGTTTTATGCGGCGAAATTGCCGCAATGTAACGGAATTCACGCCCGCGTGATCGTGGGAGTCAAGGCGCTCTTTTATGCCGCCTCGCCGCGCATCAGGCGGGGAAGCTTGCCGATGTCGCCGCCGGCATGGCGCATGAAAAACCGTCGCGCGGGGCCGATGCGGTCGACGATTCCCATGCCCAGATCGCGCACCGCGCGCAACGGCGCGATGTCATTGGAGAACAGCCGCGTCAACGCATCGGTCGCGGCGGCGAGTGTGAAGGAGTCGAAGCGCCGCCAGCGTTCGTATCGCTTCAGAAGATCGACACTGCCGAAATCGAGCCCGAGCCTCGCCGCATCGAGGACGATCTCAGCCAGCGCCGCGGCATCCTTTAGGCCAAGATTGAGTCCCTGGCCCGCGATCGGATGAATGCCGTGCGCTGCATCGCCGGCCAGCGCAAAGCGGGGCTTCACATAGGCACGTGCCAGATGGAATTTGAGCGGATAGGACCAGCGCGGTCCCGCGCTGTGCGTCGCGCCCAGATGTGTGCCGAATCGGGCCGCGATCTCGGCGTTGAATTCGTCGTCGGGCAGCTTCATCAGGCGCGGCGCAAGCGTGTCGCGTTCGGTCCAGACGAGCGACGAACAATTGCCGGTCATCGGCAGGATCGCGAACGGTCCCGCCGGCAGGAAATGCTCATAGGCGACGCCGTAGTGCGGCTTCTCATGCTCGACAGTCGCCACGATCCCGGTCTGCGGATAGGACCAGCCGACGACGCCGATCCCCATGCGCTCGCGCATCGCCGAGTCACGGCCATCGGCGGCCACCGCCAGACGCGCGGTATAGACCTCGCCATTGCTCAGCGTTGCGGCGATGCCGTGTGTTTGGGGCGTCAGGTCTTCGATCGAGGCCGGCGAAACGATGGTGAGGTTCGGTGTCGCGGCTGCTTCCGCGAACAGGCTGGCGCGGATGAAGCGGTTCTCCGCGATGTGGCCCAAGGGCGTTCCGGCCTCGTCAGCATCGAAATGCAGGGAAAACGGAGAGGGCGCACGGCCCGGCGCACCGTCGGTGACCAGGATGTCCTCGATGGACTGGGCATGGGGGGCCAGATGCTCCCAGATCCCCAACGCCTGAAACATTCGCACGGCGGCATAGGCGAGCGCACTCACCCGGCCGTCGAATTTGGCATCGACGACGGCGCTCTGCGGCAGGGGGTCGGCAACCGCGACCGCTAACCCGCCTTTGGCGAGTGCGAGCCCAAGCGTGAGCCCGACCATGCCGCCGCCGCCGATGATGATGTCGCACGTCTTGGCCATCCGCCCGCTTCCCATGCACCGCGCTTCGGGTCAACGGCGCCGAAAGCACAAGTTTTGGGCTCTTGCAGACAATCGCACATGAAATGAGCAGAAATCCAGAATATGAACAGCGTTCGGTCTTTAGGTTTCACAAAAACATCATTCAGAACAATATCTTATTAAAATGCCGCAGTGCGGCACAATTCTTGATAACGGGTTAAAGCCGCAGAAGGCGGGGTTAACAAGGGGAGCCAGCGAATGAAGCTGATCACGGCCATCATCAAGCCGTTCAAGCTGGACGAGGTGCGCGAGAGTCTTTCCGCGCTCGGCGTCCAGGGCATGACGGTCACCGAAGTCAAAGGCTTTGGCCGCCAGAAGGGCCACACCGAAATCTATCGCGGGGCGGAATATGCGGTGAGCTTCCTGCCGAAGCTCAAGATCGAGGTCGCGGTCAAAAGCGAAATGACCGAGGCGGTGGTGGAGGCCATCACCACCAAGGCCAAGACCGGACAGATCGGCGATGGAAAGATTTTCGTCACGCCGCTCGAACAGGTGCTGCGCATCCGCACCGGCGAGCTCGATGGCGAAGCGCTTTAGCACTCAGAAGGGGACAGGAATGACGATCGACAGATTGAAACGAATTGGATTTGCGGCGCTTGCCGGATCGGCCGCGCTTGGCGCCAGCGTCGGGCCCGCGCTCGCAGCCGCGCCCAAGATCGATAGCGGCGACACCGCCTGGATGCTGACGTCCAGCGCGCTGGTGTTGATGATGACGATTCCGGGACTGGCACTGTTCTATGGCGGCATGGTGCGCAAGAAGAACGTGCTCGCCACGCTGGCGCAAAGCTTCGGCGCCACCTGCATCATCACCGTGCTGTGGATGATCGTCGGCTATTCCATAGCCTTCACCACCAATCCGAATGCCGATGCCAACAAATGGATCGGAAGTTTCGATCAGCTCCTTCTCGGCAAAATGGGCCTGAACGCGGTCAATCCGCTGGCCGCGACGATCCCTGAATCCGTCTACATGTTCTTCCAGATGACGTTCGCGATCATCACGCCCGCGCTGATCGCCGGCGCGCTGGCGGATCGCATGAAGTTCTCGGCGTTCATGTGGTTCATGTCGTTGTGGCTGCTGTTCGTCTACTGCCCGATCGCCCATTGGGTGTGGGGTGGCGGATGGCTCGGCGCGATGGGTGCGCTCGATTACGCAGGCGGAACGGTGGTGCATCTGAACGCCGGTACCGCGGCGCTGATCACCTGTCTTGTCCTTGGCAAGCGCAAAGGCCTCGGTGTCGAGAACATGGCACCGCACAACCTCGTCCTCAGCGTCATCGGTGCATCTCTGCTGTGGGTCGGCTGGTTCGGCTTCAACGCCGGTTCGGCGGTGACGGCCAACGTCAATGCCGGCATGGCGGCTGCTGCGACGCAGATCGCGACCGCTGCCGCGTCGCTGGGCTGGATGTTCGCGGAATGGATCATCGCAAAGAAGCCCTCCGTGCTCGGCATGATTTCCGGTGCGGTTGCGGGCCTCGTCGCGATCACGCCGGCGTCGGGCTTTGTGGATGCGCAGGGCGCGCTCATCATCGGTATCCTGGCCGGAATCGTCTGCTACTTCTCTGCCGTCTGGGTGAAGAGATGGATCGGTTACGACGATGCTCTGGACGCGTGGGGCGTGCACGGCGTCGGCGGTGCACTTGGCGCTTTCCTGACGGGTGCACTGGCAAAGAACGCCATCAACTCGGCCGGTAAGGGCTGGATCTTCGACGGCAACGGCCATCAGATGCTGATTCAGTTCTACGACGTCGCCGCCACCTTCGTGTATTGCGCCATCGGCACATTCATCATCTTGAAGTTGATCGACATGGTGATCGGTTTGCGTGTCTCCGCGGAGGTCGAGGTCGAAGGTCTCGACATCAATCTCCACGGCGAAACCGTGCACGGCTGATCCCGCCGCACACGGCCATTTCTCCTCTGGACTGGGGCGCCCTCGAAAGGGCGCCCCTCTTTTTTCAGGCGGCTTTCCGCTCTTGCTGATGCTCTCGGCGGAACGAGGCGAGCTTGCTATAGAACGCGTCTTCGATTCTGGAGAGGCAACCTGTCCGATAAAGCGATACGCCGCGCATCAGCGCGGCAATCGTTGCGGCCGGCAGATCGGTCATCTCTCTGGTGAAAAGCGCGCGCGGCCAGGCGTCGTCCATGAGGCGCCCATAGATTCGCGTGAGCGCAGGCAACACTTCGTTGCCCGCCTTCGTCCTTTGGCGCCATTCGTCGACGCGGTCGAAGGGCGGCGCGAGCCTGATGCTGGTGAGATCGCCCCAGTTTGCACCCGCGTTTATCGTATTGGGATAGAAGGCGATATCGCCGGCCCGTCCGCAATCGATGTGAAACGACGTGTACAGAATCCACGCATGTGCGACGAGAAGGTGCCAGAAGAAATTGTCCGCCAGAAGCGCAGACACGAGTTTCATGCGGTAATCCATGTCGTTGATGAAGCCGCCATACTCGGCGATGTAGCGTCCGAACATGGGATAGAGCGGCAAAAACGCAGGCGCATAGCGCAACACATGGACCAGAGACCCGCAGGAAAGATCTTCGAGCAGCGGGAGCCTGCTTTCCACATCATCGCCGGTCAGCTTGAGCAGATCGCTCTTGAGTCCGATGAACGCGGCATCGTCATGGAAAAACGGTTGGTTCGCGTCCGCCCACGCGATCCAGATTTTCCGTTCGAATGGCGATGGAGGGAGCGTGACGTTATGGATCGTCATCGCAGCCGACCTGGCGCAAAGGCGGTCGAACCCTTGCAGCTTGGTCTTCAGGAAGCCGGTGCGGAAAATGTAGTCGGGCCGCAGCTTCACCAGCAACGCGTCCGGCTCCGCCACGCGCGCGAACGCCGCTTCGAGATTGCGGGTCTGATAGACGATGCCGCGCTGATTGCGATTGCCCGAAGCGGCGGGCTGCGGAACGCGCGCGATGCGAACGCCGCCGAGCGCATTCACCGGCGCCACGAATTCGTCGATCTCGGCGCTATCCCATGTCACGTAATGAACGTCACGCAGGACGCCCTGCTGGCGCAGATCGAGAAGCGGCTCGAAGGCGCGCCGGCAAAGCTCGGCGTTTTTGGTGAAGCCGATGACGATGGCGTCTGTCGGACGGGTCACGGGTCGATCTCCAAGAGGCGTGCCGCGCGGCGGATCGCAAACGCGACCGCGCCTTCGGACCGCGAATACGCAACGGTGCGCAGCAGATGCAGCGCTGCGAATTGTAGAAGGCGTGGCGGCAGCGCCGGGTCGAACTCGGCCGCATGCGCGCGCATTTCTCCATCGAGACGAACGAGACGTTCGGTGATACCGACGGACGGCGCCGCCAGCGTGTGCAGGCACCACGCCCCGGCGATATCCTGAAACAGCTTTCCCGCATCCAACCACCACGAAGACGCAAACGGCTCGTCGCAATCGATGAACGACACGCCGCCACCCGGCGCGATCAGAATGTTCTCAAACGTCAGATCGCCGTGGCTCACAGAAGCGGGAATGCCCGACCAATCTTTGGCATCGAGCGCCGCCGCAACGCGGCGAAGCTCGGCAATGTGTTTGGTAGCCGAAGCGCTGTCCGTTGCCACCCGTACGATGTCCGCGATCTTGCTCCGGAAAAGATCGGCGGAAAGCGTGGCACTCTCTGTCGACCGGAACAGCGCGAGAAGATTTGCGAGGGCTCCAATGATCCGCTCGCCATCGAACGGGATTTGCGTCCGCACGAGATCGCCCAGAGTCCGCGCCGGTACATAGTCCATTTCGAACCAGGCACGGCGTGTCGCGTCGACGCCCATGTCGCGTACGCGCGGGAAGCCCAGGCCTTGGGCTGCGAACAGGCGCTGCTTCACGGCCTGTTTCAGCAGCCTTGCGCTCCCGGTGGTGCGTTGCGCGCTTTTGCGGACGAATGTGTCGGCTTCGTCTGTGAACAGGATCACTTCCGCGCCCGAATGCCCGCCTTGAAGGACGTGGGCCTTCAGGTCTCCGCTTGCGCGCGAGGCCTGGCGCGGAAGCGGCAGGCTCACCGCCAGTCGCTCAGATGATCGCCGAGCGCCGTGCTGTTGCGCTCCAGGCTGACGGCAACCGCCGACGGATACGGATTGGTGCCGGCATGATCGTTGACGAGGAAGCGCCGTCCATGGCGGCAATCCATAATCAGCGCATGCGGGTTGAGACCGTGCTGGCGAAGGGCCGCTTCCGTGCGCCCGCGATATTCTTCCGGGCGCGCCGTCATGAAGACGATCTGCGCGCCGTCCTGTTCCCAGGTTCGGAGCGCTGCGATGTTTTCGGCGATCGGCTCATCCGGCTCGTCCCACAGCGGCGCGAAATAGCGCGAGTGATTGCGGAACACGACGCCGTCGATGTCGGTAACGATGGTGCCGCGCGTACGCGTGTAGCGGCGCCAGTCGTCGAGCGTCCCGACGTCGATCAGTCCTTCCACAATATGCGGCTTGACGATGAGCCCGTCGCGGATGCCGCGGCTCATCACATGCGAAACGAAGATTTCGCCTTCGCGATTGGCCTCGGCGATGGCGCCGAAAATGTCGAGGAAGCGCTCTGCATCCGCAAAGCCATAAAGCCCGACCGAAACATGGTTCGAGGCGAGGCTCTTTTCGACCATGTCGACGATCAGGTTTTCGCCGTTTATCACCGCGAAGCTCTTGGCGCCGACATTTGTCATGCGCGGGCTCTGGCGCACGTCCGAAACGGATACGAAGCTGGTGTCGGGAAGCGTCGATGGCATGAAGAAGCTGTCGGCGTCCTTGATCGCGATCGCGCCTTCAACGCCCGCCCGCGCGATCGTTTGCGCGACGGTGTCCGCGGGCCCGCGCGTTTCGTGCGGCAGCACCACGATGTCGGCCCGCGCGCCGAACACACGCTTCAACAGCGCGCGGCATTCGTAGCGCTCCTCGTGATCGGCGCGGATGGCGATGACGATGCGGTCGAAACTGTCGTCGGGAAGGCTGGCTGCGGCGCGCGCCAGTGCGATCTCGCCCTCGGGCAGCGTGAGCATCCATTTCGGGCGCACGCCGGGATAGCGCGAAGATCGTCCGGCGCAGGGCATGATCAATGTGCGAAGCTCGGCCATGAAATCCCGCGATATCGGCTGCGCTGCGATGATGGCTTGCCATGGTTAAATTCGGGTGTTCATCTCGCGGCCGGCGGCGCATCGCGCCGCGTGTGTTGCTTAACAGCGGGTAAATGCCGTGTTGCCGGGCCGCCTTTCCGAACTGCCGCCGGGATCGTTTGCGATGCTGGCCACTTTGCTCGACCCGGTGACGCCGGGCATGGCGCCGATCAGTCTTGCGGTCGGCGATCCGCGCGGCACGGTGCCGGGCTTCATCATGGAAGCGCTCAACGCGCACGCGCATCAGTTCGGCGAATACCCACCGATCAACGGAACCGCAGCCTGGCGCGAAGCGGCGGCATCGTGGCTGACGCGCCGGTTCGGCGTGGCGGTTGATCCTGAGCGCGAGGTTCTGCCGCTCAACGGCACACGCGAGGGCCTCTTTCTCGCACCCTTTATCGTGACGCCCGAATCGAAGGCGGGCGGCCGCCCCGCGATCTTGCTGCCGAACCCGTTCTATCAATGCTACGCGGCTGCGATCCTGTCGGCCGGCGCCGAACCGGTTTTTGTCGCCGCCGAGGCGGCGAACGGATTTCTTCCAGACTTCGCATCTCTTCCGAACAGTGTTCTGGACCGCACCGTTGCCGCCTATATTTGCTCGCCCTCAAACCCCGAAGGTGCCGTTGCGAGCGAACAGTATTGGCGAACGCTGTTCACCCTTGCAGATCGCTATGATTTCAAGGTGTTCGCGGACGAATGTTATGCAGATATCTATCTTGGTAAGCCGCCGGTTGGCGCGCTGACCGCGCGGGGTGCACCGTTCGAAAGGCTGCTCACTTTCCATTCGCTGTCGAAGCGCTCGGGCCTGCCGGGCCTGCGATCCGGGATCGTGGCCGGTGATGCGAAGCTGATGGCAACGTTCCGCGCCTACCGGAATTACGCCGGTCCGCAGGTGCCAATGCCAATCATGGCGGCGTCGGCGGCGGCGTGGAGTGACGAGGTGCATGTCGAGGCAAATCGCGAATCCTATCGGGAGAAATTCCGGCTGGCCGAGCGCATGCTCGGCAACCGCACCGGCTTTCGCATTCCTGAAGGCGGCTTCTTTCTCTGGCTCGATGTCGGCAATGGCGAAGAGACCGCGCTCAGGCTCTGGCGCGAGGCGGGGGTTCGCACGCTTCCCGGCGCCTATATGGGGCGCGAAATTGAGCGCGGAAAACCCCGCACAAATCCTGGGTTTCCGTACCTCCGGGTCGCGCTCGTAAACGATTTATCAACCATTATGACCGCCCTTGAAAGAATGGTTGACGTGCTGGGCCGGAGCTGATGGGGACGTTGTACCAGCCGCGTTCGCGCGGCGCCGCAGTAAGCGATGCGCTCGCCGATGCGCGCTATGCGCTCGCACGTCTGTTGCAGATCCTGATCCTGCGCGGTGCGGGCCTTCTGGTGCTCCTTTGCACGCTGGCGGTGGGCCTTGCGCTCGCAAGCTATTCGCCGGGGGATCCCAGCCTCAACAACGCTACCGGACGCGACGTTGCCAACTGGCTCGGCCCCTTTGGCGCGACCGCGGCCGACGTCCTGCTTCAGGCTTTCGGCATCGCGGCCTTCACGTTCATTGCGCCGCTCGCGGTCTGGGGAACGCGCGCGCTCATGGGCAAGGGCATCACGCATGCGGTGTGGCGCGCGATCGCCTGGCCGATCGGAACCGTTCTGGTCGCAGCAGGGCTCGGCTGGCTGCCGCGGATAGAAGCATTGCCTGCCGGCGCGGGCGGCTGGATCGGCATCGCCGCATCGCAGCTCTCCACCCACGCCGCACAGGTTTACGGCCAGAACTGGATCGGCATCGCGCTGCCCGTTCTTCTGCTCGTCACGGGATTGCCGCTGGCTTTCATCGCAACGGGCCTGCACTTCTCACGCGTTGCGCGCCATGTCGGCACAGGTGCTGCTGCGGTCTACTGGCTCGGCAGCAAGATCAAGCTTCCGTCGTCTTCATCGCGCCGCATCGTGCGGAGTTACGACGAGGAAGACGAAGAGCCGGATGTCGAACACGAAGAAGAGCCCGAGGACGAATATGGGCTGAACATAGCGCCCGAACCGATCGCGGCGACACGTCTGGCTGAGCGCCGCGAAACCCGCATCAAGCGCGAAGAAGCGCGCCGCGCGGGAAAGCCCGCAAAGGGCGCAAAGCAGCCGGCGCTCAACCTGGCATCGGGCGAGTATCAATTGCCATCGCTCGGTCTCCTGGCCGAACCGTTGCACGTTCACGACACGCCGTCTCTCTCCGACGAAGCGCTGGAAGAGAATGCGCGCATGCTCGAAGCGGTGCTTTCCGATTTCGGCGTGAAAGGCCGCATCGTCGCGGTGCGTCCCGGCCCGGTCGTGACGCTGTACGAATTCGAGCCGGCGGCCGGCGTGAAATCCTCGCGCGTCATCTCGCTCTCCGACGACGTGGCGCGCTCGATGTCGGCGGTGGCAGCACGTATCGCAACGATCCCGGGGCGCAATGTCATCGGTATCGAATTGCCGAACATAAACCGCGAAACGGTCTTTCTGCGCGAGATGCTGTCGAGCAACGAGTATGAAAAAGCGCGCGCGCCGCTGACGCTGGCGCTGGGCAAGTCCATCGGCGGCGAACCGGTGATTGCCGATCTCGCCAAGATGCCGCACCTGCTCATCGCCGGTACGACCGGTTCGGGCAAGTCGGTCGGCATCAACACCATGATCCTGTCGCTGCTTTACCGCATGCCGCCGGAGCACTGCCGCCTGATCATGATCGATCCCAAGATGCTGGAGCTTTCGGTCTACGAGGGCATTCCGCATCTGCTGGCGCCTGTGGTGACCGAGCCGCGCAAGGCGGTGGTCGCGCTCAAATGGGCGGTGCGCGAGATGGAAGAGCGCTACCGCAAAATGTCCAAGCTCGGTGTTCGCGGCGTGGAAGCGTTCAACGACCGCGTGCGCAAGGCCAAGGAGAAGGGCGAGAAACTCAAGCGCACCGTTCAGACCGGCTTCGACCGCGAAACCGGCAAGCCGATCTACGAAGACGAAATGCTCGAACTCGAGCCGATGCCGTTCATCGTGATCGTGGTCGACGAAATGGCCGATTTGATGATGACTTCCGGCAAGGAGGTCGAGGGCGCGATCCAGCGTCTTGCACAGATGGCGCGCGCGGCGGGCCTGCACCTGATCGCGGCGACCCAGCGCCCGTCGGTCGATGTGATCACCGGCACGATCAAGGCGAACTTCCCGACCCGCATCTCGTTCCAGGTGACGAGCAAGATCGACAGCCGCACCATCCTGGGCGAGCAGGGCGCCGAGCAGCTCCTCGGTCAGGGCGACATGCTCTACATGATGGCGGGCGGGCGCATCAAACGCGTGCACGGACCCTTCGTCAGCGATCATGAGGTCGAAGACGTCGTGCGCTTCCTGAAGAGCCAGGGCCAGCCCGAATATCTCGACGCCGTCACCGAAGAACCGGATGAGCCAGGCGACGATCCTTATGCCGTCATGGGCGGCAATTCGGAATCGGGCGACGATCTCTACGACAAGGCGCTCGCCATCGTCGCGCGCGAACGCAAGGCGACGACGAGCTACATCCAGCGTCGTCTGCAGATCGGCTACAACCGTGCCGCCACGCTGATCGAGCGCATGGAACAGGACGGCGTGATCTCAAGCCCGAACCACAAGGGCATCCGCGAAGTCCTCCTGCCCGAGCACGAGCAGCGGTAAGGCGTCTTCAGGAGACGGCGGCTCTCAGGGCCGCGTCGTAATAATCCGCCAGACGCTCGAGTTCTGACACGCAATCACCCTCGAACACCGCGCCATGCATGACGGCGAGGCGCTTCGGCTTAAGCGCCGCCAGCTTGCGGATCGTGCGGCCGGTGTTCGGCGTCAACGCGGTGGCGTGAAAGCCTTCTTCTGTGCTGATGGCGACGGGCAAAATAGTGTCGCGCGTGGTGGCGGGAGAAGGCCCTGCCTGAGTGAAGAGGTCACCGCACAGAAGCGTGCCGGTGGTTTCCTCGAACATCAGGCCGGACTCCCATGCATGAGGCACATGCGGCGTATCGATCCAGCGCACACGTTTGCCACCGAGATCGAGCACCTCGCCATCGCCAAGCGCGCGGGGCGGCCGGTCGGCGAGATCGTTGAGCGAGACCATGCAGGCGATGGCCCCATGAACGACCTGCGCATTTGGCGCGGCGGCGAGCCATTCATTCATCGACCCGCTCTCGTCGGACTCGACGTGCCCAAAAGAGATCCAGCGCAGGCGCGCAAGTGGAACGACCTTTGCCGCAGCCGCCGAAACAAGCGGGAACAGCCCGCGACCGCCGCAATGGAAGAGCAACGGCTCATCTGCCTCGATCAGGTACTGGTTGAAGCCGAAGCCGGCGGGCGGCGCATCCGCGATGAAGGTCGAAAGCTTGTGGATTCCCGGCGCGATCTCATGAATTTCCGTCTGCATGACTCTCCTCGACACGTATTTCGCCCCGGCGCCGAAATGATAGCCTAGCGTGTCTGGGGGGCGAAATGACGGCAGGAAAAGACGCGACACAGCAGCCATCAAGTCCAAAAACGCAGCTCGATTCCTTCCTCGCCAAATTCACGCCGGAAATGGCGAAGGGCACGAAGGGCGTGCTGGCGGCGATGCGCAAGATTTGTCCTGGCGCGATCGAACTGGTCTATGACAATTACAACGCGCTCGCGATCGGGTTTGCGACCGGCGAGCGCGTGAAGGATGTGTGGTTCTCCATCGCGGTCTATCCCAAATGGGCGAGCATCTTCTTCTTCAAGACCTTGCCGCTGAAAGACCCCGATAAGCTGCTCAAGGGTTCGGGCTCGACAACGCGCCACATTGTTCTCGCCGAGGGTGCGAAGACGCTGGCGAGCCCCGGTGTCCAAGCGCTGATCGGGCAGGCAATCACGAAAGCCGACCATCCGTTCAAGGTCGGCACCAAGGGCCGTATCGTCATCAAATCGGTATCGGCAAAGCAGCGCCCGCGCCGGCCCGCCGGCGCCTGATGCGCCTTTCCGCGGGCCCGCAGACCCTTATATAAGGGGCGCGGTATCGCGGAGGGGTTCATGTCCTACATCCAGAAGTCGCTCGGCGCCAAAGAACGCATCGTGGCGGAAGCGCATTTCCACTGGTCCTACACGCTCGGCGCGATCCTCCTCGCCTGCACGGTCATCGGCCTCATCATCGCGATCCCGATGTTCATCCGCCAGGCGACAACCGAGATCGCGGTCACGTCCCACCGCCTCGTCAAGAAGACCGGGTTGCTCTCGCTCCATACCGACGAGCTTTCGCTCAACAACATCGAAGGCGTGCGCGTCGATCAGGGGTTCTGGGGGCGCATCCTGGGGTTCGGTCATGTCCGCATCGAAGGGACCGGCGTTGATGCCGTGGTTCTTCCCGTCATCGCCGATCCCATCGCCTTCCGCGCCGCGATCGAAACTGCCAAAGATGAACTCAAGAACTAGTTTGCCGGGAGACCTTGGGATGTCCGCGTTCAGAACTGCCGTCGTGGCAGCACTATTGGTTTCGCTTGCCGGTGCGGCGCACGCTGCGGGCGATGCGGCGAAAGGCAAGGTTACCTTCCAGCGCTGCGCGATATGTCACCGCGCGGAGAAGGATGGCGGCAACGGTTTGGGCCCGAACCTGTTTGGCGTCGTCGGCCGCAAGGCGGGGACGGTGGAAAACTTCGCCTATTCCTCCGCGATGAAGAATTCCGGCATCACCTGGACCACCGAAAAGCTCACGGCCTATATCGAACATCCCGCTTCTGTCGTGCCTGGCAACCGCATGGCCTTTGCCGGTATCGGCAACGCGGAACAGCGCGCCGATGTGGTGGCCTACCTCGCGACGCTGAAGTAACCCTGTATATCCCTGCGGCGCGATGACGCAGCCTATAGCATTTGCTGCGCCGCAACCAAACTTCTCAAGGATTCCGGGACCTCTAATTGTCAGGCATTTGGCCGTGACGCTTCGTTGACAGACGGTCATCCCCGGACCTAGTTTTTGCGCCGCACAAGAGAGGGGCGGCTCGAACAAGGTTGCGGACCAGCAAGGTCCGACGCGAGAAAACGCCGCCCATCAGGGGATCAGCTCAGTCATGAAAGTCTTGGTGCCCGTGAAGCGGGTGATCGACTACAACGTGAAGGTCCGCGTGAAGGCGGATCAGACCGGCGTGGACCTGGCTAACGTCAAGATGTCCATGAATCCGTTCGACGAGATCAGCGTCGAAGAAGCGGTGCGTCTGAAAGAAAAGGGCAAAGCGACGGAAGTCATCGCCGTCTCGATCGGGCCGCAGCAGGCGAGCGAAACGATCCGCACCGCGCTCGCAATGGGCGCCGACCGCGGCATCCTGGTCAAGACCGACGGTGAGGTCGAACCGCTCGCGGTCGCCAAAATCCTCAAAGCGATTTGCGACGCCGAGCAGCCGCAGCTTGTCATCACCGGCAAGCAGGCGATCGACGACGACAGCAACCAGACGGGCCAGATGCTGGCGGCCCTTCTCGGCTGGCCGCAGGGCACGTTCGCGCACAAGCTCGAACTCGGCGACGGTAAGGCCGATATCGAACGCGAGATCGATGGCGGTCTGCAGACTGTCGAGGTGAAGCTTCCGGCCGTGATGACAGTCGACCTTCGCCTGAACGAGCCGCGCTATGCCTCGTTGCCGAATATCATGAAGGCGAAGAAGAAGCCGATCGACGAGAAAGCACCTGCCGATTACGGCATCGATGTCACACCGCGTCTGAAGACCTTAAAAGTCACAGAGCCCGAGAAGCGCAAAGCCGGCGTGAAGGTGAAGACCGTCGCCGAGCTGCTCGACAAACTCAAGAACGAAGCGGGAGTGATCTGATGGCCACCCTCGTTATCGCCGAACACGACAACGCAACACTGAAAGACGCGACCGCCAAGGTCGTCACCGCCGCCACGCAGGTCGGCGGACCGGTGCATATCCTCGTCGCGGGACAGGGCTGCGATGCCGCAGCCCAAGCTGCCGCCAAGATCGCCGGTGTGGAAAAGGTGCTCGTCGCGGACGACGCGCTCTACGCCAAGATGGTCGCCGAGACGATGGAGACGCTGATCCTCTCGCTCGCGGGCAATTACGACGCGATCCTCGCGCCGGCCACGACCAACGGCAAAAACTACATGCCGCGCGTGGCTGCAAAGCTCGACGTGCCGCAGGTTTCCGAAATCCTCTCCGTCGTTTCGCCCGATACCTTCGTGCGTCCGATCTATGCGGGCAACGCGCTGGCAACGGTTCAGGCGCCGGCCGGCAAGAAAGTCGTCACCGTCCGCACGACGACGTTCAAGGCGGCGGGCGAAGGCGGTTCGGCCGCAATCGAGAAAGTCTCCGCCGCTGCAGACCCAGGCATCTCAAAATTCGTCGGCGAAGAGCTTTCGAAGTCGGAGCGCCCGGAACTCACCTCCGCCAAGATCATCATCTCCGGCGGCCGCGGCATGCAGTCGGGCGAGAACTTCCACATGCTCGACAGCATCGCGGACAAGCTGCACGCCGCCGTCGGCGCCTCGCGCGCGGCGGTCGATGCGGGCTTTGTGCCGAACGACTATCAGGTTGGGCAGACCGGCAAGGTGGTGGCGCCCGATCTCTACATCGCAGTGGGCATTTCAGGCGCCATTCAGCATCTGGCCGGTATGAAAGACTCCAAGGTCATCGCCGCCATCAACAAGGACGAAGAAGCACCGATCTTCCAGATCGCCGATTACGGACTGGTCGCAGACCTGTTCAAGGCGATCCCGGAGATGGACGAAGAGCTGACCAAGCTCGGCTATAAGTAGAGTCAAGGAACGTATCATGGGTATTGAACGCATCGGCGTAATCGGCGCCGGCCAAATGGGCAACGGCATCGCCCACGTCCTCTCGCTGGCAGGCTTCGACGTCATGCTCGAGGACGTCAATTCCGAGCAGCTCGGCAAGGCGCTGGAGCGCATCACCAAGAACATGCGCCGCCAGGCCGCGCGCGGACTCATCAAGGACGAGGCGGTCGACTCGGCGCTGAAGCGCATCCACACCGCAGAGAACCTCGATGCGATGCAGGATCGCGACCTCGTCATCGAGGCCGCCACCGAAGACGAGACCGTCAAGCGCAAGATATTCCAGGATCTCTGCCCGCGGATTTCCAAGAACGCCCTGCTCGCGACAAACACCTCGTCGATCTCGGTCACGCGGCTCGCTGCTTCGACTGATCGGCCGGAGCACTTCATCGGCATTCATTTTATGAACCCGGTGCCGATGATGCAGCTCGTGGAAGTGATCCGCGGCATCGCGACCGACGACACTACCTTCCAGGCCGCGCTGGACATCGTGCGTCGCACCGGCAAGACGGCGGCCTACGCGGAAGATTTCCCCGCCTTCATCGTGAACCGCATCCTGCTGCCGATGATCAATGAGGCGGTCTACACGCTCTATGAAGGCGTCGGAAACGTCGAAGCGATCGACACCGCGATGAAGCTCGGCGCCAACCATCCGATGGGCCCGTTGCAGCTCGCCGATTTCATCGGTCTCGACACCTGCCTCAGCGTCATGCAGGTGCTCTACGAAGGCCTCGCCGATTCCAAATATCGGCCTTGTCCGCTGCTGGTGAAATATGTCGAAGCCGGCTGGCTCGGCCAGAAGACCGGCCGCGGCTTCTACGACTATCGCGGCGAGACACCGGTTCCGACGCGCTAGTTTTTCGCCAAAAAAAGAAGCGCCGCTTTTGGCGGCGCTTCCGTCATTCTTTGTTGTTTATTAGTGCGGTTGTTGCGGCTGATCCGGCTGCGGGGGCTGAGGCTGGGGATCCTGCGGCATCGACTGCTGGCCGCCTGACGAAGACGGATCGGTCTGCGTCGTGCTCTGGCCGGGCTCTTGCGGCGCCGATGTTGTGGTTGGTGTGTCGGTGCCGGGCTGCGGCGCGGGTGCGTTGCCGCCCGATGATTGCGCAAAAGCCGATGTGGCAAGGCCGATGGTGGAAATCAACACACAGACTGTCAGAAGTTTACGTTGCAACATTATTATTCTCCGTCTTTGAAGGACGCACCCCCAGATGACGGCTTTGTAACGGCGACTTTTGGCGAGAGTGTGTCGATCGAAGGAGCGGATTTCACAGAAATGTGCTCGCGATCAGCTGCCCCACGTGACGGGCCAATCAAATGACAGCTCTTTCAGGAACGCGCTGTCAGGGCCTTGAAGTAATCGATCGATTCCGGCGCAGACCAGTCCGCGGGCCCGACAGAGCGCGCGATCTCGCGTCCCTTGTCATCGATCAATATGGTCAACGGCAAGCCATAAGCGCCGAACGCGCGCATCAGCGCGAGATCGGGATCGATATAGGGCGTCAGCCGCGATGCGCTGTGCGTCTTGAGAAAGGCGGCTGCGTCGGCCGGTGTGCCGCGCGCCACGTCGACGGCGACGACCGTCAGCCGCCCGTCGGCCATCGCGCCCTGCAACTCGGCAAGTGCGGGAAGCTCTTTCACGCAGGGTGCGCACCACGTTGCCCAGAGATTGAGCAGCACGTAGCGGCCTTTGAACGAGGCGAGTGTGTGCTTTTGCCCATCGGTGCCATTGAACGTCACGGCTGGGACAGAAGCAGCCTGTTTTGCGGGAACCAGCCGCGCCAAGGATGCGGGTGGGGTCGGCGGCGTGGACGGCGCGTGGACACTGAAGGTCCTGATCCCATATAGAACGGCGATCAGAACGACTGCGCCGAATGCTGCGGCGATGGCGATGGAACGAGACTGCATCGTGAGCTTCCCATGAGCACGAACAAGATGTGGGGCGGCCGCTTCGAAGGCGGACCCGCCGCCGCGATGCAGGACATAACGCCCTCCATCGATTTCGACAAACGGCTATGGCGGCAGGATATCGCGGGCTCGCGGGCCCATGTGCGGATGCTGGCGGCGCAAAAGATCATCCGCAACTCGGACCGCGACGCGATCCTTGCCGGTCTGGATACGATCGAAAAGGAGATCGAGTCCGGCGGCTTCGTCTTCCGGCGCGAACTGGAAGACATCCATCTCAATATCGAGGCGCGGCTGAAAGAGATCGTGGGCGATGCGGCGGGACGGCTCCATACCGCCCGTTCGCGCAACGATCAGGTCGCAACCGATTTCCGGCTGTGGGTGCGCGAGGCTTGCGACGTGACACGGCATCTGCTCGCGGAGCTCCAGCGCGCATTGCTTGGCCAGGCCGAAGTCCATGCCGATACGATCATGCCCGGCTTCACGCACATGCAGCCGGCACAACCAATCAGCTTCGCGCATCATTGCCTGGCCTATGTCGAGATGTTCGCGCGCGACGCCGGGCGTTTCGGCGATGCATCGAAGAGACTGAACGAATCCCCATTGGGCGCGGCAGCACTCGCAGGAACGTCCTTTCCGATCGATCGTGACGCGACCGCAAGCGCGCTCGGATTTTCGCACCCGATGCGCAATTCGCTCGACGCCGTGTCGGCACGCGACTTTGCGCTCGAATATCTCGCGGCGGCCACGATCTGCATGACGAACCTGTCGCGGCTCGCGGGCGAGCTTGTGCAATGGACAAGCCCAGCCTTCGGTTTCGTCCGCCTGTCGGATGCCTACACCACCGGCTCTTCGATCATGCCGCAGAAGCGCAATCCGGACGCGGCGGAACTCGTGCGTGGCAAGACGGGGCGCGTGCTGGGTGATTTCACGGCGCTGGCGGCGGTCGTCAAAGGCCTCGCGCTCGCCTATGGCAGCGATCTGCAGGAAGACAAAGAGCGCGTGTTCGACGCTGCCGACACGTTGCGGCTGTCGCTTGCGGTGATGACGGGCATGATCGCCGATCTGAAGGCGCAGCCGGATGCCATGCGGCGCGCAGCAGAGATGGGCTATCCGACCGCCACCGATCTCGCCGACTGGATCGTGCTTGTGCTGAAGCGGCCGTTCCGCGACGCGCACCACATCGCCGGCAGCATCGTCAAGCGCGCGGAAGAGCTGGGAATTCTGCTCGACAGATTGCCGCTGGAAGAAATGCAGATCATTGAGCCCGCCATCGGCAAAGAGGTGTACGATGTGCTGTCGCTCGAAGCATCGGTAAGATCGCGTGCAAGTTTCGGCGGCACGGCGCCGGAGCGCGTGCGCGAACAGATCGCCTTCTGGCGGGAGAGACTGGGATGATAGAGCGCCTCGCAGCCGCAGCCCTTCTGGCACTCATGCTCGCGTCGTGCGGCGTCAAGAACGACCTTGTCCTGCCCGATGGCAAGCAGACCGCGAAGGGCCAGCACGACCCCTCCAAGCCGCCACAGCCCATCGGCGAATGAACCATTTCGCCTATCAGAACGGCATTCTGCACGCCGAGGACGTCGATCTGGCGGCGCTGGCCGAGCAGGTCGGCACCCCGTTCTACTGCTATTCCACCGCAACGCTGGAGCGGCACACTCGCGTGTTCGCATCGGCGCTGCCGAAAGGCACGCTCATTGCCTTCTCGGTCAAGGCGAACGGCAACCTCGCGGTGTTGAAAACGCTTGGGCTTCTCGGCGCCGGTGCGGATGTCGTCTCGGGCGGCGAATTGAAGAAGGCGTTGGCGGCGGGTATTCCGGCGAACCGCATCGTGTTCTCCGGCGTCGGCAAGACGAAAGCGGAGATGCAGCTCGGCCTCGCTGCCGGCATTCACCAGTTCAATGTGGAAAGCGAGCCGGAACTCGAAGCCTTGAGCGACGTGGCGCTGGTGATGAACCGGCGTGCGCCGGTCACCATCCGCGTCAACCCCGATGTCGATGCGAAGACACACGCCAAGATCACGACCGGCACGTCGGAAACGAAGTTCGGCATTCCCTGGAGCCGCGCGCGGGAAGCCTATGCGCTTGCAAACCGACTCGACGGCGTGGAGATCGTTGGCGTCGATGTGCATATCGGGAGCCAGGTCACGGACCTTGCGCCGTTTGCCGAGGCATTCCGGCGTGTTGCCGAACTGGTGAAGCAGCTTCGCGCCGACGGCCACAGGATTGCGCGTGCCGATCTGGGCGGCGGTTTGGGTGTGCCTTATCTCAAGGACAATTCGCCGCCGCCAGACCCGGCCGAGTACGGCGCGCTGGCAGGACGGTTGAAGACGGAACTCGACGTCGAGCTGATCGTCGAGCCGGGACGGCTGATCGCAGCCAATGCCGGCGTGCTGGTCAGCCGCGTCCTGTATGTGAAACAGGGCGAGGCCAAGACCTTTCTCATTCTCGACGCGGGCATGAACGATCTGTTGCGGCCGGCACTCTACGACGCCTATCACGAGATCGTGTCCGTGACGGAACCTGCGGCCACTCATCCGCGTCATCGTTACGATGTTGTGGGTCCCATTTGTGAAACCACCGATCTCTTTGCCCGCGACCGCGACCTTCCGGAACTCAAGGCGGGCGATCTTGTCGCGTTCCTGACCGCGGGGGCCTATGGCGCGGTGATGTCCTCGGCCTACAATGCAAGGCCGCCTGCCCCGGAAATCCTGGTCCGGGGCGACCTATGGAGTGTGGTCAGGCCACGGATCGCCGATGACGCGCTTATCGCTGCCGACAGAATTCCGCCTTGGCTCTGATGCCAGGCGAACGGAGGCGTTCGTCTCCGGCGCGCGCGGCATTCTGGCGTGGGAGCGCATCTGGCCGGCGCTGTGGCCGGCGACCGGCATTGCCGGCGTGTTTATCGCTGCCGCGCTGTTCGACGTTTTTGCCATCCTGCCCTGGCCGCTTCATGCGCTGATCCTGGCCGGCCTCGTCACGGCGATGGGGCTCATGCTCTATTTTTCGCTCCAAGGCGTGGGCTGGCCGACATGGCTCGACGGTGCGCGCCGGCTTGAGCGCGACAGCACGCTGGTCCACCGGCCGATTTCCGAAAGCACGGACACGCTCGCTGCCGGCGCGGGCGATCCGTATGCCGAAGCGCTCTGGAACGCACATCTGAGCCGCCGCCTTACCGATATCGGCAGACTGAAGCTGTTCCCGCCACGCTCCGATCTGCCGCGTCGCGATCCTAAGGCGCTGCGCTATGTCGTGCTGCTTTTAATCGCGGCCGGGTTTGTGGTTGCGAACAGCGACTGGAAGCAGCGTCTCGTTGCCGCCTTCGGACCGGGCGCCGCAGAAGCCGGCAACATAACGCTCGATGCCTGGATCGATCCGCCGCCCTACACCGGCGATGCGCCGATCTATCTGACGCAGGGCGACGGCCGCGCGATCACGGTGCCGACAGGATCGACGATCAATCTGCGCATCCATGGCGCCAGCCATGCACCCTATGTCTCGATGGACGGTGTGTCGCTCAGCGGCGGATCGCGGGAATATGCGGGAACGGCCCGGGTCATGGAGAACACGCATCTTGTCGTGCGGGCCGCGGGGCGGACCATCGGTGACTGGCGGCTGCGGGCGCTGCCCGACGACAAGCCTGTCATCGCGTTCGCTCTAGCGCCTGCGCGCACCGATCACGACGCGCTGAAGCTCGCCTTCACGGCCGGCGACGATTACGGCGTGGT